>Ga0209269_1000017_pt1 | contig 450786 bp, 446 predicted proteins | sample MTBAKMMethaMetaG_FD_187455 | JGI IMG/M metagenome (GOLD analysis project Ga0209269, IMG submission 187455) | Enrichment culture microbial communities from Arthur Kill intertidal strait, New Jersey, USA, that are MTBE-degrading - MTBE-AKM (Arthur... | ecosystem: Environmental > Aquatic > Marine...
AAGTGATAGAGGTAGCGCTGCCCGCGGTCATCACGGTAAGCAACGAGGTCGGCGAGCCGCGCTACCCCACAATTAAGGGTATTATGGCGGCAAAGAAGAAAGAGCCGGTTGTCTGGAAGCCTGCGGATATCAGCGCGGAAACAGGACAGATTGGCGCTGGAGGGCAGCGCTCCCAGCTTCAGAAACTCTACCAGCCCGTCCGCGAAGGCAAGTGCGAGATTATCGAAGGGGACACTCCCGAGGAAGCCGCCGCCAAACTGGCCTTGAAACTCAGGGAAGCCAAATTATTTTGATATTCTCATCATATTTTCAGCTAATTCTAATAATTCTTTAACAATTACCGACTAGAATAAAGGGGACGAAAATGGCTGACAACAAAGGTGTGACGGTATTCTGCGAAATTTCCGATGGCAAGCTGAGTTCCATTGCCGCCGAGGGGCTCGGCATCGGCAGGAAGCTGGCGAATGACCTCGGCCAGGAGCTGGCCGCGGTAGCCATCGGCAGTAATATCGGCGAGTGCGCCCGGGAAGCTATCTGCTACGGAGCGGACAGGGTTTACGTGGCGGATGACCCACTGCTCAAGGACTACCGCAACGATGCCTATCTTTCCGTCATGGAAAAAATCGCCGGAGAAGCCAACCCGCAGATTATCATCCTCGGTCAGACCTCCGTAGGCAGAGACCTCGCCCCGCGGCTGGCTTTCCGGCTGGGGACCACCGCCACCCTCGACTGCATTGACCTGGAAATCGATTCCTCATCCGGGAAACTGCTGCAGACCAAGCCGGTCTACGGGGGCAACGCCCTCGCCGTATTTACCGCCAGCGCTTTTCCCCAGGTCGTTACCGTCAGGCAGAAAGCATTCGAGCCGCCCCCCGCGGATACCGCGCGCCAGGGAGAAATTACCGCGGTTGATGCCGGGCTGGACCCCGCTTCTATCCGGACCAACGTGCTGGAAAAGGTAAAGGAGGAAGTGGAAGGGATAAAACTGGAGGATGCCGGGGCGGTTGTCTCCGGAGGCAGGGGCATCGGCGGTCCCGACGGTTTTAAACAGCTGGAGGACCTGGCCAAACTGCTGAAAGGCGCTGTCGGCGCCAGCCGGCCGCCCTGTGATAACGGCTGGGTGGTGGAGACCCTCCAGATAGGGCTTACGGGGAAAATCATCGCCCCGCAACTCTATATCGCGGTGGGCATCTCCGGCTCCAGCCAGCACATGAGCGGCTGCTCCGGCGCCAAGAACATCATCGCCATCAACAAGGACCCGGAGGCAAACATCTTCCGCGGGGCACGCTTCGGCATCGTCGGCGATTGGAAGAAGGTGCTTCCCGCTTTTACAGCGAAGGTTAAAGAGCTCGCCGCCGCTTGAAGCACCCCCTGCTGACAGTATGTTTCTCGCCCGGCAGTGAAGCTTGAACCGCGAGCGCGTAAGTCCGGCCGGGCTGGATAACGGGTAGATGCGGCACTCCTGCTTTTATTGAAAGGCTGGTCAAGTTTGAAACAAGACTTTGACGGTCATATTAGATTTGTTATAGTATGTAAATAGGTACGAGGAAGGGCTGATTTGATACGACCTTTTGACGGTCGTATCAAATTTATTATAGTATCAAGGCGTAGAGGTGTTCAGAATGAAAAAAATGAAACTGTTTCGCGTTATTTCCCTGTGGCTCGCGTGCGTCCTTTTTGTCGCCGTACCGGGCGCCGTCATGGCTCAGGAAGGCGAGGCGCCGGTCTCCCCTCGGATAACCCTGCAGGCAACCTATCCCAAGCTGGAGGCCATCGCCGGGGATGACTTTAAGTTTGACATTGACGTAAGCTATCTTTTCGGTACGGAAGCCAAGGACTTTGACCTGAGGATAACCGCCCCGCCGAACTGGGACACGTTTGTTACGCCCCGGTATGAAACCGAGAAAAAGATATCCGCTATCAGGCTCCAGCCGAACGCCACCTCGCCGGAGCGGCTGAGCGTGACGGCCAGCGCCCCCTTTTACCCCCTGCCCGAGCCCGGCGAATACAAGATTACCTTTGAGGTCTCTTCCGCGGACCTGAGCGCCTCGATTGAATTGACCGCCGAGGTCACCGCGAGGTATTCTCTGAACGTTATCTCGAGCAACTCGCTGTATAACACAAAGGCGAAGCCCGGCGAAGACAACTTCTTCTCCATCGAAGTGGGTAATCTGGGCACGGCTCCCATCGAAAACATCAGGTTCAACACTACCAAACCGGAAGGCTGGACCATCGACACTGACCCGGAATCCATCGAAACGCTGACCGCTTTTGACAGCCAGACCGTGGAGGTAAATATCAAACCTCCCCAGGGCACGATAGCCGGGGACTATAATATCACCCTCAGGGCCACCAGCACCCAGACTCCCGCCCAGGAAATCAAGTTAAGGGTGACCGTAGAGACTCCCACTATCTGGGGCTGGGTCGGCGTAGGCATCATCGTACTGGTAGTAGCAGGCCTGGTGGTGGTCTTCATGCGCTTCAGCAGGCGGTAATATCATGACAGATATTAACGCTATCGAAAGCAAAGACCTGACCAAGAGATATGACGGTGTCACCGTTGTCGACCACCTAAATCTCACCGTTAAGGAGAACGAGGTATTCGGTCTGCTCGGCCCGAACGGCGCCGGTAAGACGACGATTATCCTGATGCTCCTGGGTCTGACCGAGCCCGCGGCGGGTTCCGTCAAGGTCTTCGGCTTTGATCCCACCCACGACCCCATCAAGGTGAAACGGCTGGCGGCATACCTCCCCGAGAAGGTAGGTTTTTACGAGAACCTGACCGCGCGGGAAAACCTGAGCTTTATCGCCGAACTGAACGGCATCAGCCGGCAGGAAACGGAAAGACTGACCGGAGAGGTGCTCCTCGAGGTCGGGCTGGATAAATCGGCGGACCAGGCGGTAGGCAAGTTTTCCCACGGGATGAAACAGCGTCTGGGCATCGCGGAAGTGCTTATCAAGAAGCCTAAAATCGCTATCTTCGATGAGCCTACCTCCGGCCTTGACCCGAAGGGTATCAACCACCTCCTTGACCTGATTGCGAGGCTGCCGGGGGTGGGGACCACCGTGGTCCTTTCTTCCCACCAGCTCTATCAGGTACAGCGTGTGTGCAACAGCATCGGTATCATTTCCAAGGGACACATGGTCATCGAAGGCTCCATCGACCAGCTGAGCCGGGACACCATGGCCGGAGGCAATTACATCATCGAAGTAGAGACGGAAAACCCCGGTGCGGAACTCGTCGGGGCTATCGAGAAGATAAAAGGGGTCAACAAGGTAGATGTGAAAGAAAACTCCCTGCTCATCAACACCGGGACTGACCTCCGCGCGGATATATCCAGGGCGGTGGTGAACAGCAATTTCCCTCTTATCCAGATGAAAATACACGAGTTTTCTCTCGATGATATCTACATGAAGTACTTCCAGGAAGGTTAACCAATGAAAGCAATATTCCGCAAGGAACTGGCGGACTACTTTAATAGTATTCGATTTATCATCTTCTTCGCGCTGATTATTTTTGCGGCGGCGGCGGGGCTTTTTGCCGCTTACCAGGGCATCCGCAGCGCGGAATTGCCCGAAGGTTTTGTTTTCCTCGGCCTCTTTACGACGTCCGGAAGCGCGATGCCGTCCCTGGTGTTTTTCCTGAGCATCCTTATCCCCATTATCGGCATCGCCCTGGGGTTCGATGCGATTAACGGAGAGAGGATATCCGGCACGCTGAGCCGCATCATTTCCCAGCCTATTTTCCGCGATAGCGTTATCAACGGTAAGTTCCTCGCCGGTATCGTCACCATGGGCGTTATGATTGGCACCACCCTGCTGCTGGTCTCCGGCTACGGGCTGAGGATGATAGGAGTGCCGCCGACGGCGCATGAAATCATCCGGCTCTTTCTCTATTTCCTGCTGACCGTTTTTTACGGGGCATTCTGGCTGGGACTGGCGATACTCTTTTCCGTGCTCCTGCGGCGGGTGGCGGCTTCGTTACTGGTATCGCTCGCCGTCTGGCTTTTCTTCAGCTTCTTCATACTGATGATTGCCCCGGCAATCGCCAATGCCATGGCGCCCGTCACCCAGAACAGCAGCGAAGCGGAGATAATCCGTTACGTAAACATCCAGCAAGCTGTCCTGCTGTTCTCGCCGAACACGCTCTTTTCCAATGCGACCATGGCGATGCTGATGCCGATTCCGGTGGGAACACTGGGGGTATTGACCCCGGCGATGGCCCAGTACATGCTGCCCAATCCGCTCAGCCTGGTGCAGAGCCTGGTCCTTATCTGGCCGCACGTGACCACGCTGGTCAGTCTGAGCATGGTCTGTTTCGCGGTAAGCTATGTCCTGTTCATGCGCCAGGAAATAAGATCGACTTAGCCCGGAAAAGCGTCAGGCCTTTTCCGCTTTTACTTCCGCCTGCTTCTGTGAGACTATCTTCTGGGTTATGTTCGCGGGCACCGGCTCGTAGTGACTGAACTCCATCTTATAGCTGCCCCGCCCCTGCGTCATTGATTTCAGGTCGATGGCATAGCGCTGTACTTCAGCCAGGGGGGCCTGGGCTTCGACTTCATTCCAGTCCCCTGCCGGGTTCATGCCCATGACCCGGGCGCGCTTTGTGTTCAGGTCCCCGATGACATCTCCGGTGAGGTCATTTGGGATGGTAATCTTCAGATTCATAATCGGCTCCAGGAGAATGGGCTGCCCTTCGGAAAGACCTTTCTTGAATGCCTGCGCTCCGGCAATCTTGAAACAGATTTCGGAGGAGTCCACGGGGTGAAAGCTGCCGTCATAGAGAATCGCTTTCACGTCCACCACCGGGAAATGGGCGAGAATGCCCTCGTGAAAACCCTCGTTCACCCCTTTTTCCACGGCGGGAATATAGTTCTTGGGCACCGAGCCGCCCACAACCTTCTCCCCGAACTCGTTACCGGTGCCCCGCGGCAGCGGCTCCAGGGCCAGCATGACATGCCCGTATTGCCCGTGACCGCCGGTCTGCTTCCTGTGTTTATACTCCGCTTTGGAGGTCGTGGTTATCGTCTCTTTATAGGGAACCTTGGGCGTCAGCAGGTCGACACTTACCCCGAACTTGCGCGCCATTTTTTCAGCGGCCACCTCCACCTGCGTCTCCCCGATGCCGGTGAGAATGGTTTCGGAGGTATCCGTTTCCCGGTGGACCCGCAACGTCGGGTCTTCCTCGGTAAGACGGGTCAGCGCCGGGCCGAGCTTGTCCACGTCAGCCTTTGTCCTGGGGAACACCGCCAGGCTGAAAATCGGTTTCGGGAACTCTATCGGTTTCAGCCTTACCGGCTTGTCTTGCTGGCACAGGGTGTCCCCTGTCTCCGTAACACCCAGCTTCGCCACCGCCCCGATGTCTCCCGCACCCACCTTTGCTACGGTCTCCTGGCTCTTGCCCCGCAGCATGTAAAGCTGCCCGATGCGCTCTGCGGCTTCCCGCTGGGCATTCCAGACCTGGGAGTTGCTTTCCAGTACGCCCCTGTATACCCGGAAATAGGTAAGTTTACCCACGTATGGGTCCGCGCTGGTCTTGAATACCAGAGCGGCCAGAGGCGCGCTCGCATCCGCTTCCAGAGCTTCTTTTTCGGCGGGCACTTCCCTTTCAGCAGGCGAAGGGAGATAAGTCACCATGGCATCGAGCAGCCAGTTAATCCCGGCGCTCTGCAAAGACGCACTGACCAGTATCGGCACCAGGCTGCCCCGGGCGATAGCCTTATGCAGGTTGACGCTGAGCTCCTCGTCCGTTAGCGGCTCTCCCCCCAGGTACTTCTCTATAAGAGAATCATCAACCTCCGCAATCGCTTCCACCAGTTTTTCCCGCAGGGAGTCGACCTGCGCTTCCATCTCGGCGGGGATATCAGTTTCCTGTTCGGGAGAGCCGGTGGAAGCCTTCCGCGTCATCAGGTCGATAACGCCCTTGAAGCTGGTGTGCGCGCCGATGGGCACCTGCAGTGGCAGGCATTTATTCCCGAACCTGGCCTGGATATCGGCAACCGTCTTCTCAAAATCCGCATTTTCGCGGTCCATCTTGCTCAACACCAGCATCCTGGCCAGTTTTTCATCTTCGCAGTATTCCCAAGACTGCTCCGTGCCCACTTCAACACCCGACGAAGCATCCACGAGGATAATTGCCGATTCGCTTACCCGCAACGCCGCCTTGACCTCGCCCACGAAATCGGCATAACCGGGGGTGTCCAGCAGGTTAATCTTGGTGTCCTTCCACTCGCAGGGGAGAACGGAAAGGTTGATGCTTATCCGGCGCTTTACCTCGTCCGGGTCATAGTCAGAAGTAGAAGACCCTTCGTCAACTTTGCCCAGCCGGTTTATCGCTTTCGCGTTGAAGAGAACGGCCTCCGCCAGTGACGTCTTGCCGGCTCCAGAATGGGAGAGTAAAGAGATGTTACGAATATTTTCCAGCGCGTATTCTTTCATCAATCACCTGCTCCTCTCTTAGTCAACAATACCTATTATACTGGCCTCACGGTAAGACGGCAAGCGACCCGCCGGGCGGCTTGATTTTCAGCGGTCGGCGGGAGGGGGAAAAGAGAGCGTCCGCGAGGGCGGGACCGGGCGGGAAGCAGAGCGACAGAAGATTCTCAGGAGACGAGCAGCGGAGTAATAAACGTCTCGATGAGGGCGGCGGGGACCAGCAGGGCAATCGCCAGGCCCAGGTATTTCAGGTTCTGTTTCAGATTAGGAAGGAGAAGGGAACGCCTCTCCGGGAAGACCAGGGCTGTTAGCGCCATCACCCCGAAGCTCAGGGCCGCCGCTTCACCGATGATGAAGGCCGGCAGCTCCAGGACCCCGTGCGGGAGCAGCGCACCCAGCACAAACCAGATGGATTCCTGCCGGACGGCAACCCCGGCGACGATGGCAATAAGCCATCCATTTACGGTGAGAGCGAAAAGCGGCATCAGGCAGAGCAGCGGACTCAGGATAAAGCTCGCTACGAGGGCAACGATATTTTTCAAGAGGATGAAGATAGCAGTAGAGACTTGAAACGGTCCGAGCTGTGTGGCAAGCTCTTCAAGGCGAGCGATATCTTCGGAGAGCAGACCGGTGATAGTTTCCGTCATCACCAGGCCCAGGACGATACCCAGAAGGAAAATCCCGGATGCAATCACCAGCCACCAGCGAAACCTCATCAGGGAACTGCCTGTATCATCCATGAGACTATTTCTCCTCTTCTTCCCAGGCTTCGTCGCCGATTAAGGAAACGAAGCGGCAACCGCCCAGGTTCTTGGTGATATTCCGGCCCCGCCGCCTGGTTATCTTGGTAAGTTCCTGGAGATAGCGTGAACCCACCGGGATTACCATCCTTCCCCCCTCCGCCAGCTGTGCCAGCAGGGTTTCCGGCACTCTGGGGGCGGCGGCGGTTACGATGATGGCTTGGTAAGGAGCTCCCTCAGCCCAGCCAAGCCTGGGCCCCGAGTTGTGTATCTCAATATTGCGGTATCCCAGCGCCCGGAGAGTCCGCTCGGCGCGCCTGACAAGCTCCGGCAAGCGCTCCACGCTGATGACCTGCCGCGCCAGCTCCGCCAGAATCGCCGTCTGGTACCCGCTGCCGGTCCCTATCTCCAGCACCTTCTCCGGGCCGGTAAGCTCAAGGGCCTCCGTCATCATGGCAATGATGAAAGGCTGTGAGATAGTCTGTTCAAAGCCAATGGGAAGAGGTCGGTCTTCGTAAGCGAGGTGCGCGCTCGCAGCGGGAACGAATACCTCGCGGGGCACGCGGGACATTGCCTCCAGCACGCGCTCGTCCCGGATTTCCCGGGAAAGCTGCGCGATTAACCTGGCTCTTTCCGCCGCAAAATTCACGGTATCCGCCTCGGTCGGGGCTATTTAAGCACCAGCGCCAGGACAACCAGGACCGTGATAATACCGGCGGCCAGTATGGCGATGCGCCTCAATTCAGCGCCGATGTAGATGTCACGCGGTTGCTCCGGTTTCGGCGCCGCGGCTTTGTGCGCGCGCACCACCGGCGCGGTCACCGGTGTACTCACCGCCGGCGTCCCGGTAATCGTCGCGGGCTCCTGCCCCGGTGTCGCGGTGCGGAGCATGGCCCGGCTCTTCTTGCTCTGCAGGTGCCGTTTGCTTTTATCACGTTTTGCTTTTCCAGCCATCGTAAAACCCCTGAATACTATTCTTTACCCTTCTTCGCCCTGGCACCGGCACGCGGATGAGCTTTCTCATAGGTGCGCCGGACATGCTCGCTGGTCAGGTGCGTATAGACCTGGGTGGTGGCGATATTAGCATGTCCGAGAAGCTCCTGCAGCGAGCGCAGGTCCGCCCCGCCGCTGAGCATGTGGGTCGCAAAACTGTGCCGGAGAGTATGGGGGCTGATATCCGTCCCCAAGTCCGCGGCTTTGGCATACTCCTTCATCTTCTGCCAGAAGCCCTGCCGGGTAAGCCTCTCACCCCGGGGGTTAAGGAAAAGCGCGATCTCATCTTTCTTTTTCAGGAGCCTGGAGCGCACTTCATCGGTGTATTGCTTCAGCAACTGCGCCGCCTGCGGGTAAATCGGTATGATGCGCTCCTTGTGCCCTTTCCCGAAGCAGCGCACGAAGCCCCCATCAGTATCCACGTCCCCCAGGTTCAGGTTTACCAGCTCACTGATTCTCATTCCACTGGCGTAGAGCAGTTCCAGCATGGCGCGGTCCCGCTTCGCCTCCAGCGTATTCTGCTTGCCGGGCTGTTCCAGCAGTTGCCGGACCTGGCTCACGGAGATCGGCTTGGGTAACGCTTTACCGACACCCGGAGAGGCCATATTATCCGTAGGCGCCGTTTTAAGGATTCCTTCGGCGACCAGGAACTTGAAGAAGGACTTTGCCGCCGCCACCTTCCGCGCCATCGTCGCCGGGGCGTATCCCCTGTCTTTCAGATCAAGCATGTAGCTCAGCATAGCCTTCCGCCCGAACTCGGTCCAGGAGGGAGATACCCCCTGCCCGGCCAGTTCCGTCTGCGCGTAATCGGCAAGCTGGTGCAGGTCATTGCGATATGCGTCCGTGGTATTTCCGGAAAATCCCTTCTCCACCGCCAGGTATCTTACGAAATCATCGACTTCTTTTTTCACCGGTCCTCCTCGAACCATATTTTGCAGGAACGAGAATTTACTTCCGCCAGAACGAATAGTATTTTAACATAATAATGATAACAAGTCTATGTGAGTAAGGACGGGTTTTGTTTGCACTTGGTTGGTGGGGAAGAAAAGAGTAGCCGCGAGGGCGGGTTAGGGTGGGTAGCGAACCATCGGGGGATGTGAGGGGGCAAAGACAAAGAGACAGGAAATAGGAGAATATTTTCCCCGTCCCGGTATTGGTGGTTTTCTCCCAGATTAATTGGGCGGAGACGTGATTGTTTGCGGGAGGGACACGCGTTAGTCTGGATTAGCGGGTCAGGCAGATTCAAGTCCTATGACCAAAGGACTATTGTGGCGGTCAATCCGTAACGCTAAGATAGACTCTGGGCAAGTACGCCTGTAGGGGGACTGAAGGTTAGAAATGGTTAAACCGTTTTCCGCCGGGATGGGGTCCGGCCTGCAAAGACTGGCCCCGGAACCCGAAGCGCTGCAGCTCATTACGGAAGATGTCGCGCGTAAATATAACGCCATTCCTCTGGCTGTGGAGGGGGACACCTTGCGGGTGGCGATGGCCAATCCCTCCGATATCTTTGCCCTGGAAGCGCTGTCAACACGCACCCAGATGCGCATCCAGCCGGAGATAGCCAGCGGCGAAGAGATACTGGAAGCCATCGACTTTAATTACAAGGCCTATGATGAAATCGAAAAACAGGTATCCAATATCTCCCTTCCCGGTACTTCTCTCGGGGAGACCATCAAGCTGGATACTACGGTTGACGCCCCCGTCGCTCAGGCTCTGAAACTGATTATCGACGAGGCGGTAAAGGCGAGGACTTCAGACGTGCACCTGCAGCCTGCCGAAGACAAGCTCCGGGTGCGTTACCGCATTGACGGTACATTACATGACATGTTCTCCCTGCCCCTGGCAACGGCCACGCCGATGATATCACGGATTAAGGTGCTGGCCAATATGAACATTGCCGACCACCACCGTCCCCAGGACGGCCAGTTCTCCATCAAGACAAATAACCTGGTAATCGATATCCGCGTGGCCACTATTGCCACGGTCTTCGGCGAGATGGCTACCCTGCGTCTCCTGGACAAGCGCCGGGCCACCCTCACGCTCAAGGAGCTGGGCTTCCTCTCGATGAGTCTGGGCAAATTTGAAAACATGCTCAAGGTGCCTTACGGGATGATACTCGTCGCCGGACCGACCGGTGCGGGCAAGACCACCACCCTGTATGCCTCGGTCAACACCCTGGACAGGGTAGAGCGGAACATCATCACCATCGAAGACCCCGTGGAATACCGTTTCAAGAATATCAACCAGATACAGGTCAATCCGCGGTCCGGCATAACCTTTGCCAGCGGGCTCCGCTCCATATTGCGTCTCGACCCGGATGTGGTGCTGGTCGGCGAGATACGCGACGCTGAGACGGCCAATATCGCGGTACAGGCGGCGCTCACCGGTCACCTGGTACTATCTTCAATCCACGCCAATGACGCCCTGGGCGTGGTCCTCCGGCTGCTGGACCTGGGAGTGGAACCGTTCCTGGTATCCTCGGCCCTCATCGGGGTGGTCGCGCAGAGGATGGTGCGCCGCATCTGTCCGAACTGCGCCCAGCGCACGGAAGTCCCGTTAATTGAGAAGATGAGCTACCAGAAAGAAATGGGGGACGAACGCAACGAGTTTCTCTACGGCAAGGGCTGCAACGCCTGCGCGAATAGCGGATACCGCGGGCGGACCGGCATCTTTGAAATTCTGGCCATCAGTGACGAGCTCAGAACATTACTCCTCAGGGAAGCCAGCGCCTCCGAGCTCCATCGGCAGGCTATCAAAGAAGGCATGGTTACGCTGATGCAGGACGGCATGTTAAAGGTCAAGGAAGACATTACCACGCCGTCCGAAGTGCTGCGCAACGCCTACTCCGTGGAATAATGCCCGGAGGAAGTCCGGTGCAGCCTGACTCGGGTAATAAAAATGATTTTCCACTATATCGCCTATAATACGGCCGGGGAAGTAGTTAAGGGAACGCTGAACGCCAGCAACGAGGCGGCGGCAAATGACCTGCTGGGTTACGCCGGTTACCGCACCATCAGCATCAAATCATATATCCCCTTTTTCAGCGCCGACCGTTTTGCGCGATACTTCTACCAGATAAAACCGTCAGAAATCATCCTCTTTTACCGGCAGCTGGCCCTCCTCCTGGAATCCGGGATAAACATCGTAACCTCGCTGGAACTGCTGATAGGCCAGAGCGCCAACGGTGCCATGAAACGGGTGCTGGAAGAGGTAATCGCTGACCTGCGCCGGGGAAATCAGCTATCCGTGGCTATGAGCAAGCACCCGGAGATTTTTTCCGCAATCTGCTGCCGCACGTTGAGCATCGGGGAGCAGACCGGCGGACTTGAGGAGATGCTGCGCCAGATGGCTGATTACCTGGAAAAAGAACAGGAAGCCTCTAAAAGCATCAAGAGCGCCCTGATGTATCCAATCATCGCCGCCATTATCACGGTGGTGGTCGTCGGCATCATGGTTACCTTCGTGCTCCCCGCTTTCGGAGACCTCTACGGGTCTTTGGGGGCGGAATTGCCCACTCTGACCAGGGTGGTAATATCCGGTTCCAATGTGATAAGGGATAACATCCTGTATATCCTGCTGGGCTCGCTTGCGGTGGCGGGGTTCGGGATTATCTATCTGAAAACACCGGACGGGAAATACCAGTTTGACAGGTTGATGATTTCCATGCCCCTGCTGGGCAGGGTCAATCTTCTTAATGTTCTTTCCCGCTGCTGCCGCAGCATCGCCCTGCTTTTCCGCTCCGGCCTGCCGCTGACGGAGATCATGCCGCTGGTCATCCAGGGGACCAGCAACCAGGTGATGATAAAGGCGTTAAAGGACGTGCAGCAGGACATGCTCAGAGGACACGGTCTTTCCCAGCCGATGAAAAACAGCCCGGTCTTTCTGCCCATGATGGTGCAGATGGTGAAGGTGGGGGAGGAAACGGGCAACCTTGATGCTACCCTCCTCTCCGTGGCCCAGAGCTACGAGACGGAGGCTGAAGACGCTACCCGCAATCTAATCGGCATGATACAGCCCGCCATGACCCTTATCATCGCGGCGATTGTCGGCGTGATTGCGCTCTCACTCGTTTCGGCGATGTATTCAATCTACGGGCAGGCTTTTTAAGGTTTCTATGGCACAGGGGACAAGAAGTTGAAGTTAGGAAAAACGAGCTGGCTGATCCTGATAGTAGGCATCCTTATCATTGCCTTCGGCAGCCTCGGCTTTACCCGTGCCCAGCAGGTTGACCAGCAAGGCCAGCTGGATGACAAGCTTAGCGTCGCGGAAAAACGCCTGGCCGGCCTTCAGCTCAGGGACCTGCAGAATGAAAAACTGAACCTGGAGCAGCAGCTGGAGCAGGCCGAATTACAGATGAAAACCGCACAGGATGCCCTGCGCGAACCGATCGAGAGCATCCCGGTAATCGATTCCCTGTTTCAAATCGCCGCCGCCAGTAACGTGGTCATCACGGACATCAATTCTTCCGGCATCACCCGTGAGAAACTGGAGAAAATTGACGTATCGGTCAGCAAAATGACCATCAGCGTGCAGGGTACCGTCCTTGACCTGATTACCTTCGTGACCAGGCTGAACACGGATTTCAGCGCCGGTGTGGTGGAAGCGACGGAGATAAATACCCAAAACCTGGTCGCGGAGGATGAGGAATCTTCGATGACGGATAATGAGACCGGCGAAGGGCCCGAGGAGGAGGAAGAGCAGAGCGGCGGGATGCCTTCCGCCTTTATCCGTTTAATAATCTACCGCCATTAAGGGAATTGGAATGCCAGGCAAAATCGTTACCCTATATATCGATAACACCCAGATAAAGCTGCTCGTAACCAGCGGGAAGCACATCAAGAAGATGGCCGAGCTGCCGCTTGACCTCGGCTCGGCAAAAATCAAGCCTGCCATCAAGGAAGCGGAAATCGCTTCTAAAATCAACCAGCTCCTTAAAGCGAAGAAGGTAAATGCCAGCAAAATAATCCTGGGCATCAGCGGGATGCACTGCCTCACGCGCCCCTTTACCATCCCCCAGTTACCCAAGGCTATCCAGGAAGAAGCGCTGATGCGGGAGGCGAAGAGGGTCCTGCCGATACCCCCGGAGCAGCTTCATATCTCCTGGCAGTTATTCCCCGGATTGGAAGAAGGGCAGTCCCGCGGGTTCCTGGTAGGCATCCCCCGCCGTATCGCCGATGTATACCTTAAAGTCCTTGAGCAGGTCGGCCTCAAGCCTTACCTTCTGGACCTGAAACCCCTCGCTCTCACCCGCATGCTTGAAGAATCCACCGCGATGCTACTTGATATCCAGGCTCTTGATTTTGACATCGTCATTCAGGTCAGCGGCATACCCCAGCCCGTGCGCACTGTGGCCTTTGCCAGCGAATCCCTCTCCCAGGAGGAAAAACTGGCGGCCGTATCGGAGGAGCTGGCCAAGACCATCGAGTTCTACAATTCGAATAATCCCGAGAACCCCATGAGCCCGGAAACCCCCCTTTATGTCTCCGGGGAACTGGATGACTTCCCTGACCTTTTCCAGACACTGACAGACTCCTTCGGATATCCGCTGAAACAGCTGATTTCACCATTGAAGTGCCCCAAGGAACTTGATGCCGCTCACTACCTGGTTAACATCGGCCTGGCCATGAAGGAGCTGGTATCCGAGAAGAAAGGCGAGCCGGCCCGGGTAAACATCAATGCCCTGCCCGAATCCTACCGGCCCAAGCCGTTCCCGCTGATGAAGTTCCTTACCCTGCCGGTAGCGCTGGCGGTTATCGCGGTGTTGTTCATGATGGTCACATTCATACAGGACGCCTCGGCCAACATCGCCTCAGCCCGGACCCAGCTTGATACTACCGAGCAGATAATCAAGACCAAACAGTCGCAGAAAGAGGCGCTGACCGGGGAAGTCGCTACCCTGAAAAAGAAGATATCTCAGGCTAATACCTCCAGGAAGTCCCTGGTCGAGGCTAAAGAAGCCGTTGACCGCAGGGGAGAGATTATCAATGAGGATCTGGCTACGGTCACCCGGAGACTGATAACCGGGATGACACTCGGCGGCGTCTCTCACAGCGGGGGGAACATGTCTATCCGCGGTAATGCGGACAGCGAGGCGGAGGTCCTGAGCTACGCCAGAAGCCTTGATGAAAGCGGGCGCTTCTCCGAAGTCACCATTACCCGTATCTCCAGGGTCCCGGGTCAGGACGGTGATGACAGCATGAACTTTATTCTGGCTCTCAAAACAGGTCCCGGGGGTGGAGGTTAATGGATATTTTTCAGACGCTCCGGATGGCCAAGGAAAACCTGGCATCTGACCTGCATCTGGTTTCCGCGAGCCCGCCGCTTTTCCGCGTTCACGGGAGCATCCAGCCCGCTGAAGACATGCCTCCGACAACCCCGGAGGACATGGAAAACGCTTTCCGGCAGCTCACCACGGAGCCCCAGCGCCAGGCTTTTGAAAAGAACCTGGAGCTGGACTTCGGCAGCGATATCCCGGACGTGGGCAGAGTCCGCTGTAACGCCGCCCGCCAGAAAGGCAGCATCAGCATGGTCATCCGTCTGCTTCCCCCCCAGATCCCCGATATCGATGACCTCGGAGTACCTGATATCTGCAAAGAGCTGGTCCTGAAACGCCGGGGGCTGGTGGTAGTCAGCGGCCCCACGGGCAGCGGCAAGTCCACCACCCTCGCCGCGATGATTAATTACCTGAACCGCGTGGAGAGCCGGCGCGTGGTCACCATGGAGGACCCCATCGAGTACATGTACACCAGCCTTAACTCGACCATTACCCAGCGGGAACTGGGCGCTGATACCCATTCCTTTGCGGACGCCCTGAAGCACGTCCTGAGACAGGACCCTGACGTGATACTGGTGGGCGAAATGAGAGACCTGGAGACGGCTTCGTCAGCGCTTACTGTCGCTGAGACCGGGCACCTGGTCCTGACTACCGGTCATGCCCCCAGCGCCTACCAGGCAATTGACAGGATAATAGACCTTTTCCCGCCCCATGAGCGCCACATGGCGCAATCCCAGCTGTCATCTCTCCTGGTGGCGGTTCTCTGCCAGGCCCTGGTCCCCAAAACAGACGGGTCCGGCAGAGTGGCGGCGATAGAGGTCATGCTGGCCAACTCCGCGGTAAAAAATCTTATCAGGGATGGAAAGACCTACCAGCTCCCGAACACCATCCGGATGCATTCCCAGATGGGGATGCAGCTCCTGGACCAGGCGTTAATCAAGCTTTACCGCGAGGGCACCATCAGCAGTGATGCCCTCTACTCCTTCTGCAACGACCGCGAGGAAGTTGCCAAGCTCGTCGCAAACCGCAACTCCGTCCTGGACGGCGCGGCAAATCCGACCTTTATCAACTAGCCGCCCACCCCGGAAGTCCCTGCTCTCCGGAACTATTTTTTCTTAAAGACAAAAAGACCCGCCGGCGAACCATCTTCTTCTTTCGCCGGCAGGTCTTCCCTGGTGAATCGCGAACGCGATAATTATGATAGCTGGTTTAATATCACGGGGTGGTCTGCGTTACCGTACCATCGGTTGCGAAGTCGTAGGTACAGCCCGTCTTCACGCTGTCCCCGTCAAGTCCGGAGAGGTAGTCGCTCAGAGCAAGCGTGCCGCTGGCGCCGGTTGCCGTAACCGTGCTCATGTTACTGACATTACCGGTTGGCGTACCAACTGCCGATAAATTGCCGGTGGTACTGTCCGCCAGCATGGCCATCACCGCCGTCTGGATGTTGTGCAGCTCGGTCTCGTAGGACTCCGTCTTCCCTTTGCCGATAAACTTACCGACGTTCGGGACAGCGACGGCAGCCAGTACGCCAAGGATGGCGACGACCACCAGAAGCTCGATGAGGGTGAAACCCTTCTCTCCATGCTGGAACTGCTTCAGTATCCTTTTCATTTTGTTAGCTCCTCCTGTTTTCTTTCTTCGATTTTTGTCCCATTCAAGCTTAATCACAAAGCTGATTAGATTCAATGAGTTATTGGTCATAACCAACATAAGAATAAAGTCCTACATATGTTCCCCCCTATGTTATTTCTCAAATTCTTCTTCAAGGTCGTTGTCAGCTTACCGCCGGGGGGAGAAACAGCACATAAACGCGGCGGGCGGTTTCATAAACATTCCGTGAATATTACCGGCGCCGAACGGGGCAAGTCAGGACAACCGGCATCCCTACCGGAAATCAACCGAAACCGGACACAACTACCACCCCTGGAAATATTGACAGCGCTGCATAAAAAAGGGAAAATAGACCAAATGGAAATCTTCCTGTCTTTCCTTTTTGCCCTTCTAGGCGCTTCAATAGGAAGTTTCCTTAATGTTCTCATCGACCGTCTGCCGAAGGGAGAATCGGCGATTTATCCCCCCTCCCATTGCGCCAGCTGTCACCATCCCCTTGCCCCCCGGGATATCGTTCCCATCATCAGCTTTCTCTGGCTGAGGGCGCGCTGCCGTTACTGCGGGGCCCGTATCCCCGTCCGGATGCTGCTCGTCGAACTGAGCGCCGGCGTGGCTTTTTTCCTGGCTTTCTGGCAATACGGCCTCAGCATCGAGTTCGTCCTGACCGCGCTTCTTTCCGGTCTTTTCATCGTCATCATGGCAATTGATGCGGAGAGGCAACTGATACTGAACAGGGTCATTTACCCCGCGGCCCTCGCCGTTATCGCAGTGTATGGAATCGATTTTCTCCTGCCGCAGGGACACTTTTTCCCGGGTCTCCCCTACCTGCCCGAGGTGAGGATATTCAGCAGCCTCCTCGGCGGAGCAGCCGGATTTATCTTTTTCCTCATTGTATTCCTCATCGCCCGGGGAGGCATGGGCGCGGGTGACGTCAAGCTGGCGGGACTCATCGGTCTGGTAACGGGTTTCCCCCTCGTCTTTCTTTCTCTCTTTATCGGAATTATTGCGGGGGGAGTGGCGGCCATCGTCTTTCTGCTCCTGAAGCTAAAGGGACGCAAAGACGTCCTTCCGTACGGGGTCTTCCTGGGTTTAGGACCCATTATCACTCTGCTCTATGGTGACGCCATCATGAACTGGTATCGGGCCTTGTTCAATTTTTAAAGCTACCTGTTTCCCCGTATTACAATTATCTTTTCGGTCAGCCCCCGCCCCAACCTAACCGGGAACTTCGCCATTTGTCATAAAATTTATTGAAAAAACCCTTACTACGTAATCTTAGTTGTGCCTTATTTTCAAGGGTGCTATACTGCCAGTTAGTAAAAAAACTGGTAGGAGTATGCTTATGCACACAAGACAAGCTAAGTTTGCAATCGCCTCTTTTTGTTTGGGTGTTGGAGTGGCGGGTGTGTTAGCGTTACTAGGGAACACCACCCTTGCAATAGTGGTGTTTGTGGGTTTTATTATAATCGGTATTGTGTTTTTGATATGGGGGTTAATACAGGAGGAATTCAGTATAGTTGATGTTGTGGCAGAGATGCATGATATACGAGCGCAATATGTAGAAAATCAAATTAAAGCGAATCCGCTAGATACCAGTGATATTGATGATAAATACCAAGAATTGATGGGAGTAGACATAAGTGCGGGTTCAAATAAAATGTTAGGTGCTATCGGCGCATTATCTAATCTGGTAGGTAAGAAGACAGATGATGTCGAATTGCAAGTAGCTTTAGTCCATGCGGGTAAACTTATGGATAAGCACAACAAGGGTATAAATACCTTAACTAGCGGAGATGAGCGTTATAGGGAATTGGAGATAAAATACAACGAGTGGAACAATCATTGTAAAAATACTGAGAAAAGGATGTCTATATATAATTACTTACTAGAGTCATATGGGATGAATAGCCAATGGCTTTATGTAGGCTCTTTGATAAGCAAAGCACCAAAAGAGCTTATGCAGTTATTGCCAGAAGTATTTAATAGCTATATGGAAGGATACAGGGAGTATATGAAAACTTATTTAGGTAAGTGGACAGATAAGTATAATGCGTTATCAACTTGGAAATTCTGGAGGAGACATGGAAAATAATAAAGTGGTGTGTAAATACTGCCAATCAGAACGGGTAAGAAAATACGGGACTTATAAAGAGACACAATACTACTGGTGTAACGATTGCAAGCGTAAATTCTCCAATCCCGATGCTATCCCCAAGATGCAATATTCCACGTCTAAGGTTGCCGATGCTATCTCTATGTATTTTGAGGGAATGAGCCTTAAAGAGGTAAGACGTAACTTTATCCAACAGCATAATGACTATATCTCAGATAAGACCGTCCTGAACTGGGTTAACCGATTTACGGATCTAGCCGCGAAAGAAGCTAAAAAGTATAAACCTGCTGTAGGCTCAATTTGGGTAGCTGACGAGACTGTTTTGGACATTGACGGAAAGAATATCTGGCTATGGGACATCATAGACGCTAAGACACGATTCCTGATAACTACTAATATGTCATATACCCGAACGTCTAACGATGCTGAACAGCTTATGAAACAGGCATACGAGCGAACGGGTAAGATTCCCCGTGTTATCTATACAGACAAACTGAGAGCCTACCTGGAAGGTATAGAACGGGTGTTTGGTGGTGATACAAGGCACAAACAGGGTAGCCCGTTTGACGTGGAATCTAATACGAATTACATAGAGCGTTTCCATTCCACGCTAAAGTCCAGAACTAAGGTTATGCGGGGATTACATACGATAGAATCGGCTAGAAAATACCTTGACGGCTGGCTAGTCCATTACAACTTTTTCAGACCTCATATGTCGTTACGGGATAGCACACCCGCACAAGTGGCGGGGATACGTTTCCCGTTTCGTAACTGGAAGGACATATGCCAGCAGCCTTATGAGGTAACTGCCAGAATACCGATTAAACAGGCATTGGATATTGAGCCTGAAAGCATGCCAACCAGAACTAGGATAATTAGACCTAAGAAACGGAAAGTAACCAGACGTAAAATAACCAAGCGCAAGACACGCCAAACGCCACTTGTGGCTAGTATGACGCAAATGAGGGGGAGACGATGACGGAAGTTAGTTCGTGGGGATTGCTATTGTTACTGTTTCTATTGCTGATATGGGTTACAATCCTAACTAAGTTACAGAGGATAGAACAGTTAACTAAGCACCTTAGCCCCAGCAATAAGAAAGCCGATGCACCAGACAACAATAGCGGAGATTTGTAACCAAGTAATGTTGATATTAGAGATTATGATATACGCGCCGAATCCCCAAACGAACAATAAGGCTAGGACAATTACCCATTTCATTTGGAGATAATAATACCACAGGTAGAGGAATGAAACAACTAAGATTCTGTAGAACCAAAAAACCGTTGACTTAGCCCTCCTGGCCCACTACAATAGGAAAATGGTACTTTGGTCATAGGTACGAGCATGTTCAATCAAACTAACAGTGCGGGCAGCGCGCAATCGGTCCTGAACCGGCGCCGCTCCAATATCGAAATCATCGCGGATATGCTGCGGGCGGGGGGAAACGGCGCGGGGAAGACACACATCATGTACAGCGCCAACATGAGCTATACCCAGATACAGAGGTACCTCGACTTTCTGGTGAATCACGGTTTCCTTAACAAAGTGGACCTGGGCTTCCCCAATACGACCTACCAGGTCACGGATAGCGGTCTGAAGTTACTGAGATTGATTGACAGCCTTACCGAGATGCTCGGCATCTGCGAAGAAGACTGATTCTGAGCCTTGCCGCTCCCATCCGGCCGACATTATTCCATCATTTTCCGGATACGGCCCAACCGCCGCCGCGTTTTCCTTAATGAATATTTAGCAAATATTTATGGAAACTTTATTCATTTTTATGCCTAATTTTATTTCCTGAGGCTAGAATAAAGGATAGCGATAAAATCTGAAACAGGTCAGGGGCGGATAAGTGGGACAAAAAAGGGTCTTGATACTCGATGAAGAAGCCCTGGTCATGGTGGTCGATAAGGACGTCGTGCACCAGGTGGATGATAACCGGGGAGAAATGACGCGCACCGAATTCGTCAATTTCCTCATTCAGAGCCAGCTGAAAAAAGGGCCGCAGCACCAGGACTTTATCAATCGCGAAGAGTTCTACCATTTTGTTCAGGAAACCAAGACCTTCCTGCGCAGTTTCCTCGAGTTTTTCCTCACCTGGGGGCTGGAGATGGAAGACCGCAGGCAAAACCAGGAATTCAATGACTGGCTGAAAAAGATACAGAGCCTGAGCGAATCGGAGCCTGCCGGGGAAGCCCCGGAGCAGAACCCCTCACCCTAATAGAACTATGTTCTAGAACATTATCACTTCTCAAGCTTCTAGATTCCTGCCATAGTTTTTCTATCTAGCAGTTAGCTTGGGAGGTTTTTTTATGCCTACTGCTGCTGAGTTATTACGGCAGGGTCGCGAGAGAGAGGTCTGGGAGATGTGCTGCGGCTTCACTGACCTGAGCCTCGTGCAGTTCATGGCTATACAGAAAAGGCTCCTTAAGGAGCAACTGGAACTGCTGAACCGTTCCCCCCTGGGCGCCAGGATAATGCGCGGAGCCAGGCCGCAGACCATCGAAGATTTCCGCCGGGTTACTCCCCTCACCACATACAACGATTATTGTCCGGACCTGCTGGAGAAAAATGAGGACGTCCTCCCCGTGAAGCCCGCAATGTGGGTGCACACGTCCGGGCGCTCCGGGGAGTACGACTTTAAATGGATACCTATCACACCGTCCTTCTCCGAGGTGCTCAGCATGATAATGTACGGGCTGGGCAATCTCTCTCACTGCAAGGGTAAAGGAGATATGTCCCGGATGCCCCTCCACCCCAAGCTGGTCTATACCGTCGCTCCCCGGCCTTACATGTCCGGGGCCATGGCGACCATGCTGGAACAGCAGACCCCCATAGATTTTCTGCCGGGCTGGAAAGAAGCGGAAGCGCTTCCTTTTGAAGATAGAATCAAGCTGGGGTTCCAGCAGGCCCTGTCACAGGGGTTCGATTATTTTTTCGGTCTGTCCATGGTGCTGGTAGCCGTCGGCGAGAAATTCGCCCAGTCCTCGGATAAAGTAGACATACGCCCCCTGCTCTCCCACCCCAGGGCACTCCTCCGCCTCGCCAGGGGCCTGGTCAAGGGGAAGATGGCCGGAAGGCGCATGCTGCCCCGTGACCTGTGGTCCGCCAGGGGCATCATCAGCAGCGGCCTGGACAGCTGGGTGTACCGCGACAGAATTAAGGAACTCTGGGGAAGGTATCCCCTTGATGTTTATGCCGGTACGGAAGGGGGGATTTACGCCACCCAGACCTGGGATTTCAGCACCATGACCTTCATCCCCAACCTTAATTTCCTGGAGTTCATACCGGAGGATGAACATTTCAAGTGGGAACTCGACCACAGTTACCAGCCCCGCACCCTTCTGCTGGATGAGGTCAAACCCGGCGAAAGCTATGAGCTGGTCATAACCAATTTCCACGGCGGCGCCCTGATAAGATACCGCATCGGGGACATGGTGGAAATCGTCTCCCTGCGGAACGACCGGCTCGATATTGACATCCCGCAGATGGTATTTGACCGCCGTGTTGACGGCCTCCTGGACTTCGTGGTGGTCCGTCTGACCGAGAAGACCATCTGGGAAGCGATTGAAAACAGCGGCATTCCATACGTGGACTGGACGGCGCATAAAGAGCCCGGCGAGCCGGTACTCAAGCTGTACCTCGAACTGAGGAACGGTTTCCGGGAGAGAGAAGAGGTCATCGCGGATATACTGCATCGCCAGATAATGCAGTCCGAAACTGACAATATCAAGGTGGATTCCCCCCTGCGCGACGATTTTTCAGGCTCCATCGATTTCCGCATCGAGGTATCCCTGCTGCCTCCGGGTACCTTTGCCGGCTATACCGCACAGCGGCAGGCCGAAGGCGCTGACCTGGCCCACCTGAAGCCTCCCCATATCAACCCCCCGGAAAGAGTACTATCCCTGCTCCGGGGCCAGCCGAAGAACTCCGGCGGGCGGGCTGACGTTGAAGCTGAACGGGTTCCGGTATCATAGTACTTTAGTCATAACTACCTTAGTTCTTTTGCACCAGATTTCTTGACACCTGGCGAAATTGGGGTGATAATCTCTCTATGAGTATTTACGCTCTGATCCCTCTCATAGCGATAATCGTTTATATTCCCCTGCTGGCCACTACCGTGAGCACCCGGCCCTGGCAAAGGCGCCATACACTTTTTATCCTTTTCCTGATACCAGCCATGATGTGGAGCCTTTTCGATTATCTGTCCCGGTCCAATCTCCTCCCCGAATATAACCTGCTTCTTTTCCGGGGGGTGATGCTCTCTTTCTCCCTGATGTGCGTGCAGTTCCATGTATTTAACTCTTCCTTTTTTCCCCCCCGGCGGGGACGCTGGCTTCTCTTTGCCTATGCTTCTCTGGCATTAATCGCCGTCTTCACCTTCACCGGCCACTTCCCCGAGGAGATAATCACCGAGGGCGACAAGCATTATCCGATATACGGTCCCGGTATAATTCTCCTGGCCGGCGCCCTGGTTACCCTGGCAGCCAGAGACTTCTATGTCCTGGGAAAGAGGTTAAAAAATCTGACTGACCCCGTGCTCTACAACCAGATTTTCACCCTGCTGCTGGGCCTGGGAGTGCTCCTGTTTTTCACCATATCCGCGCTGCTCCCCTGGGGGAGAGAGTGGCCCCTGGGACACGTGGGGAATATCATTAATGCCTTTATCTTAAGCTACGCCGTGGTGAGGCACCAACTGGTTGACATCAGGATAGTAATGCGCCAGGGAACGGCCCTGGTGAGCCTGGGACTTATCGGCGCGCTGTGCTACTGGCTGCTGCTCGTCTTCCTGCACGGGCTCTTTGATTTCAACCTTGATCTGAGAGCCGCTGTCTTCGCCACCATAGTTGCCATGATAGTGGGAGTCATCATCTACCGGATGCGCGGTTTCTTTTTCGCCACGATGAGCCGCGCTTTTCAGGGGGAAAGCTATAACTATCGCTGGAGGCTTTCGGACTTCGCCGGCAAGATACACAGCGTTTTCAGCCTGAAAAAACAGGGCGGGGAACTGCTGGAGCTCCTGACCAAGGCGCTGGGCATCGAAAGGGCCGGCCTGCTGTTCCCGGAAATAAGGGGCTCTGATTATGCCGCACAGATTATTGAGCCGCGCGGCAAGGAAAACCCCCTGTACCGGATGAAGGTCAGGCAGGGGAACCCTGTCCTGAACTACCTTAAATCGGAGCAGAAGCCTCTCATGCGGGAGGACCTCAGTATCAAGCCGGAGTTCCTGAGTCTCTGGGAAAAGGAACGAGAGGAATTCAAGACCGCCGAAATAGAGCTTATCCTCCCGCTAATCAGCCGTGACCGGCTCATCGCCGTACTGGTACTGGGGAAGAAAAGGGCGGGGAGATACTCTCTGGAGGACATCCGCCTCCTGGAATCGGTCACGAACCAGGTCGCGGTCAGCATGGAGAAAGAATACCTGAGCGAAGAACTCAGGGAGAGGGAAGAAGAACTCTCCGTTTTAAACCGGACCAGCGCCATCATCACATCCAGCCTGGACATACAGGGGACCTTCGCGGGTTTCATTGAAGAGCTGAAAACGACGGTGGACGTTAACTGGGCAGCGATTTTCCTGGCCGAGGAGAACAGCCTCTATTCACTGGCGGTGGCCCCCGCTGCCGAGGCCCCCTGGAAAAAAAAAGAGAGAGTCCCCATCAAAGGCTCAATTACGGAAAGGGCCATCGAGCAGGGAAAGGCGGTAGTTGAGCAGGACCTCGCGCAGGATAGCGATTATGCTCTGGGTAAATTCCTGGTGAAGCAGGGAGTACGCTCTTTAATCTGTCTGCCGCTGACGGCTAAAGGGGAAGCGATTGGCAGCCTCGTGGTCGCCAGCAAGAAACCTGATGCCTATGGCGAGCGGCACGTCATGCTCATGGAGCAGGTTGCTCTCCAGATAGCCATGCACGTGGAAAACGTGCGCCTTTACGCGAAAGTGGAAGAAAAATCCCGTATTGACGAACTGACAGGACTTTCAAACCGCCGCTCTCTGGACGAGTTTATGGCCAGTGAGACGGGGAGGCACTCCCGCTACGGAGGCGTCTTTTCCCTGATTATTCTTGACCTGGATAATTTCAAGGCGTTCAATGACAATCACGGGCACCCCGCCGGAGACAAGCTCCTCCGGCAAATCGGCAGCATCCTGAAAAGCGCCATCCGCAGTGCTGACCAGGCTTTCCGCTATGGCGGTGACGAATTCGCGGTGCTGCTCCCGCAGACTGCGATTGACGCCGCGAGCCAGGTCGCCCAGCGCATACGCCGGCAGATTGCCCTCAGAGGAAAAACGGAGCTTCTGACGATTACCGCCAGCCTGGGCCTGGCCAACTGGCCGGCGGACGGCATTACCCCGAATGATATTATCGCCGCCGCTGACGCGGCGCTCTATGAGGCAAAAAGGAACGGCGGAAACAGGAGCCATTGCGCTTCCGGCACGCTGATGTCCCTGGAGGAAGTACCCGGCATCTCTCACGGCCGCCCGGCGGAAGATGATGGCATCCTGAGCACGATTTATGCCCTGGCCGCGACCGTGGACGCGCGAAACCCTTCCACCATCGACCATTCCAAGAAAGTAAGCGAGTACGCGCTGGCGCTCGCAGCTGCCCTGAAATTGCAGCAGAAACACCGTAACCGCCTGGAAATCAGCGCCCTGCTCCATGATATTGGCAAACTCGGTATCAGCGATGATATACTGAATAAAGCGGAAAAACTCAACGACGAGGAGTGGGAGATAGTCCGAAAACACCCCGAACTTGGTGCCTCCATCGCGGGCAGGGCCCCTCAGTTGAGACCGTGCGTGGAGGGGATAAAGCACCATCACGAGCACTGGGATGGCTCAGGCTATCCCGGGGGACTTAAGAGTGAAGAAATCCCACTGGATGCGCGCATTCTCGCTATCGCCGATGCTTACGCGTCAATGACCGCGGCACGTCCTTATGCGGACGCATTATCCACGGAAGCGGCCATAACGGAACTGGAGCGCCATGCCGGCACCCAGTTCGATCCTGAGCTTACCGATGTTTTTGTCAGCAGCATTAAAAAAAGAGCGCTTTCAGTATCAAAAGGGTGAGGAGGTGAGTAAGGCTGCCCCCGGATGCCAGCCTGACGAAAAAAATGATAAATAACAAGATACAACTACTGCTCATCAGCCAACAGTCTTTATTCCAGCAGGGGATTGAGCATGCTCTGACCGCCAGAAAAGAGATGGAGGTGGTATCCGCACCGGAAGTGAGCGAAGATGTCCTCACCTCGATTGATACGGCCCCTCCCGACGTGGTGCTTCTGGATATTGACGGGCCCGGGGAAGGCGGCCTGGAACTGGCGCGAAAGCTGCGGCAGCGCTCACCGAATATAGGCGTGGTGGTGCTGACCTCCAGCCCTAATGACGCCCAGCTTTTCCAGGCACTCAAGGCGCAAGCGGTGGCTTACCTGGGGAAGAGCATTACCGGAGAGCAACTGACTGATACCATCAGACGGGTCGCCAGCGGCGAGCACCCGATTAACGAGAGCCTGGTCACCCGCCCCAAGGTAGCGGAACAGGTGCTGCAGCAGTTTCAGGAGCTTTACTGGAGGGACCAGACCGAGGCCGTTATCTCCCCGATAACCCCACGGGAGACGGAAATCCTCAACTACATCGCACAGGGCTATCTGAACAAGCAGATTGCCGCGGAACTCGGCATCAGCGAGCAGACTATCAAGAACCACGTCACCTCTATCCTGCGTAAACTGAATGCCAACGCCCGCACCGAAGCCGTGGTCGTGGCTATCAAGCAGGGCCTGATTACCCTGTAACGAAACTCCGCATCCGGTGAAAATCGTTTCTCGCGCCAGCGGGTAAAATATGCCCCGGGGCGGCCGGGCGGGAAAAGAAATACCCGGGGAAGGCGCGGGTGTAGCTGGTCATGAAGCGGGTTTAATTCGACTTTTTTAGCTACAGTTAAATGTCCTCTATATCCCTTGATTATCTTCCCGCCCTATCCCACCCTCATGACAGTTCTCTTCTTCCGCCCGCACTCAGGTACGGGTAAAACAACATATCCTTTGCTCCTATTTCCGCCTGTGTTAAAATTATTCCGGAGCAGACGTTTCTATGGACCGTTCAAAAGACATGCTGAAAGAGCAACTGTCAGGCTTGCCGGACCTCCCCGGGGTCTATCTCTTCAAGGACGCGGAGGGGAAAATCCTTTATGTCGGCAAGGCTGCCAATCTCCCCGGCCGGGTCAGGTCCTATTTTTCCGGTGATGAGCAGCTGACTCCCAAGCTGCGGAGAATGGTCTCCCAGGTAAGCGAGCTTGATTATTACGTCACCAGCTCGGAGCAGGAAGCCCTTATCCTGGAGCTGAACCTCATCAAGCGTCACCATCCCCGGTACAACGTACGCCTCAAGGATGATAAGACTTACCCCTACCTGAAGATAAGCGCCTCGGAGGAATGGCCGCGCGTATACATCACCCGCCGCCCGGAACAGGACGGAAGCCGGTACTTCGGTCCGTTTGCCAGCGCCCGTTCCGTCCGCCAGACGCTGAAGGTCCTCAAGGGAATATTCCCCTTCCGCAACTGCACCCGGAATATCACAGGCCGCGATGCGCGCCCCTGCCTGGAAAACCACCTGGGACGCTGCCTCGCGCCCTGCACCGGCGCCGTGAGCAGAGAGGAATATGCCGGGGTCATCCGGGACGTAATCCTCTTCCTTGAAGGCAAGCAGGAAAAGATTATCCGGGAGCTTGAGCGCAAAATGAAAGATGCTTCGGCGGCGCTCGATTTTGAAAAAGCGGCCCGCTACCGTGACCAGGTCCGGGCCATGAGACAGGTCATCGAAGGTCAGAGAATAGCCACCACTGTCCGGGGAGAACTGGACGTTATCGCCTTCGCTCAGGATAGGGACCAGGCTTATGTCCAGGTCTTTCTCATCCGGAACAGCAAAATCACAGGGCAGGAAAGCTTCGTCCTGCAGGGCACGCGTAACGAGGAGCCGGGGCGCATCATGAGCAGCTTCATCCAGCAGTTTTACGCCTCCAGCCCTTACCTTCCCCCCCGCCTCCTGCTCCAGTACCCCGCGCCAGACCGGGAAGTGCTTAAAGAATGGCTCCGTGCGAAAAGAGGCGGTAAAGTAGAAATGCAGGTCCCCCGCCGCGGCGCCAGGAAAGAGCTGATGGACATCGTCGCGGAGAACGCCCGCCAGGGCCTGGAGCAGCTTAAGATAAAACAGCTCGCCTCCCCCGGCACGCCGGAAGCCGCCCTGGAGGAAATCGCCAGAGAACTGGAATTAAAGGCTCCTCCGGAACGCATCGAGGCATATGACATCTCAAATATCCAGGGAAAGTCGGCTGTGGGCAGCATGGTGGTCTTTGAGCACGGCAAGCCGAAACCGGCCCATTACCGGCGCTTCCGTATCCGGACCGTCACCGGGGCGGATGATTACGCCATGCTGAGGGAAGTCATCCAGCGGCGCTTCAAACATCTGGATAACGGGTCCGTCATTTCTCCCGATTCCTGGGCCATAGTCCCTGACCTGGTGCTCATTGATGGCGGCAGGGGCCAGCTTAACGCCGCCGCCTCCGCGCTGGGTGGCGCGGCGGTGCCCCTGGCCAGCCTGGCCAAGGAGAACGAAGAGGTCTTCATCCCGCAGCGGAAGGGCCCCATAATCCTCCCTAAATCATCTCCGGGGCTCCATCTGTTACAGCGCGCGCGGGATGAGGCGCACCGCTTTGCCATCGGGTATTTTACCCGGGTCCACCGGCGGGAAAGTTTCAACTCGGTGCTGGATGGTATCCCGGGCATCGGGCCGAAACGGAAACGCTCCCTGCTGCGGCGCTTCGGCTCCGTGAGCGCCATCAAGGAAGCTTCCCTGGCGGAGTTGGCCACGGCTATCGGGGCGGGGGAAAAGCAGGCCAAAAAGATAAAGGAATACCTGTAACATGCCGGCGAACCTGACACCGGACTATCTGGACGCAGAGAAAAGGTACCGCGCGGCGAAGAGTCCGCTGGAAAGAATTGCCGCGCTGGAAGAGATGCTGGCGGTAATGCCCAAGCACAAGGGCACCGACCATCTCCGGGCAGACCTTCGCACCAAAATCGCCAAAATGACCCAGTCGCTGGACAAGAAGACTGCCACCCAGCGCGCGACGATGCTCATCGAGAAGGTAGGCGCGGCGCAGGTCGCCCTGGCGGGACTGCCGAACACGGGCAAGTCCCGGCTGGTAAGCGCCCTGACCAAGGCCTCACCGAACGTAGCTCCCTACCCGTTTACCACGCAGAGCGCCACCCCCGGCATGATGCCTTACGAGAATATTCAGATACAGCTGGTTGATACCCCGCCCCTCTCCGACCAGATGGAGTGGTGGCTCCCCCACCTCTTCCGCCGCGCCGACAGCCTGCTGGTTATCATAGACCTGAGTACTGACCCCCTCCCCCAGATGGAGGATACCGTGAAGTATCTGGAGAGCGCCAAAATATTCCCCTCCCCGGAAAACGCGGCTGAAGTACCGTCTTTCCTGGCTAAAAAGAAGAAGGTCCTGATAGCGGGAAACAAGTCAGACCTTGATAATGGCGGTAACCATTTCCGGAGTCTGGAAGGGGCTTACGGGTCCCGGTTCCCCGTATTTGCCGTGTCCGCTCTGAGCGGGGAGGGCCTGGAGGGGCTTAAAGAAAGGATTTTCCAGGCCCTGGAAATCATCCGGGTCTATACCAAGGCGCCGGGGAACAGGCCGGACCAGATTGACCCGGTCATCCTGGAAAAAGGCAGCACCCTGGAGGACGCCGCTGCCTCCGTGCACAAAGATTTCGCCCGGAAACTAAAGTACGCGCGCCTCTGGGGCTCCGGCAAGCACGAGGGCATCATGGCCGGAAAAGACCACGTCCTTCAGGACGGGGACATCATCGAACTGCATATTTAGGATATGCCCCGAAAGAGCTAGGCTTCGTGTCCTTCATACTTGAAGGAAATCCTGACCTTGGCGCGGTAAGCGCGGACCTTGCCGTCCTCCAGCTGCATGTCAAGTTCTTCGACCTCGGCAATGCGCAACTCACGCAGGGTGTGGGAAGCCCGCTCCACCGCTGCCGCCGCCGCCTTTTCCCAGGACTCGGTGCTGGTGCCAACCAGTGTGATAATCTTATACACGCTGTCCGACATGGTTCACCCCCTTATGCGTACCGGGAAAAATTTAGTGGTAGCGTGAATTTTACCGCTAAAGGGACCTCCTGTCAAGGGTTGTCAAGCCTGGGTTCTGCTCAGCCTTGGTTGTCATTGCGAGAAGCACAGCGACGAAGTAATCTCTGCTCCATTCGTTTGGGATTGCTTCGCGTTGCTCGCAATGACAGCAACAACTAAGATTGAATAGAAGACAAGCCTGTGTTTCCGTATTTGCCGCCACGGGAAAGAAAACGGGCTGGCGCCCGCCGGGGCCAAATTACCTGCCAATCACTGAATATCACCCCCGCGATATTTATGTTATATTGGAGCTAGATTAGCGGGAGAAGAAATGCCGCTCAGACCTTTGCAATGGTACCGCCAACTCGCCGACGGTAAAGGCCGCCGCGCATCCGGGGCTTTTCTGGTGGAAGGAGAGCGGGCGGTGAGCCAGATAAGGCAGACCAGCCCGGACGCCATCATGGAAATCATCGCGGTGGAGGGGCGCGGGCACGATTATGCCGGTTACCCCCTGCGAGAACTCAGTGAGCGCCAGTTCCGGGGCATCAGTACCGTCCGGACGCCACAGGGAATCATGGCGGTAGTCCGCATCCCCCCCGACACTTATCAGGCCCGGCTGCCAGAAAATCCCGGTGATAAAATACTGCTCATGGAAGACGTCCAGGACCCGGGAAACGTGGGGACGCTCATCCGTACCGCCGCCGCTTTCGGCTACTCAGGTGCGATTATGACGGAAAAATGCGCCGACCCTTTTTCCCCGAAGTGCGCCCAGGCTACGGCCGGGACCGTGCTCTCAATCTGGCTGAGAAGGTCCGCCCGCTATCCGGACATGGCGCATGGACTGCAGGAGAGCGGCTACCTGCTGGTCGCCACCGACCTTGGCGGCAGCGAAGATATTTCCGTATTAGAGGAGAAAAAGCTGGTTCTTGCGCTGGGTAACGAGGCCTCCGGCTTGTCACCGGAAATCCTCGGCATGGCTGACCGGAGGCTGAGGATTGCCACCACCGGGAACAGGGTGGAGTCCCTGAACGTGGCCGCCTGCGGCGCTATCTGCATGTACCTGAGTTGCCGCGGCTGACCACCCATCTAATCTTTTTCCACCTTGACGGACAGCGGCTGCCCTTCAGCCCGGGGAGAGCGCAGGCGGAAGACCCGCAGAGTGGCAAAGACTATCCCGCCGAAACCGAAAACGGAAGTCATCAGTCGTTCCGGCAGCACCATCGGGCGTATCCAGGCCAGACTCACGATTACCAAGCCGCAGAGGCTGAAAAATACGATAAGAATAATATCTAAAGACCTGTCACTCATCATCCCGACCTCCTCATTTTTTGCTCTAATATAATAAACGCAAAAACCTCCCTTAAGTTACATGGTTTTACGGAGATGAGATAAAAATCACATACTTGCCCGGCTATATCCGCTATCCTGACATTGTAATATCCATTTGAAAGGACTGAGGAATATGAAAGAAAAGGTTGAAGCGGCACTGGAGGAGATTAGACCGGCCTTGATGGCGGACGGAGGCAATGTGGAGCTCGTCGGTATTGACGACGGCAAGGTCAAGGTAAGGCTGACCGGAGCCTGCGGGGGATGCCCCATGTCCACGATGACCCTGCGGAACGGCGTGGAGCGTATCCTGAAGGAAAGAGTCCCCGAGATTAAGGAAGTCGTCTCGGTCTAGTTAGCGATGGAGAGGGTGAAGACAGGAGGAGGATGACCGGAATCATAAAAATAAGAGCGGCAGTCCTTGTTGGCCTCGGATTGTTGCTGGCAATCGCCGCTTTCTGGGGGGCCGGCATGAAGGAAGAACCAATGGAAGCAGTAACAAACAGTCCGACAGAGAAGACCATACCCCTGATTGACCGGCAACAGCCGGCGAATATCGCCACAGCGACTTTCGCGCTGGGCTGATTCTGGGGACCCGACTCCCGGTTCGGGAGCCTTGAAGGAGTGGTGCGGACACGGGTCGGCTATGCCGGCGGTACGAAGGAAAATCCAACCTATCACAGCCTCGGGGACCATTCGGAATCGTTGCAGATTGACTACGACCCTTCCCGTATCTCTTATGAGCAGTTGCTGGACGTGTTCTGGGCCAGCCATGACGCCACCCAGAAACCCTGGTCACGGCAGTACATCTCCGTCATTTTCTATCATGACGAGGAACAGAAGCGCCTGGCTACAGCCTCCATGGAGCGTGAGCAGGAACGCCGCGGCAAAAAGATATTAACTGAGATAGTGCCTTTACAAAAATTTTACCTTGCTGAGGACTACCACCAGAAATACTATCTCCTGAACGAGTTCCGGCTGGCGCGGGAATACCAGGCAATTTACCCTGCCCAGGAGGACTTCCTGGACTCCACGGCGGTATCGCGCGTCAACGGCTACATCGGCGGGAACGGCTCTTCGGAGCAGCTGGAACGAGAGATAAGCAGCCTGGGTCTCTCCCCGGAAGGAGAAAATTTCCTCCGGGAAAAGATGCATGACTATGAGAGCGCGGGGCGGAACTGGTGCCCGGCACCGCAGGTAAACTGACGTCCCAAAGATTATCTAGAGACGGTGCACTTTCAGCAGATTGGTGTTTCCCGGCACCGCCAGCGGCAGTCCCGCGGTGATGATAATCAGGTCGTTCTGCCCGGCCACGCCCGTTTCCCGGGCTACTTCGACCGCCAGCTTGAAGACCGTCTCCAGGTCCCTGCTCTCCGGCTTGATAATCGGATGCACTCCCCAGACCATGGTCAGGAACCTCTCCACGCTCGCATAAGGCGTTACCGCAAGGATGGGCTGCCAGGGGCGGTATTTGGAGAGGCGGAGGGCCGTGGTGCCCCCGGTAGTAAAGGCGATAATCGCTTTCGCGCCTACCTGCTCCCCCATCTGGCAGGCGGCCCGCGCCGCGGCATCGTTCACTTCGGCCAGCATTTCCTCTTTACGCCGGGTGTCCAGGGAAGCAAGTCCGGTCTCCGCTTCCGCGGCAATCCTGGCCATCGTTTCCACCGCTGCCACCGGATACTTGCCGATAGCCGTCTCTTCCGACAGCATCAGCGCGTCCGTCCCGTCTAGGACTGCATTGGCCACATCCGTAGCCTCGGCACGGGTAGGCGTCGCCGAGTCCACCATGGAGAGCAGCATCTGGGTAGCCGTGATGACCGGCCTGCCCCACCGGTTCGCTTCCCGGATAAGCCGCTTCTGGGCCAGCGGCACCTTCTCGATGCTGATACCCAGCGCCAGGTCACCCCGCGCCACCATGATGCTGTGCCCCTCTTTGATAATCGCGCTGCTCTCCTTTAATGCCTCGGCACGTTCGATTTTGACGACTATCGGAATCTCCGCTTCCATCTCCTTCATCAGCAGCAGGGCTTCTCTCACCTGCTGTTCAGACGTGATAAAGGAAAGAGCGACGAAATCCGCGCCCTGGGTACGCGCGAACTGAAGGTGCTCTCCGAAAGCTTCCCGTACACTTCCGGTGCAGCGCTTCTGGCCGGGCAGGTCCAGCAATAAGGCAACAGGGGTCTTCAGTCTTTTGCTCAGCGAGCGGACTTCACGGATGAGTTCAGCATGCTCTTCAAGCGTACCATAGTTCAGGTTCAGGCGCGCGACATTCATTCCGGCAAGTATCATCCGGGCGATGACCTCCCGGGAGCGGCTGGCGGGGCCGAGGGTACAGACCATTTTCACGTGCCGGGAAAGATTAGATGCGTCCATTTAATTTCCTCACAATAAAAATCTCTCGATGGCGGCCGCCAGGCCACCATCATCGATATCCGATGTCACAAAGTCCGCCACCTCTTTCAGTTCTTCTGTGGCGTTACCCATCGCCACACCCAGTCCGGCGGTCCGTACCAGAGAAATATCATTGCCGCCGTCTCCGACGGCCATGACCTCCCCCAGGGACAGGCCGAGATGCGCCGCGAGCACTTCAAGCGCTTTTCCCTTGGAGACGAGCGGGGCGAGGATGTTGTTAAAGGTAACTCCCGGATAAGCCGGAGTCCGGGCGCGGGAAAACTCCAGCTTCCCTTCAAAGCGCTGCTGCAATGCGGCGGTCTTCTTTTCCTCCTCGGCATCAAGGGTGACCAGGCCGCCCTTGATGATGCGCTCCGTCTCGTAGAGGCTGGGAAAGTCAACTATCCGGGCATTAACGGCAAAGAAGCTCCGGTGCACTCCCGTCGACCATGTTTCGCGCCCCGCGAAATATTCGGTCGCGCTGAAAAGCTCCAGGTCGATTCGCAGTTCGCCGGCAACATCCACGACCTCTTTTACCAGCTTCTTATCCAGCGGCATCGCGCAGATTTCTTCGCTCAGGTCATGGTTCCCTACCAGCGCCCCGTCAAAGAATATATGGTAGCTGTCCAGTCCCAGAGTGTCCAGAATTCGGGTGCAGCCCCGGTAGGCGCGTCCGGTGGAAAGGGCGATACGGATTCCCGCATCCCTTACCCGGTCCAGTACCTCCTTGTCCCGGGGGGAAACCCGGCCGCTGCCGTTTACCAGGGTCCCGTCAATGTCCAGCACCAGCAGCTTATATCCACGCTTATTCAAGATACTCTCCCTCATTTCTTCTCCAGATAGCCCCGCAAGGTATGCGCGTTATTCACGGCATAGCCTTCCACGTCATTATTGAAATAGACATATACTTTTTTCACATCTTTTCCCAATTCCTTCAGCCTGTCCGCCCATTTCCTCAAATCCCGGTCAGAGTAGTTGCTGGAATAAAGAGAATCATTGCCGTGAAAACGGACGTAAGCGAAATCGGCTGTGGCCGCCAGCGGAGACGCGAGTGAAGGCATTTCGAAGATGCAGAACCCCACGCGGTGCCGGCGCAGCATCTCCAGCACTTCATCCTCGAACCACGACCCGTCGCGGAACTCAATCACGTTTTCACAATGCCCGGGCAATTCCTCCAGGAAAGATTCCAGGCGGCCGTCATTGCGGCGCATGTTCGGCGGGAGCTGGTATAAAATCGGCCCCAGCTTGTTCTTCAGGTGCTTTGCCCTGTCCATGAATTTATCCACCGGGTCTTTAGGGTCCTTGAGTCTCTTGACGTGGCTGATAAAGCGGCTTGCCTTCACGGCAAAGACAAAGCTCCCCGGCGTGGACTCGTACCAGTTCTGGAAAGCCTTCTCCGAAGGCAGGCGGTAAAAACTGTTGTTCAGCTCCACGGTGGCAAAACGCTCCGCGTAATAGTTCAGCCAGCGGGCTTTGGCCAGCTCTTCCGGGTAAAACTTGCCCTGCCAGTCATCGTAATGCCAGCCGGATGTGCCTATCAGATACTCCGCCAAAACTCCTCCCTTAAACTGTCCCCATCTTTAATTTTAGCATCGAGTCCCCGTAAATCCAACCCGATATTCGCGGCGGCTTTTTCCGGTCCTGACTGGCTCCGGGTAACGTCCCATCCCGGGTTTCTAATCCCGCCCTAACCCACCCTCGCTTTTCTTCCCGGCCAAAAAGCAAATAAAGTCTTTACGGCGGGTAAAAAAACTGAGCCCGGACACTAGCCGCCGGGCGGAAGCAGCCGCCCCGCCAGCAAGGGAGCCATTGTTGCCGAGATTATGGCCAGGATTATCAGCATAGAGAAGACGTCCTCCCCGATTAAGCCCAACCTGATGGATATATCCGCCGCGGCAACGATAAGGCTCAAGCGGCCGGAGTGAAAGACGCCCAGGGCAAGGCTCTCTTTCAGCCGGAACCCGCTTAACCTGGCGGTGATTCCCACGCCGACAATCTTGGAGAGGATAGCCGCGACCACAATTACCATGAGCGCGGCGATATTGCTCAGGTCCGAGAATACCGCCTGAAGGTTGACATTGGCGCCGGTAAAGATGAAGAACATGGGGATGAAGAAAGCATAGCCAAAGCCTTGCAGCGTTTCCGCCTGGAGCAGCTTGTGTGGCAGAATCTCGGACACTATCAGCCCGGCCACGAACCCGCCGATAACGGCGTGGAAACCCAGGCTGATGGAAATCGCCGCGAGCAGGAAAATCAGGGCGAACGCGAGCCTGAGTTCAATATTGAACAGGCTGTACCTGGAGAGCTTGCTGGTAATTTTCCGGCGCAGCTTTCTTCTCCGGATGAGCCAGGGCAGCAGAAACAGGGTGACGATGACGGTAAAAGAATAAAAGAAGCTGGCATTGATGGAACCCTGCACCCCCGTGAGCACGAAAGCGAGCAGAAAGAGGCTGATAATATCCACCAGGACGACGGATGCCAGCAGCAGCCGCGCGAACTGGGGCCGGTAGCAGCTGCCCCTCAGCATGGGCAGTGTCAGCCCCAGTGAGGTGGTGCAGAATATCGTTCCCAGCAGAAACGGGTTGACCCTGACCATGAAGGACAAAAGAAATCCGGCGGTGAAAGGTACCATCACGGACGCGGCAACTACGGCAGCCGCCTTTTTCAAAACGCGGCCGTGCATCTTGCCGAAGTCCGTCTCGATCCCGCCGAGGAACATCAGGTAGGCCAGCCCGAAGGCCGAGAAGAAGTCGATAATCATGTTTTGCGGGATAAGATTGAGCAGTGACCTGCCGATGACGATGCCGAAGATAATCTCCGTGACGATGACCGGCAGATGAATGCGGCGCGAAATCCAGGGGATTAGCACGATACCGGTAAAAACAATCAGGAGCGTAATGACCAGTTCATCCATGCGAATCTCCGGCGAACCTCATTGGGACAAGAAGATTTACTTTCCCAGTTTACTGCGTAAACCATGCTTTGCCAAGTTGTTAAGCATCCTTCCCCATCCCGATGACAGCCTCACGCCGTATCCCGGTCATTGCAAGCACCGCGAAGCAATCCTGAACGAATGGAGCAGAGATTGCTTCGTCGCTGCGCTTCTCGCGATGACAACCAGGACTGAGTGGAACCCGGTTCTTGGCACGAAGGACAAACTCTGCTAACATTGAAGAGATGCGACTAGGAAGTTTTGAATTGAACGAACCTCTACCGCGACTCAAAGAGCCGCACGCGCTGGCGTCACTGCGGCCTTGGGTGGATGTGGGCTCCGTGGGCACACTTACACTGCGGTACCTGGAGACCAGCACGGGCGCACGCGAGCTGGCAAGGCTGTCCCGTCCCGGCAATTTTTACGATTTTACCCGTTACCGTCCCATGATTTCCCTGCACGGAGGAAAACGTGAGATGACGATTCCCAATACCGTCGTCAGCTATGCCCGGCGCGAGAAAGGGAATGACTTCGTCCTGCTAAACCTCCTTGAGCCCCACATGCTGGGAGAGGTGTATGTCAATTCCCTGCTTTTGTTACTGCAAAAACTGGGCGTCTCCCGTTATACCCTGCTCGGCAGCATGTATGACGTCGTTCCGCACAGCCGGCCGTTGCTGGTTACCGGAGCAGCCAGCGGCGGTAAAGCCCGAAAAGATTTCGAGAAGGCCGGAGCCCGGACGAGCGACTATGAAGGGCCCACAACAATCGGCACCCTGATTCTTCAGGAGGGACCGAAAACGGGCATCGAGACTCTGAGCATCATCGCGCGCATGCCCCAGTACACCCAGATGGAAGAGGACTACATGGGACTGGCCCGGCTTCTCCAGGCGCTTAGCTCCATTTACGGCCTGCCGATAGACCATGAAGTCATAGCTAAAGCCGAGGAGCAGCTTAGTGAGATTGACAGCGCCGTGGCGCAAAACCCGCAGATAAAAGCGGTAGTGAGCCAGCTTGAGTCCCACTATGATACCCGCGCCGCCGCTCAGAAAGAAATGGAGAACAAGCCGAAACTGTCCCCGGAAATAGAGAGGTTTCTCAAAGAAATGGAGCGCCGTTTCCGTCAGGAATAAAGGGATATAACATATTGTTTATACTTCCGCCTCCCTTGTTTATTATTTATTTACTCGCCCCGCTATATCCTGTATGCATATCCGGAGTGATAAAGGAAAGAGCATGAGCGAACCGGCGGAGCGCGTAACGGACAAGCCCGACAATAAACACATTGCGCGGAGCCAGGGACAATTCTTAGAGCGGGATTTCCTGCCCCTGTCGAAGGCTATCCGGGCCCTGATAGACCTCAGGCCCAGGGCGAACATCTATAAATTCATCGCCGAAACTCTCCACGAGCTGTTTCCGGGAAGCCTCATATTCGTCAGCACCTATGACGAGTCCTCATCTACACTCTACGCGCGGGCCGGGGCAGGGCTGGGGAATAATGTTGACAAAATAATCTGCCTGCTGGGGCGACACCCGGTGGGGATATCGGTGGAGATGAATGAAGGGGCCAGGAGCGGGCTGGGCACGGGCAGGCTGGAGAGGGTTTCCGGCGGCCTCTATGAACTCGCTACCGGGGCATTATCCAGGAGGATGTGCTCTTCCATCGAGAAGCTGCTTAATATCACCTCCGTCCACGCCGCGGGGCTGACATGGGACGGCAGGATTATGGGGAGTGTGGCTATACTGACGCAGGGAAAGGCTGAAATTACCAGCCTTGCCGTTATCGAGAGCTTCCTGAACTATGCCGCCGTAGCCCTGCGGAGGCGGCACGAAGACATAGCATCCTGGGCTTGAACTCCCCGGCCTCCATTAATTAAATCGAGCCTTTCTCCCGCCCCCGAATCTCCCCGTTACTTTCCCCAGCCGTCCCGGAATACCCAAAATACTCCCCCCGGTTTTATTCGGTTTTTTGTTGGTTCCAGTAATGCCCCCTTCCCTCCCGTAGACTTTCTTCCCACCCTGACCAGCCTCGCGGCTGCTCTTTTCTTCCCTCCAAGCCAGTGCAAACAAAAACCCTCCGTCCCATGACTTGGGGCCGTTTTTGTCATATAATATCATATAATAAAAGAAGCTGTCCGGTGAGAGAAATGGCTGCTGACGACGGGAAATATCCGGAGCAATACGAGAGCGAACTGGTTCTGAGAGACGGTTCCACCATTCTGCTCAGGCCCATCCGCGGGGACGATACCGTTTTGTGGGTAGACTTCGTGTCCCAGCTCAGTCCGCACACCAAGTACCTGCGTTTCCATCACGTTCCCGGCAAAATGGACAAAGAGGACGCGGCGCGTTTCTGCAACGTGGACTATCACAATACCTTCGCATTCGTCGCCGAGGTATCCCGGGACCAGAAGAAAAAAATCGTGGGCATCGGCCGTTATTACCGCCTGCCCGGCAAGACCTCTGCGGAAGTGGCCTTCGTTATTGATGACCGCTATCAGGGAAAAGGCATCGGTACCGGCCTGATGGAAAGGGTGGTCAGCGCGGCGCGGGACAACGGCATCACCAGTCTGGAAGCGGACGTCCTTTCTGAAAACGATTCCATGATGAACGTCTTCAAGGACTATGGCTTCCATATCGCCTGCGATGATGACGGAGGCGTTTGCCATGTTGCCATGCCCATCAGCCGGACAAGGCGGGTGACGCAGAAAGAAGCGGAAAGAGAGCGCCTCGCCACGATAGAATCGTTGAAATATTTCTTAAAACCGGGAGCGGTGGCCATCATCGGCGCCTCCCGCGAACCCAAAAGCATCGGTCATCTGTTGCTGGCGGGCATGTTGCAGAGCGGTTTTTCGGGCACGGTCTATCCGGTGAACCCGAATACGGCTTCCGTCATGGCGGTCAGGACCTATCCCTCCGTCCTTGATATTCCCGGAGAGGTGGAACTGGCGGTAATCGCCGTGCCCGCCCCGCTGGTATGCCGGGTGGCGGACGAGTGCGGAAGGAAAGGGGTACGGGCCCTTATCGTTATCTCGGACGGCTTCAGGGAAACCGGCCCGGAAGGCGCGGCCCGGGAGAAAGAGCTGCGGGACATCGCCCTGGGCCACGGGATGAGGATTGTGGGACCCAACTGCATGGGGGCGATTAACACGGAGCCATCCGTTGGTCTGCATGCCACCTTCGCCCCTTCTCAGCCGTCCCGGGGGAGCGTCGCTTTTCTTTCCCAGTCGGGAGCGATGGGTCTGGTAGTCCTGGAGTACGCCAATAACCTGAACATCGGTATCTCCTCTTTTGTCAGCGTCGGCAACCGTGTGGATATTTCTTCCAACGACCTTTTGCAGTACTGGGAACAGGACCCGGCCAGCCGGGTCATCCTGCTTTACCTGGAGTCCTTCGGCAACCCGCGCAGGTTCGGGAGAATCGCCCGGAGGGTCTCCCGGAAGAAACCGATAGTAGTGGTCAAGGGGGGCAGCACCGCGGCAGGCTCCCGCGCGGCATCATCTCATACCGGCGCCCTGGCGACATCGGATGTCGCCTCGGACGTGCTCTTCCAGAACGCGGGGATTATCCGGGTGAATGCCATGGAGGAGCTGTTTAACGTGGCCACGCTGCTTTCCAACCAGCCGCTTCCGCAGGGAAGGAAGCTGGCCATCGTCACCAACGGCGGCGGGCCGGGGATAATCGCTGCTGATGCCGCCGCGCGCAACGGGCTGGCCGTTCCGGAACTGTCCCAGGAGACCGCCGGGAAACTGAAAAAGGTAGTCACCCGGGACATCAACCTGGACAATCCGGTGGATACCACCGCTGGGGCTACCGCGGCGGAATTCGAAGGCATCCTGAGAGTGCTCGCCGACGACCGGGACAATGACGCCGTGCTGGTAATCTTCATACCCCCGGTGGTGGTGGAGACGGGAGCCATGGAGGACACCATCCGCCGCGTCGCTCCGCTCTTCTGGAAAAGGGGAAAACCGCTGCTCGCCTGTTTCCTGGGCCAGTGGGGGTTGAAGGCGCAGCTGGGGATCAAGGACCGCTATGTACCTACCTACCCCTTCCCCGAAGAAGCGGTCGCCGCCCTTGCGAAGGCGGTCGAATATGCGGAAATGAAAGGCCGGCCCCAGGGGAAAATCCCGCGGATAAGCGGGCTGAAAAGAGGAAATGCCCGCCGGATAATCGAGAAGGCGCTCACCAGCAGCACCAGGCGGCCACTCTGGCTGGCGCCGGATGAAATCGCCGGACTGCTGGGCTGCTACGGCATCAATTTCGTGGAAACGGCCCTCGCGAAGACACCCGAGGAAGCCGCCGCCGCGGCTAACCGCATGGGATACCCCGTTGCGGTGAAACTGGCTTCCGGCACCATCACCCACAAGACTGACGTGGGCGGAGTGGCGCTGGACCTGCGCTCCGCCAGGGAGGTAAGAAAGGCCTTCCTGGATATCAAAAAGAGCCTGACGGAATTGGGACGGGACAATGAGATGGACGGAGTCACCGTACAGCAGATGGTCCAGGGAGGCCTTGAGACAATCGCCGGGGTTACCACCGACCCCTCCTTCGGGCCGCTGATACTGTTCGGCTCGGGAGGCATCTACGCGGAAATGATAAAGGATGTTTCCCTCCGCCTTCACCCGCTCTCTGACCTGGATGCCCGGGACCTGGTCCATTCCATCAGGATGTCCGGTCTTTTCGAAGGGTACCGCGGCTCACCCCCGCTGGACACCCGCTCGCTGCAGGACCTGCTGCTCAGAATATCCGCCATGGTGGAGGATATTCCCCAGCTCCAGGAAATGGACCTCAATCCGGTGAAGGTGCTCCCCCGGGGAAAAGGCTACCGCGTGGTTGACGCGCGGATGATGCTGAGATAGGACCGGCCCGCTGAAAATGCCAAGAGATTATTATCAGGTGCTGGGCGTTCCCCGAAACTCTTCCCAGGAGCAGATCAAGAAGGCTTACCGCAAGCTGGCGATGCAATACCACCCCGACCGTAACCAGGGGCATGAAAAAGAAGCCAACGAAAAGTTCAAGGCGATTAATGAAGCCTTCAGCGTCCTCGGGGACCCGCAGAAAAGAAGCCGGTATGACCGGTTCGGTACGGCGGCTGACGTCGGAGACATCTTCGGGAACGCCTCCACTCGGACGACCTTCGAGGACCTGATGGGCGATTTCCGGGGGGCGGGACTGGGCTTCGGTTTCCTGGATGAAATCTTCGGAAACGCTCTAAAGGGCCGGAATTTCTCCTTTCGCACCTTCGGCGGCGGGCGCGGCGGGATGAAATACGGGGCGCCGGGTGGTATCGACCTGGGTTCACTCTTCGGCAGGAAGCAACAGACCCCGTGCAATAATGACGGCAACGTGCGCTATGAGATAACCGTCAGCCGGGAGCAGGCGGCAAAGGGGATGGAGCAAGACCTCGTGCGCAAGGGGAGGAAACTCCGTGTGAAAATCCCCGCCGGCGTCCGGAACGGGACGAATATCAGGCTGCGCAATGCCTGCCGGGTAACTGACGACCGCACCGGCGACATCATCATCCGGGTCAAAGTAAAATAGTTATGTCAATTTTTTACGTTCCGGGGAGGAGAGAAGAGAGCAGTCCCGGGGGCAGGATGAGCGGGAAGAAAATCATCGGGACGGGAACGGGTAATCACTCATGCCGGCTAAAATAGAGTAAAACCCATGTCAATCGGCATTCTTTTCAGCGAGCAGCTCCGGGAATATGATTTCGGCCCGGGCCATCCTTTCCGGGGAGACCGCTACCTGGTCTTCCCCGATTTCTTAAAGAAGAACCTGCCGGAAGATGATAATTACCGCATGTTTCCCGCAGAGCCCGCCTCGGAAGAAGACCTGCGGCTGATATGCGTCCAGGAATACATCGATTTTACCCGCGATTATTACCGGGCGGTGAACCTGGGGATAAGCTACGGCGGCGATTTCTACCGCTATCACAGCGGTGACAACCTGCCCGCGGGCAGGCCGGGTAAGCTGGAGGAAGCCGCGCGCTACATCATCGGCCAGGCTAAAGAGGCCTGCCGCCTGGTCCAGGGAGGCGATTTCCAGAAAGTGGTCTCCTTAGGCGGGGGGCTCCATCACGCCAAGCCCTCCTACGGAGAGGGTTTCTGCCTGTATAACGACGTGGCCTTTGCCGGGCGTTTTCTCCTGGAAAAGTACGGGCTGACCCGCGTGCTGATTCTGGATACGGATGCCCACGCCGGTAACGGCACCGGCGAGTATTTTTACGGAGAGCCCCGCGTCCTCTTCATCGATATCCACCAGGACCCGCGGACGCTTTATCCGGGTACGGGCTTTGTCCGGCAAATCGGCGCCGGGGAAGGGACGGGTTTTACCGTCAACATACCGATGCCCGTAGGCGCCGGTGACGAATCTTACCGGATGGTATTTGAATCCGTTGTCGAGCCGCTGTGCCGAGAGTTCCGCCCGGAGATAATCATCCGCAACGGCGGATCGGACCCCCACTTCAGTGACGGACTGACCGGCCTGGGACTGACCGTACCCGGTTTTCACATGCTCGGGGAAAGGGTAAGAGAAATGTCCCGTATCTGCGGCGGCAGGGAAATCGATTTGATAGCCTCGGGTTACAATGCGGAGGTGCTGCCGCATGCCTGGCTGGCGCTGCTCTCCGGCCTGGCGGGTTTTCCGGTGGAATTAAAAGAGCCTTCGGTCTCCCCTCGTTTAAGGAGCGATGATTCATCAGCGGATACCGGGAAGGTTATCCGGGAAGTCAGGGATACCTTAAAAGAGTACTGGTCCTGCCTGCGCTGATACTGGTCAGTCCCCGCCGCATTTCTCACGGGTAAAATCAACTACCCGCTTAATATATTCCTCCGGGTACTGAGCGTAAGCCTGGCCATGGTCTGCGGCCGGGGCCACCCAGACTTCGTCGGAGGAGTTGCCGGAGGCGAGATGCAGCCGGGCACAGTCCGTTACAGGCACACCGCGGTCAACCTCTCCGTGGATTAAGAAGATAGGGCAATTTACCTCGCCGATGTAATCGATGGCATGAGGCACCGGAAAGCGGTATATCAGCCTCCCCATAAACGCCGCGCCGGGAGTAAAGACCGTTAATAACCGGTTCACTTTCCTCATCGCGCGCTCCGCCATCTCCCTCGTGCTGGCGAAACAGGAGTCGAGAATCACTCCGCGCACTCTTCTATCTATCCCTGCCCCGATGATTGTCGCCACCGCGCCGATGGAAACGCCGAGGAGGTAAATCCTGGTCTCGCCGTAATGCTCACGGACGAAGTCGATGGCCCCAACCACGTCGCGCTGGAAATGCCCCCGCAGGAAGCGGTGGGGCGCATCCGAGGCCCCGCAGCCCCGGCGATCGAAAGTGAGAACGTTGAAGCCCTGCCGGGACAAATCGACACAAAGCCTCAGCAGCTTCATGCTCACGTCGGCCCGGTCCTGTTTCCCGCCGTGGACCACGATGAACGTGCCCCTTTCCCCGCCGGGGAGATACCATCCCCTTAGCATAATGTTGTCCGGATGGGAGGGGAAACAGACGTCTTCATACTTCGCGCCAAGGTTAGCGGGGGTGCGGCGTGGATGGCGCGATGACGGCGCGGCGATATACCAGGCGACGCCCGCGGATATCCCGAAGTAAATGGCGACCAGCGCCAGGATGACGATAAGGAAGGCTATCCACATAAGTAGTTTATCTGTGTTCCATCGCCATTACTTTATTCAGGCGACGGCGATAGCGTTCCTTATCTTTGAATTCAGCCTTGAGGAATGCCGAGGCCAGCTCAAAGGCCAGCTCTCCGCCGATGATACAGGCCCCCAGGCAGAGGACGTTCAAATCATCATGCTCAACGCCCTGGTGGGCGGAGTATGTGTCATGGCAGAGGCAGGCCCGGACCCCGTTAATTTTATTAGCAGCCACGCAGGCCCCCACTCCGCTGCCGCAGATAAGGATGCCCCGCTCCGCTTTCCCCGAGGCTACCGCCCCGGCAACGGCGGCGGCGAAGTCAGGATAATCGTCTTCCGGGTCAAGCTGATAGGCCCCCAGGTCCACCACCTCGTATTCCGGCTGGAGGCGTTTTGCGAGCGCATTCTTCAGGTTCAGACCACCGTGGTCGGCCCCGAATGCCACCTTCATGCTTTTCCCTTTCCGCACAGTTTCATCGCCTCGGAGACAACGCGCTCCTGAGTCAGGCCGAACTTTTCATAGATAATATTCCCCGGCGCGGAGGCCCCGAAGTGGGACAGCCCGATTATCTTTCCTTCCGTGCCGGCGTAACGCTCCCAGCCCAGCGGCGAGGCGGCTTCGATAGTAACGCGCGCTTTAATTTGCGGCGGCAGCACCTTGTTCCGGTAGCCTTCCGGCTGGGACTCGAAGAGCTCCCAGGAAGGCAGGGAGACCACGCGCGCGCTGATTTTCCTTTTTTGAAGCGTCTGTCCTGCCTCCAGGGCGATATGCACCTCGGAGCCGGTAGCGATGATAATCGCCTCCGGGGTTTCTGAGGCTTCCCAGAGCACGTAGCCGCCCTTTTTCAGGCCATCCGCCGGAGCCAATTGAGAGCGGTCGAGGACGGGCAGGTTCTGACGGCTGAACACCAGTACCGTGGGGCCGCCATGCCGTGCCAGGGCCACTTTCCAGGCCTCAGCGGTTTCCGTGGCGTCCGCCGGGCGGATGGTCACCAGGTCCGGCACCGCCCGCAGGCCGGCAAGCTGCTCGATGGGCTGGTGGGTGGGGCCATCTTCTCCCAGCCCCACCGAGTCATGGCTGAAAATGAAGATAACCTGCCGCTTCATCAGCGCCGCAAGGCGCACCGCCGGGCGCATGTAGTCGTAAAAAATGAGAAAGGTAGCGGTATAAGGAATAGTCCCGCCGTGGAGCGCCAGCCCGTTGGCCACGGCCCCCATGGCGTGTTCGCGGACGCCGAAACGGAGATTACGCCCGCCGTAATCCAGCGGGCTGAAGTCGGCATAGCCGTCAAGGAGCGTCTTGGTTGAGGGCGCCAGGTCCGCCGAGCCGCCGATAAGGAAATGGACTTTACCGGCAAGCGCGTTCATCACCTTTCCGGACGCGGAACGAGTAGCGATAGGCTTGTTTTCTCCCCGAAACAGTTTATCCGGGGCTTCGTCCCACCCTTCCGGCAGTTCTTTTTTCAGGCTTTCCTGCAACCGACGGTAGTCCTCGGGAAATGATTCCCGATATGCCTCCAGACGGCCTGACCACTCAGACTGCTGTTTTGCTCCGCGCCCCAGCGCCTGGCGGAAGTGGTCGAGGGCTTCCCGCGGTACGGAAAAAGGCTTGGTATATTTCCAGCCCAGTTCCTGCCTGGTCAGGCGCACTTCTTCTTCACCGAGGGGTTCGCCGTGGGCGGCGGCGGTCCCGGCTTTATTCGGGCTTCCGCAGCCTATCTGGGTGCAGCAGATGATGAGGCTGGGCTTTTCGGTTTCCTGGCGCGCGTCCCTTATCGCCGACTCAATGGCTTCCAGGTTGGTGCCGCTGACAGGCCCGATTACCTGCCAGCCATAGGCGCGGAAGCGCAGCGCCACGTCCTCGGTAAATGCAAGGTCAGTGCTTCCCTCGATGGAAATCCGGTTCGAGTCATAGAGATAAACGAGCTTGCCCAGATTGAGCGTGCCGGCCAGGGAGGCCGCCTCGGAAGCGACGCCTTCCATCAGGTCGCCGTCGGAGACGATTGCGTAGGTATAATGGTCGATTATTTCGTGCCCGGGGCGGTTAAAACGCGCGGCCAGCCACCTCTCGGCGATAGCCATCCCGACACCGTTGGCGAAACCCTGCCCCAGCGGTCCGGTGGTGCTTTCCACGCCCGGGGCAAGGCCGTATTCCGGGTGTCCCGGCGTCTTGCTGCCCCACTGGCGGAAGTTCTTGATTTCCTCCAGGGAAATGTCATAGCCCGTCAGGTGGAGCAGAGCGTAAAGGAGCGCCGAGGCATGCCCCGCGGAGAGGACAAAACGGTCGCGGTCCGGCCAATCGGGGGTGGCGGGGTCGTGTTTCAGAAAGACGTCCCATAGGACATAGGCAAGGGGGGCGGCGCCCAGAGGCGCGCCGGGGTGTCCTGATTTCGCCTTTTCCACAGCATCTACCGCGAGGAAACGAAGGGTATTGATGCACAGCTCATGGTCTACAGAATTGTCCATTACTTACCTCGGGACGCGGCTATCCTTATCAGGCCGGTATTGCCTCATACATTCACAGGGACGTTTCAGTTTAGTGTTTCCCAAAACGTATTGTCAATATGCCGGTTGGTAGCTTTTGTTTGCACTTGCTTGGTGGGGAAGAAAAGAGCAGCCGCGAGGGCGGGTTAGGGTGGGAAGAAAGTCAACGGGAGGAGAGGGAGCATTACCTGGAGCCAACCAAAACCGAATAAAACCGGTTGGTAGTGAGAAGAGAAGCAGCCGCGAGGGCGGGACATGGGAAGAAAATCATCGGGGACGGGACATTACCTTCTCGAAGGGCAGCCTGCGGCTATCTTATGTTTTCGACGCCGCTTCCGGCGCGAGCATCATTCTACTCAGCGGCGGAGTCCTGCCCGGCTATTTCGCTTTAAGAAGAATTTCGTCCCGCCGCCAGCCGTGACCCGCAGTTATTCAAGGACCCGGATGCCCGCAATTAATGTACGGGCATAAGCTTCCTGGGATGACATCGCCAGATAAACGCGGTTTCCAATCACCCGGACCAGCACCGGTTCCCGCTCGCCCTCAAAGCTGACAACTCCGCGATAGACGGTAATATCACCCAGGGTGATAGCCGTGAACCTGGAACTCTCCAGAAGCCTGGCAACGGCCGTCTGGACAACCAGACCCGGAAGCCCGGATTTCACGAGGGCGAGGACTCCGATTTCCATCTCCCTGAAGTTGCCGCTTTCGCCGCGCCTGACAAGCTCCGCCAGGTCCAGTTCTCCGGGAGCATAAAGCCCCGCGGCGATTACCTCAATCTGTCCCAGGTTGAGGAACATGCGGACCATCTCGGTAAGGTCTTCGCCGGTATCCGCCAGGATGCGGTCCAGCAGCTTCGGGCTCGGCTTGCTGATTCCTACCGCCGCCATCCCGGTATCGTCCCCATCGGGCATGGCGGTTATTTGGGTAAGCACTTTTTCGTCTTCGTATCGCTTGAACTTATTATCGGAGATAGCAGCCCACAGCTTCCCGGCTGCTGCCCCGTTGCCCTCCACGAAGTAAATAGTGCGGCCGGAGAGAAGGGTCCGGAAATCTTGCGCTGTTCCAAGCTGCGAGTGTACCAGAGCGGCTTCTTCGGTGCTGGCAAGGGTAAGGGCGCCCCCGAAGGAAAAGTCTTCCTCCGCCGGGACTCCCCATAATGCCAGCGAAACCACGCTCAGGTCCGCCCTGCTGCCAAGAAGTTCTTTCGGTACCGCGGTGGGATTTTCCTGCCGGAGGTAGAGGTAAATATCGAGGTCGGTATCCGGGACCAGGGTCTGGGAAAGGTCAAGCCCCGGAGAGGGCGGGGCCGATTTTTCCGGGGTACAGCCTGCCCCGGCCAGAGGGACCGCCAGGACCAGCACCAAAATGACAGTGATGAGAGAATAGCGTTTCAATACGTTTTTCATTTGTTTTCCTGCTTTCTCCATAATTCTGATACAAATTCTATACCATTGTAAATAACGGGGAAATAGGAAAAAAGTTACAGGTCCGGGTTACGTGCCGGACCTAAATATGCAGGCCCCTGTTCCTCATGATAGCCTTAATGGTCCAGACCCAGGATAGTACGGTAGTAATCTCGAACTGGAAGAACCCTTTCAGCAACGGGATAGTGAACATGAAGGAAGCTGTTTTCTGGTTCTGCTGCCTTTTACCCTCGGCATAGGTAACGCGCAGGCAGAAGCGCGGGATAGGAAATAACGCGAAGGTGCCGGTCTTCACCGTGACGATGGAAGTCAGCGGTATCTGGAAATTGTTCTTATGGAGAGTGATGGCGTAGTCCATCGTGCGGCTGCCCGGGAAGCTGTCAAGCTCCCGGAGCTTCTGCTCAATTTTCGGGGTAACGACCACCTCGTGGAGAAAAATCAGCCGCTTCGTCGTCAGGATAAGGTTGCCCGACCCCAGCACCAGGTTCCCCTCAATCCAGCGGGAACTCCGGGGGTATTCCTTGACGACCCTTTCTACGTCCTGAGCTTTATCATTCATAGAGTCACCGTTTCACCAGTCCCTTCGATGAGGTCTTTTCCGTATTCCATCAGCGTTTTGGCGCGCTCGGAAGAGACATTCTTTACTTTCAGGTATTCCTCCAGCGCTCGCAGCGGGGTCAGCTCTTCCTCACGGTAGTTGCCCAGCCGCAGCCTGGTTTCCCGCCTTATCTCCCGGGCGATAGTGGCGTGGTGCGCTGCCGCCAGTACGCTGTTGAACTCACTGTCGCGTAGCTGCCCCTCCAGCGAAGTAGGCAGGCTGATGTGCAGCCGGACAATGGCGTCCTTGATTTCATGCTCGGCTATCCTGGCAAGTACCGCGCCCGTGGGGTCGAGGGTATCTTCCTCAAGGCTGACCTTGATGGTGAGGAAGCGCCGCGCCGCGACGGGTTGAAAGTGATAGCCGGTCCGCCGCGCTCCATTAGCGTCTGTTTCAATCTCCACCAGGTAAAAGCCTTTTTCATCGTCCTCATCCCCGAAGTCGAACCTCTCCAGGCTTCCGGCGTAAGTAACCGGCGGCTTTTCCGCCAGCACCTGGTGGCGGTGGATGTGCCCCAGCGCCACGTAGTCGAACGCGGGGAGGTTGAGATTGCTCAGGAGCAGCTTGTGTTCGTTGCCCATGGTCATCGAGTCCTCGGAGCCGACGCGCGCATTTTCCACCCAGACGTGCGCCGCCAGCAATGCGGGCAGGGCGGGGTTCAGCTTTTCCACGCAACTGGCAATGACATCGGTCAGAATCTGCTGCAGCTTCTGGGTAATCTGGTTGAAGTCGAGGTTCCTGGTGTCTTCGCGGGTGAGCAGGGCGTTGCGCCTCAGCCAGGGTAAAGCGACTATCTGGACAGCGCCGCCGGCGGTGGGGATGCGATAGACCTGAGGGCGGTTCGCGACGTAGATGTTCTTCACTGAGAGGGTATCGAAGATTTCCGTGGAGGTGGCCCGGCCGACGGCGTTAGGGAGGTCATGGTTGCCGACGAGGATGAAAAAGGGGATGTTATTCTCCGAGAGGCGCCGGATACGCCTGGCGAGCTCCCGCTGCTGGGTCTGGCTGGGCTCCCGGCTCTTGTAGGCATCCCCGCAGAAGAGGACGAGGTCTACATGGTTATCAATGGCGTAGTCCACCATGCTGTCCAGCGCCCTGAGGCAGTCCTCCAGGCGGGTGGAAAGCCCGGTCTCCGGGTTGATATGCCCGTAAGTCTCGATGCCCAGGTGCAGGTCAGCAAAGTGGATGATTTTCATAATTTATTAGCCCATCCCCCTGTGTCCCCCTTCCCGCGGGGAAGGGGGAAGAGAATATAGAAGAGGGGCTGCGCCCCTCTTAGACACCCGGTTTACGGCGAAATTTTACTCTTTCGTTTTCCAAATCTACCATTACCGTTTTCCACCCAGCGTCAATCCAGCAGTTCTGCATTCCTGGCGTTATGTTATCCCAAGAAGTGAAAAATTTTTTTGCATTCTCTGGAAGCTTATCATTAATAATCTCTTCTATATATGATATGCAAAGGTTAGCTCTACTACATTTCCGCTTCGCATCTCTAGCCATTCAGTAAAAGGGGAATATTTTGACACAGTTACTCCTTCCAGACCTGCCCGCCTTCGGGCAGGTTTTCGAAGAGGTCTTCCCCGGCCAGCTTGGCGGTGAGGGTATTTCTCAGCTCGGCAGCGGGGATGCGTATCTGGCGCATGCTGTCCCGCTCGCGGACGGTGACCTGGTTGTCCTCCAGCGACTGGAAGTCCACGGTAACGCATAGGGGAGTGCCGATTTCGTCCTGGCGGCGGTAGCGCCGCCCGATGCTCTGGGTATCATCATACTGCACCATGAAGCAGGGGCTGATATCCTTGAAAATATCCCTGGACATATTGACCAGGGGCTCCTTGCGGCTCAGCGGGAGAATCGCAACTTTGACCGGGGCGATGTCCGGGTGAAAGTGGAACAGCACACGGGTCTCATCCTTGTCCGGCTCTTCGTCATAGGCGTCACAGAGCACCGCCAGCACGGAGCGGTCGACCCCCGCCGAAGGCTCGATGATATACGGGATGATGTGCTCTTTCGTCTCTTCATCGAGGTAGGTGAGGCCCTTCCCGCTGTGCCTGGCGTGCTGGGTAAGGTCGAAATCGCCCCGGTTGGCGATGCCCTCCAGCTCTGACCAGCCTATCGGGAAGTTGTATTCGATGTCATAGCAGCCTCGGGCATAATGCGCCAGCTCTTCTTCGCGGTGCGGCCGCAGTCTCAGGTTTTCCTTCCTGATTCCCAGCTTCAGGTACCAGTTGAGACGTTCTGCAACCCAGTAGTCGAACCACTCCTTATCCGTGCCAGGTTTGACGAAGAACTCCATTTCCATCTGCTCGAACTCACGGCTGCGGAAGATGAAATTGCCGGTGGTAATCTCATTGCGGAAGGACTTGCCCATCTGCGCGATGCCGAAGGGCGGCTTCTTACGGGTGGTATTGAGCACGTTCTCAAAATTAACGAAGATGCCCTGCGCGGTCTCCGGGCGCAGATAAACGGTATTGCTTTCATCCTCCACCGGCCCCATGAACGTCTTGAACATCAGGTTAAACTGGCGCGGCTCGGTAAGCTGCCCGGCGCAGGAAGGACACCCGGTTTCCTTTAATTCATCGGCGCGCCATCTCAAATGGCACTCTTTACACTCCACCAGCGGGTCGCTGAACTCCTTGAGGTGCCCGCTGGCTTCCCAGACTCTGGGATGCATCAGGATGCTGGTATCCAGCCCCACGATGTCTTCCCGCTCCTGGACCATCGCCCGCCACCAGGCTTCCTTGACGTTTCGCTTCAGTTCCACTCCCAGCGGGCCATAGTCCCAGCAACTGGAGAGCCCCCCGTAAATATCGCTGCTCGGAAAAATAAAGCCCCGCCGCTGTGATAGCGAGACCAGCTTCTCCATGGTGATTTTGGGTGTTGTTTCTTCAGCCATTATCTTATCCTTCACGTTTTTGCCGGGCCTGAACTGCCTGGAAAAAGAGCACGCCCAGAATGACCATTCCGGCGAGCATGATGATTACGGCAAAGAGCCATAGAGGCATGATATGTGCCCCGTAGGCATTGTAAAGGAAAACATCCAGAGTTGCAAAGAGCAGAATGGACTGTGGCAGGGCAACCATGTTCCCCATAATGCCCACCAGCCTCCCCGATACGGAGCTTTCCGTTCCGGTGAAACGGCGACTGAACCATAGCACCCCCGCCACGATGATGAAGGAGATTAAAGCAAGCAGGAACTGCAGCACAAGGGTCAGGGCCAGAAAGATACCGCGGCTGGTATACCGGTCAGCGTCATCAATCCGAAAGTTATAGGCCACCTCCTCCGGGAGCGTAAAAGCGAAGGCGACGGCCAGCAGCAGCGCCAGCAGCAGTATCGCTAGAGGCGCACCGATGTATTTTAAACGAAAAGTCAGCGTATTTTCAGAGATGGGCTTTCTCCGGTGTTTTTAACGTCAAATTACCAGCTTTGGCCGCAGATGTCAAAAGTACCTTTTCCCGGTTTTATTTTCACCCGGGTGTGGTAGAAGAGAGCAGCCGCGGGATAGGGGGAAGAAAATCATCGGGGGATGGGCATTACAAGAACCAGCAACAAACGATAACGAAATCTCCTCATCCAGGCTCAGGGAAGTCATGGGGCCTGGGGGTACCGGAAATAGTCCATATTCAGGTCACCCTCATTAGAGTAGCCCCGGCTCTCCCAGTAGCCGCGGTAGTTCACATCATCGGAAAGATCTATCATGGTAATCCACTTTATCCACTTATATCCCCATTTGCTTTCCGCCACCAGTTGAAAGGGATAGCCGCGCTGCGGCGGGATGATAACCTCATTCATCTTGTATGCCATCAGGATATCGTTATCCGTGACGTATTCCACCGGGAAAGAGGTGGTATAGCCGTCATACGTGTGGAAGATAATCGTTTTGGCTTCCGGCAGCGGCCCTGCCTCCGCCAGCAAATCCCGCACCAGGAACCCCTCCCAGAGGATTTTGACGCTCCACCCCTCCACGCAATTAAGCCTGACGAGCTTCCGGTAAAGCTGATTGCTTTCAATTACTTCTTCATAGCCGTAGCTCCGGGGAGAGGCTACCAGCCCGGTGACTTCCAGCCGGTAAGCGGCAATGTCCACATGCTGGGGGCCTTTAATGGAGTTTTCCCGGAAGTCGCTGACGGAAGAGAGCATCTCTCCCTGGTACTCCTTGATTTCTATCGCTTCCAGTTCCTTGAGCTCGTCCGGCCCGGCACCGAATTTAATCACCGCGCCGATAAATATCACGACGATAATAAATAGAACCGCGAAGCCGGTAAAAGCCTTCCACTTCATCCTTTGCCCCCCTCCCCGGTCTCAGGGATTCCGCCGGTTTAATGCCGCCATATGCTCACCGGAAACAAGCCGCGTCTGCGGATGGCAGTACGGGTGGGACAGCCTTTGCAGCAACTCTTCGGCCCGTAGCCGCGGACAATGGCTATGGTAACCGCCCGGACGTGATGAAGGGGAGGGTTGGCGATGCCGGTCCCGGCGGGCACGGTCATTATTCCGCCTGTCTAGTGGCAGGAACTGCAGAGTGAAGAACCGCAGCTGCTGCAGGAACCGCCGGTGCCCGCAATGGGGCTGGACTCTCCGGAGTCCCCTTTTGAGAAGCAGGCGAATGTGGAAAGGCGCCGTCCCGCCGGTTTCTGGCATTTGGGGCAGGGGGCCTTCTCGTTCGCCTGGCTGAACGGGCGCAGCAGCTCGAAGTCCGAACCGCAGTCAGAGCAGGTATATTCATATATGGGCATATTTCTTCTCCTGGTAATATTGTATGTCCTTAGCCGAATGAGGTCAAGCTGATTATTGCTTTAAGCGGCCCTGGTTGGCTCCGAGCCATGTCCCGCGGCTGCTCTTTTCTCCACATCGACCATGTGCAAAATAAAACCTCACATCGCCTGCCTTTCCCGGTTGATTTCAATGGAACCAGGGGATAAAATCTATTAGTAGCCCTGGCGAAAGCGCCTGGAGGCCCCGTCGCACTAACTTTCAGGAGGAAATAAATGGCGGAAAATTCTGGAATTACCCGTATCATGAAAGAATGGCAAAAGGTGGAGGAAGAATCGGCTGCTTCCGCCGGCAAGCTCATGGAACAAGCCGACAACCCGGTAATACGGCTGGCGATGGATGTCATCCGGCGCGACTCCGAGATGCACCGGACCGTCCAGGACTGGATTGCCGAAAACCCGGAAGGCGGGGAAATGTCACTCGCCGAGGACGTGGGGCGGTTATGGCTCGAATTGGAACATCACGTCCGCATGGAGAAGGTGATGGCGGCCAGGACCGCGGAAGCTCTGGAATCGCCGGAAGCGAGCCGCCGGGTCGGTGTCAGGTTTCTGCTGACCTACCTCCTGGAAGACGAGAAGAAGCACACCAGGCTGCTGGACGACCTCGAAAATATCAAGCGAGGTCTGAACCCTTACGGGTAACATCGCCTGTGAAGGCGCCGTTCCATCCGGTGCGGAACGTCCGCCCGTAAACAGACAGGAGCGTCAGGCCTGTGAAGGACCGTAAGGGAGAAGCTCTCTTTTTATTATCTCCAGGCTCTTAAGCAGATTGCTGTGCTTGCATTCATCATCGAGCAGGTAGTTGATAAAATATTGCTGGACGGTAACCTGGGTGTCCTTCAGGGAATCCAGCGTGTTCTCCGCGCTCTTAATCATCCTGTTTTCCAGTTCGATATGGCTTTGAACCTGGTCCCAGATTGCGGCCATCTCGTCCGGGCTTAATATTACCGTTTCTGACTCCAGGGAATCGGCAATCCATTTTTGTACCCGGCGGTGCATCTCGGAATCGCGCTGGATTATCTCCATGACCATCCGGACCACCGGGTTCTTCGTTTCATCCATGATTCGATTTGCCGAAGCGATGGACTCGTCCTCGGCTTTCTGCCACGTTTTCATGTTCCTGATAATACCTTCCTGCACCTGCTTGATATCTTTCATCTCTATGCTCCTTTTTCTAACGGTAAATTCCTGTCGGAACGTTTCCAGCCCGGACATGGATCTTCCGGTGATGTATTATAACCGCGAAAACGTGAAGAAGTTATAAAATCCCGGATAAAAAGATTGCAGATTTATGACATTTTTCCTTAATCTAACCTGTGCGCTTCTGGTATAATTTTTGGAGGTGCGGCAGATGGACAAGAAGAAGATACTGAGCTGGAACGTCAACGGCATAAGGGCCGCCGGCAGGAAGGGTCTCGTTGAGTGGTTGCGCCAGGCTTCCCCGGACATACTCGGTCTCCAGGAAATTAAAGCACAACCGGAACAGCTCGAAGAGAGGTTGAAAGAGCCGGAGGGATACCAAGCCTACTGGAACCACGCGGAGAGGAAGGGGTACGGCGGGGTAGCCACTTTTTCCAGGGAGAAGCCGGAGAATGTTTCCTGCGATTTCGGGGACAGCAAACTCGACCTGGAAGGCCGGGTGCTTGTTACGGAATACCCGGGCTTCACCCTGTTTAACATCTATTTCCCCAACGGCAAGAAAAATGAAGAGCGCCTGCGCTACAAAATGACTTTCTACGATGTTTTCCTGGACCACATTGACAGGCTAAAGGAGCAGGGCAGGAAACTCATTATCTGCGGAGACTATAATACCGCCCATAAAGAGATAGACATCGCCCGCCCCAGAGAAAACTCCAAGGTTTCCGGCTTCCTGCCGGAAGAGAGGGCCTGGATGGACAAATTTATCGCCCGCGGCTATGTGGACACCTTCCGGCATTTCCATAAAGAGCCGCACCGGTATACCTTCTGGGACATGAAAACCGGGGCAAGAGAGCGTAACGTGGGCTGGCGAATCGATTATTTTTTCGTGAGCGAGAACCTGCTCCCGGCAGTGACGGATGCCTTTATCCTTTCCGACGTAACGGGTTCAGACCATTGCCCCATCGGGATTACCCTGAAAACGGAGTAGCAGAAAGCGCTATTCCAGAGCAAGTTTTTTCAGGGCCTGCACCACTTCGTTGAGGTCTTCAAACGGCGTGCAGGCCAGTTTTTCCTCCCGGCATTTTTTCAGCAGGCCTCCGGTGGCGAATACGTGATGGGACAGCCGCGCCGGGTAAATATCAGAGGCCCCGTTCCCGATGTAAATGATGCGGTATCCCTGGCTCAGGAAAAGCCTGGTATAGGTCTCTTTAAAACCATTGTCCACGGCCATGCCGTCCGGCCCGATGTAGCTCACCTCCAGGCCCGCCGGGTCAAACCTGACCGTGGCCGCGTGGAACTTTATTTGCCCCAGACCCAGCCTCTGCAAATAGGCCTCGATGTAGAAGTCTTCACCGTTGCTGACAATGACAAACTCGAACCCCTTCCCGGAACAGTAATCGACCAGTTCCGGAAAACCGGGGCGGATTTTAATAGCGCCGCTGTTGAAGATGAGATTCAACTGGGCATCGCGGTCCGCGCTGACCATGGCGAATGCCCTGGTGTTAAAGGCGCCGACCGACATTTTACCGGCATGGTATTCCTTGAGCAGCTCCCGCCAGTTGCCGTTGCCGAAAGTGTTCAGCAGCAGGAAGCTGACGTCTTTATCCGTTATCGTACCGTCAAAATCACACTGGACCAGGGTTTTCACTCGTGAAACTCCTTCCTAAATGTCTTGTCCCGCTCCAAATATATCGGAATCCGGCCGGCGCGGTCAAGCCGGCAGGGATGGTCTCCCTTCATCCGGCCGCTTCCTAAAGTGACAACAGGAGCTCTATGAGTATCGCCAGTGTTTTCACCTGGCGGTCTAAAGATTTCATCCTGGGATTGGAGGCAGAGATGCAGTCCACCGTGTTCTCCAGGTCCGCGGTTATCTTGAGAATGAGGTCGCGGAGGTCGTCGTTGCTCCGCTTGTGCCGTAACGAGCTTACCTCGGCGACTATTTGGGGTTCCGCAACCAGCTTTAATTGTTCCAGGGCCACCGAGAGCTTGATTTCCTTGAGCCCCTGGGTAACCTGCGCTTTCGCGGTATGCGCCCGTTCCTGTCTCACCATGTCCTGCTCCGCTTTCTGCATCTGTCTGGAAAGTTTGAGCAGCTCGTCTAAACCGCTATCAGGTGGTTGCTTTTCCATTTTTATCTCCTTCTGCGGCCGGAAGAGAGGATGACAATTCCTTCACCAGTCTAAACGGGCCCTTCTCTTTCAGCTTTACCCTTGAGCCCCTCCCGGCATTCCTTCTTCTCCAGGCTGGCTGTCCAGTCCCGGCAGGAGGCGGGACGGGCGGGGTAAATGCGGCAGGCAGCCGGTTGATTTTCGTCCTTATCAAGGAATATGCAGCCGTCCCGGACCCGCGAGAGCAGATATCCTATGCGGGTCACCATGATGTATCTCTCCCGGAACCGGTCAGGGGGAAGGGAAAGGTAAAACGCCATAGCCTCGATTTCTTCCGGACTGACCTTGGGCTGATAGCGGCGGCAGCAGATGCCGCAGCGGAAACATTCGATTTCCCCCTGCTCTTCAACGCGCGCCGCTCCGGTTTCCTTCACGGGCGCATTTCCATCCCGGTTATTCTGGTCTTTGTTAGCTCCACGTAATCTCCCATCCCGGTGACTTTCTCCCCACCCTCGCGGCTGCCCTCTTCTCTTCCCCCGGCCATATAAAACCCCGTTCTCTATAACTGATTGTAGCATAATTAATCAGAGAAACGCCCTATTTTATGAAGGTAAGAGAAAGACCCGGGGAAGGCTCGGGCGGGGAGAATATCGCGGGGCGGGATGAAGGGCTGACTAGGGGCTTTCCTGGGTCACCGTTCCGTTCTCGGAAAAAGTGTAGTTATACCCCGCCAAATTTCCGTGCGCAGAATTGAGAAAGTCGCTTAATACCAGCGGAGGCTGGTCCGTCGTTTTTACGGTTTCCATATCCGCCGTTGGGCCTACCGGATACAGTGTGCCCATGCGGCTTTCTGAAAGCATCGCAGTAACGGCTGTCCGGATGCTGTGATATTCCGCGCTGCGCGATTCGATATGGCCCCGGCCCACCAGTTTCCCGATATAGGGCAGGGACATCGCCGTAAGCGAGCCCAGGACGGCGAAGATGACAAAAGCCTCCAAAAGAAAATTTACTCCCTTGCCCGGCTGCATTCAGCGACCTCGCAAAAGCGTGTTATTTTCCACAGATTAGCACGTCCCATGACCTTAGTCATGGATGAAGGCAACCTTTCCTCTTGCAGGTTAACACCAATGAGGCCGGGATAGTTTCGATTCCATATCACCCCATAATTATGTATAATCTAACTGATTTGGGGTCGGATCACGGAGGGCGAAATGAAAGGTAAAGGAGCCAGAATCGCGGTCATTGTGCTGGTCCTGGTTGCCGCTGCAGCCGGTCTCTGGTGGGGGCTCGAATCGGCCTCTGACGAATCAGGTGAGATACTCACCTCCGGTTTCATCGAGGCGAAGGATATCGCCGTCGCGCCGGAGGCCGGAGGACGCCTGACCGCCATCACCGTCGATGAGGGGGATACGGTTACGGCGGGAATGACGCTGTTCCGGCTCGATGACTCCCTCCTCCGTGCCCAGCAGCAGCAGGCCCGGGCAATTGTCGCTCTATCCGAGGCACGCCTGGAGCAGGCAATTGCCGCCCGGGACGGCGCTAAAGCCGCCTGGGAAAACGCCCTTGACGTCCGGAAAAACCCGCTGGAACTGGAAGGGAAGATACTCGCCGCCCGGGGGGAAGCGGATATGGCGGAACTGGAGCTGCTGCGGGTACGGGAGATTGAAACGGGTTTCCATCTGGCTGCGGCGGAAACAAGGCTGGAATATGCCCGGAAGATACTGGACAACCTGAGGAACTTCGAAGCCCAGGGATTGGTCTCCAGCTACGCGATTAACAAAGAGATATATCCCGCCGAGAGAGAGCTCCGGCTGGCGGAGCAGGGCCTGGACTACCAGCGGGAATTGGCGGAAAACTGGAGTATCCCTGCCGCGGAACTCCGGCTGGAAAACGCGAAAAAAGCCCTTCAGAACCTGGAGGGTATCCGGGAAAATCCCCAGGAGATAAATGCCGCCGTAGACCAAACCGATACCGCTTACCGGTCTGCTGAAATCGGCGTTACCGTTGCGGAGAAACAACTGGAGCAGGCGGAGGCAGCGCTGGAGGTTCTCATGGTCCAGCTTGGCAAGCTCGAGGTGAAGACAGCAATTTCCGGTGTCGTGGCCGGGAAGTACGCCGAGGTGGGCGAAATCGCGGCGCCGGGAGCGCCCGTGCTGACCATCACTGACCTTTCCGCGGTAACCGTCACCGCTTACGTTCCGGAAAGCCGCATCGGCCTGGTGAAACTGGGGGAGGCGGTCAACGTCTCCGTGGACTCTTATCCGGGGGAGGGTTTCCGCGGAGAGGTGGTCTTCATCTCTCCGAATGCGGTGTTTACGCCTAATAACGTCCAATTGAAGGAAGAAAGGGAAAAGATGGTCTTCGCCGTGAAAATCAGGCTGGATAACCCCGACCAAAAGCTGAAGCCGGGCATGCCCGCGGACGCGGAGATAATCACACGGAAATAGAAGTGCCGACGACGGCCATCGCCGCAAAAGGGCTTACCCGGCGTTACGAAGGCGTCCTTGCCGTTGACGGGATAGACCTGACCGTGGCGCGGGGAGAAATCTTCGGGCTGGTGGGGCCGGACGGTGCCGGCAAGACGACCAGCATCCAGATGCTGTGTACCCTGAACCGTCCCACGTCCGGGGAGGCTAAAGTCCTGGGCATGGACACGGTAGCCCGGGCCGGGGACATCAAGACGAAAATCGGCTACATGTCCGAACGGTTTAACCTTTACCCTACCCTCACCGTGGAGGAAAACCTGGACTTCTTCGCCAAGCTGCGCAGCATCCCCCGCGGCGCCAGGGAATCCCGCATGAGAGAGCTCCTCGGGTTCTGCCGCCTTGAGCCGTTCCGCCAGCGCCAGACCCAGTACCTTTCCGGAGGCATGCAGAAGAAGCTGGCACTCGCCTGCAGCCTGATTCATCAACCTGAGGTCCTTTTCCTGGATGAGCCTACGACGGGCGTAGACCCGGTCTCCCGCCGGGACTTCTGGCGGATAATCGCCGGTTTTTTAGGTCATGGCATCACCGTATTCGTGTCCACGCCTTACCTGGACGAAGCGGAGAGGTTTAACAGCATCGCACTGATGCACCAGGGGAGAATAATCGCCTGCGGTACGCCGCAGGAACTTAAAAAAGATTTTCCCGGAGAGCTAATCGAGCTCAGGCCGGAGGACGCGGCCCGGGCACTCGCCGCCCTGAAGGGGACGCCTTTCGCCAACCGCGCCGAGGTCTTCGGTGATACGGTCCATATCACGGCAGAGAGGGAATCGGGCGGAATGGCGGAATTGAAAAGACTGTTCCGGGACAAGAACGTATCCGCCGGGGATATCCGCGTCATCGCGCCCGGCCTCGAAGACGTTTTTGTCACCCGGCTCGCCGGACGAGAACCGCGTCCCGCGGGACTGGACCCGCCGTCAAACTACGGCGTAAATGCCGGGACAGGGCCGGCAATCACGATAAGTGTATCCGAATTATCCAGAAGGTTCGGCGATTTCACGGCGGTGGACCATGTCAATTTCCCGGTACGGCGCGGAGAAATCTTCGGTCTCCTCGGGCCAAACGGCTCCGGGAAGACGACCATCATCCGTATGATAACCGGACTTCTGGAACCCACATCCGGCCGCGCCGAGGTACTGAACTGCGATATGTCCTCGGAAGTTGACAGGGCGCGCTGCCGCCTGGGTTACATGTCCCAGAAGTTCTCCCTGTTCACAGACCTCACCGTGGGAGAAAACATCAATTTTTACGGCACTTTGTACGGCCTTTCGCAATCACAACTCGCGGAAAGGCGGGAGTGGGTACTGGACATGGCCGGCCTGAAGGGCAAGGAAAAAGCGATGACCCACGAGCTTTCCGGGGGCTGGCGGCAGAGGCTGGCCCTGGGATGCACCATCATCCATAATCCCCAGGTGATTTTCCTGGACGAACCCACGTCAGGCGTAGACCCGCTCTCACGCCGTTCTTTCTGGGAACTGATACAGGACCTTTCCAGACGCGGTGTGACCATCTTCATCACCACTCATTACATGGACGAGGCTGAACACTGCCACCGCCTGGGGCTGATGTATCAGGGCAGGCTTATCGCCCTGGGCAGTCCGCAGGAATTGAAAACGGAACAGGCCAGGGGAGAGCTGCTGGAAGTAGTCAGCTCTGATTTCGCGCGGGCCCTGGAGCTTCTTTCGGGAGATGAACGCTACCGGCAGATAAGCCTCTTCGGCCGGAATGTTCACGTGGCGGTGGCTGACGCCGCCACGGCTGCCCCTGAAATCAAAAAGCTTCTGGGTAAAAACGGCGTCACAGTTACCGCCATTAACCGCATTCCTTTTTCCATGGAGGATGTTTTTATATCGCTGGTGGAAGCGCGGGAAACGGCATCCGTATTAAGGGAGAGTCCGGCCTGAGAAATCCATCAGGAAGGCTAAAGCGATTCCGTTCTGAAAACCCGTTCCGGTCCACGCCCAAGACATTTTCTTCCCTATCCCACCCTCGCGGCACCTGCGGCCCGGCACGCCAAACACCCCAGATCACCTCCATAAAACTCAGCTTGCCGGTAAATAAAGAGGAAAAACCACCGGGGCGGGCCGGGCGGGTAAAGAATCTCCGGGAGTGGAGTAGTAATCAGCTTTAGTTGACTCAGGGTAAAGTCCCATCCCATCCCGATGGGTTCTCCCCACTCTATCCCGCCCTCGCTGCTGCTCTCTTCTCCCCCGCCACCCGAACGCAAATAAAACCAAACTCTTGTCTTTTCTTCACGGTTATTGTATAGTCTAGTTACAATCGAATAGCGTGAGTCAGGGGTGCCCGAGCGCAAGCGAGGGCCTAACTGGAGAGCAAGCCGGTATGAATCCGGCGCGGCCGCGCCGCTGTGATTGATGGAAACCATCATCAGCCAGAACGCCGGCCCCTGAGCAGCCTACGCTCCGCGGGGAGAGGTAGGGATTTTTGTTAAGCTCCTTACCCCCCGGCGCTCGCGGCAAAGGACAGATGGAATTTATCCTGATACTGCTGCTAGCCCTGGTTACCGACGCGGTCCTGGGAGAACCGCCTAATGCCGCACATCCCGTGGCCTGGATGGGAAAGGTCATCTCTTTCCTGGAAAAAGGTGCGCCCGAAGGCCCGAGCTGGTTCCGGTTCATCTACGGTACGGGTATGGGCCTTATCACCGTGGCCCTTTTCAGCGCACCGGTCTTCTTCCTGCTGGTCTATCTTCAAGACTGGAATCAATGGATATATGTCTTATCCGGAGCGGCCCTTCTGAAAATAACCTTTTCCGGGATGGGGCTGCGCCGGGCCGCCTTGAAAGTAAAGCGGCTGCTCCAGAATGACAAGCTTGAAGAGGCGCGTTTCGAGATGAGGGCATTGGTGAGCCGGGATACTAATGACCTTAGCAAATCATTGCTCGTCTCCGCGACCGTCGAATCGACTGCCGAGGGCGCCTGCGACAGTCTGATAGCGCCGCTCTTCTATTTTTTGGTCCTCGGGGTGCCGGGGGCGGTGGGCTACCGCGTGGTGAATACCCTGGACGCGATGATTGGCTATCACGGTAAATATGAATACCTGGGCAAGTTTGCCAGCCGCCTGGATGATGTTTTAAACTTTATCCCGGCAAGGTTGACGGCGGTGGTACTGGTGATGGCGGCATTTCTCACAAGGCGAAACGGTAAAAACGCTTGGGGTACAGCCCTCCGCGACCATACCAACACGGAGAGTCCTAACGCCGGCTGGCCCATGGCCGCGATGGCTGGCGCCCTGGAAGTCAGGCTGGAAAAGGCGGGGCATTACCGGCTGGGCAGTCCGGATAACGACCTGACAGAGGCGAAGATTGATGACGCGGTAAATCTATTTCAGGCAGGGGCTTTCATCTGGTCCGTCATCTGCCTGATAACGGGGGTAATCTATTTTGCCGTTGCAGCCTAGGCCGGAAATAGAGGGGCTTACTCCGGGCATCCACGGCGGGCCGGACCATGAAGAGCTTTCCGCCGCCGGACTGAAACCGGAGGATGTGCTGGACTTCAGCGTTTGCGGCAATCCCTTCATGCCTCCCCCCGGCACCATGAAATCCCTCTCCGAAATCCCCATCGGGCGTTACCCGGACTCAGGAGCAACGGAATTAAGGGAACGCCTCGCCGCGGTACTGGGAATACCCGCCGGCAATATTATCGCGGGGAGCGGCACCACCGAGCTTATCCGTCTCATCGCCCTGGCGTATTTCCGGAAGAACAGCCCGGTCCTGATGCTGGAGCCCACCTTCGGCGACTACGAAGTTGCCGGCAAAATAATGGGGGCCAAAATCATCAAGTTTCCCCTGAGAGAAGAAGACGGCTTCCTGCCGCGAATGGACGTCCTGGCGGATTTAATCCGGAACAAGCGCCCCGCCGCGGCCTTCATCTGCAACCCCAACAACCCCACCGGCAGATATCTCGACGACGGACAGGTAGCCGTAATACGGGAAGCCCTCGGTGAGGGACTGCTGGTACTGGACGAGGCCTACATCTCCTTCGTGGAAAACAGCGGGGACTCCCTGGAACTCGCCCGGCGCACCAACACCATCGTGCTGCGCTCCATGACCAAGGACTACGGCATCTCCGGCCTGCGCCTTGGTTACGCCGTCGCCCCGCTGCCCATAGTCGCCGCGGTGCGCACGGTCTGCCCGCCCTGGAACGTTAACATCGTCGCCCAGAGAGCGGGCATCGCCCTGTTGGAAAAAACGGAGTATCTTGAGGATACCAAGCCAAAAATCAGGGAGGCCGGGAGATTTCTGGTCAGGGAAATTACCCGCCTCGGCTATGTCACCGTCCCATCCGATGCAAATTATTTTCTCGTCAAGGTTGGCCATGCCGCCGGTTTCCGTGCCGCGCTGCTGAAAAAGGGCATTCTGGTGAGGGACTGCTCATCCTTCGGACTGCCGGACCACGTGCGCATCGCGCCGCGCACCATGCCGGAATGCCGGAGGTTGATTGAAGCCATCCCCCAGGCGCGGACCCGATGAGATTTGCCCTGTCATGCGTTAAAATGTAATATGAACTATTAAGGAAAGGGGAGGCGGAAAATGATTGTGAAAGCGGATGCTGCCGAAGCCGGCAGGAAACTTCAGGAAGTAATTGCTCACCTTGATGTGGATATGACCGGGGTTGTCAACCTGGACGATGCTGCGGACCCGCGCCTGGAGAAAGCGGCTAAAAAGCTGCTGCCGGAGGCCCGTTCCGTAGTGGTCTTCGCGATGGAAGTATTCGATGAAGTCATCGACCACGCGGGGCCCGGGGGCGAAGCCGGCGCAGCCTCGCTGAACGACCTTTTCAAGCGCCATAGCGAATATCTTAACAGCCGTTTGACCAAGGCCGCTTACGATGTCGCCAGGGATTCCCGCAGCATGGGCATGAAAGCGCTGCCCCTGCCCGCCGCGGGCTGTCCCTCGGATGCCCGTTTCCTGGAGTCGGTCTTTTCCTTTAAACACGCGGCGGCGGCGGCGGGAATCGGCTACCTGAGCCGGAGCAGCCTGCTGGTGACCCCTGAGTATGGCCCCAGGGTCAAGCTGGCCTGCTGCCTGACGGCGGTACCCCTGGAGAGCACTGCCAAAACACTCTCAAATATGTGTCCCGGATGCGATATCTGTATCAATAACTGCCCTGCGGGCGCCTTAAGCGCTCCCGAAGATGAACCCTACCGCATCAATAAATTTGCCTGCAGCGCCTTCTTGGCTGCTTCCACGGGATGTTTCCTTTGCATGCGCGTCTGCCCGGCCGGGCATTAGAATCGAAAGAAAGGCATTGATAATGCTTGATGAAACAATCACCTCAATCAGACCGCTGGACGAAGCAGCGATGGCTGGAGCGCGAGCCCGCCAGGACACCCTCACCAAACCCCCCGGGAGCATGGGACGGCTGGAGGAGCTGTCCGTAAGGCTCTCCGGCATACAGGGGAAAGCGGCCCCCGTAATCAGGGAGAAAGCCGTGATTACCATGGCGGGAGACCACGGAATCGTCGCTGAGAAAATCGGCAACTGGCCGCAGGAGGTCACCGCCCAGATGGTGCTGAATTTCCTGGGCGGGGGGGCAGGCATCAACGTTCTCGCCCGTCAGGTTGGAGCGCGGATTATCGTGGTGGATATGGGCATCGCCACCGTATTGAAAGCAGATTCGCGGCTGCTCTCCCGGAAGATTGCGCCCGGCACAAAAAATATGGCAAACGGCCCCGCGATGACCGTCGAAGAGGCGGGAAAGGCAGTCACCGCCGGGATTAAGATTGTCGCCGGTGAGATAGAAAAGGGGCTCGATATCGTGGGCACCGGTGACATGGGCATCGGCAATACCACCGCCAGCAGCGCTATCTGCGCGGTGATGACGGGCCGGGCGGTCACCGAGGTCACGGGCCGGGGCACCGGGCTCACCGACGACCAGCTCAAGCATAAGATCGATGTTATCAACCAGGCCCTTGACGTAAACCACCCGGACCGCTCCAGGCCCCTGGAGGTACTGGCAAAGGTGGGGGGCTTCGAAATAGGAGGGCTGGCTGGGGTGATGCTGGGGGCGGCGGCGCGCCGCGTCCCGGTAGTGATTGACGGTTTTATCTCCGGGGCGGCGGCTCTCATTGCCTGTGCCCTGGCGCCACAGGCAAAGGAATACCTGATTGCGTCACACCTGTCCGCGGAAGCCGGGCACGGTATCACGTTGCAACACCTCGGACTCAAGCCTCTACTCGAACTGGACATGCGCCTGGGTGAGGGCACCGGGGCCGCGCTGGGGATTTTCCTGGCGGAGGCGGCAGCTCGGGTCCTGTCAGAAATGGCCACCTTCGCGGAAGCCGGCGTCTCCGGAAGCGGGGAAGGGTAACTTGAGTTTCCTGGCTGCTCTGAAATTCCTGACGACTATCCCCCTGCCGGGCAGGCATGAACCTGTCCCGGAAGAGCTTGCCCGTGCCGCTCCTTACTTCCCGCTGGTCGGCTTTATCATCGGGCTGCTCCTGGCGGGCCTGTACTGGCTGCTGGAACTCATCCTTCCGGGCCCGGTTGCCGATGCTCTGATACTGGTAACGATGGTGATTATTACCGGGGGCCTGCACCTGGAGGGACTGGCGGATACCTGTGACGGAATGGGCGGGCACAGGACAGCGGAGGAAAGAAGGCAGGTGATGAGGGACAGCCGCGTTGGCGCCTTCGGCGCTATCGGGGTTGTCCTTTTGTTGCTGGTGAAATACGCCGCCTTGAACGGCGTACCGGATTCAAGGATGATGCTCACCCTGCTCTTCATGCCGGTGGTAAGCCGCTGGGCGATGGTCTACGCTATTTTTATCTATCCTTACGCGCGCTCTTCCGGACTGGGAAAGGTCTTCAAGGAAGGGGTCAGGTGGCCCGGTTTTACCGCGGCGACTGTGGTGACTTTCCTGCTGGCGCTGGTGCTCATCCCCGTTTTCGGGCTGGCGGGGCCGGTGCTGATTATCGGCACATGGCTGCTCACCGCGGCCGTAGCCACCTATTTCAGCAGCAAATTTACGGGTCTCACCGGGGATACTTACGGCGCCGTCAATGAATTGTGCGAAGCCGGGGTGCTGCTGATGGTGATATTACTGGTAAGACTGGGGTTGGCCTAGTCATGAGTCCGGCCATGACTTTGATGGTGCAGGGAACATCTTCCTCGGCGGGGAAGAGCATCCTGGTCACCGCGCTCTGCCGTATCTTCAAGCAGGACGGCCGCCGCGTGGCCCCATTCAAGGCACAAAACATGGCCCTGAATTCCTTCGTCACTCCGGAGGGAGGGGAAATCGGACGGGCACAGGCGGTACAGGCGGAGGCGGCGGGGCTTCAGCCTTCGGTGGAAATGAACCCGGTCCTGCTTAAACCCACCGCCGATGACGGTTCCCAGGTCATCGTCATGGGAAAAGTTGTCCGAAACATCTCCGCGAAGGAATATTACCGGTATACTCCTTCCCTGTTGGAAACAATCACCGCCTCCCTGGAACGCCTGCGCTCAGAATACGACATTGTAGTCATCGAGGGAGCGGGCAGTCCGGCAGAGATAAACCTGAAAGAGCGCGAAATCGTTAACATGCGCGTAGCGAAACTTGCCGGGGCCCCCGTACTGCTGGTGGGGGACATTGACCGGGGAGGGGTGTTCGCCTCGCTGGTAGGGACGCTGGACCTGCTAACCCCGGAAGAACGGGGCTACGTCAAAGGCCTCGTGATTAACAAGTTCCGGGGCGATTTGGGCCTGCTTAAGCCCGGCCTGGACTTCCTTGAGGAACGGATGGAGAAGCCCGTACTGGGGGTAGTGCCTTACTTCCGGGGCATCCGCATCGCGCAGGAAGACTCGGTCTTTCTCGACGAGAGGGTAAACGCGCCGGCGGGAGATGACCTGGACATCGCCGTTATCCGCCTGCCGCACATCTCCAATTACGACGATTTCGACCCGCTGGAGGACGAGGGCTGCCGGGTGCGCTACATCGCCGGCAAGAAGGAACTGGGGAACCCCCACCTGATTATCATTCCCGGCACCAAGAGCACGGTAAGCGACCTTGATTTTCTGTGGCAGTCCGGCCTGGCCGATGAAATCACGCGTAAGGGGGGCGCCGGTACGCCGGTGGTGGGCATCTGCGGCGGTTACCAGATGCTCGGCAGGACCATCATTGATGAGCACCGCGCGGAGTCCAGCAGGGTGACCAGCCCCGGGTTGGGGCTGCTGGACACGGTCACCCATTTTTCTCCGGAGAAGGCCACTTGGCAGGTCAAGGCGTGCGTGCAGACCGCCAGAGGGCTGCTCTGCGACCTGGAGGGGGTGGAGCTTACCGGTTATGAAATTCACATGGGAAGGACGGAGAGCGGCAAGGAGGGCATTCTGCGCGTCCTGGCCACGCCGCAGGGACCGGCAGACTATGCGGACGGCGCATTAAACGCGGAGGGGACCGTCCTCGGGACATACCTCCACGGGCTGTTCCACAATGATACTTTCCGGCGCGGTTTTCTGGCGGCTCTGCGCCGCTACTGGAAGCTGCCGGAGAAACAATCGGATGTTACGGGAAGCCGGGAGAGACAGTACGACCGCCTGGCGGAAATCGTGCGGGAGAGCCTGGACATGACGCAGGTCTACCGGATACTGGAGGCGGGCGTTGGCGGCTGAAACAGTCCCGAAGATAACCCTCGTCACGGGCGGCGCGCGCAGCGGTAAGAGCCGCTTCGCCGAAGAACTTGCCTGTAAATCAGCGCCCCCCGTGCTTTTTGTGGCCACCGCGGAAGCCGGCGATGAAGAAATGGGCCGGCGCATCGCCGCTCACCGTCAGGACCGCCCGCGGACATGGCGCACCGTGGAAACGCCAACCGGACTGGCCGGAGATATTTCCCGCCAGCTGAATGGCGCCCGGACGGTGCTCATCGACTGCGTCACGATGCTGGTGAGCAACATTTTCCAGAAAAACTGGCGGGATACTGAAGAAATCGATGAAGTGTTGGAAACGGCCGTGATGAAAGAGATAGGGGAACTGGTCAACTGTCTTGAGCTGCTGCCCGCCCGCTTTATCATCATCACTAACGAAGTCGGCCTGGGAATCGTACCCGCGGACCGCATGACACGCCAGTACCGTGATTTGCTGGGAAAAGCTAACCAGAGCCTGGCGCAGCATGCCGATGAAGTCTACCTGCTTACCGCGGGAATCCCCCTGCGCATCAAAACGGCACGGATTTAGAAGGACCTGCCCAATTATATTCATTTCGAATCCGCATCCGGTTCTACCGCGCGGTTAAATCCTCTTGATTGAGCTTCCGCATTAATCTATAATGGACACGCGTGTCCATTACCGCCGCTTTTTCCGTGCGTCCGAGAAGCGAAAGCAGATAGAAAGGAATACCGGCATGACGGAACAAGACATTTTGTTCGAGGTAGATGATAAGGGAGTGGCGATGCTTACGCTCAACCGCCCGGACAAGCTTAACGCTATCACCAGCCGCATGATATGGGAGCAGTTGCCTGCCGTATTTAACCGGGCGAACAGCGATGACGCCATCCGGGCCCTCATCATTACCGGGGCGGGACGCGGTTTTTGCTCCGGGGCGGATGTGGCGGAACGCCTGGAGACCCGCGTTAGCGGTGAATTGAAAAATGACCGCCGTGAGATTGAAAACGAGGTCGGAAGCTGGGTAATGAAGCTCGCGGAAATTACCAAACCGGTTATCGCCGCGGTCAACGGCATCGCTGCCGGGATAGGTTTTTCGCTGACCCTTCTATGCGATTTCCGCATTGCCTCGGAAGAAGCCAGGTTCGGGGCGGTGTTTACCCGCCGGGCATTGATGCCTGACGGGGGGATGACCTTTTCCCTCGCCCGTATCGTTGGTTTTCCCAGGGCCCTGGAACTGATGATGACCGGGGATATTATTGACGCGAAAGAAGCGGAGCGTATCGGCCTGGTGGGCAAGGTAGTACCGAAGAACATGCTGGCGCAGGAGGCAAGGGGGCTGGCGGAGAAACTGGCAGGCGGCCCCCCGATAGCGCTGTCTTTTATCAAGCGCGCCGCCTATAACGGTCTCACCCACAACCTGAAGGAGCAAATCCAGTTCGAGAGCTGGGGGCAGAACGTTTGCAGCGGCACGGAAGACTTTAAAGAAGGCGTAGCCGCATTCCAGGAAAAGAGGACGCCCCATTTTCGCGGCAGATGAGACCCCATTCCTGATAAATAACTACGGAGGCACATCATGGAAACTGCAATCCGGCGCGTCGGCCTTATCGGAGAGGGAGATACAGCCGAGAGAGTCGCGGGGCTACTGGCCGCGACCGGTGTCCGGGTAGCCGCGGCAAAGAACGCCGCGGGCCTTGCGGATGCCGACCTTATCATCGAATTGCTTGAGGGGGACCGCCAGGAACGGGCAAAGGTCCTGGGGGAAGCCGCGGCTGGCGTGAATCCGGGTGCAGTCCTCGCAACCTCAGGCCCGGGCGTTACTGAAATCGCGGCATCCATTCCTGGACCCGGGAGAGTAATCGGGCTGCACTTCACCTTTAATCCTTTCGAAGATAAATGTCTGGTCCAGTTAGTGACGGGGCTGGAGACTACGGCGGAGACCCTCACCGCCTGCCGGGAGCTCGTGGAGAAGGCAGGCGCCGTCGCCGTCACCGTGAAGGACCTTCCCGGACTCACCATGGATAGGATACTCGCCTCCGTCATCAATGAGGCGGCGGAGATGTACGATACGGGAATCGCCGGCATCGAGGATATTGACCGGGTTACCAGGCTCTGCCTGAACTGGCCCATGGGGCCCTTTCAGTTTGCCGACGCCCTCGGTATTGACCACGTGGTTGCGACACTGGAGGCCATCGCGGCCGATGAGCCGCGCTATGCGCCATGCCGTCTCCTGCGGCAGATGTCGGCGGCGGGAAGATTGGGGAAAAAGTCGGGGCAGGGCTTCTATTCCTACCCTCGATAACTATTATCAATGAGGTGTGCCAGATGGAAATAAAGACAGTAGCGGTCCTCGGCTCCGGAACGATGGGCCACGCAATCGCCCAGGTATGCGCCCAGGGAGGCTGCCGGGTCTTCCTAATAGACATCAAAGAAGAACTGGTCCGGAACGGCCTGGCAAGGATAAAGAAGTTCATCCAGGGCAGCGTGGAGCGTAAAAAAATGAGCGCGGAGGAAGCTGAACAAGTCCTGAGTCGAATCAAGACGACAACCGAGATTAAGACAGCGGTACAGGATGCCGACCTCGTAATCGAGGCGATTGTCGAAGAGCTGAAAATCAAACATGATACCTGGCGGCAGGTGGACGAAGCGGCGCCCGGGCGCACCATCTTTGCCACGAACACCTCCTACCTCTCCGTTACCGAGATTGCTTCGGTGACGCGCCGGCCGGACAAATTCCTGGGCATGCACTGGTTCAACCCTCCGCAGATTATGCGGGGCATCGAGGTGGTCCACACGGAAAAGACCTCCCCGGAGGTAAGAGAGACGGTGCTGGCGCTGTGCCGGCAGTTCGGCAAGGAGCCCGCGGTCTGCAAGGACTCGCCGGGCTTCATCGCAAACCGGCTGCTCGGTGTCTGCCGCGCCGAATCACTGAAGCTGTATGACCGGCAGGTCGCCTCTTTCCAGGATATCGATACGGCCTTCAAGGCTGGCTACAACTTCCGCATGGGGCAATTCGAGCTGGCCGACCTCGTCGGTCTGGATGTCGCGCTCATCGGCGCCAGGACGTTGTATCAGGAACTGGGCAGGGAGGCTTTTTCCCCGGCACGCTGCCTTGTCATGAAGAACAGGGCGGGGGATTTCGGGCGAAAAACGGGGCGGGGCTTCTACGAATATCAGTAGATATCCGCCGGATTGCAGTTCCAGAGGAGGAAACCGTGAAATCTTTCAGCAATATCATCTACGAAAAAAAGGACCACGTATCATGGATTACCCTCAACCGTCCCGAAGCCCGCAACGCCATGAATGACGCCATGAGAGAGGAACTGATGGAAGCCTTCGGGGACGCCCGTGATGACCGGAAAATATATGCCATCGTTATCACGGGGGCCGGGGACAACGCCTTCTGTGCGGGGGCAGACATCAGCGAGTTCCCCAGGCTCAATGCTCCGGACCAGCTCGGACGCCACGGCCGGATAAATCCCATCAATTACCCGCGGGAGATACCGAAACCGGTAGTAGCGATGGTCAACGGGCTGGCGCTTGGGGGCGGCTGTGAAATAGTCCTTGCCTGTGACATCGCCATTGCCTCCGAGAGCGCCCAGTTCGGGCAGCCGGAAATCAGGGTAGGCATTATTCCCGGAGCGGGCGGCACCCAGGTCCTGCCCCGTCTCATCGGAGAGAAAAAGGCCCGGGAGCTGATATACACCGGCGGTACACTCACCGCGGCGGAGGCCCTGCAGTTCGGCATGATAAACAGGGTGGTACCACAGGGCCAGCTAAAGGAAGAGACGGAAAGTTTTCTCGCTAAGATGCTCCGGCAGAGTCCGGTCATCCTGCAAATTGCGAAAATGGCCATCAACCGCTCCCTGGAGACCACCCTGGACGCGGGTATGAAGAGCGAAAAAGACCTCTTTGCCCTCTGTTTCAGCACCAGAGACCAGAAGGAAGGCGCGCGCGCTTTTCTGGAAAAAAGGAAACCGGAGTACGAGGGGGCATAACTCAATCCGGTCTTAGCACGATTCAATTTTTTCGCGCGCTCTATCCCCCGGGATACATATCACTAGGTTGTCCCGGGTTCAATCAGGCTCTTCAGGTCTCTTTTTTCATCGAGGATGTTTTCCCAGATGTCACCCGTTTTTTCCAGTCGCGCGGGAGTATTCCGGATGGTGAAATCGGTGGGGTAGACCGTGCCCAGTTCATCCCAGGACAGCGGCACCGAGACAGTCGCTTCGGGGGCGGGGCGGGGCGAGTAGACGGAAGCCAGCGTCTTGCCCCTCGCATTCTGATTGTAGTCCAGGAATACTTTCCCGGAACGCCCGGCCACCGCCCATTCGGTGGTCACTTCTCCGGAATGCCGCTGCAGGACGAACCGGCAGATTGTCTCCGCAGCGGAGTGGACGGCATGGAAATCAAACTGGCGGAGTATCGGGACGAAGATATGCAGACCGGTACGCCCGGACGTTTTCACGAAGCAGGTTAAAGAAAGCGCCTCCAGGGTCTCTTTGAGCCACATCGCGGATTCGCAGGTCTTGTGGAACCCCTCCCGGTTAAGCTCCGGTTCCGCACCCTGCGCTTCCCTGCCGGAATAGATATAGGGGTCCAGGTCAAAGATGATAAAATCGGGATACCGGTTCATGAAGTCCGCCGCTTCCCGGCTATCCTTGAATTCAGGAATGTCCGTTTCGGGCGCGGGAGTGACACGGGAGAACCAGGTATGCAGCTCCAGGTCCGCCACCTGCCCCAGCCAGAGCAGCGTCGCGAGGTTATTGCAGAGGAGATACTCTCGCTGCTTCCCGCCGTGCTCGGATAACAGCACCGTTTCCACGAACTCCGGCACTGCCTGGTTCCAGTGTTTCTGGAAAAAATGCTCGCCGTAGATTCCGCCGGGGTACCGGCTCAGGGTCAAGGGCCGGTCACGCAGGTGCTTTAACAGATAAGGTGATACCCGGGCCAGATAGACCAGAAAGTCCCGCTTGGTTACCGGGTGCATTTCCCCGTGCTGGGGCCAGAGTGCTTTGTCCAGGTTAGTGAGGTCCAGCCGGTACCCTTCAATCTCGATATTAAGAGCTTCGCGCGGCTCCATCAGCCGTTCCAGAATACCGGGGGGGATGCCATCGGTAGCTATGGGGGAATTTTTTTCCGGTGGCGCGGGCACCCGCACGGAAGCGCCGGCAGCCCTGCGGACCTGACCGGGGGGTTTATCATCCCGGAGGCGCAGGAACACCGGAGCCCGCAGGCGGCCTTCCCGGGTCCATTCCGCGAATTTAACCTCCACCACCAGCTCGGGGCGCACCCAGGTGGTGGCGGCATTAAGCCCGGGCTCTTCCGCAAAGGGAGACTGCTCCGTCTCCAGGGAAGAAAGACGCTTCTTGAAATCAGCCAGGGTACGGTCATCGAACCCGGTGCCCACGTGGCCGGCGGGCAGCAAACGTCCTTCTTCATCATAATAGCCGAGCAGGAGCGACCCGAAAGTGCGTGAGCGTGCCCCGGTGCCGCGGGTATACCCGCCCACGATAAAATCATCCGTCCGGACATGTTTCACCTTGAGCCAGTCTGCGGAGCGCCGCCCCGCCTCATAGAGGCTGTCCTTTTTCTTGGCGATGACGCCCTCCAGGCCCTGTTCCACAGCCCCACGGTAAATCGCCATGCCGTCACCCTCAAAGCGCTCCACGGGCCGTATGTGCTGCGTGGGGAGAAGGGTGCGGTCGAGGATGCTTTTCCTCAAAGCCAGCGGCGTCCTGCCCAGGTCGTACCCGTCCAGGTATAGAAGGTCGAAGACGTAGTAAAGGACACGGGCAGGCTCAGCGTCTTCACTTCGCAAGAATTCCAGGTAACCTTGCAGGCACTGAAAGCAGAGTTTCCCGTGCTCATCCAGAGCGACGATTTCCCCGTCGAGCACCGCCTGCGCCACGGGCTGGCGCCGCAGGTCAGATGCGATGTTCCCGTACTTTTCGGTCACCACCAGTCCCCGGCGGGAAAGCAGGCGCACGCTGCTGTTATCTATCATGGCAATCGTGCGGTAGCCGTCCAGCTTGGGCTCGAAGAGCCAGTCCGGCCCGGAGAAAGGAGCCTGGGCGCTTCCAGCCAGCATGGGGGACACGGTCCGGGGGAGCGGCGCTTTTCTGGCGCCGGTAACGTCAGGCAGGCGCAGGGCGCTGAAGGAATTTTCCTGGGGAGGCTGCCGCCCCGCTTTAAGGTCGGCCAGGGTGAACCCGGAAAGGACGGAGGACTCTTTCTTGAGCAAGTCCCCCGAAGTATCGGCAAACGCGTCACCGTGCTTGATAAGAAGCCAGTTATTCTCCCCGCGCTTCATTTTTACCAGGGTCCATGAGCCCTTGAGCTTTTGACCGCGAAAGAAAACGGACAGCTTTCCCTTTGCCAGTCCGTGCCGCAACCTTTCTTGGGCTTTCTCGCGGTCACCGAAAGCTAGCTCCCCTTCATCATCGGGGGAATAATCGCCCCGGTCCCAGACAATTACCTCCCCCGCCCCGTACTCCCCCTTCGGGATAATCCCTTCAAAAGAGGCATAGTCCAGGGGATGGTCTTCTACCTGGACGGCCAGCCGTTTCACGGCGGGGTCCGGGGAGGGACCCTCAGGTACCGCCCATGATTTAAACGCGCCGTCAATCTCCAGGCGCAGGTCATAATGGAGACGCCGCGCCGCGTGCTTCTGCACTACGAAGATAAGGGGGCCTTCACCCCCGGAAGTCCCGGCAGGCTGCGGCTCCGGTGTTTTCCGGAAGTCACGCTTTTCCCCGTAATCTTTCAGCATATCTAACCGGAGCTAAACATCCCCCGCAGGCTTTACTTCTTCGCAGAGTTTTTCGGACGTACCTTGCCGGGAGTGGCGGACTCCTTCGATGCCGCCTCGACACTGGCTTTCAGCGCCGCCATCAGGTCGGGAATCTCCTCATACCTGGGCATCTCCATCACCTTGATTTCTTTGCCCTCAATCTTGGCCTGGATTATCTCCTGAAGGCCCTTGCGGTATTCGTCCTCGTACTCCTGAGGCTGAAATTTCTTCACCATCACCTTAATCAGCGATTCCGCCATCTCCAACTCACTTTTGGTGAATTCTTTTTCCGGGACGGTTATCTCGTCGGGCGGAACGATTTCATCCTGGTAATGCATTGTATGCAATACCAGGAGAGAGTCTACGGGACGGAGACAGCAAAGGTGCTCCCGCCTCTGAAAAGCCACCTTGGCGATGCCGACACGTTTAGTCTTGATAAGGGCCTCCCTGAGCAAACGGAAGGGCTTCGCGCTCATGTCCTCCGGCTCCAGATAATGGCTACCGTGGAAATAGATAGGGTCTATTTCCCCCGCTTCCACGAACCCCACGATGTCAATGGAGTGACTGGTTCTCACCGGCACCTTCTCGAAGTCAGCATCGTCCAGCACCACGTACCGCCCTTTGGCGTATTCATAGCCCCTTACCGTTTCCTTTGAGCTGAAATATTCATCATCCTTCTGGCAGTAAAGGACCTGCCTGGGGCGGGTCAGGCACTTCTGATGAAGCAGGTGGAAAGACGGTGTCACGCTTATCGTAGCGACGTACATTTTCACCGGTATGGTGACCATGCCGAAACTTATCGCCCCTTTCCAAAAAGCCTTCGCCATTTTCATCACCTCCCTATCCTTAATATTATAGGCCAGCTTTTTCCCGAAAAGAAGCCGGACGCTATTACGCGGCGAGGCCCGTTACGCTCAAGAAAGGCGGACTGCCGCCGCAATCCGCAAAACGTCATAATTTTGTAACTTTTTCCGCCTTTATTTTATAACTTTTCCACTGCCGGACGTTTAAGCTTTAAGGTGAACGGGCGAGGCGGCTGAGGCCGATTAGCCGTAATCCACCTCGTATTAACCAGGGGACAGTGTTTATGGGGAGGGGTTTTGCAGGATTCCTTTGGCTTGCCCTTTATTAACTCAGGGAAGAGACAGTCCATGGTGCTGCTGGTTGACGACCAGCCGGGCATACTGAGATTCATGGAGATAATGCTGAAAACCTACAATTTTCAGGTTATCCCGGCCACGTCCGGAAAGCAAGCCCTGGAACTGGCGGAAGCGAAATGTCCTGATATCATGCTGCTGGACATCGTAATGCCGGGAATGAACGGACTAGATGTGCTCAGCCGTCTACGGACTTTCTCGCAGATGCCTGTCATCGTTTTTAGCGCCAGCTCCGAATACCGGGACAGCGCCATGCAGCTTGGCGCCAAATACTTCGTATCCAAGCCTTTTGACCCGGAGGATATGGTCAGGAAAATCGGCACGCTCGTCAGCAATCCCAGGTTATAAGGAAATATGCCATAGTTCAGAGGCGCTTATCTTTCGCACGAAGCCTGCCCCGGGGCCCGGGAGACAGCCCCATCCAGCGCGGGTGGCTATTATCGATCCGGAAAATATTCTTTTTACGGTCGCCTGATTTCCTCCCGTTCAAGACCGGCACTGGGATACCATGCCACTATCCCGGCGGGCGCCGGTTAAGATATAATTTGCTAATAGCGCCCGGCGGGGTTTTCCAATGGACAGCAGAACAACATTGACGGGTCATCTTCGGCAACTGGCTTGCCTGTACCATGTGCAGACAGCCTATTATGATATGGACCACCGCCGTCAGCAGGCATCCGTGGAAAGCATCCTGGCGGTCCTCCAGGCACTGGGCGCCCCTCTGCATTCCCTGGATGAGGTCATACCGGCCCTCAGGGAAAAAAGACTGGCTGAGCGCCGGCGGGTGCTGGAACCTGTGACCATCGTCCGGGACGGGGAAAGGCCTTCAATCAGGGTGTGCCTCCCGGCGAAATCAGCCCATCACCTGCTGGAGGGTTCCCTGGAAATGGAGTCCGGGGAGCGGCGCGTATTTCAATGTCCGGCGGATGCTCTGGAAATCATCGGGAAGTCCGGGGCCGAAGGTTCGGACTACCTGGTTAGAGAGCTTGCCCTGCCGGAGTCCCTTCCCCGGGGTTATCATTCGTTGTACCTGAATATCGCCGGAAAAACGGCGCAAACCCTTATCATATCGGCCCCTCTGAGAGCTTATGCCCCCGGCGGCAAGGGTGACAACCGTAGCTGGGGAATATTTGTGCCCCCCTACGCTCTTCAAGCCAAAAACGGTCAGGGCAGCGGCGACTACTCCACCCTCAAGGCACTATCCGGGATGGTCGCTGAAAAGGGCGGGAGGGCGCTGGGAACGCTGCCCCTGCTGCCAACCTTCCTGGATGAGCCTTTCGAGCCAAGCCCCTACTCCCCGGTGAGCCGCTTGCTCTGGAACGAGCTCTACATCGATGTTGATGACGTGCCGGAGATGACTGATTGCGCCGAGGCTCAGGCATTACGGAAAGAGCTCCGACCTGAGGTTCAAGCCCTGCAAAACGCACCACTCGTGGACTATCAACGGGTTTCACAACTGAAACGCCGCATCCTGGAGGCGTGCTGCCGCTACCTGTTGCGGCAAAAAAACGGTCGCCTCGAGGAATTTCAGGCCTTTCTGCGCCATAACCCCGTGGTGGAAGACTATGCCCGCTTCCGGGCTGCCATGGAAAAACGCGGCTCCACCTGGCCGTCCTGGCCGGCCTCCATGCGCGACGGCTCACTGCGTCAGGATGACTATGACGAGGATACGCGCAATACATACGCTTATATGCAGTGGCAGGCGCACCGGCAGGTAGAAAGCCTGGCAGAGAGTGCCCGCCGAAAGGATGTTACTCTTTATTTCGATTTGCCGCTGGGTGCCCACCCGCAGGGATATGACACCTGGCGGGAGCGGGACAGTTTCGCCCCGGACGCCACCGCGGGCGCCCCGCCCGACCCGGTATATAGCCACGGGCAGGACTGGCGGTTTCCTCCGCTCCATCCGGAAAAGACAAGGGAGCGAGGCTACCGGCACTTCATCGCCTACATCCATCACCACCTTCAGCACGCCGGGATGCTGCGAATCGACCATGTGATGGGGCTGCACCGTCTCTTCTGGATTCCCGCAGGCATGGAGGCCCGCCATGGTGTCTACGTGCGCTATCACGCCGAGGAGCTTTACGCCATTCTGGCGCTCGAATCACACCGGCACGGGAGCATTATAGTTGGAGAAGACCTGGGCACCGTGCCGGGATACGTAAGACCGGCCATGTCCCGCCACGGGCTCCGGCGAATGTACGTTCTGCATTACGAGCTGGCCTGTGATTTGCCGGGAGGCCTGCGGCAGCCCCCGCGAGATTCGGTGGCCAGCCTGAACACTCACGATATGCCGCCCTTCGCTTCATTCTGGGGGGGTCTGGACATCCCGGAAAGACTCAAGCTGGGACTACTGAACGCCAGGAGCGCACGGGAGGAAAAGAGGGAACGACAGAAAATAAAATCCGCTCTGGCGACCTCTTTGCGCCGCAGCGGCTGGCTTTCCGGCAAAGAAGAAGAAGTCAGGACCGTCCTGGAAGCATGCCTGGCCTTCCTGGGGGCGAGCCGGGCACGGTCCGTCCTGGTGAACCTGGAGGACCTCTGGCTGGAAACTGAAGCGCAGAACGTACCCGGCACAGCGGAAGATAACCCCAACTGGTGCCGCAAAGCCCGCTATTCCCTTGAAGAGCTTTGCCGTCTGCCGGAAGTACGTGATACTCTGAAAGAGATAAACAGGCTCAGGAAGCAAAAGAGGAAATGAAAGCTTGTATTATGCCCGGCGCCGTCTGTCGGGGGCATGACGGTACCCGCTTTGCCGTCTGGGCACCCTTTCGGGAAAGGGTTGACGTGCACATCGTCGCTCCCCGGGAGAGGATGGTGGTGTTAAAGAAGGACGGCTGCGGCTATTTCAGCGCGCTCGCGGAGGATGTGGCCGCGGGGAACCGCTATTTTTACCGGCTGGACGGAAGCTCCGAATACCCGGACCCGGCTTCACGCTTTCAACCGGAGGGTATACACGGCCCCTCCGAGGTGGTCGACACCGGTTATGACTGGGAAGACCGGGGCTGGCGCGGAATTCCCCTCGATGAGTACATCCTCTACGAACTGCACACGGGCACATTCACCGCGGAGGGCACCTTTGCTGCGGTTATCGGAGAAATAGACCGGCTCAGGAAACTCGGCGTCACCGCTCTGGAGTTGATGCCGGTAGCTCAGTTCCCCGGTACACGCAACTGGGGTTATGACGGCGCCTATCCGTACGCGCCCCAGGACTCATACGGCGGTCCGGTTGGCCTGAAGAGGCTGGTCGACGCCTGTCACCGCCACGGCCTCGCGGTGGTCCTGGACGTGGTCTATAACCACCTCGGCCCGGAGGGGAACCACCTGGCACGCTTCGGCCCTTACTTCACGGACCGCTACCAGACACCCTGGGGCGCCGCCCTTAACTTTGACGGGGCCTGCAGCGACGAGGTGCGCCGCTTTTTCATCGAGAACGCTCTCTACTGGTTCCGTGAGTTCCATATCGACGCCCTGCGCCTGGACGCCCTGCATGCCATACTGGATATTTCCGCTTACACATTCATCGAGGAGCTGGCCGAAAGTGTCCGGGAAGAGGCCAAGCGCCTAAAGCGCAGGATTTACCTTATCGGGGAGAGCGCCGCCAATAACGCCCGCCTGGTCCGCCCGCGCGAACAAGGCGGCTACGGGCTCGATGCGCAGTGGAACGATGATTTTCACCACGCGCTTCACACCCTCCTCACCGGAGAAAAGACGGGTTATTATGAGGACTTCGGAAAACCGGAGCATCTGGTCAAAGCATGGCGGGAAGGCTTCGTCTACTCCGGCCAATACTCCCCCTATCACCAGCGCCGGCACGGCACTTCTTCCCGGGATATTCCCCCCTCCCATTTCGTGGTCTTCTCCCAGAACCATGACCAGGTTGGTAACCGCGCCCTCGGCGACAGGTTAAGCAGCCTCGTTTCTTTCGAGGCCCTGAAACTCGCCGCCGGAGCGGTGTTGCTCTCGCCGTTCATTCCCCTGCTGTTCATGGGGGAAGAGTACGCTGAGACCGCCCCTTTCCCCTATTTCGTCAGCCATACGGACCCGGGCCTCGTCGACGCGGTGCGCCGGGGGAGACGCCGGGAGTTCGCCGCCTTCGCCTGGCAGGGAGAAATCCCCGACCCCCAGAGCGAGACTACCTACTTTTCAGCAAAACTGGACCGCAGCCTGTGCGACAAACAGCAGCACAGGCTACTCAATGATTTTTACCGCGAGCTTATCCGCCTCCGCAGGGAAGTCCCGGCCTTGAACTGTTCCGGCGGGGAAAACCTTGAGGTGGCTGGCGACGAGCAGAATGCGGTGGTGCTCGTACACCGCTGGCAAAAAAACGATGAAGTTGTTATTCTTTATCATCTGGAGGACAAAGACGGCGCAGCAGCCCTGCAATTACCGGAGGGACGCTGGCGGAAGCTGCTCGACTCCGCCGATGCCGGGTGGGGAGGAGAAGGCGGGACCGCTGCCGCGGTTATCGCCGGCGGTGCCTGTACCGTGCAGCTGCCCCGGCAATCCTTTGTCCTCCTCCGGAGGGAGGGATAGATGGAACGTTATATCTGCATCCACGGCCACTTCTACCAGCCGCCGCGGGAAAACGCCTGGCTGGAATATGTTGAGCTTCAGGACTCCGCTTACCCCTATCACGACTGGAACGAGCGGATAACCTCCGAAAGTTACGAGCCTAACGGCTCTTCCCGAATCCTTGACGCCCGTGGTTTCATCGTCCGGATTGCCAGCAATTACGCGAAGATGAGCTTTAACTTCGGGCCGACGCTTCTCGCCTGGATGGAGCAGGAAGCCCCGGAGGTCTACCAGGCCATCATCGAAGCGGATAAGCAGAGTCGGGATAATTTCTCCGGGCACGGCTCGGCACTGGCGCAGGCGTATAACCACATGATTATGCCACTTGCCAACCACCGGGACCGTTATAGCCAGGTAATCTGGGGAATCCGTGATTTTGAGCGCCGCTTCGGACGAAGCCCGGAAGGGATGTGGCTGCCGGAGACGGCCGTAGACGTGGAAACGCTGGAAATCCTGGCGGACACGGGCATCCTCTTCACCATTCTCGCGCCGCACCAGGCGAAACGGGTGCGCCCGATAGGCAGGGAAAAATGGAAGGAACTGAGCAACGGCAGCATCGACCCTTCCCGGGCCTATCTCGCCAACCTGCCCTCGGGACGAAAGATAAACCTCTTCTTCTATGACGGCCCCATCTCCCAGAACATCGCCTTCGGGGATATGCTCAACAGCGGCGAAGCCTTCGCCAAAAGGCTCAACGAGGCTTTTTCCGAGGAGAGGGACTGGCCGCAGCTGGTCCACATCGCCACTGACGGCGAGACTTACGGCCATCATCATCGTTTCGGAGACATGGCGCTGGCCTTCGCTCTCAACCATATCGAAAAAAACAGGCTGGCGAAAATCACCAACTACGGTGAGTACCTGGCAAAATACCCGCCCACCCATGAGGTGGAAATCGTGGAAAAGACTTCATGGAGCTGCATCCACGGTATCGACCGCTGGTGGAGCGACTGCGGAGACAGCAGCGGCGCCCACCCCGGGTGGAACCAGGCCTGGCGCACGCCCCTCCGGGAATCGTTTGACTGGCTGCGCGATGATATGGCCGGCAGGTACGAAGCCAAAGCCCGCGAGTATCTGAAGGACCCCTGGGCGGCCCGCGACGACTATATCGATATCATCCTCGACCGTTCCCCGGATAACATCGGCCGGTTCTTCTCCGGGCACGCCAGCCGCGAGCTGAACGAAGCCGATAGAACCACGGCCCTCAAACTGCTGGAACTGCAGCGCCATGCCATGCTCATGTACACCAGTTGCGGCTGGTTTTTCGATGACATTTCCGGTATTGAAACGGTACAGGTGATACAGTACGCGGGAAGGGTGGTACAGCTGGCGCAGCAACTGTTCGGTGACGGTACCGAGAAGCGCTTCCTGGAAATCCTGGAAAGGGCAAAGAGCAACGTCCCGGAGCAGGGAGACGGACGCCGCATCTACGAAAACCAGGTGAAACCGGCAATGGTAGACCTCAACGCGGTAGTTGCCCATTACGCGATAAGCTCCATGTTCGAAGAATATAATAACCTCGCCAATATTTACTGCTACAATATCACCAGCGAGGATTACCGGACCTCCGAGTGCGGTAAAGCCCGGCTGGCCGTGGGGCGCTCCAGGATAGTTTCGGAAATAACCGGCGAATCAGCGCTCCTGAGCTTCGGGGTTTTTCACCTCGGGGACCATATCATTAATGCCGGGATCAGGGAGTACCGCGGGGACGAGGACTACGGGGAAATGGTCAGCGAAACGGTTCAGACCTGCGCTTCCGCTGATTTTACTGAGGTAATCCGCCTCCTGGACAAACATTTCGGCGGCACGTCCTATTCCCTGAAATCGCTGTTCCGGGACCAGCAGCGCAAGGTACTGGGTTATATCCTGGAGTCTACGATGACCCAGATTGAGACCGCCTACCGCCAGCTGTATGAGACACATTATCCGCCGATGCGGTTTCTCTCCGAGCTCGGAGGGCCGGTGCCCAAGGCTTTCCACGCCGCCGCGGAACTGATTCTTAACATCGACCTGCACCGGGCGGTCAGCAAAGAGCCGATGGACACGGACAACATCGCGACTCTCGTTGAAACCGCCCGTTCCTGGAAGGTGGACCTGGACAACGACGGAATCGGGTTCCAGCTGAAAGAGAACCTGGAAAGAATGATTTCCGCCCTCGCGGCCGCGCCAGCGGATATGGACGTCATGGGCGGACTGGTTGCCGGGGTGAAGCTGGTGCATGCCACGCCATTTATCGTAGACCTCTGGAAGATGCAGAATGTTTTCTGGCACATGCTTCAGAACGATTACCCGGGCTTCAAGGAAAGGGCCAGCAAAGGCGATTCGTCTGCGGGAGCGTGGCTGAAAGCCTTCGAGGCCCTGGGCGAGCAGCTTAAAATAAGGGTGAGCTGAATGCCCGCCAGTACGCGCATCCCTGTCTCGACTTACCGGCTCCAGTTCAGCAGCACCTTCCGTTTCCGTGACGCGGCGGCGCTGATAGATTACCTGGATAACCTCGGTATTACCGATGTTTACGCGTCTCCTGCCCTGAAGGCGCGGAGGGGCAGCAATCATGGCTATGACGTCACCGACCCCACCCGCCTCAACCCGGAACTGGGCACGGAAGAGGATTTCCATACCCTGTCACTGGCTCTTAAGCAGCGGGGCATGGGACTGCTTCTGGACATCGTTCCCAACCACATGGCGGCCAGTCCGGAGAACCCGTGGTGGCAAGATTATCAGGAGAAAGGGAAAGACTCGGCTTATGCCGCCTTCTTCGATACGAACTGGCTGGACTTTGAAGGGTCCGGGAAAGGGGGATACCGGCGCTTCTTCGATATCGACGGCCTGGCGGGAATCCGGGTAGAAGACCCGCAGGTATTCGCGGCCACACATGCCCTTATCTTTCGCCTTGTCCGGGAGGGCGCCGTCACCGGCCTGCGCCTCGACCACATCGATGGGCTTTACGACCCGCTGGAGTACCTGCGGCGTTTACAACTGAAGATCTCAGGTTCAGGAGACGGCCTTTTCTACGTTCTCGTCGAGAAGATACTCTCCGGCGATGAGGAGCTCCCCGGAGCCTGGCCGGTATGCGGTACTACCGGTTATGAGTTTACCAGGGCCTTAAGCTCTCTGTTCGTGTACGGGGAAGGGCTCGAATCCCTGGGAGATACTTATCAAAACGCCGCCGGGAGAAAAGAACCATTCGCCGAGGTGGTATACGGGAAGAAAAAGCTGGTCATGGCGGGGCTTTTCCCGGAGGAAAGCGCGGCCCTGGGACGCTGGCTGGCCCATCTTTCCCCGGACCTGGAGGCGGACGAGGCCGGAAATGCGATTATCGAAGTGACTGCCTGCCTTCCGGTATACCGCACCTATATCCGCGAAGCGCCGGTGGCACCCGGCGACCGCCGCTATATCGAGGGTGCGGTCAAGGAAGCCGCAGCCCGCGATTCCTGTTCTGAGGCTGCCCTGCGCTTTCTGAAACGGGTTTTACTGCTGGAATTTCCGGAAAATATTTCCGGGGAGGCGAAAAAAGCGTGGCTGGAGTTCGTCCGGCGCTGGCAGCAGCTTACCGGCGCGGTCATGGCCAAGGGCTTCGAGGATACCGCGCTTTACAACTATAACCGCCTCATTTCCCTGAATGAGGTCGGCGGGGAGCCTGAAACGGGAGGAGTTTCCTGCAAAGATTTCCACAATTGGAACATGCAGCGCGCGGGCCGCCGGCCCCACACTATGAACGCCACCTCTACCCATGACAGCAAGCGCAGCGAGGACGTCCGCGCCAGGATTAACGTCCTTTCGGAGGTTCCCGGCGAATGGGCCGAGAGACTGGCATTCTGGACGCGGCAGAACCGGCTGAAAAAGACGCTCGTGAAGGGACTGCCCGTGCCTGAACCAGATACCGAGATCATGCTCTACCAGACCATGCTCGGCGCCTGGCCACTGCACCGGGATGAAGTAAAAGATTTTCAAGCGCGACTGAAAAACTACATGCTCAAAGCCGCGCGCGAGGCAAAAGTCTTTACCAGCTGGCGGAAAACGGACACGGAGTATGAAGGTTCGCTGCTCTATTTTATCGATGTGATTCTGGAGGAAACCGCGGAAAACCGGTTCCTCGAAGATTTCCTGGAGTTCCAGGAAAAAATATCCTTTTACGGTATGTTGAACTCGCTTTCCCAGTTGCTTTTAAAAATAACTTCGCCCGGCGTGCCCGATTTCTACCGGGGGACGGAGCTATGGGACCTCAGCATGGTGGACCCGGACAACCGCCGTCCGGTGGACTTTTCCAAACGGATGGCGCTCCTGGAAGCCATAACGCAGGGGGGACCATCTATCTCCGAGATGCTCGAATCCTGGAGGGACGGCAGGATTAAATTATATCTCACATGGAAAGCGCTGCATACCCGCAGGGATAACAGGCAACTTTTCCAGAACGGGGAATACCTGCCTTTGCGCGTGACCGGGGTAAAAAGGGAAAATGTCTGCGCCTTTGCCCGCCGGTACCAGGGGGATCACGCGATGGTGGTCGTCCCCCGCTTTTTTACCGGTCTGAGTAAGGCGGGCACCCTCCCCTCCGGCGGGCTGCTCTGGCAGGATACACGGATAATTCTCCCTCAAGGTGCTACCCGCCGATGGCGCAACGTTTTCACCGGGAAGGAATCTGAAACAAGCGACGGTGGACTGCCCCTGTCCCTTTTAACAGCCGAATTTCCGGCAGCCCTTCTTATCCCTTTCTCATGAGGAATACGGCCGCCAGAGGCGGGACCGTGAGCTTAACGGACTGGGGACGCCCGTGCATCATGACCGGTTCCGTTTTCAGATCGTCCGGATTTATCTGGCCGCTGCCGTAATATTTGGGATTATCGCTGTTAAGGACCTCCCCCCATATCCCTTCCAAGGGCATGCCGACGCGGTAATCGTTAAGCGTCTCCGGAGTGAAGTTGCAGACTATCACGATGACGTCTTCAGGGTCGCGCCCTTTTCGTATGAGGCTGACGGTACTGTGCTCGATATCACTGGCGTCAATCCACTCGAACCCGGCCGGGTCGAAGTCCAGCTGGTGAAGGGCGGGCTGTGTCCTGTAAAGCGTATTCAGGTCGGCAAGCCACCGGCAGAGGCCCGCGTGAGGCTCGTACTGGAGCAGGTGCCATTCCAGGCTTTCCTCGTGCGCCCACTCCCGCCATTGCCCTAACTCCGCGCCCATAAAGAGCAATTTCTTTCCGGACTGGGCGAACATATAGCCGAAGAGCAGCCTCAGATTGGCGAATTTCTGCCAGTCGTCACCCGGCATTTTCCCCAGCAGTGAGCCCTTCCCGTGAACGACCTCGTCATGAGAAAGAGGCAGGGCGAAGTTCTCGAAGAAAGCATAAATCATGCGGAAGGTCAGATTACTATGATGGTATTTTCGGAATATGGGGTCTTTGGTCATAAACTGGAGAGTGTCATGCATCCAGCCCATGTCCCACTTCATGCCGAAGCCCAGGCCCCCGAGGTAGGTAGGGCGAGAGACCATCGGCCAGGCGGTAGACTCTTCAGCTATGGTCTGGACGTCGGGATAGCTTTCGTAGACCACTTCATTGAACTCTCTCAGGAAGGTAATGGCCTCCAGGTTTTCCCGGCCGCCATATTTGTTCGGTATCCACTCGCCCTGCTTGCGCCCGTAGTCCAGGTATAGCATCGAGGCTACGGCGTCTACCCGCAGCGCGTCCGCGTGGTACTTCTCCAGCCAGAACAGGGCGCTGCTGGTCAGGAAGCTCTTCACCTCGCTGCGACCGTAGTTGAAAATGTAGCTGTTCCAGTCGGGATGGATGCCCTGCCTCGGGTCCTGGTGCTCGTAAAGGTGCGTTCCATCGAAGAAAGCCAGCCCGTGTTCATCGCTGGGGAAGTGGGACGGCACCCAGTCCAGGATAACGCCGATGTTGTGCTGATGGAGGTAGTCCACCAGGTACATGAAGTCCTGGGGAGTACCATAGCGGCTGGTGGGGGCGAAATAGCCGGTGGTCTGGTAACCCCATGAGCCGTAGAAAGGATGCTCCATCACCGGCAGGAATTCCGCGTGGGTGAAGCCCGTCTTCTCCAGATGTTCCGCCAGCCTGGGGGCAATCTCCCGGTAGGTCAGATAGCGGTTTCCTTCCTCGGGGATGCGCCGCCACGAACCGAGGTGTACCTCGTAGATGGAGATGGGGGAGTTCAACCCATTTCTTTCGTGCCGCTGCGCGAGCCATTCGGCGTCCTGCCAGTCATAGGTCAGGTCCCAGACGATGGAGGCGGTGCGGGGGGGAGTCTCGTTGAGAACGGCAAAAGGGTCAGCCTTTTCCACCCGGTAGTTCCGCTGATGGGAATGAATGTAATACTTGTAGATATTCCCGCTGCTCACACCCCCGATAAATCCTTCCCAGATGCCGGAACTTCCCCTTGAGCGCAGGGGATGACGGGAACGGTTCCAGCCGTTGAAGTCCCCGATGACACTTACCTCCCTGGCATTGGGCGCCCAAACCGCGAAGTAAGTCCCTTCCGCCTTATCTACAGTCATGACGTGGGCTCCGAACTTCTGGTAAAGCCGGTGGTGAGAACCTTCGTTAAAGAGATAGAGGTCATCGTCCGAGAGGAGAGTGACATCATAGTCGACCGGCGCAATATTGCCTTTCTCGGGTACCATCGGACTATTCCTCCCCTTGCAGCAGTTGCAGGATGCCCTGAAGAGGGACTATCACCCAGTCCGGGCGGTTGTTCAGCTCGTAGCTGACCTCGTACAGTGCTTTGTCAATCAGGAAAGCGTCCAGCAGGATTTTCAGGTGCTCGGGGTTCTCCGGCAGCAGCCCCGTATTCGCCATGATATCCAGGTAAGAATTCAGGAAACTTACCGATACCCAGGTATACCAGTACTGGGCCCAATGCTGCAGCAGGGGGAGGGCCCCTTCAGCCTCGGCCAGCAGGGGCGCCTTCTTAATCAGGGCGCTGTGCGTCACGTAATGGAAGGAGCGCAGCATCCCGGCGACATCGCGGAGGGGGGAGCGTTTCAGACGCCTTTCGCTGAGGGGACGCGCCGGCTCACCCTCGAAGTCGATAATAACGAAATCACTGCCGGTATTCAGCACCTGGCCCAGGTGATAATCGCCGTGGCAGCGGATGCGCGCCGCTTTTATCTTCTGCCGGCGTACCATATCATAGTGCTCGATGATTCCCTTTTCCAGGGCGAGCAACGACCGCGCGTCTTCGGACTGGTTTTCCGGCAGGTGGCGGATGCGCTCTCTGACCAGCTGGAGCGTACGTATCGCCAGACCGCGCAGCGACTGGTACAGGGAGGTCTGGTAGTTAGTCGTAAACCACTCGGGCGCGAACTCGGGGTCCTCCAGTCCTGAAGCCAGGGCGATGTGTAGCTCCGCGGTACGCTGGCCCAGGAGTTGCGCTGAAGCCATGTAAGGCCCGATGGTCTCCATGGCCAGCTGCGGCGGCTCCTTGAGCAATGAGAGCAGGGGTTTTCGCGAGAGAGGCGGGGCCTGCACCGTGGGGTGGGCGAGCGCCTCCTCGAAGTAACGCGCCAGGAAATCGAGGGTAAACTGCCAGGCGTCACCTTCGTTAGGAACGAAGCTCTGCAATACCGTCAGGCTCATTGGTTTCCTGCGTCCGCGGCGGTATTCCAGAGAACCGGCCACCTGCGATATATTAATGAAAGGCGTGTTCTCCGTGAGGAAACGGCCTATCTCCACATCCGGATTGATGCCTTCTTCAAGGCGACGGTAAAGCTTGAGGATAAGCCGGTTGCCATAGACGACGGATGTATTGCTCTGTTCAACCTTTATCGGAACGGGCGCCAGGTCAGCTTCCGGCAGATTACGGGTCCGGCGATAGAACCCGGTGGGTGAAGCGACAATTTCCCCGAACTTGCCCTGCAACGGGCGACGCCGTCCCACGGTTTTCCGTAACATCCGGCAGAAACCGGCATCAACCATGGCATCGAAGAGGAGACGTTCGGTGTCCTTGCCCCGCTCCTTCAGCCTGGCAATACCGGCGCTGGGATAATCGGCACAGATTTTATCCCCCCGCTCGGCGGTGACAATAGCTACCGGGATGAGGTAGGTGTCCGGTTCACCCTCGGCATAGTCCACCTGGAAAAGGGTAATATAAGCATTCGAGCCGTCAAAGCGAACAGGTATTATATCCTGTATCTCCGCGGCCCAGGCTTCCCGGGCCTTTCCCCGGAACCAGCGCTGGCTTTTTGCGTAGTCCAGTAATACCGCCTCAAGGATAAACCAGTTCTGTTTCTTAGCGAAAAGGCTCTCCTCCGACTCCCGTATCGCGACGACCTCGTGGGCTTCTTTCGCGGGGCGGGCGCGGGGGCGCATGGCCTCGGCCGGTTCCGGTTCCGGTTCCAGGGCGAACCAGTAAAAGCCATAGGGGCTCAGGGTGAAATAGTACCGGCCGTCAAGGATAGGCGCGAATTCCACCCGCCCGAAGAGGTCGACAGGCCGCCAGCCTTTGAATTCGGAAAGGTCCAGGAGGGCCTGCTGCGCCAGGTGGGAAAGATTTGCCACTATCAGTATATTTTCATTCTCATAACGGCGCAGATAGGTCAGGACTTTGCGGTTCTCCGGGGTAAGGAACTCTATCCTGCCCCGCCCGAAAGCCTTGTACCGCTTGCGCAGGGCGATGATACGTTTCATCCACCAGAAGAGAGAGTCCGGGTTATTCACCTGGTTCTCCACGTTTACCGCCTCGTAATGGTACTCCGGGTCTATAATCGGCGGGAGGTAAAGGCGCTGCGGATTGGCGCGTGAGAAGCCGGCATTCCTTTCCGAGCTCCACTGCATGGGGGTGCGCACACCATCACGGTCACCCAGGTAGAAGTTATCCCCCATGCCGATTTCGTCCCCGTAGTAGATGACCGGAGTCCCCGGCAAAGAAAACAGGAGGCTGTTCATCAGTTCAATCTTCTTGCGGTCATTGGACAGCAGCGGCGCCAGGCGCCGGCGTATGCCCAGGTTAAGCCGGGCCGTCGGGTCCGTGGCATAGACCCGGTACATGTAATCCCGCTCCTCATCGGTTACCATTTCCAGCGTCAGTTCGTCATGATTGCGCAGGAAGAGCGCCCACTGGCAGTTCTCCGGAATCGGCGGCGTCTGCTGCAGAATATCGATGATGGGGAAACGGTCTTCCATGCGCAGGGCCATGAAAAGACGGGGCATAATGGGAAAGTGAAAAGCGGCATGGAACTCATCACCCTTGCCGAAATAGGCGGCGGCATCCTCCGGCCACTGGTTAGCCTCGGCCAGCAGGATGCGGTTCTTAAACTTCCTGTCGATGTGCCCGCGCAGCTCCCGGATAAAGGCATGGGTTTCCGGCAGATTTTCGCAGTTGGTTCCCTCGCGCTCGAAAAGATAGGGAACGGCGTCCGCGCGCATCCCGTCTACGCCCAGCTTCAGCCAGAAGTCCATCACCCGGAGGATGGCTTTCGTTAAGGCAGGGTTTTCATAATTCAGGTCCGGCTGGTGAGAATAGAAGCGGTGCCAGTAATACTGGCGGACCACCGGGTCCCAAGCCCAGTTGGCGGTCTCGTAGTCCTTAAAGATGATGCGAGCGTCACGGTACTTGTCAGGAGTATCACTCCAGACATAGAAATCGCGGTAACTGCTCCCCGCAGGCGCCCGGCGGGCCCGCTGGAACCAGGGGTGCTGGTCGGAGGTGTGATTCATGACCAGTTCCGTGATGACATGGATACCGTGGCTGTGCGCCGCATCGACAAAAGCCTTGAAGCTGGTCATATTTCCGTAGACCGGCTGGATGTTATAGTAATCGGAGATATCGTAGCCGTCATCCCGCAGAGGAGAGGGATAAAAAGGCAGCAGCCATATGGTGGTCACCCCGAGGTCTTCCAGATAATCAAGCTTGTCAATCAACCCGGTAAAATCACCCACGCCGTCGCCGTCACTATCCGCAAAAGCGCGCACGTGGAGCTCATAGACGATGGCGTCTTTATACCAGAACTGGCTGTCTTCCGGTATCATGCCTCTGTCTTTCGCCATGCTCAATCACCGAGGGCCGCGCGGATATGCGCAATCAACTCTTTGGTAGCTAGCGGTTTCATGAGCAGCCCGCTGGCCCCGTATTTCATACTGTTACGCTGGACTACCGGACTGCGCTGCGGGGCGATGACAATAAAGAGTATTTTAGCCTCCTGAAGACGGGCGCAGCGCTCCCAGATGCTCTCGTCAAAACCGGACATATCGATTATCGCCAGCGCGTAGTTTTTCTTGCTCCGCAGCACCTTATCGAGCTCACCGGTGCTGACGGCCCCCACTGTCTCATAACCCTCACTCTGGAGCTCTTTAGCCAGGGCTTCCATCTCGGTCTGGCTGGTATTCGCTATGATTATGACCGGGTTTTTCATCTTTATTACCTTCTTTCCCTCGTTCGGGACTTATTCACAACCCCGGACTCTGCGTGACGTGGAATACCCGTACCGGGCTGGCTGCCGGGTCCAGTTCAATCTGCTGCCATTCCCCCTGCCAGGAACAGTCCCCGCCATTCAGGAGGTCACGGGCCTGAAACGGGAGGCTTACATCGAGTCCCCATGCCTCCAGGGGGAAGTTAATCCAGCCCGATTGCCCGTGGTGCGGGTCCAGGTTCACCACAACCAGTATTATACTGGAAAGGTCATCAGTGTGCTTGCTGTAGCAAAGGATTTGACCGTTATCTGCGGCATTAAACCAGAGGTTATGATTGCTCTGCAGCGCCGGATTCTCTCTGCGGATAGAGTTAACGCGGGTGATGAGGTTTCTCAGGCTGCTTTCTTTCCCGATATCCCAGAGCCTTATCTCATATTTCTCCGAATCCAGGTACTCCTCGGTGCCCGGCTCACGCGGAATATGCTCCATCAGTTCAAACGGGGGGCCGTAGATGCCGTAGTTGGGACTCAGCGTGGCCGCCAAAACCAGGCGGGTAATAAAAGCCGGCCGCCCGCCGGTCTGGAGATAGGCATGCAGGATATCCGGCGTGTTCGGCCAGAAATTGGGCCGGAAAAAGTCCCCGGCATCGGTCTGCGTCAACTCGGTGAGGTATTCCGTAATCTCGCTTTTGCTGGTCCGCCAGGTGAAGTAGGTGTAAGACTGGGTAAATCCCAGCTTAGCGAGACGGTACATTATCTTGGGACGGGTGAACGCCTCGGCAAGAAAGATGGCGTCCGCATACTCCCTTTTCACTTCGGAGATAAGCCATTCCCAGAAAACGAAGGGCTTGGTATGGGGGTTATCCACGCGGAAAATGCGCACCCCCTGCTCCGCCCAGTAGGTCACCACGCTTTTCAACTCCTCCCAAAGCTCCCGCCAGTTATCCGTATCGAAGTTCAGGGGATAGATGTCCTGGTATTTCTTGGGGGGATTTTCGGCATACTGGACCGTGCCGTCAGGCCGCCGGCGGAACCACTCCGGGTGCTCCCGGACGTAGGGGTGGTCCGGCGAGCACTGGAAGGCGATATCAAGGGCGATTTCAATTTCGTATTTTTTCGCTTCCGCTACCAGATGACGGAAGTCAGCCAGAGTACCCAGCCTCGGATTTATGGATTTGTGACCGCCTTCCTCGCTGCCGATGGCCCAGGGAGTGCCGGGCTCGCCTTCTTTTGCGATGACGGCATTGTTCTTCCCCTTGCGGTTGGTGTAGCCGATGGGGTGGATAGGCGGGAAATAGAGTACGTCAAAACCCATCCCGGCGATGTAGGGGAGGCGGGCCTCGCAGTCCCGGAACGTGCCGTGTTCCCCGGTGCCGGAACAAGAATGCGGGAACATCTCATACCACGTACTGAACCCGGCCTTCTTCCTCTCCGCTGAGACCGCCAGTTCCTTCGGGTAAGTGAAGGCATGGCTGCGGTCGGCGTGTTTATCCATCAGGGCGCTCACTTCAACACTCAGCGCCAGCTTTATCTTATCTTCCAGCCCGGTAATATCCGATTCCAGCGCCTCCGCCCACCGCGTGAGCTGCTTTCTTTCGGTACTTTGAGCCCGCGCGGCGGCATTCCTGATAATTCCCGCCCCGATGCGCAGGTTAATGCCGATGTCCTCCTGCTTCGCTTCGACCCGCTTTCGGAGGTCGCTGCACCAGGTCCGGAACTCGTCCACCCAGGAGGTGATGGTATACCGGTAACTCCCCGTTTCCCCGCAGGTGAAATCGCCTTGCCAGCGGTCATTAACAATGAGGCGCATCGGGGTTTCCGTCCATCCCGGTTCGTCTTCCCGCCGGTAAAGAAGCATGGAGGCAAGGATATCATGCCCGTCAGCGAAGATATCCGCCCCAACGGTCACCCTGTCACCGGCAATCGCCTTGGCCGGGAAACGCCCCCCGTTAATCTCCGGTTTTACGTTTTCAATGGCGACGCGCACCCTGCCTTCAAGCGGTCCCATTGTTTCTCTCCCCGGGGATATTATAACTATTTTTTCTTCCAGCCAATGATTCACCCCTCCTTGCGTTGCCCTCTCCCGCGAATCCTGCTCCCGTTGACTTTAAAGGGCCTCTTCCAGGCAATGTGCCGCTTTCCCCAGGCAAACCAGCCGCTGGCCCAGAACCGCCAGACGACTACCAGGATGACCAGCAGGATAACCCCCAGGACGGCGAAGTATCCCCACCTCCAGCGCAGCTCCGGCATATAATCGAAGTTCATGCCGTAGATACCAACGAGCAGCATCAGCGGCAGGAAGATGGTGGCCACCACAGACAGGACCCGCATCACCTCATTCTGCCGGTTCGCTATCGAAGACAGGTACGTGGCCAGGGCATTGTCCACGCGGTCGCGGTTGCTCTGGTTCAGGTCCTCAATCCTCAGCACATGGTCGTAAATATCCCGGTAGAATATCTGGCTTTCGGTCTTTATCACCGGGAACTCCCCGCGGCTCAGGCGGTTCAGCACTTCGCGCTGGGGGGCCATGATGCGGTGTATTTTTAATGTTGAACGTTTTAGTTTCATGATACCGTCCAGAGCAACCGGCTGGGGATGGCGGATTACCGTTTCCTCTATTTCCTCGACCACATCGCTCATGGCGTCAATGGCAGGCAGTACGTTATCCACCAGGGCGTCAACAAGCGCATGGACCAGGAAGTCGGCGCCGCGCGTCATGGAAAGCCCCGTCTCCTCAACTGTCTGCTGGACGGATTTGATACTGTAGAGGGGAAAATTATGGTTGCTGATGACGAAGTTATCCCCCAGAAACAGCGCCAGCTCGGCGGTCTCGACGTATTCCGATTCGAGAGTGTGATTGATGCCGTGGACAATGATGAAAAGGTATTCCCGGAAATCATCTATTTTGGGGGGGTGTATCTGGGTGCTGATGCAGTCTTCAACGGCAAGGTGGTGGAAGAGCAGCTTCTTCTCAAGAAACCTGCCGTCCTCTTCCGTTGTTTCCGTGACGTCCACCCAGAGCAGACCTTTCCCGGAATTAAAGACGGTAACGATTTCTTCTCGGGTAAGGTCTTTTTGAAGGCCGCCCTCAGCTGTCAGGTAGTATGCTTTAAACGGCATATCTTACCTCCAGAAGCCATTTCCACCGGTTAAGTGTTATTGGCCGGTTGGTACATCTCCTCACAATATTCCTTAAGCATCCTCCGTGTATTGAATACCGGGACCATGGAACTGATGGACCTTTTCATCATGGCCACCCAGGCGCGAGGGAGGCCATCCCTTTCCCGTTCGTAATAGAGTGGGACCACCTTCTCTTCGAGGAGGCGGTAGAGGGCTTCGGCATCTGCTTTATCTTCTCCCTGGATACCATCCCGGAGCTCGCTATCCCCGATGCTCCAGCCATTATTGCTGTTGTAACCTTCCGGCCACCAGCCGTCCGGCACGCTCAGGTGCATCACGCCGTTCAGGACCGCCTTCATCCCGCTTGTCCCGGAGGCTTCCTGCAAACGCCGGGGCGTGTTCAACCAGACGTCAACACCCTGCACCAGGTATCTCGCCAGCCTCATGTCATAGTCCTCAAGAAAAGCGATTCTCCCCTGGAACCCGCGGTCCCTGGCCATGGTGTGTACGTGCTGCAGCAGCATCTTGGAAGATGTATCGGCGGGATGGGACTTACCCGCGAAGATAATCTGGACGGGACGCCAGGGGTCGTTGACGATGCGCTTCAGGCGGTCAACATCCCAGAAAAGCAGGTCTGGACGTTTGTACTGGGCGAAGCGCCGGACGAAGGCGATGGTCAGGGTATCATGGTCCAGCAGGGAGCCCATCGCCAGGATTTGCTGGGGTGTGGCATCGCTCCGGGCCCATCTGCGCTGAGCACGCTCGAGAACGATGTGGAAAAGCTTCCTCTTCAGGACCTGGTGGGCGTTCCACAGCTCCCTGTCCGGGATGTCTTCAAAATATTTCCAGAGCTCCCTGTCATCAAGCCTGCGTACCCAGTCCGGCCCCAGATATTTATGGAATAGCTGACGGTTTTCACGCGCTATCCAGGTCGGCACGTGTATCCCGTTGGTGATACTGATAATGGGAGCGTTTTCTTCGGTACAGTCAATCCAGAGGTTACACCACATCCGGCGTGTCACCTTGCCGTGCAGTTCGCTCACCGCGTTGCGGAATCCGGAAGTCTTGAGCGAGAGGATGGTCATATTGAAAGTACTGTCGCGGCTGCCGGTGAACCTGCCCAAATCGAGGAAAGTGTCACGGTCAGTCCCCAGTTTCGGCCAGTAGTTTTGAAAATACCGCTCTATCAGCTCAGTAGTGAAGACGTCATGGCCTGCCGGCACCGGCGTATGGGTGGTGAAAACGGAGGTCTTCTGCACGGCTTCGACCGCCCGGTCAAAGGCGGTGCCTTTCTCCACTTCCTCCCGGATACGCTCCAGCATCATGAAAGCGGTATGGCCTTCATTCGCATGCCAGATTGCCGGTTCGATTCCCACGGCGCGCAGGACACGCACCCCTCCGATACCCAGCAGAATCTCCTGCTGGAGCCGGTGCTCCCGGTCGGCGGTATACAGCCGGTTAGACAGCACCCGGTCTTCGGGATGGTTTTCCTTGACATCGGTATCGAGGAGATAGAGGTCCACGCGACCCAGCCGCACGAGCCACGCCGCGACGTGCAGGGTACGGTCCTTCAGCTGCACCTCCGCCAGACACTGCTTGCCGTCCGGGCCGGATATGGCGGTTACGGGGGCTTTGCTGAAATCCAGCTGGTCATACTCCTCATCCTGCCACCCCTCCGCCGAGATGCGCTGCCGGAAATACCCCTGCGGGTACATGAAGCCGACGGCCACCATCGGTATCCCGAGGTCGCTGGCCTCTTTACAAAGGTCTCCCGCGAGGACGCCCAGACCCCCGGCATATATCGGCAGGGAACTGTGCAAGGCGAACTCCATGGAGAAGTATGCCACGGTCCCGTGCCGCGTTCCGGGATACCTGGCCGCGTACCAGGAACCACCGTTATTTATCCGGTTGTCAAAGGCGGACACGGCGGCTTCATACAGGGACATGAGGGTGGCATCTTCGGCGGCGGTTTTCAACTTCTCGGGGGTAATCTCATAGAGCATCTGGATGGGATTATGCCCGCTCTGACGCCAGAGAGGATAGTCCAGCGCCCGGAACAGGGCGCGTCCCTCCGGGTGCCACGTCCACCACAGGTTGCTCGCAAGCTCTTCAAGCCTGCCAAGGCGCACCGGTATTTTTGAATAGGCATTCATCGCTGTCTCCGGCCCTGACGTTCTCGGTAAGGATTATACACTTACTCACCGGACAAAGCTATTGTTTTATAAATTGGTTTTATCCGGTTTTGGTTGGCTCCAGGTAATACCTCCACCCCTCCCGTTGCCTTTCTTCCCACCCTACCCGCCCGCACAGCTGCTCTTTTCTTCCCCGCCAACCAGGTGAAAACAAAACCCGTAAATTTTCCGGTATTGCCAAACACGGCGGAACGTTTTATCTCACGCGGAAAAAACGGTCCGGTCTGCCTTTTTCAACCCGGTATCCCGGATGGTCGCCGCGGCCACGGCGGCACTGACCAGAGCCAGCCCGCTGCATGCCGCCATCGCCAGGCGGAAGCCGCCGATGAAACACTCCTGGATAATCACAAGCGCTTGTTCCCGGGCGGCTTCATCGAAAGTGTCCGGGATGGTAATGCCGCCGAGTTTTTCGTACTGTTCGAGTATCCAGGCCTGCTCTTCCGCATTCAGGTCTGACCCGGCCAGCGAATCCGCCAGCCGGGCGCTGAAAGCAGTGAGGATGACCACCCCGAGTAGCGCGATGGCCAGCAGCCCCGCCACCCGGGAGACGCCGTTGTTGATGCCTGATGCCGAGCCCGAAAAGGCGCGGGGGACCGAAAGGGCAGACTTGGTGAGGGCGGGAATAACAACCGCCATACCGATGCCGAAGAGCGCCAGCCCGGGAAGAAAAGCGGTAATATAAGGGGCGTCTCTTCCGGCCAGGGCAAGCAGCGCCATACCCACGGATACCAGCAGCGGCCCGATAATCATCTGCGGCCTCGGCCCTATCCTGTCAGCCACGGCGCCGGAAGGACCGGTTAGCACGGTAATCAGCACGATTGGGGGCAGCAGGGCCAGGCCTGCTTCCGTGGGGGAAAAGCCCTGCACCTGCTGCAGGTTCAGCACGGTGAAAAAGAGCACTCCATTCAGACCGAAATAGAGGAGGAGGGTAACCGCATTCGCGCCGGCCACCAGCGGATTCCTGAATATCTTGAGCTGGACCAGCGGCTGCCGGCGGTGATTTTCGAGATAGATGAAGAGAACAAAGGCCGCCAGCCCGCCACCGAGGCTGACCAGGACATCCGCGGAACCCCAATCCCGGCCCGGACCGGTAATCAGGCCGTAGGTTATGCCGAAAAGCGCCAGCAGGACCAGAACTGCCCCCTGCCAGTCAAGCCGGTGACCGTCACCTGCGCGCACGGACCTGGGGACGAACCTGGCGGCGGTGCCCAGGGCGAACAGGCTTATCAGCGCCATCATGAAAAATACCCAGCGCCAGGAAAGGTTGTCTACGAGCCAGCCGCTGGCCAGCGGCCCGACGGCGGCAATCGCTCCGGAGAGCCCCGCCCACAGGCCGATAGCACGGCCGCGCTCGCCCTCCTCGAAGCAGTCGTTAATAATCGCCAGGCTCTGGGGCACCATCATCGCGGCGCCGATTCCTCCCAGAGCCTGGAGCAGTATCAACGGGGTAATAGCCGGAGCAAATCCGGCAAAAAACGCGGCGATGCTGAAGAGCGCGATGCCGGAGATGAATATCCGCTTGCGACCGTAGCGGTCTCCGAGTGCGCCGCCGATAAGTATCAGTGAACTGAGAGCAAGCAGGTTGGCGTTTACTACCCACTGGATGCCTGCAAGCACGGTATCGAACTCCGCCTGTACCCGCGGCAAAGCTACCGGCACAGCGCTGCCCGCCAGGAAGGATACCCCGCTGGCAATGATGGTCGCCAGCAGAATCAGGCGCCCGCCCCGGGAGCGGAGAGAACAGGCTTCCCGCAGCCCTTCTGCCTGTTCACTCATGCCCGCAATCCACCGGGGGGAACGTTCCGGCGGGGAAGAACAGGATTACGTTCAAACGCCTGAGGGCCTCCGATGAGTTTTCTTAAAATGTGTCTGCCGGAACCCGTGTCTACCTCACATATTCGAGATAGCAAGGATATTACCCTCAGTGTCCTTGAACCAGGCGGTCCGGTAACCGTCCATCGAGGCGATACCATCCACGGTCTTGATGCCCATTTCCGGAATTTCGACTTTCTCGAACTTGACACCCCTGGCTTTAAGTTCCTTCACCTCGACCTCGACGTCATCGACCTTGAACTCAGCCTCGGTGTGGTCTGCCTTGGTTGCCCCTCTCTGGTAAAGGTAGATTGCGGTGCCTTCACCGGCGCCGAATAATATCCCCGGCGAGGGGTCTTCCCTGAGCACCTTGAGCCCCAGGGTATCCACGTAAAACTTCCTCGCTCTTTCCAGGTTTACGGCGGGTAATGTGGGATGTACTTCCGCTTTGGTCAGCATCTTCCTGCTCCTTACCGGCTGTTTGTCACCCCAGCATAACGCAGCATTTATCAAATAGTTATAAAATTCCAGCAGGAATAATGTCAAAAACATTACATTTTGGGGACAGCCTCGAAGGCGCTAAGCCCGTCCTCCGGCATAGGCGAAACTGCCTTCAACGTTAGCCAGTAACTGGTCGGCGAGGATAGCCAGCAGGGCAGCCGGCAGGGCTCCTTCGATGATGAATGCCAGGTTATCGCGGACCAGCCCGGCGACAATGGGAGAGCCAAGACCCCCCGCGCCGATTACCGCGCCAATCATGGCTGTCCCGATGTTAATGATAACGGAGATACGCACGCCGGCGAGGATAACCTGCGCCGAGAGAGGAAGCTCTACCCGGAACAGGACCTGGGTCCGGCTCATGCCCATGCCATGCGCCGCGTCAAGAAGATGCGCCGGAACGGCGCGCAGCCCGGCAATCGTGTTCCGGACCACAGGCAGGAGCCCGTAGAGAAAAAGGGCGACGATGGTGGGCGTCAGACCGAAGCCCAGTACGGGCACGGCAAGGGCCAGTACCGCTACCGGAGGGAATGTCTGGCCGAAAGAGGTAACATCCGTAACTATGGGTAAAAAATCGGTGCCGCCGGGACGGGTGACCCAAATCCCCAGGGGAATGCCGATGGCAATGGTAATGGCGCTGGAGATGGCGACCAGCCGGAGGTGTTCGCCGACCAGGACCAGCAGGCTGGCGCGGGGATGCAGGACGGACGCTTCACCGGGAAAGAGGAAACGGAGCGCCGCTTCCCACCATCCCATATTGGCGACAAGCAGCAGGAATGCCGCCATCGCCACCATGAGCGCGAGCCACCGGCCCGTTCTCTGCCCGGTCACAGCTTCTACCCTCCCCCCTCCGAGGTAGCCGACTCAACATCTTTCAGGGAAACCTCGCCGATAAGGCGATAGCTGTTATCGACCACGGGGACGCGCATGAACCCGAGCCCCAGCATACGCGAGAGGGCTTCGCGGAGAGTGGCGCTTTCCGAGAGCGCGATTTCCCGGGAATCGCCCGCGTCCATGGCCTCCTTAATGGAAATGCCTTCTTTCAGGAGATTCCCGTCTACCCAGCCGATGAGCTGTTGTTTATCATCCACTACCCACAGCCAGCGGTCCCCGGAGGCGGATATGGCGCCTCTGGCCTTTCCGTCCAGGCCTACTGAGGCGGCAGGCTTGACGTACCTCGTGATGTTGAGGCGGGAGAGCCGCTTCAATGCCCGGTCGGCTCCTACGAAATCGCGGACGAACTTGTTGCCCGGTCTGGAGAGGATTTCCTCCGGGGTATCGTACTGCACCAGCTTTCCCGCCTCCATGATGGCGATACGGTCGGCCAGCCGGATAGCCTCATCCAGGTCGTGCGTGACGAGGACGACCGTCTTTTTCAGTTCCCGCTGGATACGCAGGAACTGCTCCTGAAGCCTCTCGCGCGTAAGCGGGTCTACCGCGCCGAAAGGTTCATCCATGAGCATTATGGGCGGGTCGGCGGCAAGGGCACGGGCGACGCCGATACGCTGTGCCTGGCCGCCGGAGAGCTGGCCGGGATACTTCCCGGCATAGACCTCCGGCTCAAGACCTACCAGATCCAGCAGTTCTTCCACCCGCCCGGAAATACGCTGCTTATCCCAGTGGAGCAGCTGAGGAACCACGGCGATGTTATGAAAAACGGTGAGGTGCGGGAACAGCCCCACGCTCTGTATGGCATACCCGATAGACAGCCGCAGTTTCCGGGTATCGATACCGGCGGTATCGCGTCCATCGATGAGTATGCGCCCGGCCGAAGGCTCGATTAGACGGTTTATCATCCGCAGGGTAGTCGTCTTGCCGCACCCGGAAGGCCCGATGAGCACGCAGACTTCCCCGTTCTCTACCTCAAGGGTAAGCCCGTCTACAGCGACGGTCTCCCCGTAGCGCCTGGTTACCTGCTCCAGGGTTATCAACGGCCTGCCCCCCTTGTTCCCTCCGGCGTCCCCAGCCTGACCGCCAGGCGCATTAATGCATCCACCAGCAGAGCGAGGACGATTACCGGTATCGCTCCCAGCAGGATGAGGTCGGGCGCCGCCTGGCCGATGCCGCGGAATACGAACCAGCCCAACCCCCCGGCGCCAATCAGGGCGGCCACCGTGGCCAGGCCTACCGCCTGCACTGACGCCGTCCTCACCCCTTCCAGCACCAGTGACGCCGCCAGCGGTATTTCTATCCTGCGGAAGACCTGCCAGCGGCTCATTCCCATGCCCAGCGCGGCATCTATCGCCGCGGGGTCCACCCGGCGCAGGCCGACATAGGTGTTCCGGACAATCGGCAGCAGTGAATAGATGACCAAGGCAATGATTGCCGGTGTCACGCCGACGCCCCGGATACCGAAATCTCTTAAAGCGGGAAAAGCAAAGGACAATGCCGAAAGCGGCGCGATGAGAAGCCCGAAAAGGGCCAGGCTGGGCACGGTCTGCACCATGCCCACGGTAAACAGCACCGGCCTTTCGGCGTATTTGTTTCTCGTCGCCCAGATACCCAGCGGAATGCCCAACAAAGTACCGGCAATGACGCTCGTGCCGAATAAACGTACGTGCTGGATCATCTCCTGCGAGAAGCGTTGCTGATAGCCGCTGTATTCCTGCATGACGGAGAGGTCATGAAACCAGCCGGAAAAAAGAAGAAGGATAAAAGCCGCCGGCGCGCTCCAGGATACCGCATGACGCCAGGCGCCCGCTTCGGACAAAAGGCGGCGGGCGGCAAAGACCGCCATGTAAGCTCCGACCAGGTTCACCCAGAAACCCGCCCCGAGCGATACCCTTGCTGCGCTCGACTCTCCCTGGAGGAGACGGCTGCCGGCTGCCCCGACGAGCACCAAGGCCATGATAAGAATGGCATTAGCGGTGGTCCCCAGAACAGCCCCCCTCGGGCGCTTGAGATTGACCACGCTCATGGCGAGGCAGACCAGCCACAGTCCCGCGATAAGATATGGCCCGGCCCCGCCGCTGCTCTCCCACAGGTCCAGGCTGGTGCCCGCAACCAGGCGGTTTGGCTTGAGTGTAAGCCAGCCAGCAAGCAGCGATGCCAGGCCTACGGCAGAACCGGTAAGCGCTACGCTGTCAGGACTGAAAAATCGTCGCATCGCCCGTAAGGGACAGCTAAAACCCGTTCTCTGAGAGGTAGTCCCCGGCAACATCGGCGGCGTTCTGCCCTTCGACGGCTATCAGGCCGTTGAGTCTCTGCAGGGTCTCCAGGTCAAGGCTTTCAAAGACCGGCGCCAGTATCGTACCGATTTCCGGGTACATGTCATACACCTCGCCGCGGACTATCGGCGCGGGCTCATAGACCGGCTGAACTCCCCGGGGGTCGGACAGGATTACGAGGTTGAATGCGCTGAGGGAACCGTCCGTGCCGTAGGCCATCGCCGCATTTACGCCGTCAGTACCCTCGGCGGCGGCTTTCTCCGTCTGGGCGGTATTGCCGCTGGACACCACCAGCAGCTGCGACTGCTCCAGGGTGAACCCGTATGCTTCCTGGAAGGCGGGCAGCGCCGCCGGGCTGGTTACAAACTCCTCGGAACCGATGAGCTTGACGTAGCCCCCTCCATTAACATAGTCGGCAAAGTCTTCCAGCGAACTCAGATTTTCCTCTTCCGCCAGAGTCTTCGGGATAGCGATGGCCCAGGTATTGTTCGCCGGAGCCGGGGTGAGCCAGACGATGTTGTTCCGGGTCTTGTCCAGCTCTTTCACCCGCTGGTAGCCCTGTCCGGCATCCTTCCAGACGGGGGAGTCCTCCTCGCCGAAGAAGAAAGCGCCGTTTCCGGTATATTCGGGATAAATATCCAGTTCGCCGCTGATAATTGCCTTGCGCACGATATCGGTCTGGCCGAACTGGGACTTGTCCACCACCTCAAATCCGTTTTTTTCAAGCATTATGATAATCATCTGGGAAAGCAGCGCACCTTCGGTATCTATCTTTGAGCCGACGGTGACGGGGCCTTTAGCAGCGGGTGTCCCGGTCCCGGCACAGGATGACGCCAGCAGCAGGACAGCCACTATCAGGAGGCAGACCGATTTTTTCATTTTTCCCTCCCTTGAGTTCAATTCGGCGCTCACATTATAGCAGTCCTCATCACTGAGAGCACTATTCCGTTCCCCGTCTATATCGGTTTTCCCGATGATTTGTTCTTTCCATCCGCGCGGCTGACATCGTTCCCCAAACAAATGTAACCGGGTTTCATCCCCCCCTATGACCAGTCTCTCATCGAATAATAGTAACCTATTACCAATAACAAAGTAATATAAGAAAGGGGTGTGGATATTACAAAAATATTACATTTTGGAGATTTCAGGAACGGCGCGGGATGAGATGGACAGATGAAGCCTTGAAGGTTGCCCGGACTTCTCGCCCGACCTCCAGTCCGAGCTCATCCCAGGAGCGCCTGGTGATGACCGAAACCAGGTTGAACCCGCAGTCCATTGTGACTTTAAGCTGGGAGCCCAGCGGAAACACCTTTACGATGGTGCCTCTGAGTTGATTGCGGGCGCTGCTCGCGCCGGTTTCTGCGGGGGGCATGCTGATAGTAACGTCTTCATAGTGCAGATACACGGTCACCCAGCTGCCCGCGGGCAGGTCCGATACGGCCTGGATTTCTCCTCGCTCTACGCTGATTGAGACCAGTCCGTTGCTCTGCGATCTGACCGCTCCGTGCAGGATATTCCCCGCCTGAACAAAGCCGGCGACCTCTTCGTCTACCGGAGAACTAAAAACCTCCTGCGGAGTTCCCATCTGGCTGATGGAGCCGTTTATCACCACCGCCACCCGGTCCGCGAGAATCAGGGCTTCGTTTCGGTCATGGGTGACCATCAGCGTAGTCACCCTGGTCTCTCTCAGGACGCTCTCAAAGTCTTCCAGCAAGGCTTGCCTGGTAGGACTATCCAGGGCATTGAAAGGTTCGTCAAGGAAGAGGACTTCCGGCTCAATTACGAAGGCACGGGCCAGGCTGACCCTCTTCCCCTCGCCGCTGGAGAGCAGCCGTGCCTGCCTTTTCGCCAGGTGGGCGATACCGAAGCGTTCGAGCCATTTCAGACCGCGGGCCTTCGCTTCTTCTCCCCTGATTTTACGCAGGCGCAGCCCTAGGGTCACGTTGTCCCACACCGAGCTGTTAAGCAGGAGCGGCTCTTGGAAAACCACCGCACTGCGGCGGCGCATCTGAAATACCCCCGGGCCTGAAACAGGCATCCCCTTGTAGGTTATCCTGCCGGCCGCGGGTTTCAGCAGCGAGGCCAGGCAAAGCAGCAGCGTAGTCTTCCCGGAGCCGTTGGGGCCGATGACCGTGAGCACCTCATTAGCCGCTATCCGGAACGATGGTACGTCCAGAACCTTCTGGTCCCCGAGGACTACCGAGAGGCCTTCCGCTTCTATCAACGCATCAGTCTCTCCGCCCATTATCTTGCCTTGCTCCTCTGCTGGACGGTGGTGAGCACCAAAGTAACCAGATAGACCAGGACCATGAGAATAATGCCCAGGGCGATGGCAACGCCGAACTGGCCTTTGCCGACGGAGAGCACGATGGCCGTGGTAAGCACCCGCGTCTCACCGGCGATATTCCCGCCCACCATCATGGCGGCGCCGACCTCCGAGATAATTGACCCGAACCCGGCCATGACCGCCGCCAGCAGGGGCAGTCGCGTGTCCCTGATGAGCAGCCACACCAGTTGCCAGCGCGAAGCGCCCAGGGCGAGAATCTGGAGGCGCAGCCTGGGGTCTATCTGCTGGATGGAAGCCATGGTGAAACCGGTGATAATGGGCAGGGAGATGATGCACTGGGCGATAACGATGGCATATGGCGTGTACATCAGGCTGAACAACCCGAGGGGGCCGTTGCGCCAGAGGAAGACACTGACAATCAGCCCGACGACCACCGGCGGCGCGCCCATGCCGGTATTTATCAGGCTCGCCAGGAACCTGCGCCCCGGAAAGCGGGTCAGCCCGATGACTGTTCCCAGCGAAATGCCGATGATGAGGCTGATAGCCGTGGCGCCCAGGGACACACCCAGGGAAAGCAGCGTGATTTCGACGACCTCAGGATCAGCGTGGATAAGTAACCGGAACGCGTTAACGATACCCTGAATAATGAGGTCCAAGAACTGCCTCCTTTAGAAAGGTAGATGCCCTCCCCTCCCCAACAGGGGTAGCCGGGAGGGCATCTGACATGCTAGACACTGCCCAGGTCTGCCTCGGTCTTGTCGGCATCCGGGAAGAACAGGGGCTGACCATATTCGGCCACACCGAAGGTCCGGATTACTTCCTGGGTTTCCGGGGCCACCATAAACTCGGCAAAAGCCTTACCGCCTGACCCGTTGATTTTATCGGACTTGTCAGGATTGACCTGCATCACGTGGTAGATATTAAGCAGGAGGGGGTCGCCCTCGGAAAAAATCTCCAGTTCCAGGTTGGTCATAGTCGCCAGGTATGTAGCGCGGTCGGTAAGCGTATAGCCCTGTTTCTCGGAGGCGATGGTGAGGGTCGCCCCCATCCCCTGACCCGTTTCCTGGTACCAGCTCTGGCCTGACAGGGCAACCCCGGCCTTCTCCCAGAGGCTGATTTCTTTCTTATGCGTGCCGGAGTCGTCGCCGCGGCTCAGGAATATCGCACCTGACTTGGCGATAGCGGATAAAGCGGCGGCGGCATCGGAGGTGCCGCTGATGCCCGCCGGGTCTGACGGGGGACCCACGATAACGAAGTCGTTATGCATCACGAGCAGCCTGCTGATGCAATCGCCGGACTCCATGAGCGGCAGCTCGGACGTTGGTGCGTGCACGAGCAGGACATCCGCCTCCCCGCGCTGTCCCATGGCCAGGGCGGCTCCTGAGCCTACGGCCACGGTCTTGACGTTATAGCCTGTCTCCTCCTCGAACATCGGTACAAGCACGTCGAGCAGACCGGAGTCCTGGGTGGAGGTAGTGGTAGCCAGTATCATATCGGGATTGGCAGGCTGTGAGGAACAACCCATGAACATGCTGAGGACGGTCAACAAACCTGCCAGTAAAAAGACTGTCTTTTTCATATCCTCTCCTTGCTAAAGTGTGAAAAATAAACGCTGCGATCCATGCGAAATAATACGTGCTACATCCCGGACCTCCTTTCCAAACACGAGAGGCGCAGACGTTTCCCTCCGCACCCTACCGGCCGGACCCCATAGCGTATCGCCTTAGGGGAACAGGCTCAGAGGTCTATTTATTATCAAACAAAGGACATTCTAACCGCGAGGACTAACTTGTTCTACTTACAACGTATCAAGCATAACATAGCGGGAATATCGATTCAAGTGGTTTCAAGGGAAAATCATGGAAAGAAAGGGGGGAACATCCCGGAAAACTTTTATCCGAAGTATATCCGGGGTGAGTAACTGCCCCCCCGAACTATCCGCGAACCCCTTTCCCGTGCCGGGCGCATGACGAGAAAAGGGTCCGCATTATTTTAGTCTTCTTCCAGACCGGATTCCCTGAATATTTCCCGAGCGATATTAAGTCCCGTGGAGGTCACCGGAAAACCGCCGTAAAAGGCGAGGTGCAGCATCAACTCGACGATTTCATCCCTGGTGACGCCGTTCCGCAGAGCGGCGGTCAAGTGAATACGCAGCTCGTTATCTCTCCCCAGGACCAGGAGCGCGGCCACCGTAATCAGGCTCCGTGTCTTCTTATCGAAGACGGGGCGGTTCCAGACATCGCCATAGAGGACTTCGATGGCATATTTGTCCCAATCGGGGTAGCCTTTCATGTTCACCGCGCGTCTGGCTATGAACTTTTCGCCGAGCATCTGCTCCATGGTTTCCATGCCCTTCCGGTACGATTCATTTGAGCTCATTCTTTCCCTCCGTATCTTTCCCGACTATCCAGCATGGGAAGCCGGCGACCCGTATGCTACACTTTTCACTTCATACTGTCAAGATTCAGGAACACCTGTCTGCCTTCGGTCGGGTAATGTCATTGCGGGCGGAGGAAGCAATCCCCGGCACGTGAAACATGATTGCTTCGCCGCTCCTCGCAAGGGCAACCTTTCCAAATCCAGGTGCAAATAAAAAGAGAACGCTGACAGCGGACCCGATTGCTATAACGGCTGGTAAAACGCTTTGCCCCGGTGGCGCAGTTCGTTTGCCCAGAGAGCGATGATAACGGTAATCAATACCGAGGCGCAACTGATGACGACCAGCACCAGGGGAGCGCCCCAGACGCCCGCGGCCGCCCCCGCGGCCAGATTGCCGAAGGGCAGGGTGCTTATCGCAAAAGCGCGCAAGCCGGAGACCCTTCCGCGCATCTCATGCGATGACCATAAGAGCAGGAGAGACTGCACCAGGGACATGGACATTCCCTGGGCCGTACCGACGAATACCAGCAGCACTATGGAGAGCGGAAACAGGCGGATGCCGGTAAAAACCAGCAGCAGGATAGACCAGAGAGCCATGGTCCGGATTACCAGCCAGCCTTTGTTAAAGGTATCAGGTAACACAGAGATAATCACCGAGCCGGTGGCATGCCCCAGGCCGATGGCGGCCATCAGCAGCCCGAAGCCGGTGGGCCCCGTGTGAAATATGTTGCTGGCGAAGAGGGGCATCAGGGTGAACCAGTAAGGGAAAATCAGCAGATTGGCGAGGGCCGCCAGCAGGACAAGAGCCAGGAGCGCCCGGTCATTTTTCACGTAACGAAGGCCGAGGACAAGGTTTTTCCAGGTGGAACCGCCGGTTTTTGACCTTTCCGGAGCTTTGATTTTCATCAGTAAGAGCATGAAATATGACCAGAGGAAACTCCCGGTTATCAGGGCGAAACATCCCGCAGGCCCGATAAGCCCGAGCAGGCTCCCGCCAAGCAGTGGCCCGAAGATGCTGGTGGTGCCCATCGCCACGAAAAGCAAAGACACGGCGGGTAGCAGGTGCTGGCTCCCGACAATCTCCGAAGCGGCGGCGTACCGGGTCGAGAAATCGAAGGTAAAGCTGAGACCGCCGATGAAGGTCAGGACGAAAAGGTGCCAGACTTCAAGCATAGAGGTAAAGAACAGCCCGGTGATAACGAGTGAGGCGGCAGCCCAGGTAATCTGCGCCGTCATCAAGATGCGGCGCCGGTCATAGCGGTCAGCTATGGTGCCGCAGTACGGGCCGAGAAACATCGGCGCGGTGCGGACCGCTCCTACCAGGCCTACCAGGAGAGGCGAGTCAGTCAGCTCCAGGACCAGCCAGGAGACCACCACCATCTCGGCCCATCTCCCCACATACGTACCGAACGCGGAGGACCAGAGCAGCCGGTAGTGGTGGTACTGCCAGGCGGCGAGAATACCGTGCTTTTCCGGGGTAGTTACCATCGGATTTCCGGGGTCGGTCAAGAGACGTGATCCATTTGATTCATATGCTCTCGGTTTTCCCATTATAGCAGAAGATTGGTGAAGAATCCTGTTGGAAACGGGCCGATTTTATGATGAATCCGAGGGCAGATGAAGGAACGGGGTAAGCAAGAGGAAAAGGATATACTTGAGGTTAATCGTTCCGGACCGTAGAAAGATGTTCACCGGCGCATCAGCCGGTTGGATATGCTGCCCGGTTAGCTAGGAATATAGCGCGCCCACTTCCTCCAGGTAGACCCGCGTTGCCGCGACCCTCAGGTGTCTCCGGTCGCAATCGGATTCCGCCCGGAGTTTGCTGTAGATGCTGTTGAGGTGGTGCTCTACGGTCTTTATGTCAATGAAAAGCTCTTCGGCGATGGCCATGTTGCTGTAACCCTTGGCGAGCAGGCCCAATATTTCCCGCTCCCGGTTGGTCAACTGGTTCAGGAAGGGGCATTCCGGTTTTTCTGAGAAAAGATAGCCGGCGAGGGTCGGGTCCAGGATGAACTGTCCATAGCTGCTGGAGAGAACGATGCCGGAAAGCTGGTCTATCTTCTTTAGCGACTGTCTCAGGAATACCGCGAAGCCGCCGATGCTTGAGCCCGCCAGTTTCCGCAGCGCTTCTATATGCTGGGGAGTGTAGGATGCGAGCAGCAGCACGATGCCCAGACCCGGATATTCGCTGCGGAACTGGGAGATGAGACTGATGATATTATCCTCCAGCTTGCCCATGCCGATAAGCAGCACCTCCGGAGACCTGGCGATGATACTGTGCTTCAGCTGGCTGAAATCACAGTTATCGGAAACTCCGACAAGCTCAATCTGCTCCCCGAGGGGTATCAACTGATATAGTGACCGGTAGAATTCCTCTGTTTCCAGTACCAGTAGTCTCACTCTTGTCGAACTCATCTCAGGCACGCTATCCTTTCTCCGGACTAGACTGACTTGCTTAACCTTGTAAGGCACGTTGTTATTCTATATCCGGGTATGTCCTGCTGTCGGTTTTCAGTGGGTAACTTAAGGTGTGTTTTTTGTGCGGTTTTGGTGGGGATTCTTAAGTCTCGTTATGGTTTTACCAGACGGTAACCCATGCCCCGTTCATTCAGGATAAGCTTCGGCGCCTGAGCGCTGTCACCGAGCTTCGTGCGCAGCTGGTAGATGTATCTCTTGATAGCGTCGTTATCAATAAACTTGGCTTCGCTGCCCCATATCTGGTGCTTGATGGTCTCGCGGGTCACCAGCTTGCCTTCATTCCGCGCCAGGCAGTAAAGTATGCGGCTCTCATTGGGGGTCAGGTGGACGCGTTTATCCCCGGCAAAGACTTCCCGGGTGGCAAAATTGATGGTGACGTCACCGGTGACCAGGGGAGGCAGTTTCTCTTCAGAAGAATGCTGCACCCCGGAACGGCGCAGCACCGCCTTGACCCGGATGAGCAGGTTAGCGGGGCTGAACGGCTTGGTGATGTAGTCATCCGCGCCCATTTCGAGCCCCCTGACCTCGTCCACCTCGCTGTCACGCACGGTCAGGATAATAATGGGGACATCGGAAAAGAGGCGGATGTTCTCCAGCACTTCGAACCCGGTCATGTCCGGCAAATTAATATCCAGGATGACAATATCCGGCCTCTCTTCTTCCAGTACCTTGACGCCCTGAGCCCCGCTGTCCGCCACGATAACCGCGGCATCAGGCCACCGCAGCTTAAAGGTAAGCTCTACTCCCTTTGCAATTTCCGGGCTGTCTTCAATCAGTAAAACTTTCAATATTATGTCCTGACTTTCTCTTTATGCGCTTCGCGTGCCAGCGGTAGAGAAAACTTAAAGATGTTCCCTCTGTCACCGCTCTCCACCCAGATCTTTCCGCCGTGCATTTCCACCAGCTTCTTGCAGATGGAAAGCCCCAGTCCCAGTCCCCCGCTGGACTTGTACCGGTTGCGATTATACGGGCTGAATATCAATTTTCTTTCCTCTGCTTTCAGCACGGGAGCGCCGTCACGCAACTCAACGATGAGGTAGTCCCCCTCCGGAAAAGCCCTCAGGCTGATGGTCTCATGAGCGTCACTGAACTTGCTGGCGTTGGTAAACAGGTTAAGCAGGACCTGCACGATTCGCTCCGGGTCTGCGGTGACATAACCGGATGAAGCAGACAGGTCCATCTCCAGTTTCTGGTCCCTGTTGCGCAGCAGGCCCGCCACCTGTGACACGGCGGTTTTGGCAATCTCCCGGAAATCAGATTTCCTGACGCGCAGCACCGTCTCCGTATTCTGCAGGCGGACGAAGTTTACCAGCTCGCTGATCCTCCGGTCCAGGTTACGGGCGGCTACATCCAGGTTTTCCGCCAGTTCCTTTAGCGGCGTCGTGTCCCCGTTAAGCTCCTCGCGCAGCAGCTCGGATGATGCCAGCATGCCCGTGATGGGCGTTTTTACCTCATGAATCAGGGAGTTTATGAATTCCGTCCGTTCCTTGTACTGGCGTTCCAGTTCCTCCCTGGCTTCCTGCTCCAGTTTGTATAGGTTTGCCTTTTCCACCGCGATGGCAAGCTGGATTACAATCTGCTGGAGCAGTCTCAGGTTATCCCCGAAGTAGGCATCCGGTTTGCGTGACGCGAAAACAGCATACCCGATGAGCTCCTCCTTGGAGTGCATCGGCAGCAGCAGTAAAGACCTGATACCGGCTTTGCGGAGCCTCTCATCATAGTGGCTGCTCTGAGAGGGGTCTGTGATGGCATGGGATGTAGTAATCTCTTTCGGGGGCAAGGCTGAACCCGGGTCCCATCCTCTCAGGGCGGGGACCGTGGTCCACGTGGAAACCGCAGCCGGACCGTTACCCGCGGTCTCCCTGGAGATAATCCCGGCATAGTCAACCGGCACTATCTCATTCAGCTCCTTGAGGAACTTGTCGCAGATTTTATTAACGTCCAGCTCCGAGGATACTATCATTCCGAGCCTGGCGAGCAGCGCCTGCTCGCGGTAACCTTTTAGCTGAAGGTCATAGAGGCGGGCATTGTCCAGCGTAGTTGCCATCTGGCGGGTGACCACGCGGAGCATGCTGAGTTCTTCGGGGGAATAGTCCTGCTGGGACAATTTCCTGCCTAAAATAAGAACACCGCGCAGCCCCTCCATCGTTATTACCGGTATGAAGATTTCGGCATTCAGGGAATTCAGCATTACTTTTTCATTACTGGTCAGGGCCTGCAGCTGGGGTATGACCGTAATATCCTGCCAGACTAAAAAGTCGCCGCTCCGCTGCAGCCACCAGACGATAGCGCTCTCTCTACGGATGCGGACGGCATTATCAGTTTTATCCCCGCGCCTGGCCACGGAAACAAAGTTCTTATCTTCCGCATCCGGAAGCAGCAGGGTAATATTTCCACAACGCATCGCGGACGCCACCGTGTCCACGAGCGAACCGGCAATAAAGGCCAGGTCAATGCTGTTTTTGGTCTCTTCCCCGAGTTTTTCCAGCGCCTGTAAATAGTCATACCTGCCCCGGTAGAACCATTTGTCCACCAGGTTTTGAGACCAGCCCAGCGTGGGCTGGAGCCCCACCGCAATCACCACGATGAAACCCATGTTCATCCAGAAGGGCAGGCTCCAGGCATGTGTGATGAAGGTATAGGCGATGAACAAAAGGCCGATGTAAATGCCGGTGCCCAGCGCGGAAACAAGGACGTAAGCGGTCCCTTTCCGGATTACTACCTGGATGTCCAGGAGATGGTACTTGAGGATGGCATAGGTGCATACCGCGGAAAAAAGGATGTTACTTGGTATGCCCATCGGATAAACGCGGAGACCCCTGGCGGCCAGAATATCAATGAACAGTCCTATCAGGGTGAGAGACGCCCCCGCGGCGACGTAATAGTAACGGGTCTTTTCCGTGAGTGATGATGTTTTCCGCCCCGTCCGGATGACCATGATAAGGGCAGCGATAACGAATCCATAGAAGATAATGGTAAAGGGAATAATCAGCGGCCCGCCGACGAAGCCGGGGCCGTACCACATTTGCCGCATATCAGCGATAATAAGGTCCGTTGAAGCTGCCAGGATGGAAAAAACAACGGCGCCCAGGTAGGCCAGGGGGATTTCCCATGCCCTCGAATTCGTTCTCGTGAAATGGATGACAAAATGATAGTACGAAACGGAAACGAAGGGAAGTATGGCAAAGGTGGCCTTTTCCCAGGGTAACGCCTCCGCCAGGGTACTGCTGTTACGCATCCAGAAAATGGTCAAGGCCCAGAGCCCCATGCTGGCAAGAAAAAGGGTGAAAGACTGGTGTGACCGGCTATGCAGGTGATTCCTTAGGACCGCGATAGCCAGGATAATGTTAAGGCCAAAGCCAAAAAGGGGTGCAATCTGGTAAAAAGCACTCATCACAACGTTGTATTTTAGCGATTCAGCATCAGGAAAGCAAGTCGTTAAGTACGGCCTCAGAGGCGTTCATGTGTGGCGGCTTGAGGTGCGCCAGGTCAAATCCGGCTTCCTGCTTCTGGCGCATGTATTTCTGGAAGGCGCCCTGCTCCAGCAGGGTAATTATCAGGGGGGTGGTTTCCGTCATCTTGCGGAAATCCCGGTAGTCCGCGTTCAGTATCATCAGCTCACGGTCGATAAGCCGCTTGATGGGTTCATTGCTTAGTTTGTTCTGCGGGAGTTCCAGGTAAATGTGCAGGATGGGATTGCCGTCCCGCTGCTCCTTGCGGGCAAGCCAGTCCGCATATTTCAGACCGGTATTCTGAATGGCCTGCCAGAGCGTCTTTTCATCAAGGCGGGCAAAACCGGCGATGTCAATCACGTCATCGGCGCGGCTCTGGAATACCATCTGCGGCAGCTTCACGCCTGTTTCTTCATCCTTCAGGGCAACAATCTTCACCAGGTCCCCGATGCGATACCGCAGGAAAGCCCCGCCGTGAAAATTGGTGATGACCAGTTCGTATATCTTGCCCTCTTCTACCTCGTCCAGGAGCACAGTGGCCGGCTGGTAGTCCCTGTTCTCCCTGCTCTTCAGCCATTCTTCTTCCGGGATGAATTCGTAAAAGTTGGAATAAGGGACAAAGGTCATTCCTTTCTTGTTCCAGGCTTGCATGGCGATAAAGCAGGTCTCCGTGCTGACATACACATCCAGCGGCTGGACCCCCCAGTAGTGGTAAATCTGGTCCCGGTAGATGGAGGTGTCCGTTCCTCCGCATACGAGCCCCTTAACCTTCCAGAGATCACGCGGCAGGACCGGCCGTCTCATCAGCTTGCTGGTAAAGACCGCCTTGAGAATCCGCATCAGCGCCAGGGGATGCCAGGTAATCTGAGAAAATTTGGTGTTCTTACCTAGCTGGCTGAAGCTCTCCCCGACCTTGGCAAGCACCACGGCAATGGACGCGGCATAGTCCACGCCGCGGTACAGGGCGATGCGAAAGCCTTCCCTGATCCTCTCCTCGAACTGCATATCTGCGGCCTGTTCAAGGGGGGGAATAGCTTCATAAGGCATGCGCTGCCCGGCAACATAGCCCATGATGCCGGTGGTGTAGGGGATGGGCGGCAGGTTCAGCACCACTTTAACCGCTTCGTGAAGGCGTACTTCTCCCTTTCGGGTGGCGGAAGAGAGAATGAACGACGCCAATGTATCATCGGCAAGTCTGCCCAGCGCTTCGGCGGAATAGGGCGCCCATTTCACCTGGCCTGTCCTTCCGGAGGTATGCGCCCACATCGCCGATTTTCTGGGGAGGATTTCGTCCCGGTTCTGGCGGAGATAAGGTTCATAGTCCTCATAGGTGGTCAACGGGACCATACGCCTGAATTCTTCGACACTCTCGGGCAGTTTCTCCCCCATAATTGTTCTGCCCAGTTCCGAACTTCCGGCAAGCTCGACCTGCTCCAGGAGGAGCAGCTTCTGGATTAACATGAACTCTTCGAGGGAGAGGTCCAGAAAACCGCAGTACCTTTTCCAGATTTTGTCCTTCTCCCCCCGGTTGAAGAGGGTGTCTTTTTCCAGCAAGCGTACAGTCTGCATTTCTTTTTCCGGCGTAATTGTAACCATCAGGCACCACCTATGACATAAAACTTTCCGTTACTTCCGGGGTGCGCGGTAGTCTTTTATTTATTTACCGGACCGTTTCAGCACCTGATAGTCCCCGGCAAGCTGCGCGGTACCGGCCAGTGTATAGTCTGTGGGACTGATGGGAGTCAGAATGAGCGCAGCGGCCCAATCCCCCTCGGCTTCAACCATATCGCCGTGTTTATCGACGACCTTGCCCTTGACAGAGAAGGTGCCCATATCCTGGACCCACAGAATGACCAGCTGCCCGTCCATCACCGTGTACTCGCCATAGAGGTCCGCCTGGTAGATGCCGAAAAGCCTTCCCCCGCCCAGCGGAGAGACATTAACCAGCGCCCGGGCGCTTCCCTGATACGTCCCGACACCGTTTGCCATGGGTGAGAGAGTAATTTCAGAATTGTGCTTTACTTCCATGTAAGCGCCTTCCAGCTCAGGCCAGCCCTGGACGGCAGACATCGTCCCCTCGATTATCTCACCCCGGGTGAAAATGCGGGCGCCGACCACGTGCGATTTCCCGGGGTCAGTCACCATCACATCAGCAGTAGCGGTGAAAGGGACCGGCTCAGGCCGCTGTGCCTTTGCCAGGACGGGGTACGGTGCGAGCATGGTGAGAAGCAGGGGGAGGAGCAGACCGACGAATAACATTTTTTTCTTCATGACGAACTCCCTTCGGATTACTATAATGACCTACTAGACGCATTTTACCGGAGGCAAACCGCCGCAAAGGGTGCTCCTAGCGTTCCCTTTGGTGGTGGTTTGGTGCGGATTTGGTGGGGATTTCCCGGCGCGTGCTCAAATCCCGAGACAACGACATTTCATTGGCATGGTTGTTACTATGGGCCTGAGACGACGGATGCCTGAAGGCCGGCCGGGTAAAAAAAGTTGGAAGGGTTGGCTTTGCGGGAAACGCAATGACAACAGCAACTGATAACAATGAAACCGCGCTTGAGGTTTTGCTTGATTTTAGCTGGCTCCAGGTAATGTCCCTTCCCATCCCGATGGCTTTCTTCCCGCCCTGTCCCACCCCCGCGGCTATCTCTCCTGCCCCACCAGCCAAGTATGAATAAGACCGCGCTTGACAATAGTGGACATAATTTTTAATGTGTGCTATAATAAAAATAGTTTAAGTTTAGGGTAAAACCAGCTTCAGGTAAGTTGTTTCACCAGTCTCTTCACAAGTATTGGATGACCCGAACTCTAACTAGTAAAAAAGAGAGGAGGTCATCCCATGAGTCTTCAAGACAAATCACTTCAATGCTCTGATTGCGGTACCACATTTACCTTCACCGCCGAAGAACAGGAGTTCTACCGCTCCAAGGGCTACGCCAACGAGCCGAAGCGCTGTCCGGACTGCCGCCAGGCGCGGAAGTCAGAACGCGGTGGCGGCGGCAACAGCGGTTATGGAGCCCCGCGCCAGATGTTCCCGGCAACATGTGCCGAATGCGGCAAAAGCACCGAAGTGCCGTTTCAGCCTCGCGGTGATAAACCGGTCTACTGCAGCGATTGCTACCGTAAAGTCCGGCCCAACAGGTACTAAACCTCAAGTCATCAATCGCACCCGGGTTGGGCAACCGGTCCGGGTGCGACTTGGCTAGTATTCGCTCATCAATCTTTAGAAAAAGGGACTGATATGAAAATATATGTGGGCAATCTGCCCTTTGACGTTACCGAGGAAGAAATTTCAGCGGAGTTCGGTACTTATGGTAGCGTGGAATCGGTGGCTATTCCGTACGATAAATTCAGCGGACGGCCGAGGGGTTTCGCCTTCGTGGAGATGCCAACCAAGACCGAGGCCGAAGCAGCCATCGCGGGACTTAACGGCAAGATGCTAAAATCCCGTACTATCGTGGTTAATGAGTCCCGCCCCCGAGTGGACAACCGGGGAGGGGGAGGCGGTTTTTCAGCCAACCGGAAAGGCGGAGGTTACGGCGGCGGGTTCGGTTCCGGCAGGGGAGGACGTTCCGGCGGGGGCAAACAGCGCAGATATTAATCCCCATAAATCCCGATTTACCATGACCATTGCCTCTGACTTCACCGTATCACCCGCCACAGATTACGGCAAGCAACTGATTTGCCAGAAAGGGGGAGCCGTGAATATTTATGTGGGCAACCTGTCCCTGGAAATAACCGAAGATGAACTGTTCCAGTGGTTCACGGCCTTCGGGGAAGTGACCTCGGTAACCATCATGGATGACAGATATATCGGGAGCGGTCAAACCAGGAGCTACGGATACGTTGAAATGACCTCGAAAACCGAGGGGAAAGCCGCTATCGATAGTCTGGAAGGCAAGAAGCTGGGGAACCGGGTCGTAAACGTGGTGGAGGCCCTCCCGCTCTCAAACAAAGGAGCGACGGGAATCTCCGAATCAAAAAGAGTTCGTTCAAACAGAAAAAGAGAAAGGAAATACCAGATGATTTGAGGCGCCTGCTCTATGACGCAGGCGTTTGACCATATCACCAAGGAGTTTAATGAGTTTCGAAACCTTTAATTTTCATCCGAGCGTCATGGCCGGTGTGCATGAGCTCGGTTATTCCGCACCCACACCGATACAGCTACAAGCTATTCCCCCCATTTTGCAGGGACGCGATGTCATCGGGCTGGCGCAGACCGGCACCGGTAAAACAGCTGCCTTCGTGCTGCCCATCCTGGAACGTTTACGCTCCGGCCCTCGGGGATGCGTCCGGGCTCTCATTGTATCACCCACGCGCGAGCTGGCAGAGCAGACCCGCGAGGTCATTAACGGCCTCGGGAGCCATACCGGACTCCGGAGCACGGCCATCTACGGAGGGGTGAGCGCGGATAAGCAGGAACGAGAACTGCGCCGCGGCTCGGAAATCGTCGTAGCCTGCCCGGGCCGCTTGCTGGACCACCTCTGGAGGGGGACCCTGAGTCTATCCGGACTGGAAATACTCGTTATCGACGAGGCCGACCGCATGTTCGATATGGGCTTTCTGCCCGATATCCGCAACATCCTGGCGTGCATCATGAACGGGCACCAGACCCTGCTGTTTTCGGCCACCATGCCCGCCGGAATCCGGCGCCTGGTGAGTGAGGTACTGCATGACCCGGTAACCGTACAGGTGGGCCTTACCCTGCCGGCAAAAACCGTGTCACATGCCCTGTACCCGGTCCAACAGCACTTGAAAACCCCGCTTTTAAAGGAAATACTGAGGAAAACCGAGACCGACTCCGTGCTCGTATTCACCCGCACCAAGCACCGCGCCGAACGCCTTGCCGAGCAGCTAAAGAGGGACGGATACAGAGTTACTTCGCTGCAGGGGAACCTGCCGCAGCACCGGAGACAGGCCGCCCTAGACGCGTTCCGGGACGGTACCGTCAAGATACTGGTAGCTACCGATATCGCCGCGCGGGGCATTGATGTGCTCAGCATCTCCCACGTTATCAACTATGATATGCCCGAAAGCACTGATGATTACATCCACCGCATCGGGCGGACCGGAAGGGTGAACGCCAGCGGAGACGCGCTTACCCTGGTGACCGGGGCCGATACGGAAAAGATACGCGCCCTGGAACGTCTCCTCGATTCCGCGCTGGAGCGCCGGACGATGCAGGGCTTTGATTATTCAGGGCCCGCGCCGGAGAAAGCCCCGCACCTGCCCCAGAGAAGGCGCGGCAGCTTCAGGAAGAACACCAGGCAAGCCGTAACCCTGTCCGGTAACTAGCGCCCCCATTTGTTTTCGTTGGTAATGTCATTGCGAGCGTAGCGAAGCAATCTCCGGCACATGAAACGGGATTGCTTCGTCGCCGTGCTCCCCCGCCATGACAACCTTTCCAGCCAAATTCCAAACCCTGAATAGCGCGAAGGTTTGCTTTTCGGTCACCCCTTCTCTATAATCATGGAGAATTCCGGGACTTCTCAAATAGCATGAAAGCGAAACTGGTCCCCTTTTTCTGGAGCGGTACTGTGATGGCGGCGGCGCTGGCCCTGGCGCTGTACGGCGCTTACCGCGCAAAGCTGTTTTTCGAAGCGAACGAGTTCACGTCGCCGGATGTTTCCCTGGGACCGATAACCGCTTACTTCTTCGGGGTGGTGGCGGTGATGGGTCTCATCCTCTTCCTTATCCCCCTGAGCAAGCTGCGGCTGGGCTTCCGGATACTATTCAGCCTCATGTTCGGCTGGGGGGTCTTCGTTATCGCCGCCCTGGTGCTCCCGGCAGCGGCGGCTTACCCGCTGGCGATAATTTGCGCCGTCGTCTGGATATTCTGGGCGCGGGTCTGGCTCCATGATCTTCTCCTCCTCGTCACGCTTGCCGGGACTGCTTCGGTTTTCGGCTTTCTTTTCTCTCCGCTGACCTTCGTGATATTCATGTTGATAATCGCAGTATATGATGTTCTGGCGGTACGCTTCGGCTTCATGGTCTGGATGGCGGATAAGTTTTCAGAGACCGCAGCCTTGCCTGCCTTCGTTTTCCCCAAACAGCTGCGGGACTGGAAACTGGCCCTGAAAGATGTGCGCGTGGGCGAAGTGAAAAAGAAGGCCTCGGCGGAGCGGGAGTACTCGATTCTTGGCGGCGGTGACATCGGGTTCCCTCTCATCCTCTCCGTTTCCGTCTTCTTCGCGGCCAGCCTGGCGAGCGCTATCACGGTGGGTGTCTTTGCCCTGGCGGGGCTTATGAGCGCCTTTTTAATACAGCTCATCTGGCTCAAAGACAAGCCGATGCCGGCGCTGCCCCCCATCGCCGTCATGTCTCTCATCGGGTTCCTGATTGCTTCCTCGCTCCTGGATTAGGGGCCGGCAGTCCCTTGCGACTTAATAGATTACGAGGTAGACTGTCTGTAAGTTCCGGATTGGAGGTGCTCCGGTAAAAGCACTTATCGTGTACGATTCGATGTACGGGAACACTGAGAAAATCGCCCGGGCTATCGGCGGCGCGATTGCCGGGGAGGTCAGAGTGCTTCGTGTCGGGGAGGCTCGCCCCGCCGATGTAACCGGGGCAGACCTCCTGGTCATCGGCTCACCTACCCAGGGCTTCAGGCCGACCAAGACGGTACAGACATATATCGAAAATATCCCGGGGGACGTTTTAAAGAATATCAGGGTTGCCGCATTTGACACGAGGATGCATGAAGCGGATGTCGGTAAAGGGCTGCGCTTCGTTATCAAAATCGGGGGATATGCCGCGCCGCGCATCGCAGCGGCCCTCAGGAAGAAGGGCACTAATCCGGTGTCGCCTCCCGAAGGGTTCTTTGTCAAGGACAGAGAAGGCCCTCTGAAAGAAGGGGAACTGGAGCGGGCAGCCCGCTGGGCTGAAAAAATCACCTCGGAATGAGGACGGGCATGTCCTACCCCTGATGAACTTATAAATCGACCGCGCGCCTGGGGAAAACCCGGTTTTGCATCTGCAAATCCCCTTGCCGGACCGGGGGCTGGCCGGTTATCCCGATATGCGGCCTGCTAAGAATCCCTCACCTCGCCCGGCAGTTCTTCTCCGGACACTAAACGCCAACACACGCTTTCTTCCAATACCAACCGGCCATGATAATCGGCTCGATTCTACAAATGTCATGATTTTGTAATTTTCCCATTCTAAATGATATGACTTTTTGATACCCGGGGGCTTATTCTTTAGATGGAGAGGCATATCGCCCGCGGGAACATGTTCGCGGGCAGCGGGATAAGATATAAGATAGCGATTTAATTTATTCGGCGCTATATCAGAAGTCGCACAAGGATTCAAAGATGGACCACCGCGGAAAGGCACGCTTTATATTAGTTGTCCTAGCCTCGCTCGTTGTCCTCCTGATGTTCGCTGGCTGCTCCCCCACCGGTCCGAAGATTTCCCTCAGCCAGGCGACAGCTCTCTCAAAATCGGGGGACATAAAGAGTGTCGAGCTGAATTCGGGGAAGATGCTGATTATCGTCCGCGCCGGTGGAGGCCCGGGAGAAATCCGGGACATTAATGGCGTCAACCATACCCTGGAAGAAGATGCCAGGTTCGTAGTCGACATCGGCGACCTTAGCCTGGCAGACCTGCAGGACCTCGGCTTCGTATTACCGGAGGACTACCGAACGACGACCAGCAGCAATATATCCGATTTCACTTTTATGCTCTTTCCCCTGCTGCTCCTGATTTTCCTGTTCGCGATGATGTTTCGCGGCAGAGGCGTCCCCGGCCGGGAGACGGAGGTTGTCCGCAGCCGCGCCCGCCTGGCCGCTCCCAACCGACCGCTCGTTATGTTCGATGATGTTGCCGGCGCCCTGGAAGTCAAGGAAGACCTGGAAGAGGTGGTTGCCTTCCTGAAGGACAAAGCCAAGTTTATGGCCATGGGAGCCAGCGTCCCGAAAGGTGTCCTGCTCGTCGGCCCCCCCGGGACCGGGAAAACGCTGCTCGCGCGCGCGCTGGCGGGGGAGGCAGGGGTTCCGTTCTTCTCCGTAAGCGGGAGCGAGTTCGTCGAGCTCTATGTGGGGGTAGGGGCCGCGCGGGTGCGGAGCATGTTCGAACAGGCAAAGCAGAACGCTCCCTGCATTATCTTCATCGACGAAATCGATGCAATCGGGCGGATACGCTCGGGTGCCGGGCCGGGCAGTCATGAGGAAAGAGAACAGACGTTGAACCAGATACTGGTGGAAATGGACGGGTTCGATGCCAATATCGGCGTGATTGTGCTGGCGGCGACCAACCGTCCTGATGTGCTGGACCCGGCCCTGCTCCGTCCCGGCCGCTTCGACAGGCGCATTACCGTGGAGAGGCCGGACCTGAACGGGCGCAAGGCCATACTCGAGATTTACGCCAGGGGCAAATCATTAGAGCCTTCGGCAGACCTGGCGGTAATCGCCAGGGAGACATACGGCTTCAGCGGCGCGGACCTTGCCGCGCTGATGAATGAAGCGGCCATCCTCTCCGTCCGGCGCAATAAGTCCACCATAGGGATGAACGAGATTGAAGAGTCCATAGACAGGGTTATTGCCGGCCCGGAAAGAAAAAGCATCGTGATGGACCCCAGGGAAAAGGAGCGGACGGCATACCATGAAGGGGGGCACGCGCTGGTTGCCCGGATGCTGCCCAATGCCGACCCCGTCCACAAGGTTTCCATCGTAGCCCGCGGCGGCATGGGCGGCTTTACCCGCATGCTGACTGAGGACCGTTTCTTCATGACCGCATCGCAGTTCAAGGACACCCTCGCAACGCTGTTCGGAGGACATGCCGCTGAGGAGACCGTTTTTGGAGAAATATCTACCGGGCCTCACAGTGACATCAAGCAGGCTACTGACCTTGCCAGGCGAATGGTCACGGAATATGGCATGAGCAAGAAACTGGGACTGAGGACGTACAGCGAAGGCCCCGGCGGAACTCTTCAGAGAGACTACAGCGATGGAGTTGCCAGACAAATCGATGAGGAAGTGCACCAGATTCTGGAAGAAGCCTACGGCGTCGCGCTGAGAATCATCATGGAGAACATGCCCAGGTTATCCAATCTGGTGAAACGGCTGATGGAAAAGGAGACGCTGGAAGGGAAGGAACTGGACAGGGTATTCGAGGAGATAGGAGTGCTTGCCCGGAAAATGGAACTACAATAGCCGAAGCGGAGACTCCTTCCGAAATGTGTGACTTCGTTTTTTGGTGAGCCGCACAGGAATCGAACCTGTAACCTGCTGATTAAGAGTCAGCTGCTCTGCCAGTTGAGCTAGCGGCCCGTATTGAGACGTTTTTAATTCTAACATTACACGGGGATTTAGACAAGTCGGAACAGCTTCCGGGTTTCTGTCTTGGGGATGTGCGGGGGAGGCTAGGGGATATACTCGAATACTTTCACTCCGGGCACAAAACCGACTTCCGGTTTCATCGTGCCGGTCGGAGAACTGAAAGCTAACCGGTAATGTTCCAGTGCTTCGAGGGGGACGGGACTGACAAATGGATTACCCCCGACGAGCCTCACATTAGGCGAATCATGCTCCTGGAGATAGGTCAGTGCTTCTTCATAGGTATCAAACTGCTTGCCGTCAGTGACTCTTTTAATCGTTTCACCATTGTTCTGGACAACTTCCTCGTAAGTGATGACTACCGGGCTGATATCCGTAACCGCTTCGCCGTCAAAGCCGTAGAGACGCACTACCAGAGACTGATAGTACTCCGGATAGAAGAGATTAGCGGGAATCAGTCTGCCCTCCTGAGGGAGATAGTAGACCTCGAAAAACTTCGTCCCTTCCTGTCCTGACCAGTCGGCTATCGCCCAGTACTTGGAACCGAAGGTCTGGTCATCGATAACAATGTAAGAAGAGTCCAGCTTCTCGATGATGCCCTGCGCGGAAGCCTCGTCCTGGGAAAGGAAGAAGTTGGCGGTGTCAATGATGGGGCCGGGCGGCTGCGAAGGATTGGCGTTAGGGACACGGTGCGCGATGCGGGTCACCCAATAGCCGTAGTCCCACCAGGTCAATACGCCGTACGCGGATTCCGGATACTCGTATTTGCCGTCCTCATAATGCCGGTAGTAGAACTCGGCATCGCCGAAGGGCTCCGGAGTATTGTCCCTCATCCAGTAGAGGGCTTCATACCAGGAATCGGGGGGCGCGAACTGCACGTTTTTAGCCACATCCAGTGATTTTCCCCCCAGCCAGACATTCGGGGCGAAGACGAAGAAAAAGACCACCAGCACGGCCAGGACGGTGTTCACATGGTAGATGCCTATGCCCGTGTCCGTTTTCCAGACATTCTTTTCCCTGTTTTTTTTCCTGGAAGGTATCCTGGAGATTTGAGCGCGCCGGGCCACCAGTCTCCTTAAGCCGGCATACCAGATAAGCTGCCAGGAGACATAGCCGCTGATTAACGCCACATTGACCGCGAAGTAATAGGCGAAACGCCGCTGTGCGAGCGTCGCTAACAGGATGAGAATGCTCCAGACCAGTAACAGGTTTTCCCCGGAGTCCCATCGCCGTTTATAGAGGTCCTTATAGCAGAGCAGGTAGAGCAGATAACCCAGGCTCAGAAAAAATCCGAAGGTAAAGTTCCCGAATGCGATTGTCAGCGTAAAATTCCCTCTCGGCGAGAGCAGGGGGCCCATCTCCAGCGTGGTCAGCCCGCCCCTGGGAATAAAAATGCTGAACTGGCTTAGTATCGTTCTCAGCAGCGCCGGGGCCGCTACGAGAAAGATAACCGTCCCCAGCACCCCCAGCCCCAGGAGCGCCATCGGGTAATATCCCGGTTTCATCTTGCGGCCCGCCAGGAACCGGGAAACAGCCAAGAGCAGCAGCGGAATGACCGGGGCGGCAATCAGGGAAAGCCGGTAAAAACCGCCGCCGGGCAGCGACCCGAAAGAGATGATTAACGCGACCCCGAACGCGAAGAACCCGGTAAAGCCCAGGTAATCCGTGCTGTGACCGCGCAGATGGTCCACGATAGACTGAATCACCAGGTAAAGGGTGATAATAAATACGAAGAGCAGCGCTCCCGCCCAGGTAAGGAGATAGATAGCCAGGAACAAGCCGGCCAGCGCGCTGTAAACCAGCGGCCTGGTGATAACGGCCCAGTTACGCTGTTTTAAATGATCTAATCCCAGTCCCCGGTCTCGTGAAGTCTTGATTGCGAAAAGGAAAAACATGATGAGCGTGGTGGTGAACAGGGTTTCGGCCACGTGATAGTCCGTGAAACCGAGGATACTCCGCCCGATGTATTCCCCCGGCATCACCATCAGCAGGCCGGCGGCAATAACCCCCGCCCAGCGGTTAAACAGCAGCTTACCGATAAAATAGACCGGGATAATGGTCAGCACGGCCAGCATCACCGGATAATAGACACCGATGACGTTAATCAGGTGCGGGGAAGGCGAACCAAAACCGATGACCCAGATAATAGCGGCAAGCAGCCAGCTGAAAAAGTGCGGGGTCTGGCTCAGGTTAATGGGCCTGGGGAACAGATGGTAATAGTCCCACTCGATGATACTTGGGAAGTTATGCACGATATTGTCAACAAGACGCATATGGTAATAAGCGTCTATGCTGCTGAATTTGACCCAGTCACCTTTAAAGATAAGGTCATGGGGAAAGACCGCCCGCAGGGAAAACCCGATGCCGAAAATGATGAACAGGATAATGACGGTCAGCAAGTTCTGGGATACCCGGAAACCCCTCAACGCAGCCTCCCCACAATGCAACGGCCTGATATGGCTAACATCGGTCTAGTATGGCATAAAAGAGGCTGTTTGGCAAGGATAAGGCTTGGAGGTGTTGACAGTGATGCCGGATGCATAATCGGCCGCGAGGGCGGGCAGGGCGGGAAGAAAAACACCGGGGGGAGGGACGTTTACCTGGAGCCGGTAAAAACCGAATAACGCCTGGTTAATCTTGCCTGTAGTAGCGGGAGTGGGCTATACTGGGGCAGAAATAACCGCCCTGACAGGGAGAACAACCGATTTATGAAAATTGCCATCATCCTGGGGACCCGCCCGGAAATCATCAAAATGGCGCCGGTTATCCGGGAGCTGGAACAGAGAAAAGCGGACTATTTTATCCTGCACACCGGCCAGCATTACTCCTACAATCTGGATAGAGTCTTCTTCGAGCAGCTGGAGCTGCCCCAGGCGAAATACAATCTGGAAGTCGGCTCCGGCTCTCACGCGGAGGAGACGGGCAAAATGCTCATCGGCATTGAAGATGTACTCCACCGGGAAAAACCGGACGCGGCGCTGGTGCAGGGAGACACCAACAGCGTCCTCGCCGGAGCCCTGGCCGCGGCGAAACTCCGTATCATGGTGGGGCACGTCGAGGCGGGGCTGCGTTCCCATGACCGCACCATGCCGGAAGAGATTAACCGCGTCCTCGCCGACCACCTCTCGGAGCAGCTTTACGCGCCCACCCCCAAAGCGCGGGAAATACTTCTCGGTGAAGGTATCCCTGACGAAAGAATCTTCGTCACCGGCAATACCATCGTCGACTCGGTCAATCAGAACCTGGGCCTCGCCGGGAAAAAAAGTAACATATTGACCGAATTAGGTCTTAAACCCGGCGGCTATTTTCTGGTTACCCTGCACCGCCAGGAAAACGTGGACGAAAAGGCTAGATTTTCCGCCATTCTTGAGGGCTTGCGCAGGCTGGCCGGGGAATTCTCCGCTCCGGTGATTTACCCCGTTCACCCCCGCTCCCGGAAAAGGCTGGCGGAGTTCGGCCTGACGGCAGAAGGGATTAAGCTCATCGAACCGGTGGACTTCCTGAGCTTTTTACAACTGGAAAGCAACGCCCGCCTTATCCTGACCGACTCCGGCGGAGTGCAGGAGGAAGCCTGCATCCTGAAAGTGCCCTGCGTCACCCTGAGGGACAACACGGAAAGGCCGGAGACAGTCGAAGTCGGCGCGAATATGCTGGCGGGAGCTTCCCCGGAGAAGATGCGGGAATGCGCCGGGCTGATGCTGGCCAGAGAACGGAGATGGGAAAACCCCTTCGGCGACGGCAAGGCGGGCCGGAGAATTATTGAGATACTGGAGGCAACACGATGAAAATACTGGTTACGGGCGGAGCGGGGTTCATCGGGACGAACCTAGTCAATGAATTAAGACAGCGCGGCCACAGCGTGTGGGTATGCGACTTGAAAAACGCCGAGGGGACGGAGTTCACCCGCTGTGACGTCTCCCAGTTCCGCCAGGTGGAAAGGCTTTTCGCCGGGCGCGAATTCGACTATGTCTATCACCTGGCGGCGGAGTACGGACGCTGGAACGGGGAGGACTATTACGAGCAGCTCTGGCAGACTAACGCCATCGGCACCAAGAATATGCTGCGGATGCAGGAGAAGCTGAAGTTCCGCATGATTTTCTTCTCCAGCGCCGAGGTCTACGGCGATTACGACGGCAAGATGAGCGAAGACGTCATGGAGAAAGTACCTATCAAGCAGATGAACGACTACGCCATCACCAAGTGGGTGGGGGAAATGCAGGTGCTGAACTCCGCGGAGATGTTCGGCACGGAGACGGTGCGGGTGCGCCCGGTGAACGCCTACGGTCCCCATGAGCACTACTCCCCCTACCGCGGCGTCATCCCCAACTTTATCTATAAAGCGCTAAATGACATCCCCTACACCGTCTATCAGGGCCACAAGCGCATCTTCGACTATGTGGAGGATACCGCCCGCACCTTCGCCAATATCGTGGACAACTTCAATCCGGGCGAGGTCTATAACGTCGGCGCGAAGGAGGACTGGGAGCACGATATCAAGTATGTCTCCGACCTCATCCTCAAGACCCTCGGTAAAGACGACTCAAAGGTAACCTACAAACCGGCGGAGCCGTTCACCACCCGCGTGAAGCACATGGACTTCTCCAGGATACGCCGGGACCTGAAACACGACCCCAGGGTCCCGCTGGAAGAAGGCATCCCGAAGACGATTGCCTGGATGAAGCAGTATTACGGTATTAAGTAGGGGGATTTCACTGAGCGAGGTAAAGAATGGGTTCATATGACGTTTTGTTCAAGGATGGAAACGCAATCACTTCATCAAATATCAGGCAGGCGATGGCCATCTTTGGAAAAAGCTATTATGAAACTGTAAAGAACACGATTAACGAGTCTACGAATCTGGATGCTGATATTTTTGTGAAACGCGTAGCACTCCTTTTGCCAAACTTTAAGATGACGAGAAGCGGACCTTTTCATGGGGTAAGAATCAAAGTTGATGGGAGCGTGGAAGGTAAAGAAATTTTACTTCAATGCTGGGGTAAGATTGGGAATGACTTGACAGACATAAAGAGAGCAGTGGTTGCAAGCCAATATTTAAGAGGGAGATATCTAATTGAGCTGCCCGACGATGAAAGAAAAATTCTAACTCATAGAATCTGGGATATGACGAAGAAGCTTCTAACCGTTACGATGAGTGAATATTCCTATGGACTGGTCGGAGCTAGCAAGATACTATTTTCAGTTCTTCCTGAAATCGTTCTACCTGTTGATAACAGAATGTGGTTGGGATTGTTCAAGACAGTTGATCTAGGCGATGTTATTAACTTCATGGCATTAGAGATACAGGCATGGGAAGAAGAGACACATGAAAAGATTAACGAAATTGACTTGCAAAAAGGTCTAACTACCGCACCTTCCGTATACAACGTAATGGCAATGAAAGCAAGACCCGAGAAATAATAAAGAAGCATGAACTTACTTTTTGTGCATGAGGTTGACTGGCTGGAGAAGGTTGTCTTTGACATTCATTTCCTTGCGGAATCGCTGTCCCTGCGGGGGCACCAGGTCTACGCCATCGACTACGAAGATAAATGGCAACGCGCTGGTTTTTTTGACTTCGGCAGCTTGAAAACCCGGGAGTTCGAGGTCGTCTCCCGTGCCTTTCCCAAAGCGTCCGTCCACCTGGTACGCCCCGGCTTTGTCAAAATTCCCGCCCTGGGTCGCTTTTCCGCCTCTTTTACCCACTGCCGCAAAATCAGGCAAACCATCAAAGAGAAGGAAATAGACGCCGTTATCCTCTATTCCGTGCCCACCAACGGTCTACAGACCATCCGTGCCGCGCGGAAGGCGCACATCCCCGTGGTCTTTCGCTCGATAGACGTCCTGAATATCCTGGTGCCCTACCGCGCCCTGCGCCCGGTGACTCGCCTCCTGGAGAAGATGGTCTACCGCCGCGCCGACCTGGTGCTGCCCAATACCCCCCAGTATCACCGCTACATCCTCGGCATGGGGGTGCCGGAAAGCAGGGTGAAATATCTCCCCTTTCCTCTTGATACGGATATATTCCAGCCGGCCCCGCCGGACAAGGAACTCCTTGCCAGATGGAGGCTGAGTGATAAAGATGAAATTATCGTGTTCATCGGCACGCTGTTTCCATTCAGCGGGCTGGACGGCTTTATCAGGGAATTCTCCGCTGTCCTCAAGGAAGTCCCGAAAGCGAAGCTGCTCATCGTCGGCGACGGCCCGCAGCGCCCCCTGCTCGAAAAAAATATTTCCGGACCGGGACTAAAGGATAAGGTAATTATTACCGGTTTTCAACCCTATGAGACTATGCCTCAGTACCTGAATCTTGCTACAATATGTATTAACCCATTCCTGATGACAGAAAAAACGATGGACATCTTTCCGGCCAAGATAGTGCAGTATGCCGCCTGCGGCAAGGCGACCGTCGCCACCGCCCTGAGCGGAATCACCTCCGTGCTGCCCGGCGAGGAGCAGGGCGTGGTCTATGTCAGGAACGGGGCGGAAATGGCGCGGGAAGTCATCTCCCTGCTGAAATCGCCGGAACGGCGGCGGAAGATAGGCGAAGCAGGGACAAAGTTCGTGCGGGAGACTTACGGCTACCGGAGAATCGCCGAACAGCTTGAAGAAATACTGAACAAAGCAATCAAGGAGAAAAAAGATGGCGCCAAAGCCAGCACCAATTAGAGGCAGGAAAGTCCTGGTTACCGGCGGGGCGGGGTTCGTCGGCTCGCACATCGTGGACCGGCTCGCTCCGGAGAACGAAGTCACGGTACTGGACAGCCTCGTCACGGGAACGATGAAAAATCTGGCGCAGAGCCGTGACTATATAAAGTTCGTCGAAGGGGACATCCTGGACCGGAAACTGGTAGAGAAACTGGTGTCCGGGACGGAATATATCTTTCATCTCGCCGCCAACGTGGGCAATATCCGGTCGATTAACGACCCCTATTTCGACATGCAGGTGAACGTCACGGGGATGGTCAACCTGCTGGAGGCCTGCCGCCAGGCCCGCATCGAGCGGCTCGTTTATTCCGCTTCCGCGGCCAGCTTCGGGGAAGCGAAATACCTGCCCATCGATGAAGACCATCCCCAGTACCCGGAATCGCCCTACGCGGCCAGCAAGCTCGCGGCGGAGAAATACGCTTTCACCTATTTCAAGGTCTACGGCATCCCCACCGCCTCGGTGCGGTATTTCAACATCTACGGCCCCCGCCAGGACACCAGCGAGTACGCCAACGCCATCTCCATCTTCCTCGGCAAGTTCAAAAAGGGTGAGCCGATTACCATCTACGGCGACGGCGAGCAGACGCGCGATTTCCTTTTCATCCGCGACGTGGTTGATGCCAACTTGCTCGCCGCGGTAACCCCGGCCGCCGCGGGGGAAACCTTCAATATCGCTACCGGCACCGCCACCTCTATCAACAGGGTAGCGGATATCATCGAGCAAATCAGCGGCAGAAAGATGCCGCGGAACTATGCCCCGCCCCGCAAGGGCGAGGTAAGGGACAGCCGGGCGACCATCGAAAAGGCGCAAAAAACCCTGGGATTCCGGCCCACCGCCACGCTGGAAGAGGGACTGCGGATAACCTGGGAAGCACAGCTCAAGGAGTGAAACCGATGAAAAAATACTTTAAAGACTATCAGGGAAAGAAAGTTCTGATTACCGGCGGCGCCGGGTGCGTCGGTTCAAATCTCACCAAAGCCCTCATCAAGGCTGAAGCCGCCAGAATCATCGTCCTGGACGACCTCTCCGCCGCGGAAAAGTGGAACATCCCCATCCATCCCAGCGTCCTTTTTATCGAGGGGGATATCCTGGACGAAGAGGTGCTGAAAAGAGCCTTCGGGGAGAAACCGGACTTCGTCTTTCACCTTGCCGCCCATTTCGCCAATCAGAACTCGGTGGACAACCCGGAGACCGACCTCGAAGTCAACGGACTGGGGACGCTGAGACTGCTGGAATACACCAGACTCGCGCAGGTGCCCAAATTCGTCTTTGCCTCCTCCGGCTGCTCCGTCTACGGGAGCCAGGCGCCGCTGCCCCTGAAAGAAGACTACGTTTCCATCCACCTGGACACGCCCTACCAGATTACCAAGCTCCTCGGCGAGCTTTACTGCAATTTCTTCTATAACAACTACGGGTTGCCCGTGTCCATCGCCCGCTACTTCAATGTCTTTGGCCCCGGCGAGATTCCCGGCGCTTACCGCAACGTCATCCCCAACTTCATCTACAAGGCGCTACACCAGCAGAAGCTGCCCATCACCGGCACCGGCGAGGAGACCCGCGATTTCACCTTCGTCGAGGATATCGTGGACGGCACCCTGCTGCTGGGGGTTGTCCCGGAAGCCGTCGGCGACGCCTTCAACATCTGCTCCGAAACCGAGACCAAGATTATCGATATCGCCAATATCATCAACGAAATTACCGGCAACCCCGCGGGCATGGAGTTTATTCCCCGGCGTGACTGGGATAAAATCACCCGTCGCCGCGCCTCCAAAGAAAAAGCGAGTCGCGTTCTCGGATACGACCCCAAAACGGACATCAAGACCGGTATCAAGGCCGCTTACGACTGGATTATGGAGAACCGCGATAATATCGAAGCCTGCGCCCGTTTCTAAGCGATGAAAATTCTGCAGGTGAGCAACCTTTTCTCACCGCGTCACGGCGGCTCCGCTGAAGTGCCCTACCGCCTGTCCCGGGAACTGGTGAAAAAAGGGCACCAGGTTACCATCTACACCAGCGATTACGACCTGCGACCGGAACTCATGCCGGATATGGACGGCATCGAGTTTCACGCCTTCCGCACCTGGCTGCATCTGTCCGGCTTCGATAAGACGCCGGGCATGGTCTTTACCGCGCGCAGAAAGACACGGGACTTTGACATTATCCACCTGCACAACTACCGCACCTTTCCGAACATGGTCATGCACCGCTACTCCCGGATTTACGGCGTCCCCTATGTCCTCCAGGCGCACGGCTCCCTGCCCCGCATCATGTCCAAGGGGACATGGAAGCTGGCTTTCGATGTTCTGTGGGGAAAGACCATTCTCAGGGATGCCACCCGGGTCATTGCCGTGACCCCCAAGGAAACGAAGCAATACCGGGACGCGGGTGTTCCCGAAAATAAAATCGCGGTCATTCCCCACGGCATCGACCTCACGGAGTTCGCCTCCCTGCCTGCCAGGGGAGATTTCCGGCAAAAATACGGCATCGATGACACCCGGAAAATCGTCCTCTACCTGGGTAGAATCCATGAAATCAAGGGGCTGGACCTGCTGTTGAACGCATTCGCGGGACTCACCCGGACAGTAGCTGAGGTTACCCTCGTTATTGCGGGGCCGGATGACGGCTACTTAACAAGATTGAAAAAACTTACCGAGACTCTGGATTTGACTGATAAAATCATTTACACCGGCGCCCTTTATCAGCGTGATAAGCTGGGCGCCTACGTAGATGCCGATGTTTACGTGCTGCCCTCGCGCTATGAAATATTCGGCATCACCGTGCTGGAAGCCCTCGCCTGCGGCACGCCGGTCATTGTCACCGACCGCTGCGGGCTGGCCGATACGATAAGGGGCAGGGCGGGGCTGGTGGTAGACTATGACCGGGAAAAGCTGCACAATGCCCTGAAACAGTTACTGCCGGATGAGAACTTGAGGCGGAAATTCGGTAAGAGGGGCAAGGAAATGGTAAGGGAGAATTTCGACTGGGAAGACATCGCTTCAAGTGTGGAAGAGCTTTACCGGAAAATCCTTTATAATAGGGGTAATGTCGGCACAGAGCGAGCGTAAACCCCTGAGAATCCTCTACTTCGGGCCGCGGGGCCTGAGCGGGGGCATCGGCGGCTCGGCGCGTCTCAGAAACATGCTCGACGTCCTGAGCAAGCTGGGGGCGCAGACTCATCTCATTACCTATCTTCCGGCAGCCCGCTTCGGCATCAGCCACGAACAAATTAATCAGCAACTGAAGGTGACCGCCGTCAGTGTGAACCGCGCCATCCCCAAAGTCCTGAAGTTCCTCGCTCTAAAGTTGATTTTCTATTACGGCCTGAGATACGCCGGACGGAGCGATGTCATCTTCGCGCACTCTCCGGGAGTGGTCTACGGCTTCCCGGCGCTGGTGATGGCGAAGCTTTTCGGCAGGCCGCTGTTCATCGACCTTACCGATACCCGCGACTATGACACGCCGGGTTTTCTTTACCGTTATATCCTGAATCGGGCCGATCTCGTTTTTGCCGTGAGCCGCTACCTGGTGGAAGCCGCGGAAAAAACCGGCAGCCGCAAGGTAGTCCATGCTCCCGGTTTTATCAACACCGAAATGTTCCGCTTTGATGTCGCCGCCCGGGAAAGGATAAGGAAAGAACTAAAAATTAGCGAACAGGATATCGTTATCGGCTATGCCGGGGCGATTTCCCCGGACGAAGGCCTGACCTGCGTCATCGAAGCCCTGGAAAAACTCTCTCCCCGCCACCCCAACCTCAAGCTGGTGATGCTCGGCGGCAGGCACCCGCCCGGCTCTGACGACATCCCCAGACTCGTAAGTGAAAAAGGCCTCCAAGAAAAAGTCGTCCTCGTTCCCCCCCAGCCCTACGAAAGCGTCCCCGGCTACCTTTCCGCATTCGATATCGGGGTATCGCCCAAGATTGATAAGGAACTGAACCGCGCCGCCGACCCCATCCGCGTCTATGAGTATATGGCGGTGGGCCTGCCCGTCATCGCTTCGCGGGTCGGGGAGACCGCCAACGCTATCGAAGATGGCGTCGACGGCTTTCTTTTTAAGCCTCAGGACTTCGAGGACCTGGCGCGGGTGCTGGAAAAAGTTATTCAGAACCTCGGTTCTCTCCGGGAATTGAGGGAAAAAGCCAGAGAAAAAGTAAAGGAACATTACAGTCAGGAAGCCACCCTGACCAGACTGAAGGCCCATCTTCCTGAATTGATTTCAAAAGATAGATGAGCAATAAACCGCGCAACATCGGCATCATCGCTTTCCCCGTGGACAAGCCGGGGAACCTCGCAGATGATACCAGGGCCAGCCATGTCCCCTTCTCCCACCTCGTTGACATCCTGCACAGCATGTACCGGTCTCTTTACGTCATCACCGGCAACCGGCAACGGGTGGAATTCAAAAAGGACAGGTTGACCCGTATCATTGAAGTGCGCCACCGGGGCGGACTGCTCAGCTATATCATGACGCAGCTGCGGATTTCGTGGAAGGTATCCACTACCCGAAGGGTCAGCGGCTGGATTTTCTTCATCGGTGCGGAAGCCATGTTTCTCCCCGCCCTGGCCTCCCGCCTGGTGCGCCGCCCGGTAATACTGGTGCTGACCGGTTTCCCCGCCGGGATAAGCAGGGAGGAAAGGAGCACCGGATATCAAATCGTGGAGTTCATGTCTAAATGGGTACTGCGGCTGGCCAGCCGGATTATCGTCTACTCCCCGAAAATAGTCGCCGAGCGACGACTGGAACGTTATCAAAAGAAGATTGCGCTGGCACGGGAGCATTTCCTGGATTTCGAGCGTTTCAGGATTATGAAACCCATCGACCGGAGGGAAAACCTGGTCGCCTACATCGGGCGGTTGAGCGAAGGTAAAGGCATCCCCAATCTGCTTACCGCGATTCAGAGCCTCGCGGAGCGGCGGGGAGACATTCACTTTCTTATCGGTGGGGACGGCCCTCTTCGAGAACGGGTACAGGAATACGCCGGTAAACCCCAGATGAAGGGCAGGCTGGAATACGCAGGCTGGATCAGGCATGAAGAATTGCCGGAGTACCTGAACCGGGTGAAACTGCTCGTGCTCCCCTCTTACACCGAAGCCCTGCCCAATATTATCCTGGAGGCGATGGCCTGCGGCACTCCGGTGCTAACCACCAAAGTGGGGGCAATTCCGGACGTTATCGAAAACGGCCAGACCGGCTTCCTCATGGCCGATAATACCACTGAACCCCTCACCGCCGGCATCATTCAGGCTATCGACAGCCCCGACCTGGAAAAAATCGCGGAAAAGGCCCGTAATCTGGTAACAAGCGAATATACTTTGCAGAACGCGGTTGAGCAGTTCCGGAAGGCCCTGGCAGGCATCTCACCGGACCAGGCGTGATTTCATCCTGATGAGCAGGTCCAGCGAGCGCCTGCCCGGAAATGAAGTCAGCCAGTGCGCGATAATTGAGAGATTAAAGACATTCAGGGGCCGGTATCGCACCGCCCGGCACAGGTGCTTGCGCGCCTCATTCATCCGGTCCTGCATGTGATAATTGACCCCGATAAGGTGATGCGCCCGGGAGTAAGCCCTGCCTTTCAAAGCCCTCACCTGACTGCTGAGGTCGTTCCGGGCAAAGACTTTCTCGATAATCGCCAGCCGCTCCAGCGCCGCTTTGTATCCCCCGGTCTCCGTTTTTGTCGCCGGATATACTCGGAAAGCGGCCAGCGTCTGCGGCAGATATTCTAATCTCAAACCGGCAAGGCTGGCTCTAATCCAGTAATCGAGGTCCATGGCATAGTGCAGACCGACGTCAAGAAAACCGGCCCGGTCGAGCACCTCTCGACGCCAGAATGACGCGGGCTGGGGCACCATGTTCTCCTTACACAGTATCTTTTCCAGGTCAAAATCATACGCCAGGCATTTGCCGGTGACTTCGCCGCGCTCATCAATCGTATCGCAATCGCCGTAGACGAGACTGGTTTCAGAGTTGGCTTGCAGGAACCGGACGGCTGCGGACACTGACGAAGGCGGATAAATATCATCGGAATTCAGCCAGCATAGAATCTCGCCGGTGGCTTGGCGCCACCCCTTGTTTATCGCGTCCGACTGCCCCCCGTCCGGCCCGGACACCCAGCGCATTTTGTAAGTCCCCTCGTATTTCCTGACGATATCAAGGGTGTTGTCCGTGGAGCCGCCGTCCATAATGATATGTTCGATATTCGGATAGCTCTGGTTTTTTACGCTAAGGATGGTCTCTTCGATGAACGGGCCCTGATTAAACGAGGGGGTGACCACCGAGACCAGGGGAGATTCAGCCATTGCCCTTTCTCATCGTCCCAAGGGCTACGTCAAGGCATTTCTCCAGGGCCTCGTCCAGGTTTACCTTCGGCTCCCAGCCCAGCTTCTCCTGCGCTTTCCGGATGGACGGGATACGCACCCTGACGTCATCCTGATAGATGGGCAGATGCCGGAAAGCCAGCTCTTCACCACCGGCTATAATGCCCCTCTCGCGCGCCATCTGATGAATTTTCAGGGCGAGGTCCTTCATGGCGGTAGGCACCGGGTTCCCCAGGTTAAAAGCCTCGTTGTCCGTCTGCGAATCCAGCGAATACCCGGCAATAGCGCCGGCCACGTCCCCTATCCAGGTAAAACAGCGCACCTGCTCCCCATCACCGAGGATGGACACCGGGTTCTGCTTTTCAATGACAATCTTGCGGATGAAATCGGCAAAGACGTGGGACATTCCCTCTTCGGACTCTCCCTTTTCGTAGGGAGTGATGATGTTGAACGGTCGCCAGACCGTATAGGCCAGCCCGTACTGCTTCTGGAACGCCCGGCTCAGTCTTTCCCCCACCAGCTTGGAGAGCCCGTAATCGGTCAGGGGCACGGGCATATCATCGACGTCAGTTTCTTCGGAGGGCACGCGGGTAGCCCGCTCATAGACCATCGAAGAGGAGATATAGACCACCTTCCTGACGTCCTGCCGCAGCGCTTCCCAGAGGACATTCTGATGCAGCACGATGTCCCGCGATAGGATGTCCGCGCCCAGCTTATGAAAACCCACCACCCCGAAGATGCGGGCCGCCGCCTGAAAAATGAAATCCACCCCCTGACAGGCCTTCTTCACCAGCGCAGGATCGCAGAGGTCCCCCTCCATGAACTCGTAGTCTCTCTGTTTCTCCTGCCGCCCGTAACGGAAGAAGCTGTCCACTCCTCTCACCTCATGCCCGGCTTCGCGGAGATGGGGAATCGTCGCCTGCATCAAGGAGCCTTCGCTGCCGCATACCAGAATTTTCACCGCGCGTCCTTTCCGTAGAAAAACCCGTTTTCAGACTTGTATTTCATCTTCTCCCAGAAGCCCCAGATGTCCACGTAGAGGCATTCATCATTGGCCACAAGACCCAGAATAGCATCCAGGTCGGCAAACTCTTTGTGCGGGGTCATCAGGATAACGGCATCGCTGCCCCGGATATCTTCGATGCGGTTAGTTTCGGGGAGGTGGGAGTCGACAACCACCATATCGTAGTTGTGCCTTTCCAGCTGTTTCCTCAGCTTGTAACTTAATGAGTTCCGGGTATCGTCGCTGTCCGCCTTGAAGGTCAGGCCCAGGACGGCCACTTTTTTCAGGTGGGGAAGCTTCTCCAGCTTGGCGACAATCTGCATCGGCATGCCCTCGTTGATGCGGAAGGCCGCCGCAATCATCTCGTTGTAAGGGACCCTCTCCAGCAGGAACCAGCCGTCCTTGTACAGGCAGGGCCCGCCCACGTTGGGGCCGGGCCGGGGCAGGTCCAGGCGGGGGTAATGGTAGTTGCAGGCGTTGATGATGCTGTGTACATTGGCGCCGAAGGAATCGGCGATGAGGTAGCACTCGTTGGCAAAGGCGAACTCCACATAGCGCGCCATATTGGTAATCAGCTTGCCGATTTCGGCCTCCGCCGCGGTCAGCCGGAAGCACCGGTCCTCCAGGAAGGTAGCAAAAAACTCCTCCGCCTGCTGATAGCTCTCGTCATCGAAAGCGCCGATAAGCTGGGGCAGTTTCTTTATCTCCTCAATCGCCCTCCCCTGCAGTACCCGCTCGGGAGCGTAGACCAGGTAAATATCCTTCCCCACCATGAGCCCGGTGCATTCTTCGAGCAGCTTTTTAATCAGTTCCGTCGCGCCGGGGAAAACGGTGCTCCTGAGAATAATCAACTGTCCCTTTTTGAAACGGGACCTGTTGGCCAGTATTATCCTGGTCAACCCGGAAATGCGCGGGTTCAGGTTTTCATCCACGGGGGTGCCCAGGGTGATGACAACGACGTCCGCTTCCTCAATCCTGGCAATGTCCGGGGTCATGGTCAGCGTTTTTAACTCCAGTGCCCTGCGGAGGTACTCCTCGCCGAGCTCCTCGGTATAAGGCATTTTCCCGGACATGACCATCTTATTGACATCCTCAGCGATGTCGATGCCATAGACGCGGTAACCGGCATTCGCCAGCACCAGGCAAAACGGCAGCCCGACATGGCCGCCGCCGCCCAGGACTGAAATCACTTTCTGCATTGTTCCCTCCGCGCCGGAAACTTCATTCACCGCTGACCCCGCCTCCCGGCGCCGGTCCCAGATTTTTTCGGCGTTCCGCCTTCTTGTACTATTTCAGCATAAAACTCGGGCCGACTCAATAGATGGGAAGCCCCTGAATCAAGAAACTGCTCCATGTTTTGCAAGAAAGGGTCAGTCTTCAGCTCCAGTTTATGCACCGATTCCATCATTTCCTGCCAGACCATGTTTTCATCAAGCTCACCTAAAATCGGCATATTAGCCAGGGGCATGTCCTCGCGGAGAAACCCTGCCTCCGCTCCGAGCAGGAGGAAGTAGATATAAGCAACCACCTTGGCCCTGGTGATTTGTTCCCCATTCAGCCTCTTGACCTGATGCAATTCTCTCAAAAAACGGAAATATTCTTCTCCGGTTTTCGGCTCGACGGTGAAGCCGAAGCCGGAATAGGGGCTTTCTCCCGCCAAAACGCAGGGTATACCGAAACAGGAAAACTCCAGCCCCGCCGTACCCCGCGCCGTGACGAGATAATCGGCGAACCCGAGCAGGCTCTTTGTATTCACGTCATCAGGCAGCAGGCGGACGGTGTGGCCGCTTTTCCCGGCAACTACCGTGGCTATCACATCCTCTTCCTTTTGCCTGCAGTTATAGGCCGCCGCCGAGGGGTGCGGCTTGAACAGCCAGTTAGTCTCCGGGCAGTCTACTATCACCGCCAGGGTCTCCCGTATCCAGGTGAGATAATCGCGGAAGAGCAGCCAGCTGTTGGAGTGGACGGCATCAATCAGGGCGTGAGACATGATAACCGCAATCGGCTTGCCGGGATCAAGCTTAAGTTTTCTGACAATCTCGTCACGGCCCACCACGGCCTTGCCGGGACCATAAGCCTGCGGTACGTCTCCCCCGCTCGCGGGGAGGGCCGCACTCATCCGCCGCTGCAGGTATCTTTCGGCGGCAGGTACGGCTTCCTCACGATGCTTCCGATAAACGTAGTCGACAAGCGCTTCCGCAGGCCGGTCATCGAACTGGCGTACTTCTCTTAAATCCCGATAATACCTTACCCTCAAGCAAGACGGCGGCTGCCGTTTCCGGGAATAGACTCCGGCTCCTTTCCGGATGGCCGTTCTCGCCAGTATCCCCAGCTCGGTATAGAGCGTGCCGCCCAGCACCACCGCCTTGACCGGATATTTTTGAAACAGTCGGTCATAAAATCCCTTAATCCTGAGCGCGTCATAGAGGAAGGGGAAAAGCGCGGGGGTCACCTTCTCGATGGTACCCTCGCGGGTCTTGCGCAAATAGGTGTCATATATCAGGTCGCCGATTGGCAGTCCCTCATATGAGAGTGCCAGGAGTTCCTCCCCCCTCCTCAGTCGACGGTAGATGCGCAGGGCATCGGAAAATGCCCTGATGCTGATGGAAAAAGTATTTAATGCGATAAAACTACCGGCGCCGAAGGAACGGCATATTTCCCTGGCGCGTCTCTCGTACCAGTGCCGCCGCAGAAAAATAGTCCCCGAACGCCGTTTTTTTGCCAGGTATTTCCCGATAACCGCATTGCTCAGCAGGTGGGGATTGGGGAAATCAAGCAGGGAATCGATAAGGACATAGCCCTGACTTTTATCAAGCCCTTTATCAAACTTCTGCCACTTTCCGCGGTTTTCTTCCATGAACCTTTTCTGTTCATCGGTCAACCCCTCCCCACCCAGCATCATCCACTTTTTCAACACGAGGTAAGGGGTAAAAAGCAGGTGATAATACAGCGGGAAAAGCAGGGGCACCCGGTGGACCGCCCTTCGCAGTGAGTCAGGCACCGGTGACCGCCCCTTTCTCTTCCGCCCCGCTGGAGCAGGTTCGGTAATACTCCGGCTCGCGGACAAGGTGCCGGCAACCGGAAGCAACGAATTGCTTAAAATTGGCGAAAAACGGGTCGGTCTCCGGGTCTGCCTGCCGGGCGATACTCTCCCGCGCCTGTCTCGCTTTTTCCCTGTCCAGCCTGCCGATATAGAGCAACTCCGGGGACAGGAAACTCGTTTCCGTTCCCAGGAGGACGAAGTAGATATAGGCCACCACTTTCGCCCGCGCTACCTGTTCCTGGTCCAGTCGCTTGACCTGCCCGATGTTACCCAGCAACCGGAAATATTCCTCTCCGGTCTTCGGCTCAACGGTAAAGCCGAAGCCGGAATAGGGGCTTTCTCCCGCCAAAACACACGGAATACCGAAACAGGAAAACTCCAGCCCGGCCGTACCGCACACGGTAAGAATGACATCAGCGAATTCCAGGAGACTTCGGGTGCTGATTTCCGAGGGCAAAAGCCGCACGGTGTGGTTCTCAATCCCCTGTGTTATCCTTGTGACTTCGTCTTCATCGTTCTGATGGCAATTATAGATGGCGGCGGACGGATGCGCCTTCACCAGCCAGTTGGTCTCCGGGTGATTTTTCGCGAATTCAACGGTTTCCCTGAGCCAGACAAGGTAGTCCCGGAAAAGGGCCCAGTTATTCGCATGGGGGGCATCGGTGAAGGCGTGGGACATGATGACCGCCATCGGCTTATCACCGTCCAGGCCGAGCCGCTCCGCGATTTCCCTTCGACTCAAACTCACTTTGCCGGAACCGTAAGCATTCCAGACGTCCACCCGGTCCTGCATCGGGGCATCCGGATTCATACGCTCCCGCATGTAGTTTTCCGCAGCCTGCACCGCCTCTTTTCTGTGCTCCCGATTAACATAAGTGAAAAGCTCGCGGGAAGGCCGGTGCTGATAGGTATGTATCTCGCCCGGTTCCGTGTAGCGGCGCACCCTGATGATATCCGGGGGGAGGGGCCTCTGCACGTAGACCTCGGCGCCGTGATGCAGCGCCACTCTCGCCAGCAGTCCCATCCTGGAATAGACCACGTCCCGCAGCACCACGGCCCTGATATCATACTTCCGGAAGATACCTTCGTAGAACCGGAAAAGCCGTACGCCGTCAAGGACACGACGGTATACCTCTTTATCAAGGCGGGAGACGGTACCCTCACGGGTCTCGTTGAGGATGGTATCGTAAATCAGGTCGCCGACCTGCACACCGCCGTATTCCACCTTCAGCAAATCATCGGGGCCGCTCAGAGAACGGAAAATCTTAGCGGCATCCGCGCCGGCACGCACCATCGCCCGCCGGTCCAAAGAGATGAACCCGTCAGCCCCGTAGGAACTGATTATCCTCTTGATGCGGGAAACATAAAATTTTTCGATTAAGAACAGGGTTTCACTGTTTTTCAGGTGGCTCAGGTATTTACCCGCGACGGCCCCGGAGTAGTAAAAGCCGGGCAAGCCGTTGACGAGCGCATCCACCAGTACAAAGCCCTCGTTTTTAACGGCGGATACTTCCAGTTTGCGCCACTGCCGCCGGTTCTTTGCTATCAGGCCTTTTTCCTCGCCCGTCAACCTTTCTCTACCCAGCAGCAGCCCCTTGGTCACTACCAGACCGGGAAGCTGCCAGAGGTAATAGTAGAGCGACGGCAACAGAGGCACCTTCCTGCCCCAACCCTTGATAATATTATTCATGGCGTTCCCCCGAGTTCCCGCCTGCTTCCTCCGGGACTGCCAAAAAACCCCCGGCGAGGCTTACAGTCCTGTAACCGTTCTCATGCATCAGCCGCATTACCTTTTCCGAATCGGCGCCGCAACTTGAGAGCAACCTGTCGGATAACTCGGAAAGGATTACCGGGTGATACCTTTTTATGGTCCCTAAAGCACCTTTCAGAACCAGATACTCGGCGCCTTCCACATCAATTTTAACGAACCCCGGTCTCAAGTGAAAAGTATCGACGAGGTTGTCTATCGTATCGCCGTTAACCTCGATAGTTTCCGGGGACTTGCCGCGCACCGAAGGGTGGACAATCCTGCCGACGCTGGAATACTCCTCCATGCCGGGGATAACGTTTAGATTGAATCTGTCCCTCGCATCAGTGGCGATTCCTCCGAATACGATTACGGATTGCCCACAGCCGTTCCGGCTTATATTCCTCCGCAGGTATTCCAGAGCCAGCGGGGCAGGCTCCACGGCCAATACCTTATTTGACTCGCCGATAATGCTGGAAAAGAGGACCGTATAAAGACCGATATTTGCACCTATGTCCAGGACATCTTTACCAGCGTCAACATGGGCTCTAACTAGCTTCACCAGGTCCGGCTCGAACTGTTTGTTCATCAAGATAATTTTTAAGATGTGACTGCGAAAATCGATTTCGAACGACCCCTGGAAGTCAGGTACCGCCACGATAGCGCTGCCGCCCTGCACAATATCGAATAACGAATCATAGAACTTATCGCACGATTTCCCGAATCTGCGTAAATATATCCGGCGCAAGTAAATCGCCGGGAAAAATACCGTGAAAAAAAGCTTCTTCAAACCGTTCTTCATACTTTTTGATTCCAGCGTCAACCCCCCCGTTTTACCCGGGACAGGTTCACCCCCTCTGAAGGGCCGCTCCAATTTGCATCCTGACTGGTCAATCGCTTGAATTCTGCCCCCGCGATCTGACGGAGATATACTTCTATTTCAAGAAATATTTTTTCTTTTTCCGCTCCATACTGATAGAGCACCTTATCCCAGTACCACTCAGCGATTTCAGGGTCTTTTAGCTCCGCCATGGAAAGCACCGGGCAGGCCGTGAGCGGCACCCTCAGGTAATGATAGATGCAGATAAAGGCTGCCCGCGCCCGTTGCTGCTGCTCAGGTGTCAGCTTTTCAACCGTGTCCGCGTCACGCAGCAGCTCGAAGTATTCCTGCTTCGTCCCCGGCTCAAGGGTAAAACCGAGCCCGGTATAGAAACTGTCGCCGGCGGTAACCGAAGGAATGCCCCCCATCGCGGGCAATTCGAAGCCGGGGGAACCCAGGCAGGTAACTACCAAGTCGGCGCAATGCACCAGACTCCGCGTATCAATCCGGGTTTCCTCCCCGAGATAAACGATGTTACCGGGCTGCCTCCGGAACAGGTCAGTAAAAGAAACGTCCCGCGCAGGGTAGAATCGTACGGAGGGGTGCTGCTTGAAAATCCAGTTCACCCGGCTGTTGCCGGAGGCAAAGCGGAGCGTCCGTATAAACCAGTCGTAATAGTCGCGGAAGAGCATCTTCCGGAAATGGGAGTGAGGGAAATCGTTAAAGGCGTGCAGCATCACGAAAACGTTCCTCTTCTCCGGTTCAAGCCCGAAATCCCGCGCGAAAGATTCCCTGTCCGTGTAGTAACGGTTATCCCGGGCAAAGGCAAACTCCCCGTCAGCCGTGCCCGCGCCGGACACCTGTTTTTGCAGCACGGACCCATATACTTCGTCCAGCCGTGGCCCCAGGGAAGCCAGCACCCGGTCTATATCCTCTTCGGAGGGTCTTGCTTCGTATTCGTATATCTCATCCAAAGCTTCGTAATAGCGGACAGCAATCTGATGGTGCCCCTTGCACAGGTAAACCGGGCAGCCGTAGCGCAGCGCCGTGCGCATCATTACCCCCGCGGCAATCCCCACCTGGTGCGCCACCAGCACCGCCGCGTAATCATCAGCCCTTAACGTCCGGTGAACAAGTTCATGCCGGCGGATACACCCGTACATATAGTAAGCTATCCTGAAACCAATGCGCCGTATCGTCGCCACCTGCTCCTGCTGGAGATAGGTATCATAGACGATATCGCCGTATCTCACGCCGTCGTAACTAAACCCCAGGATATTACCGGTAACAAAAGCCTTCAGGTAACCGGCGAAAGCCACCAGCGCCATCCGCAGCTTTGTCAGCGGGAAGATGCGCGAGAGAGATACAATCTGCGCCGAAGGGACGTAAGACCGGAGCAGACTGACATCCCAGTCCCGGTTTTCGAGCCATACCGGCGTGACCGCCTTCGCCTGGTTTAAAACAACGGTCAGGATGCCGTTCGCGTGGGTAATTGCCGGGCTGGTGGGCTCTTCTACCAGCACCTTTCCCCCACCCTGCCGGGGAGTGAACCGGCCCCAGAACTCTCTGTTGCGCTCGGTAAATTCTTTCAATGGCTCATTCCACCATCTCCCGGCGCAAAGGGCTGCCGCACGGGATGTCCAGCGCCGCTTTCCTTCCCATAATCTCTTTGATGTGGCGCGGAGGCAGGCCGTATCCGGGCCGGATGGAGCGCACGTTTTCTTCCGTGAAGACATCACCCGTTTTCATGTCTTTTACCACGAAGAGCGAGCGCCGGAAGACACGACTTTTCTTTTCCGGCTCGGTGACGCGGTAGCTGACCTTCCCCAGCGCTTTTTCCGCCGTGCGAACCGCCGTTACCATTTCCCGGAACTCTCCTGGCTCAAGGGAGAAGGCGCTGTCCGGGCTCGGCTCCTTGCGGGAGAGCGTAAAGTGTTTCTCCACGATGCACGCGCCCAGAGAAACCCCCGCCACCGCCGCCGCCGTGCCCAGAGTATGGTCGGAAAGACCGGCCGGCACTCCGAATGTTCTGGACAGGTGGGGAATGGTGCGCAGGTTCATATCCTCAGGCGGGGCCGGATAGGCGCTGACACATTTCAAGAGAGCGAGCTTATTGTTGCCGGCGTTCCGGGCAGTCCGCACCGCTTCTTCAATCTCTTCCCTGCTTGCCATTCCGGTAGAGATAAGCACCGGCTTACCCTTGCGCGCGACGTATTCCACCAGCGGAGTATCCACGATTTCGAAGGAGGCTATCTTGTAAGCCGGGACATCTATTTCCTCCAGGAAGTCAGCCGCAGTCCTGTCGAAGGGCGTGGAGAAGAAGATTATCCCCAGCTCTTCAGCACGCTTCTTCAGTTTCGGCTGCCATTCCCAGGGCATGCAGGCACCGGCGTAAAGCTCATAGAGGGTCATCCCGTCCCAGGGAGTCCCGCCTTTGATGAGGAACTCTTCCCGTCGCGACGGAATAGTGAGCGTATCCGCGGTATAGGTCTGGACTTTCACCGCATCGGCCCCGGTCTCTTTTGCCGCGCGCAGCAGCTTCTCAGCCTCCGCGTACTCCTGGCGGTGGTTGGCGGAAAGCTCCGCCACGATGAAGGCGGGATAGCCGGGCCCGATTTTACGCCCGCTGATTTCGATATGCTTGACCTTGCTCATCGTTCAAGCTCTACTTCATAAAGCAACTGGAGCCTCAAATAGATGCGCTTCCCGCCCTCCAGGGTAAAATAAGCGCCTTTGTGGGGAGGGAAAGTCCTCGCCCGGAGAATATTTATCAGGTCGCGGGCGCAGTAAGCGGCATCAAGCTTGATTTCGTCTATTTTTTCCACATCACCGGTACGATGACAGGTACCGGCAGCCTTATCCTGGACGATGCGGGGGGCTTTGCCTTCCCTGATTAAAGGCCATGTCTCGCGGAACAAAGCCAGCGAAGCTTCTTCGAGTTTACGATAAAGAGTTTCTCCGGTATCCACGGGCTCCACCGGCACCTCTTTTTGGGCAATGATATCCCCGGTGTCAACGCCTTCCTCGACGTAATGCAGGGTGGTCCCGGCAGGTGTCCCTTCCACGATGCTCCACACGTTGGGATAAGCGCCCCGGTTGTAGGGCAGATAGGCGGGGTGCAGGTTAATCACGCCTTTGGGAAAAATGGAAATCATCTCACCTTTCAAAATATATCCGAAGTAAACAGAGAGGGCGATATCCGCCTCAAGCTCCCGGACAGCTTCCAACACAGCCGGTTCCCCAAGCTGTGTCCCGTAGAAAACCCTTCCGGAAGGAAGGGCCGCCGCACTTCTAATCTCCTCCGCGAACTTCTGCTTTCCCTGCGGATGGATAACCAGCCCGGTAATTTCTTCTCCCTGCTCCTTCAGCCACTGGAGGACCTGCAGACCCACCCTGTTGTTAGCAAGATAGATAATCTTCATGGCATCAGTTCTCTCACCGCCAGTCCGGCCATCGCCGCGGCAACCCGCTCTCCACCCCTGCCGTCAACCAGCCTCTTGCCAGAGGCACTTAGACCGGCACGGCCTGCCCTGTCGCGGATAAGCTCCCTCAGCTTCTCTTCAAGGATGACTTCCCCACCCTTCTCCCGGATTTTCACGCGGAGCGCCGCTCCTGCCGCGTCGGCGGTGGCGGCAATCATCTCCTGATTTCCGGCAACATCCATAAGAATAGCGGGAACGCCCATAAACATGAGCTCCCAGGTGGTAATTCCCGCCGCGGATACGGCAGCATCGGCCTGGGCCATCAGCTCCGGCATGTTCTTTGCATCGTGAATAAGCTTAACAGGGAGACCGCTCACCTCCGCCACAGCTTTCACTTCTTCGACGTGGGGACTTCCCGTCCCGATAAGCACGGTTATTTCCAGTTCTGAAATCCCGATGTTCCGCAGCGCCCTTATCACCTCAAGCGTATGATTCGCGTGGTCGGCGCCGCCCAGGGTTACCAGCAGATGTCCGGCCACTGCCGGGATTTCCCGCGTCCAGTCACGCCATTTGCGGAACTCCCGCCTCAGGAGCGCGTATTCCGGCCCCAGCAGCAGGCGGGTCCCGGGCCCGACATTATAGCGTAATTCCCCGGCGTGCAGGTTCTGGTTCAGGAGGATATCAGCGGCATAACGGGTAAGATGCGCCATATCGTCAATCACCAGCAGAGGGTGGCCCGCTGCCCTGATTTTCTCCTGGTAATCAGTATCGAAGTGATAGCCGTCGAGCACTACCCTGGCGCCGGGACTTTCCCGGAGGACTCCCTCTATATCTTTCCAGTCCGAAGAAGCTTCCTCCAGAAGATGAACATTAAAACCTTCCCCCCGCAGTCTTTGCCTCAACCCTTCGCTGTCACACGCGGTAACGAACTTCACGCTGCCGCCCGCGTCCTGCCATGCCTGACCCAGGGCGAGACAGCGCATGACATGGCCGGTGCCAATCTCAAGGCTGGCATCGGCGCGGATAATCAACTCTCCAGGCGAATTTCCCATATTCCCTAAGACGGGACCGCCTTCTGCCGGACATTCCGGTTGATTTCCAGCCAGTCAGGGTGTGCCGTTAAAAGCTGAATCACTTCTTCCCAGCCGAATTTATCATCCGGAAAGTACCCGTATATCTTGCGGACAAAGGCCAGGTCCTCTGCGGTGTCCACGGTCCAGCGCATGCCGGAGTAATCCTTGTCATTGCCGACATTCTTCATCCTGAATTTTCGCGGCTGGCCCCAGATGTAAGGCGTGACATGCTCGCGACGGGAGAGGTCGGTATCCTCCCGCCAGGCCTTCTCCAATGCCCCGAAGCTGAAAACCTCCGTGTCCAGTCCCCTGGGGAAACCGCGCTCCAGCAGGTTGCTGACATAGTCTGTCTCCGGGTAAGACGAAAGAAATTCGCCGACCACCTTGTCGATGACCTCCGGTTCAATCAGGGGACAGTCCGCGGTGATACGAACGACGGCCTCAGCCTGGTAAAACTTCGCCGCCTGATAATAGCGGTCGAGGACGTCTTCGCTGCTTCCACGGAAAAGCTGCCAGCCTTTTTTTTCACCCAGTCTTATCACCGCGTCATCGGCGCTCCGGTCCGTGGTGGCTACCACTGCCATGTCAACGTTCCGCGCCCTTGAAACTCGGTTGAGCACCCGCGTCAGCATCGTCTCCCCGCCCAGGTCCATGAGGATTTTTCCGGGGAGGCGGGTGGACTCCATCCGCGCCTGAATTATCGCCACAACCTTCATAGCACTACTTCCGGTAGGAACCGATTACTTTCCTGACCGCGGTGATAACATCATTTACATCCTGTTCATTCATCGCGGGGAAGAGAGGCAAAGTCAGGGCCCTGTCATAATAGTCCCCGGCGCGGGGGAAATCCCCCGGACGATACCCGAATTCCTGCTGATAATAGGGGTGCAGGTGCAGCGGCATGTAATGGACCTGCACGCCGATGTTTTCCGCCCTCAGGGCGTTGAAAATTTGCTTGCGGTCCGCATTGAGCCTTTCCAGAAGCAGCTGCACCACGTAGATGTGATATACCGCCCGGACATCACTTTGAACCTGAAGAGGAATCACCTCCTCCAGTCCGGCAAAGGCTTCGTCATAGACGCGGGCAATCTCTCTCCTCTTTTGAATAAAACCCTCCAGCTTTTTCATCTGGCTGAGACCGATGGCGCACTGGAAATCGGTAAGGCGAAAATTATGACCCGGCATTTGAATTTCATAATACCAGGGCTCATCGGGACGGTTACGGATGCTGCCGTGATGCCGGAAGGTCCTGAGCTTCTCGCACAGCTTCTCGTCATCGGTCAGGACCATGCCGCCCTCCCCGGTGGTAATGTGCTTTACCGGGTGAAAGCTCAAAATGGTCATGTCCGCGAGACCGCCCACCTTTTTCCCGCGGTATTCCGCCCCCAGGGCATGGGCCGCGTCTTCAATCACCAGCAGACCATTATCTCTGGCCAGAGAATTGATGGCGGCAAGGTCCGCCGGGTGTCCGGCAAAGTCCACGGGCATAATGGCCCTGGTGCGGGGGGTGATACGCTTCCGGATTTCCTCGGGGTCAACATTGATGTCCCCCACTTTGACATCAGCGAAAACGGGACGACCGCCGCAGAAAACGACCATATTTGCCGCGCCGACAAAGGTCACGTCGCTGACTATTACCTCATCCCCACTGCTGATGCCGGCCGCGGCACAGGCAGCGTGCAGGGCGGCGGTACCGTTGGAAACGGCCACACCGTATTTCGCCCCGCAGTAATCCGCCACTGTCTTTTCGAACGAATCTACCCGGGGGCCCTGGGTAATCCAGTCAGCTTTCAGGGTATCCGCGGCCGCGGCGATGTCTCCAGCATCAAGCCACTGGTGACCGTAGGGAAGATACTCTTTCCGGACCGGAGCGCCGCCTTCTATCGCCAGCTTTACCATCAAAGCTCCTCTATCATGCGGACTATCTCATCCCTGGCAAGCCAGCGGGTATTGGTATTACTGGCATAGCTGAAATCGGGCGCCAGGGGCCTGGCGCCACCCAGGCCGCCCTTTTTCCAGAACGGGAACTCCGGCTCGATAACGAAGAAATCGTCGAACTCGCAGGCGTGCAGCGCCTCCTCCTGGGTGAGCAGCACTTCATGAAGCTTCTCTCCCGGCCGGATGCCGATGATTTTCTTCTCGGCATCGGGGGCGACGACGTCAGCCAGGTCAATGACCTTCATGCTCGGAATCCTGGGCACGAAGATTTCCCCGCCCTGCATCCTTTCGATGCAGTTGATAACAAAGCGGACACCCTGATCAAGGGTAATCCAGAAACGGGTCATCTGCTCATCCGTGATGGTGACGACCCCTTTTTTCCGCTGCTCCAGGAAAAGGGGGATAACGCTGCCCCGGCTCCCGACCACGTTCCCGTAGCGCACGCAACTGAACCTGGTGCGGCGCTTACCGGCATAGGCGTTCCCCTGGACGAAGAGTTTTTCGGATACCAGCTTTGTCGCCCCGTAAAGATTGACCGGCTGGACGGCCTTATCGGTGCTGATGGCCATGACGTGGTCGATGCCGTTATTAATCGCGGCATCGATGATGTTGGCGGCGCCGTCGATATTCGTCCTGATGGCCTCGATGGGGTTGTACTCGCAGGTGGGTACCTGTTTCAGGGCGGCGGCATGAACGATGATATCGGCGTCGGTCATGGCGCGGTGCAGGCGGTCCCTGTCCCGGACATCCCCGATGAAGAAACGCAGCCTTTCATCGTTATTGAACTTCTGCCGCATCTCCATCTGAAGAAGCTCGCCCCGGGAATAGATGCGTATCGCCCTGGGAGAGTATTCCCGCAGTACGATTTCCGTGAACTTCTTCCCGAAGGACCCGGTCCCGCCGGTCAACAGTATTACCTTATCTTTCAGCATCGTCTAACCTTTCCCGAACCATATAATTTTACGAATGATTTGCGGTATATTTCAGATACTTATTACGCATGACAGGTCTCGCTCCGGGAGAACAAAGCCCGAAGGCGGACCGGATACCGCGGAAGCTGTTTTCCCATGATTCTGAGAGAAGCATAAGGGATTTATGAGTCTTAGTCAATAGCGGCAGCTATGTGAGGGAACGCCGTGTGCAAGAACTTACGGTCAGGATTGCCGGCTAAATCAGAAGTCAAGGGGATAGCGGAGGGGGAGAGATGATAGCGCGGAAACTAGTTGGCTGAGAACCGGCCCGGGGCCACCTTCCTCAGCGGCCACAGGTTGAAACAGACCTCTTTTTCCGCCGCTGCCGCCCAGGACGTTTCCACGGGGTGAGAATCCCGGAACCGGCGCATGCGCTCATCATGACACTGGAAATGCTCATTGAAATCCGCGCCGTCATTGTTGTTCGCGCTATCGGAATGCCACGTCATGGTCATCGGTCATCTCCTCTCCGGCAGCCAGGTAAAAACGCGGGGTCAGGTCCTCCCCTTTACCGCCCTGGTAACAGTAAAAGGAACCGCTGTCCAAAGTGAGCTTGTAGCGGGCATAACCCGGCAGGGAAATATCGATTCCGCCGTTTCGCATGGTGATATAAGCGTCCCCGAATGACTCTCCGGTTCCGGACGCCATTTTTCCCCAGTTGCCGCTTTCATCCCCTGCGTATAACCCGATTTTGAGGATGAGGTAGCGGTAGTGCTGGCTGAGTTCATAAGCATTGGTGAGATAAAGCGCGAATAAGGTATCCGCCGGAGTACCGGACGTATCCACGTAAAAAAGGTCGACGGGTTGAGGCAGGCCGCCGATAGCCCTGCTGAAGGCCGTCCAGCCCGGCTGGTCAGGGGCGGCGGCCTCAATCCGTACCGCCGGGGCGGCCGCCAGGCCGTTATCGTAAGCGTAAGCCACGGGCCAGGGGGTCAGCAAAATCACGGCAAGCAACAGAAAAAACAGGTTCTTCTTCATAATTCGCTACAGCCTGGATACTCCTGCATTCGCTTTCAGCTTAACCGCAGGTGAGGAAACGCGGCGTAAAAATAGGCGAGTAACCTGTAAACATTTTGTAAAGGTTAAAACGGCATGGGGTTTCGCCGGTCCTTTTCGAGTAGATACGGCTTTCTCCTGAACGGCGCGCCGGGAAAACCGGCGCGCGCCAGCTTTGGATAAAAAATCATGGATAGAATAATAAAAAGGCCCGGTGTCTTGCCGGGCCCTTTTTCACCCCAGAGATGCCGTTTATGCGGATACGGAACGCGCGTATGAAACTGAACTGGCGCCTGCGTTACGCTGCAGGGCCGCTTCCATCCTTCTCTCGACCTCTTCGATGGAGAACGGTTCGGTCAGGTAGCTTTCCGCGGCCAGGTCCAGACCTCTGACCATGTTTTCGCAGGTCCCCCATGCCGTCAGCAGCATAATGGGCGCGGGTGACCACTGCCTGATGCGAAGTGATAACTCGATTCCGCCGAAATCCGGCATCATGACATCGGCGATGACGAAGTCAGGCCGCTCTTGTTCCAGGGCCGCCTTGACGGTTTCATCCGCGTCGTCCGCCAGTGCCGTCCGGTAGCCTCGTTCCTGGAGCTTCCGGGGTAAAAAGGATAGCAGTATCGAGTCATTACTGATAATAAGGATCTTCGGTTTCGCTGCCATGGTGCCTCCTCGGAATTTCATATTGATTTACGTTCAGAGATTAACACCGGCTGCGTAAATAAAACATAAATGGAAACAGTATCGGCATAAATATCCCGTAATAAAAAGACGGGCCTTTCCGGCCCGTCTGGGAGGAAAGAAAACGGGAGGGCATCAGGAAGCTACGCCGATGTGGTAGCCGACACCCGGGACAGTCTGGATATAACGGGGCCGGGCGGGGTCCGGTTCCAGCTTCTTGCGCAGCCGCCCGATGAATACGCGCAGGTATTCCTTCTCGGAACTGTACTCCTGCCCCCAGACGCTCTGGAGCAGCATGGTATGGGTCAGCACCTTGTTCCGGTTCACGGCGAGGTGCTGCAGGACGGCATATTCCGTAGGCGTCAGCGGGACTTCCTTGTCGTTTAGGGTAACCCGCCGCATGGCGAAGTTTATCTCCAGGTCTCCGCAGGTGAAATTCGGCATCGCGGGTTCGCTGCCCCCGGCTTTACCGTGACGCAGCGCCGTCTTGATGCGCGCCAGCAGCTCCGCAATCCCGAAGGGCTTGGTAAGGTAATCGTCGGCGCCAAGCTCCAGGCACCTTACCTTGTCCACCTCGTCCCCGCGGGCGCTCAGGATGATGATGGGGACGCCGGACCATTCCCGGATACGGCGGCATACCTCTACCCCGTCGATTTTCGGCATCATCAGATCCAGAAGAATCAGGTCAATAAAATCGCTTTCCGCCGCGTGTAGGGACTCCTCCCCGTCAACGGCGGTAGAGACACTGTATCCCCTGGCTTTCAGATTGGTGCAGACCAGTTTCAGGATAGCCGGGTCATCATCGACGACCAGAATGTGTGTTTTATCCATGCTTATCACCCCTTAGTTCACTGGCAGTGTAAAATTGAATGTAGCGCCCCTTCCCGGCCGGCTTTCCACCCATATCCGGCCCCCGTGCGCTTCCACGATGCCGCGGCAGATAGCCAGGCCGAGGCCGGTACCGCTGCGGTGTTTTTCCCGGTGGTCATTCACCTGGTAAAAGCGGTCGAACACTTTCTGGTGCAGTTCCTCGGGAATACCCCTGCCCCGGTCAGCGACACTGACAATCACGTCTCCGCTGTTGGGACTGGCGGTAATGGCAATCGGCGTACCCTGCGGGGAATACTTCACCGCGTTTTCCACCAGGTTGGTCAGGACCTCCCCGATGCGCCCTTCATCCACAACCACCGGCGGCATGTCCGGGGGAACGTCAATCGATAGCTCATGCTGGCCGGCCAGTTTGCCCAGGCGGTCCTTTACCGAGGAAATCACCTGGTTCACGGTACGCTTCTCTCTTCTGACCTCCAGTGCTCCCGCCTCAAGCCGGGACATCATCAGCAGGTCTTCCACCAGACGGGTTAGCTTATCCGCGTCGCTGTCAATCGACTCCATAAAGTCGCGCCAGGTCTCCTCCTCGAAATCGACGTCCGGCTGCAGGAGGCTGTTGGCGGAGCCTTTGATTACCGCCAGCGGCGTCCGCAGTTCATGGGAGACGTTAGCCAGGAACTCCGTCCGCAGCGCGTCAAGCTCCCGCAGCGCCCTGGCGCTGGAAGCCTCTTCATAAAGCTGGGAGTTGCGCACAGCGATAGCGACCTCCTTGCCGATTGCCATCAACAGGTTAAGCTCTTCCCGGTCAAAGCAGCGTTCCTCCCGCGAAGCCACGGCAATTACGCCGATGCTTTCCCCGACGATGGATAACGGCGCGCAGAGATAAGACCGGTAGCCGGCACCGGCGAAGACGTCCAGGCCGGGGTCATGCTCGGTCAAGCGGGCAACGAGCAGCGGCTCTTCCTGCCGCATAACGCCGATTTCCACTCCGGCGGCGGTTTCCCCGCCCAGCTCTTCGATAACCTCAGGGGGGAAACCGAGCTGGCCTTTCAGTACCAGGCGCTCTTTCTCCATGATGTAGACGTATCCTGCTTCAATTCCCAGTGACCTGCTGACCTTCTCCAGGGCGGCCTTGATTATCTTTTCCAGGTCGAGCGACTGCGAGACGGCCTGCGCCACATCCAGCAGGATGCTGGTCTCCCGGTCATGCTGCGCCAGCCTCTCCATCAAGGCTCTGTTCTGGAGCACCAGCCGCTGCTTCTCCAGCCCCTTTTCGATGACGGAAATGAGATTATCCGGGTCGAGGGGCTTTTCCAGATAAGCAAAGGCCCCCCGGTTGAGGGACTCGGTAACGTTCTTCACCGAAGAATGGCCGGTGAGCATGATGACAATCAGGTCGGGATGGATTTCCAGCAGGGCGGAAATAAGCTCGGTACCATCCGAGTCCGGCAGGCTGATATCCAGAATGGCGGCATTAAAGAACTGCCCTCCCGCGCAGGCTAACGCTTCCCCGGCCATGGCTGCCGTGGCTGCTTCGTACCCCTTCGCCTGGAGTATCTTCTTTATGACGACCAGGAAATCCGCCTCGTCATCAACTATAAGTATACTGCTTTTCTCTTTCATCCTTTTCTTCCGCGGAGAAGTTCTTTCCACTAAGCTGGTGTATCAGGTCCAGTGCCTTCCAGGGGTCGAAAGGCTTATAAAGACAGGTCACCGCCGAAGCCGCCAGCGCCTCCTCGACGATGCGCTTCATTTCATCACGGAACCCGGTCATCATCACGGCCGTAATCCCGGGATTTATCTCCTTCAGGCGCAGAAAGGTCTCCAGACCGTTCATCGCATGCAGCTTGATATCGATCAGGGCGATGGGGTACTCTCTCTGGCGCGCCAGCACCAGCGCCTGCTCCCCGCTGTCCGCCGCGACCACCTCATAGCCTTCTTTGGACAGCGCCCTGGACATAATCTCCAGGATATCCGTATCATCGTCCACCAGCAGGATGGGGCCCGGTACCGAGGCTTCATTAATCAGCTCGATAATCCGGTCGATACGGATGGGCTTGCTGACCACGCAGTGGGCCCCTCCCTGCAGCGCCCTTTCAATCAACTCTTCATCGGAATAAGCCGTCATCAGGATGACGCGCGCGGCGGGACAGATTTCCCGCATCTTGCGGAAGGCTTCCACGCCGTCCATCTCCGGCATCACCACATCCATCAGGGTCACGTCAAAGTGGCGCTCGTGAAACTTGGTCAGCGCCACCACCCCGTTCGAAGCCGTTTCCACGAGGAAACCCCGACGTTTCAGAATCATGGAGAAGGTCTCCAGCAGGTCCTCGTTATCATCCACGACCAGTACGCTCACCTGTTCCTTCATTATGCTTTCCTTTCTTTTTGCACAGGCAGTCTGACGGTAAAGGTGGTCCCTTTACCGACTTCGCTCTCAACCTCTATCTTGCCCTTGTTCTGTTCCACCAGCCGCCTGGTGATGGCCAGCCCCAGGCCGATACCCTTGGGCTTGGTGGTAAAAAGCGGTTCGTATATCCTGCTCAGGTTTTCCGCAGGTATACCGCAGCCGTTATCCTCGAACCTGACCCACGCGGAGCCGTTTTCATTCCCGGTGGTTATGTTCAACTCCCCCTTGCCGTTCATCGCCTGGACAGCGTTAGACACGATATTGGCAAAGGCGCGCCCCACCTGCTCGGAATCCGCATAGACCAGCGGCGAGCCGCCGTTCAAATTGGCTCCCAGGTTCACTTTCTCCGGAATAACCACCCAGGACAGGCTTTCCTTCACCAGGCTGTTCAAATCGAATTCCGCCCTCTGGGGGGGCTTTATCCGCGTGAAATCGAGCAGGTCAGTGACGATGCGATTGGCGATGTCAATCTGCTTGTCGAGGACTTTCAAGGTATCTTTATCTTCTTCGTCTTTGGCGTTCTTCTCATCAAGGCCCATGTGAAGCAGGTAAGCACAGTTCCTGATTACGTTCAGGGGGTTGCGCAGCTCGTGTCCCACGCCCGAGGCCAGTTCCCCCACCGCCGCCAGGCGTTCCGAGCGGATGAGTTTTTCCTGGACCTGCTCCAGGTCCCGAGTGCGCTTTTCCACCATGTCTTCAAGCTGCTCGTAATATGTGCGCACGGAGTGCTCCAGCTCCATCCCGTGGACCGCGCCGCTGATGCGCTCCGCCATGGTCCGGAGCAGTTCCCGATGAGATTCCAGCGAGTTACGGGCGCAGCTTATCTCAAGACTCCCGAACACGTCACCGCCGGTCCTGAGTTCTTCTTTGATAACGTGAGGTAATTCCTCAAAGTCCCGGCTCTGGAAGACCCTGTCCCGGACCGTAAGCCTGGCGCCGGTCTCCTCCGGATACTGCATGGCCTGTGGCAGCATATCCTTTACTTGTATCAGAAAGGCCTCCAGGGCATTCTCCCTCTCCGCGGCCCTGCCGATTTCGTACAGGCACTTCAGCTCCCGGACGCTGCCGCGGCGCTGCTCGTCACTCTTTTGCAGCATCGCCACTACCGCGCCGACGGCGCTGAGGATAATGGCGAAAGCGGTGGGTTTGAAAAGGGCGTTGGGATAGGCGTCAAACAATATCGCGTACGGCAGGACCGCCACGGTAGCCGCCACGGCCACGGAAATCGCCCCGCCGATGCCGATTACGTATGCGGCATAAACTACCGGCGCGAAAAAGACAAGCGCGTAAACATCGATGCCGAACAGGTTATGGAACCTGCCCAGCATATCGGCGGCATCAGGCAAACCCAGGTAACCCAGCGCCACGGGGAGGTAGTATAACAGCGTGCACGCCAGGGTTATCGCGGAGATACGCCATACATAACGGCGATACTTTACCCTCTTTGCTCTTATTTTATTCCCCATCTTCGTTCCCCCTTAAGTAACGGTCTAGCCATTTTCTATGCCCATTTAAGGCTATTATCCCCCGGCCGAGGGGAAAAGCATGTTAGCCCTCAAATTTCCGGTAAACGTTCCTGTATTTTCCGCCGGGAGCCCCCGACCCCGGCGTTTTATTCCCTTTCCTCCTGTACCCACTCCCGGACCAGGGATTTGATTTCCTCGGCCTCGCTCAGCAGCTCATCGATGGTGACATCGGGCAGGGCTGCGATGAGGCCGGCAAGACGGTTTTCTTCGTCCTCCTCCTCGCTGAAAAAATCGTCGGAAGCGTCTCCCGCGGATTCCTTGGCTACTGGGGATGCCGGAGGCTCTGTCTTTTCTTTGCCGGGACCCGAGGCGGTGATGCTATCCGTTTTTATCTCCGCTACCATTATCTCTTCCTCATTCCGGTCTTCGTCAATGACAGGTGTCCGGTGAACCGATTTATTCGGTTCGGTGAGAAGCATCTCCGCCTTGATTTCAGCTTCGGTCATCGCTTCATTTTCCCCGGAATCATTCCGGGACAGGTAAAGACCCCGCAACTGGTCCTTGGCTTTCTCCAGGTCCTGAGTACGCCGCCCGACCATATCCTCGAGGCTGGCTATCTGGTGTATGATAGCTTCCTCTTCTTCAGAACCGGTTTCGCCACGCTTGTTCTTCTTCTTAACGTCATCCGGCAGAGAAGCCAGGTCTTCATCCGAATCCCTGGATTTACGCTTACCGAGAAACATGACGCACCTCCTTATCCTCAGAATCATGATTACTTGAATTTACCATCACGTATCGCCTTGGATAGAATCCCATACAGCTCGTAGAAGTCCGTCTTGCCCTGCTCATGCACCTTCCGCAGGGATTCCGCACGCTGCTTCAGTATCTTATAGATTTCCCTTCTTCTTTCGTGGGGCAGACCGCGGCGGGGGGCCAGCTTGTACTCCAGAAGGTAGGAGTTCTGAAAGCCCCGGAAGTGAAAGGTATCCGTTACCGGGTCCCAGGTAAAAACCTCAATAAAGGAAAAGGAATCCGAGACGGAATCGTAACTCACAATTTCATTGATGCTGGTCAGGCGGCGGGCGGGCTTTCCGTTGGGCAGCCTAACCTGCTGCGCGATGGCGACCACGTTCAGGTTGTCTACGTAGGTCTTGGGCACGTTGATGGGATGCCCGCTGACACGCTGGATAAGCTTGGTGACAGATGCGGCATGAAAAGTACTCATACAGGCGTGGCCAGTCTGCATCGCCTGGAAGGCGATGGCGCCTTCCTCACCGCGAATCTCACCCACGATTATCAGGTTTGGCCTCTGCCTTAAGGCCGCCTTCAGCAGGTCAAACATGGAGACCTCCGAGGACTCCGAGTTCTTGGCAGAACCGCGGGTACAGCCCCGTATCCAGTTATGGTGAGGCACCTGTACCTCGGGGGTATCCTCGATGCTGACAATCTTGGCTTCGGGGGAAACGAAGGTGGTCAGCGCGTTCATCAGGGTGGTTTTCCCGGAGGCGGTTTCTCCGGACACCCAGAGGTTCATCCCTTCCTGGATGATAATGGAAAGATAAGCCGCCATTTCGTAATTCAAAGCGCCAAACCCGACAAGTTCCAGAATACTCAGCGGCGTATCGGAGAACTTTCTGATGGTGAAATTGCTGCCCCGCTTGGAGACATCCGTGCCGTAGACGATATTGATACGGGAGCCGTCCGGCAAGGTGGCATCGACACAGGGCTCGCGGAAGGTAACCGGGTGCCTGATGCTTTCGGCAAGCTGGATGACAAACTTGTCCAAATCATGGTGGCTCTCGAAGCCGATGCTCGATTTGAGTCCGCCGAACATCCTGTGCTCGACGAAGATATTCCCCAGCCCCGAGCAGGAAATATCTTCGATATTAGGGTCGTCAATCATCGGCTGGAGCACCCCCAGACCCTCCAGTTTACGGCGCATGAGGTAACGGATGCTGCGGTAGCGAAACGGGTTTACCGTGATTTTATCCTTTACGGCAACATTACCGCGGAACTGCTCGAACATGCCGCCGCTTTTCTTGGGCGCCGAGGCCCCTTTATCCTTTACCAGCACAATGCGGTCGATAATACTCATCACGGTATCCATCCGTTTGCCCGCTTCAACCACCATTTCCAGTTCCTCGACGTAATCCGCAAGACGCGTTTCCAGACCGTCCAGAAAGGCGTTCTGCCCTTCGTTCAAGCATGGCTCTATGGGGATGTAGTGATTGCGCACGTCATCAGCGTTCATCAGGATGTGGACAAATACTTCTCCATCCGCAGAGTAAATCAGGTTCGGGTCTTTCTTCCCCTTCAGGCTCCGGTCTAACTCCGGACAAAACTGGGGCATCCCGAACTCATCCATGGGAAAGATATGCAGATACTGCAGGACATGCAGGTTTTTCTTGCACGTTTCCTGCAACTCCGGTGAGAGGCCGGGGAAAGTGGGGCACCTGCCCAGGTCATCCCCGCATTCCCTCCCGCAGTCCCCGGGGCACATCTTTATTTCAAAAGGCAGCAGCGACACGCCGTACCCTCCTATACTCTCGCTTTAGCCAGGGGGATAATCCTTATCCCTAACTTGGGTTCAATATCAAAACTGACCACATCGCCGGTGGGCCTTTCCGCGCCATGCACCTTCAGCACTTCCAGGTTTTTCACCAGGCGGTCGCCCATCTGCTCCAGCTTGAGCCGGAAGCGGGCGTCACACAGGGAACGCGTCCTCGCCAGCATATCTTCCTCGAAGGCATAGGAGTGCGCCACGAGGATAATGCTGCGGTCCTGGTCACAAATCTGCTTGCACTCCGAAAAGAAATCGATAATCGATACCGGGTTGCTGTGGGAGACGAGCAGGGTAATGGAATCGACGATGATGAGCTTGACCCTCTCCGGAAGGCTGGAAAAATGGTTGGCCAGCAGGGTAAAAGGTTTCCGTCCATCCTTAAGCAGGGTGCTGTGAAAGGAGAGCGGAAAAATATTAAAACGGTCTGCCAGCAGGTAATCGATGGTGAACATGGAGAGGGAGTCCATCTGCGCAATCAGGCTCCTGATTGTATTTTCCGTGGTGTAATAGGCGACCGAAATCTCATTGGTGGCCAGGGTCCCGTTTGCCAGGTGCTGGCAGAGCACGCTTTTCCCGGCATCCGAGTGCCCCTCTATCAGCACCAGCGACCCGACGGGTATCCCCCCTCCCAGTTTTTCATCCACCTCCGGGACGCCGGTCAGCACGAGTTCCTTTTTTTCAGCCTCTTTTTCCATTACTATCCGGCCTCCCCACGGTTTTTAGCGGCTTTCTTCGCTTTTTCCGCCGGTCCCGGTTCTTCAGCATCGGGGTCAATATCGATCGTGAACTCCTTTTCCATGCCGTCTCCCTGCGGAACGACCAGTTTCAATTTCAGGGGGCGGTATCTGGGTTTCTCCTCTTCCGCGGGTTCCTCTGTCTCCTCGTCACCGGCAATCTCGCCGCCGAGGGATGCCGCCGGGTGCAGCGGAGCGCCGCCTCCGGCGAGTATCCCGTGAAGCTCCAGGAGGAGGCGACTCCAGACATCGGCCATGCCGGTGTCCTGCGGCTGCGCGGAGGTGATTTCCATGAGCTGGAGAATAACCTCTTTCAGCTCCTGGGAAAGGTTACCGGTAATCCCGTAGACTTCAAGGAAAGTGGCCAGCTGCTCGCCGCCGATTTCCCCACGGGCGCTTGCCACCCAGCGGATCAGGTTCGCCAGCAGGTTAACCTGCGGCGTCGGCGGGCCGGATTCCGCCCTGGCCTGCGCTTCCCCTCCGGAGATTTCCTCCGGGGGACTTACAGGGTCATGGCCGCGCGGAGGCTCGGGAGTTTCGTTCCGCCTCGGCGGCGGGGCCGCCACCACGGTCGCCGCGGGTTCCATGTTTTCGGGACTTTCACCGGTTTGTCCCGCAGCGGCCTGTGTCATGAAAGCACCGCTTGAGACCGCCGCGGGCTGGGCCTGCGGCGCTATCCCCGCACCGCCGCCGACCACGCCTGCCTGGGGCGGGGGGGCTGATGCGGCAGATGCGGGAGAGACGGATGCCGCGCCGGGGGAAGCCTGGAACGGTTCCCCGCCGCTCACCTCTACTTTCCCCGGCATCACCATAGGGCCATGCGACTCGTCGTCCGAGGTGGGGATTAAGATGGTATCGTGGGAAGGCACCTTGGCACGCTGCAGGAAGTCCCTGACGCTGGACAGCGTTTCCTTCACCTCCCCCTTCATCAGTTTCAGCTCGCTTTCCAGCATTTCCACTCGTTTGCCTGTCTCCATTTATCTGACCCCCTTTTTGGCGCCGCGCTGCGCGTTTACTTTCCCCTTTTTGGTATCCGCGGGGAGGGGCGTCTGTCCCTCCATCTGGAAAGTGCGGATATCCAGGAGAATTTGCTGCAACTCCATTTTGATTGTCTGGAACTCTCCCTCCAGCACGTTGATTCTCTCGTCTATATCCATATCGCCCCCTAAAGCTGAACAGACTTGAAAAGAGCCTCCGCCATCATCGGCAGGAACATGAGACCGGCGCCGGAGATGGCAGAGGTAAAAGAAAGATTGTACAGTATTTTATACCAGCTGCCGCCGTCAGCAATGCTCGGCGCGATGGCGTCAGCTATGGTGAACACGAAGACCAGCGGGAATATCAGGGCAGTCATCATCTCCAGGCCGGAGATGTTGAAGCTGGTGAAAGAGCCGATGTTCGGCGCCCCGGCGACACTGGGCATCACTTCCTGCGCCTTGCCGACCATGGTGGCAAATGCCACGATGACTTCCGTGATAAATATCAGCAGCAGGACCACGGAAGCGTGCATCGCCATGCAGAGCCAGCGGAAGGGCATGGTCACCGTCCTGCGCCGGGCCCGCAGCAGAGCGATATTATCCGCAAAGATAGATGCCTGGTACCCGGCCTGTCCGGGCGACCCTCCCAGCTCGATGGTGTCATAGAACATGCCCACGCTGCGGTTGGCCAGCTCGCTGCCCGTCTCGTCAACGAACTTTCGCCAGCTGAATTTGGGCCGGATGCCCGCAACGAGCCTGGTATGCAGGCGTTTCACCGTGGTACGCAGGTTATTCATGGCATCGATGTCAACCCGGCCCAGCGCATCGCTTACCGTCGTTCCCAGGGCGGCGCATACCGCTCCCAGTGACCTGAGGAAGGTGCCTACCTCGGCGTCCCTTTTCACTACCTTGCGGTCATCGGCGCTCATGATAAAACCCAGTGGGAATATCAGCACGGCGATGGCCAGCAGCGCCGGTCCCAGGTCAGACCCTACCAGCATGATAACGGCACCCATCGCCAGGGCACCCGGCACCAGGAACTTGAACAGCCTTTGCGCCAGTTTCTGCTCGCGGGACCCGGCCCAGCTAAGGACCATCGCCTCTTTCGGGGAGACGATATAGATAAGCCATACCCCCATCACCGTGGTGCTGATGGCCAGGAAAGCCATGCCGATTATAATGCCGGTCTCTATCTGCCAGATCATGGTGGATACCACGCCGACGATTATGACCAGAACACCGGCGAGGATAAGGGAGATGAAAGCGTCCGTCCACATCTTCATAGCTTCCAGCTTCCTGCCGTACTCGTTCAGGTAAGCCTCCGCCTGTGCCTTCGCCTCACGTTCCAGAAAGTCCGCCTCCGGCTCACCGGAGAGTAACGAGTTGGAGAAACGGAGCAGGAGCCCCTTTATTTCATCCTCTTCCGCAGACTCGCCCACGATGCGGCATGCCTGGGCATAGTCATATTTCAAACGCCGGCAGGCAAGCTCTATCTTGTGGAAATACTCGGCGGAGGAACAGTCCAGTTCCGCGGCCCGCTCAAAAATACGCGCCCGGGGCACGCCGCCGGCAGCGATGACGGACATGTACGAAAGCTGGTAGAGCAGGTCAAAGCTGAGCGCTGCCTTGCTGCGGCTTTTCTTACCGCCGAAGAATTTCTTCAGCGTTGGTAATCTATCAAGTATTTTTTCCAGCATTGCTCCCTTTTCCGCTTCCTATTTACCAGGAGAAATACACCGAGGCCGGGATGCCGTTAGGAGTGGCGACAACCACCATGTTCATCGTGCCATTCCCCACCGCCGGGTCCAGCTTCGCTTCAATCTCAACTATCTCCTTCGGATTAACGATACCCGGTTCAAAGACTTCCGGGTCTCCGCTGTCCAGGATAATGCGGGCTTTCTGCCATTCGTTTTCGCCCAGTTCCCCCTGGGCATAGGGCAGCCATTTCACGTAATAGCTGCCGGTGCTGTCATAATACTGGACGATAACGTCCCATCTATTGAAATCGGTCACCTTCGTCTGACCGCTATTACGCAACCTGATAAAGAGACTGTCTGGAGACGGCATGGTGGTATTCACCGTAGCGAGTTCAGTCCTCATTATTTCCTCACCCCGGCTGCTGATTTCTTCCAGGCTGGTGGTGGTGGTGTCCACCGAGGTGAGAAAACCCTGGGACATCGCCATGCCGCCGAATATCACCAGTACGATACAGAGTACCGAGATTATTACGGTCTCCATAATTCCCCTTGCTTACATGCTGAAATAATATTCATCTGAGATTCCGTTCGGGATAATCATCTTGCCGAAATATGTGCCCGCGCCGGGGTCTGATTCATAGGTGATGGTAATCTTGAGAGTGGCGCTGCTGAGCCACTCGGTATCGTTCTCCAGGCTGTATTCCCAGAAGGGATAGCCCCCGCCGGCGTCATCAACATAAGGAATCCTTTCAAAGTTGTACTGCTGCCCGAAGAACACATCGCTCTGCTCAATGGCGACAATTCGTGAACTGCCGACGTTTTTCACCCACAGGTATACGCTGGTCCGGTTAGCCGTGTTGGCCGCATGGACGATGCTGATCCGGCTCTTCATCCGGTCATCTATCTTGTCCGCCATACTGACCATTGCCGCGCTGGACCGGTTTACCATCGGATATACGCTGTTGAAAACGATTATCATGCAGACGACTCCCGCTATGATTAGTAGGGCGGTCGTTACGGCCTTGTCCACTAAAGACCTCCGTCAATCCTGAAGAACAATCAAACAAACTCTAAAACGCAATGGGGTCTTTCCTCGCCATTCCCCTCCCCGACCAAAGCCCCCCTTCACCACCCGGGTCCGGGGCGGGGGCGGAATCCGCCCCCCGCCCCGAAGACTCTTGACTAATGCAGGTTCATGATGGTGTCAATCCAGGCAGGTGTGGTGCGCTCAATCTCCAGTACCGCACCGACCGGCGTGCTGACGATAAGACTGAAGGTCTTGTTTACGGTCAGGTCAGTACTGAGAGCGTCAATCAGGTTACCGCCGCCGGTACCGTTGGCGCTGTTACCGATAGTAATCTTGAACTTCTCGTTCTGCTCCAGCAGGTTATCGGAGTCTGAGCCTCCCAGCTTGGTTATGGTCCAGTACAGGTCATTCACGTGCTGGTCCTGGTCAACATAGTTGATGACCACCTTGTTTGTGCTGCTGCTGGATGCGGTCCCGGTGTTACTGGCATTGGCGCTGGGCGCGGTGAAGTCAATCGCCTCGCCGCCGAGGACGTTGGAGACTGTGAAGCTGATCTGCTTGATGGTGCCGCTGCCACCGGTTGTCTGTGCGGTAGCGATGACGCCGCCCTTGAGCTCCAGGGTGCTCCGCGCTTCTTTCAATCCGGCATAGACCGCCTCCTGGCTTTTCTGCGTGGAAAACAGGCCCGCGGAAAGCGTGGTGTAAGCGAAGACCGCGGCCACCACGACGAAGGCAATCAGGATGATGGCCGTCTCCAGCCCGGTGATACCTTTCTCATGATTTAGAAACCTTTTTAGCATTGTTCCTCCTTTTAGAATCTGTATGTTAGAATTTATTTACGGCAATCTCATCCGTTCTCTAGTGCAGGTTTTCAATCGGGTCGATGTTGGCGGGTGTGGTGCGCTCGATCTGCAGTACCGCGCCGTTAGGCGTCAGCACGACAATGCTGAATGTATCATTGACACTCAAGTCAGGATTAAGCGCACTGATGAGATTACCACCACCGGAGTCGCTGGCCGTAGCGCCAATGGTGATTTCAAACTTTTCGTTCTGCTCCAGCAGATTGTCGGAATCAGAGTCCCCCAGCTTGGTAACGGTCCAGAAGAGGTTGTCCACCTCCTGGCTCTGGTCAACATAGTTGATGACCACTTTATTGGTGCTGACACTGCTGTCAGCTACCCCCCCATTTGCGGTAGCGTTTGCGGTCGGCGGAGTGAAGTCAATCTCTTCCCCCCCGAGCACGTTAGCAACGGTGAATTTTACCTGCTTGATGGTCCCGCTGGAACCGGTGCTATCGGCTACCGCGATGACGCCGCCCTTGAGCTCCAGGGTGCTCCGTGCTTCCTTCAGTCCGGCATAGACCGCCTCCTGGCTCTTCTGCGTGGAGAACAGGCCCGCGGAAAGAGTGGTGTAAGCGAAGACCGCGGCCACCACGACGAAGGCAATCAGGATGATGGCCGTCTCCAGCCCGGTGATACCTTTCTCATGATTTAGAAACCTTTTTAGCATTGTTCCTCCTCTTGTCTTGCTAGTTAGTCTCGAACTTGAAATGCGGGTTATTGGAGATGTTTCCTTTTCTTTCTCCCTGTAGCATCACCTCCTTCAGCGTTATTCCTGTTGTGCTCATCTGATTTTCCTGTTAAGTGTTCTGCACGTTCTTCGAGATATTGAGCACACTCCCCCCCGAGGCTCCCGTTGCCGGAGGTACGGCCTGTCTTGCCGTGGAGCGGGTTTCAAACAGGTCAAGCCAGACCTCAAGTGGGCCGGGGTCAGCCGCTGCCACGAGGGCAACGCTCTTTATCGCGTCGTAACTCTCCGGTATTTCGGAGAGATTCAGCGTCAATTTATGCCAGGTCCTGCCGTCGAGGGCGTTACCGGGAACAGGCTGTGTTACCACGGTAATCCCGGCTTCCCCGCGGAGGACCAGCGCCAGATAATCATCGCCGATGTCCGCGCCGGACTTTATCCAAAGCGAGGTTTTCCGGCCACCGCTTAAATCAAGAGGGGACAGATAAGCGACAAGGCCCGTGCCAAACCCTTCCGAAATGGATATACCGGTGCTGGAGCTGCCGCTTACGTATGACATGGTGTCCCGGTATGCCGTGACGCCGGCTCCAGGCCTCCAGGTGCCTCCCTCGCGGGACGGGGGGAGGACGCTCCCCGGGCCATTTACGGATGCGGGTGCGGCAATCATTTCTGTGCGTTCCACGGTCTTAATATCTCCCCTTCTCAAGGTCCCCGGGCCGGTAGCGGCGGTCAGGACTATCACCACAAGCGTTACCAATATCACGGGTAAATCGAGCTTCACGATTCTCTTCTTCGTTCCCGGGGTGTAAAGTTTTTCCGGCATTAGTTCTTCCCTGCCCTGACATCAGACCGGAAGCGGCCCTAATGCAGGTTGACATACTGGCTGACCCGCGCCGGGACGGTCCTTTCAATAGGTAAAACCGCCCCTACGGGGGGTTTAACCTCCAGGGTGAAGGTATGGTAAGGCCCGATGTTATCCGCGTTAGACAGGTCTACGGTAATAAGGAAAAGCTCGTTCTGGTCCAGCAGGTTGTCATCATTAGTGGAGACCAGCTTAGTCAGCGTCCAGTTCACGGTGTTGATTAACTGGTCCTGGTCCTGAAAGGAGATAACTACCTTATTGCTGCTGTTCGAGGTATCGGTAAAATCCACGGGTTCGTTAAATGGACGTCCGCCCACGCTGAAATAGATTTCCGTGATGACCCCGTTGACCATTTTGCCGATGACATCACCCTTAATCTCCACGGTACTCCTGGTTTCCTGCAGACCGGAGTAGACGGCTTCCTTGGCTTTCTGGGTGGAAAACAGTCCCGCGGAAAGCACCACATAAGCGAACACGGAGGCAACAATTACGAACGCGATGAGGATAATTGCCGTCTCCAGCCCGGTGATACCTTCCTGGTTCCGATGCCCCCACCTGATGAATCTGCGCATGGGAATTCCCTCCCTTTTCCTAGGTGCTTACAATCTAACGTGATTCCGCAGAAGGGAATACCAGACCATCCCTAATCCTGATAAACCAATGGCACCAATCTTTATTGAGGGATTCACCCAGCGGCAAAAACAGGCGACTACCAACCACAATTGGTAGTCAGCACCTATTGAAAAGATAGTGTCAGATGGCAGAATCAAAGCGGTATTTTTGACCGAGGGCCAAATCTTACGGTTTTTTAATAAGATATTAATGAAATCTTTATGATTGTTTATTCTTATCTTTATGAATGTAATCTAGAATTGGATAGTAATTTAGAACCAGGACGAAAGTATTACTAAAACAAGTGGAAGCTCTGCCTTCCAACCGTCAAGCACTCGGGAAGTGCAAGAGGAGACCGAATATGAACCAGAACCAGACCGAAACGAGGACAGTAAAACTCTACGTGGTGGAAGAGCAGGAGATTTACCGGGAAATCTATAAGTCCATTATCACTTCCACGGACGCCGTTGTCCTGCAGCAAATCTCCGGAAATGAAAGAACCGTTTCCCTAGTACAGGCGGTATCCCGGTTTCACCCTGATGTTATTTTGCTGAGTACCAAAAGGCTCCACCGGGACGCCATCACCGAGCTGGAACAGATACGCGGGGACTATCCTAAAATCGGGATAGTCCTTCTATTAATGTTCTGCACCAACCAGGATACGGAACTGCTGCGCAAGCTTGCTCTCAGGGGAGAGGGAGGGATGGCCATCTTCCTCAAGCAGTCGCTGGACCAGATAGACCAGCTCTGCCGCACAATCCTTGCGGTCAGCCAGGGACAGGTCATCCTGGACCCGCCGCTCGCTTCCTTCCTGTTCGCGGGAAAGCCGGAGTCACCTTTCCTGAAACAGCTCACCGGCCGTGAGACGGAGATACTGGGGTTGCTGGCCCAGGGACATACCAATGCCGCTATCGCCCAGGTATTGTTCATTGACGTGAAAACGGTGGAGCACCACCTCAACAGCATGTACAGCAAACTCAAGGCAGATTCTGATTACCGGAACAAACACCTGAGAGTCAGCGCGGCCAGGCTTTATCTGGAAACCCTGGGGGGAATCAGCCCGCAAGGCAATATGCTGACCCAAGCCGTCGCCACCCAGAGCTGATTCTTATTCTTCTGACGCGAGCTTCCCGACATCCGCCCAGTTATGCCTGGGCACATCACGGATAAGCACCTGGACGGCTTCCGCGGAAACGCCCAGCTTCATCACCGCCGCGGTAATATCCCGCACCAGCGTTTTCTTCTGCTCCAGCGTGCGTCCCTCGAACATATCCACGGTGACAAAAGGCATATTAATACCCCCGTAACAGTCCCGCTGCCACTTTAAGGCCGGCGATGTGCCGGCCACCCCCCTTATGGTAACCGATAACCGGCAGGACAACCGCAATCAGTCCCAGAATGATAGTCGCGATTAACATGGGCGGAGTTCTCCTTTTCCGGGTCTTATTTCCTTCTCGCCGACTATCTTACTGTCGTTTGAATTTAGCCCGGAGCGCCTCGATTTCCTGCTGCTTCTGGAATTCTTCCTCGCTCAGGGGCTCGCAGGACTTTACCTGGCCGTCTTCCAGCAGAATGGTGAAGAGCGCCTTGCATTTCCAGCACTTATAGGGACCTTCATACCGGGTCTGCGCCAGGGACATGGTCCCCTCGGTGGTGCATTTCGGACACTTGATTTTCATTAACATCGCCACATACTCCTTTCCCTCACTACAAGTCTTACCTTAGATGAAAATTGTCCCGCCCGTCAAATCGGTTTACGCACCAGCAGGCAGACGTTCCGGGAAAAATATTTCAGCGGGAAACGGTAAGACCTTTCGGGAAACGATCTTATAATGGAGAGCCCGGCTTCTCCCGCCAGTTTTTCCAGCTCACCGTAAGAAAAAAGATAATAGTAGCGGTACAGAGTCTTTTCCCTGGTATGCCAGGGGACCTGCGCCTCTTTGCCGGAAAACCAGAACCGGGGCTGCCACCTGTTCCACACGGTGATGAAAGCCTCCCCTCCCGTCCTGAGAACCCTCCTCAATTCCCATAGGGCTTGAAGCCTGTCCTCACGGGTGGGGAGGTGGTGGTAGGTAGCCACCGCTATCGCCCGGTCGAAAAATTCGTCAGGATAGGGAAGCTGCCGGGCATCCGCTTCCTGAAGCCGCACCTTCAGGCCGTGTTTCTCCGCGTACTTCCAGGCCAGTTTGAGCATCTCCGGGGAAAAGTCCACGCCGTAAAGCTCGAAATTATCCTTGAAGGGGAGAAAATCAGCGCCGTGGCCGCAGCCCACGTTCAGGAGTCTGCCACCTTTCCAGCGCCCGGCCAGTTCTTCCAGCTCGCGACGGAAGATAGTCCAGTGCCGGAAGTTATACCAGCCCGGCGCAATCTGGTCGAATACTTCTCTCATTGTTGTCGACATCCGAAATTTGCTAAACTTTTATCGGATACCCCAATGTTAAAGGCAAGATGAGGAAATTTGCAAGGACGATATCGGGGGTAACGCCAGTAGCGGTGATGACCCTGCCCCGGGAATGCCCGGGGGAGTGTGTCTACTGCCCCACCTATACCGCTACGCCCCAGAGCTATACCCCGGAATCACCGGCGGTGCTGCGCGCCCGGACGTGTGATTACGACCCCCGAGAGCAGATACGGCTCAGGTTAAAAGCCCTGTCCGAGATGGGGCACCCCACCGATAAGATAGAGCTGATTATCATGGGCGGCACCTTTCTGGCATCTCCGGAGGAATACCAGTACCGGTTTATCAGGGAATGTTACGATGCCCTGAACGGAGAGGAATCCGCCACCGTGGAGGAAGCGAAACTGCGCAACGAGACCGCCGCACACCGCTGCACCGGCCTCTGCATCGAGACCCGGCCGGACTGGTGCGGGGAGCGTGAAATCAGGAGGATGCTGGAGTTCGGCGCCACCAGGGTGGAGATGGGGGTGCAGACGCTCAGCGACGATATTTACCGTCTTATCCGGCGGGGACATACCGTGGCGGATGTTTACGATGCCACGAGAAGGCTCAAGGAAAATGGCTTCAAGGTCTATTACCACTGGATGCCCGGCCTTCCCGGAATGGCGCCGGAGGCAGACCTGGCGATGTTCGCGAGGCTGTTCGCGGATGAAGGCCTGCGCCCGGACGGACTGAAGCTCTATCCAACGATGGTCGTGGAGGGGACGGAACTGGAACAGTGGTACCGGGAGGGACGCTTCACACCCTATGATTTTGACACCATGGTCGGCCTCATCGCGGAAATGAAATCCGGCGTTCCGAAATACGTCAGGCTGGCGCGGGTGGTGCGTGACATTCCCTCAAAATTCATCACCGCCGGTCTGAAGAACTCGCCGCGCAATATTATCAAGGAACGCCTCCGGGAAAAAGCGCTGGAGTGCCGCTGTATCCGCTGCCGGGAATACGGCCACCGAATAAGAGAGGGCTTCCAGCCCGGTGAACCCTTTTTAAATCGCCTGGACTACGAAGCCTCCGGGGGCCGGGAAATTTTCCTCTCCTTCGAAGACGGGCAAGAGACCCTGTTCGGCTTGCTCCGCCTGAGAATACAGTCCGGACCTGTCCCGGCGCGGGGAGGGGAAGAAACCGGAAGCAACAGCGCCATTATCCGGGAGCTCCACGTCTTCGGGCCGGAAGTCCCGCTGCAGCAGCGCAGGCCGGAAACCGCCCAGCACCGAGGCCTGGGGAAAGCCCTTCTCCAGGAGGCTGAACGCATCGCGGGTGAGGAATTTCAGGCAAGGCAGATTGCCGTCCTGAGCGGAGTGGGCGCCCGGGAGTACTACCGCGAGTCCGGCTACCACTTACAGGGAGACTACTTGCGGAAAAGCCTGGTGACGCAAAACTGCCCCGTCTAGCCCCGGCGCTTTTTTCTCTTTTGCAGCTCGTCCAGGCGGGCATCGCTGATGCCGAAGTGGTGGGCAATCTCGTGCTGCACTACCGAGGCTACTTCGCGGATAATCTCGCTTTCAGAACGGCACATCTCCTCAATCGGCTTCTGGTAGATGGTAATCTTATCGGGGATTACCATCCCGTAGTAGCTGCTCCGCTCGGTCAGGGGGACACCCTCATACAGGCCCAGGAGGGTCATGCCCTTCTCCAGGCGGGACTTTTTTAACTGCTCCGGCGAGGGTTCCTCCTCCACAACGATATCGATGTTATCCAGTCTCTCCTGAAACTCCTCGGGGAGATTCAGTACCGCCTTCTCCACCAGCGACTCAAAACGTTCCAATTCCATTTATCGCCCGCCCAGCCGGGAAATGGGGAAACTCATCCCGTCCCTTGCCGCCAGCACCTCAATCCCCGTCTCCTGGGATAGTCTCTCCGCTATCTGCCACGGCCGCGCCTTCCAGACACCCATCCCGTAATGGGTAATAATCGCTACGCGCGGTTTGAGCTCCGTGACCAACCGTGCCACATCCGGTACCGTCAGGTGGTCAATCGCCGGGCGCGCTTCCATCATCACCACGTTGATGATGAGCAGCTCTCCCCGGTAGCTTTCCAGCAGGCCATCGAAATAGCGGGTATCCGCGATGTAAGAAAAGGTGTGGCCGGCAGCCTGAAAAATAAAACCGTAGGTCTCCACGGCGTGGACGTGGCGCACCGGAGTGGTAAAAGAGATATTGCCGAGAGAATAGCACTTCCCTGCCTTCAGTATTTCGATGCCGTCCAATCGCTCCCGCAAATAGGAATAAAGGACCGGTTCATGGTCAAGTGCGTCCGCCGGCGCAAAAAATCTGCCATGCTTATTGAAACCGCCTTCGGTCATGGCTTCCACCATGATATTTACGTCACCGGTATGGTCGAGATGGCGGTGGGAGATAATAATGCCGCTCAGTTTCTCGGCGTGAAGCTTTCTTTTCGTGGCCTGGACAATGCAGCCCGGCCCCGGGTCAAGGAGCAACTCGGTGCCGTCAAGGTCGAGCCAGAGCCCGCCGGAACTGGAAAGCTGCTTGGTGACCATGAAACGCGCACCGGCGGTGCCGAGAAAAGTGATGGTATCTTCCGCAGAGACCTGTTTCTTCATGTGACAATTCAACTATAAGTTAAAGCCGTATTTTTTACCAGCAACGCGCCTCACGGCCCAGAGTCCTGTTACCCCTCCTCACTCCCCGGGGATTCATTTTCCCACCCGGCCCGCCCCCGGCGCATCGCTGACTAACCGCCAAATCCGCCGGTGTATTTGCATTGTGTGGGGGGAGGCGAAAAAAGCCGCGAGGGTGGGATTGGGCGGGACCACAATCACGGGTGCAGGGAGGGGGTTTATCTGAAACCACCCCGAACCACCCCACGCGTTTGACTCACCCCTGACGATATGGCATAATCCCAGTGGATTTACCCGGAAAAGGAAGGTCATGGCAGAGCTCAAAGGAGAGAAAAAAGAGTACCGCACCACGGTTGACGGCCTTCCGGTAAAGGAATTCTACCGTCCTGAAGACCTGCAAGAGGCAGAGGTTGACCCGGGCCTGCCCGGAGAATACCCCTATACCCGGAACATCCGCCCGGACGGCTACCGCGGCCGTCTCTGGACGATGCGCCAGTACGCCGGCTTTGCCACGGTAGAGGAGACCAACAAGCGGTATAAATACCTTTACCAGCAGGGTCAGACCGGTTTCAGCGTGGCCTTCCACCTGCCCACACAGGAAGGCTACGACTCCGACCATCCCCTCGCGGCGGGGGAGGTGGGCCGGTGCGGGGTAGCCATCGATTCCCTCCAGGACATGGAGGAACTCTGGGACGGCATCCCACTCGCGGAAGTGAGCACCTCAATGACGATTAACGCCACGGCACCGGTTCTCCTGGCGATGTACGCGGCCGCCGCCGAAAAACAGGGGGCCTCAATAGACCAGCTTGCCGGGACGGTGCAGAACGACATCCTCAAGGAATATATTGCCCGGAACACCTATATCTTCGGGCCGGCGCCGTCCATGCGCCTGGTCACGGATTTATGCGCTTACTGCGCGGAAAACATGCCGCGCTGGAACCCTATCAGCATCAGCGGCTATCACCTGCGGGAGGCCGGCGCCACGGCGGCACAGGAAGCCGCCTTCACCCTTGCCGACGGCATTACTTATGTAGAGGCGATGCTGAACAGGGGGCTGGACGTTGACTCCTTCGCCCCCCGCTTCACCTTCTTTTTCGCCGCTTATACCAACATCCTGGAAGAGGTCGCCAAATACCGGGCGCTGCGCGCGGCCTGGGCCAAAATCATGAAGGAAAGGTTCGGCGCGAAAAATCCGCGCTCGATGATGATGCGCTTTCACGTCCAGACGGACGGCTTCACTCTTACCGGGCAGCAGCCCCTGAACAACATCGTCAGGGTAACCCTCCAGGCGCTGGCGGCAGTGCTCGGCGGCGCTCAGTCCCTGCACACCAACTCCTTCGACGAGGCCCTTTCCTTACCCAGCGAGCAGGCGGTGCAGGTCGCCCTGAGGACACAGCAGATTATCGCCCATGAGAGCGGAGTAGCGGACACGACAGACCCTCTGGGAGGCAGCTACTGCGTGGAGACGCTCACGGGCAGACTGGAGGAGGAAATCGACCGCTACCTGCAGGCTATCGATGACATGGGCGGGGCCCTGGAAGCCATCAAGAGAGGCTACATCCAGCGGGAAATCTCCCGCTCCGCCTACGATTATCAGATGGCGGTCGACTCCGGTGAACAGGTAGTTGTCGGCGTGAACCGCTTCACCTCGGCCGAACCCCATGCCATCACCCCCCTGGAAATTGACGAGTCCGTGGAGCAAAAACAGGTTGCGCGTTTGCGGAAACTTCGCGAAGAAAGGGACAACGGCAGCGTGCGGAAAGCGCTGGACGAGGTGCGGAAGACCGCCGGCACTGAAGAGAATATCATGCCGGCGCTAATAACGGCGGTGAAAAGCTACGCCACAGTGGGGGAAATAAGCGATGCCCTGCGGGACGTTTTCGGAGAGTACCGCGAGCCGAACATCATTTAGCTCGAGACGAGTTAGCGAGGTAAAAAGATATGGCAGATAAGAGGATCAAGGTGCTCATCGCCAAGCCGGGACTTGACGGGCATGACCGCGGCGCCAAGGTGCTGGCACAGGGGCTGAGGGACGCGGGGATGGAGGTTATCTATCTGGGACTGAGGCTGTCACCCGAAGAGATTGCCGAATCATCCATCCAGGAAGACGTGGACGTTATCGGATTGAGCTGTCTTTCCGGCGCCCATATGGCCCTTTTCCCCAAGACCGTAAAGCTGGTCAGGGAAAAAACGGACAAGGACGTCATCTTCCTGGGCGGAGGCATCATCCCGGAAAAGGATATCCCCAAGCTTAAAGAAGCGGGCATGACCGAAATCTTCGGCCCGGGGACGCCGATTTCCCAGATAACCCGGTTGATCCGGGAAAAGGTGAAATAGTCCCTGAGAAAGGCGATAAAATGGCAATAAAAATCGATCATATCGGAATCGCGGTAAGCAACGTGGCGGATGCACTTAAAATCTATTGCGACGTCCTCGGTTTGAAGCCGGAGGACATCCGGATGGAGACGGTGGATGAACAGAAGGCGAAAGTCGCCATGATTCCCCTGGGGGAAAGTAAAATCGAACTGCTGGAATCCACCGAACCGGACGGAGTTATTGCCCGATTCATCGAGAAACGCGGCGAGGGCATCCACCACCTGGCGGTGGGAGTAAAGGACATCAAGGCTGACCTGGAAAAACTAAAGGCAAAAGGTGTGCCGCTGATTGACCGGGAACCCCGCACCGGCGCCGGCGGCCACAAAATCGCTTTCCTGCACCCCAAAGCTACCAAGATTCTGCTGGAACTGGTGGAAGAAGGGCACTAGTACCTGGTTGCATAATTAGCTACCCTCATCCCAACCTTCTCCCATCGAGGGAGAATGGACGGAGACTGTATACTTATTTCCACAACGAGGCACTAGGCTTTCCGCTTTTCCTCCAGCGATCCCAGCAGCTTTTCGAAGGAATCGGCAAAGGCTTTCACGCCGTCTTTTTGCAGTTGTTCCGTAATAGCGTCCAGGTCTATCCCCTTATTGAGGTCGTTGAGCGCCTTTTCCGCCTCCGGCAGACCGCTTCCCAGAGTAGAACTCACCTTGCCGTGGTCGCAGAAGGCATCGATTGTCTCGGGGGGCAGTGTATTCACCGTATCCGGACCGATGAGCTCCTCCACATACAGGACATCAGGGTAGGCGGGGTTCTTGGTGCTGGTGCTACCCCAGAGGGGACGCTGGACGCGTGCCCCCCGTTTCTTCTGGACCGCAAACTCTTCACCGTGAAAAATCTCCTGGAAACGACGGTAGACCAGCCTGGTATTGGCGATGGCTGCCTTCCCCCGCAGGGCGAGTGCTTCATCTGTGCCTATTTTCTCCAGCTCCCGGTCGACGTAGGTGTCCACCCGGCTGACGAAGAAAGAAGCGACCGAGGTTATTGCTGCGGGACTATCGCTCTTTTCAATACCGCTGATATAAGCACGGGCGACATCTTCATAGTGTTTCATGGAAAACATCAGGGTGACGTTGATGTTGATGCCCTCCCCAAGCAGCGCGGCAACCGCGGGGATACCCTCCGTGGTGGCGGGGACTTTAATCATCAGGTTGGGGCGATTGACCAGTCCCCACAGCCGCCGCGCCTCCGCCAGAGTCCCCTCCGCGTCATAAGCCAGGCGGGGGGAGACCTCCAGGCTCACCATTCCATCGACACGGTTGCTGGCTTCATAGACGGGCCGCAGAATGTCCGCGGTCATCCGGATATCTTCGATGGCGAGTCTTTCATACAGGGTCTGGGTGTCAATTTCCGGTTCCTTTTTCAGAATCGCCCTGATGGCGGCATCGTACTCATTGCTCTCCGTTATCGCCTTGTGAAAGATGGTGGGGTTACTCGTCATGCCCCGCAGGCCGTCCGCCACCATCCGGCGGAGCTTTCCCCCGGCAATCAGGTCCCTGCGGATATAATCGAGCCAGATGGACTGCCCCAGTTCCCGCACTGCTTGTAGCTGGTTCATTCGTTTCTCCTCAAATCTCCAAAAACAAAATAACAATTCCGGCAGGATAATGTCAACGGACAATGCCAGATTTTATTTTTAGTTGCCGGAGGACAAGAAAAAGCCGCGAGGGCGGACCGGGTGAGAAAGAATATCACGGGTGGCGGGGAGGGGTAAGTTAGGCAACTGAAAAGATCATTTCTCAAGCCATTCCGAAACCACGTTGAAAAAGGGGTCGGTTATGGATTAAGATAATAGTCGGTTTCCATTATTTTGAAAAAGGAGTCCATCTTGGCGAGAAAGAAAAAAGCAGCCAAACCACACCGTGAACCCACCCGGCAGCAGATGGCCAAATGGCAGCGGCAGCAGCGGCGCCAGCGCATCATCTTCATCAGCGGTGTGAGCGTCATCGCCGCCACCGTGCTGATGGTGCTGGTCGGATGGTACTTCGCCTCTTTTCGACCGCTGCACGCTTCGGTCATCACGGTAAATGACCGGGAATTCAACCTGCAGTACTTTATGGACTGGCTGGAAATAAGCTCCGGCGGAATGGAACGTCAGGAAGTATATACCCACATAGACAGCGCCGTGAGCCAGATACAGCAAGCGGAGCTTATCCGCCAGGAAGCGGACAGATTGGGAATCAGGGCTTCCAGCGCGGATATTGAACAGCGCCGCAAAGAAGCGAATCTTCCCGCCAATCAAGCCGCCCGGGATATCGTCGGTAATGACATTATCTCCGAAAGGCTGCTGGATGAATATTTTGACGCGGACGTACCGGAGACCGCCGAGCAGGTGAACACACTTGCCATGCTCCTGGAGAGCGCGCCGCGGGCGAACGAGATTAGGGAGCTGCTGGTTAACGGCGCAAACTTCACGGCGCTGGCGGCGGAAGTCTCGGCAGACCCGGTAACCAGGGACCGGAACGGCGAGCTGGGGTGGCACCCCAGGGACATCCTCCCCAACCTGCTGGGCACTCCGGTAGTAGAAGATTATGCCTTCGGGGCACCGGCTGGAGCCCTGAGCCAGCCCCGCTACGATGAAAACATCGTCAAACGCGTGGGCTACTGGCTGATTAAGGTGACTGCATTCGGGCAGGACCCCACCCGTGAGGCAGAGGTTTATGCCATGGTCCTGGGCAGCAGAGTGGAGGCGGATGAGGTCAGCGCGAGGCTCGCGGCAGGTGATAATTTTACCGCCCTTGCCGGGGAATACTCCCAGCTACCCGGCTCGGAACAGAATGGCGGTTTTATGAACGTAATCACCAAAGGCCAGGCGACCAAAGCATTCGACGATTATGTGTTCACCGGTAACGTCACGGTGGGAGAAGTCAGTCCGCCGATACGCGATGAAACGATTTCAACCCTGGGCGGCTACTGGCTGATACGGGTAGTCGACAAGGCAAGCGAGCGTGAAATCGATACCGCCGACCGCCAGATACTGAAGATGGAGGCAATGGAGGAATGGGCCGCCGGTCTGCTCACGGACCCCGAGAACCAGTATTCCAACTCCCTCACCGAGCAGCAGAAAGACCTGGCGGTCACTGAAATCTTCAGACGCCGGGAACAGGTACAGTAAGGCATTTCTATCGTGAAAGAGAAAACCATTGGCATCGGCTTGATGGGGCTGGGCGTAATCGGCGGGCAGGTCGCGAAGGTCCTGCGCGCGAAGTCTTCTCTGCTGGGAGAGCGGGCAGGTCATCCTCTGGTCCTGCGTAAGATTAAGGTGCTGCCCCAGGACCTGGAACGCCCCCTGGCTAAGGCACTTCCGCCGGGACTGCTCACCACGGATGAGGAAGCCTTCTTTAACGAGCCGGGGATTGATATCGTCATCGAACTTATCGGCGGCGAAAATCCGGCTTTTGCCTATATCAAGAAAGCCCTCGCCAGCGGCAAGCACGTGGTCACCGCCAACAAAGAAGTCATCGCCAAGCATGGCGGAGAGCTTATGGCGCTGGCCCGGAAAAACCGCGTGGGCCTGCGTTTCGAGGCCAGCGCGGGGGGGGGTATTCCCCTCATCGCTCCTTTCAAAGATGACCTCGTCGCCAACGAGATCCAGGGAATCTATGCCATCATCAACGGGACGACCAACTATATCCTCACCCGCATGGCGCGGGAGGGGATGGACTTCGGGCAGGCCCTGCAACAGGCTCAGAGACTGGGATATGCCGAGGCCAATCCCGCGAATGACATCGAAGGGACAGACGCCAGGTATAAGCTGGCCATTCTGGCATCCATCGCTTTCCAGACCGAGGTAAAGCCCGATGACATCCATTGTGAAGGCATCTCCCGGATGGGCAGCGCGGACTTCCGCTACGCCCGGGAACTGGGCCTCGCCATCAAGCTGCTGGCCATCGCCAGGCAGAGCAATGACGGCATCGAGGTCAGGGTACACCCGGTCCTGATTTCGCAGGATTCCTTCCTGGCGAAGGTTGACGGCGTTTATAACGCGGTCGAAGTGGAAGGCGACCTGGTGGGCAAGGTGCTCTTTTTCGGAGAGGGGGCGGGAGCCCTGCCGACCAGCAGCGCCGTAATCGCGGATGTGGTCTCCCTGGTCCGGAAAATCGCCTTCGGCGGCATCAATGCGACCAGTGAAAGCACGGGGTCCGTCAAGAAAATAAAACCGATGCGGGAAATCAGGACCCGCTACTACGTCCGTATCCGGGCGAACGACCATCCCGGCGTCCTGGCGAAAATTTCCCGGGTCTTCGGCGAGCTGGGCATCAGCATCTCCTCGGCGATACAGCAGGAGACTTTCCGTGATTCCCAGACGGCGGAGGTCGTCTTCATGACCTACGAAGCGGCGGAGCAGGCACTCCAGGATGCACTCGGCGAAATCGCAAAACTGGACGTGGTGGCGGAAATCAGCAACTTCATCCGCGTGGAAAATATCTAAGAACGAGGCGTAATGTGAAAGAGGGTGTTCTGCAAAGATACCGGGAATACTTACCGATAACCCCCCACACCCCTCTCTTCACCATCGGAGAAGGAGAGACCCCGCTGGTCAGGAGTGAGAAGCTGGCCCAGCGGCTGGGCTGCAAGGAGCTCTACTTCAAACTGGAAGGCTGCAACCCCACCGGCTCCTTTAAGGACCGGGGCATGGTGATGGCTATCGCACGGGCAATGGAGGAAAAGAGCCGTGCGGTCATGTGCGCCTCCACCGGTAACACCAGCGCCTCCGCGGCAGCCTTCGGCGCTTACTGCGACCTCGAAACCGTCATCATCGTGCCGAAAGGGAATATCGCCCTGGGGAAGCTGGCCCAGGCGGTGATATACGGCGCCAGGATTATCGCCATCGAGGGGAACTTTGACCAGGCCCTGAAGATTGTGCGGACCATCACGGACAGGCACCCCATCACCCTGGTGAACTCCCTCAATCCGAACCGCATCGAAGGGCAGAAGACCGCCGCTTTTGAAATCATCGATGTCCTCGGAGAGGCACCGGATTATCTCTTCATTCCGGTGGGGAACGCCGGGAACATCACCGCATACTGGAAGGGTTTCCAGGAATATTACCAACTCGGAAAAGCGAAGAAGAAGCCCAGGATGATGGGCTTCCAGGCGGAGGGCGCCGCGCCCATCGTGCGCGGGGAACCCGTGGAGCATCCCGAAACCGTGGCCACGGCGATACGCATCGGCAATCCGGCCAGCTGGCAGAGGGCCACCGCCGCCCGGGACGAATCAGGCGGCGCTATCGATATGGTCAGCGACGATGAGATTCTCGCCGCCCAGAAGCTGCTGGCGACGCAGGCCGGTATCTTCGGCGAGCCTGCTTCCGCATCACCGCTCGCCGGGCTTATCAAGCTCACTCGCCAGGGTACGGACTTCTCCGGAAAGACCATCGTCTGCGTGGTGACCGGGACCGGATTAAAGGATACCGAGACGGCATTGAGGGATTTCCCTCCTTTCCTGGAGCTTCCGGCAGACCTGACGGCAGTGGAAAAAGCGCTGGGCTGGGGAGATTAAGGAGGCCGGTATGTTCAACGAGGCAAAAATCCGCAAAGCGGTGAGTGATATTATCCTCGCCATCGGGGAGGACCCCAGGCGGGAGGGGCTGGTGGGCACGCCCGAGCGTGTCGCCGAGATGTACGCCGAAATCTTCGGGGGTATGCACCAGGACCCCAAAGCAGAGCTGGGAGTGGGTTTCGAGCTGGGCCACCGCGAAATGGTGGTCCTCAAGGACATCCCGTTCTATTCGATGTGTGAGCACCACCTGCTGCCTTTTTACGGCGTGGCGCACGTGGGCTATATTCCCAACGACGACGGGCGCATCGTGGGTATCAGCAAGCTGGCGCGGGTGGTGGAGATTATTGCCCGCCGCCCCCAGGTGCAGGAGCGAATGACCACCGAAATCGCGGACGCTATTGACGAGGGGATAAAACCGGCCGGTGTGGCGGTGGTAGTCCAGGGGGAGCACCTGTGCATGGTAATGCGGGGCATCAAGAAACCGGGCAGCAACGTGATTACCTCAGCTATCAGAGGAGCTTTCCGGCGCAGGTCCGCCAGCCGGGCGGAGTTCTTCTCACTGGTGCACAGCAGGTAGCCTAGATATCCAGGTTGGTGACACTCTTGGCGTGCGCCTGGATGAAGGCTTTCCGGGGCGGCACCTCACCACCCATCAGCACGTGAAAAATATGGTCGGTACGCGCCGCGTCCTCCACATTGACCTCCAGTATGGTGCGTGTGGCCGGGTTCATGGTGGTCTCCCAGAGCTGCTCCGGGGTCATCTCCCCCAGGCCCTTGTAGCGCTGCGTCTCCACCTTTTTACCGGCATTGTTGCCGCTCAGTAGTTCCTCTTTTTCCCTTTCGGAATAGACCCAGTGCTGCTCCCTCCCCATCTTGACCCGGAAAAGGGGCGGCTGGGCGATGAAAAGGTGGCCGTGGCTGATGAGCTCCGGCATGTGGCGGAAGAAGAAGGTCAGCAGCAGGGTGCGGATGTGAGAACCGTCAACGTCAGCGTCAGTCATGAGGATGATACGGTCATAGCGGAGCCGGGCCACGTCAAAGTCCTCGTCGATACCTGCTCCCAGCGCCGTGATAATGGTGCGGACTTCCTGGTTGGCCAGCATCTTGTCCGGGGGCGCTTTCTCCACGTTAATGATTTTCCCCCGCAGGGGCAGTATCGCCTGGAAGCGCCGGTTCCTCCCCTGCTTGGCGGAGCCTCCGGCGGAATCTCCCTCCACCAGGAACAGCTCGCACTGGGAAGCGTCTTTCTCCGAGCAGTCTGCCAGTTTCCCGGGCAGGGTGCCCGTATCCAGGCTGCTCTTGCGGATGATTAAATCGCGCGCTTTCCGCGCCGCTTCCCGCGCTTTCGCAGCGGTGGAACATTTGTCAATGATTTTCTTGGCGTCATCGGGGTGCTCTTCGAGATAGAGCGCCAGGCCTTCGCTGACGGCGCTCTCCACGTGGCTTTTTACCTCGATGTTCCCCAGCTTGCCCTTGGTCTGACCCTCGAACTGGGGCTCCGCAATTTTTACGCTGATAACGGCGGTCAGGCCCTCCCGGACATCTTCCCCGGTCAGGTTCGGGTCGTCATCCTTGAGCAGCTTGTTTTTATGAGCATAATCGTTCAGTACCCTGGTCAGCGCGGAGCGGAAGCCGGTGAGGTGGGTCCCGCCATCCGCGGTATTGACGCAGTTGGCAAAGCTGAAGACGGACTCCGTAAAGCCCTCGTTGTACTGGATGGCAGTCTCAACGATGGTGCTGTTCACCGGCTTCGTAACATATATCGGGTGGGCGTGACGGACTGCCCTGCCCCGGTTGAGGTGGCGCACGAAACCGGCGATGCCTCCCTCGAAATAGAAGGTAAGCTCCCGGTCATCCCTCTCATCGATAATCTTTATTTCCAGGCCGCTGTTAAGGTAAGCCACCTCCCGCATGCGGTCGCTCAATATTTCAAAGTCGTAAACATTTTCCCCGAATATCTCCTGGTCGGCAACGAAGGTAATGGTGGTGCCGGTGCCCTCCGCGGGACCGACCTCCGTTACCGGCCCCTGGGGGATACCCTTCTGATACTCCTGCCGGTAGAGCTTGTCGTCCCGGCGCACTTCGCAGCAGACGTATGAAGAAAGAGCATTTACCACGGATGCGCCCACGCCGTGCAGACCCCCGGATACCTTATACGTCTGCCCGCCGAACTTGGCCCCGGCATGCAGCGTGGTCATCACCGTTTCCAGCGCGGAAAGCTTGGTGACGGGATGGATTTCCACGGGGATACCCCGCCCGTTATCCTCCACGATAACAGCCCGGTCTTTACGGATGGTGACCGTAATCCCGTTGCAGAAACCGGCCATGGCCTCATCCACGCTGTTGTAGATAATCTCATAGACCACGTGGTGCAGGCCGCGCTGGTCCGTACTGCCGATATACATGCCGGGGCGGCGGCGCACCGCTTCACGTCCCCCCAGCACCTGGATATCCTGGGCGGTGTATTTCTTATTCAAGAGGTCCGTACCTGCTGACCCCGATTCCTTCTTATCTACCATAAGTGACATACCTCAACAATTACCGGAATAATTAATAAAGAAACGCGGCATGGTGAAGGAGGAGAAGATTCAATGCCGGATGGTGCTCTAAAATTCAGTTTCAACCTGGTTTATTTTACCATAGATTAGCTTCAAAGTAAAGAAATTTCAGTCCCTGAGGAATTTTTCCTGCTTTCGCTTCAACGCATCCTGTTCCCCGCCCGGACCATAAAAACAAGCCCCGTACTTGTTGCTAAAATCTCTCCTCTCATGCTATACTTTAGAAAACCTTTAAGCTGGTCCCGAGAGGCTGGCAAGGTGAGAGTGATACTTCGGTCAAGCAACCTCTTGCCGGTCCGGGCAGGGGGTTTCTGTTTATGGCTCACAAGATTATCATGACCGCGGAGGACATCCGGCGGACTCTTGCCCGTATTTCCCATGAAATCATCGAACGGAATAAAGTCCTTGACCATTTGGTACTGGTAGGCATCCACACGCGCGGAGTACCCCTGGCGCGGAGGCTTGCCGGTGACATCGAAAGGTTCGAAGGCGTCCGTCCGCCGGTAGGCGCTCTCGACTTCAGCCTGCACCGGGATGACCTCCCTGACCTGGAGGAAAAACCGGAGCTGCGCCATACCGAAATTCCCACCCACGTTACCGGAAAATCGATTATCCTGGTAGATGACGTCCTTTACACGGGCCGGAGCGTCCGCGCCGCGATGGACGCCCTTATCGAACTGGGAAGGCCCCATCTTATCCAGCTCGCGGTGCTGATTGACCGCGGACACCGGGAGATGCCGATAAGAGCGGACTACGTGGGGAGAAATATCCCCAGCGCGCGGCACGAGGAGATACAGGTCCGTCTCGTGGAAACGGACGGCACCGATGAGGTGGCCATAATTTCTACCGCGGATAGTAAATACACCGCCGCCAGTCCGTCCGGGAAACAGGCGCAATGAGGAAAAGAAAATGGGTCTGGCAAAGAGAAGTCTGGTAACGATAGACGATTTTTCCAACCGGGAGATAGAAACGCTTTTCGGGCTGGCCGATGAGATGTCCGCACACACGGAAAGCCAGTTCGGCCTGTGCCGGGGTAAAATCATGGCGAGTCTCTTCTTTGAGCCCAGCACCCGAACCCGACTCTCTTTTGAAACGGCAATGCACCGCCTCGGCGGCAACGTGATTACCGCGTCCGACGTGGGCGCAACCTCCCTGGCGAAGGGGGAAAGCATCGCGGACATGGCGCGGGTCGTCGGGAGCTATGCCGACATCATAGTTATCCGCCACCCCTGGGAAGGCGCGGCGAAGGTCGTCGCCGATTATGCCGGCGTACCGGTCATCAATGCCGGGGACGGCGGGCACCAGCACCCCACCCAGACCCTCCTCGACCTTTATACCATCCGCAAAGAACGAAAGTCTTTCCAGGGACTGAAAATTGCCCTCTGGGGCGATTTGAAATACGGGCGCACGGTGCATTCCCTGGTCTTTGCCCTTGCCAAGCTGGGGGCGAACATCCTTTTCTGCCCCTCGCCGGGACTGGAAGTCCCCGAGCACGTCCTGGACAAGCTGACCAAGGAATACGGCGGGGAAATCCAGCGGCCCTCAAGCGGGGAATGGTCAGACCAGGAGCAGGTCTTTCCGCTGGACGCGGTCTATATTACCCCCAGCCGCCCCCACCAGCTGGCGATGATGCCCAATGTCAGCCTCGCCGTGGAGATAAAGTCGGGCATTGACGCCCTGTACGTTACCCGCACCCAGAAGGAGCGGTTCACTTCCCCGGAAACAAGAAAGGAAGCCGCACAATTCCCGGTGGTGGATAAAAAACTCCTTAGAGGTAAAGAGTTCCGCGAGACGCTGGTGATGCACCCGCTGCCCCGGGTGGACGAGCTCGCCTATGAGATGGACGCCGACCATCGCAGCAAGTATTTCCAGCAGGCCGCCTGGGGGGTGCCGGTGAGGATGGCCCTGATTGCCCTCCTGCTCGGTTTGAAAGAAACGCCCGCGGGTAAAGAAAAACCTCCGGTGCCGGAATACCCTTCTTACCGCCGCGGCATCGGCGTGCGCTGCAACAACAGCCGCTGCGTGACCAATCAGGAAACGGAGTTAAAGTACCTTAAGCCCGATTTCAAGATTGTGAATTACGTCCCGCTGATAATGAGATGCGCTTACTGCGAACACGGCATCGAGCCGAAATTCGTCGCCAGCGCGGAATGGCACGAGGGGAAAGAGGAGACCAAGCGCTACCATAGCGCGGAAAGCCACTGGGCAAAACACATCAGGCCGGAGAACCTGATTGTTTTCGATTCCGCGGAGACGGCCGAGGCCTTCGGTTTCAAGCCCAGTCATTATGTCAAGGAGAGTCATGAATAAACCCGCGGTCCTGGTACTGGAAGACGGCTCCGTTTACGAGGGTTTTTCCTTCGGAGCGGAACTGGATACCTATGGCGAGGTGGTCTTCAATACGAGCATGATTGGCTACCAGGAAATGCTTACCGATCCGTCCTATGCCGGCCAGATTGTGGTGCCCACTTATCCGCTCATCGGCAACTACGGCACCAATAATGATGACAAGGAGTCGCGTCGCATCCAAGTGCGCGGTTTCGCGGTACGGGAGGAATGCCTTCAGCCAAGCCATTATTTGAATGCCGGCACCATCCATGAATACCTTGCGGGGAGCAATATCCCCGGCATACACGGGGTGGATACCCGCGCCATCACCCGCAAGCTGCGCTCAAGAGGGGTGATGATGGGCTACCTCACCACCGGCAAAACCCCGGAGGAAGCCCTGACCGAACTGAAGAAGATGCCCGGCTACGGCTCCATTGATTATGTCAAGCAGGTGAGCACGGAGAAACCTTACCGGTGGGAGCCGGAAAACACGCCGGTGGCGCATATCGTGGCGCTGGACTGCGGGCTGAAATATAACATTTTGCGCCTGCTGAACAAGCTCGGCTGTGCGGTGACGGCGGTTCCCTGCACCACCCCCGCGAAGGAAATCCTGGGGTTGCAGCCGGACGGCATCCTGCTTTCCCCCGGCCCCGGCGACCCCGAACTGCTGGACTACGCCGTGGCTACCATCAAAGAGCTTGCGGGCAAGAAGCCTTTGATGGGCATCTGCCTGGGCAACCAGCTTATCGCGCGGGCTTTCGGCGGGAAGAACTTCAAGCTCAAGTTCGGGCACCGCGGCGGCAACCACCCGGTGAAAGATTTACTTAACGGGCGGGTGCATATCACCGCGCAGAACCACGGCTACGCCGTCGACCCCGCATCGATAAAAGGCAGCGGGCTGGAGGTGACCCACATCAACCTGAATGATAATACGGTGGAAGGCCTGAGGCACAAGGAGCTTCCCATCTTCGCTATACAGTACCACTCCGAGGCCTCCCCCGGCCCCCTGGACAATACCTATCTCTTTGAGGAATTCATGGAGATGGTGAGGGGAGTGAAGTAAACACAAATGTCATTGCGAGGAGCGTTAGCGACGAAGCAATCTCGTGGATGGAACAAGCAATACTACGTTTATATCATGACCAATAACACAAACAGGGTACTCTATACGGGCGTCACTAACGACCTGAAAAGGAGAGTTTACGAACACAAGGCAAAACTTGTAGAAGGATTCACCAAAAAGTACAACAACGATAAGCTTGTCTTTTACGAGGTCAGCGAGGACATAGAGAGTGCTATCCTGAGGGAGAAACAAATCAAGGGCGGTTCAAGGCAAAAGAAGATTGACCTTGTTAACGGAATGAACACTGAATGGGCTGATTTGTATGAGGGGCTATAAAAACCCCGTCATTGCGAGGAGCGTTAGCGACGAAGCAATCTCTGGCTCATTCGTTCGGGATTGCTTCGCTTCGCTCGCAATGACAATTGGAGCGATATCCGCAGTTGCGCAAATGCGGAACATGGAGCAGGAAGCGGGTGCTATGCCGATGGTAGTCTTAGGGATTATAGTCTTAATCATTATTATCATCGTGGTGTTCGGGGCGTTGCTGAGATGAGGAATAAATCCCCCTTAATCCCCCTTTTCAAAGGGGGAAATAAGAACCTGCCTTTGACGAGGGGAGACAAGATAGCTTCTCCCTTTGGTAAAGGGAGAAAAGAGAGGGATTTAACAGGAGGCGAAGCCTCCCTGCTCCCCCACCCCACAGGGCGGGGAAAAGGAGAGGGGAAGTTAAGATAATGAGTGATAATGTGACAGCAAGTGGAATAACACTATTTACATTGTGGGGAATTCCCATAATAGCAGCCTTTTTAGGCGCAGCAGCAGCGTTGTTATTAAAAGAGGCATGGGAATACTGGAAACGCCCAAAATTAGAAATAGATTTTGAAAAAAGAGAGGGGAAGAAGCCATACTTTCCTGACTATAACGACTGGGAGGCGCAGCCACTTGGTTTTACAGACACCACATTTAGAAAAAAATATCTTCGCTTATTAGTGAGTAATAGAGGAATGAAACTAGCGACTGTTTGCGAGGCGAAAATCGAGTATTTTTTGGAAGGAGACAGAAATACAATAAATAGAGGTGTTCTCCATTGGTCTCGGCGTGACCCAGCCTTATTCACAAAGGTTTTAGATAACGGAAGCCGTTTTACTGACATTGAAAAAACTTTTTCCTCAATTGATATCAATAGAAATGATGAGGAGACTTTGGAAGTTATTTGCCTCAAGTATCATTTTAGTAATAGACCTGACGAAGAACATATTATTCGTCATGAAGATTTCCTTGAAACTGCATCAGCAAACCCTGTGAGACTTTATCCAACTAGTAATTACTACGTAAAGGTAACGATATATTCAAGCAATACCAATGCAATATGTTTCAACCTAAAGGTGCTTTGGGATGGTACTCCTGAAGGATTTAATAAAGCGTTCACTAAGGCATAAGGAGTCATTTTGAAACCCTCTAAAGTCCTGATTATCGGCAGCGGCCCCATCATCATCGGGCAGGCGGCGGAGTTTGACTATGCCGGCACCCAGGCCTGCAAGGCGATGCGGGAGGAGGGCGTCACCTCGGTGCTGGTGAACTCCAATCCCGCCACCATCATGACCGATGAAGACATCGCCGATACCGTTTACATCGAGCCGCTGACCGTGGAGATGCTCGCCCGCATCATTGAGAAGGAGCGCCCGGACGGGCTCCTGCCCACGCTCGGAGGCCAGACCGGTCTCACCCTGGCGCATGAACTGGCGGAGGCGGGAGTGCTGGAGAAATACAGCGTGCGCAGCCTGGGTACCTCCATCGATACCATCCGCGCCGCCTCCAACCGCGAGCTTTTCAAGCAGCTCCTGGACAGCATCGGCGAGCCGACCATCGACGGCACCGCCGTCAATACGCTTTCGGACGCCCGCAGCGCCGCCAAAAAAATCGGCCTGCCCGTGATTATCCGTCCCTCCTTCACCCTGGGGGGAACCGGGGGCGGGGTGGCTTACACCTGGGAGGAGCTGGAGGAGAAAGCGGCCACCGGCCTGGCGGCGAGCCCCATCACCCAGATACTCGTCGAGGGCTGGGTCGGCGGCTGGAAAGAGATTGAATATGAGGTCATGCGGGACGGCGCGGACAACTGCATCACCGTCTGCAACATGGAAAATATTGACCCCATGGGCGTCCACACCGGGGACAGCATCGTCGTCGCTCCCAGCCAGACACTGACGAACAAAGAGTACCAGATGCTGCGCACCGCCAGCCTCAAAATCATCCGCGCCCTGAAGATTGAAGGCGGCTGCAACGTGCAGTTCGCCCTTGACCCGCGCTCCCGGCAGTACTACGTTATCGAAGTCAACCCCCGCGTCAGCCGCAGCTCCGCCCTGGCCAGCAAGGCCACCGGCTACCCCATCGCCCGCGTCGCCGCGAAAATCGCCGTGGGCAAAAGACTGGACGAAATCACCAACGCCGTCACGGGCAAAACGATGGCCTCCTTCGAGCCAGCCCTTGACTACATCGTGGCCAAGATTCCGCGCTGGCCCTTTGACAAGTTCGCCGCCGGGGACCGCGTTCTCGGCACCCAGATGAAAGCCACCGGAGAGGTGATGGCCATCGACCGCACCTTCGAGGCCGCCCTCCAGAAGGCGGTGCGCTCGCTGGAGTTCGGCAAGCGGACGCTGCTCTGGGAAGACCCGCAGTGGGAAAGGACCGCTGACATCAAGCAGTACCCCCTCCACCCCAATGACCTGCGCCTGTGGGCAATCATGGCGGCGCTCCGCCGCGGCATCACCCCGCAGCAGATTGCGGGACGCGCCAAAATCGACCTCTGGTTCCTGGAAAAGTTCGTCAACATCATCGATATGGAGAAAAAACTGCTCGGCGAGACGCTGACCCCGGAGCTGCTCCGGCAGGCCAAACGCCTCGGCTTCTCAGACGGGCAGATTAGCACTCTCGCCGACCGACTGCCAGAACAGATAAGACAGCTCCGGCATGACTGGAATATCCGCCCCGTTTACAAGATGGTGGATACCTGCGCCGCCGAGTTCGAGGCGACCACTCCTTATTTCTACAGCACCTACGAGCAGGAAAACGAAGCCCTTGCGGAGGAAAGGAACAAGGCCGTCGTCCTCGGCAGCGGGCCCATCCGCATCGGGCAGGGCATCGAGTTTGACTACTGTTCCGTTCACTCCGCCATGGCCCTCCAGGAAGCGGGCTACCAGAGCATCATGGTCAACTCCAACCCCGAGACCGTTTCCACCGACTTCGATACCAGCGACCGTCTCTACTTTGAAGCCCTGGACGAGGAGAGCGTGCGCGATATCCTGGAAAATGAATCCGGCGCCAATAACGGCGCGCCCGCGTCCATTGTCCAGTTCGGGGGGCAGACCGCGGTCAACCTGGCTAACCCCCTCTCCCAGGTCGGCATGCCCATCATCGGCTCCAGCGCCGAGGCAATCGACCTCGCCGAAGACCGCCGCCGCTTTGAAAATTTCCTTAACGGGCTGGGTATCCCCCAGCCTCCCGGAGCCGGCGTCACCTCCGTGGATGAAGGCCTCAAAATAGCGCAAATCATCGGCTACCCGGTACTGGTGCGCCCCAGCTACGTCCTCGGCGGCCGGGCGATGGAAATCGTCCACAACGCTACCGAGATGGTGCGCTACATCGGACTTGCTATGGAGCTGGACACCGGCCACCCGGTGCTCATCGATAAATACCTCCAGGGGAAAGAGGTGGAAGTGGATGCCATCGGAGACGGCGAAAACGTCCTTATTCCCGGCATCATGGAGCACATCGAACGGGCGGGGGTGCACAGCGGCGACTCGATGGCCGTCTATCCCGGTCTGAACCTATCTCAACAGGAAATAAACACCATCATCGATTACACCGTCAGGATAGGGCTGGCGCTCGGCATCAGGGGACTGATGAACATCCAGTTTGACATCATGCCCGGCACCGGAGATGAACCCTCCAAGGTCTACATCCTGGAGGTTAATCCCCGCGCCAGCCGCACCGTCCCCTTTATCTCCAAGGTTACCGGCGTGCCCATGGTGAAGGTCGCCACCAAGGTGATGCTCGGCATCAGCCTCAAGGAACAGGGCTACTCCAGCGGGCTCTGGCCGGTCAGCAAGCTGGTGGCGGTCAAGGCGCCCGTCTTTTCCATGTCCAAGCTCGTCGGCGTGGACACCTACCTCGGCCCGGAGATGAAGTCCACCGGTGAGGTGATGGGTATCGACTACACATTCGACGGCGCCCTTGCCAAGGCGCTCCTGGCCGCCGGCCTCATGCTCCCTGAGAAAGGCAGCATCCTGTTCAGCATCGCCGACCGGGACAAGCCGGAAGCCCTGCCTATCATCAGGCAGCTTGCCGCGCTCAACTACAAACTCTATGCCACCGAGGGCACCGCCGCCATGATTGAAGCCGTCGGATTACCCGTAAAAATTACCAGCAAGAAGCTGAGCGAAGGCCACCCAAACATTGTGGACATGATTCAGACCGGGGAAATCGGCGGCGTGGTCAATACCATCACCGGCGACCATACCCCGCTGCGTGACGGTTTCCATATCCGCCGCGCCGCCACGGAAAAGCGGATTCCCTGCTTCACCAATCTGGACACGGTTAGGGCGGCGGTGGCGGCCCTGGCCCGCGGCAGCCAGCTTTATACCGCCCAGCCCCTCCCCGATTACCGCAACCGGGAGCCGCAATGAAAATAACCGTGGCCCCCGTCATCTCCAACGATGAGATAATGCCGGGAACGCACCTGGCCTGGCTGGACTGCCCGGAAGTCGCCGCTAAAGCGCGGCCCGGCCGGTTTATCATGGTGCACTGCGGGGAAGACACTTTCCTGAGACGTCCCCTCAGCATCCACCGCGTTGACGGGGATAAGATCGCCCTCCTGTTTGCCGTCGCGGGCAAAGGTACTGCCTGGCTCGCCGGGCGCAGTCCCGGCGATGAGGTAGCTTTTTTCGGGCCGCTGGGCAACGGGTTTACCCTCCCTGATGCTGCACAGAATATCTTACTGGTGGCGGGGGGCGCGGGCATTGCGCCGCTTGTCTTTCTGGCGGAAACAGCGCTGGCTGGCAGTCGCCGCGTCAGACTGCTAAACGGCGCACAAGCTTCATCCGGTCTGTACCCCGGGGGCCAGCTCCCCTCCGGCGTGGAATTCATCGCCGCTACTGAAGATGGCATTAAGGGTCAAAAGGGACTGGCAACCGACCTTCTGCCTGATTTTCTTGATAGCACTGACCAGATTTTCGCCTGCGGCCCGCTGCCCATGTACCGGACCATGTCCCGCATGCCAGAACTGAAAAACAAGTCGGTCCAGGTCTCCCTGGAGATGCGCATGGCCTGCGGGCTGGGCATCTGCTACGGCTGCACGGTCAGGACCGCGCAGGGGCTGAAACAGGTCTGCAAAGACGGCCCCGTCTTTGACCTGCACGAGATTATCTGGGACGAACTCATTCCCACCGCTGGCCGCGACCGGTGATTTTCTTTCCCACCCCAACCCACCCTCGCGGTTTCTACTTGCCTCCAGGAAATCAATGGTAAGAAACGGGTTTTTTTGACAGCATAGCCCTGATGGTTTATAATTACTTGCTGGCGAACATCAAAGAAAGGTGGGCTCAGATGGCAAATCAGGTAGGCAAAAGGTACCGCTGCGCCAAATGCGGCGCGGAAGTTATCATCACCCGTGGCGGTGAGGGCGTCATTCACTGCGACGGCCAGCCGATGGAACAGAAGAAATAAGCTGACTTCAGGAGGAATTACAAGTGCCAATTCAACTGGGAAAAAGGTATAAATGCTCGGTCTGCGGCACCGAGGCGCTCGCGACCAAGGCCGGCGAAGGGACCCTTATCTGCGACGGTAAGGAAATGGAAATCCAGGAGCCGAAACCGATTCCTTCATCCGACTAAGAAAACAGTCAACCCCTGACGGGTTTCCAGAGTTCAGGTAGAGGCAGGGGCTTACTCTGCCTCTTTTGTTTCCCGCTCCCTGAGTGAATCTTCTAATGCCTGGTTCAATTTCTTGACGAGACGCCCTTTGCGCCGCGCCGCATTGTTCCCGTGCAGAATCCCCTTTTCCGTAGCCTTGTCCAGGGAACTGCCGGCGGCTACCACCGCCTCTTTAGCGGCTTCGAGTTCGCCTGCCCGGATTAGCTTTTCCGCCTTGGTGACAGTTGACTTGAGCTCACTGTTTGCGGAGCGGTTCCGCATCCGCCGTTTCTCATTCGTCCCGACCCGCTTCTCTGCTGACTTGATATTAGGCAATCCATACCTCCCCAAATTTTATGGCTGTTTACGTCTTACCCTCAGGGGTGTTGACTTTACGTGATGTCTCGCCGCCAATTCTGGCAACGCTGATAATTCCTCTGACCGTTTCCATCTTTCTCAGGAGGCGGCTTAACTGCGCCAGTCCTTCGGTTTCCAGGGTCAGGAAAACCGATATCGTATGGTCCGTATGGTTATCCAGATTGGCCGATGTGATGTTCACCCTTTCCTCCGCCACCATGGTGGTGATATCCCGCATAAGGCCCACCCTGTCCCAAGCATCCACCTTGATGCTCGCCGGGTACAGCGCATCGGTCTTTCCCCATTCCGCCGGGACCAGCCGCTCTTCCTCGTCCTCGTTGACCACATTGTAGCAATCCTGGCGGTGGATTGTCACCCCCCGGCTGCGGGTGATATAGCCCACTATCTTATCCCCGGGCACGGGATGGCAGCACTGGGCCAGGCGGGTAACAAGGTCACCCACGCCAAGTATCCGCACCGTGGACGGCGATGCCGCGGACGGCACCACGGGCGCTATCTGCTTCGGCGCCTCCTGACGCGCCGCCAGCTTCAAGGCAATCTGGTTGGTGGTGATGCCGCCGTAGCCGATTGCCGCCAGGAAGTCCTCCACGCTGCCGTAATCAAACATCCCCGCCAGTTCCTGGCGGTCGAAAACCATACCGAGGCGTTTCAGTTCCTTGTCCAGGATTTCCCGCCCGTGTTCGATGTTTTCCGCCCGTTCCTGCCGCTTGAACCATTGCTTAATCTTGCCCCGGGCGTGCGATGTCCGCACATAGCCAAGCTGGGGATTCAGCCAGTCCAGGCTCGGGCCTTTGGCCCCCTTTGCCGCCACGATTTCGACAATATCGCCGTTCTTCATCTCGTAGTTAAAGGGCACCAGTCTCCCGTTTACTTTTGCGCCGACGGCCTGGTGGCCTAGATCGGTGTGCACCCGGTACGCGAAGTCGAGGGGTGTGGCGCCTTTAGGCAGGTCCTTGATTTCCCCAGTCGGAGTATAGACGAATACCTGGTCGATAAAGATGTCCGTCTTGACCGATTCCAGGAACTCCTCGGCGCCGCTCAGTTCCCTTTGCCAGTCCACAAGCTGCCGCAGCCAGGCTATCTTGTTCTCGAAGTTCATGTCCTTTTTTTCGCCTTCTTTATAGCGCCAGTGGGCGGCGACACCGTATTCGGAAAAGTAATGCATTTCCCGGGTGCGTATCTGGACCTCTAAAGGCGTGGTGCCCAGGCACATGACCGCGGTGTGCAGCGACTGATAGCCGTTAGGTTTGGGACTGGCGATATAATCGTCGAAAGAGTCCGGGATGGGGTGCCAGAGGCTGTGGATGATGCCCACGGCGCTGTAGCAGTCCGGCACGGTGCTCACGATGACCCGCAATGCCAGCAGGTCACGTATCTCATCGAAATGCCGGCCGGCCGCCTGGTAGCGCTCCATCTTCTGATAGATACTGTAAATGTGTTTCGGCCTGCCGGAGATTTCCGCCCGGATGCCCACCTGCTCGAATTCCAGCTTCAGAATGCCGATCGCCTGGTCGATGAACTTTTCTCTCTGCACCCGCCGGGAAGCCACCAGCTTTGCTATCCGCTCGTATTTCTCAGGATCGAGGTGACGGAAAGAAAGGTCTTCCAGCTGCCATTTCAGTTCCCAGATACCGAGGCGGTTAGCCAGGGGGGCGTATATCTCCAGCGTTTCCCGGGCGACGCTGCGCTGCTTCTCCCTCGGAAGCGCCTGAAGGGTACGCATGTTGTGCAGCCGGTCCGCCAGCTTGATAAAAACGACGCGCAGGTCCGCCGCCATGGCCACCAGCATCTTGCGCAGGTTTTCCGCCTGCATGCTGCCCTGTCCCGACGTGGCCAGAGGGACCTTGCCCAGCTTGGTAACCCCGTCCACCAGCTTGGCAATCTCCGCGCCGAACTTGGCGGTGATGCTGTCAATGGAAACGCCGCAGTCCTCGGTAATATCGTGCAGGAGCGATGCGGCCAGAGAGCTGGCATCCATCTGGAGTCCCGCCAGTATCAAAGCGGTCTGCAGGGGGTGCTCCAGGTAGGGCTCGCCGGAAAGGCGTACCTGGCCGTAGTGGGCCTCCTCCGCGAAGTGGAAAGCCTTCTCCACCACGGCTACCTTCTCCTGCGGGAGATAGCCGCGGATTCTTTCTTCCAGTTTTTGGAAACCTTCCAGCTTAACCGCGCCCAATGGCCGCCCCTGAAATAATTATGTCCATTGTCATATTATCAAGTATAGTTTATCGGCCCAACGGTGTAAATGCTTTACAAAGACCCCGGCATTCCTGTATCCTTGCCTTGAGAACCGCAGGAGAGAGCCATTTGTACAAGGCACCACGGGGCACCACGGACATCCTTCCCGCAGAACAGCATTACTGGCGCAGCATCGAGCAGAGGGCAGCGGATATCTGCCGGCGCTACGGCTACCAGCGCATCGATTCTCCCCTCTTTGAAGATACCGGGCTTTTCACGCGCAGCGTGGGGAAGGGTACGGATATCGTGGAAAAGGAAATGTATACCTTCACCGATAAGGGAGGGAACGAGATAACCCTGCGCCCTGAGGGTACCGCGCCGGTGTGCCGCGCTTACCTGGAACACGGCATGCACAACCTCCCCCAGCCGGTAAAGCTCTATTACTTTGCCGCAATCTTCCGCTATGAAAGGCCCCAGGCGGGGAGAATGCGCCAGCACTACCAGTTCGGGTGTGAGGCTATCGGCGATGACAGCCCCGCCCTTGACGCCGAGGTTATCGATATGGCGTGGAATTTCCTGCTCTCTTTCCCCCTGCGCCGCCTGACCCTTCATCTTAACAGCATCGGGTGCCGGAAGTGCCGCCCCGCCTACCTCGGCCTCCTGAAGGAATACTACGGGGGCAAGGTCGAGCAGCTTTGCCCGGACTGCCGGCTGCGCTTTCAGCAGAACCCCCTCCGCCTTCTCGACTGCAAGAACCCCTCCTGCCAGCCCATCGCCGATGCCGCGCCCCGCAGCGCCGACCATCTTTGCCCGGAATGCGCCGGGCACTTCCGTCTCCTGCAAAATTACCTTGCGCGGCTGGAAATCCCGTTCTCCCCGGACCACCGCCTGGTCCGGGGCCTGGACTATTATACGCGCACCGTCTTTGAAATCCAGCCGGAGGGGGGCGGCGCCCAGAGCACCATCTGCGGCGGGGGTCGCTATGACGACCTGATGCAGGAGCTGGGGGGAAGGCCCACTCCGGGCATCGGGTTCGCCACGGGCATGGAGCGCATCATCCTTAACCTGAAGCAGCAGGAGGTGGCCGTCCCCTCTCCACCCCCGCCCGACGTGTTTATCGCGGATATGGGCGGTGCTACCGCGGAGGAATCCCTGAGACTTGCCGCCCTGCTGAGGAAGTCCGGGACGGCGGTCGTTTCATCACCGGGCAAGGCCAGCCTCAAGGGGCAGCTGAGACAGGCAAACGTCCTCGGGGTCCGCTACGCCGTTATCATCGGGGAGGATGAATTAAAAGAAGGCTGCGCCATGCTCAGAGACATGTCCGGCGGAAGCCAGGAGAAAGTCCCCCTGGAAAATATTCCGCAAAAAATAGCGGAAAGGCAGTAACTTTTCCAGTAATATTTCGTTATTACCAATAGTACCAGGAAAAAACCGCGGATTTTTTATGGAAAAGGGTTGACAAAAGCACTTTTTATGTTATATTGAATATGACTGTATTTTGCGCGTCTTGTGCGCTTGAGAAGGAGGTGATGTGATGGACACAGCCCGCAAGGGCAAGAGCTATACGCTCGGAAAAACGGCTTCTTTAGAAGAAGGTATCTCCAGAAAAATATCGGAAGGGTGTGGGGATACATGCTCATTTTTGGAGATATTACCATATCGATTTTAGGAGGAATTTCAAGGTCGATGAAAAAATCATTAACAAAAATCTTTGGCGTGGGCCTCGTGCTGATGCTTCTGGTCAGCCTTTTTGGCTTTGCCATCCCGACGTCTGCCGGCACCATCAGCTGGAGCGCGGAGGACATTCCCAGTTCTACTGGTAACGCCCTCGTCACGACTACCGGCTTGAAGGATATTGCCGTGTCACTTGACGGGCAGACCATCTATGCGGCCACCGGCACCACCAGGCTGTACAAGTCCACCAACGGCGGCACCACCTGGACAGCCATCACCGTTGCCGTCGCGGCAGACCTTGTCGCGATAGCACCTGATGATACTGACCTGATTGCCATTGCCGTTACCGGCACGCCGGCGGTATACATCAGCACCAACGGCGGCTCCACATGGTCCACCCTTGGCACCGTACAGGCAACCGGCGGCGCTGCAGCTGCAGCGCTGACCGACCTGGCGATATCCGGCGCCGCTTCCGGCATCAACTACGTCGCCGTCTCCGGGACCGAGGCCGGCCCGGTAGCTAACGTCTGGTACTTCAATATCGGCGCGGCGGCGCCAGCCTGGACCGAGACGAATGACAAGGGCGGCTGGGGCAATGCTGACGATGCGGGTACTGTTTCCGCCAATGTCTTCGCATCAGGCGCAGTTGCCTTCTCCCCGAACTTCCCGTCCGACCTGACGATGATTGCGATAACCGCTAACGCTACAACCGGCGCAGTCCAGGTCCAGCTCTACAGCGTGGCATCTTCTTCCAAGAAATGGAACGTGGATGCCGGCTTCACCGGTTATCCCGTATCAATCATCACCGGCGTCGCCACCTTAACCAAGGCTTCCGTCGCCCCGTCGCCGACCTATCTGGCGAGCGACGACACCGAACGGACTCTCTTCATCGGACTTGATGTCGATGTTGCAGCTTCGGACGGTCTCTACCGCGCCCGGGACGTCACCGTTAAAGGCCTGAAGACGGGCACCGCGGTAGCCAGCGTTGCCTTTGACGGCACGAACCTGGCCGCCGGCGCCTACAGCACCAACCAGGTCTACTATTCCGACGACCCGATGGCAACGACCCCGACCGTCAATACCGCCCGCGCCAACAAGCGCCCCGGCATTGACAGCGCTGCTACGAACGAGATGGTCCAGGTCGCCTGGGCAGGCACCACCCTGATCGCCACCAGCGATGGCAGCGAGGGAGCTTTCGCTACCTCCGATACCAACGGCATGACCTTCAATGACATCAGCCTCATCTCCACCAACACCACGGACGCCCAGGATGTGGCTGTGTCTCCTGACGGCAGCGTCGTCTACTTTGTCACCGACGACAACACCGATACGAGCCTCTGGCGCTACGAGTCCAGCTGGCAGCGTGTCCTCGCTCTTGAAGGCGACCAGAACTACATCGTACGCGTCGCCCCCGATGACTCGAATGCCGTTTACGTCGCCAAGAAGGGCGGCACGAGGGTCTACTACAGCGCAGACGGCGGCATGGAGAAATGGTTCATCCGCACTGCCGGCATAACCATCGCTGACATCGCCGTGGAGAGCGCGGACGTAGTCTACGCCGTGGATACCAGCGGCAGCGTGGTCAAGTCCACCAATGCCGGCTTCACCTGGGGCAGCTCCAAGGCCAGCAAGCTGGGCAACGGCTACAGCATCACCAGCGTGATGGAGGATGTCGTGCTCGTCGGCGGGACCACGGGCTTCGTGGCTTACTCCACTGACGGCGGCTCTAACTTCACCAAGATATCCAAGATAATGCAGAGCGGTTCCACCAACATGGTGGTAGTCGCCGACGCAGACTACGCCAACAACGACACCATCTACGCCGCTACCACAGCTTCCGGCAAGAATGTCAAGAAGTTCGTCGTCGGCGTTGACGATGACTGGACCGACATCTTCTATGTCAGCGGCAGTGAAGCGAGCCTCAAAGGCGGCATCTTCGGCATGGCCATCATGGACGGTGCCCTGTATGCCCTCGAAGTCAACGGCTCCATGAGCCTCCTCTGGCAGTGCCTCACCCCGCTTACCGCCTCCAACTCTTCCGCCAAGTGGCAGAGCAGGATGACCAGCAGCACCAGCTCCGACTTCGATTCCACCGCGGTCCTCGGCTCCGGCGCCATGTCCAACCAGGGCCTGGTGGGCGCGGGCGGCAAGCTGTATGCGGTCAAGACCAACGGACACAACCAGCTGTTCAGCTTCACCGATACCCTGAACAACGGCGGGCCTTCGCTCCTCTCTCCGGCTAATGACTTCCAGGTCACGGTGAACAACGTCACCGGCCAGGCGAACGAGTTAGCTTTCTCCTGGAGCCGCCTGTCCCGTGCCACCGACTACGTACTCTACATCGCCTACGACGAGGCCTTCACCGAGTCCGTAGCCACGGTGAACAAGAGCAGTGACCTCACCACGGTAGTCCAGGCTGTCGGCCCCAACCGCGCCACCCCGGCCGACGTTACCTGGCAGCTAGGCGAGACCTACTACTGGCGGGTTAAGGTTAGTGAGCCTCTCTACAGTAATTTCTCCGAGACTCGCAGCTTCAGCATCGAGCCAGGAACGGCACTGGTACCCAGCATCCTTGCCCCGATAAACGGCACGACCTCCGCAACTCCGACGCCGTCCTTCTCCTGGAGCCCGGTATCCGGTACCACCACCTACCGCTTCGTACTGGCAAACAACCCGCAGCTGACCTCACCTATCGTTGACGTGACGACCAGCAGCACCGCCTATGCGGTAACCACCAGCCTGGCGCCCGGCGAGACCTATTACTGGGCCGTCAAGGCATCCGCACCGGTAGAAGGCGCCTGGTCAGCGATTGCTAACTTCACGGTAGCAGCCGCACCGACAGCCACCACGCCACCGGTAACGGTCACGCAGGTTCCGCCTCCGACCTTCACCGTCCCGCCGCCACCGGCGCCAACCACTATCGTATTACCGGAATCACCGCCGCCTCCGGCACAGATTGCACCGGCTTACATCTGGGCAGTCATCATCATCGGCGCAATCCTGGTAATCGCGGTAATCATCCTAATTGTCAGGACCCGGCGCACGGTATAACGGTTTTTCCCCAAGACACCAGGAGAGCCCCCGAAGCTTCGGGGGCTCTCTCTTTTTTACCCCCGGTTCCCTCCTCCGGCGACAGGGTAATCCCGCCCCAGGGGTAAAAACCCTTGACTTATGGTATGAATCAAGAGTAAAATTCGCCACGTGGCTATTTTAATCTCCCCGAAAGGCGCGAGTTATGATTTGCGCCGCTTTATCGCATCCCTTTTACTCTTGACCTCTCTGCTTTTCATGGCTTTGTCCGGCATCACCGCCTCAGCAGAAGAAGAGTATCTTAAATGGACCGGGGTCAACATCCCTGCCGAAGGCAAAGCCGGCGACTGGGTCCTGGCCGCAGGCTCCGACGTGAAAAAGCTCCATATGGCGGCTGATGGAACGCTGTATGCTTATGTTTCCGGCCTGACCTACACCCTCTACCGGTCCCCGGACGGCTATCACTGGTCTTACATCGGCAATGTGCGGGATGAAATCGTGGAAATTGCCACCTCACCGGGACCGGACCACGCCATCTACTACGCTACGGCGTCCCTTGTCTACCGCTCCACGGACGCGGGCAAGACCTTCCAGTCCCTCCCTGCCCAGCCGGGCGGCTCCGGGGATAATAACGTGCAAATCACTTCCATCGCGGTCACCCGTGCTAAGACGAATATAATTGCCGTAAGCACGCTTGATACCGATAGCGGGGAATTCGGGGGGGTCTATACCCTCGATGAGGGAGAAATTATCCCTGACTGGGAAGACACGGGCATCGGCGCCTATGACGTTTATGCCTTAGCTTTCTCACCGAACTATACTGCGGACCGGCTGCTCGCCGCAGTGGTCTCTGACGAGACGGACAGCTACCTCGCCACCAGGGCCGGGGCGGGGAACTGGGGAGAAACCTTTGGCACGGTCCTGCTGAATAGAGACAACTCCGGGGGGCCGGTATCTATCGGCACCGGCGGCACGGCCGTTATTGCCTTCCCCGGAGATTACGGCGGAGAAGAAGCCCCGGAAGATTACACCCTGTATGCGGGCGTTAATACCGGCAGCGATAGCGGCGACGTCTACGAAATCACGCTCGCGGAGGGATCCGCTTCATCGGCCCGGGACCTCGATGCCGGCGGAGACTCCGGCTCCGGTAATATCGATATCACCGGGCTGGCTGCATCCGGACAAGGGCAGGAGGCCACTCTGCTGGCCGGAGCTACGGACAGCGCCTATACTTACCTCAGCAGCGATGGCGGGGAAACATGGACCAGGACCCGCAAGAGGCCCACCGGAAACGGCTCAACAGACGTTCTGATGGCTTCGGATTTTATAACGAGCCGCAGGGCATATGCGGCCACCAGCGGCAGCGGAAGCGCCTTTTCCGTGACGGAGGACGGCGGGCTGTCCTGGAACCAGACGGGGCTCGTAGATACTCAGGTATCCGCCCTGCTGGACCTGGCCCCATCGCCCGGATACGAGCAGGACGGGACGCTTTTCCTGCTTTCCTTCGGCGGCGGGTACAGCCTCTGGCGGACAACTGATAACGCCGCTACCTGGGAAAGGATTTTCACCAGCGCTCTGGAGAATGTAGACAGCTTAAGCCTGGTTGCGCTTCCCCCGCAATACGGACCCGGCCGCCAATCCGTCTTTCTCGCGGGCGAAAGTAATGGCCGCGGCTCCATCTGGAAGACGGATGATAACGGGCAGACCTTCCACCGGCGCTTTGCCATCGACCCTGATTCCGGCTCCTCCCTGCGCATTGACGCCTGGGCGGTGGCTGACGAGGACACACTGTTCGTCGGCGCTTATGACGGCAGCAACGGAATGGTCTACCGGACGGGGAACGGCGGTTTTTTTTATTCGCGCGGGGCACCGGCCGGAAACCAGGCCTTGAACAGAATCGTTCTTTCTCCGGGCTACCAGCAAGACCGGAACTTGCTGGCGGGCAACGGAGACGGCTGGGCATACTGGTCGGATGATGACGGAGACAGCTTTGCGCCCCTCCCCGGTGACGCTTCCTCAGCGCCGTTGAGCGGGACGATTACGGTCGCTTTCGACCCCGGCTTCGCTACAAACCGGACCGTTTACGCCGCGAGCACCACCACTGACGCAGGCATCCACCGTTTCGTCATCGGCCGGAGCAGCAACTGGGAAAGCATCGACGGTTCCCTGCCCGCCGGCGGCACGGTCAACAGTCTGATTAATAATACGGAAGGGACGCTCTACGGCTCGAACAGCGATGATAGCGGGGGTATTGAGCGCTCCCTGAACCCGCGCTATTCCCTGGGCCCCAGCTTTGAGTCCGTCAGCCGCGGGCTAAATGACGGGGCCACGCTTTCCGGGTTATGGAATACCGGACACCGCCTCTGGTCCTTCGACAGCACCGCCAACCGCCTGTACACGTACTATGATTCCCTGACCGGTCCCGTTAAGCCTGTAACCCCGTCAAACCTGAACCAGGGACTTGGTACCGTGATTAACCATACACTCAGTAATATCAGCCTTGACTGGGAAACCCTGCCCGGTGCCACCAGCTACCAGTGGCAGCTTGATTATGATACTGACTTCTCCTCGGTGCCGGACGGCTTCGAAGGGACCACCAGGGCTACCACGGTGAGGCTGCCCTCCCTGGAACCGGGGACGACCTATTACTGGCGGGTGAGGGCGGCGGCGCCCGTGCTTAGCCCGTGGTCGGAAAAAATGAGTTTTACCAGCAACCTCGATACATCCCCGGCTTCCCTCGACCTGGAAAGCCCCCGGCCGGGAGCGGCGGATGTCCTCCTGAACCCGGTATTCCAGTGGAACAAGGTCGGCGGTGCGGACTCTTACGAACTGCTGGTAGCTGGCGATATCGAATTTGCCGGGCCTTCTATCGTCAAAATCGGTGATTATTCACTGAAGACGACCGCCTGGCAGTGTGACGTAAAGCTTAACCCTGAAACCACATACTACTGGAAAGTGAGAGCGGTGAATAGTGATACTTACAGCGCCTGGAGCGCCGTCAGCGCCTTTACGACTGCGGCGTCGCCGGCGCCTGTCCCCGCTACGCCGCCGCAGGAGACGCAGGTATCAACGGGACCAACCTTTGAGTCCGATGGCCCGGAGCCTACAACACGCCCGCTGGTCTCGCCGATGAAAAGCCCGGCGTCCCCGGAGCCGCCGCTGCCCGGACCCCCGGCACCCGCGGAAAGCCCCCCGGGACTATTACAGCCAGATGCCGCGCCGGGATGGGTGCTGTACCTCATTGCCGCACTGATGCTGGTCATCTTCCTGCTGCTTATCATTATGCTCGTCCTCGTGGCAAGGCCAGGACGCCTCTAGTTACGCGTTTACTCACTTGCGCAATTGCGCATCTACTCTTCGAAACAGCTCTTCATCGGTGCTGACGCCCTGCACATCAAGGCTGCTGGTGCGGAAAGCACGGACCATGGCCTCGATAATCTTGGTCTTGCTCAGCTTCTTGCCTCCGCTGAACTTGGCCGCCGATGACAGCCCCTCCAGGTAAGCATCCTCCCGGCGGGAGAGAAAAACGGAGAGTTTAATCGAGGGCGTTCTCGCCGGTGCGGGAGGTCCCTTCCTTTCCGGCGCGGGCGTGGTACGGTCACCGCCGGTAAGCCGCTCCAGGGCGCTGCCGTAAGCCAGTTCTTCCGTAACGCGGGCTCTCTTCATCGCATCACCTCTCGGGCAAGTATTCTATAAGCGTTCGCCCCTTCCGAGTTTGCCGCATAGGTAAGGATGGATTCTCCGGCGGCCGGGGCTTCCTTGAAGCGGACGCTGGCCGGCACCACGGTATCGAAGACCCGTATACGGTTGCCGAACGCCTTTTTGGTCACTTCTATCACCTCCCGGGAGTGGAGCGTGCGGGAGTTGGTCATGGTAAACAGGATACCGGATATTTCCAGAGACGGATTGATTTTCTCCCTGACCTTGATGATGGTGCTCAGCAGCAACGCAAGCCCCTTCATGGCCAGGAAATCAGCCTGGAGGGGTATCAGGACCTTGTCCGCCGCGGAAAGGGCATTGATGGTAAGCAGTGCCAGGCTGGGCAGGCAGTCAATCAGGATATAGTCGTATTTCTTTCGCACCGGTTCCAGCATCTCGCGGAGCATCATCTCCCGGGTAAACGCAGCGACAAGGTCAAGCTCACCTTGGGAAAGCTCGATATTCGCCGGGACCAGGTCGATATTGGTATCGTCCGTTTTCAGGATAACATCGGAGAGGGCGGGGCTTTCCTGGCCCCGGACCTTCGCCGCCAGGACATGGTAACCGGTGCTCTCCAGGCCATCCGGGTCCAGCCCCATGGCAATGGTCAGGCTGCCTTGCGGGTCCCAGTCGACCAGCAGGACGCGTTTCCCGGACTCGCTCAAGGCCTTGGCCAGGGCAGCGGCGGTAGTGGTCTTGCCCACGCCGCCTTTCTGATTAGCAATCGCGATAACCGTCATCTCTTATCGTCCTGTTACCGGCATTATAGCGTAACTGCGCATTTGCGTCAATACTCATCTACGCATTTCCTCCATATTTTTTACCACCACGGAGCGAATAAGGTAGCTGGAAACGGGTCCTTCAATCAGGAGGTTTTACGCACGAATATACCGCTTGGGCAGGGTTTTGGTGCGATGAAAGTGCTGAGGAGATTACTGAGTATTTGCGCAATTACTCATTTGAGCAATATTAGTAACCCAGCAGCACTACCTGGCTGCTGGCAGGAAGGTTGGAGCGGGTCACGGACAGCTTGGGGCGCGGTTCCACGCTTTCCAACCCCATCTCTTTCAGAAAGCGGTCTACCCCTTCCAGCTCGGGGGCATCCGGTTTTACCTTCAAGTCCGGGGTCCGGTAATGCATCGGCACCACCAGCATCGGCCCCAGTTCCCTTACCATCTCGGCAGCCGCGGCTGCGTCTATCGTGGAGGCTCCCCCCACCGGTACCAGAAGCACGTCCACCGGGCCGATTTCCTCCACCTGGGCGGCGCTCAACTGATGACCGATATCCCCGAGGTGCAGGATGGAAATACCGTCTATTTCCATCAGAAACGCGGTATTCTTGCCCCGCTCGCCGCCGGACGTATTATCATGGAAGGTGGCAACCCCGAGAATCAGCACCCCGCTGATTTCATACTCTCCGGGACCCCGGACCACCCTCGGTTCCCCCCCGATGCCCTGGACATAATTGTGTCCGGGATGCTGGTGACTGACCGTCACGATACCTGCAGACTGTTTCCCCGGGTTATATCCCAGCTCAGGCGCACAGGGGTCCGTGATGAGGACCGCATGGCTACCCTTGAGACGAAAGCATGAATGACCCAGCCAAGTAATTTCCACTGCGCCAAATATAGCACAGACATCCCCTTACGGTCAAGGTAAAGTTCCCCCGTCAAGTCAGTCCGGAGAGAGAAAAGGGGACGCTGCGCGCGGGTATAAAAGAGGAAAACGGGGACGGCGGTGTCTGGTTTTCCCTTGACAATCAGGCTAAAAAATGCTAGATTTTAATTAGCAGTCTCTATCTTAGACTGCTAATTCATACGGCGATGTTAACACCAAGAGCAAAAGCAATATTAAACCATATCGTACAGGAATATATCGTCCGGGCTATGCCTGTTTCCTCGCAGAGCATCGCGGACAAGGCAGGCGTGAAGGTGAGTCCGGCTACCATCCGGAATGAGGTGGCGTCCCTGGAAGAGCAGGGTTTTATCATCCGGCCGCACACCTCCGCCGGCAATGTTCCCTCTGATAAAGCATACCGCTATTACGTGGACTCCCTGGAAAAAATGACCCTTCCCCCCTCGGAACAGCACCTGGTCAGCCACCTTTTCCATCAGGTTGAGAAGGAGGTGGAGAGGTGGCTCAGCCTGACAGCGACCCTGGTGTCTCAGCTGGCCCAGAACATCGCGGTAGTGTCCGCGCCGAAGTCCGCGGACAGCAAGTTCAAACACATGGAGCTGCTTTCACTCCAGGAACAGCTCGCCCTGGCCGTCCTGGTGCTGTACGGTGCGCGGGTAAAAGAACAGCTCATCAGGTTTGATAAGGCGGTGTGCCAGGCAGATTTAACGGCTATCAGCAACAAGCTTAATGAGAAATACGCGGGCATGACCAGGCGCCAGATTAAAGCCGCCAGGCCGGAACTGTCCGCGGTAGAACAGAGAATCAGCGATTACCTGCTGGAGATGATGGAATCGGAGGACCTCCGCATTTATGACGAACCGTTCCTTGACGGTCTCCATTTCACGCTAAACCAGCCGGAATTCGCCCAGGGAGAGCGGGTACGCTCCATCCTGGAACTGATTGAGTACCGTAACCTCCTGAAGAGCATCATGCCCCGGGAACTCAGCGAGGAAACAGTCCATGTGGTCATCGGCAAGGAGAACACGGTCAGCGCCATGCAGAACTGCAGCGTGGTTATCCGCCGGTACGGAATTCCGGAAGAAGCGGTGGGAACCCTGGGGGTGGTCGGCCCGACGAGGATGGCTTACTCCCACACCATTCCCACGGTAGACTATCTGGCCACCGTACTGTCCCGGTTGATGGCGGGTCTCTACGGCCGTGAAACCGCCGCTGAGGGAGACAAAACGCAGGCAAAATAGTATCATGACACCCGAAGAAGAAAAAAGAAACCATTTAGAGCCGGATAACCGGGAGGAAGCAGCGAAGGAAGCCGAAGCCGGGTCCCTCGCCGAAGAGAAGGCCAGGGCGGAAAACTACCTGGCCAACTGGCAGCGCGCCCAGGCCGACTTTATCAACTACAAGAAACGCACCGAGCAGGAAAAGGGGGAGCTTTCCCAGTTCGTGAAAGCTAACGTAATCTACAGTCTATTGCCCGTCCTGGACAACCTGGAGCGGGCGCTCGACTCCGTCCCCGCGGAACTGGAGGGAAATACCTGGGTGGAGGGCATCAAGCTCACGGTGCGCAATTTCGAGTCCATCCTCGAGACGCAGGGGATAAAAGCGATATCCGCCCTGGGCGAGGCCTTCGACCCCAGGATACATGAAGCGGTCAGGCAGGACAAGGGGAAAGAAGGAATCGTCGTCGGGGAGATACAGAAGGGCTACATGATTAATAATACTTTAATCCGCCCGGCGATGGTCGTCGTCGGCACCGGAGAAGAAGTTTAACGGAGGAGGAAAAAGATGGCGAAAGTAATCGGTATTGATTTAGGCACGACTAACTCGGCGGTCGCGGTAATAGAAGCCGGAGAACCGGTAATTATTCCTAACGCTGAGGGCGGCAGGACCACTCCTTCGATGGTAGCGGTAAGCAAGACCGGAGAAAGGCTGGTGGGGCAGGTGGCCAAGCGGCAGTCCGTCACCAATCCGGATAATACTATCTTCAGCATTAAACGTCTCATGGGACGCAAGTATGACGAGCCCAGCGCGGAATACGACCGAAAGCTGTTACCGTTCAAAATTGTCAAGGCTGATAACGGTGACGTCTGGGTCAAAATGGGCGACAAGGACTACAGCCCGCCGGAAATTTCGGCGATGATCTTGCAGAAGCTGAAGGCGGACGCGGAAGCCTACCTCGGCGAAAAGGTCACCGAGGCCGTTATCACCGTCCCCGCTTACTTTAACGACAGCCAGCGCCAGGCGACCAAGGACGCCGGGAAGATTGCGGGGCTGAACGTGCTGCGCATCATCAACGAGCCCACGGCGGCATCACTGGCTTACGGGCTGGACAAGAAAAACGAGGAGACCATCGCCGTGTACGACCTCGGCGGCGGCACCTTTGATATTTCCGTTCTGGAGATAGGCGAGGGTACCTTCCAGGTGAAGTCCACCAACGGGGATACCCACCTGGGCGGTGACGACTTCGACCAGAGGGTCATCGAATGGCTCTGCGACGAGTTCAAGCGGGAGCAGGGCATTGACCTGAGGAAAGATAAGATGGCCCTGCAGAGGCTCAAAGAAGCTGCCGAAAAGGCCAAAACGGAGCTTTCCACGACGATGCAGACCGAGGTGAACCTGCCTTTCATCACCGCTGACGCCGAAGGGCCCAAGCACCTCAGCATCAATATGACGCGCGCCAAGCTGGAACAGCTGGTCATGGACCTGGTCGAAAAGACCATCGGGCCGTGCAAGCAGGCGCTGAGCGACGCCGGCAAGGGCGTCGGCGATATCAACGAGGTCATCCTCGTGGGCGGGCAGACACGCATGCCCCTGGTCCAGCAGAAGGTAAAGGAGTTCTTCAACAGGGAACCCCATAAGGGCGTCAATCCGGATGAAGTCGTCGCCATCGGCGCGGCGATTCAGGCCGGTGTCCTCAAGGGTGACGTGAAAGACGTCCTCCTTCTCGATGTTACCCCGCTGACCCTGGGCATTGAGACCCTGGGCGGAGTAGCCACACCCCTCATCCCCCGCAATACCACCATTCCCACCGCCAAGAGCCAGGTATTCAGCACGGCGGCGGACAACCAGCCCAGCGTGGAGATTCACGTCCTCCAGGGGGAAAGACCCATGGCGACGGACAACCGTACCCTGGGCAAGTTCATGCTGGACGGCATCCTGCCGGCACCGCGCGGCATGCCCCAGGTTGAGGTAACCTTTGATATCGACGCTAACGGCATCCTGAATGTCCACGCGAAGGACAAGGGCACCGGACGCGAGCAGAAAATCACCATCCAGGCTTCCAGCGGCCTCAGCAAGGAAGAGGTAGCCCAGATGCAGCGCGAAGCGGAAGCCCATGCCTCGGAAGACGCCAAACGGCGCGAGGAGATAGAGGTCCGCAACAATGCCGATAACATGGCCTATACCGCGGAAAAGCTCCTGCGCGAGAACAAGGAGAAGGTCCCCGCGGACCTGAACCAGGAAGTAGAAAGCAAGGTCGCCGCGGTCAAATCCGCGCTGCAGGGCTCGGACATCGAGGCGATTAAACGGGCCAGCCAGGAACTCTCCGACGTCCTCCAGAAGGTGGGTACTGCGGTGTACCAGCAGCAGCAACAGCAGCCGGGAGGAGAGCAGCCTCCGCCAGGCGGACAACCCGGTCAGGAGGGCGGCGGCGAGGATACCGTCGAAGGCGAGTTCCACGAAGTATAACCCTACACATCTAAAGCCGTATGCTTTATACTGGGGGTGAACCAAATCGCCCCCAGTATTGTTTTACATAATAATTATATGCAGCAGCTACAAGAAAATATAAGAAGCTTCCTCGCCGATAACTCGCTACTCCGGGTAGCGAGGCCGGCCCGCTACACGGGCAACGAGTGGAATATCATCCGCAAGGACTGGGACAAGGCCGCCGTCAAAATAGCGCTTGCCTATCCGGATGCCTACGAAATCGGCATGTCCAACATGGGCCTGCAAATCCTCTACGACCTGCTCAACCGCCAGACGGACGTCCTCGCCGAGCGGGTCTTCGCACCCTGGGGAGACATGGCGGCGCTGATGCGCTCCCGGAATATCCCTCTCTTCAGCCTGGAAAGTTACCGCCCCCTGCGGGACTTTGATATTATAGGATTTTCCCTGGGCTACGAGCTTGCCTATACCAACGTCCTGGAGATGCTCGACCTCGCGGGAATACCGGTCTTCCGCGAAGAAAGGGATGATTCCCACCCCCTGATTATCGCCGGGGGCAGCTGCTGCCTTAACCCGGAGCCCATGTCCGATTTCATCGATGCCTTTTTCATCGGGGACGGCGAAGAGGTACTGCTGGAAGCGCTGGAGGTATTCCGGGAAAGTGGGTCTAAGCAGGAGATACTTCGCCGTCTCGCCGCTGTCGAAGGGGTTTACATCCCTTCCTTTTACCAGGTGGAATATCACGAACGCGGCGAGGTAAAAAGCATCACTCCCGCCGTGTCCGTAGCCAAATCAAAAATAAGAAGGCGCATCGTCTCCGAGCTGCCGCCTCCGGTGACCGCCCCGATAGTCCCCAACATGGAAGTTGTCCATGACCGGGGCGCGATTGAAATCCAGCGCGGCTGCACCTGCGGCTGCCGCTTCTGCCAGGCGGGAATCATCTACCGCCCGCTGCGCGAGAGGTCTCATCAGGAGGTCATCGAGACGGCCGGGGAAATCATCAGAAACTGCGGCTATGACGAAATCTCGCTGGTCTCCCTGAACACGAGCGATTATCCTGACATCGGCCAACTGGTCACTTCCCTGGGGGAAGCATATCCCCACCTCTCACTGTCCGTCCCCAGCCTGCGTCTGGACAGCTCGGCTGTGAGCCTGGTAAGCTCGCTCCCCGGCCGCGGCAGGCCCGGTCTCACCTTTGCCCCGGAAGCGGGCAGCGACCGCCTGCGCAGAGTAATCAATAAGACCATCTCGGAAGAAAGCATCCTGGAAACGGCTTCGGCCGCTTTCTCGCGGGGGTGGAACAGCCTCAAGCTTTATTTCATGGTGGGACTGCCCACGGAGACCGCGGAGGACGTGGCGAGCATCCCGGAGCTGGTGGCCAAAATACGCTCCGCCGGACGTCAAGCCAGCGGCGGATTGCCCCAGGTAAGGGTCAGCTTAGCCACATTTGTGCCCAAACCCCATTCCGCCTTCCAGTGGTCGGCTCAGGATACCGGACCGGAGCTCCAGCAGAAACACGAGTTGTTGCGGGAACTCCTGCCGCGCAAGGGGGTCAAGTTCTCCTGGCACGATACCAGGGTAAGCATGCTGGAAGCGGTACTTTCGCGGGGAGACCGGAGAACGGGGAAGGCCATCTACGGGGCCTGGAAACGCGGCGCCACCTTCGATGCGTGGACGGAACGCTTTAACTTTGAGCAGGCGTGGCTTCCCGCTTTTGAAGAGGCAGGATTATCCCCCTCTTTTTACGCCCACCGGGAGCGCTCCCTGTCAGAAGTGCTTCCCTGGTCTCATATCGATATCGGCGTGAGCCCGGCTTTCTTGAAAGCGGAATACCGCCGCGCGGTTAAAGGCGAGGTAACCGGAGACTGCCGCGATGACACTTGCAACAGCTGCGGTTTGCAGCGGACTGTGGCCGCCTGCCAGGAGAAGCTGCGAAGCACTGTCCGGTAGCTACTTAGCCTCAAAAGAGGCGATGGCCACCACCTTATCACCGGCATCGAGCCGCATCACCCTGACGCCTTGAGTGCTCCGGCCCATGATGGTAATACCCTGCCGCGGGTCTTTTTCCTTCACCGGAGTGCGGGTCACGATACCGGCCTTGGAGATAATCATCAGCTGCTCGGCAAAGGAGACCACGTGCCCCGCCGCAATGTATCCCGTCTTGTCAATCGTCTTGAAAGTTATTACTCCGCTTCCGGCGCGCTGCTGCCGGGGGTATTCCGCCAGAGGCGTCAGCTTGCCGTAGCCGTTTTCCGTGACCACCAGCAGATAACCATCCCGGGCCACTCGGTCCATGCTGACTACCTTGTCCCCGGAAGCGAGCCGGATGCCGCGCACGCCGCCGCTGGTCCGGGAACTAGCCCTCAGGCTGCCCACGCGGAAACGGATGGACTGCCCGAGCCTGGTCAGGATGATGACATCGTCCTGGTCCGTAGCCAGGGCCACTGCAACGAGCTCATCCTTCGGCTCCAGGTCCATAGTAATAAGGCCGCTGCTGCGTACGGATGCAAAGTGCTCCACGGCGGTCTTCTTAATCTCCCCCCCGCTGGTGGCCAGCACCAGGAAATGTCCGGGGACAAAGCCGGTGACCGCCACCATCGCGGTAACTCTTTCCCTCTCCGCGATGGAGAAGAGATTGATGACCGCCGTACCCTTGGCGGTTCGTGAGCTTCCCTCGGGAATTTCGTAAGTCTTGATTCGGAAAACCTTACCGAAATTCGTAAAGAAATAGAGGTCATCGTGCGTATCCGCCACCGTCAGCAGGCGTACGGCGTCCTCCTCCCGGGTAACCATCCCCACGATGCCCCGCCCGCCGCGGTGCTGGGGGGTATAGGTGCGGGAGGGAATTCTCTTGATGAAACCGCGTTCGCTGAGCGTCACCACTACCCTCTGGTGCGGGATAAGGTCTTCCTCGCTGAAGTCCAGGATACCCTGCTCCATAATGGTGGTACGCCGCTCGTCCCCGTATTGGGACTTAATCTCCTTGGTTTCTTCCTGGACTACGGAGAGTATCCGGCGCGGGTTCCCCAGCAGTTCTTCCAGATAGCCGATCTTCTTCACCAGCTCGGCATACTCGTCCAGAATCTTTTGCCGCTCCAGGTTAGCCAGCCGCCGCAGCTGCATGTCCAGGATTGCCTGCGCCTGCGTCTGGGAAAGGCTGAAGTTAGTCATCAGGTTCTTACGGGCTGTCTCCGGGGTATCGGACTGGCGGATGGTGGCAATCACCTTGTCGATGTTATCCAGAGCGATGCGCAGTCCTTCCAGGATGTGCGCCCGTGCCTTGGCTTCCTTCAACTCGAAACGGGAACGCTTGGTGACAATCTTCTGCCGGAAACTGATGAAATGCTGGAGGGTTTCCTTCAGGCTGATGATGCGCGGCTGCTGGTCTACCAGCGCCAGCATATTAACGAAGAAGGAGGACTGCATCGCGGTTAACTTGTACAGGTTATTGAGCAGTTTCTCCGGCTGAGCCTCCTTTTTCAACTCGATAACAATCCGCATGCCCTGGCGGTCCGATTCGTCGCGCAGCTCACTGATGCCTTCGATTTTCTTGCTTTTTACCAGTTCGGCGATATTTTCGATTAATGCGGCTTTGTTGGTCTGGTAAGGAAGCTCGTTCACCACGATGTGCCGCCGCCCGGTTCCCGGCATTTCGCTGACCACCGCCTTCGCGCGGACGACGATTTTACCGTGCCCGGTGGCGTAGGCCTGTTTGATTCCCTCCACGCCCTGGATGATGCCCCCGGTAGGAAAATCGGGTCCCTTGACGTACCTGGTCAAGTCGTCAAGAGTAGCATTGGGATTATCAATCAGCAGGTTAATCGCCTCACATAGCTCAACGATGTTATGGGGCGGAATATTGGTGGCCATGCCCACGGCGATGCCGGAACTCCCGTTCATCAGCAGTTGCGGCAGCCGGGAGGGCAGGACCGTAGGCTCCTGAAGGCTGTCATCGAAGTTGGGCATGAAGTCTACGGTTTCCTTATCGATATCCGCCAGCATCTCGCCCGCTATCCGCGCCAGGCGGGCTTCGGTATAACGCATTGCCGCAGGCGGGTCATTATCCACGCTGCCGAAGTTGCCCTGCCCGTCAATCAGGGGATAGCGCATGGAGAAGTCCTGGGCCATGCGCACCATGGCGTCATAAACCGAGGTATCCCCGTGGGGGTGGTATTTACCGAGTACCTCGCCGACGATACGGGCGCTCTTGCGGTGCGCCGTATTGTGGCGCAGCCCCATATCATTCACGGCATAGAGGATGCGGCGGTGCACCGGTTTCAGCCCGTCACGCACGTCCGGAAGAGCGCGCGATACGATAACGCTCATCGCGTAGTCCAGATACGCGGTGCGCATCTCGTCTTCTATCTTGACTGGCTTAACGGCTCCAGTGACCATCTACATCCCTCCTATTCTTCCTCTTCGATTTCGTCCTCTTCGCCCTCGTCGGCTTCCTCGGAGAGAACTTCAGTCTCCTCTCCCCCGATGATAGTATACCCCGATTCTTTGGCTTCGTCGTCCTCCAGCTTCATAACACGGTCGCTCACGTAAGGTCGGAACTCCTCAAGGCCCCGGGGCGGGAAGGAGAGGCGCCCCACCAGGCTGGGGTCCTGGTATACCTCCCGCACCATGACAGTCATGGCGTCCTCTTTGGAGCTGACCACCGCCGCAGAGTACCTGTTACCACCCTCCATCAGCTTTGCCAGCCGCTGGTTATGCCTGGGTTCCACCTTTCCCAGGTACTCCCCCTGGTCATTTTCCACGGTGAGGCTGGCCCCGTTCATCTTCAGCTTCACGGTTTCGCCGGCAACGGTCCGCGCCAGCACCTCTTTGGGCGCCAGGTCAAAAAGGCTGACCACTCCGGCCTTACCGATATCTTCGATGAAGTGCTGGGGGTCAACACGGCGTGCTTCAGCGGTTTTGTTCACCGCCGTCTCCTTCAGGTAGCTCAGGCGCTGGATATTCTTCCTGGCAATGCTGTTGTAAGGGTCCAGCTCCAGCGTGCGGTTGTAGGCTTCCCTCGCCCGGGCATATTCTCCAAGCTCAAGGTGCGCCCTGCCCAGGCGGTTCCAGGTTTCCACGTCACCGGGGAAGTTGTTTACTATTTCCCGGTTCAGGTCTATCGCTTCGCGCCACCGGCCTTCCATAGCCAGGGAAATAGCCTGGGCGCTCTGTTTCTGTTTCAAACGGATAAGCTTTTCTTCTTCAGGCTGCATGGAAAAAACTCCAGCGGTCAGGTTTAATTTAAGTCAACAGCAGTATATTCTACACTATAGCGCCCGGTGAAACAAGCGACATTAGTCACATATTGTATCTATTTGACAATGGCCTGTGAAATGAATAAAATCAGCCTGGTGGTTGTGCCACCGGGTAAAGGAGGTCACGAATGCAAGAACGGGTGGAAGAGGTGCTCAACAAGATACGTCCATCCCTGATCCGCGACGGCGGGAATGTGGAGCTCATAGGCGTGAATGACGGGGTGGTTACGGTAAAGCTGACCGGCGCTTGCGCCGGCTGTCCCATGTCCACGATGACCCTGAAAATGGGAATCGAGCAAATACTTAAAGAGGAAATTCCGGAAGTCAAGGAAGTCGTCGCGGCGTAGGCTCTCACTCTCAGTCTTTCACGTCCAGTTCAAATGCGCTGTGCAGGGCGCGCACGGCGTCCGGTATCTTTGCATCATCGATGATGCAGGTTATCCTTATCTCCGAGGTGGATATCATCTCGATATTTATGCCGGCATCGCTCAGGGTGCGGAACATGCGGGCGGCATAACCGGGGGCATTCTGCATCCCGGTACCTACGATGCTTACCTTGCCCAGCTTGGCGTCACTGACACACTCCCGGGCCCCGATTTTCCCCGCAATGGGCGCCATGACCGCCATCGCATTATCCAGCTGGTTCTTGGCCACGGTAAAGGTCAAATCGGTAATCTTTTCGATACTGGCGTTTTGAACAATAGTGTCCACGCTGATGCCCGCATCGGCCAGCGTAGAAAAAATGGTGCTGGCGATACCGGGCCTGTCCGGTACGCCCACCACCGTTATCTTAGCCACATTAAGGTCATGGGCGATGCTTCTCACCTTGTTCCTGACTTCCATATTTACTTCTCCGTGAATTAACGTTCCGGGATTCTTATTGAAACTTGAGGCCACGAGTATGGGCATATTAAAGAGCTCCCCGATTTCCACGGCCCGCGGGTGCATCACCTTGCTGCCGTAGCTGGCCAGCTCCAGCATTTCCTCGTAGCTGATTTCACGCAGCTGCCTCGCCCCGGGGATAAGGCGCGGGTCAGCGGTGAATACCCCGTCTACATCGGTATATATTTCGCACTTATCGGCCTCCAGGGAGGCCGCCAGGGCCACGGCGGTGGTATCCGAACCTCCCCGCCCCAGCGTGGTGACATCCATGTCCTCGGTAATCCCCTGGAAACCCGCCACGATGACGATGTTTCCCCTGTCCAGTTCGCGGTTAATCCTCCTGGCCTCTATCTTGAGGATGCGCGCCATGTTATAAGCCGTATCAGTGAGGATTCCCGCCTGCGCTCCGGTAAGGCTGATGGCGGGGTAGCCCATCTCCTGCAGCGCCATCGCCATGAGGGTGCTGGAGACAATTTCTCCGGTGGAGAGAAGAACGTCCAGCTCCCTGGTCTGGGGACGCCGGGCTATCTGATAGGCCAGGTTAACCAGCCCGTCAGTGGTCTTACCCATGGCGGAGACCACGACGACGATGCTGTTACCGGCGTCTTTTACGTCCGCGATGCGCCGGGCCACGTTCTTGATTTTGTCCGCGTCCGCAACTGATGAGCCGCCGTATTTCTGTACGATTAATGCCATATAAACTCTGCTCCGTGCTTACTCCGCTACTCAATTGCGCAATTACGTAATTACGCGCAAAGGGCAGGCACTCCTAAACCTCTTTCCCCAACAGCCTGCTCATGATTTTATACCCTTCCCGGACAAAAATGCCAGATTTCCGGGCTTCCGCTTCGGTGAAGCGTTTTGCCCCGCCGCTGCGGAAACCTTCTCCCCAGGCCAGGAAAGGCACCGGGTCGTCAAAATGGGTCCGAATCTTTATCGGGGTGGGGTGGTCCGGGAGGACCAGCACGCGCAGGTTATCTCCCTCCCGGGAGCCCAGCCTGCCGATGACCTCCTGGTCAATCCGCTCGATTGCCTTAACCTTTTCCTCGACGCTACCGCCGTGCCCGGCCTCATCAGGCGCTTCGATGTGGACCACCACCAGGTCATGGTCTTTCAGAGCCTGGAGGGCTCCCTCCGCCTGGGCGGCGTAGTCATTATCCGGGCCGTCAGTTACCCCCGGGATGTCAAGGACATCCATCCCCGCCATCTCCGCCAGTCCCTTGAGCAGGTCAACACCGGAGGTCAGGGCCGCCTTAAGTCCGTACACCTCGGAGAAGGGAGGCATCTCCGGGACCCTGCCCGCTCCCCAGAAAAGCCAGATGGTGGTTACCGGGTTTTCTCCCCGGGCCTTCCTTTCCCGGTTCACCGGGTGTTCCTGCAGCACTGCCTCGGAGCGCGCCATAAGCTCCAGCAGCTTCTCGCTGCCGGCCCCCCGCGGCAGGTATGCCGCTACCTCCCGGTCCGGAATATCGTGGGGAGGGGTGCAGATGGCCTGCAGCGTCTCCTCTGACCCTTTAAGTTTCAGCAGGTGGCGGTAGCTCACCCCGGGATAAAACCTCACGCCGTCACCGCCGAGGGTCTCGTTCAGGGTAGAGATAATCCTCCGGGCTTCTTCGGTGCCGATGTGCCCGGCGCTGTAGTCCCGCATGACACCGTTATCCACGGTAACCAGGTTGCAGCGAAAGACCACCTCGCCCTCGCCAACGTCTATCCCCATGCTGCGGGCTTCGATAGGGGCGCGGCCCCGGTAATAAAGACGGGGGTTGTAGCCCAGTACGGACATGCAGCCGCAGGCGCTGCTTGGCTCCATCGCCGGGGGGATGGTGCGCACTTCCCCCAGTATTCCCCGCTGAGTCAGCGCGTCCAGGTGCGGTGTGCGTGCCAGCTCCAAGGAGGTCCTTTCGCCCCGTTCGGGCAAAGGCCAGCCGCTGGCCCCGTCCATGATAACAACGACATACTTCATCTCTATTTACAACCGGTGAGCATTCCGCTTATAATAAGACCTGGCGGGGCGTAGCGCAGCCTGGTTAGCGCGCAGCGTTCGGGACGCTGAGGTCGGTGGTTCAAATCCACTCGCCCCGATATCCTTCCCTATCGGTCGTTTCCCATACTTATTCTAGGTTCAGCCGGACCTGCTGTCAATCTGCCGCAGGCAGCCGGGTCTTCTCCGATATTACCCGGCTCAAAACGATGTCCCTTCCCCTCCCATTGACTTTCTTCCCGCCCTAACCCACCCTCGCTGCGGCTAATTTTACCCCACCAATCAGATGCATCTTTGAAGCCCTCAGGGCGCCTTGACGGCGGACATCCCGCCCCGTTAGTTTCGGGAGGATAGAGCGGATATGTCATAAATTTGTAACATTTCACCGGCAGACTTTATGACTCCTTAACAATCGGTCATTTATAATAAAGCGGGGATTCAAGTAAACTGGAGGCTTCCATGAAAAAAAGGTGGATTCTTTTTATCTCGATAGCATTGGCCCTGATACTGGTGTTCGGAGGCTGTGCCCTTGCCGGTCCAACCACCACCTCCACACCTTCGCCTTCCCCTTCGCCTTCCCCCTCTCCTTCTCCGTCGCCGACTGTTCCCCCTTCAATCTCCGCCGTCGCGGAACTGGAACAAACCCTGGAAAGCGTCTACGAGCAGGTCAATCCATCGGTGGTCAATATCAGCGTACAGCAAAGGCAACAGCCCCTCTTTCCCGGTTTCATGCCGCCGGGGCCGCAGTTCAGCCAGGCGCTGGGTTCAGGTTTCGTCTGGGACGACCTGGGCCATATCGTCACGAATAACCATGTGGTAGCTAATGCGGAAAACATCTCGGTAACCTTTTACGATGGGACCATGGTCTCGGGAAAAGTGGTGGGTGCAGACGCTGACAGCGATTTAGCCGTAGTCCTGATAGAAATGCCGGACCTGGACATCCGCCCGGTGGTTATGGCCGATTCCAGCCAGCTCAGGGTCGGGCAGCTTGCCATCGCTATCGGTAATCCCTTCGGGTTCCAGGGAACGATGACGATGGGTATTGTCAGCAGTCTGGGAAGGCTCCTGCCGTCCAATGAGAACATCCTCGGCCCTTCATACAGCATCCCGGACATCATCCAGACCGACGCCTCGATTAATCCCGGTAACTCGGGCGGCGTGCTCCTCGATGACACGGGCAAAGTAATCGGGGTGACCTCTTCGATTGTCTCGGCATCGGGGACTTCGGCGGGGGTAGGATTCGCCATCCCGTCCGCCATCGTCCAGAATGTCGTCCCCGTGCTGATTGAGACCGGCCGCTACCAGCACCCCTACCTCGGGGTCACCATCATATCCCTGAATCCTGACCTGGCGCGCGCCATGGACCTCCCGCCAAACCAGCGGGGTACGATGGTCGCCTCCGTCGTCGAGGGGGGGCCGGCGGACCGGGCCGGCCTTATTGAAGCGACGGACTCAGTACAAATCAACGCGGTGGAAGTATCCGTGGGGGGAGACATTATCATCGCCTATAATGAGCAGACGGTGAGGAGTTCCGACGAACTGATTACTTTCCTTACCCGCTCCGGCTCCGTCGGCGAGACGGTCATACTGACGGTGCTGCGCAATGGCGAGGAGGTCCGGGTGCCGGTGACGCTGGGAGCGCGACCACAACCCCAGCCCTGAGAAGCAGACCAAAATCTGGGGAGAATGGAATGAGCCCGGGCCGGGAACAGCATCTTTCAGGGGCGGTTTTGGGCTTGACCGGGCCAGCCCCTGAAGTATGATATTGAGCAAATATGCAATTACGTAGCCGTTTCAGACTGCTTCACTTCTTCCCAGAGCCGGTTCTGCTCCTCGAAAGATAAGTCCCCGAAGCTTACCCCGCGCTGCCGGCAGGATTCCTCCATGGCGCTGAAGCGTTTGAAGAAACGCCGGTTAGCCTCGCGCAGGGCTGTTTCGGCATTGATGCCAAGATGCCTGCCCGCGTTAACCAGCGTAAATAGAACGTCGCCGAACTCCCGCTCCTTCTCCTCCTGGCCTTTCGCCTGCCGGAGCTCACCAACTTCCTCACATAATTTGTCGAGAATGCCTTCGACTTCCGGCCAGTCAAACCCCACCCGGGCCACCCGTTTCTGTACTTCCACGCTGTATCCCAGCGCCGGCATCTCGGCGGGCACTCCGGCCAGCATGGAGGCGCCTTCCTCTCTCTCCTCGCGCTTCAATGACTCCCAGTTATGCATCACTTCCTCGGCATCTGCCGCCTTCTTGGAGCCGAAGACATGGGGATGGCGGCGGATAATCTTGGCGGTGATGCCCCTCACCACATCCCCGATGTCGAACTCTGCTGCCTCCCGGGCAATCTGCGCGTGAAGAACTATCTGAAGCAGGAGGTCTCCCAGTTCCTCGCACAGCTTTTCGGCATCGCCTTCGTCCAGCGCCTGGAGGGCCTCATAGCACTCCGAAAGCAAATTTTCCCTGAGCGAGGCGTGGCTCTGCTGGCGGTCCCAGGGGCACCCCTCCGGACTGCGCAAATGCGCAATTACGCTAACCAGGTTATCAAACCGGTCCAGGTCTTCCGTCAATGACATTTTATTCCATCCACAAAGCAGTTTAAGAAGGCAGCACCGAGCCGATAAGCTCGCGCTGCCCGCGCAGAAAGTCGACGGCGGTCATGGGACGCTTTCCTTCAAGCTGGACCTCCAGGATGCCCAGGATACCTTCTCCGGTGGCCACGCCGAAGGCGGGCCCTCCGCGCCCCGGTGAGAGGACCGTACCCGCGGCGTGGTTTTCCTTTCCGGCAACCGGCACGGCTTGCAGGACACGGAGCTGCTTGCCCTTCCACCGGGTATGACTACCCGGCCAGGGATTATAAGCGCGCACCTGGCGCCAGAGCGTCAGCGCGGGCAGGCCCCAGTCTATGGCGGCGTCCTCTTTTTTTATCTGTCCCGAGTAAGTAGCGCGGGACTCGTCCTGAGTCCGGGGAGTGATTTCCTTTCTCTGCCAGCGCGCGAGCACCTCCGGAAGCATCGCGGCCGCTATCACGGAAAGCTTCCCGGTGAGCGACCCCGCGGTATCCCCGGCGGCAACCGGTATCCGGGCTTGCGCCATGACTGCTCCGGTATCCATCCCCTCGTCCATAAGCATGATGCTCACCCCGGTGAACTCGTCTCCGGAGAGAATCGCCGCCGCTACCGGGGAAGCCCCGCGGTGCCGGGGCAGCAGCGAAGGATGAATATTGATGCATCCATAAGCCGGGACCTCCAGCACCGCCCGCGGCAGTATCTGCCCATAGGCCGCCACCACGATGATATCCGGATTGAGCGAAACCAGCTTTGCGGTCACGTCCCCGTCCCGCAGGCTCTCCGGCTGCTCCACGTTTAAGCCCAGTTTTTGGGCCGCCCTTTTCACCGGCGGCGGCTGCAGGCGGGTCCCCCTCCCCACCGACCTGTCCGGTTGGGTGTATACCGCGCGGACTTCGTGATGATTGAGGAGAAGCCGCTCCAGCGGCGGCACGGCGAAATCCGGAGTCCCCATGTAGACCAGGCGCAAGGTTTACCTCCTGTACCAGTACTAAATTCTAACATCATTATTTTTAGGTAACAACCGGGGTGTAAGGCTAAGGGATAGATTTCGGGCAAAAAAGGGAGCTTTTGGAAGATACTAAGGGGGATTGCCTGGGACATAACCTTGATGACCGCCGCTAAAAAAGTTTGCCTAAGGATTTGTTTGGTAGTATTCTAATGGTCGTTACTTCTTTTAAGCGGGACCACAGAAATTCCTCCCTGCCACCACTTCACCGCAGGAAACTCGTTGCGCCAGTGAATGAGTGGGGGATATTTGTGCCTGAATGGGTACTTACATAGTGTTAGAAAGGCATTCGGTATTACGCTCTTGAACAAAACCAGGACCGCACCTGAAATTTGGGAAGCCGCACTGGGCGAACTTCAAGTCCAAGTCAGCAGATCGAACTTCCGCACCTGGTTCGAGAGAACCACCGGACTAAGCCGCGAAGAGAACACCTTCGTTATCGGCGTACCGAATACTTTTGTCGCCGAGTATCTCGACAGGAACCAGCGTTCTCTCATCGAGAAGGCGCTGGCCGGACTTACCTCTCCCGAGGTACAGGTGGAGTTCCGGGTCAACGGCAGATACCATCGTGCCTGTGTCGATGATGGCGCAAGGTTCACCTCCCCGTCCGGCAACGGCTCCGGCTCCCTGAATCCCAGATACGTTTTCGATTCCTTTGTGGAGGGTACCAGCAACCAGTTAGCCCGGTCCGCGGCTCTGGCCGTAGCCCGGGAGCCCGGCAAGACCTATAATCCCCTTTTCATCTACGGCGGGGTAGGGCTGGGGAAGACCCATCTCCTCCACGCCATCGGCCACATGGCGGAGGACCGCCACATGAAGGTACTGTGCGTAAGCGCGGAGAAATTCACCAACGAATACGTTACCGCGATACGGGACAGGAAGATGGAAGCCTTTCACCAGAAATACCGCAGTGCCGGCATGCTGCTCGTCGATGACATCCAGTTCATCAACGGCAAGGAGCAGACCGAAGAGACCTTCTTCCATACCTTCAACGAACTGCATAACGCGAACCAGCAAATCGCCATAACAAGCGACCGTCCGCCGAGGGATTTTTCCAGCCTGGCGGAAAGGCTCCGCTCTCGTTTTGAATGGGGGTTAATCGTGGATATTCAATCTCCGGAATTCGAGACACGCATGGCCATACTGCAGAAGAAGGCTAAAGAAAAGCAGGTTTCCGTCCCCAACGATGTCCTGGAATTCGTTGCCCGCCAGGAACTGCAAAACATCCGGGAGCTGGAAGGCTCCTTGAACCGGGTTATCGCCCTGGCCAGGCTTTTCCACCGGGAGCCGGACGTTCCCCTCGCCGCAAAGGCCCTGGAAAACCTGTCCGGCAAGAGTCCCGTGGCCACAGCCCCGGCTTCACAGCTAATACTGAATGCCGTAGCCGAGTGCTTCGAGTTGTCCCCGGACCGCATCCTCAGCCAGCAGCGTGACAAAGAAACTTCCGAAGCCCGGCGCGTTGCCATGTACCTGGTAAGGCAGGAGACCGGTCTGCCCCTGGCGAAAATCGGGCAGGAGATGGGAGGCAGGGATGCCGCGGCGGTGGCTAAGGCCTGCCAGAAAGTCTCCGCAGACATCTCTTCCAACCGCTACCTCAAGAGAAAAATCACAGATATTCTGCAAAATATCAACAAAAACTAGCCAACCCCGCTATAAACTCGATTTAATTGCCCTTCTACTTATGTCAAACCATCTCTTTGCCGCTGAATCGTCTTGGACTGCCCCCGGTTACCGGATATTTTGTCACTTTATTGCTCTTTCATCGCGTACTTCTTGCCGGGTTTTTGCCAGTTACAGGCTCCTAAAAACGGCCTCACACAGGAAATACAAATACTATATTGTGAAGGTTATAAACCAATTACTCATTTATTTTACTGAAGACTTACCTGATAACAAGAGCCGATTTCTGATATACTGCTGTTAGCTTCTCAGGTGTGATATGTTTGACCGGGTTAACCTCACAGTAAAAGCGGGTAAGGGTGGAGAAGGCGCCATCAGCTTCCGCCGGGAGAAACATGTGCCCTTCGGGGGGCCGGATGGAGGTGACGGGGGCGCGGGAGGCAGCGTCATCATCCGCGCGGACCCTTCCGTGGAAAGTCTCGCGAAGTTCAAACGCAAGCGCTACTATCACGCTCCTGACGGGGTCGCGGGGCATGGACAGAAGAAACATGGGAAAAAGGGGGCTGATCTGATTCTGACGGTGCCTCCGGGGACGCTGGTCTGGAACAAGACGGCGGTCAATCCTGACGAGGCACTGCTTGCCGACCTTGAGAGGGTGGGACAGGAGGTGGTAGCGGCGGAGGGAGGCAGGGGGGGCTGGGGTAACACGCGCTTCGCTACTTCTACGAACCAGGCGCCCCAGATAGCCCAGCGCGGCGCGGAAGGAGATGAGGCCTCTTTATATCTGGAAATGAGGCTGATAGCCGATGTCGGCATTGTCGGTTATCCCAACGCTGGGAAATCGACGCTGCTGGCGGCGGCCTCGGCGGCCAGGCCGAAGATTGCCGGCTATCCCTTCACTACCCTCGAACCGGTGCTGGGTGTGGTGGAGGTGGAGGGACAAAGCTTCGTGATGGCGGAAATACCGGGGCTGATTACGGACGCCCACCTGGGGCGGGGCTTGGGACACGATTTTCTCCGGCACGTTGCCCGGACCAAGGTGCTCCTCCATCTTCTGGACGGCAGTGAAAAATCGGTTACGGAGAGTATGACTCAGGTAAACAGGGAGCTGGCCTTCTTTGACAGCGCGCTTGCCCGAAAGCCCCAAATCGTCGCGGTAAACAAGATTGATGTTCCTGAGGTAAAGGAGAAGTTATTCCGGATAAAGAAGGAGTTCAACGGGTCGGGTATCAGGACTTATTTCATCTCGGCAGCCACCGGGGAAGGCGTGACGGAACTGATGGTAGCGCTGTTCCGCTCTTTACACCAGCTGGCCGAAGAGAAGGAGAAAGAGAAAAAAACAGGCAAGGTCTTCCGGCCCCGGCCTGCGGTGGGGAAGCCCGCGGTGACCCGGGAAGGCGGCGTGTTCATCATCAATGATGAGGAGCTGGGGCGGCTCACTACCAGGGACGGAAGGGTCAGCGGAGAACTGAAGCAGCAGATAAAACGGCGGTTTGCCAGGAAAGGCATCAGCAAGGCCCTGGAGAAGGCCGGGATTAAGCCCGGCGATAAGGTCCGCTGCGGCATCCTGGAGTGGGAGTGGTGACGATGAATGCGGGCATTCTCGGCGGCACTTTCGATCCCATCCATAACGGGCACCTCGCCATTGCCGAGGCAGCCAGGTCGAAACTGAAAATGGAGAAGGTTTACGTCGTTCCGGCCGGCCATCCCTGGCAAAAGCAGGAGCAGAAAGTCACCCCGGCGGAGCACCGGATGGCTATGGTCCGGCTGGCGATAGCCGATTTGCCGTACATGCGGCTGGCCACCCTGGAAGTCCGGCGGCCCGGCCCCACCTATACCGTCGATACGATTCTGGAGTTGCGGGAGCGCCTGGGCGGGGATACCATTCTCTACTTTATCCTGGGCTGGGACAGCCTGCTCCGGCTCCCCGAGTGGCATGATGCCGGGCGTCTGGTCCGGATATGCTATCTGGTCGCGGCGCCCAGGCCCGGGTTCCGGCAACCGGACTTAAACGTACTGGAAGATAAAGTCCCCAGTATTTCGGGGAGAACGGTGCTCCTGGATGGTCCGATGGTGGCGGTAAGCGCAACGGAAATCAGGCGGAGAGTCGCCCGGGGCCTGTCTGTGCGGGACCTTGTCCCGGAGAAGGTAGACAGTTATATCAAGCAGCACGGGCTGTATCAGGCGTAATCAGGAGGTCAAAAAATGAAAGCAATCGGGATTTTGGGCAGCCCCCGGAAAAACGGGAATACCGAGATTCTCATAGCGCACGCGCTGAGGGCGATGTCCGAAGAGGGTGTGGAAACGGAACTTGTCCGCCTTACGGACTATAACATACAGCCATGTAATGCCTGTCAGCTCTGCGTGCGCGAAGAGCGCTGCTCTATCGATGATGACCTCTTCCCGCTCTATCTGCGTGTGAAAGAGGCGGATATCCTTGTCCTCGGCACGCCGGTGTATCTGGGCTCGTCAACCGCCCTGATGAGGACCTTCATGGAGCGCGCCGGCCAGATTGCGCGCAAGAACCGTACATATGTCGGTAAGGTGGGGGGCCCTCTCGTGGTGGCGCGCCGTACCGGGCAGTTTGCCGCTTTTGCGGAGCTTCTGTGCTGGTTCTATTTCCTTGAATTCCACATCGCCACTTCCACCTACTGGAATATCGCTTTCGGGTGGAACAAAGGGGAAGTGGAACAGGATGAAGAGGGGATGAAGACCGCGTGGAACTTCGGCAAGAACGCGGCATCCCTGGCCGGGAAACTGCGGGCCTGAGTATTTGCGGAAAGCCCTCTGAGACGCGCCAGAAAGGCAGTAGCCCCGCGATAACTGTTGAAAGATAGAATTCCATTTATCAGGGAATACGGGGCCTGTTTTCGGGCTTGAAGGCTTCAACGGATTCAGCCCGGTTTTACCGGTTGGTGCCGAGGGGGAGATTTGAACTCCCACGAGCTTACGCTCACCACCCCCTCAAGATGGCGTGTCTACCGATTCCACCACCTCGGCGCAGTCCAGCCACTGGCTAGCATACCACCTGCTCTCGGGAACGTCAAGCTAAAATCCCCCTTTGGCCCTCTCCCGGAAACCCGGCCCGACATTGACATTGAATGGTCACCGGCGTAAAATTCGCTCGTCATACCCGCTTGCGGGAAACCGTTTCCGAAAAGGAGAAAAGGAATGATTATCGATTTCAGGGCCAGGCCGCCGGTGGCGCCGTTCACGATGGACCCGATTTATGAAAAGCCCGGGGCTGTCGCTCTCGCCTACGGGATAGAGGCACCCCCATCGGCGGTAGCGAAGTCCATGGACCTCTTCCTCGCCGAGATGGAGGAATCCGGCGTGGTCCACTGCGTCTGCACCGGGCGGGCATTACCCGACCCCAGGCTCAGCGTGAGCAACGATGATATGGTGAAGGTGGCTGCGGATTACCCGGGCAAGTTCAGCATTTTTGCTGCCGTTGACCCTTATGATGTTGCCCGCGCGGTATCGGAGGTGGAACGGGCTGTGACCGTACTCGGGTGCCGGGGCATTATCATGGAGCCGAACATTCACCTCGGGGTCGCCATGGTGACCGCTCCGATGAAGGCGGCCGGGCATATGTTTCCGCCGCTGTATCCGGATGACGCCCGGTTTTACCCTATCTTTGAGAAATGCCAGGAACTTGGTACGCCTGTGATGCTGACCCTGAGCGCCCGCACCGGCCCGGACATTACCTACAGCTCCCCGGTATACGTCGACCGCATAGCGGGGGACTTTCCCAGGCTGAAAATTGTCATCTCGCATGCCTGCTGGCCCTGGGTCAACCAGATATGCGGCGTCGCCTGGAAGAGGGATAACGTCTACCTTCTGCCGGATGTATATCTCGTACACATGCCGGCTTACCTCCAGTTCGTCGAGGCGGCCAACTCTTACCTGAAGGAGCGGCTGCTCTTCGGCACGTCCTTCCCGGTAATGCCTATCAGGCAAACGGTGGAGGCGGTCCGGAAGCTCCCCTTCCGCGAGGAGGTCATGGAGAAGGTGTTCTACGGGAACGCGGCCCGGCTGCTGGGCTTATAGCGAAGAAGGGTTATTCCTGCCTCCGGACCTCCACGAGCGTGGTATTCGTGGGGTAAGCGCCCGCCATTGACGGCTCGTCACGGGTGAGTACGTTGGAGCATCCCGCCCGGTCAATGCCGTTCTCATCGGGAGTGTACCAGGCCCCCTGCGGGATGGAGACCGTGCCGGGCATGATGGTCTCCGTAACGCGGGCGGGAAGCACGGTCGCACCCCGGTCATTGAACACGCGCACGTTATCCCCGTCCCTGATGCCCCTGGCTTCGGCATCCGAAGGATTTATCCTTATCTCCTGCCTCTGTACCTCGCGCAGCCACGGTACGGTCTCGTTCTGGCTGTGCGCCCGTCTCAGGACGTGCTTCGTGACCAGCTGGAGGGGATACTTCTGCGCCAGCGGGTCGTTACGGCTTTCCCAGGTCTCGATGTATTTCGGGATGGGGGGCAGGAGGGGGTGGCCCATGTCCGCAAGGTATTGAGAATAAATCTCAATCTTCCCTGACGGGGTGGGGAAGGGGTGATTTCCCGGGTCCGCTATCTCTTCCTCGAAAGCGACGTATGGCTCGGCCAGCCTCAGTTTATAAATACCGTCTCTCTTCAGAGAATCATAGTCGGGTGCGCCGGAATTTTTTACCAGTTCCCTGAGCCACTCATCCTCGGTCTTATCGCTGTAGCCCTCTATTCCCAGTTGCGCCGCCAGGGCGGTGCAAATATCGAAATGGGACTTCGATTCGCCCCGCGGCTCGATGGCCTGGTTCATATAGCCGTAATAGAGGGCGTCTCCCGAGGAGGCGGTGACGTCATTGCGCTCCAGGAAAGTGCATACCGGCAGCAGGACATCGGCAAACCTGGCGCAGGGAGTCATGAACTGGTCGCACACCACGACGAACTCAAGACCGGGATTTTTCAAGGCCGCTACCGCCTTGTTCAGATTGAGGTACTGGTTCGGAAAATTGGTATTGACCAGGAACAGCAGCTTGTAGTCGGCCGGATATCCCCCGCTCTTCCCGTGAAGAATGGCATCCGCCAGCTTGGCGATATTGATGTGTCCCGGTCGCAACCGGTTGAAGTCGGGGTGGGACGGGGCGGCGTACTCCCGCGGGGGCGCCTTGCTCTCCACCGGGTTGGGCGGGGACGGCATCGCGGGGAGGGTAAGGGAAGGGAACCTGCCGCGGTAACCGGTATAGCTGCCGGCCCCGGAGTCTCCTCCGTGCACCCCGACATTCCCGGTCATCGCCGCCAGGGTGATGGCGGCCCGGTGGAACTGCTCTCCGTAAGCGGTGCGTCCGGCGGCTATCCCGGCCATCAGTGCCGCCGGTTTGGTGGCGGCGTAGTCCCTGGCCAGGGATTCGATGGTATCCGCAGGAACGCCGGTTATCTCCTCCGCCCAGGCGGGTGTTTTCGGCACGCCGTCTTCTCCGCCCAGGACGTAGTCCCGGAACTGCTCGAACCCGACGGTATATTTATCCAGGAATTGCTGGTCTTGCAGGCTTTCCTGTATCATGACGTGCGCCATTGCCAGGAGCATCGCTGTGTCCGTGCCGGGACGGATGGGCACCCATTCCCCCGCGAAGGTCGCTGCGGTGTTGTTGTACTGAGGGTCGATGGAGATGATTCGCGCTCCCGCTTCCCGGGCGCGGGCCAGGGCCCAGGTCGTATTGGTCTGCAGCACGGTTTCCGCCGGGTCAAAACCCCAGAGGAAGATAAGGCGGGAGTTAATCAGGTCATCCCTCATATTCGAGGGAAGGGGGGTGCCGTAATTCACCAGCTGGGCGAAGATAGCCCCTTCGTAGGAGAAGAAGCCCCATATCTCGGAGCAGCCCCCGGCCATGTTCATCAGCCTTTGAAAGCACGGACGGCCGTGAAGGCTGCCCTGGTCCCCGCCGGATACCTTGAACAGGATGGAGGGTGAGCCGTATTTCTCCCTGACCCTGTTGAGTTCCCCGGCTACGGTCTCCAGCGCTTCGTCCCAGGAAATCCTCTCGAACTTGCCTTCGCCGCGCTCCCCGACCCTTTTCATGGGGTAGAGGATGCGGTCGGGAGCGTACACTCTCTGTCGATACGCCCTTCCCTTGAGGCAGGCGCGCATTTGCGGCTCTCGGCCGGCATCGGTCTCGATTCGGGTGATTCCCCCGTCCTTCACATGGACCTTGAGCAGGCATGCCCCTCCGCAGTGTGAGCAGCATACGGACATGACGGTTTTTTCTCCTGCGCCCGGTTTCTCCATCTCTTGAATCGCCATCCTTCAGGACCTCCGGAAAAAATGCTTCTGAGCTAATTGTAAAACAGCTTCCTGCTGCGGGGCAAATTGAATATAAACGGTTGGGTTAAAAGAGCGCGCGCGAGGAATTCAGTGACCGGTACTGGCAGGAGTGCGAGGACTCGAACCCCGGACCGGCGGTTTTGGAGACCGCTGCTCTACCAACTGAGCTACACTCCTCTGCCCAAAGGGATTATATTCCATTTTAGCACATCAATCAACGGTCCGATTCCTTCCGCCACATGCCCGCCCCACCAACCCGCCCGAGCTGCTTTCTTCCGTCTCTCCGCAATGACATTACCAACAATAACAAACTTCTTGACAGGGGGGTAAAAAGAGAATATGATTTCAGGCACGAAAGACTTTTTGGGAGGTATGCCATGGCAGAGCAGTACCCCGCTAGCCTCGACATCGATTATCCCGACCGCAACCTGGACCGGCTGACCACTTTTTTCCGTATCTTCACCATAATTCCCATTTTCATTATCCTGGCGCTGTTAAGCGGGGGCGGTTCCAATAGTTCCGCGGCTAATAGCGGATGGAACTACAACTTCAGTACCGGAGCGCTGGTCTTTCTGCCACTGGTGCTTATGATTCTTTTCCGGCAGAAATACCCGAAATGGTGGTATGACTGGAACCTGGCGCTGTCCCGCTTCGGTTACCGGGTAGGAAGCTACTTCTTATTGCTTCGCGACGAATACCCCTCCACCGATGAGGAGCAGGCGGTACACCTGGACTTTGCTTATCCGGACGTCCCCAAAGACCTGAACCGCTGGCTGCCCCTGGTGAAATGGTTCCTGGCGATACCGCATTACATCGTCCTCTTTTTCCTCGCCATCGCGGTGCTGGTCTGCGCCATTATCGCCTGGTTCGCGATTTTGTTCACCGGGCGTTATCCGCGCGGGCTCTTCGACTTTATCGTCGGATTTCTCCGCTGGGAACTGCGGGTCGGCGCTTATGCCTTCCTGCTGGTTACGGACCGCTATCCGCCGTTCTCATTACAGTAGGGTAAGACGCTTTACATCGGGAGTAATTACGTAATTGCGCAATTGCGCGTATTGCGTCGTTGACACTTTTTCCACCGGCGGCTATCATTAATAAACCGGTTAAGTAAGGAGAAGCCATCATGCGCGGCGGATTCAGCATCGGAAAAATATTCGGCATTGGCATCTCGGTCCACTATACCTGGTTCCTGGCTTTCGTACTCATCGCCTGGTCTCTGGCGGAGGGACTGTTCCGGCCTCAGCACCCCGGCTGGAGTCCCGCTACCTACTGGATTCTGGGGATATTATCCGCGCTGCTTCTTTTCCTTTCCGTGCTGCTGCATGAACTGGCCCACTCCCTGGTCGCCAGGGCCCGCGGCCTCCCCGTGAACAGCATCACCCTGTTCATCTTCGGCGGCGTCAGCAACCTGGAAGAGGAACCCGCTACCTCCGGCATTGAATTCGCGATGGCCATCGTCGGTCCCGGGACAAGTCTTCTCCTGGGATTCTTGCTGTGGGGTGTCGCCGCGCTCCTCACCGGGGATACCGTCTCCTTCGGGGAACTATTTATCGGTTCCCGATTCGATACACCGCTGGAAGCCCTTGTCGGCTACCTCGCCTTTATCAATATCATACTGGGTATTTTCAATCTGGTGCCCGGGTTCCCCCTGGACGGAGGGCGCGTGCTGCGCTCCATCATCTGGGGGGCCACCGGGAATCTTTCGCGGGCTACCAATATTGCCGCTACCGTGGGCAGGCTCATCGGCTGGGGACTGATCGCGTTTGGGGTTTTTCAGCTTTTCACGGGAAACCTTCTCGGGGGCCTCTGGATTGCCTTTATCGGCTGGTTTCTGAGCAATGCCGCCGATGCCTCCCGCCGTGACCTGAGCCTGCGGGAGCACCTCGGCGGTATTCCGGTCAGCCGGGTCCTGGTCTCCAATAAAGAGTCGGTTGCTCCCGATATGAGAGTGGCTGACCTGGTACGGGACGTTTTTTTCGGCCAGCGGCGGCGCGCCGTGCCTGTCTGCAGGGACAATAAAATCCAGGGGATTGTCACCCTGACGGACGCGAAGGAACTGGCCCAGGAAAAGTGGGAGGAGACCACGGTCGCTGAGATAATGACCCGGCAGCCCCTTTACAGCGTTTCCCCGGAGGATGATTTGAATACCGCCCTGAGGCTCATCGCTCAGCATGACGTCAACCAGGTGCTGGTCCTGCGGCAGGGGCAGCTCGAAGGCATCATCAGCCGCGCCGATATCATCCGCTACCTTCAGTTCAGCCAGGAGTTGGGAATGAAACCGGGTACGGGAGGTTAAGCCGGGGAGGTTTGAACTTCCCATTGCCGGTCCCTTCGCGGTTTTATTTCCATTTGGTGGAGGAGGAGAAAGCAGGCGCGCGGGGTGGGACGGGGTGTGGAGAAAATTATCGGGACGGGGAGGGGACATTTCCTGAAGCCCGCCAAAACCGGATGAAGCCCCCTTCGTCCTGAATTGACCTTTTTTTCGTGTCAGTGCTAAAATTAACTGTTGCGTGCGCCTGCCGTAATGGCTTGGCAATTTTCCGCACATGGAGCAAACCCCTGTATCAAAACAATCTGAAAAAAGACCGGTACCGGGTGCAGGTTCTCAAGGAACGCTGTAAAGGATGTAGTTTCTGCATCGATTTTTGTCCCCAGCATACCCTGGTGCGTTCTCATGAGATTAACTCCCGGGGCTACCACGTGGTCTTCCAGGACAGTAATGTCCGCTGCAGCGGATGCGGCATCTGTACCATGGTCTGTCCCGAGTTTGCGATACATGTCGAACCCGTCGGAGAAAACGATAAAGCAGTGGAGGAAGCGGGTGCCTGAGCACCGTTTTCTCACCGGCGAGTTTTTCATGAGCGGGGATGACGCCTGCGCCGAGGGGGCTATCGCTGCGGGCTGCCGTTTCTTCGCCGGTTATCCCATCACACCGGCGACCGAGATTGCCGAGCGCATGTCCGAGCGCATGCCCGAAATAGGCGGCACCTATATCCAGATGGAGGATGAGCTGGGCTCCATGGCGGCTATCCTGGGGGCGTCCTGGGCCGGAGTCAAGGCCATGACGGCCACCTCCGGGCCCGGTTTCAGCCTGATGATGGAAAACATTGGACTGGGCGTCATGCTGGAGACCCCCTGCGTGGTGGTCAATACCCAGCGCGGCGGTCCTTCCACCGGTCTCCCCACCCTTACCGGGCAGGGGGACATGATGCAGGCGCGCTGGGGGAGCCACGGCTGTTACAGCATTATCGCCCTGGCGCCCAATTCCCCGCAGGAAGCGTTCGACCTTACAGTGCGCGCTTTTAATCTCTCCGAGCAGTTCCGCGTCCCCGTGTTCCTCATGGCCGAGGCCGCGACCGCTCACATGTATGAGAAGGTGACCATCCCGCCGGTAGATGAAATCGAGACCTATTCCCGCCGCAAGCCCACCGTGCCTCCCTGGGAGTACAAGCCCTACGAACCGGACTTTGACATGGTCCCGCCAATGGCCTGCGCCGGGGAAGGTTATCACTTCCATGTCACCGGTTTGACCCATGATGAAAGGGGCTACCCCGCCAGCAGCGTGGCGGCCCAGGACCGGCTGGTAAGGCGCCTGGTGGATAAGATAGAAAAGAACAGCGACCAGATTATCGAGCTGGAGGAAGACGGCATCGAGGGGGCGGAAGTGGTGGTCTGCGTCTACGGGATTACCTCGCGGGTGGCATCGATTGCCGTGACCCGGGCCCGGCAGGAAGGGTTGAAAGTGGGGATGCTGCGCCTGATAACGGTCTGGCCGTTCCCCCAGGACAGGATTAGACAGATATCGAGGAAGGTACGCGCGTTCGTCGTGCCGGAGATTAACTATGGACAGATAGCCCTGGAAGTGGAACGATGCGCCAGCAGCCGTGCCCCCACGATTCTCGTGCCGCACATGGGCGGGGGCGTCCATAACCCGGAGGTGATATACCGCGCTATTGAGAGAGCCGCAAAATGAGTGACGTGATTCTGGAAGAAATCAAGCACCCTTATGACGAGTACATCAGAGAGGACCGGCTGCCTCACATCTGGTGCCCCGGGTGCGGTCTCGGGGTAGTTATCGGCGGGTTTATCCGCGGGCTGCTTGCCGCTGAGGCGGACCTTGATAAAGTGGCGGTGGTCTCCGGTATCGGTTGTACCGGCCGCGCCGCAGGCTATTTGAAGCTGGACTCTTTCCATACGACCCACGGGCGCGCCCTTCCCTTTGCCACCGGTTTGAAGATGGCTAATCCCGAACTCAAGGTAGTGGTCATCGGTGGCGACGGCGACATGGTGGCTATCGGCGGGAACCATTTTATCCACGCCGCCCGCCGTAACATCGACCTTACGGTTATCTGCGTGAATAATTTCAACTACGGCATGACCGGCGGCCAGGTGGGCCCCACCACGCCGGAGACTGCCCGTACCACCACGTCCCAGCGCGGGAGCACTGAGCCGCCCTTTAACATTCCCCGGCTGGCGGGCGCCAGCGGTGCAACTTACATCGCCCGCTGGACCACGGCACAGGTGCGCCGCCTGGAACGCGCTATCACGGAAGCGCTGGCCCACCAGGGTTTCAGTCTGGTTGAGGTCATCAGCCCCTGCCCGACCTATTACGGGCGGATGAATAAGCAGCCGACGGGGCTGGCCCAGATGTCAGGCTACCGTGACAACAGCGTCATCCGTCACGGGGCTGACCTGGCGGAGGTGGACATCGGCATTGATGGCCCGATAATCGTGGGCAAGTTCCTGGATATCAGGTTGCCTTTTATGCCGGGGAAAAACGGTAAAAATGGATAGCAGGCAGGAGATAAGGCTTACCGGCTTCGGCGGGCAGGGTATCATGCTCGCGGGTTTCATCATCGGGCAGGCGGCCGCGGTCCATGAGTTGAAGTACGCCACCCATATCCGGGACTACGGCCCTGAAGCGCGCGGGGGCAGCTGCCGGGCGGACGTGGTTATCTCCGAAAAACCGGTACTTTATCCCTATATCAATGCCCCTTCCGTCCTGGTGGCCATGTCCCAGGCAGCTTATGACAAGTACCGTCCCAGCAGCCGCGAGAATTCCCTGATTATTATCGATGAAGACCTGGTACAGCACCGTGAGAAGCGGAAAGACCGGCTGTGGACCATCCCCGCCCAGAGAATGGCGGAAGAGCTTGGCCGCGCCAACATCGCCAACGTGATTATGCTTGGGTTTTTTACCGCGGTCACCGGGGCCGTCTCCATAGAAGCCATGAGGAAGTCCGTGCTCTCCTCCGTGCCTAAGAGCTGGGAGGAGCTGAACCTGACGGCGCTGGAGCAGGGCTACAACTACGGCCTGGAAAAAGTAAAAGCCAGGGGCGGGGCGGGTTGACACCGGGGACAATCACTTATATGCTGGGGGTGATATGACAATGAAAAAGTGCCCTAACTGCGGCCGGGAAACAGCCCGCACGGAAGACTGGGCCTGTCAGTGGTGCGGCTATCCCCTGCTGTCATCAGGTTATCAACAATTACCCAAGACCTACCGCCAGTTGCAGGAGGAGAGGGGGTTCTTGCGTCAGGAGCATACCCTCGAAGAGCCGGAGGAGGTGGAGAGCGAACCCGAATCCGTCGAAACTCGGCCGGAGGAAATAACGGAGCGGGAACCGGAAGAGCCGGAAACGGCGGGAGCCCGGGAAGAAACAGCCCCGTACGCGATGGAGGAAGAGGAGGAGATGGCGCCCGCCCGCCCGGAAGAAGAGCTTCAGCGGGAGATACAGCCAGAAGAACAGATGGAAGAGGAAAAGGCTCCGGAACCGGAAGAGTCGGCCCCGGCGGAGCAGAAACCCGCGCCCGCTTTTGAGCCGGAACCGGAACCTGCGGCGGAAAAAATTGGACCGGGACCCGAACCTGCTCCTGAGGTTGAAGAGGAGGCCCCGGCGCCGGCGGTCCTTCCCGAGGTAGATGCCTCTGCGGAAGTGATTGCGTTGAGCGTCCGCGAACTGAACGCTCTTTATAATGCGGACAAGGCGGGGACCGGGACCAAGCTGGCGAATAAAACACTCAGTGTCACCGGCATCGTCGGCCGGGTCGTCGTGAATAGCGGCCTGGATATTTATTATGTGCTTCTGACCGATAGCGAACCAAAATCGTTAAATGTCCGGTGTACCTTTAACTCGGAGCAGAGCGGAGACCTGAGAAGGCTGGTCAAGGGCCGCGAAACGACCGTGGTCGGCAAGTACGCCGGCTTCGAGCGGAACATCCTCCTGAAAGACTGCGTCCTTGCGCCGTAACCGGTATTCCTGCGATGAATAATAAAAGACCGCTTCCCCCGGGTCTGGTCTATCTTGCCGACAATATAGTCACCCGCCGGAACATCCTGGGTACTCCCAAGGAATACGGCGCCCGGTGGGCCAGGGACCTGGACCTGCCCCGGAATTCGGATACCGTGTTTTTCGCCGGCTGCGGCTACCAGTACTCCGGAGACCTGGAGGCGCTGATGTCCCTCATCCGGCGCCTGGACCGCAGCATTATCGGCGCGGAACTTCCCATGCGCTTCGCCAACTTCCAGAAGACGCTCGGCGCGGACCTGGCGGGGATTTACCGGAAGGTGCTGGCGCGGGGCAGTCGCGGCGAGGCACAACCTCTGGTTGACGCCGTGAGGGTGCTGCGCGGCCTGGGTATCGATTTCGGTTATCTCGCCGAAGAAGAACCCTGCTGCGGGGCGCCCCTCTATTTTGCCGGCCTCCGGAACAAGTTCGAAGGGAACGCGCGGGAGGCATTCCGGAAATTAAAGGAAAAGGGAGTCAGGCGAATCATCAGCATCGTGCCTTCATGCACTCATGCCCTGCGTGACCTGTTCCCTTCCTGCGTCGAAGGATATGACCTGGAGGTCAAGCACTTCCTGGAGGTCGTTGCGGAAAACTTATCGGGACGCAAGCTGCGTTTTCCCCGTGAAGTGAAGGTTACCTACCATGATCCCTGCCAGCTGGGACGGTACATGGGACTAACCGAAGAGCCGCGCCGGGTCCTGGGAGAGATTAAAAATATCCAGCTCGTCGAGGCGGACTGGACGAAACGGGAGTGGGCCACCTGCTGCGGGGGCGGGGGCGGCTTTGAAGCCGTTTTCCCCGAGCTGAGCCAGATGCTGGCGGTGAACCGGGCCCGGGAGCTGGCCGGGACAGGGGCTGACATCATCGTAACCCACTGCCCCGGATGCGTCATGCAGTTAAAAGAAGGTGTCAGGATGCTGAAAGACGGTAAAATCGAGGTCATGGACCTGGCGCAGGTCGTCTCCATGGCGATGGAGGACTGACGGTGTCCGCTTTCAAGGACTATAAAAAAGTCATCATGGACGCCGCGCATAACGACCGTATCCGCATCGCTCTTTCCCGCGCGGTTAAAAGCTACCGGGGGAACGTGGACAGTGCTTTGCGCAAATTTCCCCATACCGTGAAGCTGGCGGAGGAAGTCAGGGCGATAAGGGAAAATGCCGTCGGCCGCATGGAAGAACTGGCCCGCCAGGCATCTGAAGCCCTTGCGGAGAACAAAGGGAAAGCTTATCTCGCCGGAACGGCTGCGGAAGCCCTGGAAATTATTCAGGGACTGGTGGGGGAAGGCAAGCTCATCGTCAAAGGCAAGACCATGACCGGGGAGGAGATAAGGCTGCGGGAGCACCTTGAAAAGTGCGGGAACGAGGTCTATGAGACTGACCTGGGGGAGTTTATTCTTCAGAAACTGGGGCAAAGGCCCATGCATATCCTTTCTCCGGCGATTCATGTCCCCCGGGAAGATGTGGCCCGTCTGTTCTCAACCATCATGGAGCGGGACTTTGAATCCGATACCGATATTGAGGTACTGGTGAAAGCAGCCAGGGAATACCTCCGGGAGAAGTTTTTCCGCGCCGATATCGGCATCAGCGGCGCCAACGTGGTCGCTGCGGAGACGGGCACCCTGTTCATGATAGAGAACGAGGGGAATGTCCGCCTCGCCACCGGGGCGCCCCCGGTGCACATCGCCCTGGTCGGCATGGAGAAGCTCGTCCCGACTCTTTCCGACGCCTTTAAGGTCGCCGAAGTTACCTGGCGCTATGCCAACTATGCCATCCCCAGCTATGTCAGCATGGTTTCCGGACCGAGCAAGACCGGAGACATTGAAAAAGTGACCACTTACGGGGCCCACGGGCCCAAAGAGTTCCACGTTATTTTTCTTGACGCCGGGCGCACCAGGCTGGCGAAGCATCCCGTCCTCCGGCAGGCGCTCTACTGTCTGCGCTGCGGCGGCTGTCTTTACGAGTGTCCCGTCTTTGCGGTTACCGCCGGCAACTTCGGGGACAAGTACTTCACCGGCATCGGCGCGGTCTGGGCGGCCATGATTGACGGAGACTTCGAGAAGGCATCCGCCATAGCCTATACCTGTCTTACCTGCGGGCGCTGCAAGGAAAGGTGCCCCATGAAGATAGACGTTCCCGAGATGGTCCTGGAACTGAGAAGGCTCCTGGCCGAGGGTAACGATTGAGAGAAATCAGCGCCGGTGCCGTTACAGGAACGGTGGCCCGCCTTTTTCAGGAAGCTAATTTCGAGCTGGCCGAGGACGTTAAGGCTGCGCTAAGGGCGGCTCTGGAGCGGGAGGAATCCGCGGAAGGGCGTGAGGTCATCACCCGGATTCTTGAGAATGCCGAAGCAGCGGCGCGGGAAGCAGTCCCGCTCTGCCAGGACTGCGGGCTGGCGGTGGTCTTTCTGGAGGTGGGGCAGGAGGCGCATATCGTCGGGGGCGACATTACCGCGGCGGTAAATGAGGGAGTCCGCCAGGCCTACCGGGAGGGCTATCTCCGCAAATCAGCGGTACGGCGGCCTTATTCAGCGCGTGAGAATACCGGTGATAATGCCCCGGCGGTGGTCCATACTGAAATCGTCCCTGGAGACAGAATAAAAATTACGGCGATGCCGAAGGGAGCAGGCGCGGAGAATATGACCCGCCTGGCCATGCTTACCCCCGCCCGGGGCCGCCGGGGAATTATCGACTTCGTGGCAGAGACGGTGGATAGGGCGGGGAGCAATCCCTGCCCCCCGCTCATCGTGGGGGTGGGTATCGGCGGCACTGCGGAAAAGACCATGCTCCTGTCGAAGAAAGCGTTGCTGCGTCCCGTGGGGGAACCCAATTCTGACGCGGAGGCGGCGGGCCTGGAAGGGGAGATATTGGAAACGGTAAATAATCTCGGTATCGGCCCGATGGGTTATGGCGGCAGGATTACCGCCCTGGCCGTCCACGCCGAGGTCTTTCCCTCGCATATCGGCAGTCTCCCCGTAGCGGTAAATCTGCAATGCCACTGCGCCCGTCATAAATCACAGGTCTTATGAGGGGAGAAAACCAATGCCGAAGCGAGTAGCCCTGCCACTGTCTGAAAAAACGATTAAAGACCTGAGAGCCGGGGACGCCGTTGTCCTGACGGGAGTCCTTTACGTGGCGCGGGACGCGGCGCATAAACGGATGGTCGCGGCACTTGAGGAAGGCGGGAAACTGCCTTTCGATATCCGTGGCCAGACGATATATTACATGGGCCCCACCCCGGCAAAGCCCGGCCGGATTATCGGGTCGGCGGGGCCCACCACCAGCGGGCGCATGGATGCCTTTACCCTCCCCCTCCTCGCCGCCGGGCTGAAGGGGATGCTCGGCAAAGGCATGCGCTCTCCGGAAATAAAGAGCGCCATGAAAAGCCGCGGGGCAGTCTACCTCGCCGCTGTCGGCGGCACCGGGGCGCTGCTGGGACAACACATCCGCAAAGCCGAGGTTATCGCCTACGAAGACCTGGGGCCGGAAGCCTTGCTGCGGCTGGAAGTGGTTGATTTTCCCGCTACCGTCATAAACGATATCCACGGCGGCGACCTTTACCAGGAAGGCAAGGCGCGTTACAGGATTAGCCGGTGAAAAGTTACGATTACATCATCGTGGGGAGCGGCATCGCCGGGCTGTATGCCTCCCTGCTGGCGAAGGACCACGGCAGCGTCTTGATTATCACCAAGGGCGGCATCGAGGACTGTAACACCAAGTTCGCCCAGGGCGGTATCGCGGCGGCGGTGGGCAAGACAGACTCCCCTGAGCTCCATTTTCGGGACACGGTCAACGCCGGGGACGGCCTTTGCAACGAGGAAGCGGTCCGTATCCTGGTCAATGAAGCGGCAGACAGGATTGCCGACCTGGTGAACTACGGCGTACCCTTTGATACCCTGGAGGGCGAGATTGCCCTGGCGACTGAAGCAGCGCATTCGAGGCCGCGCATCGTGCATGCCGGGGGGGATGCCACCGGCGAGCATATCGAGGTGACCCTGAGCCGGAGGGCGCGAGCCGCCGGAATCAACTTTCTGGAACAGCACCTGGTAACCGAAATCCAGGTTGAGGCCAGCAGGGTGCGGGGACTCAGCGCGCGGCATTGCCAGACCGGGGAAGAGGTGGTCTTCGGCTGCCGTTTTCTGATTCTGGCCACGGGCGGCGCGGGGCAGCTTTTTAAATATACCACCAATCAGGAAGCCGCCACCGGGGACGGCGTGGCTCTGGCCTTCCGGGCCGGGGCCGAGATTATGGACATGGAGTTCTTCCAGTTCCATCCCACCGCGCTTCACCTGCCCGGAGTCACTCCCTTCCTCATCTCGGAGGCGGTGCGCGGCGAGGGCGGCGTCCTGCGTAATATCGAGGGCCATCGTTTCATGCCGGACTATGCCCCCGAGGCGGACCTCGCGCCGAGGGACGTGGTGGCGCGCAGCATCCTTTATGAAATGCAAAAGACAGGTTCGGAAAAAGTCTTTATCGATGTTACCTTCCTTCCGGCCAGCGTTATCACTACCCGTTTTCCCCAGATTTACCGCTTCTGCCTGGAACACGGGATAGACATCACCAGGGAGCAAATACCTGTGGCGCCGGCGGCCCATTACATGATGGGCGGGATTAAGACCAGCGTCTGGGGAGAAGCCAGCGTCAGGGGGCTCTTCGTCTGTGGGGAGACCGCCTGCACCGGCGTTCACGGAGCTAACCGGCTTGCGTCCAATTCGCTTCTGGAAGCGGTTGTCTTCAGTCAAAGGGCCATCGAGAAAACAATCGCGAACGGCTCCGCCGCCAGGGTGACTTCCGACCGGATACCGGAAACGGAGCACTGCCTCGGCGAACGGGAGTTGCCCGGGGATGTCCCCCGGTTGAGCCGCGCATCTCTCCAGCAATTGCTCTGGGACAAGGTCGGGATTATCCGGGACAGGGAGAGGCTGACCGGGGCGGCGGGAATACTGGCGGCCTGGCAGCATGAGGCTTCGGAGGCTGACGGTTGCGCCTCCCGGGAACTGCGTAACCTGGTCCTGGTGGGGCGCCTGATGACGGAAGCGGCGCTGCTACGGGAGGAGAGCCGGGGCGCGCACTGCCGCACCGATTTCCCGGAACATTCTCCCGTCTGGCGGCGACACATCGTGCTCAGGGCATGAGCTAAGAACGGTTGACATACGGAGACGAAATGGTATAACTTCCCTAGAAAGGAGGACTTTATGGTCCAGGCATATTGCGTAAAATGTCGCGATAAAAAAGAGATGAAAAATCCCCAGGTCGTTACCATGAAAAACGGTAAACCCGCCACGCAGGGTATTTGCCCCACCTGCAGCACCAGGATGTTCCGCATCGGGAAAGGGTAACCTTTGGTGAAAAAATAACAGAGCAGAGGCTGCGCGGCGCCGGCCTTTATTCCGGTAAGGGGAAATTATGGGGAGTATTGCCGGGGATATGCGGTATCAGCTTGCGGGCGCCGGAAGCGGGTCATAACAGCCGGGGGAAAGAGGCTTGTTACTGGAACTCAGTGTTAGCAACTTCGGAATCATTGAAGGAATTCAGTGGCGTTTGAAGCCCGGACTGAACGTGGTTACCGGAGAGACCGGGGCCGGCAAATCGCTGGTGGTCGACGCGGTGGAGTCGCTCCTGGTCGGTAAAATCGATGCCGACCAGGTGCGCCACGGCGCCGGAAGCTCGCGGATAGAAGGTGTTTTTCAGCTTCCCCCCGACGAAAACCTTAAAGAGCTGCTGTCCGATAACGGCCTCCTTGACGAAGACAACCTGGTAATCAGCTGTGAAGTAGGCCAGCCCGGCCGTACCCAGGCGCGGGTGAACGGGAGTGCGGTCACCCGGGGGCTCCTGCGTGAGATAGGGGAACATCTCATAGATGTCCACGGCCAGAGCCAGCACCTGTCTCTCCTGAATAAAAATTATCATCTTGATTTCCTGGATGCTTACGGACATACCGCTGCCCTGCGGCAGCGTTTCGGAGGGATGGCCTCAGAGCTGGCCGGGGCGGAGCAGGAACTGAAAAGCCTCCACCAGGCAGAAAAAGACACCTCGCGCCGGGAGGAGTTTTTGCGGTTTCAGCTAGAGGAAATCGAACGGGCCGAACTTGAGGAAGGCGAGGAAGATGAGCTGGAGAGGGAGCGCGTGCTCCTCTCCTCCTGCGAGAAGTTAAAGGAACTGTCCTTTGCCGCTTATCAGGCCCTCGCCGGTGAGGATGGGGGGGTTTCCGCGCGCGACCGCTTGAACGAGGCGGTACAGTTGCTGGGCAAGCTTTCTGAACTTGAACCCTCCCGGGAAGAGCAGCGGAGATTTCTGGAGGATTCCCTCTTTGGTCTTGAGGAAGCGGCCCGCGAGCTGCTGGTCTATCATGAACGGCTGCAGTATGACCCGGCGCGTCTGGAAGTGGTGGAATCGCGGCTGGAACTCCTGCGCAACCTGAAGCGGAAATACGGGCCAACGGTAGGCGGGGTATTGGAGTTTCTGGAAACAGCCCGCAAGGAGCTGGACACCATGTCACACTCCGCGGAGAGAAAAACCGGGCTTGAAGGCCGGTGCGCGCAACTCAAAATGGAGATGGGCCAGCTGGCCGGTGAGCTTTCCGGGGCTCGTTCCCGGGCGGCGGAGCAACTGGCGGCGCAGGTAAAGCGTGAACTGAGCGACCTCAACATGGGACGGGTGGACTTCGCCGTGTCCATCTGCCAGCTTCCTGATAAGGATGGCATCCCGTTTTCCGGAGGGGAAAGCGTGGCCTTCACCGGCGACGGCGCGGATATCGTCGAGTTTCTGGTCGTGACCAATCCCGGAGAGCCGTATAAGCCCCTGGCCCGGATTGCCTCCACCGGGGAAATCTCCCGTTTCATGCTCGCCCTGAAAAGCGCCCTTGCCGGGGCGGACAATACCCCCGTGCTCATCTTCGACGAGATAGACATCGGGGTGGGGGGACGGAGCGGGGAAATCATCGGGAAAAAGCTCTGGGCGCTGGCGCGGGACCGCCAGGTAATCTGCGTGACCCACCTTCCCCAGATTGCCGCTTTTGCCGATGCGCATTATACCGTACATAAAGAGATGGCGGGAGAACGCACCCGCAGCATATTGCAGGTTTTAGAGGGAGATAAACGCCTGGAAGAAATGGCGGTGATGCTCTCCGGGGCCCAGCTTACGGACACGTCCCGGAAAAACGCCTCCGAGATGCTGGATAAAGCGGAGGACTGGAAAAAGGGTTAGCTCCTTTAGGATTAAGGACGTTTGTGTTTGGCTGCCGGAGGGGAACAAAGCCGCGAGGGCGGGTACAGAAAATCAAGGGTGGGTCGCGGACCTTTCACTCAATATTAGTGTTGCTGTCATTGCGAGCGCAGCGAAGCAATCCCAAGCAAATAGAGCAGAGATTGCTTCGTCGCTGCGCTTCTCGCAAAGACACCAATGCTTTATAGAGTGACGGGGGGGGATTTAACCCCCGGCTTTATCGAGGGCCTGCCTGACCTCTGTCATAAATCCCCGTACCTCGTTCAGGCCGGGGTCTTTTTCTATAAGCTGGATTAGACGGCTGCCGATGATAACACCGTCCGCGATTTGAGCGATGCGCCCCGCCTGTTCCCCGCTGGAGATGCCGAAGCCAACACACAGCGGCTGGCGGGCTGATTCTCTCACTCTGGCGATGAACCCGGTCAGGTCTTCCGGGAGAATTTCCCGGGCCCCCGTGACCCCGGTAATCGAAACAAGGTAGATAAAGCCTCGTGATTTTTCCGCGACGATACGGATGCGCTCACGGGTGCTGTTGGGCGCCAGAAGATAAATGACATCCAGGTTGTTTTGCGCCGCCGAAGTTTCCAGCTCGGCGCCTTCTTCGGGGGGCAGGTCGGGGATAATCAGTCCGCTGATGCCGGCCTGAGCGCAGTCGGTGCAGAATTTAACGTAGCCGTAGCTGAGAATAGGGTTGAGGTAGGTCATGAAGACCAGCGGTGTCTTTACTCGTTCATGCAATTGCCTGGCAACCTCAAGGCAGGACTGCGGCGTTACCCCCTTCTCAAGCGCCTGAAAGCTGGCTTTCTGGATGGTGGCGCCGTCGGCGAGAGGGTCGGAAAAGGGGACACCGAGTTCGATGATATCCGCGCCGCTCTCCGCAAGCAGCGGGACCACCCGCAGCGTGGCTTCCAGGCTGGGATAGCCCACGGTGACATAAGGAATCAAGGCCTTATGCCCCGGCCGCCGAAAAACGGCTTCAAGCTGGTTCATTATTCTTCAATGCCTGGATGACAATCTCCATGTCCTTATCGCCGCGCCCGCTGAGATTGATGATGATGATTTTTCCCTTGTCCAGTTCCCGGGCCAGTCTGGAGGCGTGGAAAATGGCGTGGGCCGGCTCCAGGGCGGGGATAATCCCTTCTGTCCTCGAGAGCAGTTCGAAGCCTTCCAGGGCTTCCTTATCGTTCACGGCAACGTACCGGGCACGGCCAGTGTCCTTCAAGTAACTGTGCTCCGGCCCCACCCCCGGATAATCGAGGCCCGCGGAGATGCTGTGCGTGGCGCTGATTTGTCCCGCGGCGTCCTGGAGAACGTAAGACCTGGTGCCGTGCAGCACTCCCAGCCTGCCGGCGAGGAGAGTGGCGGCGTGGTGGCCGCTGGCGATTCCCTCGCCCCCCGCCTCGACGCCGATGAGCTTTACGCCGGCGTCTTCCAGGAACGGGTGGAAAATGCCGATGGCATTGCTCCCGCCGCCGACGCAGGCGACGACGTAGTCCGGGAGGTGTCCGGCCATATCCAGGATTTGCGCTCTGGCCTCCTGGCCGATGACCGACTGAAAATCGCGCACCATCTCGGGGTATGGCGCCGGGCCGACCACCGAACCGAGGAGGTAGTAGCTGTCCCGGGGATTGGATACCCAGTCGCGGATGGCTTCGTTAATGGCGTCTTTCAGTGTGCGGCTGCCGGTTGATACCGGCCTGACCTCCGCCCCCATCAGCTTCATGCGGAAGACATTCAGGGACTGGCGCCGGACATCTTCCTCGCCCATATAGACGATACAGTCGAGCCCCAGCTTGGCGCAGACCGCCGCCGTGGCCACACCGTGCTGGCCGGCACCCGTCTCGGCGATGATTCTTTTCTTGCCCATCCGCCGGGCGAGCATCCCCTGCGCCAGGGCGTTGTTAATCTTGTGGGCGCCGGTATGCGCCAGGTCTTCCCGCTTGAGGAAGATTCGCGCGCCCCGGCAGTGGCGGGTCAGTTTATCGGCAAAGTAGAGGGGCGTGGGCCGGCCGATGTATTCCCGCGCCAGGGTGTCAAATTCCTCCCAGAAAGAGTCGTCCAGTCGGGCCTCCCGGAAAGCGGCATCAAGCTCTTCCAGCACCGGGACAAGGACCTCCGGGATAAAACGGCCCCCGTATTCCCCGAAGTAGCCGCGGGCATCAGGCAACCGGGTCATCTTATGCTCCTGAAAAATATCGAAAAACGCACAAGGTTATTTTACCACAAAGCCGGACAGCCAGTTTGCCTCCTTAAGGTTTCATCTGGTATTAGTTGGTGATGTCATTGCGAGCGGAGCGAAGCAATCTCCGGCACATGAAAAGGGATTGCTTCGTCGCAGAGCTCCTCGCAATGACAACCTTTCCAGCAAAAGGCAAATAAAATCCTCCTTAACCGCACGAAGGGTGCGCAGTAAAGTTTTGGCGGCCTCTTATGGTAAAATGCTTGTGGTAAAGGAAAAGGAGCGTCCCCTTGGCCAAGGTGCTGTCACTGGTTATTCCTACCTTCAACGAAAGAGAAAATATCCGGCCGCTGGTGCGGGAGATACACCGCGCCCTGGCGGGAATCGATTACGAAGTAGTTTTCATCGACGATGACAGCCGGGACGGCACGGCAAAGGCGATAAATGACCTCGCGGGGCAGTTCCCGGTGCGCGTGGTGGTGCGCAAAGGAAAAAAGGGGCTGGCTTCCGCAGTCGTCGATGGATTCGGCTATGCGGAAGCTGACATCGTCGGGGTGATGGACGCCGATTTGCAGCACCCGCCCCAGGTCATTCCGGAGCTTTTCCGCGCCGTGGAAAAAGGCGCGGATGTGGCGGTAGGCAGCCGCTACGTCAAAGGGGGCGGCTGTGTGGGGTGGGGAATAACGCGGAAGATAGTCTCCAGGGTGGCGGGGCTTATCGCCCACATGTTCCTTCCGCAAACCCGGAGCGTCCACGATCCCATGTCCGGGCTTTTTATGCTGCGCAAAAAGGTGGTGGAGGGGGCGGACCTGACGCCCACGGGCTACAAGATACTCCTGGAGATACTGGTCAAAGGAAAGTACCGGAAGCTGGTGGAGGTCCCTTTCTGTTTCCGCGTTCGCCAGGAAGGGAAGAGCAAGCTGGGTGCGAAGCAGCAGATAGATTACCTGAAGCACGTCTACAGCCTGATGCGGCGGAGGCAGGAGCTGCTCCGGTTCTGCACGTTCTGCCTGGTGGGGGGCAGCGGGGTGCTGGTCAACATGGGGCTCCTGTGGGTCCTTACCGAGATTGCCGGACTTTACTATTTGCTCTCTTCGGCTATCGGGATAGAGACCTCTATCATAACCAACTTTACCCTGAATAACTTTTTCACCTTCCACGACCGCCGCTCCCCAGGCTTCAAGATTTTCCTGAAAAGGCTGCTCAAGTTCAATACGGTGAGCCTGGGCGGGCTGATACTCAATATGTCCGTGCTCTGGTTCCTCACCAGCGTCGTCGGTTTTCATTACCTCGTCTCCAACCTGTTCGGTATCGCTGCCGCTACCTTATGGAACTATGTGGCTAACCTGCTATGGACATGGCGTTAAAAGAGAAGCTTATCAGGCTCAGTAAAAAAGAATATTTCTGGATTATCCTGCTCACCCTGCTGGTGCTGGCGATGCATTTTGCGATTCTTTATCAACCCAGCACCATCATCCTGGACGAGGTCTACTACGTCGATGATGCCCGGGACATCGTTAAGGGAGACCTTACCATCCGCGCGGAGCACCCGCCCCTGGGGGAACTTATGATAGCGGCAGGTATCGTAATCTTCGGGGACAATCCCCTGGGATGGCGCTTCTTCGTCATCATTTTCGGCAGCGCGGCCATATTCCTGGTCTATGTAATCTGCCGCCAGCTCCACCTGTCACGGCGGACCTCGTTTTTAGCGGCATTTCTGCTGGCGCTGGAAAATCTGACCTTTACCCAGTCCAGCGTGGCCATGCTGGACGTTTTCCCTGCAGGCCTGATGCTTTTGTCCTTCTGGCTCTACCTGAGACGGAACTACCCGCTGGCTTCCGTGTCCGGTTCTCTCAGCGTTCTCACCAAGTTGACCGGAGCGGTCACATTTTTAGCCATCGGCCTGCACTGGATTATCGCGCGGAGAGACCGCCGTATCTTCTTTATTCTTTCCGCGGTCCTGGCTCCGCTGCTGTTTCTGGAACTGCTTCCCCTCTTTGATTTCTTAGCCAAAGGCGATTTTATCAATCCCATCACCCGTATCCAGAACATGATTTCCATGAGCAGCCAGCTTACGTTCGAAAAAAGCTCGCACCCCTTTGCCACCCGTCCCTGGGAATGGGTAATCTTCCTGAGGACCATGCCGTATTATTATGACCCTGACTACCTCGCTGTTATCAGCCCCAGCGTATGGGCCTTGATTATCCCGTCAGTCGGCTACATGGCCTACAAGGTCAAGAAGGGGAGCGGCGCTGCCCTGTTCGGACTTGTCTGGTTTGCCAGCACCTACATCGTCTGGCTGCCCCTGCAGTACTTTACCGACCGGATGACGTACGTTTACTATTTTTACCCCGCGGTGGGTTCTGTCTGCATCGGTATAGCCATTGCGCTCAATGACCTTTACGGACTGTGGGAGAGGCGCAAAGAAGGCAAGCTGCGCTGGGTGGGCCTGGTCTCCTTTTGCTTCTACCTCCTTGTCCATGTAGCTTTTTTCGTCGTCCTTTCCCCGGTCTTCAAGCAGTGGATACCTCCCGTGCGGGATTTCCTGTTCTAGGGGACATGGTAAAGGCGGAGGAGGCTTGACTCTTTTTCAAGCTGCTATCTATGACGGTTCATCTGGTTCAACAAAGATCATTGATTTAGATCTTAATCAAGAATATTGACATGATTATCTTATTTAACTAATATTAATTCGCTCTCTAATTTGGATGGAGGTGATTAATGACAACAGAACAAACGTTTTATACTGATGATACAGGTGTAAGAATTACCGGAACACGAGCCATTTTTAACAATACTACGTATTCGATGGCTAATATATCCTCGATAAGGACCCACGAAATTGCACCAAAACGAACTGGTGCTATACTCACTATCATTTTAGGTCTTATTTTATTTATTATCGGAATAAGTGGAGACGTGACCTTTTTGACCGTGCTAGGTTTGATCACGGTATTATTAGGCATTACCTGGGCGTGGAAAGCATCTGCCGAATATCACATAATGGTTACTTCGACGTCTGGCGAGGTTTCAGCTTTGCAATCAAAGAGCAAAGAATATATCGATAAAATTACTCATGCTATGAATGAATCAATAATACATAGAGGTTAATTATCAAGTTATCTATGTAGAGCACTTTTGTAATAAGGTAGAGGTTCAAGAAGTCACTAATATGACCTTTGGCGACTTCCCAGTTCTGGTTAATTGAGACTCCCTCTAGCCTAAACACAGTCCACTTATCTAAACCAAATTCTTATACCTGCAAGTACTAAAGGCTCATTGCCCGCGCAGGCGCCGTATACTAACCTTAGACTGGATGCGTATGCTTACCGGGGACAGCGGACCATGAAAGCCCAGGCGGGATTCTCCCTGATTGAAGTCCTGTTAGCCGTGGCGCTTATCGGCATACTTGGCGCTACCGTTCCCAGCGCCCTTGCCGGGGCGAACCGCGCCACAATCTCGGTAAACCAGCACACGACGGCCGAGAGCCTGGCCCGCAGTCAGATGGACTACATCCAGAGCCAATCTTACGATAGCGTTAATGCCACTCCCGTTTATGCCTTAATTTCGGACATACCCGCCTCGTACAGCATCGTCGCTGCGGCGCAACGCCTGGACCCGAGAGGTAATGGTACGGCAACTGATGACGGTCTTCAATCTATCACCGTTACCGTGAAACACGGGGATAAAATCGTCTTTACCCTGGTCGACTACAAGGTGAACTATCGCCCGTGAAGCATGTCATGAATATCGCGGATATCGAGCGCAAAAAGCAAAAGGGTTACGGGCTGATTGAGATAATTCTCAGTCTGGCCCTGGCCGGGATTTTGACCACAGGTATTACCACTTTTGCTCTGCAGACCATGACCGAGGGCAGAAAGACTAACAACCGTATGCACGCCATAATGCAGGTGGAAAATGCCGGTTACTGGGTAAGCCGTGACGTTCAGATGACCGAGAACCTCACCCTCGGCGAGGATGCCGGGTTCCCGCTCCGGCTGATTTGGAAAGACACGGACCAGAATGAATATCAGGTTACCTATTCCGTAACCGGAGGTCTGATGAGCAGAAGGATGATAAAGAACGGGGATAGTCAGGTACAGACCCTTATCGCCCTGGATATCAACACGGAACCGTCGCTGACGAATTTAAGCTATGCCGGCGGACTCCTTATTTTTAACGTCACCTCAACCTTCAGGGACTTCGATGTAAGCCGGACCTATCAAGTAAAAAAACGATTGGACTTGAAGTGATGCGATTAATGAGAGCGATACACCGTAACGAACGGGGACATCTGCTCATCGTGTCCGCTTTTATCATCCTGATATTCACTAGTCTCAGCATCATGCCTGTTCTGGATTTCATGGGCACGGGGATTATCACCGCCCAGAACGCGGGACTGCATACCCAGGAGATATACGCCGCCGAGGCCGGTGTCTTCGACTCTATGTGGAAGATAATAGTGATAGAACCGGGGGTCCCCAGGGGGATGTGGGACCCGCCCCTGGTATATTCAATCGACGGCGGGGTAAACGGGAAACGGGTGGATGTTACCGTATCCAGGCACAATTCGTTCAACTTCCGGGTAAGTTCGGTAGCCACTGACCCGCGCACCAGCCATCAAAGTACCGTTGAGACTGACGTCGCCATAATCGGCGTGAGCGGACTGGACCTCGCGGAGTTTGCCAAATTTGCCGTGACCAGCAACGGCACCATCGGAGCAGACTTCTACAATGTCAAGATAAATGGAAATATCTGGATTCCAGATATCAATAACTACGACGGCAAGCCACCCAACGGCGAAATCATTGTGGCGCCCATAACCGGCTGGCCGACCGAGGAGATGCTGGTAACTTACTATTCGTTTCTGGTCAACAAGGACAACCCCTGTGCTACCAGTGTTATCAATATTTCCAATCCCGTGTTGAGCGGCCCGCTATACGCGCTAGGTGCCGGGAATTATGTGCTCACCGGGACCGGAACCCTTACTGGCGCCCTGTACATCGACGGCAACCTGTACGTGGATGGAGCGGCGAACGTGAACCTGGACGGGAATACCATTTTTGTTACCGGCAACTTCCAAACGCACCCCAACTCTTATATCGCCGGCCCGGGAGCCCTGATAGCTTTAGATGACATCGTGTTCTCGCCTAATGTCGCTCCCACTTACCTGCTCGTCATGTCCATCAACGGGGAGGTTGATTTCCAGCCAAGCGGTGCTTATGTCGGAGCCGTAGGCGGCAATGTTGACATAACAATGAGGCCGAACAGCAGCATCACCTGGCAGGACCCGGGTGTCGGCAACCTGGATTTGCCCGGCATCTACAATCATATCAGGGCCATCGAGACCTGGTCCATTAAGTAAAGGGTGGGTTTTATTCGCTTTTGGTTGGCTCTGGGCAATGCCCCTCCCGTTGCCTTTCTCCCCGCGATTTAAAAGGCGGAAGCCGCTAGCCTCCTTTCCGGCTTTTATTACACCTGAGATACGCTAAAATCAGTCTCCGCTAACATTTTTTAAAGCGCCTGATTGACTTCGCTGGCAGATAAGGATTATACTTTCTTGCAATCACTCTGACCGGAATAGCACGAATCGAACTATCTTAATGGATCTTAAATATCTTCTTCTAAAGCTTGCTGTCAAAACTGCGGGATTTATGCCGATGCGGCTTGGTTATTATTTAGCTGCGTTATGCGGAGATGTTCTTTTCCTGTTGTCAGCAAAACGCCGAAAAATCGTTAGCGATAACATCAGACACGTATCAGGTTTGGCGCTCGATAAAAAACGACAGCGGGGGATCATGCGCAGTGTCTTCAAGCATATGGCAAAGAACTATTTTGAATTAACGAAGCTATCTCCGTTGAGGCTGGATAAACTTGAGGAACTGGATAAACTTGAGGAAAATGTAACCATAGAAGGATGGCATCATTTGGCAGAAGCGGCGGCCGAAGGCAGAGGTACTATCATTGCCTCTGCCCATTTGGGTAATTTTGATTTAGCTGTTCAAATCCTGGTATTGCGCGGAATTAAACCGACGATCTTTGTTGAGGATTTTAATTCCACTGCTTTTCTGCGCAATGTTGCTAAATTACGACAAAGAAGTGGGGCCAGAACGATGCCGGTTAGTCACGGCGCGCTGAGAGAAGGACTGCGAATCTTACGCTGCGGGGGGACGGTTGGCATAGTCTGTGACCGGGACATTCAGGGGAATGGTATAAAGGTTGATTTCTTCGGAGAATCAACTTCACTTCCGGCTGGAGCTGTTAGTTTAGCTCTTCGCACCGGAGCAGCCATTGTGCCTGTTTTCAGTGTACGCCAACCTAACAACCGTTATGCCATCTACGTTGAGCCGCCACTTATACTGGGGGACAATGGTAACCGTAGCCATTCTCTCAGAGAAGGCATTGAAAAGCTCGCATCCATTATGGAAAGATACATCCGGAAGAATCCGGAACAATGGGTGGTGCTGGAACCTATTTGGAAAAACCAGGCGGCAGCAGTTGACCCGAAACCCTAGCAAGCAGAAAAGACGAAGGCCGCTTGCCTCCTTTTTTTATGGTCGGGGCGGCCGGATTTGAACCGGCGACCACCTGAACCCCATTCAGGTGCGCTACCGGGCTGCGCTACGCCCCGTCTGGCATTTCTGACGGTCATATGCTAGCATAATCATCCCGTGATAGCAAGGCGGGAGCTCATTCGGGTGAGTGCCCCTCCGCTCCCCGGATTTACTTTCCCTCCGGCCCGCCCCGCGGCTTTTTCATGTTTCCCACCCGCGCAAATAATGCTGCTTGAAGAAGACGGCGCGTTTGGCTAGTATTGGGGAAGACTCTGAGAAAAGGAACCCCCAATTTGTATGATGTAATCGTAGTTGGTGGAGGCCCCGCCGGCAGCCACACTGCCGCCCGTCTGGCAGCACATGGATACAGAGTGCTGGTACTGGAGCGGCGGGAAGAAATCGGTACCAAGAGGAGCTGCACGGGAATCGTCGGTATGGAGTGCGTCCGCGCCTTCGATATCGAAGAGAAGGTTATCCTGAGGCGGTTGAACAGCGCCCGCCTCTATTCCCCCTCCGGGAAGGTGCTCGATGTCCAGAGGGCAGAGGAGCAGGCCTGCGTCCTCGACCGCAGGAATTTCGACCGGATGCTGGCGGCACGGGCGGAGAAGAGCGGCACCGGGTATATTCTCGGCGCCAACGTCATTGACGTGTCCCCGGGCAGGGACGGCATAGACGTGATTGCCGCCATAAAGCATGACCGCAAGCTGTTCCGGGCAAAGTGCGCCGTTATTGCCACCGGCTTCGGGGGGAGACTGGCGGAACGACTTGGTATGGGGAGGTGCCGTAACTTTGTCACCGGGGTGCAGGCAGAGGTTCCCGTCTCTTACCTCGATGCGGTAGAGGTCTATTTCGGGAGAGACATCGCTCCCGGTTTTTTCGCCTGGCTGGTACCTGTTTCGCCGGGGAGGGCCAGAGCAGGACTGCTCGCGCGTCAAGGGCCCAGGCACTTGCTGAGGAGACTGTTACTGTCCCTCCAGGCGCAGGGAAAGGTGATTTCCCCCGATGCTGAAATCAGTACCGGCCGGGTCCCCCTCAAGCCCCTGAAAAAGACCAGCGCGGAGCGGGTCCTCGTCGTGGGAGATGCAGCCGGACAGGTAAAGCCGACCACCGGCGGCGGCATCTATTACGGCCTCCTGGGTGCGGAGTTGGCGGCGGATACTCTGCACAGGGCATTGCGGGAAAACGTATTTTCCGCGGACATGATGAAACACTATGAGACAGCTTGGCGCCGCAAGCTGGGGTGGGAACTCCGCGCGGGTTACGGAGCGCGCTGGATGGCGGAGCGTCTTTCTGACCGGCAGCTTGAGCGCATTTTCCGTTTTACCCTGGAGAGAGGCATTACGCAGGCTCTGCAGCGGCAGGAAGACCTGTCCTTTGACTGGCATAGCCGGGTGATGCTGCATCTGGTCAGGCATCTTGCCCTTATACCATTTCGCCGTAAAGATTGACCCCGGCCTTTTTTTACGTTTAGAATAAAGGAGTACCGAACTGATTAAAGAGGTTTTTTATGGTAGATAGTAACCCCACCCTTGCCGAAGCCGCCGCCGAATTTTTACCCGGGCTGGCCGCTTCCGGGAGAGGCGAAAGCCAGCAGGAGGTCAACCGGTTTGTCCGCTGGTTCGGAAGGGACCGTCTTTTTTCTTCAATGACCGCCCCCGAGGTAGCCAAGTACGCAGAGCAGCTGTCTTCATCTGACACTGATTACGCCCGTAAACTGGAGTTTTTACGGGCGTTCCTCGTCTTTGCCAAAAAGAAGGGCTGGACCGGGACAGGACTCTCCGGCCATCTCAAAGCAAAGAAGGGGAAGACCGCCGCCGCGGGAGGGAGACAGCTCCAGCAGGTTGACTTGACCCGGCAGGGCTACGAGGAGTTACGGGCCGAAATCGATGGGCTGAAAGAGAAAAGACTTGAAGTAATCGAGGAGATACGCAGCGCCGCCGCCGATAAGGACTTCCGGGAAAACGCTCCCCTTGATGCCGCGCGGGAGCAGAAGGGGCACATCGAAGGGCGCATCATGGAGCTGGAGGAAATGCTGAAAGCGGCGACGGTCATCGGCGAAGAGGTCCGTTCCAACGTCAGGATAGCCATCGGCGCTCAAGTCCTGCTGCATGACCTGGCCTCCGGCGACGAATATTCTTACCGGATAGTCCACCCCCGGGAGGTGGACCCCTTACAGGGGAAGATATCCCTCGCTTCACCGCTGGGTAAGGCATTGATGGGGAAGGGAGAGGGTGAGGAGGTGGAGATGACGGTCCCGGCAGGGAAAATGCGCTACAAGATACAGCGTATCGAAGGCTGACCGGGATATGCTATAATCTTACTGTTTGGGCACGGGGATATAGCTCAGCTGGGAGAGCGCTGCGTTCGCATCGCAGAGGTCGGGGGTTCGAATCCCCCTATCTCCACCATGTATGACAGATTCCGAACTTTTGGCCCTCGAGGCAATGAGGGCGAAGGGTGAGTTCAGTTCCACATTCGTGATGGTTCCCTCTTTCACGTAGACACGCCTGAGCACCGTCTCACAAAGCAGGCGCCTTTCGTCGAAGTTTCCCCTGGTAAATAAGTGTAATCCAAAAAGCGGATGAGGGGATATGCCAACTTGGGTCTACTCCCATTGGTATTATGACTAAACTGTCAGCAGCAACTGTAACCAAGAGAGTCAAGGTCAATTCAATTTGGAGTAGGATGGATTTAATGTTCACCAAAGTCAGGTAAAATAGACAGACGGAGGTGTCAGATTGAAAAGGGGTCCACAGGGAAGATACACGAAGGAGTTCCGGGAGGAAGCGGTGAAACTGGTAACGATAGAGAAGCTGTCGTTGCCGGAAGCAGCCCGCCGGGTGTCGTTGCCGCCATCGACGCTCGCTAACTGGGTGAAAGCGTACCGGGAAGGCAGGTTGGGAGAGGTCGGCAAGACGTACCGGCCGCTGACGGAGATTGAGATGGAGCTGGCGAGGACGAAGAAGGAGTTGGCGGACGTGAAGATGGAGAGAGACATCTTAAAAAAAGCAGCCGCGTACTTTGCGAAGGAGTCGCTGCCCGGTACGCGTCGATGAAGGGAATGCGGCTTCATTATCCGTTACCGCAGCTTTGCCGGGCAATGAAAGTATCGGCCAGCGGCTACTATGCCTGGGTGGACCGACCCCCGTCGAGGTGGGCCAGGGAGGAGGGGAGGCTGGAGGTAGAGATAAAGGCGGCGCACAAGCGGAACCGGCAGGTGTGCGGCGCCGAGACGCTGCAGCTTGACCTGGCGGAGCACAATGTCCGGGTGGGGGTCTGCCGGATCAAGCGGCTACGGCGCAAGCTCGGGATACGCTGCAAGCAGAAGAGGAAATTCAAGACCACCACCGATTCGCGGCACACCCTTCCGGTGGCGGATAATATCCTGGGACAGCATTTTGCGACGAGCGAACCGAACAAGGTATGGGTAAGCGATATCACCTACGTGCCGACCGATGAGGGCTGGCTGTATCTGGCTGGCCACAAGGACCTCTTCAGTGGGTCTATCGTCGGCTACGCGATGGGAGAGCGCTTGACCCGGAACCTGGTCAGCCAGTCCTTATTCCGGGCGCTGGAAACCAAGCGGCCGCTGGAGGGACTCCTGCACCACTCCGACCGGGGCAGCCAGTATTGCTCCCATGAGTTCAGAAACATCTTGGTGCGGCACGGGCTCATGGCCTCGATGAGCCGGAAGGGGAACTGCTACGACAACGCCCCGATGGAGAGTTTCTGGGGGACGCTCAAGCAGGAGCTGGTCCATCACCGCCGGTACCGGACCAGGCAGGAGGCGATCCGGGATATCACCGAGTATATCGAGGTCTTCTACAACCGGCAGCGCCGGCAGGCAAGACTCGGCTATCTGTCACCCGCGGTCTATGAGCAACGGTACTACGCATCACTGGTGGCAGCATGAAAGGTTTGGTGTCCACTATTGCCATCCGAGGCCAAATGGTGATTGACAAAACCAAATCAAGTTATATATAATGTGTTAAATTTTGTTTTGCTTATATCTTATCGATATATTGGTTTTCGCCACCCTTCAATGACCTAAAAAGCTATAAAGGGGGTGATAGATGAGGTAATCGTGTTTTGCTTCTACATTGTTAATTATTAAGGAGGCCACCTTGTTTAAGAAGTCAAGCATTATACTAGTAAGCCTAATTATAATAATAGTCTTGATGTTATCAGCATGTACCCCACAGACACCAGCACCAAACTCCGCCCCCACTCCAAGTCCCGCTCCAGCTCCAGCACCTAAATCAGGACCCGCTGTCTGGAAGATCCAGGCAGCAACGGCAGGCACATATCCGAGCACTAACCTTATAGCTACTAACATAAACGAGGAAATAAAGGTAGCAACAGATGGTCGCTTGAGTCTGGAAGTCTATCCTCTGACCGGACTTGGCTACGCTCAGGCGGACATGGTTGCTGCCGTCGGTGAAGGCCTTCTGGAAGGAGCAGAAATCTGGGCAACACATGTCACCGGTGACGTGCCTATTCTAGATGCGGTATCCGTGCCTGGTGTATTTGTGCCGGAACGAGAACACGCCTTTCTGGCTGCGATGACGTTTAACAACCTAGCTAGGCCTTACTTTGAAGAAGCGTTATTGGAAAGAAATGTAGTCTTTATCACCAACGGGCATGTGGGTCCGCATGAACTGTTTACCAAGAAACCAGTGACTAGCATTGCCGACATTAAAGGATTAGTGGTAAGAACCGGTGGTCCTACCGAAGCGGAGGCGTTCAAGACATGGGGTGCCAGTCCTAGTTCTATTGCCATCCCTGAGATTGCGGTGGCTCTGGAACGGGGAACCGTGGATGGTTATATGTATAGCGCCAACGGACACTACACCCAAGAGTTATACCCGATGACCCCATACTGCTTCGAGCTAGGCTGGTCTACCACCACTCCTATGGTGATGGTTAATAAAGATGCATGGGATGCTTTGAGCAAAGAGGACCAAAGGCGTGTATTGAGCATTTTCCGCCACCGCTATGAGGTAGAATACACCCATTACGCCGTAGGTGAGGAAGATGTCACCTACAAAGAGAAGCTGGTGGATGAGGGTACTACATTCTATAAGCCTCCAGCGAACATCGTTGACTTAACAGTTGAGGCCGGGCAAGGAGCGATAGATAAATGGCTCAATGCTACCGGAGCCCGCGGTCAGGAACTGTATGATAGGTTAAGGGTAGCTCTTGAGCCCTATCAGAAGAAATAATGTAGTAATTGTTTGACGCTGCGGAGGGTAATCCCTCCGCAGCGTAAGGGGAAAAGCTTTGAATTTTTTCCGTAGCATTGCCCGGTTAGTTGACGAAACCTCTAATTATGCAAGCAAATTTATTGCCATATTATGTCTGTTGCTGCTAACATTTGTCACTGTCAATGCCCTAATGCGTTATTTATTCAGCAAACCCCTCTGGGGAGCCGAGGAAATCAATGGTTTCCTGCTGGGTGCAATAATCCTAATTGGTCTGGGGCCGGTACTTAAAGAAAAAGGTCATATCCGCGTTGAAATACTGTCCGTACTGCTACCAGCAAAGATAAAGCACATTCTGGAGTTACTAAACTCGATATTCACCATTGTCTGGAGTACCATTATGGTTATTGGGGTGGTCTCATATGGACAATATATTCTCGCTATCAGTAAGCGAACCCAGACTCTGGAGATTCCGGTCGCTTCTGTTTACTGGTACGTTATCGTAGGAACAGCACTGTTTTTAATTCAAGCTCTGGTGGAAGCAGTGAAGACCTTTACAGAAAAACCTGTGGAATCCCGGAAATTAAAAACTCCGTTATAGCCCTACCGAGGTTCCTTCCTGGAACAGGCATGCAGAACTATATTTCACCTTGATTCCTCAATACAAAATGGATTCCGTACAATTTTAAACTTAGCTCAGCTCATCATTTCGGCGAGGTAATAAACAAAACAATACCCGGAAAGGCAATAATGATTGCCGCTACTATAACCTGACATACTATGAAGGGAGCGCTTCCTCTGATAATCATGCCTATAGGCTCTTTCGTGACAGCCTGCACCACGTAAAGGTTCATGCCCACTGGTGGCGTAAGCATCCCGATTTCCACAAGCACTGTCACTAGGATACCAAGCCAGTATAAATCAATACCGGCACCATCAGCAAGAGGCAGGATGAAAGGGAGTGTTACCAGTAACAGGGATAGACCGTCAAAGAGACAGCCCAAAACAAGATAAATAAAGCAAATTATCAGAACAAGTTTGATATATGATAAATCCGTCGCCCATTCTTCAATCATTGGCGGGATATGATAGTAAGCCAGAACCTTGGTAATTGCCTGCGCACCGATGAATATGAAAAATATTGCCGAAGTAAGCCTGGCAGAGGCAACAAGACTATTCATCAGAACCTTTCGGGAGCAAAGCCGGTATATCAGCATTAAAACTATCACCCCTGAGGCACCCAGACCAGCTGCTTCTGTGGGAGTAGCTACACCGGCATAAATGCTCCCCAACATCAAAAGGATAAGAACTCCGAAAGGTGCCAGCATTAACACACCCTGCAATCTCTGCCGTATTGATACTGTAGCCACATACTCACCCATCAACTTTGGATTGAGCTTGACAAGAATAAAAACGAGCATACTGAACAGAAAAGCCAGTATCAATCCCGGAATAATGCCTGCCAGAAAAAGAGTACTTATAGAGATTTCCGCGAATGATCCGTAAACAATCATTGGAATACTGGGAGGAATTAGAATGCCGATGGTGCCCCCTGCAGTGAGTGTCCCTATGGTAAGCGCTTTGTCATATTTCCTCTTAATTGCAACCTCTGAGTAAGCCAGTCTTCCCATAGCTGCAGCTCCGGCAGTACTGGAACCACAGAGCGCAGCAAAAACCGTACATGTTCCCAAATTAACCTGAAGAAGACCTCCGGGAATTACCCCCATGATGATTTTGCTTATGGCAGAATAAAGAATATTGCTCAAACCGCTAGTCACAATGAGTTCTGCCAGAAGAATAAAAAGAGGGATGGCTACCATCGTAAAAAGAGTAGTTGAGGTAAAAACCGTTGTCCCGACTGCTTTAAAAACAGCTTCTTCCAGCACTGGAGCGATACCAACAAAGAAGCTGATACCAAGCGCGCTGCCCACCAGGACACCAGAAAACAGCAGCAGGAGCATTACTGCTAGAGTAGCTAGAGGTATCAGCATCATTACCTCCCGAATATGATAAGCAGATTATTTCAAAACAACCGTGCTGACTAGGGCCAGTTTAACCCGGCAATTTTGTATACTAACATACTTCCCTTTGGAAATACAAGTACATGCAATCTTGGGCCCATGTCAACTTCTCTGTTGAAATTACAGGCAAGGAATGCTGCCCGTTACTATGAATGCCATTAGTTACCCGATAAAAGATTCCTGGCACTGTCCTCAGTAGATACCCACGGGCAGAGCCCGTGGCACTTTGCAGGTCAAGCTCTGCTTGACCTGCATGCTCATTTTGCACTATGTCAATACGTGCCAACCCAATCAATTTCATCAGCCTTGCCTGCGTGCCTAAAATGCATTCAGGAATTCTCATTCCCCCACGGGCAAAGCCCGTGGAACCCTGCCGCTTCGCGGTTATTGGAGAAGATGCCCATCGTCCTGGTTTTTCGGCTTACCTCCCGAAATCCCTTTCCAAAATGTTCGTGATGCAAATCTTTTCCCAGAGCTCCTGGGGGAAGACGTAATAGTTGAGGCAATGATAGAGGTCTTTCTCCGTACACCTGCCCGCTCGCTCGGCTTCCACCTGGCATTTCTCCTTCCACATTTTGAAGCGTTTTATCGCTTCGCGCCTACTGGGCGCGGCGAAGATTCCTTTAGCCTCAGCCATACAAGGCTTCAGGTACCCCATTTTCAGCTTGGTAGACACGTTCCTGAGTATGTGAACGATGCAATTCTTAAAGAAGCTTCACGGGAAACTTCTAATAACCCGAAGGGCGTAGATAACCACGGGCTTGCCCGTGGTTATCTACGCCCGTCCAAGAGGCGCAAGTTGATATTGCAGGTATCTCAGAAATTATCAGTCTCGGAAAGACGGGCATGTAAAGTGTTGGAGCAAGCCAGGGCTACGCAGCGGCGCACTTCATTGCCACCATCTGATGAGGAGCAGCTTACGGACGACATTATTGCTCTGGCGACGAAATATGGGAGATATGGTTATCGGAGAATAACAGCTTTATTAAACGATAATAAGCATGGCTGGAGAGTTAATCATAAACGGGTGGAAAGGATCTAGAAAGGAAAGACTCAAGGTGCCCAAGAAACAGCCGAAGAGAGGCAGGCTATGGCTAAATGATGGCTCGTGTGTCCGGCTGCGGCCGGAGCATGAGAACCACGTATGGAGCTATGATTTCGGGATCGAGCGCACCGCCAACAGCAGAGCGTTTAAGATACTCAACATTATCGACGAGTTTACCAGAAAGAATCTGAGTTGTAAGGTCGACCGGCGGATAAGGTCTCAGGACGTGATCGACGAGCTCTTCGAGCTCTTTCTTCTGCAAGGCATCCCGGAACACCTACGGTCCGACAACGGCCCCGAATTTACCGCCAAGGCAGTGAGGAAGTGGCTGGGGCGCCTGGGAGTAAAGACGCTCTTCATCGAGCCGGGCAGCCCATGGGAGAACGCCTATATCGAGTCCTTCAACGGCAAGATGCGAGATGAACTGCTTGACCGGGAGGTCTTTACGACGCTTAAGGAGGCCAGGGTATTGATTGAACAGTGGCGGCAGGACTATAATCAGGTGCGTCCACATAGTGCTCTGGGGTATAGACCACCGGCTCCTGAAGCCATACTGACTGGAGCTACTACTTAAACTATGGTACGCTATTGGGGGTAGGTCAGAGGGACTTTCCTCTTCGGCTTTTTTAAGAGCTTCCCCGCCGCCATTCGCCCCAACGACCTCGAATCCTTCCTTGCGGAGACGGGCGGTTACGTATCTTAGTATACTTGGCTCATCATCAACCACCAATATGCGAAGCTGGTTCATGTCTCGATAAACCTTCCTGATTTCTGACTGTTTCCAGAAAAACCCGTACTTTGGATGGGTCGAACTGGGCTTCTTCACCTTTGGTTAATTCGATACGGGCATCAGCATCACTCATGGCTTTTCGGTAAGGACGTTCAGAAGTCATCGCATCATACGAATCCGCGACCGCCATAACTCTGGCGCCGAGCGGAATTGCATCGCCTCTCAGGCGGTCAGGGTAGCCGGTTCCATCGAAATGCTCATGGTGAGCCCTTACCAGCTTTAAGAAACCAATATCGTCAGATACCGGGCTGAGAATACGTTCTCCGATGACGGGATGGCTTTGAACGAGTTGTATTTCTTCCCTGGTCAGTCTAGCAGGTTTATTTAAAATAGATTCGATAATACCTATCTTACCTATATCGTGAACCCGGGCAGCCATTCTCAACTTACTGATTTCGCCCCCGGCCATTCCGAGTGCTTCAGCTATCGCCACTGAAATGTCCGCCACTCTTTGGGAATGACCCGCCGTGTATTTGTCTTTGGCTTCGAGCGCATAGGCAAGTGAGGTCATGGCGTTAAAAAACGAGGCTCGTATTTTTGCGGCTTGCTCTCTTACCTTTCGCTCCAGGTTGTGTTTATATTCCTCGTTCTCAAGTTCCAACCTTCTTTTCTCAAGGGCCCTGTTAACAGTTATCAAGACCTCCTCGCGGTCAAAGGGTTTAATAAGATAATCATAGGCACCGAGTTTCATCATCTCGACAGCGGTTGTGGTCTCGTCTACCGCTGTTACCATGACCACACAAGTATCTCCATGACCGACGATGAGTTTACGAAACACCTCAATTCCTGACATGCCCGGCATCTTGATATCCAGGAGAACAAGGCCAATATTGTCCCGGAATACGTAATCCAATGCATCACTACCGGTAGCGGCGGTCAAAACTTCATAGCCCCCGGCGCTTAACACACGCTGCAGGACATCCCTTATTGTCGCCTCATCATCGACTACCAGTATTCGCTCACCCGGCATTACTTCATTGGCCTTTCACGATGGCTATCAGATCGTCAGGAGCAAAAGGTTTGGGCAGGAAAGGCCTGCCGGACGCTTCAATGAAGCTCTTGATATCACCTGCTAGGAGGTCCCCCGTGGTAAAAATTACACGTTTGGCAAGATCGGGAAATTCCGCTTCCAGCCATCGGTAGAGCTCCTTCCCGTTCATTGCCGGAGTCCTGATGTCGATAAGGAAAAGGTCATATTGCTGTTTCGGAATCATCTCCTGCGCCACCCTGCCATTGACAGCAAGTTCTACGTCATAGCCCTCCCTGCTGAGGACCCGCTTGCAGACTTCGCCTATCGAGGGCTCATCCTCCACGATAAGAATCTTTTTTTCACCGTTCTCCGATGTCTTCACTTCTCATCCTTTCATTACCGGGTCTGAAATGGGTAACTCAATAACCAATGAAGCCCCCTTGCCCGTTTCACTCGCAGCATATATTCTCCCGCCGTGCTCGGTTATTATTCCATGACAGATGCTGAGGCCAAGACCCGTTCCCTTGCCCACCTCTTTAGTGGTATAGAAAGGATCGAATATATGCTCCAGAACACCCCTTGGTATCCCCGGTCCATCATCGGCAAAGCAAATCCTTATTAGGTTACCCATGCGTTCGGTACTGACAGTGAGCGTGCCTTTGCCGTGCGCCTCCGTCATGAAGTATTCTGCATTGATAATGACATTGATAAAGACCTGCTGCAGCTGGGAGGCGTTTGCGGTGATTAGAGGAAGATCCTCATCAAATCTGGTTATGACTTCGATATTACTTACCTTTTGCTCATAGGCACGGAGCTTTAACACGCTTGATAAAGCTCCGTGCAAGTTTGCGGACTTCTTCTCCTCCTGCTGTTTCCGGGAGAACGTGAGAAGACCATGGACTATCTGCGCGGTGCGTTGGGCTTCTTTGTGTATGGTATTTAAATCTTCCTTGACGTTCGCTGGCACGTCGGCATCCAGCACCAGTTCAGACAAACCAATTATCCCGGTGAGGGGATTGTTAATCTCATGGGCGATTCCTGACGCCAATTCTCCGATTGATACAAGCCGGTCGGTGAGGATTAGCTGCTCCTGCATCTTTTTTCGCTCGGTGATGTCCTCAAACATAGCTACGAAGTAATCCTTTTGCGGGCTATAGACCGAAAGGTTGATCCAGAGCTGCAAGGGCTGGGGCGGTCCTTCCCGGAAAATAGGGAGGCCGGGCGCAGCCCGTCAAGAGCAGGGCGATAACAATGGCCATAATAAAGCGACTGGTCTTCACGTTTCCCCTCTTGCGCTATTTTTCCACCTTCAGGAAGCGGGCGTTAATGGCTACGATAATCGTGCTGAGCGCCATCAAGGCCGCCCCGGCGGCGGGGTCCAGCAGGATGCCCGCGGGGTAAGCCACGCCCGCGGCCAGCGGGATAGCGATGACGTTATAGCCTGTGGCCCACCCCAGGTTCTGCAGCATCTTTTTGTAGGTGGCGCGCGATAGTTTAATCACAGAGACGGCGTCGAGCGGGTTGCTTCTTACCAGGACCACGTCCGCGGTTGCCACCGCTACGTCCGTGCCCGCGCCGATGGCGATACCCACGTCCGCTTGGGCCAGCGCCGGAGCGTCGTTTACCCCGTCCCCGGTCATGGCTACCATGAGTCCTCTGGACTGGACCTCCTTCACTTTCTCCGCCTTCTTGTCCGGCAGCACCTCGGCGAAATACTCGTCCAGTCCTATCTCCCCGGCGACCCATTTCGCCACCAGCTTATTGTCGCCCGTTATCATCATGCAGCTGATGCCCATTTCCTTTAGCTGGGAGATGGCCTCCTTGGACTCCTCCCTGATGATGTCGGCAAGGGCGATGGCCCCGGCCAGCTTATCATCAACCAACACGTAAATCACCGTCTTGCCCTGGGCGGACAGCTTTTCGATCCTCTCTTCATCTACCTTGATTTCGTTTTCCTGCAGGTAACCGGGGCTGACCGCCTTCACGTCCTTCCCGTTTACTTTTCCCCCCGCGCCTTTTCCCGGTATCGACTTGAATCCCTCCACCGGGAAAGTGTCCTTCGCAGAAGAGACTATTCCCCTGGCAATGGGGTGCTCGGAACGGGCCTCGACGGAGGCGGCATACTTCAGGATTTCATCTTCGCTCATCATCCCGTTCAGGGCGATGATATCGGTAACTCCGAATTCCCCTTTAGTGAGCGTGCCCGTTTTATCGAAGAGTATTGCCTGTATCTTCCTGGCCTGTTCAAAACCGTCGCGATTTTTTATCAGGAGGCCCGCCTTCGCGGAGACCGAGGTTGACACCGATACGACCAGCGGTATGGCCAGTCCGAGGGCGTGGGGGCAGGTAATGACCATCACGGTGACCATCCGGGAGAGGGCGAAAACGAATTCCCTCCCGGCGACGCCCAGCCACACGAACAGGGTAATCAGGCCCACGCTGATGGCGATGATGGTCAGCCAGAGAGCGGCCCGGTCGGCAAGGTTCTGGGTCCTCGATTTGCTCTCCTGCGCGTTCCTGACCAGCTCCGTCATCTGGGAAAGGTAGGAATCCGCGCCCGTTTTCTGGACCTCCACGGTAATGGAACCCTCTCCGTTTACCGAACCGCCGATGACGGTAGCTTCCTCTTTCTTGGACACCGGAGCGGACTCCCCGGTGAGCATGGCCTCGTTAACTGAGGTCTCTCCCTCCACCACCTTCCCATCGGCGGGTATCTTCTCTCCCGGCTTGACCAGGACCCTGTCGCCTTTTTCCAGTTCGCTGAGCGGTACGTCCTTTGTCTTCCCGTCAGGCATCACCTTATGCGCTTCCGAAGGCATCAGCCGCGCCAGCTCCTCCAGGGCGGATGAAGCCGCCATGACGGACCTCATCTCCAGCCAGTGCCCCAGCAGCATCACGTCGATAAGGGTGGCCAGTTCCCAGAAGAAAACGCTCCCGCTCAGCCCGAAAACGACGGCGCTGCTGTAAACGTAAGCGACGGTTATCGCCAGGGCGATGAGCGTCATCATCCCCGGCGACTTCTTTTTCACTTCATCGAAGATTCCCTTGAGGAAGGGCCAGCCGCCGTAGAAAAACACCGCCGAGGAGAGCGCGAAGAGGACGTAGGAATCGCCCGGGAAGGAAATCGCACCTTCAATCCCCAGGAACCCCTGGATCAGGGGGGAAAGCAGGAGAATGGGAATGCTGATGACCAGAGATACCCAGAAGCGCCGCTTGAAATCGGCTACCATCATGGCATGGTGGTTCCCGTGGTCACCATGTCCTGATGCCCCGCCGTGTCCGCCGGACATGTCCATGTTATGACCGGAGGACATGCCGTGGTCTTTATGCCGCTTGTTGTCTGGACTCACGTTTACCTTGAACAGCCTGTTGCCGTGAAAATCCGCCGGTACCGCCGGTTATCCCGGCGGGGAACCTTTCAGGTATTTTTCCGGGTCCGTATCAAAGGCTTTCTTGCAGCCGGGAGCGCAGAAATAGTAATTTTTTCCCTTGTATTCAGATTTTGCCGGGGCGGTCTTTTCATCACATTCCATGTTGCAGACCGGGTCTTTCGCCATTTTTATTCCCCCTTTTAACCGAGTTTGCCTGGAATCGGTCTGACGCCACCTTATCTTTTCTGGAACGTCTCGCAATCGGCGTGCTTGTCATGACTGGAAACATCCACGTTCGGCGCGCTGCACTCCAGGCGGTCATTGAACTTGCACTCCGAAGCCAGGCAGGACCCTATCCCCCCGCTGGCCTCGTCGAACCCACCCCTCGCGCTGGCGTGAACATAGGTATTGCATTCCGCGTGAGGCCCGACGGTGATAGCCAGCGTATGGCAGGCCTGCGCCATGTTGTAAGCGCAGCTCTCCATATCGCACCTGGTAATCCCTATCATTTCCATGTTTCATACCTCCACTCGTTTCCCCTAATTTAATATACGGAGCATCAAGAAGTTATAAAATAAACCGCAAAATAGTTGCGAAAATATGTCATTTCCTTCCTTGCCTTTCCGCAGACGGACCGCGCTAAACCGCGGGCCCGCCACCGGGGAACCGAAACAACGTTCCGCTGCATCTCGGTGTGTTCTCGGCTATGGGAAGTCCACGGCTAACCGGAATTCAACGCTGGTGACAAAAGCTTTTGGAAGCGGAATAGCCTCAGACTGATGCCAAATGGCATCATGTCTCTTGACAGATGAAGTGTTAAAGGGTAATATTGAAAACTGTTCAAAGGGGATTACGCGGGGAAGACTGAAAGAATCTTCATTAAGGAAAATCAGGCTGTTACCGGGCGGAGCGATGCCGGAAAAATTACATGGTAACCTGCGCCGGGGGGAAACGGAGGAGGCAGGCAAAACCGGGCCGGATTTGTCCGCGCTGACGCGCGAAGAAGGACTGGCACTGGTCGCTGACCTCCAGAATCTCCATGGGGAGCTTGAGTCTCAGCTAAAGGACCTCCGCCGGATGCAGGCGGAACTTGAGCAGTCCCGGGACGGCTATCGTAACCTTTATGACTTCGCCCCCGTCGGTTATCTTATCCTTAATAATCAAAATGCGGTCCTGGAAGCGAACATCACCGTCTGCCAGATGCTTGGCGTGGAAAAGACGGACCTGGTCAGGAAAAAGATGACCCGGTTTATCATGCCGGACAGTCGGGCACGTTTTCGTAGCTACGTTCGGAAGGCCTTCCGCTCCGGCGGCGCGCAGATGTGCGAACTCTTTTTGCATCGTCCGGACGGCAGCATGTTCCCCGCGGAAATATGGAGCAAGAGCGACCGGGACGGGCTCAGGTGCAGCATCACCGATATTACCGGGCGCAAGAGGCTGGAAGACCAGCTTGCCCGGCAGACCGGGATACTGAAGGCGGTCTTTGAGAACACCGGCGCAATGCTGGTCTACCTGGACCGGGATTTCAACTTTCTCATGGCCAACCGGGCTTACATCGATTCCTGCGGTCACAGCTGGGACGAGCTTAAGGGGAAGAACCATTTCTCTCTTTTCCCGAACGGGGAGAACGAGGCGATTTTCCGCAGGGTAAGAGACACCGGGGAGACGGTTTCTTTCCATGATAAACCCTTTGAGTATGCGGACCAGCCTTGGAGAGGGGTAACTTACTGGGACTGGACGCTGGCGCCCGTCAAAGACAACTCGGGTGAGATGGCGGGCCTGGTCTTCTCACTTCAGGATACCACCGAGCACAAAAAGACGGAGCAGATGAAAGACGAGTTCATCGGTATGGTCTCCCACGAACTACGCACGCCGCTGACCGTGCTCACGGGCTCACTCAGTGTTGCCATGGAGGAAGGCCTGGACCCGGGGGACGTCAAGGAACTGCTGACCTATGCATCAGTAAGCGCTGATAATCTGGCACAGATTTTGAATAATCTGATAGAGCTCTCCCGGTACCAGGCGGACCGGCTCTCCCTTACCAAGGAGTTCATCGATATCCGCCGTGTGGTAAGGGATGTCCTGGAAACCCGGGGGAGTCTTCTGGGCGACCGTAAAATACACGTGGATGTCAGGGGACCTGGTCCCACAACGATGGCGGACCCGGTAAGGCTTAAGCAGATAGTCTTCAACCTTCTGGACAATGCCGCCAAATATTCCCCCGAAGGGGGAGAAGTGCGGGTCATCATCGAAAACCGGGGCCGGGACTTCCTCATCGGAGTCCGGGACAGGGGGAAAGGCATCACCCCTGAGGACCAGGCAAAGCTCTTTGAACCCTTCGAGAGATTGAAGCAGCAGTCTTCGGTAAAACCGGGACTGGGGCTGGGGCTCATGGTGTGCAAACGCCTGGTGGAGGCTCATGGCGGCAAAATCTGGGTGGAATCGGAACCGGGCAAGGGATGTACGTTCTGGTTCACCTTGCCGCAAACCCGCGGATAACAGTTTACGGCCCGGCCGGCCCCCCGCCGCCGTCTTCGTCTAAAAGAGCCCCGACTTTTCCCAGCAACTGGTCCAGGTCAAAGGGCTTGGCGATGGAATCGTTCGCCCCCATTATTTTCGCGAACCGGGCGATGTCTCCCCGGGCTGTGAAAATAATTGTGGGCACCTGTGAGAAGCCCCGTACTTCGCGCAGTACCGCCAGGCCGTCCGTGCCGGGCATCATGATATCCAGTAAAAGGATGTCCGGCTTTTCCCTGCGGACCAGTTCGACGGCTTCGGTCCCCCTGGTGGTGGCGATTACATCGTACCCGGAGAGGCTGAACTTGATGCTGAGCAGTTTCACGATGCCCGGCTGATCGTCAACCACGAGTATCCGCTTCCTGGTCTCCATCACTCTAATGATAGCAATAATTCTGAGAGTTATCCAAGGGGCGCGTCAGCCGCTTTGCCGGAATTCTTAAGAGGCGTCCCGGGAAAGCCCGAAAGGGAGCCGGATAAACCCGGATTTAAGACTTTTCGTAACGCTGCCGGGCGGCCAGGGCATGGGTAATGCGGTCGATGATTATTGCCAGCAGGACAATGCTGAGTCCGGCTTCGAACCCTCTGCCCACTTCGATGCGGTTGATGGCGAGGAGTACCTCCAGGCCCAGGGTCCGCGCGCCTATCATGGAGGCTATCACCACCATGGCGAGGGCCATCATCGTGGTCTGATTGATGCCCACCATGATAGAGGGAATGGCGAGGGGAACCTGAACTTCGAAGAGGACCTGCCTGGCGCTGGAGCCGAAGGCCTGTGCCGCTTCTATCACGCTTGGGGAGACCTGGCGGATACCCACGTTGGTCAGGCGGATAACCGGCGGCATGGCGTAAATCACCGTGGCGAATACGGCCGGGACCTTGCCCAGTCCGAAGAGCATCAGCGCCGGAATCAGATAGACGAAGCTGGGCATGGTCTGCATCGCGTCCAGCACGGGCCGGAAAATGGCTTCAACGCGGTCGCTTCGCGCCATAAGGACACCCGTGGGAATCCCCAGCGCCAGTGAGATAATGACCGAGGCGATAACGATGGCCAGGGTCATCATGGCCAGGTCCCAGTAACCGAAAGCGCCGATGATAATCAGGAATCCCGCCAGGAGCAGCCCCGCCCACCAGAGGCGCAGCGCCCGCCAGGCGAGCAGCCCCACGAGGATTATTACTACGAACCAGGGAACCCATAAAAGAAAGCGCTCGATGTTCAGGAGCACTGCCAGAATGCCGCCTCCGATGGCGTCGAAAAGCCCGGCGAAGTTGGCCAGGAGCCAGGAGATAAAGGCGTCAATCCATTCGGCTAAGGGTAACTGGATAAATTCCGGAAATTCAAGCATTAGCCCCGCTCTCCTTGCTTTCAGTGTCTCCACCGGTTCCGGTCTCCTCAGGCGGCTGTCCTTCCGCCCCGAAGCCGGTACCCTGTATCATGCTCAGCAGGATTGTGGTAACGGATATTTCTCCCAGGAACTTCTCTTTTTCATCGACCACCGCGATGGGGTAGATAGTGGACGCGGCCAGGGGGAAAAGGTCTTCGATGACGGTATCAGCGGAAACGGTATGGAAGTCCGGCTCAAGGGCGTCCTTGATTGAATTCCCCTTGTTGCGGAACACCTCCACCAGCCGGTTCACCGTTATCATCCCGATGAGCTTGCCGTTGCGGGAGATGACGAAGGCTTCATCCCGGTAGCTGGTGCGCAGCACATGCATGGCAGCTTTAGGCCCCTGCCACTCGTAGACCAGGGCTTTGGGGTGTTCCATAATCGTCCTGGCGGTGACCACCCTGGTGGGGGAGGCATCCTGTACGAAGGCCCTGACATACTCGTCTTCCGGTGTGGTGATGACTTCCTCCGGGCTGCCTATCTGGATAATCTCTCCGTCCTTCATAATAGCGATGTGTTCGCCAAGCTTAAGGGCTTCGTCAAGGTCATGGGTGACGAAGATGATCGTCTTGTGAAGCTCCTCCTGGATGCTGATAAGCTCGTCCTGCATCTGCCGCCGGATGAGCGGGTCGAGACCGCTGAAAGGCTCATCCATGAGCAGTATTTCCGGGTCGTTGGCCAGGGCGCGGGCAATCCCCACCCGCTGCTGCATGCCGCCGCTAAGCGCGGTGGGCAGGTAATTTTCCCATCCCTTGAGCCCCACCTTTTCGATGATCTCCTTTGCCCTGGCATAGCGGGTTTTCCGGTCAACCCCTCTTACTTTCAGCCCGTAGGCAACATTATCGATAACGCTCCGGTGCGGCAGCAGCCCGAAGTACTGGAAAATCATCCCGGTGGTATGACGCCGCAGTCCCGTAAGCCTTTTGTCGTCAAAGGTGGCCACGTCCTCCCCGTCGATGAGGATTTTGCCGGCGGTGGGCTCAACCAGGCGGATGAGCATGCGGATAAGCGTGGACTTGCCGCTGCCGGAAAGCCCCATAATCACGAAGGTTTCCCCGCGCTTGACCCGGAAGGAGACGTCACGCACCGCCACCACCGCGCCCGTTTCTTCGAGCAGTTTCTCCTTGGGGGCAGTGCGCTTCTCCGGGGAGTTCAGTATCTCCGCAGCGTTGCCGCCGAAGATTTTCCACAGCCCGCTGACCTCGATGCTGAAATCGTTATCGGGCTCGGGACCGCTATCTGTCAAAGCTTTTACCTCGCAATTATTAACCGGACTGTTCCAGGGCGGCTTTGACCCTTAAGGCCACATCCGCCGGCACCCATTCCGTCCAGGTTGATTCGTGAGTTTTAAGGTACCAGTCGGCGGCATCCACTGCGTCGGCGTTATTATCCTGCATGTAAAAGAGGGCCTCGTTCATTTCTTCATCGGGATGCGAATAATTCTCCAGAAATTCTAATACGTCCGGGGCCTTACTTCTGAGTCTGACGCTGGTCACAATCAAACTTGCCTCTGTGGGATAAGCACAGGCATACTTGGCTTCCTCAGTCCACAGGCTTTCTTCCCAGGCAGGCTCTTCCAGGGGAGTCATGTCCACCTTGGCAAGAACCCATGTGGGTGACCAGTAGTAACCGAACCATGGCTCTCCTTTCTGGTAAGCGCCGACCATTGAGGCGGAAAGAGCGGCATCCGAACCGGGAGTAAATTCATTATAGTAATCGGCCAGGCCGTATGCTTCAAGCTTTAACTTATTTGTTTTTTCACACTGCCATCCGGGGATGCAGCCGTAAAAGCGCCCTTTAGTGGGGACTTCAGGGTCCTTGAAAAGTTCCCAGTATTCAGGCATGTCAAACACCGACGGGTTTTCCGGCAGCAGACCGTCTTCAATCATGTAGGTGGGTACCACCCATCCCTGCCACAAGCCCGGATAGGCTATTCCCGCTTTTTCACCCTTGCCGCTTTCGATGAGTTTCTCAAGCGGTTCCTGCAGACTCAGTTCAGCTACTTCCATATGCACGTCTATTTCATCCAACTGAATCGCCTGCAGGATGGCAACGTTGGCGGCATTAACCTTTTCAACGGGATAGCCATAACCTTTTTCCACAATAAAGCTGGCGATTTCGCTCATCCATTGTTGAGTGTCCCAACCTCCGTAGCCGAATACAATGGTTTCTTTTGGTGACGGCGAAGCCGTGGGTGACGGAGAAGGACCTGGTGAGGGCGAAGGTGGGGCCTGGGTACAGCTGATGGCCAGCAGTGCTGCCAGCGCCATCAGCGAAATTACCAACAGATAAATTGTCGATTTGCCGATTCTAATCAAAATATGACCTCCTGGATTCCTTCGAACTCGCTCTGGGCGGTTCTCCGGTTCACGATAGTGCCGCCTTGACCTTCTCGGCTACTGTCCGGGGCACCCATTCTGACCAGACGTCATCGCGTTCTTTCAGAAACCACGTGGCGGTCTCCTCCGGCGAAGCGTCATCCTCCTGAAGGTAGAGAAGGTATTCGTTAACCACCTCGGTGCTGGTATAGTACCGGGCAAGGAAAAGGACTACCTGCGGGTCTGCCGTTTTCAGCCATTCGGTACTGGCGCCGGTCTCGTTATTTTGTAACGGCCAGTCGCAGGCACGGTCCGGCTCCCAGAGGTCCGGGCTGTAAGGGATGGGCTCTTGTATTCTGGTCATGTCAAACTTGGCGAGGGGCCAGCTGGGCTCCCAGTAATAGCCGAACCAGGGCTTGCCCTGTTCATAGGCGGAGGCCATTGCTGCAATCTGGGCGGCGTCAGAACCGGTCTGGAACATGTTATAGTATTCGTCCAGGCCATAAGTCTGGAGCTTAATTGAAGTTGATTTTTCGGCTTCCCAGCCGGGAACGCCTCCGTAGATTCTGCCCTTGCTGGGTACCTCGGGGTCCTTGAACAACTCCCAGTATTTCGGTAAATCGTCTATATTCTTCAAGTCTGGCGCCATCGGTTCTATCCCGCGTGCCGGGTCACCTTCGACAACGTACGTCGGTACATACCAGCCTTCGGTGGTGGTATAGGTCCGGCCCAGCCTCACTACCGAGCCTTCGTCCAGGGCTTCGTTATAAGTTTTCAGCTGTGTTTGCGGGAAGACCTCCAGCTGTACATCGACATCGCCCTGCCGCAGTCCCTGCCACAGGACAATGGTATTACCCGAAAGAACTTCGGAATCATAGCCGTAGCCATGTTTCAGGATGAAAGTCACGATATTATTGGCGACTATCGCCGTGTCCCAGGGCAGTTCCGCGAATTTGATGACTTCATTCTTGGAAGTCGGGGTCGGCGATGGAGATGAGCTCGGTGAAGGTGAGGGTGCAGGTGAGGGTGAAGGTGGGGCCTGGGTACAACTGATGGCCAGCAGTGCCGCCAGCACCAGCAGGGAACTTATGAATATTTTTACACTTAATCCGCGTGGTTTAGTCAAACGTTACCTCCTTTTCAAACCCTTCGCAGCCGCAATGCAACCGGAAAGAATAGAACTGCAAAATCATTACGGGGACGAATTGGAGTGGTTAAGGGTCTTGAATTTTAGCGGGGAAATCCGAGAGGGGTGAGGTGCTGTCTGACTTAAAAACGCGTAATATAATCAAACTATCTACGATAATCAACTCCTTTCTATTCGGGTTTTTTCCTCCTCTTTATCCGGGATGATAATAACCGTTAAATTTTAAGCGAAAACGGCGCTGCTTGTCAAGCTTGAAGGGCGTTCCGGGAATGTAACACCCCCCGGGGAGCCTGTTCACCACGGCTGGAAAAGCTAACCCGGCTTTCCTTCCAGGACTATCTTCGAGGTCATGAAATCTATTTCCCGGATTTTGCCGGTAATTTCCTTGCCTTCCCCGAAGAGGCTCTCCAGGCGGATGCGGTCACCCTCGAGGTGCAGGCGTGCTATCTCCTGCATGAGGGGCTCTCCGCTCTCACTGTTCAAGTAGGCTTTAGCCAGGCACATGTTTACCCCTTTCCGGCGCGCTCGCCTTCGGGACCAGTATCCGGTCCGCTATATCACGGATTTCATCGGCTGCCTTTCCCGCCAGCAGTACGCCGCCTTTCAGACTGGACCGGAATATTTCGGGGTCATGAGAGATGCTGCCGATGACCGGCACCCTCCGCTTTTCCAGTTCCAGTGTCATTTCTTTTCCGATTTCCGGCGTCGGCACCTTATTCAGCACCGCACCGACGCTGTCATCCGGAATGCCCTGAGTCATGCTGCGGATGCGCTGGGCCAGTTCCAGCGATTCGAAAGACGGTTCCACCACGATGAGCACCGTATCGAGGCTGGTATCTACTCCCCTCCCCAGGTGCTCCACTCCGGCTTCCATATCCACGATGACCGCTTCTTTCTCCCGCGTTTTCAGCTTGCGCAGGAACTCGCGGCTGAGGACTCCCATGGGACAGGCGCAGCCTTCCAGCGACTGCATTATCTTGCCGATGCTGACCAGCGTCAGTCCGTCCTGCTGCTGGCGGTACGCGGCGGGGATACCGGAAATCGTAAAGCTTTCTTCGCCCAGGACTTCCGGTTGCCTCATTCTTTCCTTAAGCCCGCTTTTACCGCCGAGCAGGTCCATCAGCGGCAGCGGCGGCCGGGAGAATCCCAGCAGGCGAAAAAGACCGGAGTTGGACTCGTCAGAGTCCACCACCAGCACATGCCAGCCCTTTGCCTCTATCGCCCCGGCCAGCAGCGCGGTAAACGTACTCTTGCCGCTCCCGCCCTTGCCGCAAACAGATATCTTCATCTCTTTCCCTTTTATTTTAACATGCCAACACATTTTGGTAAAAAAGATTAAATGGGAAGAGACCGGAGGGGCCGGATGGGGGCGGGAAGAAAGCGTCAGGGCTGGGAGGGGCGGATTATGACTTGCGCCGTTATTTGTTTTTCTTATAAAATGGAGAAACATCAGGGGAGAAGTTCCGCGAATGATTAACTATCCCGTGCTGGTACTGAACCAGAACTATCAGCCGCTAGCCGTATGCCGTGCCCGCCGCGCCATCGTGCTGCTCTTCCAGGGTAAAGCGGAGATGCTGGAAAACGGAAGAGGATTCATTCGCTCGAGCATGGAGATGTTCGAACTGCCCTCCGTAATCCGGCTCGATTACCTGATTAAACGCCCGCCGCGGAAAAAGAAGATGACCCGTTATGAGATATTCAACCGTGACCATTATACCTGCCAGTACTGCGGGAAACAGACCCGTCAGCTGACCCTGGACCATGTAGTCCCGCGTTACCGGGGAGGAGCGCATACCTGGGAGAACGTGGTCAGCGCCTGCGCCCACTGCAACCGGCATAAGGCGGGGCGTACGCCCCTGGAAGCTAATATGAAGCTTGTCCGCAAACCTATCGCCCCCCACAGCAGCCCGTTCTTTACTATCCCTTACCAGTATGTACAGGCGAAAAGGGAATGGCACAAGTACCTTCCCCGGTGCCAGTCAATAAGGAAGGTGCGCTAGTACCTGGTTGCATAACTAGCTACCCTCATCCCAACCTTCTCCCATCGAGGGAGAAGGGACTGGGACTGTATACTTATTTCCACAACGAGGCGCTAGTATGAGACCTCTTTCAGGGGCAGCTCTACGGAGGCGCCGCTTTCCAGCTCTACTATGACCGTCTGTTTCAGCGGATTGCTGCCGGTAATCGTCGCGTCTCCCAGACGGGTGGACACCTTTTCCCCTCTCCTCGGGAGCTTGTCTTTCATCTCATGGTAGACTTCGTTTTCATAGGCGAGGCAGCACATGAGACGGCCGCACTGGCCGGAAATCTTCATCGGGTTCAGGGGCAGGTCCTGTTCCTTGGCCATCTTGATGGACACCGGGGTGAAATCGCAGAGGAAGTCAGCACAGCAGAGAGAACGCCCGCACCGGCCGTAACCGCCCACGAGCTTGGCCTCGTCCCGGGCGCCCACCTGGCGCAGCTCCACTTTAACCTTGAGGCGTCCCGTCAGCCTCCGTACCAGTTCCCGGAAATCCACCCTCGATTCCGCGCTGAAGAGTATGGTCACGCGGTTCCCTTCGAGGTTATACTCGGCGGAGAGCAGCTTCATCGGCAGGTTTAATTCATTGACCATTTTCCCGCACTCTATCAGGGCTTCTTCCGCCTTGTTCTCCATCTCTTCCATGTGGCTGATGTCTTCCGGCTCCGCCTTGCGCTCCACATCCTTGAGCGGCTCGGTGATTTTGCTATCGGGGACCTCCATCCGGGCAATGACCACGTGTCCCAGCTCCTGGCCCCGGGTGGTCCTTACCACCACATAATCGCCGGCCTGTATCTCAAGGTCTCCGGCATTGAAATAATAGACTTTTCCCGTCTTTTTAAATCTTACGCCAACTACTTTAGCCATCTTATCCTTACTCTAGCGGGTTGTACCCGCTATTTCTCTCCTTTCCGGAATGTCCAGCATCATCACCTCCAGCACCAGGCGGGGGTTAGCATTCTGGCTTAGCTGCTCCCCGGCTTCACGGGTAGTACCGATAAAACCTTTAATCCCGGCGAGGCTGTAATGCGGGGCCGTTTCCCGGATTTTATCGATACGGTCGATATTGGTCAGCAAGTCGGCGGGACACCCGGCTTTTACCAGGAGCAGGTCGCGCCAGTAGTCCAGCCACAGGTCCAGCACGTTATGCACATCGGCACGGTGCTGCGGGTAACGGGCCGCCAGCCGGACGGCGTATTCGAAGCGCTCTTCCCGCCCCCCCTCCACCGCCGCCGCCAGACGGTCCATTTCCTCTTCACGCTGCCGGAGCAGGCTGCCGTCCCCGGCGGCCTGGAGCGCCCAGCCCGGACAACCGTGGGAGAGGCGCGCCAGCAGGCCGGCCCTGGGTTTCTCCATGACGCCTTCCGCGGTGAGGACGGTCTCTATCACTACGGGAGGCAGCGGGCGCAGCTCAATGTGCTGGCAGCGGGAAATTACCGTCTCCGGCAGAAGGTTCTGGTTCATCGTCAGGAGGACAAAAACGACCTTGTCCTCCGGCTCTTCGAGGGTCTTAAGCAGCCGGTTGGCCGCCTCTACGGAGAGTAGTTCCGCTCCGTCAATGACGAACACCTTGCATTTCCCTTCAAACGGGGGAAGGCTGGCCGAGTGCTGTATCTCTTTTACCTGCTCGATGCTGATGAGCTTGGCTTCCGTATTTTCGTTCTGGACCAGGCCGATGACCTGGACATCGGGATGGCTCCCGGTGTCTATCTTCCGGCACTGCGGGCATTCCCCGCAGGGGGGCTCCGCCGCCTCGCAGTTCAGCAATCGCGCCAGGAACCGGGCCAGAGTCATCTTCCCCACGTGCGGCGGGCCGGTCATCAGATATGCATGTGTCAGCGAGCCTTTCTTCAGGGCTCCCTGGAAGAAGGAGGCCGCTTTTTCATGACCGATTATCTTCACTGATTTAACTCGTTAAGTCATGCCGGGTGAGGTCGGCAAAGGTTTCGCGGCTGCGGATGAGACGCGCATTGCCTTCTTTTACCATCACCAGGGCGGGACGCAGAAAAGCATTATAGTTGCTGGACATGGGAACGCAGTAAGCGCCGCTCTCAGCGACTGCCAGGATATCGCCCGGAGACAGCGGGGGCAGACTGATATCCCGTATCAGGATGTCTCCCGATTCGCAGAATTTACCGGCGATAGTCACCACCTGTTCATCCGGCTGGGATGCCTTATTGGCGACTAATGCCTCATGCCTTGCTCCATAGAGAGCCTGGCGGATGTTATCCCCCATGCCGCCGTCCACGGACACATAGCGCCGTATCTCCGGGATGTCCTTGATTACGCCTACGCGGTAAAGGGACACTCCGGACCTGGCGATAATCGCCCGTCCCGGTTCGATTACCAGCTTCGGCAGGGGCATTTCCCGCTCGCGGCACCCGGCGCTAATCGTGGTGGTGATGACTTCGGCAAAAGAGGAAACAGGCGGCGGAGCCTCATCCACAGTATACTGCACGCCGTAACCGCCTCCGACGTTCAATTCGGTCAGCGTGAAATGGTGCTTTGCCTTCATCTCCGCGGCAAAGTCCAGAACGATGCCAATCGCCTCCCGGTAGGGCTCCACCTCGAAGATGAGGGAACCCAGGTGAAAATGAAGGCCCAGGAGGTTCAGCCCCGGCGCGGCCCGGGCGCGCGTCACCGCATCCTCCCAGGTAGCGCGGGTGAGACCGAACTTGCTGTCCACGATTCCGGTTGTGTTGTAGCGGTGGGTGTGGGGGTCGATTCCCGGGGAAAGGCGCAGCAGGATATCCGCCTTGCGGCTTCCGCTTGCCGTCAATTCCCGCAGCATTTCCAGCTCGTGAAGGTTGTCCACGACGATGCGGCCCACGCCCCAGTCCAGCGCCAGTTTCAGTTCGTCGATCGACTTGTTATTGCCGTGGAAATAGGCTTTTCCCAGGGGGAAACCGGCGGAACGGGCGATGCTCATTTCCCCGCCGGAAACCACGTCCAGCCCCATGCCTTCCTCTGCCAGCAGCTTGACCAGCTCGGAGCAGACAAACGCCTTGCTGGCATAAAGGACGGTTGTCTCCGGGTAACGCCGGCGGAACTCTTCCTTGAATTCGCGGCAGCGGTCACGGATGGTCGCCTCATCGAAGAGATAGAGGGGGGTCCCGAACTTCTCCGCCAGCTCCGCAGTATCGCATCCGCCGATGACCAGATGGCCACGGGGGTCGATTATCGAATCCAGGGGAAAGAGACTGAGCCTGGGTATTGTCTTCTGAAGCGTCATTTTCACCTCACATCCTTATGTTAACAGCGCCCTTTACTTTAGTCAATCGGATGATTTGCTGTCCGTTAAGTGCCCCGACACTTCCCCCGGAGAGTTTCTTCCCGCCCTATCCCACCCTCGCGACTTCCTCTTGTTGCCCCCTTCTTCCTGAGGATGACACCTCACCCTGTCTCACCTCGCGGGACTGCACCATGCTCAGCAAAATATCCCGTTATTATCTACCAGGGGAATAACCTGAAGCCCCGGGGGCGGGCCGGGCGGGCAAGTAAATCACTGACGCACCCCGTGATACATATTGCATCTCAGCCAGATATCCCGCCCCACCGCACATCCAGGATTAATTGACGCCATGTCGCGGATACGGTTAGAATGTCACTTGGTAGCACCGGAGGCAATGCTTTGCATCAAAAGACCACACTGGAGAACGGGCTGCGCGTAATCACTTCAACCATGCCCCACACGCGCTCCGTCTCCATTAATTTCTTTATCGGCAGCGGTTCGCGCTACGAAACGGAGGCCCAGGGGGGGATTTCCCATTTTATCGAGCACCTTCTTTTCAAGGGTACCGCCAAACGCCCCACCGCCATGGAAATCTGCGCCCCCATCGAGGCTACGGGGGGAATGATTAATGCCGGCACAGATAAGGAGTTGACCGTTTATTACTGCAAAGTGGCGCGCCCGCATTTCCAGCTCGCCACGGACGTGATAGCGGACATGCTCCGCAATGCCCTCTTTGACGCGGCGGAAATGGAAAAAGAGCGCCAGGTGATTATCGAAGAGATTAGCATGTGTAATGATTCGCCTTCGCAGCGGGTAAATATTCTCATTGACGAGCTTCTCTGGCCGGAGCACCCTCTGGGAAGAGACATCGCCGGCAGCAGGGAGTCCATCGGCACCGTCGCCAGGGACGTCCTGCTGGACCACCTGCACAGCCATTATCTACCCGGAAATACGGTCATCGCCATGGCCGGTGATATCAAACACGATGAGGCCGTCAGTACCATCCGGGGAATGCTCGGGGACTGGCGGACCGGTCCGGAAACGCCCGAATTCGCCGGGTTCACGGCGCCCGTGGGTAACCGTCTCAGGATAGAGCCCCGTGATACGGAGCAGGCCCAGCTCTGCCTGGCTGTCCCCGGCCTGTCCCTGGAGCACCCGGACCGGTTTGTCCTTGATTTGCTTAACGCGATTCTTGGAGAGGGCATGAGCAGCCGTCTCTTCGCGGAGATAAGGGACCGCCAGGGGCTGGTCTACAGCATACACAGCTATACCGACCATTTTCTGGACACGGGTTCACTGGCGGTGGCCGCGGGTGTAGACCCAAAAAACCTGACCACCGCTATCAAAGCTATACTCGAAGAACTGGGCAAGCTTAAAGACAAGATGCCTGAAGAGGACCTGGCCCGCGCCAGGGAATTTACCAAGGGAAGAATGCTGCTTCGCATGGAAGACAGTCGCAGCGTGGCTTCATGGCTGGGCGGGCAGGAGGTGCTCACCGGCCGGATTCTCACCGTTGATGAGGTCATCGCTATCATCGATGCTATCCGCGCGGAAGATTTGGAGAGAGTTGCCCGGGATTTGCTGCGCAGCGAAAAGCTGCACCTGGCGGTGGTGGGGCCGCTTTCCGCCGAGGAGCCTCTGGAGGAACTGCTCAGGATATAGTGTTCAGGAAAAGAGAGGCATCATGACATATGAGATAAATGACCTTGCGAAGGAAGAATCATGGCGTATCCTGCGCATCATGGGTGAGCTCATCGAAGGCTTTGACAAGCTTTCCGGGGTGGAACCCGCCGTGTCTGTCTACGGGTCGGCAAGAATCCGTCCCGCGGATAAGCTTTACGGGCAGACCGTGGAAATCGCGCGGCGGCTGGGCATGATGGGGTTCTCCATCATTACCGGCGGAGGTCCCGGAGTAATGGAAGCCGCAAACAAGGGCGCATGTGAAGCCGGAGTTCAGTCGATAGGGCTGAATATCGACCTTCCCGAAGAGCAGGTCGTAAACGTTTTTGCCACGAAATCCATCACTTTCAACCATTTCTTCGCGCGGAAGGTGATGCTGGTCAAGTACGCCACGGCCTTTATCATCATGCCCGGAGGGCTGGGAACGCTGGATGAACTCACGGAAGTACTGACTTTGATGCAGACCAGGAAGATAAAGCCTTTTCCGGTAGTGTTATTCGACGGGGAGTACTGGAACGGTTTCCTGGACTGGCTGCGCAACGCCGCGCTGAGCCGGGGCTTCATCTCCGAAGCGGATTTCGATTTGCTCCGCGTCAGCGATGATCCGGATGCCGTGATAGATGTCGTGCGTGAGTGGCACGAAGCCGGCAGACTGGTGGGCAGGCGCGCCCTTACCTAGCCCCGCTGGTCATCCCGAGCTGAGACATGAGCCGGCGGGCGGAATGCGCCGAAAAAGACGCCCCGGTCTCTACCCGGACCAGTTCTTCCGTGGTAATGCCGGCCATTTCCGCCAGCTCCTGCTGAGTGAGCAGGCGGGCGACTCGCCTTACTCTCACCCGGAAACCGAGCGCGGAATCCGGTAAAGCCTCCAGCGCTGCAATAACCATGCTAAAACTCCTTTTCTCCATAATATGTCCCGCAGCAGCCGCGCGGCATGCGGGCTCTTACGCATTTAACATGAAGGTTTCCCCCTAAGTTTTTCCGTCTGGCCGCGTTTCTCGCTCCCTTTCCCCGGAGAATAGGCCGCGATGAGCGGTCTGCAACCCGCGGAAAATTGATTTCTCATGCGGCTATCATGTAACATATTTCCACGGTTACTTTATTCCGGGAGGGCTTTACCTTTGCCGAAGATATCTCTGGACGGACTCAGCATCGACTGCGAGGTGCACGGGGACGGGAAGCCCGTCGTTCTTCTCCACGGGTTCTGTTACAGCAAGAACACCTGGCAGAACCAGGTAAGCGCTTTCTCCGGCAGGTACCGGGTGATTGTGATGAGCCACCGGGGGCATGGCGAATCGGATAAGCCGCCGGGAGAAGAGAATTATGCGATACCGGTCTTCGCCGGGGATGTCCGCCGGCTCCTGGAGAAACTGGAAATAAATGAAAAAATAGTGCTCGTGGGCCACTCCATGGGCGGCAAGATAGCCCAGCAGTACTGCCTGGACTACCCGGAGCAGGTCAGGGCAGCCGTTTTCTGCAGCACCCTGACCGGCCCGGTTCCGGCGGGAACGTTTACCGGACCTTCGCTGGGGAACCGCGCCCAGGCGATAGAGGCGAAGGGCATGACCGCCTTTCTCGATGATTTCGCTCCCCTGTGGTTTGCCCCGGGGACGGATGCCGGGTTTATCCGCTCCGCCACCGCGGACTGCTACAAGGTGCCGGGACATGTAGCCATCGCCATGTCAAAATCCGCCCGTACGCTCGATTTGGCCGACCGGCTGCCGGAGATTAATCTGCCTGTCCTGGTCATCGTGGGCGGGGCCGACCAGCGGACCCCGGTGGCGGAATCAGAAAAAATTAACCGGCTTCTTCCTAACTCCTGGCTCAGGATTATCCCCGGCGCCGGGCACATGGCGCACGTGGAGAAGCCGGGACCGTTCAACAGCTCGGTACTCGACTTCCTGAAGATAATTTCATAACAAGCCGGGGACGGGAGTATAAAGACCATGGCTTCGCCGGACACGATAATCAAGAAAGGGACCTGCGCCATCTGCTCCTCCCGATGCGGCACCCTGGTCTATGTCCAGAACGGGAAGGTGGTCAGGGTAGAAGGGGACACGGAAAACCCGCTGGGGCGGGGGAGGCTCTGCCCCAAGACGGCAACGAGCATAGATTTCCACAACCACCCCTCCCGGCTCAACTTCCCCCTTAAGCGGACGGGCGACCGCGGGGAGGGAAAGTGGGCCCGGATTTCCTGGGAAGAGGCCCTGGACGAGATTGCGGACAAGATTGAAAAAATAAAGAAGCAGCACGGCCCGGAAGCGGTCGCGTTTATGGGGGGCGGGGCCAGCCACGAGCCCGGGGACTGGGCGGCATGGCGGTGGTGCAACCTCTTCGGGACGCCTAATATGCACAACCAGGGGAAGAACTGCGCCGAGGCTGAGAACCTCGCGGAGTGTGCTACTTACGGATACCATACCTTCCCGGCACCCAGGCCCGGGGTGACCAGGTGCGTGGTAATCTGGGGGGGGAATCCCGCCGCGTCCAACCCCACCCTCGTCTGGCGGGATACGCTGGAGGCCAAAAAGCGGGGCGCCAAGCTCATCGTTATCGACCCGCGCCCCACCGAGCCGGCGAAAAAAGCTGACCTGTGGCTGCGGCTCCGGCCGGGGACGGACGGCGCCATGGGTTTGGGTATGCTCAACGTCATCATCAGGGAAAATCTTTACGATGCTGAGTTCGTACGGAAGTACTGCCTGGGGTTCGACCAAATAAAGGCGCTAGCGGAGCAATATACCCCCGAGGAAACCGAGCGCATCACCTGGGTCCCGGCGGAAAAAATAGTTGAAGCCGCGCGTTCTATGGCCACGCTAAGACCGGGCGTCATCCCATTCGGCGTAGCCACCGGGCAGCTGGGGCGCGCCGGGAAATCGGCGGTGCAGGTCAAGGCCATCCTCCGCGCCGTGACCGGCAACCTGGACATCGAGGGGGGCAACTTGCTCAGGACTCCATTGTTAAGTATCGACTGGCACGAGAACCTCCACTGGGAAAAGCTGCTGGAGCATCCGGAGAGGACGAGGGACACCATCAGCGCGGGGACGTTCCCCATCGCCTCCATCCGGGGCTACCGCCTCTTCCGCGAGGCCATGAAAAACGTTTATCCGCAGGGCTACGGTTCTGTGATATACATGCTGACCTACAGCGGGGTGAACCTCTGGCGGGCGGTCCTGGATGAAAAACCTTATCCCGTCAGGGCGGTGATTTCCCAGGGGGCTAACCCGATGTGCTCCCTGGACACGCAGAACGCTTACCGGGCCTTTAAGAGCCCTAACCTGGAGCTGCACGTGGGGATGGAGTTCTTCATGACCCCCACGGTAGCCCTGGCCGACTACGTATTCCCGGCCGCCGATGTCTACGAAAGGTCGAGCCTTAATTTCAGGTGGGGGCTGGTGGACTACTACGCCGGCGCTGACCGGTGCGTGCCTCCTCTTCACGAGCGCCGCGACGACTATCAACTCTGGCGGGGACTGGGCAACAGGCTGGGGCAGGAAGGGTACTGGCCGGATACCGTCGAAGAAATGTACGACCGTTTCCTCAGGCCGAGCGGGAAGACCTTCCGCGAGTTTATCAGCAGTAAAGAACCCTGGAACTCTCCCCCGGAAGATTACCGGAGATATGAGAGGGAGGGATTCGCGACGTTTTCCGGGAAGGTAGAGCTAGTACCGAGCATCTTCGAAAAGCTGGGGATTGAAGCGCTGCCGAGGTTTGAGGAGCCGGCGCGTAGCCCCCTGAGCACTCCGGAACTGGCGAAGGAATACCCCTTCGTCCTGATAACCGGGGCAAGGACTATTTTCTACCAGCATTCCCGTTTCAGGGAGCAGCCCCGGCTGCGCAAGGCCTGTCCCGACCCCCTGCTGGAGATTAACCCCGGGGCGGCGGCAGAGCTGGGCATAGCTGAAGGTGACTGGGTTATCATCGAGACCCCGGAAGGCAGGATAAGGCAGAGGGCGTCACTGAACGCCGGAATCGACCCACGGGTGGTATCTGCCGACGGCTACTGGTGGTTCCCGGAGAGGTCCGGGGAAGAACCGGAGCTCTTTGGCGTCTGGGAATCGTGCGCCAATGTCCTCGTTCCGGGCGACCCTGAGTCCTGCGATTATTCAGGGAACCATCTGTTCCGGGGCCTTTTGTGCAAAGTCTACAAAGAATAAAACAACCCCGGCCATGCAGGTGATTTATTTTCCCACCCGGCCCGCCCCGGGTCATCAGGTATTGCCTTCGCCGCGCCCCGTATCATAAGTGTTTGATCTTCCCGCCCGGGCATCACAATGGCGGCAGCCTTAATCCGACCTTTCCGTATATATTATTCTTAAGCCGGAGGATGCAGGGTTTAGAGAAACGGGGGCTATTTGTTTTTGGGTCCTTCGTCCCGGGAGGCCGGGGCGAGAATCTGGGGGTGAAACAAAAGATAGCCGAGAGAGCCGAAGCCGGGTAAAAAGATAATGAGCACGGCCCAGGGCGGCTTGTGTTTTCCGAACACTTTCTTCCGCCGGGCAAGGTCGTACAGCATTATCCCGGCCAGTACCCAGTGCGCGATGCCGAAGAGGACAATCCTGGCTATCCATTCGCCACTGAACAACCGCCCTCCTTTACCGTTCCCCGGTGAAGTTGAATCGGGTTAATTAGTCCGGACGGTAAACAATACCGGTTACCGGTGACTCCCAGACCTCTATCGCGGTAAGTGAAACCGGCGTTTTTTCCAGGCATTCGGCAAGCTCACCGTAGATAGTTGCGGCAATGTTCTCCGAAGAGGCGTTGATGGTATCGAACGGTGGAACGTCGTTGATGCAGGTATGGTCGAAGCGGGCCAGGATAGCGTCCAGGTGTTTTTTCAGCTCGGCGAAGTCATAGGCAAGCCCGATGTTATCAAGCTCGGAGGCGGTCACTCTGGCGATGACCTTGAAGCGGTGGCCGTGCAGCGCCTCGCACTTGCCCCGGTACTCGCGCAGGTAGTGGGCGGCGTCAAAATGTCTCTCCACGAATATCTCGTACATCATGCCTCCCTAAACGGTGATGAACGGCAGCACTCCCTGTTTTCCTGTTTTCAGCTCCTTCAATAGCTGTGTGACGGTCTTATGGCTTACCGGATGCGTTACCTCGGGGGCAATCTCGGCCAGCGGCACCAGGACGAAGCCCCGTTCCGCCATCCTGGGGTGGGGGACCGTCAGCTCGGCGGTTTCCAGGGTCTCATCGCCGTAGAGCAGGATATCGATGTCGATAGGGCGGGGCGCTCCGGATTTTCCCGTCCTGCCCAGCTTGCGTTCGATTCCCTTGGCGAGAGCCAGGAGGCCTTCCGGGGCGAGCCGGGTCTGGACCTCGCAGACCAGGTTCAGAAAATGGGGCTGGTCGGTATTGCCGACGGGTTCGGTCTCATACACGGGCGATATCTGCCCGATGCGCAACCTTTGTTTCAGCATTTCGATGGCTCTTCTCAGGTTGTCTTCACGGTCTCCCATGTTCGAACCCAGGCCCAGGTATACCGTTAACGTATCCGTGGTCAATTCTGTTTCCTCCGTATTATCGCATCACTCATCCGGCAGACGCGGACCATCTCCTTAACGTCATGGACGCGCATGACATCGGCCCCGTTGGTGATGCCGATGGCGACGGTGGCCGCGGTGCCCTCGACGCGCTGGTCGGCGGGCAGGTCCAGCGTCAGTCCAATCATGGACTTGCGCGAGGTACCCAGCAGAAGAGGGTAGCCCAGCTCTTTCAGTTCCGCCAGACGGGCCACAATCGACAGGTTCTGTTCGAGCGTCTTGCCGAAGCCGCAGCCGGGGTCGATGATAATTTTCTCTCCGGGTACGCCCACCCTCAGGGCCAGGTTTACCGCTCTGGTCAGGTCAGCTTTAAGTTCCGCCATGATATCACCCTTCGCGGCGGCATCCCGCTGGTTGCTCATCAGGACGAGCGCCGTGCCTGATTCTGCGGCCACCTGGGCCAGACGGGGGTCCCATTTCAGCCCCCAGATGTCATTGATAATGGTCGCTCCTGCCTGTACCGCGCGCCGGGCGACGGCGGACTTGTAGGTGTCAACACTGATGGGCACGCTTAATTCTCCGGCAAGTCTTTCGATAACGGGGATAACGAGACTTAATTCCCGTTCGATATCGTCGGCGGAAACGGGGTCGGTGCCGGGACGGGTGGACTCCCCGCCCACGTCGATAATATCCGCTCCTTCCGCCACCATTCTCTTCGCCTGGGCGACGCCGGACATCAAGTCATCTCCGATGCCGTCGCCGGAGAAGGAATCCGGACTCAGGTTGACGATGCCCATGACATAGGTGCGTTCGCCCCAGTGAAATACCGTTTTGCCGACGCTCGTGGGCGCTAGTCCCGTTTTCTGCTTCAATCCGTTCCTGCCTGAAAATTTCTTTCTTATTCTAGCACCTTCTCCCTGCTTAGCAAACTATTGTATCTCCCCGTTTGGGCGTGGGGGATTAAGGGGGTTATTAGCTGTTAATCAGGGGATGCGCTTGGCAATTAATACTGTCAGTTACCCGGGGGGGTGATTTTCGGGATAAGTAAGGAATGAGCCGGGGGCGGGCCGGGTGGGAAAGAAAATCTCCGGGGTGGGGTAAGGCAAGAAGAAATAGAATTTGCTGCCCCACTCCGTCTTGATTGTTTCCCCACGCAGGCCCACCTTCACTGCATTCACTTTATCTTGCCGCCCCAACTCATTTGCCTCTAAAACCGGGGATATGATAACATTATTTGTCTTGAGGAGCGTGCCGAAAAGAGTTGCAGGATACCTCCTGCCGGGTCTGGGGTGTCCCCGGCTTATTTAAAAGTCCCCCAGGACTGGGGGATTTAGGGGGTTCACAGATTCGTTCAATAATCAGGTGAGAAAAGTTCATGAGCAAGACCCTGGCGGAAAAAATTCTCAGTCGGAAATCAGGCACCGAGGCGAAGGCGGGCGATATCGTCATCGCCGGGGTTGACCTTGCCTTTGTCCAGGATACTACCGGCCCGCTGACCGTGCGCCAGTTCCGGGAAGCCGGGTTTAAGACGCTGGCTAATCCGCAGCGGACGGTCCTTTTCCTGGACCACGCCGCCCCCAGCCCCAACTCCGCCCTGTCCAACGACCACCTGCTGCTGCGCGAGTTCGCGGAGGAGACCGGCAGCATTATTTCCGATGTCGGCGGGGGTGTCTGCCACCAGATAGTCGCCGAGTCCTACGCACGCCCTGGAGATGTCATCGTGGGCTCGGACTCGCATACCGTTACCGCGGGAGCGCTGGGGGCTTTTGCTACCGGCATGGGCTCATCAGATGTTGCTGTAGCGATGGCCCTGGGGAAGACCTGGTTCAGGGTTCCGGAGACCTTCAAGATAGAAATCTCGGGCGCTTTCCCTGAGGGAGTCTATGCCAAAGACCTCATCCTCTATCTCATCGGGCAGATTGGCGCGGACGGCGCCACCTATAAATCACTCGAATTCGGCGGGGATACCGCCGCGGAAATGCCCGTTGCCGACCGCCTGACTATCGCCAACATGGCGGTGGAGGCGGGGGCAAAGGTAGGTCTCTTCGCTTCAGATGAATTAACGCGGGAATACCTGACTGCCCGGGGCAGGGGGAAAGACTACCAACCGCTGACAGCCGACGCCGATGCGATTTACGAGAAAGTGATTCCGATAAATGCTTCATCACTGGAGCCGATGGTGGCCCAGCCGCATACCGTGGACAACGTTGTCCCGGTGCGGGAACTGAAAGGCAAAAAAGTCCCCCAGGTGATGATTGGCACCTGTACCAACGGGCGGCTGGAAGATTTGGCGATAGCGGCCGGTATCTTGAAAAACAAAAAGGCGCACCCTAAGACAAGGCTGATTGTCGGCCCGGCTTCCCGCAGGGTGATGCTGGAGGCGATGGCGGCAGGCTATCTCCAGGTACTGGTAGAGGCGGGCGCCGTAATTCTGCCGCCCGGCTGCGGTCCGTGCCTGGGTCTGCACCAGGGGGTTCTGGGAGATGGTGAGGCCTGCCTTTCTACCGCCAACCGGAATTTCGAGGGGCGGATGGGCAACCCGAAGGCGTTTATCTTCCTCGCCAGCGCCGCCACGGCCGCCGCGACTGCGCTGACCGGTGAGATTACCGACCCGCGGGAGGTATTGTAAAAATGCTGCGGGGGAAGGCTTTCAAGTTCGGCGACGGTATTTCCACCGACCACATTATTCCCGGGCGTTACGCGCACCTCCGTAGCAATCTGCCGGAACTGGCGAAGCACGTGCTGGAGGACGCCGACCCCACCTTTGCCAGCCGGGTGAAACCGGGCGATTTCGTCGTTGCCGGGACTAACTTCGGGCTCGGCTCCAGTCGGGAGCACGCTCCGATGGTCATCAAGATGGCCGGGGTAAGCGCCATCCTGGCCAGATCGGTGGCGCGTATCTTCTTCCGCAACGCGATTAACCTGGGTCTGCCCGTGCTCATCTGTGATACGGATGAAATCAATGACGGCGACGAGCTTGAGGTGGACCTGGCGTCAGGAAAGATAAAAGACGTTACCAGCGGCAAAGAGTTGACCTCCGGACGTATCCCGGAGGTAATGCTGCGCATTCTTGACGAAGGCGGGCTGGTCCCCTACATTAAAAAATACGGCGACTTCAAGCTCTAAGTAAGGATGGTTCTACTCAAACCAGGTTGTCATTGCGAGGAGCGTAGCGACGCGGCAATCTCATTCTCCTCATGGACCGGGATTGCTTCGCCTGGCTAGCAATGACAGAAACATTGGAGACTGAATAAAAAGGTGAGGATTTCTTCATGGCATATCGCGTTACCCTGATTCCAGGAGACGGCATCGGGCCGGAGGTATCCGAGGCGGCCCGGCGGGTGCTGGAAGCCACCGGCATTGCCTTCGAGTGGGATGTAATGCAGGCCGGGGCCGGGGTTATGGAGGAATACGGCACGCCGCTGCCCGACCATGTCCTGGCTTCAATCAGGAAGAACCTGGTCGCTCTCAAGGGGCCGGTAACCACCCCGGTGGGCACAGGCTTCCGCAGCGTGAACGTCGCCCTGCGGCAGGAGCTTGACCTTTACGCCTGCCTCCGTCCCTGCAAGGCCTATCCCGGCGCGCCGACGCGGTACCGGGACGTGGACATTGTCATCGTCCGGGAAAACACCGAAGACCTTTACGCGGGCATCGAGTTTGAAAAGGACAGGGCGGAAACAAGCAAACTCATCAAATTGGTGAAAGAGACGAAGAACAAAGAGTTGACGGACGACGTCGGCATCAGCTTGAAGCCCATCTCGGAGCGGGGCAGCCGTCGCATCGTGCGCTATGCTTTTGAATATGCCCGCGCTCACGGCAGGAAAAAGGTCACCGCCGTGCACAAGGCCAACATCATGAAGTTCTCGGATGGCCTCTTTCTGGCGGTTGCCCGCGAGGTGGCTCAGGAATATGCGGACATCGGTTTTGAAGATGTGATAGTGGACAACATGGCGATGCAGCTGGTGCGGAAGCCGCAGCAGTTCGACGTCGTGGTCGCGCCCAATCTCTACGGTGATATTCTCTCCGACCTCTGTGCCGGGCTTATCGGCGGGCTGGGGCTGGCGCCAGGGGCCAACATCGGGGAAAAAGAGGCGGTCTTTGAAGCCACCCACGGCAGCGCCCCGAAGTACGCCGGTCAGAACAAGAGCAATCCGCTGGCAATGATGCTTTCCGGGGTAATGCTGCTGCGCCACCTGGGAGAGGTCCGGGCGGCGGAGCGCATGGAGCGAGCGATTGCGGATGTTATTGCCGAGGGGAAGAATGTAACCTATGATATGAAGCCTGCGGGAGCTAAAGCCGCGGGCACCTCCGGGGTGGCGGATGCCGTTATTGAGAAAATGCAGGAGGGCCAGGATGTCAGCAGAGAGTGAATGTGTCTTTTGCCAGATTGTCGCCGGCAAGATACCGAGCAATATCCTTTACCAGGATGACCAGGTGGTAGTTTTCCCGGATATCAATCCCGCGGCGCCGACCCACCTCCTAATCGTAACCAAAAAGCATATCCCATCGTTAGCCCACCTCAAGGATGAAGAGACGCCACTCGTCGGCCATATGGTGAAGGTCGCCAACGGGCTGGCCAGGAAGTACGGCTTTGTCGAGAGCGGTTTCCGTCTGGTGATTAACTGCGGTAAGGAAGGCGGGCAGATGGTGCCCCACCTGCACATGCACCTTCTGGCGGGGAGAAAACTGTCTGATGCGATGGGCTAACCGGAATCCTTTTACTCAATCTTAGCTGTTGCTGTCATTGCGAGCACCGCGAAGCAATCTCAAACGAATGGAGCAGAGATTGCTTCGTCACTACGCTTCTCGCAATGACAACCGGGACCGAGCAGAACCGGCGGAATTACTTCCTCGTCATCCCCAGGTAAAGCAGCAGACCCGCAATCGTCTTGGAGTCTTCAATCCTGCCGGAAGAAATCAGTTCCGGAATCTGCTCCGCCGTTACCGGAACAACCTCGATTTCATCGGTATCCTCGGCAGTAAGCCGGCTGGGGACCAGGTCCCGGGCCAGGTAAAGCCCCAGGTATTCCGTGCAGTACCCCGGCGCGGAGTAAAACCCCCCCAGCCGCTCCACCTTCCGGGGTAGAAATCCGGTCTCCTCCTGCATCTCGCGGCAGACTGCCTCTTCAAAGCTTTCCCCCGGCTCGATGCCTCCCGCCGGAATCTCCAGCAGTTCCTTCTCCACCGGCTTGCGGAACTGCTTTACCAGGAGTATCCTGCCGTCATCAGCGACGGGGACAACCGCCACCACGTCGGCATGTTCCACGATTTCACGCGTGGTCTGCCGCCCGTCCGGTTTCACCACGGTATCAATGCGCAGATTCACGGCCCTGCCGGTGAAGATAACCTCGCGGGATATCGTTTCCTCGGGAGTCAGCTCTCGCCCTCCACGCGCCGGATAAGGGCAATTTCATCGCAGTTAGGGAACTTGGGGCAGCGGTAGCAGTCCGTCCAGACCTTCCGCGGCAGTTCCATCTTATCGATATCGGCAAACCGGTGTCTCTTGAAGAAGGCGGGCTGGTAGGTGAAGCAGAAAATGGTCTCTATGCCCAGTCCTTCAGCCTCCTTCAGGCAGGCGTCAATGAGCAGGTTGCCGATGCCCTGGCGCTGGTACTCTTTGGCCACCGCCACCGACCTTATCTCGGCGAGGTCTGACCAGCTCACGTGCAGGGCGGCGCAGCCGATGACCTTTTCGCCTTCTTTCACCACGAAGAAGTCCCGGATGCTTTCGTATAACTCGCTTAAGGGGCGGGCCAGCATTTCCCCCTTATCGGCGAAGAAGTTGATGAGCTGGTGCATCTGCGGCACGTCCGCGATTCTGGCTTTTTCTACGGTTTTCAAGTTATTTTTTCCCTTCCAGTTTCTGTTCCAGGGAGCGGTAAAAATCCGCCTGGTTGTGAATTCTCAGGAATTGCGCCCGGTGCGGTCCCTGCCTGACGGTGATTTCCGCGCTGTCTGTTAACGAGACGTTAATGTGGCCGTCGATACTTAACGTTGCTTCATGGACGGCGGCGATTTTAATCTTTACCGTTGTCTTCGCCGGAAGTACCAGCGGGTAACCCGGGGAGAGGTGAGGAACAATCGGGACGAGAATAATATCACCCGACCGCGGGTAGAGAACCGGCCCGCCCGCCGAGAGCGAATAGCCGGTGCTCCCGGTGGCCGTGGCCAGGATGACCCCGTCCGCCCGGTAGTGCCTGAAGAATTGCCCGTCAACGTCCACGGTGAAGTGCACCACGCGGGCAACCGCTCCCCTTGCCGCCACCACGTCGTTCAGGGCTGTGAAGCTTTGCCGAGCGCCCCCCCCGGTTAGTGTGGCTTCAAGCGTCGTCCTTTCATCAAGCCAGCCTTTGCCGGCAAGCAGGTCGGGCAGTTTTTCCAGCGCTTCATCCGCGCCGAGTTCCGTCATGAAACCCAGTCTGCCCATGTTAATACCGGTAATCGGTATCTTCTCCGGGAAAATGGCCTGGGCAGCCCGCAGGATGGTGCCGTCCCCGCCGACGGTCAGTACCAGTTCCGTGCCGTTGAGCCGTGCCTTGACCTCTTCCGGTTTCCACGATGAGCAGCACCAGGCGGTGAGTTTCCTGGCCTCAAGGAATTCCCTGATTTCTTCCGCTTTGGCTCTGGTAGCGTCGACCAGGGGGTGATACAGGATACCTACCTTCTGCAATGCCGTATTCCTTCTTCCGCGTATGGGAAACTGAGGCGGGCAACAGGAAAAGTGTAGCAATAATCTCCGGGGAGTGTCAAGAGAGCCGGGAGGCGCGGCACCCCGCAGACGGTAATACGGGGAGAACTTTCTTATTTGCCTTTAGTCGGGCGACAAGAGGGAGCTGCGAGGGTGGGGCGGGGTGGAAAGAATATTCTCCGGGGGTCCCGGTTACGGCAGCTCGAAGAATCCAGACCCTGACTATGTCTGACATCCCGCCCGGCCCGCCCTCGCCGCGGAAGAAAATTCCCTGGCTCTCCGTGTCATTCCGGTGTCCGGATATGCTATAATGTGAGCTTAGAATCAGGAGGGAGCAGTGACCAGCGCGAGGCGGAAAGCCAGGGGGATTGCCCTGCAGGCGTTATACGAGCAGGACTCGGCGGGACACCCGCCTGAGGCGGTGCTGGAACGGTTGCTGGAGAGGATAGAGTTTTCTGAGGAAAACCGTGACTTCACCGGGGAGCTGGTCCGAGGGGTCGTTCGTCACAGAGCGGAGATAGATGGCTATATCCGCAGATTCGCCCCGGCATGGCCCCTGGAGCAGCTGGCAATGGTTGACCGTAATATCCTCAGGCTTGCAATCTTCGAAATTTTATTTGATAATAAGGTATCGGTGAGGATTGCCATAAACGAGGCGGTTGAGCTGGCGAAAAGGTTTGGCAGTGAAAGCTCGGCCAAGTTTGTAAACGGCGTCCTCGGGTCGGTGAGTGCTCTCGCCAGCCGGTAAAAAGGAGGTTTTTAAAGTGGCCGCTATCTTTGACCGAATTAAAGCCATTGTCGTTGAACAGCTCGGAGCGGAGGAAAAGGATGTTGTCCCTACGGCGAGCTTTGTCGAGGACTTGGGCGCCGATTCCCTGGACCTGGTGGAACTGATTATGTCCATCGAGGAGGAGTTCACCGATCCCTCCCGCAAGGTAGAGATACCTGATGATGACGCGGAAAAAATCGTCACCATCCAGGATGCAATCGATTACCTTAAAGACCTGGGCGTCGAAGACAAGTAAGCCGGAACTCTCCGGAAAGATTCAAGCGATTTTAACGGCAGGTTCCCCCGGGACCTGCTTCTTCTTTGCCGCCCGTCAACTCAGGACATGATCATGGTGCGGAAGGCAACCGTGCCGAGGACGAGCACCGCCGCGACGATGGCCCCTTTTTTCAGCGTGCTCGGGCGCCAGGGCAATCTTGACAGCCTCTCGGACAGCCCGTGGCGCTGAATGGTCTCCAGCATGATGGTGATTCCCACCACGTTGGAAAGAACGCCGACGAGGATAAACAGGACCTGGTATCCGGCCAGGAAGCCGGCTATACCGGAAAGTCCCAGCAGAGGCAGCACATCAGTCAGGTGGTGGGCGCAGCAGGCGGCCATGGAGCCCGCCGAGACACCACCGGATGCCGCCATGCTGGCGGTGGCCGAAGCCCGGCGCCGCTTCATTCCCTGCCTGATAAAGGAAAATAACCCCGCCTGAACACCGAAGCCCGCTGACAGTGCGGTCACCCAGTACCAGAGGCGTACCGTTTGTTCCCAGGCATGGCCCCACCCCTCAGCAAGCGTGATAATGCCCACATAGACCAGGAACAACAGGACAGCGGCAGCGCCGCCGATGATGAAATGTTTTTTCACGGGCTTTTCCCTGAAGTTATTTTTACCTTTGCGGCAGCTCCCAGAGCAAGACCCTTTCCCCGATACCGCCGATATCCTTGATGGTCAACTCCAGGTAACCGCCTGTCTCTTGAGTCACCAGGTCGGGTGGGGGAAAGAAAAGAGTCCCGCGGCGGTGATGTCCCCCCGGGTTTGAGTCCCAGCGTGACGGCAGGTACTCCTGCCCCCCGCTGTCCCGCAGGACGGCCAGTGCCGCCAGGTCGTATGAGTCCAGGTCCACGGAGTGGGTATTCATGGCTACCGCGAATGCCAGCTGCCCGTCCTGGAGCCCCATCCATTCCACATCGACGGTTACCGGTTCTTCCGCGCTGGACTGTACCAGCCCGTTGGACGGCCGGTAGGAAGGGTCGGGAGCAGCCTCCGCCGGCGAGCCTCCTTTATCCCCCGGTATGAAACCCGTGGAACAAGCTGCAAGCGATAATCCCGCGAGAATAATCATGATAAGTATGCCGAACCTGCGTATTAATGACATCCCGAATCCACCTTTCCAGGTTTGTTATGTTTATCTTCTTCGGCTGTCTCGGGAGGATGACTATCTCCTCCGCAGCAACCCCCGCCGTGGCCGGGCGAGTGCCTCCGGAGCATCAGGAGAATCAACAGGGCAAAAAATATCCAGATACCGTAGCTCTGTATAAATTCTAACATCCGGGCCTCCCGTATCAAGCCTTACATTTGTTATTTTAGACGGCCAAGCTTAGATTCAGGTTAATAAGGGATTAGCTTAGCCTGAGAATCCGGGGGGAAAGGTTTTCACCTGAATGAAGGGTGGTGAGGAGGAACAGGGCATAAGGGCATAAAAACGTCTTTGGCTTATCCGCCTTCTCCCTTCAGGGGCAATATTTGGATTGCTGGAAGCGGGATGCCAGGTTTTTCAACGCAGGCTCCGGGATATTGTGAGCAGTTCACGTGCGGAACGGGTGGTCACCACGACGAAATGGAATTTTTCTGTCTTCCAGTAAGCCCCGTGAAGCGTCTGCCCGTCCGCCGCCGTTCCCGTGAACATCACGCCTTCGTAATCGTTTACCGGTACCGGTGTTTCCTCCCGAAGCGTATGTACCCAGGGGAGGGGTCCTGGTATTTCAGCGGAGGACACTCTCTGGAGTATCAAGAGCGTCCCGGCGCGGCCGTACCGGGAAAAGAAAACTGTCTGTACTTCACGGAAGGGGCGGTACTGCCCCCGGATTGTCTCCGGAGGCCATGACAGATAGTCGGGGAAATAAGACGGCAGAGCGATTCGCATCCCCAGGACGGCTTCGGCTTCTTCGATGCTGGCGTATTCCCTGGGGCCGTACTCGGGCGGACGGATGTAGTCCGGCACCATCCCGAGAAGGTACAGCCCCAGCGCCAGGGTTCCCAGCACCAGGACCGGGGTGACGATCAGCCGCGGTAATTCTTTAAGGAATCCGGTCATCTTAAAAATCGTGACTTAGCCATCTTCTAAACAACGAAGAACAGCAGTACCGCCAGCATGACCCCAGTCAACGCCGCACGCGCATCCGTGTAGGGACCCGGGCCGTCCGCTTCCTGCTTGACCAGTCTCTCCAACCTTTCTTTCACCAGGCTGCTGTGCGTCGCACTTTCCAGCAGCGCAATCCGCGGCCCGGCTTCTTTTTGGACGGGCACGGGACTGCCGTAAATCTTGAGCAGTCCCGTCGCCAGCGGCAGCCGCTTCCCCGTACTCAGGATTGCCAGGTCATCGCACAGCTTTTCCATGTCATTGATGATGCGGTGAAACAGGAGCAGGGAGACCGGGTTATAGAAGAGGAGCAGGCGCAGGACCAAGAGGAGCCGGTTAATACTCCTGACCCGGGCGCTCAGGTGGGCGATTTCGTGGGCTGTTACCGCCCGGAGTTCGTCATCATCCAGCAGGTCTATCACCGGCGCGGAGAACACGATTCCGCTACGTCCGATGCTGTGTGCTACCGGGACTTCTTCCGGAGAAAGCTGGATTTCAGGCACCGGAACTCCCATTCTTCCGGAAAGGTCTGCCACTGCCGCATCCAGCCGGGGGAACCGGCCCCCCGGTATTAAGGGAAGAGAAGGGTAGCGTCCCAGATAATGCCTCAGCACCGGGAGGGCGTCCTTGAGAAAAAAGACCGCGGCTGTAACGGCGAGCACCGCCAGCAGGAGATGGCCCGGAGTGGCCTGCCATATGAGCTCAAGTCCAAGCCATTTATTGAGATTGAGCAGGGCTATCTCCTCGCGGAAGCGGAAAGAGTTTCTCAGGGGGAAGAGAAAAGAGTAAAGGGGGCAAAACACGGGTAAGGCCAGCGCCAGGAGACGGAACTTGATATGGGCGAGGGGCTCGCGGATATGCCATGCCGCCAGCATGCCCTCCACGGCGATTATGGCTATCAGAGAGTAAAAGGCGGCCTGGACCAGGTATTGGCCTAAAACCGATTCCCAGAAAGGCATTTTAATGATAGCCGGCGCGTCAGTCCGTCTGGCTTTCGGGGGGCGGGCTGGTTGTTTCTTCTTCCACAGCGGCGCTTTCCAGCAGTTCCGCGTATTCCAGGGGATGTTCTTCGAGCATCCTTTCCCGGGAGATTTTACCGGTAAAGATGGTGGTATCCGCCGGGAAGATGCCGGGCCGGAGAATCACATCGTACAGGTGCCAGATAACGATGGTAAGCACCGCCAGCGTGGCTTCAAAGCCGTGCAGGTCTACCGCCGCCGCCACGACCTGACCGGGGAGATACCTGGTGACGGCCACCGGGAAGGCAAGAAAGAAGCCGGTGACGATGATTACCACCCCCCCGAAGATGAGGCCCCAGTACTCGAACTTCTGACGGTAGTCGAAGCGGCCGAACCGCGGGGCCTCCTCGGCCAGCCCGAGGGTATATCTAAGCGCGCCTACCACATCGCGGAAGTCCTTGAGGGTGGGTACCATCGGAAATCTGCTGCGGCCTCGAAAAAAAGAGTAGGTAACATGGCCGAAGTGATAGATGGCCTGCAGCGTGAAGACCGCGCCGAAAGCGCGGTGAATCAGCCGCGTATATTCTATCCCGCCCAGGTTCAGGATAACCCATTCTCCCCACCCCGCGGTATAATACCGCTGGGCGAGGCCCGTGACCGAGAGCGCGATGAAGGTTACCATGAGCACGATGTGCTCGATGCTCTGCCTCGTGGCGAACCTTACCACGTAGTCCTCTCCGGTTTTTTGCTTTTCCATAACCCGGTCGCCTGTTATCTCGGCGCTTGCCATGCGTCCTCCCTTATTACCGGTTGGTTATTCTTCTCCACAGGTCAAGCAGGACATGTACCGAAAGCCCTACCAGGATAAAGGGGATGAGTATCCGGTAGAACCAGCGGACGAAGAAAATCAGCGGAGCCCGGTTGATACTGGGCTCGTAGTGGGAGAGCCAGGCGCCGGGAAAATTGGAGCTGATGTCCGGGTGGCACTGGCTGCAGGTCGCCACGATGTTTTCCTTTATCACCGGGGAGTTGGGGCTGTCTACCGGCTGGATGTCATGAATCCCGTGGCAGTCCGTGCAGACCGCTTCCTCAACCCAGATGTCCCTGGTCTCTTTCCCCACCAGAGCCACGGTGCGACCGTGGAAGTCCTGCAAATAGGTCTTGACCACGTTCGGGGAGATGCCGTATTTTGCCATCAACTCAGCGTTACTGTGACACCCCCCGCAAAGCTGGATAGACTCCAGGCGGAAGGATGCCGTCCGCGGGTCCTCGATGGTATGTGACTGGTGGCAGTCAGTGCAAATGGGAACATCGTAGTTGTCCTCTTCAATCAATGCCCGGCCGTGAACGCTGTCGATGTAGTCCTGCGAGATAGACTCGTGGCACTGGGAGCATGTCTGGGAAATCTTGGCCCGCGGCTCCGAGGGCGGGGTCACATCGTGCGCCCCGTGGCAGTCCGTGCAGACCGGCGCCCTTAAATCCCCCGCGGAGAACATCTGGTAGTGGATGCTGTCCAGGGTCTTGGTGTAGTTATCGAAATGGCACCGCTTGCACACCTCGTACTGGGCGATGTTGTAGTCCCGGCGGGTGGCAATCTCCCGCTCCGGGTGGGGATAGCCGGTAATATCAGTATGGCAGTCCGTGCAGAGGAGCTTGTCCCCGTGGGTGGAGGCCTGGTATACCCCGGGGTCGATACTGACCGTAAGGCTGGTCCCGTCACCGAGGGTCATGCTGAGGCCGGGCTGGCTGTGACACTGCATGCAGGAGCCCGCCGGCGAAGGCGCCGGGGCGGGCGTGCCGGTTTCTACCGAGTGACAGGTAATGCAGGACGGCTCCGGGAAAGCGCTGTGGTTCTCCGGTATTGTCAGGGGGCCCTGGGGGCTGTGACAGGTAAGACATTTTTCCTGTCCCGCGATGTCGTGGGGAATCGGTGTTGCCCCGTTAGCCGCGGCTGATGCCAGGGGAATGAGAATCACTGCCATGGCGGCTCCTGATATTCCGATTACTATCGTTATCCAGAACTTTTTCAAAGCAAACCTTCTTTTCTGGCCCAAGATAGCACCCCGTCCGCCAGGGAAGCCCTTCTCTTTGCCATGAATTCTAGCACAGGAGCGGGCAATCGTAAAGACAATCTTTCGCTCACCGGGGTGATACAGTCCTTATCGCTCATCATCCTTTTTCAGCCGTGCTATCTCGTCCGCCAGTTCTTTCAGCTCCGCTTCATCCTTGCCCGCGGCCTTTCCGGTCTGCGGGCCGCTTCGCCTGGTAAAGTCGGCCCTGCCCGGCTGCCAGCCGACGTTCACCAGCCGAAGCGTTTTTCCCTCCAGGACAAGTACGCCCCGCCAGAGCTTGTAAACCAGAAAACTGACGATACCCACCATGCCGGCGAAGGGCAGAAAGATAATAAAGGCCAGGCCGGCAAAGGGCCCCAGTATCATCGCTGCCACCGGTGGCACGTTCAGGTATCTGACCTCGCTGCCGCCGGGGAGAACGCGTACCGACTTGTTCAGCTGGACGAACTCTCCAGTGGAAAGATTGATGTAGACCCCTTGCGGCCCCTTTTCTCCACCCATGTATTTCTTCATCCTCTTCCTCCTTCCCGGGCTTTCCCGGCCCCTGCCGGGCGTCCGGTTTTTACTTCCAACTTCATTGTAGAGGAAGGGGCGCCCGGCGGGTATCGGTTATATGCCTTAGTTTATTGCCTTAAACAGTGTAGCCGGCGGCAAAAAGGCAGTATTCCGCGGGAAAAAAGAGGGGAACGGCAGCTACGGGCTGGAATCGGGCTGCACCAGGCCCTGGCGGATGGCGTACTTGATAAGCTCGGAGCGGTTATGAAAGCCGAGCTTTTCCATGATATTTGCCCGGTGGGTCATCACCGTCTTGATGCTGAGGGTCAGCGTATCGGCTATCTGCCGGCTGGTATAACCCTCCGCGATGAGCTTGAATACCGTTTTTTCGCGGTCGCTGAGGCGGTCATAGCGGGTCTCGTCTTCGCCCGTCTCAGGGTGCTCCAGGTAGCCTTTGATGACCCGGTCAGCGATGGCTGGGTCGATGAACGATTGTCCCTGGGCGACGGCCCTTATCGCAGCCACGAGGTCACTGCCCAGCGCCTTTTTCAGGACATAGCCGGCGGCCCCGGCTTTAAGAAAGCGGTAGATGTACTCGTTATCGTCATATTGTGTCAGTACCAGCACCCTTATCCGGGGACTGGTCTTGATTATCTCCAGCGTGGCTTCCAGACCTCCCAGCCCGGGCATGGCGATGTCCATGAGGATAACATCCGGGACCAGCTCCTGCGCTTTGCTGATGGTTTCCCGGCCGTCAGCGGCCTCGCCCACCACCTCGATATCGCTCTGGCTGGCCAGTATCATTCGTATTCCTTCCCGGACAATAGCGTGATCGTCTGCAATCATCACCCTGATTTTAGCCATGGGACACCTCACCGGATTCCAGGGGCACGGATACGGCGATGCGGGTTCCGCTGCCCCTTTTCGATTCGATATGAATTTCTCCACCGAGGAGTTCAACGCGTTCCTGCATCCCCATCAGGCCGACGCCCCGGCTCGTCCCCTGGCGTCTCGTTTTCTGCATGTCAAAACCTTTGCCATCGTCTTCCACCTCGATAGCGATTTCGGCGTCGCGGAACTCGACGTTCACCAGAACGTTCAGGGCGCGGGCATGTTTGGCGATGTTGGTCAGCGCTTCCTGCGCCACCCGGAAAAGGGCTATCTCCACGTGCGGGGGTAGCACCCGTTCCTCTCCCGTTACTTCCACGCGGGCCTTTATGCCCAGCTCACCCATGCGGTTCTGGGCGTACCAGCGTATCGCGGAAAGCAGACCCAGGTCATCGAGTACGGAAGGCCTTAAGTCGAAAATGATCTTGTGGACGTTATCCAGGGTGCTGACGGCCAGGCTCCTGACCTCGTTCAGCATCCCCTTTATCCGGCCAACTTCCTTGTCCGGCACCGCTGAAGCCGCTTCCAGTCTCATCACCAGGGCCAGTATCGATTGCGTGGTCTCATCGTGGAGCTCTCGGGCCACCCGTTTTCGTTCTTCTTCCTGTACCATGAGCACCTTTTGCAGAAGCTGCCCGCGCGCGGATTCCTTGCGCTCAATCTCCCGGTAGGAGTCCTGGAGCTGGCGGGTCCTTTCGTCAATCTTGACCTCAAGCTGGCGGTTCCATTCCTGTATCTCCTCAAGGGACTTCTTGAGCTCGATGCGCATGAATTCGAAACTTCGGCCGAGTTCGCCGATTTCGTCGCTGCCCAGGGGCGGCACGGGCTGCAGGAGGTTTCCCCGGGAGATATTCTGTGCCGCGGTCCTGAGCTGGCCGATGGGCCTTACCAGGCTGCGGGCCATTCCCCAGCTCAGGAAAAACACGACTGCCAGGGCGATTACTCCGGGGACGGCGAAACGAAGCGCCATGGTGCGTACCGGTGCCAGGGCGGCGCTCCGGGCCTGGCTTACCGCGACAGACCACGGGGCGTTGGGCAGGCGGGCCAGTTCCGTTTCTTCCTCGTCAGCTTGTTCCTCCGGGCCGGTCAGCGTCCGCCACGGGTCGCTGCTGGCCAGCACCACGCCGCCGCTGTCAATGATATCAACATGGCTGGATTCCCCCAGTTGTACCGGCAAAAGGAGGGCGCGGAGGTGATTGCTGGCCGGACTAATCTCTCCCCCGACCAGGCCGGATATCTGGCCCTCGCGGTCCCGCAGGGGAGCGACGATAGCGATAATCCGTTCGCCGCCGGGGGACACGCTGAATGCGTCCGAAACCGAAGACCTTCTGGTGGCGAGCGCCCGCGCCACGGGCGGGTAATCACTCACGGAGCTGCCCACAACCCCCTGCCGGAAGGGTTCCACCACGAGCACTCTGCCGCTCGTGTCGCTAATGAACACGGAGTCGAAGATAGAGCCGAGGTATACGCTGTGGAGCGCGCTCCTTTCCGGCTCGTTGTTCCCGTCCCCGATGTCGAACCCCGGGGCGAACTGGATACCCTCCAGGCGCTCAAGGTTCTGGCCCAGGATATAGTCGAGATGGCTGGCATTGGCCTGCGCAAGGGTCTGGCTCTCGTGGGATGCCCTGCTCAGGCTCTGCTGGACGGCCAGCAGGCCGGACACTATCAGTGCGGCAAGCACCGGTAGCAGCGTTATCGCGACGAGGAGTAATATCCTCCTGCCGATGTTCGACTTAAGGATGGCATCCACGTGTCCACGCTCCCGCAGTTTCCCGATACCGGAATATTCCTCCCATGTTAAGCCACTTGCCTGCGTACTGTCAAAGCAGAGCGCGCTTAATCCTGACCTACCGCCAGAATAGTCCTCCCGCCCGGCCCGCCCCGCTGCTTTTGGCTCCGATAAAGGATAAGGGATGTTTGCCGCCCAAGCGTAATGCCGCGAGAGGTGGTACAGGGCTGGCAGAAAGTCATCGGGATGAGCGGGGAAATTCCTGGAGCCGGCTACGCAGGTTATCCTGAAGGCAGCAGAACGTGAAAGACGCTGCCCTTTTCCTTCCGGTTCTCCGCCCAGACCCTGCCCCCGTGCGCCTCCACCATCTGCCTGACGATGGCCAGGCCAAGCCCGGTGCCGCCTTCTTTGCGCGCGCGGGAGCCGCCGGAGCGGTAGAAACGTTCAAAGATGCGGGGCAGGTCCTCCGGGGCAATGCCCTCGCCGGTATCAGCGACGGATATCAGCAGTCCCTGATCATGGCGGTCCGCTTTGACGGTAACCGTGCCACCGGGCGGCGTATGGCGGATGGCATTGGTCAGCAGATTGGATACCACCTGCTCCAGGCGGGCGGGGTCGACCCTCGCTTCAGGCAGGCCGGGCGCCGTCTCCGTGTCCAGGCGGACGTTCTTTTCGCGGGCCTTTATCTCGTGGTGCGCTGCCATCCGACGTAGCAGTTCCGCGATGTCAGTCAGACTGAGGTCCAGCCGCAGCTGCCCCGATTCCGCCAGGGAAAGGTCCCGGAGGTCGCCGATAAGCCGGGTAAGCTGCGCGGCCTGTTCCTTGATGGCGTTCAGGCGCTCTGCGTCCGGCTGGAAAACTCCGTCCAGAATGCCGTCTACGGTACCTTCGATGACGGTGAGTGGGGTGCGAAGCTCGTGAGCGACATCAGCGGTAAGCTGGCGGCGGGACTGCTCTCCTTTTTCCAGGCTGGATGCCATCGCGTTAAACGATTCCGCAAGCTCGCCGATTTCGTCCCGAGATTTTACCTTCACGCGATAATGAAGGTCGCCGCCGGAGATATGGCGCGCCCCCGCTATAAGGGCATGGATGGGCCGGGTAATCTGCCGGGTGAGGACCAGGCCGGCAATCAAGGCTACCGCCGCCGCGATGAGACCGGCCTGCCACAAAGAGCGGTTGACCTGCGCCAGGAAATCATCTTCCGCGGCGGATAATAACGGGGTCGGCGTGACGTTGCGTCCGCCCATGTGGCCGCGGCCCATCCCCATGCCCGTCCCCTCCGAAGAAAGCAGGTAAAGCTCGCCCGAGGTCTGGCCGGACGCCGTAATCGCTGTCCCGTCGCCGAGACCGACCGATGAAGCCTCCCGGCCCAGCCAATCGCCTTCGGTATCGCCGATGATGGTTCCCCGTCGGTCGGCAACGATGATGCGCTCGCCTCCGGGCCGGGGAATGCTGAGGAGCGTTTCCTGCAGGTTGCTCCAGTTCCCTGATGCCGAGTAGTATTCTCCCAGGCTGTCCGCGATTGCCTGCGCGCGCATCATGTTCCCCTGGGAGACGTACTGCTGGAACTCGCGCGTGGTGCTCAGGTTGGTAAGGAAGGCCATTATCCCCACGGATACCGCGACGATGAGCAGCAGGGCACCGCTTAATTTCCAGTTCAGCCCGCGCACTTTATCCCTCCCCCATTTTATATCCAACGCCGTAAACGGTGATGATATAGGGGTGCTCCGGGTCAATCTCCAGCTTCTTGCGCAGGTTTTTGATATGGCTGTCAATGGTGCGCTCATAGCCTTCGAAGGCGTCCCCCTGGACTTTGTCCAGGAGCTGCATTCGACTGTACACCCGGCCGGGATTTTCCGCCATGACCTTGAGAAGGTCGAATTCAAGAGGGGTAAGTCCGATTGGCTCATCACCCCTCCGTACCAGGCGCTTTTCCACGTCGATGGTAATATCGCCGACACTCAAAATGGTCCCGGGTGCCGTCTTTCCCTCGCTCCTGCGCAGCACCGCCCTCACCCTGGAGACCAGTTCCTTGGGGTCGAAAGGCTTGGTTAAATAGTCGTCAGCGCCGAGCTCCAGACCGACGATTTTATCGGTCGTATCATCACGGGCGGTGAGCATGATGACGGGAACGTCCGATTTCCGGCGCAGCTCGCGGCAGACGTCCCACCCGGAGACCTCGGGAAGCATCAGGTCCAGAATGATGAGGTCCGGGGAGTGGCTCCGGGCAAGGTCCAGGGCGGAGCGGCCGTCAAAGGCGGTGAGTACCCGGTAGCCTTCTCTCTCCAGGTAAGCCTGGACGATTTCCACGATTCTTTTTTCGTCGTCGACTACGAGTATTGTCCTGGCCATCTTCGCTCTGGATGTTCCGATTTCAGTCGTTAATTTTAGCACTTTCTGCGCGCCGGAAAAAGCAAAAGGGGGGAGTCAGCCTCCCCCCTCTGCCTGATGCCATGTACTTCTATCGGGAACCGCCCCAGCGGTGCATACCGCCCGGTCCGGCTCCGAAAGCTCCGTCAGCAGCGCAGGCGCCCGGGCCGATGCCCGCCCCGCGGCGGTTCATCATGCCGGGACCAGCGCCTTGGCCGGACTGCCCGTAACCGCGTCCGTTGCTCCACCCGGCGGGACCGGTGGTGGTCCGGTTAACGGCTTCCAGGGTTCTCTCTTCCATCTGCTGGAGAATCAGTTCCGCCTGCTCCGCGGTGATGGTGCCCGCATCCACTCTGGACTGGACTGCGGCCGTCTTTTCCGCCATAATCGCAGCGACTAACTCATCCACGGTGACTCCCTGAGCGGTAGCGATTTCCGCCAGACTCATGCCCTCGAGGCGCTGCTCGTGAATTTCCTCGGGGGTGAGACCCAGCAGGTCGCTCACCGCATCGGTGCAGAAAGCGCCTTCCCCGAATCCGTGCCACCCCTGTCCGCCGCAGTAGCCGTAGTCCGTGTCCTCCTCAGGACTGTCCGCGAATACGGTTCCGGCAAGTGTCACCGCCAGCAGCGCGACGACCGCGAGAGAGATGCCCAGTAGCTTTAGTCTCCTTGCCATTTTTTGCCTCCTTTCTTTTATTTACCGGTTTTCCCGGCCTCTAGTACCATTATGAAGCCGAATTATGGAGCAATTATGGAGACAGATTGAAAACTCTGTGTAAATTCAGGGGGTTCCCCCTGATTCACCGGACTGTCTGACCGCGCTGAATTGCGATTGAAAACTGACGCTGGGGGCGGGTGATCAGACCGTGTTATTTACACCTGGCTGGGGGGAAGAAGAGAGCGAGCCGCGAGGGGGGCATTACCTGGAGCTAATAAAAGCCGAATAAAGCGTTGTACCGGGAGAAGTTTTGCTCCGGCCCCGCTTGTGTTATACTTTCTGTCTGGATGTACACTCGCTCGAAACTCAGGTCCGTTCTCATCGTCATCGTGCTTGCCTTCAGCGGTTTTTGCTTAACGACGGCCACGGGCTTGATAGCCGCTTTGCTCGTGGAGCTTTCCCGCGAGTTTTCCGTCACTGTAGCCGGTGCCGGGCAACTGCTCACTTTCACCGCGGTAACCTGGGGTTTGCTGGCCCCGTTAGCAGGCCCTATTTCTGACCGCCTGGGGCGGAGGCTCATGCTGACCGCCGGCCTCCTGATTACCGGCATAGCCCTGCTCGGATTCAGCTTCGGGCCGAACCTCCCCGTTCTCATCGGGCTGAGTCTCCTGCTGGGCATGGGGGAGGGGCTCGTCGGGCCGAACCATATCAGCGCCGTCGGTGATTACTTTTCCCCCCGCATCACCGGCCGGGCCATGGCGTTTTCCCAGGGCGGCATGCCGCTGGCCTCGCTCATCGGCGTCCCGTTCGGTGCTTTCCTTGCCGGCAGCCTGGGCTGGCGTACCAGCTTCCTGGTCCTCGGGTTTTTCACCCTGGCGGTTACGGTCCTCTGTTTTATAATATTGCCTCCGGCAGACAGGCGCCTTAGCGGCCCGAAAACGGGATACTTTTCCAGCTTTTATCAAGCCCTCAAATACAAGCAGTTCGTCCCCCTGCTTATCGCCAATACCCTGCTCCAGGCGGCCTTCTGGGCGGTAAACACCTATGTCGTTGCCTTTTTGATACAAAGCTATGCTCTGAGCACGTCACGCATTTCCGTGCTGCTGCCGGTTATGGGGGTGGGGCAGTTCGCCGGACTGCTTTTAGGCTCGCAACTTGCGGACCGGTTCAATAAGACAAAGCTGTGCGGATTTTTCCAGGTTCTTTCCGGACTGACCGGTGTTACCCTCATGCTTTATCTCGGGGGTCTGTGGTTTTCGCTCATCATAGCGACGATTTTCATCAGCTACTACGGCATAACCCGCCCCACATTTCTTTCCCTTGCGGTGCACATGTCCGGCCCGCTCAGGGGCACTTTTATCGGTATCCAGGCCAGTTCGGTGCAGCTCGGGCGCGGGCTGGGGGCCTTTGCGGGGTTCCTGATTACCTTCGGAGGCTACGGCTCCCTGGGGGTCCTTTGCCTGGTGCTGAGCCTGGCCTCGGCATTTCTTTTCCTGATAAACACCGTCCAGTCAGATTCCCGCTAAGGTCTCAGGACTTTATCATGACCAGCATCATCTTGAATCTATTCAACGCTCTTAAAGCATGGGGCCGGTCGGCGGGCATGATGACCATGTCCCCCTGACTTAACCGGAGGGATTCCCCGGAGATGGTGACCTCCGCTTCCCCGTCCAGGAGGTAGACCAGGGCATCGAAAGGAGCGGTATGCTCGCTCAGGCCCTGCCCCGCCGTGAAGGCAAACAGCGTGCAGGTCCCCGCGGCCTTATCGATGATTGTCCTGCTGACCACCGAGCCTTCCTGGTAGTCCACCAGGTCAGCCAACTTTAAAGATTGCCCCGCTATGTCCGAGGTGTCTTTCCTCTTTTTATCGTCCATCAGCCTTCCTTACGCCCCCAGATAAGTGTCCCGCAGGCGTTCCAGTGTCTGGTGCAGCTCCCGGTGTCTGCCGGGGCCGATTATTTCCTCTTCCACTTTCTCGAACTTCTCCAGCAATTCTTCCTGCTTCTCCGCGGAAATGTGCATGTCAGCCATGGGATACAGGATATTGTTCTCTTTATCGATGTGCTGGACCAGGAGCGAAGCGTAATTACGGGCGTTCTTGGCGATCTGGCGTGCCGCCCCCTTCTCCCCATTTTTATAACCGGCGATGCCCTCGGCCAGGCCTCGGACGAAGCTCCGTCCCTTATCATGCTCCATGAGCATCACCGCGATGGGGCCGTTTTCCCCGGGGATTCCAGCCTCGGTCATCGCGGAGAAAAGGAGGTCCTCCTCCTTCCCGTGGTGACATTTATCAGCGAAGGTCCGGATAAAGTCAACCATCGCTTCAAGGTCTTCGGGGGCCACTTTCTCCCCTGCCTCCAGTTTCTGCGCTACCTTCTCCATGATTTTCAGCATTATTTTGATGGCGTCATGCTCTTCAACCAGTTGCTCGGTCGGTTTCATATTTAACCCTCCTGTTCATGCTTCATCAAGCAACCGCTTTTCACTCCGGCGAAGTGATGTCACCCACTTCTCTCTCGAACCTGTCCTTCGCTTCCTCAGCCGTCAGTCCCCGGTGCAGCTCAAGAATGATGTTTTTCATCGCTTTTTTCTGGCTTCTTTGCCTGCCGGTTCAAACATGGGACGGCCCCCCCTGATGCTTCTAAAGACTATTGTCTGGCGAAAAGATACGTATGTCAATACGTAGATTTACGGGAAATGGCGGGTCAAAGATTGCCGGATTAACTATGGCCGGTTTTCCGGGAAACGAGGTGTTTCAAGCGGAGCCGCGTTCGCGGCGCTGTCTCCTCGCTCTTTTGCGGTAAGCCCGGATGATGTCATGACGCCGGAGCACTCCCAAAAGGAGCGGCTTGCCGTCCCGGGTGACCACCGGGATACGCCCGTACTCCTCTTCGGAAGCGGCAAGGACCCTGGCCAGGGTCTGGTCCGGATAAGCCACGAACGGCGATTTGGTGGCGATATCCGCCACGGTCTGGTGGTTTTTCTCGGTGGAGCCCAGGTGGCGCTCGACGTCTGCCTGAGTGACGACTCCGATAAGATGGCCTTCTTCGCTGACGACCGGGAAGCCGTGATGGCCGGTCTTGAGGAACATGTTCAGGAGAGCGTCTACCTTCATGGTGGCAGGTACGACCGGGAAATCACGCGTCATAGCTTCCTTTACGGTGATGTTGCGCATCACGTCCGTCATCTCTTCCTGCTCGATATCGATGCCCCGGCGCAGCAGCTTAAGGGTAAAAATTGTTTCGCGTTTGATGGCCCGGCTCAGCATGGTGCTGATGACTACGGCAGTCATCAGCGGCAGTATGATGGCGTAATCTCCGGTCAACTCGAAGATGGTAAGAATGGCTGAGAATGGCGCCCGAATAGTTCCGGAAAGTACTGCGGCCATACCCACCACTCCATACGCTCCCGCCGGCGCTGTAATCGAAGGAAACATATTCCCGAACAGAGCTCCCACGCCAGTTCCGAGCATCGCTCCGATAAACAGACTCGGCGCGAAGACGCCGCCGCTGCCCCCGCTCCCCAGCGTAAGCGATGTGGCGGCTATCTTGAGAATTACCATCAGGGCGAGTATCTCTATTACCATTTCTCCGGACAATGCTTTGGTGATACCTTGGTATCCAACACCAAAAAGGTCAGCGTTATAAAAACCGAGAGCGCCTATCGCCAGGCCCCCCAAAACGGGCTTGACAACCGCCGGAACATTAATGGAATCGAACAGGTCTTCACACCGGTAGAGGATATAAATGAAAGCTGCTGATGCCAGGGCGCAAAGGATGCCGAGGACGACGTAGAACATGAGTTCCCAGGGGCTTACGATGCCGAAGGCGGGGATAGTGAAGGCGCGCGCGTTACCCAGGAATGCCTGCGCCGTAAAATCAGCCGCGACCGCGCTGATGACAACGTAAGCAAACCGCCGCGTGACTACGGAGCCGAGTATTACCTCCAGAGAAAAGAACACTCCGGCGATGGGTGCATTGAACGTGGCGGCAATACCTCCCGCGGCCCCGCAGGCGATGAGCACCTTTAACGTTTCGTCTGGCAGTCTGAGCCACTGACCGATTGTCGAGCCGAGGGAGGAGCCTATCTGGATGATAGGTCCTTCGCGTCCTACCGAACCGCCGCTGCCGATGCAGATGGAAGAAGCCAGGGCTTTGACTACGGAAACACGGGCCCTGATGCGCCCTCCCCGGAGAGCCACAGCCTCCATGACATCAGGGACACCACTGCCCCTGGCCTCGGCGGCCAGAAAACGGACCAGTAAACCGACGAACAGACCGCCAATCGCGGGAACAACAATTACGTAATAATCACCGAGAAAAGGCAGGAGTTGACCGAAGCCACCGAAGAAGAGCGTTTGAATGTGTTCTATCAGCCACCGGAAGGCAACGGCCCCCAGTCCGGCTACCACACCAACCACAACGGACAGAAGAAGACCCGCGATCATCTCCGATGACCGCAGCCACATCGTCAGGTGGTTAGACTTGTCTGATAACAGTCTTTCAAGCATTATCGGGTTCTGACGTTAAACCTGGCAGTCGGCCCAGACGCAAGTGGACGCGAGGAAGAAATCCGCAGGAGACAAATAGACCGCAAAGGAATCGGGCAAGGTCTGTTTCAAGTGTTGAGTTGTCCGCCACCTTAAAAGTCCTGTTGCTAATTCTGTCCAGCACCGCTTGTCAAGACTATCTTAGCACTAAATATGCCGGCGCTCAAGAGGGAAAATAATTTTGGGTTGTATTTGCGCCCGGTTGGCAGGGGAGAGAGAACAGCCGTGAGGGCGGGACAGGTGGGAAGGAAGTCCGGGGGATGGACGGGACATCACTATGAACCGGCGCCCGAACGAAGCCTGAATATGTGAGCGCGGTTCTATTGCATCACATCCGTTTTTGGCATAGAATGTGAGAGCAGGGCGACGTGGCCAAGAGGTTAAGGCGGGGGTCTGCAAAACCCCTATTCGGCGGTTCGAATCCGCCCGTCGCCTCAAGTTTCGGAACGCCGCCTCCCCAGGTAAAAACCGGCCGTACCCGCCAGAAGGCTCCCCAGAAAGTAAGCCCCGAAAATGAGAGATGGCCCCAAGTTCAACCACTCGGCTATTACCAATACCGGGACCGACCCGAGCAGGACGCCCGCCGTCCCGAAAAGCAGGGAGCCGCGGTAATGCAGGAAAAGGTTCAGCAACACCATCCCGGCAATGAGCCCGATGGGATAGCCCAGAATCAAGCCCCCGATTCCTGCCGCCAGTCCCCCGAATCCGAACAGCTCTCCCCGGTAAATCACTGCCCCGGCAATCCCGAGGCCGGCGGAAAGCAGTGCCCCGCTCGCCGCCAGCCCCAGTAGGACTCCAAGAAAGGATAGTATCTTCTTTCCCATGTGCCTCGCCGGAGGTCAGTCCTCCGGCTCTGTAATATCTACTTCTCTGGCTGAGATTATACCATCGGTGAGAGTTCCCCTGACGTCAGCCTCCGCACCTTCCGCGGGCTCACCGTTAATCTCCGCATCGGTGACATCCACGGTATAGCTCTCTCCATCGATGGTCATCGTCCAGGTATTGTTGTCACTGATGGCGTCGATGGACCCGTGGAATTCCTGCTCCTCCGCTTCTTCCTGTTCCTGTTCTCCTGAATTCTCCTCTTCGGGTCCTGTCGGCTCTGCTTTCCCCGGTTTGACGTCAAGCTTAATTACCGGCTTGACCTGAATCCTGCCATTCCCGGTAACATTCACCATCTTATCGGCTTCAAAGTCGAAGACCAGAGCCGTGGCCTCTCCGGGGACCACCTCGAAGGGACGCACAATCTTCAGCTTATCGCCGGGGACGGACGCTTCCTGCAACACCCCGTCCAGGCCGACTTCGATTTTATCGATGCCGAGGCGTACCTGGGTGTATTTGCCCGCGGGTACTTCACCTTCCCCCACGAATTGCTCGATGCCCTGAATTTGCAGCAGGTCAAAAGTAAACGCGCCTTCGGTCAGTGGGATGGTAATCCATTCCGCGCGCGCTCCCTGCTGTTGCTCCTGCTCCTGTTCCTGCGTCTGGTTCGCGGTACCGGTCCCGTTAGCCGTTCCCGACTGCTCCTGTTCCTGCTCCGGCATAACGATGTGGACTTCCACGCTGGAAAGGGTAACGTTGACGCTGGTTACCTTCTTGTCCGGCGGAGCATCGGTGACGAACAACAGTATGGTGCCCCCGGCCCCCGTCGGTGGGGTGGTCGTTTCCGGTGATTGAGGAACGGCTGCCGGTGATTCTCCCGGGACGCACGCCGCGACAAACAGTGCGGTCAATACCAGCACGGTGACTACGGCGAACCCCTTGATTTTGCTCATTATAATACCTCCCGTATTTTTCTCTCCTGATTGTATAACGGGAGGAACCCGGCAAAAGTTACGATTTACCCATAGGAAAAAAGTCCTATGAAGCCGGCAGGCGCGGAAAATATTTGGTGAGGAACGGGTTTAGCCCAGGAAAGGCTCTATCTCGTCCTCGTGCAGGGCCAGCTCGCGGGGGCCGGTCTCTACGTGCACCGTGTAAATATAGAACACCTCGCCCTCGCGGGGGCTTATCCAGAAATAGTCTTTTATTTCCCCCACCACGCCCGCATACGGATGCAAATCGCTGTCCCGCGGCGTTTGCTCCGGTTCATCAGCCGGCTTCACCCGGACCTTCTGCCCGACGTCATACCTGGGGGCCATCTAATACCTCCCCACCAGTCACGCTGGCAAATGATAATACGAAATAACCGGGATGTCAATACTTACGCGCATTATTTTTGATTTCGCGCGGAACTTGGCGGAAAAAACATGATGACCGTGTTGGATGAGACGGGCTGTTTCCGGTGATTTGATGCTTAATTAACGGAAAGCGGTTTCTTCAAGTATTCAATCATGTCTTGTTCAATCCTGCGGATTTCCCCCGGAGAATCGCGTTTTTCCCCCTGGTGCGGCATTCCCCGGAAAAGGGCTACTGTCTTGGAAACGTCCCCGCCCTCATCCAGGTGCGCCTGGTACAGCAGCGGTAAATACCGAAGATAGGTCATCTGGAAGGCAATAAAGGCATTATTAAGTTGTTCCTGTTTGGCCCCCCAGATGTTTTTCAGACCCTCGTTCATTTCGTTCAGCAGTTTTTCTTTCCGGAGCAGGGCTTCTTCTTCGGAGGTAAAGCCGCCATCCCGGCGCGCATAGAGTTCCTCCAGCTTTCCGTAATAGGCCGCGTATACGCCGCTCTCACGCAGTTTGTTCTCGAACTCTTGTCTCAGTTTGCGGTGAATATCCGAGTCTTCTCCGAACCTCGCTCCGGCGAAGGATATCGCCGCTGCGTAGCTGACCACCTCTCCGGAAGGCTCTTCGATACTCGCCGGCAGGTCTATCTGCTCATGCCAGTCTTCGTGGAAGATGACATGAATGAACCGGGGCAGGGGGCTGCTCATCAACGACTTTGTTACCGGCGTGCCGATGCCCGCCAGCGCTTCAATCGCGTAGAAGAAAACGTCGTACCGGTCATGGTCCAGGGTGACGTTTGCCGCCGTGCCTGTCCCGAATCGAAGCAGGGGGTCGCCCAGGGAATAGGGGAGCTCCAGGCTTCCCGTATAGAAATAGTAGTCATAAGACTTGACTTCCTCGGAGTATTCCCTGAAATTATTCGTCACGGTGAAGCCGATTTCCTGTTCAAACGTCCTGATTTCCTGAATGAGCTCAAGACGGGCTTGCTCGCTGTCCCTGAAACCGCTGTCCGGGGCGCAGCCGGACACAGGGAAAACCGTCGTCAACGGCAGTAGCAGGCAAATCCCGGCCAATAATTTACATTTCATGCCTATGTCAGAGTCCTTCTCAGCCGGAGCGTGGCGAGCATCAGGGTAAGCACGCCCATGACGGCCAGTATTGCCGCGTCCTGCCACAGGAACTCGAAGCCCACCCCCTTCACCACGATTCCGCGGATGATGCGCAGGTAGTAAGTCAGCGGCAGCACCGTCGATACCCACTGCGCTAGGCGCGGCATGGACTCGATGGGGAAGAGGAAGCCGCTGAGCAGAATACTGGGCAGCAGGATGAGCATGCTGGACTGCATCGCCTGGAACTGGGTGCGCGAAACGGTGGAAATGAGCAGGCCCAGGCCTAGCGAAAACATCAGGAAGAAAAAGGTCAGGCCAATGAGCAGGAATATATTGCCGCGGATGGGCATATCAAAGACATAAACCGCCGGGATGAGCACCATGGCCGCCTGAACGTAGCCGATGATGATATAGGGAATGAGCTTGGCTACAATCAGTTCGCCCCGGCGCAGGGGAGACACGTTAAGCTGTTCAATCGTCCCCGTTTCCCGCTCGCGCACCACGGCAAAGGCGGTAAGCATCATGGTAAGGTTCTGCAAAATAGCCCCCACCAGCCCCGGAAGGTAGAATATGGAGCTTTGCATAGAAGGGTTGTACCATATTCTGGGCTGTAATGAGACCATCACCGGTGACGCGTTACCCTCCCGTGACGCGCCGCTCAACTCGGCGCTCTTCGCCTGGGTGATAAGGCTGGCATTAGCCAGCGCCTGCACCCCCACGGAGGGGTCAGAGCCGTCTGCAAAGAACTGGACGGGTGCAGGCTCTCTTCGCTGCAGCCGGTCCGCGTAGTCCGGCGGGATAATCAGCGCTACCCTGGCCTCCCCGGCTTCGATACGCCGGGTGATATCGGCGTAATCGATGGCATAGTACCTGATGGAAAAGAACTCGGTTTGGGCGTAGCTATCGATAAGTTCACGGCTTTCTCTGGTGTTGCTTGCGTCCCAGACCACGGTAGAAACGTTCTCGATGTCCGTGCTGAGCGCGTAGCCGAAGATGCACATCTGGATAATGGGAATCAGAATTACCAGCGCCATCGAGCGCCGGTCCCGGCTGAGCTGGATAAACTCCTTGATAACGATACTGCGGACGCGCTGCCACATGGTAGAACTCCTTCAGGTCTTCTGTGGTTATGTTAGAGTTCCGCCCGCCCGCTGTCAATAATAGTGCAGTATGCCTTTACTCAATCTTGTTTGTTGCTGTCATCGCGGGCACCGCGGCAGCAATCCCAAACTAATGGAGAAGAGGACTGAGCAGGAGCGCAGCAAGCCCCCCCGCGGATTGCGCCCCGGCGCCGGTCGGTTCGCTGAACGGTAATAATATCACCCGGGCGGGGCTACGCGTGGTCAAATCCCCGCCCGGATAAATCTCTTCCCGCCCTGCAATCTCAGGAGAGAGGATGCCCGTTCTTTGCATCCAGGCAAACAAAAGTCTGAATACCCTTCACGCCCTCAAGCTGGGAGAGTTCCTTCGCGATGAACTCGGAAAGAAAATCGGTTGACCGGAAGCGCGCGATGGCCATAACATCCCAGGGGCCGGTGGTGGCTGAAATCCAGCCTATCTCCGGTTTCCGGGCAAGTACCTCCATAACGGATTCAGCGTGGCTGTTCGTGACATCAAGCGTCATGACCACCGACAGGGGATATCCGAGCCGGGCGGGGTCGGCCACGCCGACGATACGCAGTGCGCCGCTGCCGATAAGTCTTTTCATTCTCCTGCGGATGGTAGCCGCACTCACTTTAAGCTGCTTCGCCAGTTTCGTACTGCTCCGCCAGGCATCTTCCTCCAGTATGGTAAGCAGCCTGCTATCCAGCGGGTCCGTACTTCTACGGGCTCTGGGCTTTCTTGTTCCGGGCTTTTTAGTCATTACCGCCTGTGGCATCTTTAGATTACCTCCCCTTGTAGCTTATGAAAATTAATCAACATAGATTAGCAATTAGTCCATTACATAGTCATCAAATTAAGACAGGAAATCTTACAAATTTATGACATTTGATGGTTTATGTTGTGCCATGATTCAAAGACAGGAAACGGGCCGCTACCACCGGAAAAGACGGCGTGTCCTGCAAACCTCCACTAGTTATCATGCCAGCGGTTGATTAGATGCGGATTAGAACCGGCTTAGATGAAGATTAGAGTTTAAGGGTGATAACCTGATGCCCTTCTGCGGTAGCATCCGGCGAAAAACACCTGAAAAACCCGCTCAAGAGTTGACACCCCCACTCCCGCGCCCTACAATGACTCTGGACACGCCGGGGTGGCGGAACTGGCAGACGCAGCGGACTTAAAATCCGCCGGGGCAACCCTTGTGGGTTCGAGTCCCACCCCCGGCACGGGATGGAGGCATCCATGCCCTGGGTAATTATCATTACTCTGGCATATTTTCTCGGCTCTCTTCCCGCCGCTTATATCGCCGGTTACCTCTTCCGCGGCATCGATATCCGGCACGTCGGTGACGGTAACATGGGCGCAGCCAATGCCTACCGCGAGCTGGGCGCGGGCATCGGAATAATCGTAGGCTTGATTGACGCCGGCAAAGGAGCACTTGCGGTGCTCATCGCACAGAGCGTCCAGTTACCGCAACTGGCGGTGCTTACCGCTGGTTTTGCGGCGGTCATCGGTCATAACTGGCCGGTTTTCCTCGGATTCCGGGGAGGGCGTGGGCTCAGCACAACCATCGGGGTTCTGCTGGTCCTCGTCACCCAGCCGGTGCTGATTGCGGGCACACCCGCCGCCATTCTCCTGCTGGTGAAAAAGAACGTCACTCTCTCCTCCGCCGCGCTGTTTGTTTCCTTGCCGCTGTCCGGCTGGTGGCTCGGCGCCTCAGGACTACTCATCCTTTATGGCATGGCGCTGCCCGTTATCGTCGGGATTACCCACCTGCTGCGCACCGGGACGGAGTTGGCGCACCGGGTTTGAAGACCTGGGCGTCAAATAGCTTTCACGCCCCGGATTTGCTAAAATGGGGGAAAATAAAACCGTCTAAAGAGAGTAAAATTGAAGACATTCAGCAAAAAGGGTGATAAAGGAGAAACCAGTTTGCTCTTCGGACAGCGGGTCCCCAAAACTGACTCTCGCTGTGAGACCTACGGTACTCTGGACGAGGTAATCTCGCTTCTGGGGGTAGCCCGCAACCTTGTAAAAAAGACCGAGAGTCCCGAGATAATTTTAAAGGTCCAGAAAGAGCTCTTCGAAGTTAACTGCGAGCTGGCAACCGGGCCAGAGGACTATGAAAAGCTGGTTACCCGTTTCCGGCCGATAACGGAAGAGATGGCCGCCGGGATTGAGAGCATTATCGATAGGATAGAAGCACAGATAGAGTTGCCCAAGGCTTTCGTCATTCCTGGGGCGAACCTTTCCTCTGCCACACTCGATGTCGCCAGGGCGACGCTGAGGCGAGCCGAGCGAAGGGCGGTATCCCTCCGGGAACAGGGAGAAATAAAAAACGAAGCCATCCTCCAGTATCTTAACCGGCTGGCCGACCTTCTTTTTATTCTGGCAAGGTATGAGGAAGCCTGATGGGGGAAAAAGCCGCAAGGGTGGGATTGGGCGGGAAGAAAATCCCCGGTACGAGGTGGGGTCCCGAAACAGTTAAAACCAGCCCTATTCCGCGGGGGGTTGCCAATCCGGCGCCCTTGAAATTCTACCGCAAAGGTAAGTAATCTTAGCATCGGAAGAGTCAGCGTTGACGGAAAGAAAGCATAAAGGACTGATACAGGTCTTTACCGGGAACGGCAAGGGCAAGACCACTGCAGCCCTGGGGACCATCCTCCGCGCCGTCGGGCATGGAAAAAGGGTCTACATCGTCTTTTTTATGAAGGGAGACTACCCTTACGGAGAGAGGAGCAGCCTCGCGTTGCTGCCTAATGTGGAAGTTGCCAGCTTCGGCAGCAGGGAGTTTTGCAACCCCGAGCAGAAAAAACCGGAAGAAATCGAGCAGGCCCGCCAGGCCCTGGAGGCGGTCCGGAACGCCATGCTCAGCGGCAAGTATGACATAGTGGTCATTGACGAGGTAGGCGTAGCCCTGGCTTTCCGGTTGATTGAACTCGAAGACGTGCTCAGTCTGCTCCGGCAAAAGCCGCCGGAATTAGAACTTATCCTGACCGGACGTTACGCGGACCGCCGGCTCATCGAGATGGCAGACCTGGTTACCGAAATGGTAAAAATCAAACACCCCTTTGACCGGGGAATCAAAGCACGCATGGGCATCGAATACTGATTTTCAGGAGGTACCGGGTCCGGGGATATGTTTGAAGACAAGGCTTTTCCACTCGATGAGATGAAGTGTACAAACATGCCCCGGGCAATGGAGAAACCGGAGGGGAGATTCACTGGCTTTTGAGGGAGAAATTATTGCTGGCCACCAATAACCGGGGCAAACTGCGCGAGTACCGGGAGCTGTTGCAGGGCCTCCCTTATCAGCTAATCACTCTCGCCGAAGCAGGCATCATGACCGAGGTTAGAGAAGACGGAAAGACTCTGGAGGAAAACGCCGTACTGAAAGCCAGCACCGATGCTGCGGAAAGCGGCCTGCTGACGCTGGCGGACGATTCCGGCCTGGAGGTGGATGCCTTGAATGGAGCGCCGGGCCCTCTCTCCGCCCGCTATGCCGGTGAGAAAGCCACCGACGCGGAGCGAATCAGCTATCTGCTCTCCAAAATGGAAGGCGTACCCCGGGAGAAGCGGACGGCGCGCTTCCGCTGCGTGATTGCCCTGTCCGCACCGGAAGGAGAGACCCGGCAGTTCCCGGGCGAATGCCCCGGCTATATTACCTTTGCTCCCAGGGGTTCGCTCGGTTTTGGCTATGACCCGATATTTTATCTCCCTGAACTCGGAAAGACCATGGCGGAAATCACTATGACGGAAAAGAATCAGGTGAGCCACCGCCGCCGGGCGGCGGAAAAAGCCCGCCGGTACCTGCTGGAAAGGAGCAAGGACATATCATGACCGGACTGTCTGATTTGTTCCAGAGACCGATTAATTACCTGCGCATCTCCGTTACGGACCGCTGCAACCTGCGCTGTGTTTACTGCATGCCGCCCGGGGGCGTGCGCCTGATGCGCCATCGGGATATTCTGAGCTATGAAGAAATCCGCACCCTGGTAGCCGCCGCCTCGCGGCTGGGCATCAGCAAGCTACGTCTCACCGGCGGCGAACCCCTGGTCAGGGCTGATTTGCCCCGGCTGGTTGCCATGCTGGCGGAAATAGAGACCATTGACGATATTGCGCTCACCACCAACGGGATGCTGCTGGAGAAATACGCCGCGGAGCTGAAGCGGGCCGGACTTCGCCGCGTGAATGTAAGCCTGGATACGCTCAGGCCGGAGAGGTTCCGGAGGATTACCCGCCGCGGTAATCTCGAAGATGTATTGAAGGGCATCGATGCGGCGAAAACAGCGGGTCTGAATCCGGTGAAAATCAATACCGTGGTCATGGCCGGTATTAATGATGACGAACTGCTTGGCTTCGCCGGAAAAACGATTGACGAAGGGTGGCATGTACGCTTCATCGAGCTGATGCCCCTCTCCGGGAACGAGTTGACTGCCTCGCAGTTTATGCCCGTTTCTGAAATCAGGAAACGGCTGGAAGCTCTGGGAACACTTGAGCCCGCCTTCGTAAGCGCCGGCAACGGTCCCGCAAAGTACTTCCGCTTCCCCGGAGCCGCCGGCACTGTGGGTTTTATTACGCCGGTAAGCGAGCACTTCTGCTTCAAATGCAATCGACTCCGCCTGACCGCCGACGGCAAACTGCGCCCCTGCCTCCTCAGCGAACAGGAAACAGACCTGAAACAGCTCCTGCGCCACGGCTCATCCGCAGCTGAACTGGAAGAAGCGATTACCGGGGCCATAGCCAGCAAGCCGAAAGAACATAACCTCGCCGGGGGAGAACTGGCCAGGAACCGGCCTTACTCCCAGGTAGGCGGCTAAACATGAAAAAACTGACTCATCTGGATGACGAGGGACAGCCCCGCATGGTTGATACCAGCGGTAAGCCCGCCACCAGGCGGGAAGCCATCGCGCGGGGACGCATCAGGATGCAGCCTGAAACCTTACAGCTAATCAGGAAAGGTCAGCTGGCCAAGGGGGACTCGCTTACCGTGGCCCGGCTTGCCGGTATCATGGCGGCAAAAAAGACCCCGGCACTGATTCCCCTTTGCCACCCGCTCCTCCTCGACGATATCAATGTGGAACTGACATTAAACGAAATGGAAAACACCGTCGATATTACCGCTACCGTGGTCAGCAACGGCAGGACCGGTGTGGAAATGGAAGCGCTCACGGCCGCCGCCGTGGCTGCCCTTACCGTCTATGACATGGCCAAGGCCGTAGACCGCGGGATGAAGATAGAGAATATCCGGCTGGTTAGAAAAAGCGGGGGGAAAAGCGGAGAAATAATACTTGAATAGAAATCACGATTGTTATATACTACACGCACAGCACAAGGGCAATCGCGGGGGTGCATTATGAAGTTATCATGCCTTCAGGAAAATCTGAACCGTGGCCTGAACATCGTGGGCCGGGCGGTAGCCACCCGGACGACTCTTCCGATTACCAATAACGTCCTCCTGGCGACGGACGAAGGCCGACTCAAACTCGTTGCTACCAACCTGGAAATGGCCATCACCTGCTGGCTCGGGGCCAAGGTAGAAGAGGAAGGAACGATTACCATCCCCGCCCGCCTTCTCACGGAATTCGTCAGCTCTCTGCCCGCTGAGAAGATAGATATCGAATTAAAATCGAATACCCTCGGGCTGAAGTGTGCCCGCTTCGAAGCCCGTATCAGCGGGCAGGACGCCAAGGACTTCCCGCCGATACCGAAAATCGAAGACGGCATCAGCACTGCGGTAGCAGCCGATATCCTCCGCCAGGGAATCAGCCAGGTAGTCTTTGCCGCGGCCACGGAAGAATCCCGCCCGGTTCTGACCGGTGTTAATGCCCAGTTCGAGGATAACCTGCTGACGCTCGCCGCCGCGGACGGGTTCCGGCTGGCTGTCTGCAAACTCAATATTACTACCGCGGTCAAAGAGAAGACTGAGGTGATTATCCCCGCCCGCACGCTCGCCGAGCTTAATCGTCTCATTGCCGACCAGGAAGAAGCCGTGGAGATAATTCTCAATCCGGCCAAGGGGCAGATACTTTTCCGCCTGAAAAACATTGAACTCGTATCCCAGCTGGTGCAGGGGACTTTCCCCAACTACTCCCAGTTGATTCCCCAGAGCTACACCACCAGGATGGTGGTCAGCGTCAGTGATTTCCTGAGGGCCACCAGGACAGCCTCCATCTTCGCCCGGGACGGCAGCGGCATCGTGAGGCTGGTCGTCACCCCCGGCGGAGACGCAGGGCTCGGAAAGTTGACTGTTTCTGCCCGCTCCGAGGAAATCGGTGATGACCTGGGTGAGATCGATGCTACTGTGGAAGGTGAGGAAGCCAAGATAGCTTTCAACGGCAAATACCTGATTGACGCCCTCGGTATTTTACGTGAGGCCCAGGTGGCACTGGAGACGACGAATCCATCCAGCCCCGGTGTTTTGAGGCCGGTGGGCTCGGATAATTACATACACGTCGTCATGCCGATGTTTGTCCAGTGGTAGCTGCTTAAACCGAGTCAAAGTGCAAAGGGGGAGTTGTGACGCTCCCCCTTTTTTTATTAACCCCCGCCGGTGTGGAAGCGGAGAGAAGTATAAGAAGTGTCATGGCAAAGGCGGGTAAGATGAAGGAAATAGAAAAAAATTTCGTAAATGGCGCGGAATTCTTAGCGGAAAATGGACATGCGATGGGATTGGAAGAAGTGAAAAACTCTGGTGCATATCTTTTTGATTACTCAGTATAGACCATAGAACGCTACCTGAAAAAAATGGACTTATTCCAGAGAAATCGGATGTAAAGCTAAAGGCAGGTATTTGGCAAACTTATACACGATATTGTGCTCAAGAAAAGCTAAGCCCGGTGAAACATTTGAGGAAGCAAATTTTCAGACTCTTTATCTGAAGTCTTATCATCGTCCATCCTTATAAAACATCCCCGTAAAATCCATAAAAAAACTTTGACAAGGCCGGCATATTAGCTTTATATTGTCAGGGAAAGGGTAAGAGGCGGTGGCAAAGCCGCCTTTTCCTTTGCCTGGTTTCAGTATATCTGCGGATTCGGAGGAGAAATGGGTTTATGTGAGTGCTAGCAGGAATGCGCGGACTTAAACTTTAAGCGAATTATATTAACAGGAGAAATGAGGTAAAGAGTAAATGCGAATCTCGGACGCTGAAACAATCAAAACACCGATATATGCCAATCCGGCAGCCGTTGGCTTAGGTGCTTTCGGGGCAACTACCTTGCTGCTCCAGTTCCATAATCTGGGATTTGTGAGTGTTAATACGGTCATGTGGCTGGCGTTTTTCTTCGGTGGCCTGGCACAGCTTATCGCAGGTTTTCAGGAATTCAAAACCGGTAACAACTTTGGTTTTGCTGCCTTCACGACTTACGGAGCGTTCTGGATTGCCCTGGGCGGTATCTGGTTGAACAATAATCTGCGATTTGGCGCCATTTCAGGAACAGATACAGGGTGGTTCTTGGTTGTATTCACTCTGCTTACCATAATCTATTTAATCGGTTCAATGAGGCAGAACTCCACTTTAGCTTGGGTATTTCTTACTCTTTTTATTGGTTTCATTCTGCTCGATATTGGACATTTGGTTCCGGGAGCAGACATTTTCAACAAAATCGCGGCTGTTGATTTGATTGTCACCGCTCTGTTAGCCTGGTACCTGATGGCACATATTATTCTCACCCCTCTCGGAATTAATATCCCGGTCGGGGCTCCCTGGATTAAAGAAAAGAAATAGAGTAAGTTATTTTAGAAAGCATCGCGGCTGCTCGGGAACAATCCCGCTAAGCTAAACAATGATATACGCATGAAGGGGCGGAAATCCCGATGCAGGGTACTTTTTGACATATCCGCCGGAAACCGGCCGCCATATTGACAAACCCTACCGGAATATATATATTTCCCTAACGGAGGCCCCGATTTGTTTAAGGATTTTAAGACCTTTATAACCCGGGGGAATGTCATTGACCTAGCCGTCGGTATCGTCATCGGCGCGGCTTTCGGCGCGATTGTCACCTCCTTCGTCAAAGACATTCTGATGCCTCCGGTGGGACTGGCATTGGGAAACGTGGATTTTTCCAATCTGTTTATCGTCATGAAACAGGGGGTCCCGGCCGGGCCGTATCAATCTCTGGCCGCCGCACAGGAGGCCGGAGCCGTTTCTCTTAATTACGGAGTGTTTATCAGCACGGTGGTAAATTTTCTTGCTATCGCCGCGGCCGTCTATTTCTTTGTCGTGCGGCCGATTGCCAGGATGCATGTTCGCCAGAAAGCTGCCGCTGCGGCACCCCCTCCGAGCACCAAAGAATGCCCTTATTGCTTTACCGGTATCTCTGTTAAAGCTACGAGGTGTCCTAACTGCACCTCATCTCTGGTGAAACAGCCATAGTTCAAGCGGAAATAAGGAGGTAAAAATGGAACCGTACGTTGGGGCGATTGAAAAACAGACCCTGGATAACAACTATTTCCGGCAGGTACTGTTTACCGGGAAATATGCCCAACTCGTGGTGATGTGCCTGCAGCCGGGAGAAGAGATTGGCAACGAGGTGCATGAAAAAGTTGATCAGTTCTTCCGCATTGAGGGGGGAGAAGCAACATTTGTTTTCGGTGGCAGCAAAAGGCACACCGTCAAAGACGGGGATGCCGTCATTGTCCCGGCGGGTACCTTTCACAACGTGATTAATACATCCGCGTCAGAGAAGCTGAAATTATATACGATATATTCTCCCCCGAACCATCCCGATAAAACCGTGCACAAGACCAAGGCTGAAGCCGATAAGGCGGAAGCGGAAGAGCACCATTAGGACCCTGAGGGTCAAAGCGCCGTAATACCCTGCGCGTTAAGCTTTTGCTCTGTCCCTGTTGAAGAGTTGCTCGGCGGGACAGCCGATTTCTCTTTGCTTGCAGTATTTACAGGCCAGTGAGCCCCGGACCAGCCCGTTGCCCAGGGAAGCTAACAGGACCAGTAACACCACTGCTGATAAAATCGGCCAGGTAAAATCGATTATCAGTAAAATAACCCCGATTACGGCCGGCACCAGGGCAACCATGAAATCCGGGGCCACGTCCTTCCAGGTGATTTTATCCCTCTTGAATCTTTCCGCCTCTCCTTTGGGGAAAAGAAGGCGGCTTAATTTCCCCTTTCCGAAGGCGCAGACTTTCCCGTAATAATAGCAGTTGACGCAGCTTCTCCTGATAACCCTCATCTCCAGCCAGGAGATGCAAAGACCGTAGGGAATCAGCCAGACCCAGCCAAGCTGATATAATATGAAAGCTCCCGCCATATAAATGGCCAGGGAAACAATATTGGCAAGAATTACCGTCCTGAGGGGATAGTTTTCATGGCATTTTAACTCCCCCATGCTCAGACCCCCTTTAATGGCGCTAAGGAGATATTATACCGCGCGATGCCGTTTTACAAATGGTTTATTTTCACCTGTTTGGCGGGGAAAAGAGAGGCAGCCGCGAGGGTGGGTCAGGGAGGGAAGAAAGTCTACGGGAGGGAGGCATTACCTGGAGCCAATCAAGACCGGATAAAGCCTGCGAATACCGTTACCATTTCATCGAGCCGGACATGGTATAATTATTAGACTACCGGATTTCATCATAAACAAATATCAGGGGAAGTGACCATGTTTGAGAAAGTTTTGGTCTGTCTGGACGGTTCGGTTACTGCGGAACATATTCTGCCTTATCTTGCCGGGGAAAGCGGCTGCCTCGGCAAGGTGATAATACTCAAGGTGGTGGACACGTCATCGATTAACCTGCCGCTGGGAGTCCCCGGAGGCCCCGGCCTGCCCCTGCATACCCAGGCGATGGACAGGCGTTTCCAGAAAGAGCTTGCCGAGATGCCTGACTATCTGGAAAAAATGGCCGGCCCGCTGAGGGATAAGGGACTCGACGTGGAATGTGTAGTGCTCGAGGGTATACCGAGTCAGGCTATCCTGGCTTACGCCGCCGATAATGAGGTGGGCCTGATTGCGATTGCCACCCACGGCCATTCCGGACTGAGGCAGGTTGCCATGGGCAGCACGGCGGAATATGTGCTGAAGCATTGCGGTCTCCCGGTACTGCTGGTAACGCCCAGAAAATAGCCAAACCAGCGTTATTCGCGGTATAATTATAATATGAACAGGAAAAAGACAATCCTGACCATGCTGATTCTGGCAGCCATTGCGCTGGCCTATTTCTCTTTCTACCTCTCCTATTTCAGCGGCCTGGCGGGATTTATCGCGGCTAAGTACGGAGGGGGAGAAAAAACCGGTGAGCCGGGCAGAATAAAGTCAATTATCATTCACTGGCGCAGGTATCGATTTCACCTGCACCACTGGCTGCTGGGGTCCCTCGCTGGTGCGGTCTGCGCCCTGAAGGGTTTCTATATTGCCACGCCGGAGCTTTTCTTCGGCTTTCTCGGCGGGCTCGTTTTTCAGGGAATCTACTGCTATGCTGACTGGCACAGAGTTGTCCGGGTCAAAGCATAAATCAAATACCTCAGCCCCTGAGTGAACTGTGCCTGGATTAAAACCTTTCCGGAACCTGATTCCCGCACGATGATATTATGAAGCCTACCGGAAAAGAACGCCTGTACCGGCGAGCTTTAATGCTGGCCTATATTACCGTCGGCTACAACGTCATCGAGGGAATAGTATCCATCATTGCCGGCGCCCTTGCCGGGAGTATTGCCCTCATCGGCTTCGGGCTGGACAGCTTTATCGAGTCCCTTTCCGGCGGAGTGATGATATGGAGATTCGGCCCGGGAGCCGGGAAACCCGAGGAGGAAGAAGAGAGGATAGAGCAGAAAGCCAGGAAACTGGTAGCTCTTACCTTCTTTATCCTCGGAGCTTACGTTCTCTACGAGTCCATCAAAAAACTGGTGGTCGCCGAGATGCCGGAGCCGAGCCTTCCCGGAATAATCATCGCCGGTGTATCCCTGGTACTCATGCCGCTTCTCTTTTATGCCAAGCTGAATACCGCCAGGGCCCTGCGCAGCGGCAGCCTGGCCGCAGACGCCAAAGAGACTCTTGCCTGCTGGTTTTTATCACTGGCCCTGCTGCTGGGACTGGGCCTGAACTATCTTGCCGGTATCTGGCAGGCAGACCCCGTGGTGGGTTTGTTCATCGTCGTATTCCTCTTTAAAGAGGGCTACAAAACACTAACCGAAAAAAAAGAGGAATAAGATTCGCCCCGTACGGCCGTCACAATGCGGCAGCTTCTTCAGCCGCCAGGCCGCTGGCCCAGAGCAGTTGCGCATCATCCAGAATCCGGCCTGTGGCGCCGTCCACAACGACCCGTCCTTCATCCATGACCACCGTGCGGGGGCATATCGCGCGCACCAGCTCCAGGTCATGGGTAGCGATGATTTTGGTTACCGCCAGGTTGTTGAGAAGCCTGGCCAGTGACCCTCTGCTCCTGGGGTCGAGGTTGCTGGTCGGTTCGTCAAGCACCAGGATTTCCGGGCTCATGGAAAGGACGGTGGCCACGGCGATGCGTTTCTTCTCCCCCAGGCTGAGATGGTGGGGGGAACGCTGCTCATAGCCGGTCATTCCCACGCTTGCCAGCGCGGCCTCTACCGCCCGGCGCACTGCGGCGGCGGAAAGCCCCATATTAATCGGCCCGAAGGCTACATCGTCAAAGACGGTGGGTGAGAAAAGCTGGTCATCCGGGTTCTGGAAGACCAGCCCGACCCTGGCCCTTATTCCGCGCAAGGTATCCTCGTTCAGCTTTTGCCCCAGCACCCGCACGGCGCCGTTGGTATGCAGAATACCGTTAAAGTGCAGCAGAAGCGTGGACTTTCCCGCGCCGTTAGGCCCGATAATCGCCACCGTCTCGCCGCGTTCGACCGCCATGTTTATCTTCTTCAGCACCTGCCTGCCGTCAGGATAGGTGAAAGACAGGTCTTTTACGCTTATTATTTCTTCCATATCACCACCACTACTAATAAAAAAACGTCAGGCTGGCCACGCAGGTCAGCACCAGGAACACGCCCACGCTGATGCCAAAGAAGGCGTCAGATTTACGGAGGCGCAGCCTGTCGAGCGTCCGGCTCTGCCCGTCGAAACCGCGGGACACCATGGCGGTATAAACGCGCTCGCTGCGCTCGTAACTGCGGATGAACAAAGTCCCGATCATGTTGCCCACGGTACGGAGCTGCCTCATCCTGCTGCCGCCGAAGTTGCGGCTGTCCCTGGCCTGCCTCATGCGCATCGTCTCATCGACGATGACAAAGATGTAACGGTACATGAAGGCCATTATCATCACCATAACGCCGGGCAGGTGCAGTTTCTCCAGGGCATGGAGCAGGTTGGTAATCTTCGTCGTGGCGGTCAGCCAGACCAGGCCCAGCATGGACAGCCAGGCTTTAACCAGGATATTGCCCAACACCTGAAGGCCTTCTTTCGTAACGGTTACCTGCCACGCCCAGATGCTATAGCTGGCCACTGGCTCACCTTCCTTGAAAAACGGCACGAACACGGCAATCAGGAGAACGAAGGGGACTACCAGCAGCGACCTCTTGATAACGTATCCCGGGGGCAGTCTGGAAATTAAAATCAGACCGGCAATCAACCCGAAGTAAAGAGCAAACCCGGTCCAGCTCCCGGGCGGAGTCAGCACCACACAGAGGATAAAAAGAAGAACCAACAGGAACTTTACCCTCGGGTCCAGCCTGTGGCCGAAGCTGTCCCGGTCGCTGTACTGGTCAAGAAAAGAGTGCTTCACTCCCAGATGCCTTTCCCGCCGGAAAGAGCCTTTTTCCGCGTTGTTACCAGCAGCCACGCCAGGCCGTATGCCAGGCAGAACAGGAAGAGGGTGCCGATGACCCCGGCAACGATGGTGGCTATCGCTTCGTTAGCAATACCCGGGAAAACGTAGTCCGCGATGAGCTGGAAGGGCGCGGCACCGGCCCGACCCAGGAATCCCTGGTCTTCCGCAATACGTTCGAGTCCGTCCGGTGACGGGGAAGCCAGCGGGGAAAAGAAAGCGACCGCCAGGCAGAAAAACAGGGTAATGAGCCACCATTTCGATTTCATCAGTTTCGCTCCTTCCGGTTAAATCCGCTTCAGTTCCAGCAGGTCCGCCCTGGTGGCCATAACCGTGCTGAGCACCGCCACGGTGATGAGGCCCTCTACGATGCCGATAAGCGCATGGACTCCGGCCATCGCCGGTAGGACCACCGCTAAAGGCGAAGCGCCGGATGCCGCCAGTTCCAGGGCAGCGGCAATTGCCGCGAATATTATGGCTACCCAGGCCCCGGCAAACCCGCCGATGAGTTTACTTTTGTGGCTATCTCTAAATACCGAGGTAATAAGACGATAAACGTAATAGCTGCTGAAGCTGCCGATAATGCCCATGTTGAGGATATTTGCCCCCAGCGCCAGCAGACCGCCATCCTGGAAAAGGAGACTCTGCGCCACCAGGACGCAGGTCATAATCAGGACTCCCGCCCAGGGGCCGAGGAGAATCGCCGCCAGGGCGGCGCCCATGAAATGACCGGAAGTACCCCCGGCAATAGGAAAATTTATCATCTGAGCCGCAAAAACAAAAGCCGCCAACACCCCCATCAGGGGGACCTGTTTCTCCCCGAGCTTTTTTCCGGCAATCCGGGCGGCATTGGCGACGCCGCCCGCAGAAATGACCGTCGTCGTGGCGACCGTGGCCGCGTTCAGAAATCCATCGGGAATGTGCATTTTACCTCCTCAGCTATGATGCCTGTGCGCGGTGTGGTAAAAAGGGCTTAAACGCAACTAATTGTAATCGCAACCAATTGCAATAGTAACATGTTGCGGAAAGGTTGTCAATATCTTTTTTTATCGGTTTTATTCGGTTTTAGCTGGCTCCAGATGATAGTCTGAGTTAATCCCGATGATTTCTTCCCGCCCTGTCCCGCCCTCGCGGCCGTCTTTTTCACCCCGCCAACCAGGTGTAACAAAATTGTTAAAATTCTCTTGACACGTGATATATCATTCGATAATATATTATCAACAGGTGGTTTCAAGCACCGGTGCGGTATCACCGGACTCGTTACCTTTGGGGTGAAATAAGTTCAAGGGGGGAGGCGGTGGTATTAAGAGAAAAAAGCTGCCCAAAGTGTAAAGGCGACCTCTGGCTGGACGTCGATGAATACGGGTGGTACGAACAGTGTATCATGTGCGGCTACCTCTGCAGCCTCGAAGGGCTGAGATATGTCTGCGGGGAGGAAGCGGTAGTAACGCAGCAATGCCCGCCCAAACTTTATCCCTTTGCTTCCGTTATCAAGACCTTGAAAGAGGCGATGCGAAGCAAGGTGGAAGAGGCACGGGCTTTTATCATCAACGAGCTTTCCCAGGGCGGGATGGAACGAAGACAACTGCGACTGCGCATCATCGGAAACGGCATTCTGAAGTATATCTTTGACACCGCTCTTACGGAGCTGAAGGATGCCGGCGTAATCATGTCAGTAACCGCGGGCAAGGGCAAGAGAAAAAAGCTGATACTGGCTTCCCGGCGGGCCTAGGTTACCGTTATTTTCCCGCGGGGCCCCGCATTTATCCCGCCGATGATACCGGCTTCTTCAATGCCTTGACGCCGCATTTCTGCCAGCAGTTTTTCCGCGTCCGCTTCCGGCAGGGAAATCAGAAGGCCTCCGGAAGTCTGCGGGTCAAAAAGGATGTCCGCCAGGGAAGGGTAAACATTATCTCCCAGGACTACCATCGGACTGCGGAAATCGCGGTTGCGCTGAAGGCCTCCCGGTTTCATCCCCGCTGCCGCCAGTTCCATTGCCTCCGGAAAGAAGGGGACGGAACCGGCATCGATTACCATCCCCACATTCGTATTTTCGATCATTTCGGCGGCGTGGCCCAGCAGACCGAAGCCGGTAATATCGGTGCATGCGTGCACGTCGTACTCCAGCATGAGCTCGGAAGCCTTCCGGTTCAGGAAGGCCATCGAGGTGATGATTTTATTAACCGCTCCCTCGCTCGCCTTGCCCGCCTTAATCGCAGTGCTGATGATGCCCGTACCGAGCGGCTTGGTGAGGACCAGCCTGTCACCCACCCGGGCGCCCTGGTTCCGGATGACCCGCTGCGGGTGAATGGTGCCGGTGACGGCCAGCCCGTACTTCAACTCATCGTCCTCCACCGTGTGTCCCCCCAGCAGGACCACCCCGGCCTCGTGCATCTTCTCCAGGCCGCCGCGCAGGACCTGGTTCAGGACGGATAGGGCCATTTTCTTCGAGGGAAAGCAGGCGATGTTCAGCGCCGTCAAAGGCTTGCCTCCCATGGCATAGACATCGCTCAGAGCGTTGGCGGCGGCAATCTGGCCGAAAGCGCGGGGGTCGTCCACGATGGGCGTGAAGAAGTCCACCGTCTGAACGATGGCTAAATCATCCCTCAGGCGGTATACTCCGGCGTCCTCAGCCTTCTCCATCCCGGCGATAAGGTTGGGGTCTGAAGATAGCGGTAAACCGGACAATGCCAGCGCCAGGTCACCCGGACCCAGTTTGCAGGCTCAGCCCGCGCCGTGCACGGTCCGGGTCAGGCGCAGTTTTTCCTCTTCGCCCACGGTAACTCCTTTTATATCTTAATAACCTTGTCGGCATCCAGCAGGAAATTAACGATTTTGTCCATGCTGGTAACCTGCCCCACTTTCAGGTTATCCCTCAATTTATAATAATCCAGGCAGGTGCCGCAAGAGAGTATGGCTACCCCTTCCTTTTCCAGGAATCCGAGAGGTTCCAGGACCTTCGAGCCCCCGGTAGCCAGACGGACGCCGTCATTAATAAGGAGTATCCTGGCAGGTTTACGCCCGGCATCGCAGAGCTTGTTCAGGAAAGACTTCATCAGGATTTCTCCCAGCTCTCTGGCGCCGGTCCCCAGGCTGTCGGTGGTAACCATGATGACATCATCAGTGGGGATGTGGTCCTTGTCCATTATTTCCTTTCCGCTTTCTTGAAGACCCGGGTTAGTTGGCATAAAATAGCAGTGACTTATTTTAGCATAAAAGAAAGGAAAGCGGCAGAATATTCCGGGTACCGGCGCGGGTTCAGGTGGACGGGCATGCCCCCGCACTTACAGGACCGGCGCGTATTTAACCGGTTGCTGCCGGGTTTTCTGGCAAAGGATACTGCTTGCGGAAAGCCGTTTCCGGGAATATGATGTCTGCGGAGGTTTTCGCCGCAGCGGAACACGGAGGTGAAGATTGAAGGTACTTGGCATTATGGGCAGCCCGAGAATCAAGGGAAATACGGACCTGCTGCTGGACGAAGCGCTGAAAGGGGCGAAAAGCGGCGGGGCGGAGGTGGAAAAGATTGTGGTGGACAAGCTGAAGATTGCCCCCTGCAAGGAATATTACGGCTGTCTCAAGGACGGCAACTGCGTTATCCGCGATGATATGGATGCGGTATATCCCAAACTGCTCCAGGTTGACGTGATTATCGTGGCTGCCCCCATGTTTTTCTACTCCGTCCCAGCACAGCTTAAGGCGCTCATCGACCGCTGCCAGGCCACCTGGGCCAGGAAATACGTGCTGAAAAACCTGCCGGAATCAGACCGCAAGGGGGTATTCATCGGGGTGGGGGCGACAAGGGGGGAGAAGCTCTTCGAGGGAGCAGTTCTGACCGTAAAGTATTTTTTCCAGGCGATTAATGTTTCTTATGCGGGAGAGCTCCTCGTACGCGGCGTGGACCAGAAGGGAGAAATCGAGGAGCACTGCGCGGCGCTCAAAGAGGCTTTTGCCCTGGGAAAAAGGCTGGCGCAGGCTTGACTTAGCGTTTCTTTCCGGTGCGCTTCTTCGCTTCCACGGGCGCCGAAAACTCCTTCAGTTTCTGCGCCATGTCCACGAGCTGTTTCTGTACCCGGTAATTTATGCTGTCCCGGGGGTAGCCGCCTTTCCCCCCCTTTTTCCCGGCCGGTATCCCGGTCAGGATTTCAATGCCCTCATCGACGTTGCTTACTGAATAGACGTGGAACTTTCCTTCGCGCGCCGCGGCGGTCACTTCCTCGCGCAGCATGAGGTGGGGCAGGTTCGACCTGGGAATAATCACACCCTGGCTTCCGGTGAGTCCTTTCGATTTGCAGACCTGGAAGAAGCCTTCGATTTTCTGGTTTACGCCGCCGATAGCCTGGAGATCGCCTTTCTGGTTCACCGAGCCGGTGACAGCGATGTCTTGCCGCAGCGGCGCGCCGGAGAGGCTGGAGAGAAGCGCGTAAAACTCCGCAGATGAAGCGCTGTCCCCTTCCACCCCTTCGTAAGACTGCTCGAAACAGAGGCTGGCCGAGAGGGAGAGGGGGGTGTCCTGAGCGTACTTCCAGCCGAGATAGCCGCTGATGATGAGGACGCCCTTATCGTGGATGCTGCCGCTCAACTGCGACTCTCTTTCGATGTTGATGACGCCGCCCCTCCCCAGGAAAGTCTTGCAGGTAATGCGGGAAGGCTTGCCGAAGACCACGTCACCGAGCATGTAGACGCTGAGTCCGTTTACCTGGCCCGCTACCGCCCCCTTCACGTCAATCATGATAATGCCGCGGTCAATCATCTCCTGGATACGCTCGTCAGGCAGGTTGTGCCGGAAGCGCCTCTCCTCGATTGCTTTTTCCACGTGCCGGCTTGAGGCCATCGCTGCGCCTTCCCTGCCCGCCCAGTATTCCGCCTCCTCGACCAGTTCCTTAATCCAGGCGAAACGTGACGACATTTTCTTCTGGTCGCCCACCACCCTCGAGGTGTATTCGATAATCCTGGCGCAACCGGCTCTGTCAAAGTGTCTCAGGTCATTTTCCTCGCAGCAGCCGGCGATGAAAGCGGCAAAAGAGACCATGTTCTTTTTGGTCTTGTCTATCTGGGAATCGAACTCGGCCTTGACCTTGAAAATCTCCCAGAAATCCTCGTCATAACTGGCCAGAAGCTGGTAAAGCATCTGGTCCCCGATGAGCACTATCTTGACGTCGATGGGCATGGGCTGGGGGCGCAGCCCCTGTGGAGCGATAAAACCGAGCTGTTCGAACGGGTCCTCGATGCGGATTTCCTTGGTCTTGATGATGCGTTTCAGAGTGGGCCAGACCGCGGGATTGGTCAGGACGTCCCGGGCGCTGAGAAGGAGGTAGCCCCCGTTAGCCTGGTGGACGGCGCCCGCTTTCAGCATGGTATGGTCGCTGACGTACCCGCCGAGCAGGAAGCGCCTCTCTATTTTCCCGAAGAGGTTGGCGTAGTTCGGATTGGGTTCGGTAATCACCGGCGGTCCTGACGTGTCCCGGTTATCCACAAAGACATTCACCTGGAAGGGCAGGAACGGGTCGCGGGTGGGGCCGGGTATGATTCCCGGGATAATCTGCTGAGCCTGGGATTCCTCGGTCTGTTTGAAATTGTCCAGATTGTCCATAGTAAATGACTTGAGGTCATTGAGGTAGCTGACTATTTTTTCCGACCATTTGTATTCTTTGCCCAGCTGCTCAAAGAGCCGGCTGGCGGTGTAGTCGGCTACCTCACGGTCCAGTTCCTGCAATTTCCGTACGGTCTCCCGCTCCAGTTCATGGGTCTTCTCAAAGGTTGTCTGGAGCTTCTGGACGAGGGCGTTGCGTTTCTTTTCCAGGCCTTTCTGGACGGATTTTTCCAGGGCGGCAAACTCTTCCTGGGACATGGGCTTGCCGTCCACTATCGGGACGAGCACCGGGCCCAGGGAGGTCGTCTGCAGGGAAAACCCCTGGCGGTTGGTCTCTTCCTTGACTGCGTCAATCAGTTTCTGCTGCTCGGCCTGTATTTTCTCCGCGGCTTTTTTCCGCTGGTTTTTATACTCCTCGCTGGAAAATGCCTTTGACAGCTCTTCCTTGAGCATCCGGAGCAATTCGCTTATCTTGTCGCGGAAGGTCCTCCCGCCTCCCCCGGGCAGGTCAACGATGCAGGGACGGTCCGCATCATTGAAATTATGAAGGTAGCACCAGTCCCGGAGGCCCCGATTTTTTGCCTTGTTCCGCTTTTCCCCGATGAGTCTTTTGATGTGGCTCTTTACGGCGGAGGTCTTCCCGGTACCGGTAAGTCCGGCGACGTAGATATTATAGCCGTCCCGGTCCATGGAGAGGCCGAACTCGATGGCCCGGATGGCGCGGTTCTGCCCGATGAATTCCCCCAGCGGCGCCAGTTCTCTGGTACAGTCAAAATCGAAGATGGCCGGGTCACATTCCCAGCGCAGCTTATCCGGCGGGACTTCATATTTGCTGATACTTGTAGCTTTCAATTTTATCACTCCGACTGCAGGTTGCCTTGCGCTATCTTTTATACCACTTATTTCACTCTCTTTCAAGAATGGCGGGAGCCACTTTATTGATAGGAATACGATTGGTTTTATCCGCATATGGTTGGTGGGGAGGAAAAGAGCAGCCGCGAGGGTGGGTCAGGATGGGAATAAAGTCGACGGGAGGCGAGGGAGCATTACCTGGAGCAAAACCGGATGAAACCCTCGCGATAGTGCTTCGTTCATTCTCACTTCCGGTTTGTACTCATGAGCAAAAGCCTGCACCGGATCGGCGCATTACCTTAAAAATAATTTAAAAATAACCGGGAGATAGACCAAAAACCGCCGGATTACGGTTGACCGCCGGTCCGGAATCAGCTAATATATAGTACGGAATGCACATTGTCACCTGTGTCAAGCAGGTCCCCGATACAGCCCAGGTAAAAATCGACCCGGAAACGAACACGCTGATTCGCTCCGGTGTGGAATCCATCTGCAATCCCTATGACACGGTAGCCACCGAAGAAGCCGTGCGGCTGGCGCAGAAGCATGGCGGCAGGGTGACCGTCATCTCGATGGGGCCGCCCCAGGCGGTGGAAGCGCTGCGAGAATGTCTTTCTATCGGCGCGAACGAGGCCGTTCTCCTGTCCGACAGGGCCTTTGCCGGGGCGGATACCCTGGCGACCAGCTACACCCTTTCCCGGGCGATTTCCAAAATCGGCGAGGAAGAGCCGGTTGACCTGATTATCTGCGGCAAGCAGGCGATTGACGGGGATACCGCCCAGACCGGCCCCGGCATCGCTACCTGGCTGGACTATAGTCAGCTTACTTACGTCACTGAAATCATCAGCCTGGAAGATGGTGCCATTACCGTCCGGCGGGAAATCGAGGGCGGCAGCGAAATCATCCGGGCGAAGCTGCCCGCGGTGCTGACCGTAGAGCTGGAGCTGGCCAGTCCCCGTTACGCGTCTCTCCCGGAACTGGTACGCTCCCTGCGACAGGAGGTGAAGGTCTGGGGAGCCAAAGAAATAGAAGCTGCCCCGGAAAGGCTGGGGCTGAAAGGCTCTCCCACCTCCGTGAGAAAGATTTTCGCCCCGCCGGTCAGGGGAGGCGGTGAAATTTTCGCTTATGCCGATGAGAAAGAAAAAGCGATTGATTCATTTATGCAAACCCTTTTTGAGAAAGAAGCGGATACCCTGAAAGAACTATTCAGCGAGGAAACACAGTAGCCCATGCCCAAGAACAGCAAGGGAAGAGACATTGCGGAGATAGTCCCCGGCAAGTGCATCGGCTGTCAGCTTTGCGTGGGAGAATGCCCGGTGGCCGCCATCGAGATGGACGGCCCGGTAGCCAAGGTGCTTCCCGAGGTCTGCATCGGCTGCGGCAAGTGCTTTGACGTCTGCCCCGTTAACGCCGTCATCTTTGATAAACCCCGCAAGAAAAAGAAGGTCGCTGCCGGCGCGGCGGAAGCCGGAGAATATAAGGACGTGGCCGTTTTCATCGAGGTTCACCGGGGCAAAGGGGCGGAAGTCTCCTGGGAGCTTGCCGGTAAAGCCAGAGAGCTCGCCGATAAGCTCGGGGCAAGGGTGCTGGGCTTTCTGCTGGGTTCGAACGTAAATGACGTGGCCGGGGAAGCCATTACCTACGGCTGCGACGTGGTCCATGTAATTGATAAACCGATACTGGGGACTTACCTCTCCAAGGTCTACGGGAAAGCCTTGCAGTATTTATGCAGTCAGGTTAAACCGGAGATACTGCTGCTCGGGGCGACCCCGCTGGGCCGTGATTTGGCCAGCGTCGTGGCGACGCAACTGCAGACGGGTCTCACGGCGGACTGCACCGGCCTGGATATTGACATGGAGCGCCGCCTCCTGCTGATGACGCGCCCCACCTTCGGCGGCAGCATCATGGCGACGATTCTCTGCGAGACGCGCCGCCCTCAGATGAGCACCGTGCGCCCCCGGGTGATGAAGCTGCCAGAACCTGACCCGGAGCATAAGGGCGAGATTAAAACCCTGGACTTCTCTTTCCCGGATGACGAACTGCCGCAGGTGATGGACTTCATCCCGGTGGCCAGCGCCGACGTGGATATTACCCGGGCGCAAGCGCTGGTGGTGCTGGGAAAGGGGGCCTGCGACTCCAGGCAGGTGCCGATGATAGAAGAGCTGGCCCATCTGCTGGGCGGGACGGTGGCCTGTTCCCGCGCCGTGGTGGAGGCGGGCCTGATGCCTTATTCCCGCCAAGTGGGGCAGACGGGCAAGACCGTGGCCCCCAAGCTGTATATCGGCATCGGCGTCTCCGGGGCGGTACAGCACATGGTGGGAATGCAGGGCTCTGAGAAAATAATCGCTATTAACACTGACCGGCATGCTCCCATAGTGCAGATTGCCGATTACTCGCTCATCGGGGACTACCAGGAAATAGTGCCCAAAATCATCGAAGGCCTGAAAGCCCGCCGCGGAGGTAAAGCGTGAAAGAGACCTTTGATGTGGTCGTCGTCGGGGCGGGACCGGCGGGTATCGCCGCCGCCTGTACCCTCGCGGACGCCGGCGTCAAAACAATAGTTATCGACCGCGGGGAATATGCCGGGGCGAAAAACGTCTCCGGAGGCGTCCTCTACGGGCATGACCTGGCGCAGATACTGCCCGATTACCAGGAAAGAAAATGCCCCGTCGAAAGAAATATTGTGGAAACGCGGCTATGGCTGCTATCGCGTGAAGCCGGTTACAGCCTCGGTTACCGGGATAAAATCTTCGGCGAAGAGCGCAAGTACAACGGGTTTACCGTGGGTAGGGCCAGGTTCGATCGCTGGTTTGCGGAACAGGCGCGCCAGAAGGGCGCCCTTATTGTCCACAGCACCGTGGTCACAGACCTGCTGCGCGATGAACAGGGGCGGATCGTGGGGGTGGCTACCGACAGGCCGGACGGAGAGGTCAGGGCGAAGGTTGTCCTGCTCGCTGACGGCGTTAACTCCCCACTGGCGGCGAAAACCAGTTTCCGTGTGGAAATGAAACCGGAAGAAGTGGCGCTGGCGGTAAAAGAGATTATCGAGTTGCCCGCCGAGACCATCGACCAGCGCTTCGGGGTCTCGGATGGTAACGGCATTACCACGGAGATAATCGGCGAAATTACGGAGGGCATGGACGGGATAGCGGTGATTTACACCAACCGGGAATCGCTTTCCATCTCTGTCGGGGCTAACCTGGCCGATTTCATTGAGCGGCAGATAAAGCCCTACGAACTGATGGAGAAATTTAAGGAACACCCGATGGTCGCCCCGCTCATCGCCGACGGCAAGTCTCTGGAGTATACGGCGCACTGGCTGGTGGAGGGGGGCTATAATACCATTCCCCGGCTTTATGGCGACGGCTATCTCATCACCGGGGACTCCGCGATGCTGTTCAACGCCCTGCACCGGGAAGGCAACAACCTGGCGATGGCTTCCGGTAAAATGGCGGCGGAAACGATTATCGATGCGGTGAAGAAAAACGATTTTTCCGGCGACGCCCTCGCGGGCTACGGGCGAAGGCTGTCCGATTCCTATGTCATGAAGGATATGAAGAAGTACCGCAACTTCGGCAGCTTCCGTTATCACAACAAAGAGATATTCGGGCCGCTGCCCCGCCTGGCCTCCGCCGCGGCGCGCGAGATGCTTACCGTTAACGGAGTTCCCAAGAAGCAGAAGCAGAAAATTATTATGGCCGAGATTAGAAAAGAGATGTCCCTCCGGCAAATGGCGCGCCTGCTCTGGCGGGGATGGAGAGCTGTGAAATGAGCATGAAAATAGAGGACAAGCTCTTTCTGGACCGCTTCAAGGTGGACGAGGAAAGCCATCTCCGCATCATCGACGGGAATAAATGTGTCCGGTGCAAGGACAAGCCCTGCCTGAATTTCTGTCCGGCTTATGTCTACCGGCTGGAGGATGAAGACCGCGTCAGCATCCACCACGAGGGCTGCCTGGAGTGCGGCTCCTGCCGTATCGCCTGCACGGAGATGAACATCGAGTGGCGTTTCCCCAGGGGTGGCTACGGCATCAGCCACAAGTTCGGTTAACGGCTCTGTTCGGTTTTTCCCGATGATTTCCTTTATTGCGCTCTCGTGGTTCAGATAATGCTGCGAGGGCGGCTTGGGGTGGAAGATAATCACCGGTAGCGGAGGGTCCATCACATTACAGCCGGAGTAGACTTCCAGGCGCCGGCTATCTCTGCTCCGGTCTCATTCTTCCTCAGTGCAGATAATGCAGCAGCATGTCCAGCCTGCCGTGTTTGATTAAATAGATGCCGGAAAACCTCATCACCTCGCGGATTTTTTCGCGGTAGCCCGGCGCGTAGCAGTGGGTCTCACATTTCTTGCACATCGGCTTGGGGTCGTAAGCGCAGAGCAGCAGCTTGGCCACCCCGTGACTGAAAAGCCGGTTGCAGTCCCCGCAGAGCAGCAGGGGCTTATTGCCCAGCACCTCGTTTAAGCGCTCGTCCTTTGCCCGGAACGACTCCTTAGCCTCGTCACGGTGGTTCTCCCGGCAAAAAATACCGATGAAGTTGCTCAGTACCTTGATGTCTCTTCTTTTTTTGGGGTCGAGCCGCTGGTAGAGTTTGGACACGTTTTCTCCCGGAAATAAACTTATGACTGGTCCAGGACCTCGCCTCTAATCCCGATGGTTACTTCTTTCAGCGGAATATCCTTGCCCGTGGCGGCGATGGCCCTTTTTGCCATGGCGACCAGTCCGGAGCAGCAGGGGACCTCCATGTGCACCACGGTCAAGCTTTTCGGTTCAGCTTCTGCCAGGACCTGCGCGAGCTTGTCCACGTGCGACTGGAAATCGTCCAGCTTGGGGCAGGCAATCAGCAGGGCGTGGTCTTTCAGGAAATCGCGGTGGAAACCGGCATAGGCGAAGGGCACGCAGTCCGCCGCCAGCATGATGTCCGCGTTCCGCAGGAACGGCGCCGAGGGCGGCACCAGCCGGAGCTGTACCGGCCACTGGGCCAGCGTCGAGGGGAGATGTCCGCCGGGGGCGGTTGCCGTGTTCTGGGTGAACTCCATTACCGAAGAAGAACAGCCGCAGGGCAACGGCTCTGTAGCCTCTCTGGACTCCAGATGCGCCTCCACCGCCGCTTCATCAAAGTCTTCGGCTTCTCTCTCCGTGATGGTGATGGCATCCTCGGGACATTCCCCGAGGCAGGCGCCGAGGCCGTCACAGTAGTTATCGCTGATGAGCCTGGCTTTGCCGTCGATAATCTGCAGGGCGCCTTCGGCGCACTTGATAACGCAGGCGCCGCACCCGTTGCATTTTTCCTCGTCGATATTGACAATCTGGCGGACTGTTTTGGTGGTCATCTTTCCCTCCGTAATAAGTTTAGCTATGGGCTTGCAGCGCCTTCCATCTTTCCTCGCCGAGACACTGGCGCGCCGCGGGGCACCAGTCAACGCAGGAAGGAGTCTTGTCTTTATAGACCTGGGTGCCGCATTTCTGGCACCTTGCCCTGAGCTCGTCGGAGAATATTTCCACCTCGGCGCCGCATTCGGGGCACTTGAGCAGGGATACTTTCAGTTTCCGCATATCCTGTCCGGGACATTTCATGTTCATGGTCCACCTCTCTGGGCACGTTTCAAAACTATCATAACGTCATTAATATATGGAAACAATGACAAAAGTCACATCAAGAAAGCGCGGAACCCGGACAGGAGGAGGTTACTCTTCTTCTAGGGCTTCGGCGACCAGCTCGCAGAGGTCGCGGGCGAGCAGTTTCTCTTCCATTTCCCGGGCCTTGATGCCGTCTTCGAACATGGTCATGCAGTAGGGACAGGCCGTGGCCACCACGTTCACTCCGGCTTCGATGACCTGCTCCACACGGTTCTCATTGACGCGCTGGCCGGGCTCTTCCTCCAGCCACATATGCCCGCCCCCGCCGCCGCAGCAGAAGCCCCGCGAGCGGTTCCGCGCCAGTTCCGTGTTTTCTCCGCCATTGACCGTTTTCAGGATGTCTCGCGGCGCTTCATAGATGTCATTATATCGCCCCAGGTAGCAGGAATCGTGGTAGGCTGCTTTCCTGCCGAGGGGTTTTTTCAGCTTCAACTTACCGCTGCGGAGCAGGTCGGCGATAAACTCCGTGTGGTGCACCACCTCAAAGTTGCCCCCGAACTGGGGATACTCGTGTTTCAGGCTGTTATAGCCGTGAGGACAGGTGGTCAGTATCTTCTTGACGTTATAGCCCTTCAGGATTTCGATGTTCTGCTGGCAGATGGTCTGGAAGGAATACTCGTCCCCGATACGCCTTGCCGGGTCTCCGCAGCAGGACTCTTCATCGCCGAGGATGCCGAAGTTGATACCGGCCGCTTTCAGGATCTTCGCCATGGCGCGGGCAATCTTCATGTTCCTCTCGTCGAGGGCGGAGCTGCAGCCCACCCAGTAAAGCAGGTCAACGTGGCTGTCCTCCGCCATGATTTTCACGTCCAGTCCTTCCGTCCACTGGGTGCGCGTGGCGGTGGTGCCGCGGAAGGGGTGACTCCTCGCCTGAAGGCTCTGCAGGGCCTGCTGCACGGTATCCGGGAACTGGCTCCGTTCCATCGCCAGGTTGCGGCGCATATCGATAATCTTGTCCACGTGCTCGATGTAGATGGGGCAGGCTTCCTGGCAGGCGCGGCAGGTGGTGCAGTCCCAGAGCACCTCCTCCGTGACCGCCTTGATAATCATGTCCTCCCGCGATTCCGTGGGGGTGGTGGAAAAGGGGACGGGATAGACCCCGTAAAGGTGGTCTTTCAGGTCCTGAATGACCTGTTTGGGGTTCAGTTTCTTGCCGCTGGCAAAGGCGGGGCAGGCGTCCTGGCAGCGCCCGCAGCGCACGCAGGCGTCCAGATCCATCAGCTGTTTCCAGTTAAACTCCTCGATTTTGCTCACCCCGAAGAGCTCGGTGTTCTCAAAGTCGACCGGGCTCAGCGCACCTTTTGGCCTCAGGGAGCGGAAAAAGACGTTGACCGGAGCAAGCAGGATGTGCTGCAGCCGCGAGCGGTTTATCCAGATGTATCCCAGGAGCACCATCGCCGGGACGGTGTGAATCAGGGCGCGGTGCCAGACCAGGATATCGTTTTTAATCACGGTCAGGAAGGTGGGGAAGATATGGGAGAGCAGGTAGCCCGCCGGAGACCACATTGGCCAGTCGGACGGGGTAACGTCCCCGGCGGCGATGCGGTAGCCCTTGGCCATGAGGCCGGTGAGGATGACAATCCCCACCCAGATGAAAATCAGGGTATCGTCCGGCTTGGTGTCGAGTCGCTCCGGCCTGGAGATGTAGCGGCGGTAGACCGCCATCAGCCCGCCGATAACGATGGCTATCGCTCCGATTTCCGATACCAGTGAGGCGTAAAGGTAGACCGCCTGGGGCGGGTTGGCGATACCGGTAAGATAGGAGAAAAGGCGGACGATTTTGCCCAGCACCAGCAGCGCCGTCCCGCCGAAGATGAAAGCGTGCATGATGCCCGGGAAAAGCTCCTGCCCCCGGATAATGCGGATATTGGCGATGGCGACGGCGAGAGTGGTCCTGAGGCGCCGCCACCAGTTGTCCGACCTGTCCTCCGGCTGTCCCAGCTTCCAGAGTCGGGCGCGTCGCCAGTAGCCCAGTCCGGCCACGGCAAACAGCAGGGGGAAGAATATCAGCGCCCCGATGATTACCGGCAGGAAGATTTCATTGAGATATAATATCTGTCCGGCCCAGAATATTTCGCGCAGAGACATCAATCTTTCCTTCTCATGATACTGCAGGATACCAGGTAAACAGGTGCGCCAGGAAAAAGACCACCACCAGCGTGCCCGCCGCCAGCAGGGCCATCATTATCGCTTTCCGGTATTTGGCGCTGATGCCCAGGTCGAAGGCGGTGAGCGCCACCCCCCTCAGGATGACGTAAGCAATCACCGCCAGTATTCCCACTTCGACTATTACCGCTACCGTTCTCAAAAAAATGTCCATCGCTATTTTTGCGCCAGTCCGAAGCGAGCCCTTGCCTTGCATTCCGGGCAGAGCTCAAACTGAGCCTCGTCAAGCTTCTGCCGGGCCAGGATTTTTGCCTTTACGCCCTCTATCATTTTCCGCGTACCAACGGGTTTGCCGCACCCGGTACATTTGATAATCTCATCCTCGAAAAGCAGCACCGGGCTCCCCGTTTTTTTCAGAGAGCCGCGCTCCAGGACAAGGCATTTTTCCGGACAGATTTCCACGCACTGGTTGCAGGCGATGCAGGTCTGCCGGAAAAAGAGTCGCCAGGTGTCCCCGTCCTGTTCGGCGGTGAGGGCCCCGGTGGGACATTCGTAAACGCACAGCCCGCAGCCGGTGCATTCCCCGGCAAGCCGCATCCTGCCCACCGGCGAAGCCATTTTCAGCAGCTCACGGCGACTGATTTCGCGCTTTGTGTTGTTAGTATCTCCTGAATTTGGCATGATAAGTTTTTATGCCTCACCCGCGGCGGTTTCTTCCGCCGGCGTCTCTGCTTCAGGGGTCTCTTCAGCGGGTGCTTCTGTTTTCTCCGGGGTTTCGGGAGGTGTTGTCTTCTCAGGTTCCTTTAGGGCGGGCATCAGCTCCAGGTATTTCAGCCCGAAGAGATAAAGCAGGCCGAGTATCGCCATGATGCCCAGGGAGAGCAGCACTTCGGCGGGCATTATCGGGAAGGAGCCGGTGATGCCCCAGATGCCCTCGATTTCTCCGGGGTAGTAGTGCAGGGGATAGGCGGCCCCCGGAATGACCAGGAAATACCTTTCGAAAAAGATGCCGATGACCACGGATAACGAAGCCGCGGTAACCCAGCGAACGGTCCGGTTCAGCCGGGGGTTGAACAGGACTATCAGCGGTATCGCCGCGCCCATACCGATTTGCAGTCCCCAGAACATCCAGCTGTACCTGCCGGCGAGCATGTAAAGGGCTGCTTCGCGCTCCGGGGCGTAAAGGTGGGTCAGCTTGTCCACGGCAATCAGCAACAGCAGGACGATAATGAAGACGCGGAGCATTTTCCCCAGGGAGACCACCATCTCTTTATTGACGCTGCGCCCGGTGTATTTCAAGGTGAGCACCACGGCGACAATCAGCAGGGCCAGGCCGGAGGTAATCGCCGCCGCCAGGAACTCGAAGGGTTTTACCGCGGAGAACCAGGCCTCCCGCGCGGCGATAAAGCCGAAGATGGCCCCGGTGCCCATGTGCACCAGCCCCGCCCAGCCAACCGCCAGGATGCCGATTTTTTTCGTAAAGCGCGGGCGGTCGAAGAAAATGAAGCCGAGGTAGGTGAGGCTGATAAGGAAGTAGCCGCCGTAGAGAATACCGTTAATCGCGAACATGGAGCGCATATTGTTCATGTAGAAGAACATGAAGAGGCGCCAGAACTTCTCCGGGCGGCCCAGGTCGATGAAAATAAAGACCATCGCGCCGAAGATAAGGACGATAGCCAGGTAGACCGCCAGCCGGGCGATGGGCTTGTACTCCTCACGTCCGAAAACGTAGGTTAAAGATGAAAGAATCAGGGAGCCGGCGCTGAGTCCGATAAGATAGATAAGGAAAACGATGGGCAGGCCCCAGGGCACGATGTTGCTGCTGCCGAAGAGCTCATGTCCCTGGATATAGCTGGCGATAAAGCTGCCCAGGCCGCTCAGCGCCAGCAGCGCCAGCAGTGCTACGGCCAGCTTATAGCCTTTTGACTTCCCTTCGATGCCTGTAAAGGCCGTCTTCGCCAAAAATGCTCCTTATTTCAGCAGGTAGTATACCTTGGGGCTGGTGCCCAGCCTCTCCTGCAGCCGGATAGAATCCCGCGAGGCAAGCAGTCGGGAGACCCCGCTGTGAGGGTCGTCAAGGTCGCCGAAGGCGATGGCATGGGCCGGGCAGGCCTCCGCACAGGCAGGCACCACTTCTTCGCCTATCTTCTTTCCCTCTTTCAAGCCCGCATCAATGCGGTGGAAGCAGAAGGTGCACTTCTCCACCACGCCGTGAATCCGGTGCGGGAAAGGCCACATTCCGCGTGATTCCAGGTCAGGAGGGAGGTCCGGGCGGTGATATTCCTTTTCTTCTGGTTCCTTATAGTTAAAGTTTCTCACCCCGTAAGGGCAGGCAATCAGGCAGTACTTGCAGCCGATACATCTGCGGAAATTCTGCACCACGATGCCATCCTCGCGGTGGTAGGTGGCTTTGGCGGGGCAGACGGTGACGCACGGGGCATCATCGCAGTGCATGCAGGGCATCGGGATAAGGGTGGTGGAGAAGGCAGGGTATTCCCCCTCACTTACCGCGATGACCTTATGCCAGAAGGGGGCCGTCCGGCGGCGGTACTCCTCCGGGGTTGAGCCGGGGACGTTGTTCTCCGCCTTGCACGCCACCGAGCACGACTGGCAGGCGGTGCACTTGTCCAGGTCGATGACCATTCCCCATCTTGGCATGTTACTTCTCTAAGCCCTGTAAACCTTTACTCTCGTATTGAAAAAAGCGGACTGCCCGCTCAGGCGGTCGTAGTCCACGCCGATGATTTCATTCGGATTTACTCCGGTGCCGTCGGCCCACTTGCCGTTGGCGTAATGCCCCTGCCCCAGGGCGATAGCGACGACCCCCGGATGAATCCCCTCGAAGACCCTCGCTTTTAACCTGATTTTCCCGAAGGGCGATTCCACCCAGACGTTATCATGGTCGCGAATACCCAGGGCAGCGGCGGTGTGGCGGTTCATCTCGGCAAAGTTTTCCCAGCCCGTTCCGTGCTGCACCAGGTTAAACTCCTGCGCCCAGGGGTAGTTCTGGCCGCCGTTCTCCACATCCAGCACCGGCTGGTATACCTGCAACACCAGCGGGTATTCCAGGTGGTCGCCCAGATAGGATACCGCCTCCTGATGGGGCAGCGGGACAGCATCCTTATTGATTTGCTGAAGGTTGCCGGAGCGGAACTCGAACTTGCCGGAAGGCGTCCGGAATATCTCGTCGTATTTGTGATAGCGGTAGGCCGGACCTGTCCAGACCCCTTTTTCGAGAAATTCCGACCAGGGTATCAGGGGTTCCGTACGGTAACGGACGAAGCGCTCGGCGCTGCCGCCGACACCGTGGAAGGACTCGGCGACGCTGCCACCCAGACTCTGGGCCAGGGTAAAGATTATCTCGATAACATCCCTGGAATCGGTTGTCCTCTCCACTACCGGCTGTTTCAGCCTCACCTCGGCGAAGCCCGAGCCGGGCGGGGAGTGGTCGTAGCCCCACAGCTCCAGAAAGGTGGGGGACGGCAGGAGAATATCAGCGTAATCCGTCATTTCGTTAAAGAACGGGGAAACGTGGACGTAGTAGGGCAGCTTTTTCATTGCCTCGTGCCAGCGCCAGTTGCCGGGCTGGGACATTATGAAATTGGCGTTGAACCCGATAGCCATTTCGACAGGGTACGGGTTATCACTGATGATGGCATCGGCTACCCGGTTAGTTACCATTCTGGCGGCGGGGAACTGGCTGGTCCCGCTCAGGTCAATCCGGGGCCTGTTCCTGCCCTCGTCGCCGAAGCCATAGGGCATTATCTCGCGGTACTCGGGTTCTTCCTGGTAGATGACTCCCCCCGGGACATCGATGCTGCCGACGAGGGCATTGAGGCAGAAGATAGCGTAGCCGGTATAGCTTCCCCCCGGGATGCTGGTGGCTGTCCGTCCCCTCCAGGCGATGGCCGGTTTCGTGGTGGCGAACTCACGCGCAATCTCCCTGATGGTCTCCGCGGGTATGCTGGTAAGCGCCGCCACCTGCTCCGGGGAATACTGGCTCAGGGCCAACTCGCGGTATTCCGCGAAGCCCGCGGTCCGGTTATTCACGAAGTCGGTATCATACAGGTTCTCACTGATAATAACATTGGCGATGGCCATGGCCAGGGCGCCGTAAGTGCCGGGATTGATGGGAAGCCAGCGGTCGGCTTTGGCGGCGGTAACCGAATAACGCGAGTCGATGACCACGACCTTCGCCCGGTTCGGCCTCTCGCGGCGGATTTTACCCCACATCCTCAGGTTCCGGGCGAGGGGTTTCTCCGATTCCAGTATTCCGGCGCCGAAGGAAAGGATGTAGCTGGTGCGGGGCAGGTCATAGGCGCTCTGGGTATAATGTCCGTCTGCCAGCCACTGCCCGGCCCTGTCCGCCTCATTTTCCAGGCCTTCATCGATAATAAGGTTGGGTGTGCCGTAAGCTTCCGCGAAGCGGCGCAGGTAGTCCTCATCGCTGACGGTGTTCAGCCCCGCGAGAAGGAGCAGCTTGTGAGGTCCTCCGGGCGCCCGGAAGTCCCCCCGCACCACCTTCAAACGCTCACCGACTTCACCAAGTGCTTCTTCCCAGGAAACGGGTGCCCATTGCGGGTCGATGCCTTTGCCTTTTGCCGGATTGGTCCGCTTCAGCGGGCGGGTAATCCGTTCCTCGTCATAGAGCACCTGCAGGCCGATGTGGGCGCGGGGGCAGTTTTCCCCTTCGGTTACCTGAGATAAGGGATTGCCCGTAATCTTGACCGCTTTGCCGTTGACCACCCTGACCCGCGTGCCGCAGCGGGTGGCGCAGTTAAGACATGAGGTGGTTACCCATTTTTCGGTGATGACGCCCTCACTCTGGCCGGGTGAGTTGCAATCAGCACCGAAGACAGGAAGGCGGCTGAAGAACCGGGATATCAAAGCGGTCGCCGCTGCGAGCCCGGAAATCTTGAGGAATGTCCTCCGGGTCACCCCGAGTATTAGATTACCTTTTGCAGTTTCCCCTTTGTTTCGTTCCTTGTCCATCGGGCCTGCTTCTGGCGCGCGTTATTCTTCACACTAAAGAAAAATCGGCAAAAATGACGTAAATAGTCGTTTCACAGAGTATGCCGGCGCTGTCATTCCTGAACCTAGCCCATAATACAACGCTTATTATGGAAAAACAAGGTATTTTAAGAAGAGGTTTTGTTCGGTTTTGTAGTGCCCCTCCCCTCCGTTGACTTTCTTCCCACCCTGACCCACCCTCGGGGCTGCTCTTTTCTTCCCCACCTAGAATGAAGGCTATAGTGAAAGATTTATCCGAGGTCGAACAGCCTGCGGGCATTGGCGGAGGTGACACTGGCGACATCAGTTTCAGGAATACCTTTTATCGCGGCGGTGCCTCTCAGGCTGACGCGGACGTCTGACGGCCTCGCTTCGAACTCAAATTCCCGCCCCCTGCCGTAGACCACCGGGCTGTCCGTCTCCAGAAGCAGCTGCTCCAGCGGGGTCTCTTTTACGGTTCTGCGGTGCTCTTCATGATAGGTTACCGCCGGGGTTATGGAGAGGAAGTAGCCGCGATTGATAATCTCACGTAGCACGCTGGAGGTGCCCGTATACCAGTGAAAAATAACTTTTTGCAGCTCCACCTCGTTCACCAGTTTCAGGGCATCGTGCCAGGCATAGCGGGAGTGCAGGGATACCGGTTTGTCATACCTGCCGGCGAGCTTGAGCAGCCTTCTTAAAACCGAGTGCTGCAGTTCCTTGTCTGCCTCGGCGCGTACCCTTTTGTGGTAGTCCAGCCCGATTTCCCCGATGGCGACAGCATCACCGATATGCGCTTCAATAAACTCCAGGGTAGGCTCGATTTCTCCTTGAATAATGCGTGACGGGTGCAGGCCGAGGGCGGGATAGACCAGGCCGGGGTGGGCCTGTGCGATTTTCAGGACTTCCCGGTTCGATTTATCATCGGAGCCGACGGCGATGATAGCGGCGACTCCGGCATTTCTGGCGACGGTAATCACCGGTGCCAGGTTTTCGATTTCTTCCAGGTGGGCATGGGTATCTATCAACTGGTACATTTGCATTCACCCTGTCGATATTGCTTCTAAGGCTGGTCTCAGGAAGTGACCACCGGCGACGGGTTTTCCTGGAAGGGGTGCGTTCTCAAGACCAGCGAAAACAGGAAGGGATAGTTTTCCTTGAGATGCTCCACGTAGTCCAGCCACTCGCTGGCGAGGTGGTCATACATGCGCTGAATATCCACGGCAATGTGCTGCAGGTCTGTCGGGGGCAGGTCTTTGAAGGAAGGCCGGGCCTCCAGCTCTTCATCGAGGTGGGTCAGCGCCCAGAGCAAATCGGTAAAGCGGTCGTGCTCCAGAAGGTTGGGGTTCTCCAGGAGCGCGATGAGAAACTGTCTTTTCCCCTGCAAGAACTTTTTCAGCCTTTCCAGGTCAACCTTGCGGACGTCAAGCTCAATCTTAAGATGATAGGCAAAGGCGGACGCTTTCCTGAAATCGGCTGTTGTCCAGTCCCTGGTCACCCGGAGGTTGCGGCTGATTTCGGCGCGGTTGTCGAAGTTTTCGAGGAGGTTGGCCAGGAGGTGGTTGCCCGCCTCGCTGAAGAAGGCGCCGATAACCATGTTCAGCTTCTGCAGCATCGCCTGTTTTTCCCGCCGCGCGAGGATGCGCTCGATGACGATGACTACAATCAGTACCTCAATCGGCAGGAAAGCGAGGTCGCCCAGCATGTAGATAAAGATGTGGTGCGCGTCTCGAAAAATGAGATAGTGGGTGAAATATAAGATTCCCGAAGCGGCCAGAAAAAGGACGGCGGTGATAATGAAAACTCTATAGCGTTTCAGCATTCCATATTCATGATAACACAGGCTAATTCGAAAACGTATATTTGCTTCTGGGCCTTTATTTGGTTTGAGCTGGTTCACAGTAATGTCCCCGCCCGTCCCGATGATTTTCTTCCCACCCTATCCCACCCTCGCGGCTGTTCTCTTCATCCCCACCACCAACCAAGTGCAATAAAACCCGGGAAAGTCTCCTTGCGCTGGAAGGCGAAATTGTTGTTGAATAAGATGAAGATGAGTAAGGTTATCATGTTCAGCGGGAAGGGCGGTGTGGGTAAGACCACCTGCTCCGCCGCCACCGCCCTCCATTATGCTTCCTCCGGAGAAAAGACGCTGAATATCTCCACGGATGCCACGCCTTCCCTCGCTCATATCTTTGCCGCTGACGGCCTTCAGAAACCCTGCCGGGTCAGCGACAACCTCTACCTGAACGAGCTGGGGGAGGCTGAGATTAAAGAGATGTGGCACGGGAAGTTCGGGCGGGAGGTCTACGAAGTCTTTTCTTCCCTGGTGGACATCAATTACGAGACCTTCGGGGAGTTCATGACCTCAGTCCTGCCGGGACTTGGCGACGAGTTCATGGTGGACTATATCCGGGAGATGAGCCTGAAAAACCGGTACGGCGTTATCGTCTGGGATACCGCCCCTCTGGGGCAGACCCTGGCTTTGCTGCAGACACCGGCCCTCCTGGAAAAACACCTGCGCATGGCGCCCCGGGTCTATTCCCGACTGAAACTGGGGAGAAGCAGTCGCGAGCCCATTCTGGACATCCTGAAACGCTGGGAGAAGTTGTCCACGGAAAACATGGAGTTTCTGAAAGAAGATGTTCAGCTTGCCATCGTCATTATCCCGGAAGCCCTGGCAGTGGCGCAGCTGGAGGGCATTCTCCGGGAACTGGTAAGATATGGTCTTAAAGTAGGGCAGGTAATTATCAATAATGTAATAAAGGACCCGGACTCGGCTTTCCTGGAATCACGGGCGGCCCAGCAAAAAAATTATCTGGAGCAGATATATCGCCAGTGTGCCGATATGTCAATTACCGAGCTACCCATGTTTCCCTATGAACTGAGCGGTCTGGCGAGATTACGGGAAGTCGCGAAAATATTATCCCCTATCCCTTGACCACGCCGATGGGCCTGGTGCGGGCAACGATGCGGGAGATGCCCGCGCCCTGCGTTACCTCCACCACCTTACCCACGTCCTTATAAGCGTCCGAAGCCTCTTCCGCCAGCCCGGCGAGGTTGCCCGCCCGTACTGTGATGCCGTGTTTTGCGAGCGAATCGAGGACATCCCTGCCGCGCAGCTTCTTCTTGGCGGCGGTACGGCTCATCACCCGGCCCGCGCCGTGGCAGGTGGAGCCGAAGGTCTGCCGCATCGCCTCTTCCGTGCCTACCAGAACATAGGACACGCGCCCCATGTCCCCCGGGATAAGGATAGGCTGCCCGACTTCCGCATATTGCTTCGGTATCTCCGGATGGCCCGGCGGGAAGGCGCGGGTGGCGCCTTTGCGGTGCACGCAAAGTTTTTCCTTCTTTCCATTGACCTGGTGCTCTTCTATTTTGGCGATATTATGGGTGACGTCATAGACCAGTTCCAGACCGGCGTCTTTATCCGATAGTTCGAAGACCTGGCAGAATGACTCCCTTACCCAGTGGGTGATGCACTGGCGGTTGGCCCAGGCGTAGTTGGCGGCGCAGCGCATTGCCACAAGGTATGCCTGTCCTTCCGGCGACTTTACAGGGGTGCAGGCAAGCTGCCGGTCCGGCACTTCGATATGATATTTATTGATGGCCCGCACCATCTCCTTGATGTAATCGTCGGCCACCTGGTGTCCCAGCCCCCGTGAGCCGCAGTGGACGAGCAGCATCACCTGTCCCACCCGGTCCATGCCCAGCACGGCGGCAATCTCCGGCTCATAGATTTCATCCACCAGGGCTACCTCCAGGAAGTGGTTGCCGGAGCCCAGTGTACCAAGCTGCGGGACCCCCCTGTCTTTGGCCCGGCTGCTGACACGGGCGGGGTCGGCGCCGGGCATTTCCCCCTTCTCCTCGGTGGTCTCCAGGTCTTCCGGACGGCCGAAGCCGTGCTCCACGGCCCACCTTGAGCCCTTCGTCAGGACTTCATCAATCTCCCCGGAGCGCAGCCTGATTTTTCCTTTCGAGCCCAGTCCGGAGGGAACATTATTATAGAGGGCGTTCATCAGGTCGTCGATTTTGGGACAGACTTCATCCCCGGTGAGGTTGGTGCGAAGCAGGCGGACGCCGCAGTTGATGTCAAAGCCCACCCCGCCGGGCGAGACCACGCCGTCGTCCAGCCTCATCGCGGCCACCCCGCCGATGGCGAAGCCGTAGCCCCAGTGGATGTCCGGCATGGCCATCGAAGCTCCGACGATGCCGGGAAGAAAAGCCACATTGGCTACCTGTTCCGGGGCTTCCTCGGAGAGGATTTCGGGGAGGAGGTCCTCGCTGGCGTAGATGAGCCCCGGCACGCGCATGCCCTTTTTATAGCTTGCCGGTATCTGCCAGCGGTAGCCGTCTAATTTCTCTAAAGGACCCTGCCACTTTGCCATGTCCACACCTCCTAAATATCGAAGATGACCCGGACCTTATGCTCAGTTTCGTCTACCTCCAACCGGTGATAGGTGGCCGACTTTACCCCCGTTTTCAGGTGGTGGCGGGAGGGGTCATGTTTCTCCCCGTAGCAGTCGGCTTTCAGATATTTCTCCCCGAATTCAATTATATCGAACCTCCGGAAGAGGAGCGTCTCCACGTCCAGATAATAAAGGAGGTTGTTCAGCCACTCGAAGAGGAGGCCTTCCCGGTCATCCGCCTTAGCTTCCACGGTTCGGGACTCCTTTTCTTTTACGCTGCCCAGGTCGGTGATGATGGAGAACATGCCGTAGGCGGCATTGGCAAAAGCCTCCGCCAGGCTCTCGCCGTAAGCGACGAGCCCGATATCCGCGGTGTGCTCGATAAGCCGGAACCGTTTCCTGGACATTCTTTTTTCCGCGGAAATGCTAGCATGAAAGCGAGTTGCCGGTCAAAGACTTTTGTCGCATTCCGGGGGCACAAATATTTACCGGCGCTTTGTCCCGGAGGGCTTGCCGCCGGGAGTGCGTAAACGTTCCCGGCAGCCGCTGCACAATAAAGACGATAAAGATAATTATTGGCCAAGCCTCACAAAATATTGTAGAATTAACCACATCCGTTTCTCAATTCAGTTAAAAACCAGATTGTGGTTTCTCTTTGGTTAGTTTAATATGTAGGTCAGGTGGTGATAAGATGCAGCAAAAATACAAGCGGTTAATGGAGCCCTTCCAGCTGCGCCAGGTGAAAATGAAGAACCGGATTGTAAATCCGGCACACGGACGGCGCATGAATACCGTCGATGGTTATGTCACCGATGAGATGATTGCCAGCTATGAAGCTCTTGCGGCGGGGGGCGTCGGCCTGATAGTCGTCGCTATGGCAATCGTCGATTTTCCGGTCGGCTGCATCGCCAGGCGCGGCGTGATTGTAAATGACAGCTATATCCCCGGCCTTACCCGGCTGTCCGAAGCGATACATAAACTGGACTGTCCCGTAATCCTCCAGCTGGGGCATACCGGCCCCGGACAGAAGAAAAAAGACTTTAACGTTCAGCCGGTATCCTCCTCAGCGCTAAGCAAGGAGGAGCTTCCCGTCTCTTCTTATGACCTGGCACGGGAGCTGACCGTTCCGGAGATTCAAGAGCTGGTGCAGAAATTCGCCAGGGGAGCGGAAAGGGCCAAAAAAGCGGGGTTCGATGGCGTGGAAGTCCACGGAGCGCATAACTACCTTATCAATAGTTTTCTTTCGCCTATCTGGAACCGGCGCGATGACCAATACGGGTCCCGGGACCGCGAAAGCAGGGCGCGCTTCGGGCTGGATGTCATGCGGGAAGTCAGGAAAAGCGTGGGGCCGGACTTCGTCGTGGGCGTGAGGATTAACGGCAAGGAATGGGGACATCCCCGGGGTATTACCTCCGAGGACAGCCAGGCATTCGCCGGGATGTTCCAGGAAGCCGGCGCCGATTATGTTTCCGTGAGCGGCTACGGCTACGGCCCGTATCTCTGGATGCACTATCCCGACCAGGTGGTTTACCCCGAGCCTGCCGAAGAGATGAAAGACCTGGTACGGCTGATTAAAACAACCGGCGCCTTGGTGCCCACTGCCGAAGCCATCAAGAAAGTAGTTTCGGTGCCGGTAATGGTATCGGGAAGGCTCGGGCCGGAACTCGGGGAGTGGATACTGGAGCAGGGAAAGGCCGACCTTATCGGCATGGTGAGGCGACTGCTGGCTGACCCCGAGCTGCCGAACAAGATAGCCTCGGGAAGGGAAGAAGACATCGCGCCCTGCAACGCGTGCTTCGAGTGCGTCGCCACAATCGCGGAGGCGGAACCGATACACTGCCGGGTAAACGCCTCCCTGGGGCGTGAGACGGAATACGTCATCAAGCCTGCCGAGAAGAAAAAGAAGGTTATGGTGGTGGGCGGCGGGCCGGCGGGCATGGAAGCCGCGCGCGTGGCCGCCATGAGGGGACACGAGGTAAGCCTCTACGAGAAAGAATCGAAGCTGGGCGGGCTCCTCCCGGTGGCGATAGTGGTCAAGGGGCTTGAGATTGAAGACATCCCCGGGTTCAACCGATACCTGAGCTCTCAGATAAACAAGCTGGGAGTCCGGGTACATGCCGGGCAGGAAGCGGACGCCGGCCTGATTGAAAGCGCCAAGCCGGACGTTCTTATCATTGCCACCGGCGGCGTCCTGAACGTACCCGAGGTGCCGGGCATTGAAAAGAGCATCGTGGTCAACGGGGCCGACCTTCACCGGAGATTAAAGCGGTACCTGCGGTTCATCAGTCCCGGAACATTGAGGTCTCTGACCAGGTTCTACCTGCCCGTGGGGAAGAAGGTGGTGATAATGGGCGGCTTAATCCAGGGCTGCCAGCTTGCCGAGTTCCTGGTGAAACGGGGGCGGCAGGTGACCATCGCGGAGACCTCTGATGAGCTGGGGACGGGAATACCTGACCGGAACCGGGTCAGGCTTATCAGTTGGCTGGAGAAGAAGGGCGTCACGATGCTCACGGGAGTTAAGTACGAGGAGGTGACCGACCGGGGGCTGGTCATTACCAACCGGGAAGGCAAGAAACAGACTATCGCCGCCGATAACATTTTGACGGCGCTGCCCCTCAAGCCGGACCGGACGCTTTACCAGACCGTGGACGGGAAAGTCCCCGAGGTCTACCTCGCCGGCGATTCCGCGGAAGGCAGCAAGATAATCGACGCGATTAACGACGGTTTCCGCATCGCCTGCTCGGTTTAATAACAGAGAACGAATAACACCGGCCTTCGTGACCTCTATTGATTACATTGACAGAGGCAACGGCCGGTGTTAAAATTTGGTGCGATAGAGAACGGAATAACGCATAATATCGACGTTGTACCCTTGATTTAAGCGCAGATAAGGAGGTGCTGGAAATGGTGACCAGAGCGAGGAGCGCTGAAGCTGAGGCTATCCGGAAGAAGCAGGAAGCCTGGGAGAGCAAGAACCAGGAGGCTTTTAAGAGGGAGAGGAAGAAAGAGTTCATAAATGATGACGGGGTAACCATCAAGCGCGTCTATACCCCGGCTGACCTTGAAGAGGCCGGTTTTGACTACCTCAAGGACCTGGGGTTCCCCGGAGAATACCCCTATACCCGTGGAATATATCCCTCCATGTACCGCGCCGACCTCCCCGAGACCGCACAGCTGGTCGGATTTGCGACCGTGGAGGAAACGAACAAACTGGTAAAATACCTCATCAAACACGGGCTGCAAAAGATACATGTCTGTCCGGACTATCCCACCATCATGGGCTACGATTCTGATGACCCGCGCGCGAAACATGACGTGGGCAAGTGCGGCTATGCCGCAGATTCACTCCAGGACTATGAAATCCTTACTGACGGCCTCACCATGACGGAAACATCATGGAATTTTGTCAACTGCCCCACCGGCATCGTCATCCTCGCGATGCACCTCGCCGTAGCGGAGAAACGGGGCATCCCCGAAGAGAAGCTGCTGGTCAATCCGCAGGTGGACGGGCTGAAGGCGATTATCGCCATGGACAACCCGGTCTTTCCCCCCGAAGCGGCGGTCAGGCTTAGCGCGGACATGATTTACTACCTCACCAAAAATGTCCCCGAATCTCTCTTCTGGGCCCCCTGCGTCTACCAGTACGCCGAGGGGGGAGGCAACCGCATACAGCAGATTGCCTATCCCCTGGCAGTGATAAAAGCCTATACCAGGGGCGTCCTGCTAAGAGGCGCCGGCATTGACCAGTTCGCTCACCGGTTCCGCCCGCTCGCTTATGTCAATCATACCGATTTCCTGGCGGAAATCTGCAAGATGCGGGCAACCCGGCGCCTGTTCGCCAGGATTATGAAAGAGGATTTCGGGGCCAGGCCGGAGTCCTGCATCCTCAGGGCCCATAACGCTCACGGTGGCCTGACCATGGTCAGGGACCCCCTGGAACTGAATGTCGTCAGGCAAGGCATCTCCAGGCTGGCCGCGGCCCTCTCCGGGGTACAGACCATCGGCGGGGCTACCTATGACGAGCCCCAGGGAATACCCAGCGCCGCCGCTTCCGAGATTGGCATTCTCACCACCCATCTCATCAACTACGAGTGCGGCATCGATAATACCGTTGACCCGCTGGCCGGTTCCTACTATATCGAGAGCCTCACCGCCGAGATGGAGAAACTGGCCGCCGCCGAGATAAAGAAGGTAGAAGACATGGGCGGCATCGTGGCGGCGATAAACCGGGGTTATATTCACAGCCAGCTCACCGAAAGCTCATGGAAGTACCACAAAGCGATTGAGACCGGCGACAAGATAATCGTCGGCCTGAACAAGTTTGCCAGCAATAAATCGGACGAGGAACTCTGGAGCAGGCAGGGCTATTATAAACCCAACCCCAAAGCCCTGAAACAGCAGACCGCCAAACTGGCGAAGTTGAGAACGGAAAGGGACAACAACAAGGTACAGGAGACCCTCGCCGAGGTGAAGAGGGTGGCCGCCCTGCCGGAAGGACCGGACTCCAACCTCATTCTTCCTATCAAGGAAGCAGCCAAAGCATATGCCACCTTCGGAGAAATATGCGACGCGTTGCGGGAAGTCCTCGGCGAGTTCCAGAGGCCGCGCTATTTCTAAAAATACTCAGGGGGAATTTCGTGTCTAAGAAAATCAGGATTCTGCTGGGCAAGGTCGGCGGAGATACGCACGACCGTGGCGTTAAATTTCTGGCCAGGGCATTAAGCGAGGCCGGGATGGAAGTCATCTACACCGGCATCGGCCAGAACTCGGAGCAAATAGTGAATGCGGCGGTCCAGGAGGATGTTGATGTCCTGGGCATCAGCTGTCTGGGGGGCGGTCACATGACCATCTTCCCGGAGATACTGAAGGGGCTGAAAAAACATCGTAGGAATGACATGATGGTCCTGGGAGGCGGCGTCATCCCCTATGACGAAGGAGAAGAACTGAAGGAGATGGGTGTAAAAGAGTTTTTCCGCGCCGGTACTCCCACCGACGACATTATTAATTACATCCGGAAGAACGTCGAGTAATACTTCTTTTTGAAACCGGGAAACAGGGGCCCGCTGACCGCAAGGCGGGCCTCTAAATTAACCGTCCCACGGTAAAGCCGTCATAAATCGCCCGCCGTATCGCCCCCGGCTCTATGCAGTCGCCGATAAGATACAGAGACCGTCCCTTTTTCTGCAGGCTATCGAAGAGCTCCGTGTTCTGCCTGGCCCCCGCCGCTATCACGATGCTGTCCGCCTGGAGCAATCGTTTTTCGCCACCGGCAGTTATCATCAACCCGTTCTCCACGAATTCCTCGTCCTGGACGGAGGGAATCATCTCCACCCCCCGGTCAGCCAGGCGTTCCAGGAGCAGAACGCGGTGTTGAGGCCCCACATCCGCCGCGATTTCCCCAAGTATCTCCACGATGGTAAGTTTTTTCCCTTTCTCCGCAAGAAACTCCGCGGTCTCGCAGCCTACCAGCCCCCCGCCGATGATTACTACCCTCTCCCCGACGTCTACCTTTTCCCTTAGCACGTCACGGGCCAGCAGCATGCCTTTGTCACCGCCGCGGATTTTCGGCACTATGGGTCTGGAACCCGCGGCCAGGATGATGATATCCGGGGATTCCTCAGCCACCTGTTGAAGCCCGGCTTTCGTGCCGAGCACCAGCCTGACGCCCAGTTTGTTCAACTGGCGCACGAGATACCCGATAAAGGGCTGAATGGCGCTCTTATGCGGCGGCAGGGAAGCCAGGTTAAGCTGTCCGCCGGGTTCTTTCTCCTGCTCGTAAACGACTACCCGGTGGCCGCGGAGGGCCGCGACCCTCGCCGCCTCAAGCCCTGCCGGACCCCCGCCGATAACCATCACTTTCCTGGTTTTTTCCGCGGGTTGCAGGACGGATTCGGTTTCCTTTCCGGTGGCGGCGTTCACCGCGCAATGCATGAACCTTCCGGGAGAACGGAAGCCCCGGATACTGTCGCCGCAGCTGTTGCAGCAGATACACGGAGTGATATCTTCCAGCGCGCCTGATGCCGCCTTTTGGGGAAAATCGGGGTCGGTGAGGAAGCCCCGTCCCACCGCGATGAAATCCGCGTTTCCCTGCCGGAGCATTTCCTCGCCCAGTTCCGGATTAATCCGCCCCACCCCGATTACCGGTACGGTGACTGCCTTCTTCACGCCGGCGATTACCGAAGCGAGGTATCCTTCCCCCGCCACGGTCACCGGAACACGTCCCTCGCCGGGGCCCCAGGTCGTGACATGAACGGCATTACTGCCTGCTTCCTCAGCCATACGCGCGATGCGGCATGATTCTTCCAGGATAATACCCCCCACCAGTCCCGGTTCCTGTCCGTTGATGCGGCACCAGACCGGATAGTCCGGCCCCACTACCCCGCGGATGGCCCTGACGATTTCAATGAGAAACCTGGCCCGGTTCTCCACGCTGCCGCCGTAATCGTCACTCCTTTTATTGGAGAACCCGGAGAGAAACTGGTCAATTAGATAGTCGGATGCGCCGTGTATCTCCACGCCATCGAACCCGGCCTTTCTGGCCCGCCCCGCAGCCTGCGCAAAGCGGTCTACGAGTTCCCCGATTTCCGCAACGGTAAGCTCACGGGGCAATTGTCCTCCGAAAGCAGCGATGGCCGAAGGGGCCACGGGCTGCTGCTTCGGGTGGCCTTCCCGCCCGGAATGGTGCAACTGAATCGCCGCTTTCGCGCCGTGCTCCTGGATAGAACGGGCCAGCTCGGCAAGGCCCGGAATCATATTATCGTCGTCAATCAGGAGTTGAGACGCGAGACGCGAGGTTTTGCCGAGGTTGCGTTCCACGCAGGTACATTCCACGATAATGAGCCCGGCTCCTCCCCTGGCTCTGGCCCCGTAATAAGCCTTGATTCGCGGAGAGACTGACCCATCTTCGCCGGCGTAACTGGTCCCCATGGGGGCCATCACGAGACGGTTCCTGACTTCCATGGTTCCGATACGCCCCGGCTCGAAAAGCTTTGGTAAAAAGACCTGCTTGCTTTGGCTCATATCACTCCCCCGGAAAATTCAAAGTAGCTTATTATTAACTCCATCGTGATAGAACAGCCCCAAGACCGGCAGCCCAGGCGTTACAATCTGCGTATCAGGACGGTGCTGGCGGTAATCATCAGCAGAATCAGAATCAGCTTCGTAAGCAGCTGCCGGCGGGCCAGGACCCGCTTCTTCAGCAGCCTGGTCCCGAGGTAGCATCCCAGCACTATGCCGAACAGGGTGGTCAGGCCCGCCAGGGCTAACTGGCCATCCAGCAGACCGGTATAAATCAGGAGTGGGATGCGGAAGGTCTTCGTCATCAGGAAATAGGCGATGGCATTGGCGCGGAGTTCTTTCTCTTCCCACTGCTGGTTTACCCCGAGGAGCATTACCGGAGGGCCGCCCATGGCCAGCATCCCCTCCAGCACCCCGCTTGAGAGACCGATGATGAAGAGCGCCAGGGACTCCCTGCTGATTTTCCATCTGATATTGTTGAGAAACAGGACGCAGGTGAGGATGATGATAACGCTCATGATTATCTCGATGACGGACGAGGAGAAACCGGCCAGGCCAAAAACTCCCAGAGGAACGGTCAAGGCCGCTCCCGCGAACATCAGGCCCACCCTCTTGTAGTTGATTTCCTTACGGCATTCGATGGTGAGGGGAATATCGATGGCGAGCCAGACCAGGGTGAGCAGCGGGACCGCGATTTTCGGCGACATGAAGAGGGTCATAATGGGTATCGCCACCAGGCCGCCGCCGAAACCCGTCACCGCAGGCACTACGGCGGCAACAAAGAATATCAGGTTCAGTAACAGGGTGGTGTTCAGTGAAAACATTCGTCACCAGAAATGTCTAGCAAAGAGACCATCTAACTTTCTTATCCCCGGCAGACGACTGCCCTAACAAAAGGCAGAAATGAAATCAAAGATTCCAGAGACATACCGGGACCCGATTCTTGATAAACAGCATATCGCTTCCGGGTCCCGGTGTCAAGCTCCGGTCACCTCCGTCTGCTACGCGTCAGGAGCCTTGACGCCAGCCGGCACCATCATCCCCCGCTGACGGGGCATTTCGTCCTCGGGAGGATGGAAACAGCAAATGTAATATCCGGCCAGCCGCTATTAAGAAGTCCGGCGGTTCCGGTGTACGGCTTAATTATATTGCAGAGAATTACAGGTCCCAGCTTTGTATCGCTTCATACTGAACGCGAAACTTGCGCATCTCTTCCCAGTTCGGCCAGGTCTCCCGCGCATCCTTAATCAGGTCCACTTCATACAGAGGGCTGGCGAACATCTCTTCAAAGTCGTCCCTGCTGTCGAACTCGTAGAGGGCGATATAATTGGTCGGCATCCCCTGGGTCTTGATAGTGGCGGGGGTCTGTATCATCTTGTAACGGGTGACTTTCTTGAACTTGGCGGATTTCATCGCCATGGGAATATGCACCTCGTTATACCATTTGTTAAACTTGGCCTCTAGCTCCGGTGGACACTCCACACCAATCACATGGATCATCTTTTTCTTCGCCATTGCAGCAGTTACGCCTCCTTAAATTTATTGATTTGGGACTAATGCATTCGCATACTATCAAATCACGTTGTGACTGTCAATTAACCTTCCGGGATTCTGTCCGGTTTCAGTTGTCTCAGAAATCTTAAGGAATGCTCTTCACGTCAAGCAAATCAGGGTCATGCATCGGTATGAGGATATCTCCCATCTCCTTGACGCGCAATGCCGACTCATAGGCATCTATCGCGCTCAGGTGGATGCCGGGAGGTATTACCGGCATCGCCTTACGGATTTCCTCCGGCGGCTCGAAATTCTCCCTGAGGCCGCAGAAGCCCGCAATCACCGCCTTCCCCTTTTCGGTGTTGACCGCCACGGCCAGCGTTCCCGCGGTATGTCCGGCGGCGGAAAACAGTTCGATGCCCGGGGCTACTTCATACGGGCTTTTCACCGCCGTAAAGTTGATGCCGCTCAGAAGCTCCTTTTTATAGGGGCCGCTCATGAACGGGTGGGGAGAACGCGCGATTTTCAATTCATCTTCAGAAACCAGCACCGTGGCGTTCTTGCATTTGGGAGTATTGGCGCAGTGGTCCCAGTGCAGGTGGGTCTGAATGACCACGTCTATATCCTCCGCTTTCAGACCGATGCTCGCCAGCGCCTCTTCGAAGGACATGATATTTTCAGCGCGGTTCCCGGTATACTTCAGTGCATCTTCGGCACTGGCGCCGGAATCTACCAGAATATTCCGGTCAGCCCCTTCGATGAACCAGCAGAAGATGGGGACCCATATCCTCGTCCCGTAGTTCTGCAGGTAAGTAAAACGTCCCTTGTCCAGTTCCATTTTCATCAGTGGAAGCGGCCTGATTCGATAAGTTTTCATCAATATTTCCCTCCAAAAAAATAGTCCGGTTTTCCAACAGATAAATTCCCGATTATTATATACCATACCCCCCGCATCTAAGTCCACTGCCAGCCATACCTTTTATGTCCGCGGATGCAGGGCACACCTGATTTGAGTATCTGCGGCAGACCGCGACCGGTTGCTTTTTTTACCGCTACCGCGTAAACTTCTCAGGGAAATAAAACAAGGCTTGTATCTGGTTATCCGGGCATTTATTACACAATCACGGGATTACCCGGCCAAAAATACTATATTTATGTCAATTATACCCGGCACTGAAGTTCCGGTACACTCAGGCCGGAGGAGAGGACCAGGATGACTCCGGCTAAAGATAAGCTCGGACCGCTCGGCCAGGGGTGGGACTTTGTCAGCAGGCAGAAGCGCGACTGGAAGGTGACGGTAATGCGCACTTCCTCTCACCGGTTTCTGTACCAGATGGTCTTCCCCTACCTGTTCGTCTATGCCGTGGCGCTGGGGGCTTCCGCAACGGAGCTTGGCATTATCAACAGCATCGGCATGGGGATTGCGGGTCTGGTGAGCCCCTTTAGCGGGATGTTCATCGACCGGGCAGGAACCAAGATGATATATCTTGCCGGCATCGTGCTGATTGCCATCGCCTATTTCACATATGGAATCGCCCAGAGCTGGCCCATTATCATCATTGCACTGACGGCCTACTGGCTGGGAGAGACGACAAGCATTCACAGTTGCGCCACCATATGCGCCAATTCCCTCGCCAGTAAAGAGCGCGCTACCGGTATGGCCTTTTGTGAGACCCTTACCGCAGGGCTGCTGGGAATGGCCGGGCCCATGCTGGGGGCGTTACTGGTCACTTCCTTCGGCGGAGTTAACGTCGAGGGTATCCGGCCCCTTTTCTTCATCGCCCTGGTGGGGACGGCGGCGACCTTCCTGCTGGTCCTTACCCAGCTTAGCAACCGGAGGTGGGGCGCGCCGAGCCAGGGAAGACCTCATCTCCTGAAAGACCTCGGGCAGGTCCTCAGGGAAGGGCGCAATCTCAAGCGCTGGCTTATCATCAATTCCCTTTCCTACCTGCCGCACGGCATGATTCTCCCCTTTACCCAGGTATTCGCCCATGAAATCAAGGGCGCCGACGAGTTCGTACTGGGCGCGATGGTCACGGGTATGGCATTGACTTCCTTCGTCCTGGGTATACCCCTGGGCAGGCTGGCCGATAAAATCGGGCGAAAAAAAGTCCTCTACCTTACCGCGGCCCTCTTCTGGTCCTCCAGCCTGATGCTTATCTGGGCGCCCAACTCCGCCTTCCTCATCGCGGCGGGCGCGTTCCAGGGGTTCCTGTTTATTTACCTGCCCATCGGTGCGGCGGTGACCTTCGAGCTGGTGCCTTCGGAACAGATGGGCCGGTGGCTGGGAATCGTGCGCTTTTTCCGTATGCTCGGCGCCGCCGGTCTGGCCTACATGGCCGGCGCTATCTGGGACCATCTCGGCCCGCAATACCTCTTCCTGATTGCGGTGGGACTGGACGCATTCATCAGGATTCCGCTGCTGATAGGGATGCCTGAAACTATCCGCGTTCACAATAAACCGGAGACAACGGCATAAAGCAGCCGCGAGGGCGGGTTATAGCGGAACGAAAATCAATAGCGGTTCTTTACCGTTATGTGCTAAAATAATTCCCGGTCATACCTGACAGGAGCATGAATGTCCATTCTCATTACTGGTGGAACGGGTTTCATCGGCGCCAGGGTTGCCGTAAAACTGGCCTCAGCCGGTCAGCAGGTTGTCTGCTTTGACGTGAGTCCCGACCGGGAGCGCATCGCCGAGATGGCTGACAAGGTCAAGGTGCTGCAGGGAGACGTCACCCTGGTTGAAGATATCATTGAAGCTATCCGAGAGTACCGGGTGGAAAAAATCATCCATACCAGCCGCCATACCGCGGCATCGCTGCAGCCCACGAAAAACATATTTTTGCACCAGGCCTTCCGGGTAAACGCACTGGGTACAAACTGTGTCTTTGAAGCCGCCAGGCTGACCGGCATCAGGAAGGTGGTCTTCGCCAGCTCGGTCGCCTACCACGGGGCCCAGACCTTTTTCGGTGAGAGACCCATCAAGGAGGATGACCCCGGACTGGCCGACTGGCCGTACGGCACCACCAAAATCATCAACGAGGTCATGGCCAGGACTTACAACAAGGCTTACGGGATGAATATCATCGCCGCAAGGTTCCCCATCGCTTTCGGTCCGGGCAAGCTCAGCGGGCGGGCCTGGGTGAACGATATGGCCGCCCTTCCCGCCGCAGGCAAACCGGTACGGGTCCCGTGCCGCTCCGGTGAGAAGGTCTGCCTCATTTACGTGGACGATATCGCCGAGATATTCCGGCAGCTCTCCCTGCGCGAGGACCTGGAACACCAGGTCTATATCAGCGGGGGGCATACGCGTACCGTGGCGGAACTGAGGGACACCGTCAGGAAACTGATTCCCGATGCCGATATCTCGTTCGATGAGCACGGGGCGCCTTTGGGACTACCCTACCTCTTTGACGACAGCCGCATACGCGGCGAGCTGGACATCAGGCTGAGCAGCCTCGAAGAAGGGTTTTCGCAGATAATTAACCTTACCCGCGGCAAGGCGGATAAATCACATCAAGGGGAAAAAGGAGGATAACCATGGACGAAAAAGGAAAAGCGATTCTGGAAAGGGTGAAACGGGACAGAGATTTCATCACGAAATCGCGGGAAGTTATGGCCGAGTGGGACCCTGATCTTCTGGAAAACTACCATGAGATGTTCATGCACGTCAAGGATAACCGGAAAGGCCTGTCGCCCAAGATGATGGAAGTCCTCTTCGTAAGCGTCGATGCCGCCACGATGTATGAAAAAGGCATCGCCCCGCACATCAGGAGCGCCATCAAAGCCGGAGCTACCCCTTATGAAATATTTGACGGTCTCCTGGCAGCCTACCTGGCTTCAGGCATTCACGCCCTCACCATGAGCCTGCCCATCTTCGCCGAGACTCTGAAAGAGCTCGGAATCACCAAAGAATAAGAGCGGTATCCTCAGCCAATCAGGGAGGGGAGGTCCGGGAACCGTTCCGTGAAGGTTTCCAGGTCTCCCTTCCTGATAAACGGGCCTCCGAGCACCTCTATCGCCGTGCCGGTGAGATAGTCGGAGGCATCGGAGGCAAGGTAGATTGCCGCCAGCGCAATATCTTCCGGGGTACCGATCCGGCCCAGCGGGACACCCGTCTGCGCCACGCGCAGCGCGGAAGGCCCCCGGAGAGCGATACCCAGTTCCGTTTCCACCGAACCGGGAATGATGCAGTTGGCCCTGATTCGGTAGCGCGCCAGTTCCGTGGCCAGGCATTTGGTGAAGTTAAGCACCGCCGCCTTGGATGAAGCATAAGGAGCCACGCCGGGGACTCCCCTGATAGCTGCGCTGGAAGAAATATTGATGATATTGCCGCCACCCTGCTTCAGCATTACCCGGCTCGCCTCACGGCTGCACACGAATGTGCTGGTCAGGTTCAGCCTGACCCATTCTTCCCATTCCTCGTCGCTGGTCTCTATCACCGGTTTCACGGGGCCGGCCCCGCCGACGTTGTTCACCATGATATCGATACGGCCAAACTCCTTCACCGCGGTCCGCAGCAAGTCCGTGACCTGCTCGCTTTTGGTAACATCCATGACCACGGGTAAAGATTTCCTGCCCATGGTCTCTATTTCCCCGGCTGTAGCCCCGGCCCATTCCGCAACCTTTTCAGCCACTATCACATCGGCGCCCGCGCCGGCAAAAGCAAGGGCTATCCCCTTACCGATTCCGGCGCCGCTGCCGGTCACGATGGCTGTCTTATTATCGAGCCTGAACCTGGCAAGTACGTCCATTCCGTCCTCCTGTCAAATTATTTTTCACGCCGGAATACAGCGTGCTTATCCTGACACTGCCAGAACCCCGGATACCTCTGTCTTTCTCTTCCTGACAAGGATGAATATTCCGGCGATTATCAGCATGGCGCCGGCAGCGGTGCCGAAGGCCGCAAAATAGCTTCCGGTTGCGTCAAAGATTATTCCGCCCAGGGCGGAACCGAAGGCATTGCCGATGGTCCAGCCGACGTTGAGCAGTCCCATTATCACGCCGATGTTCCGCTCCCTGAAGGTATCACTTGCCAGCACCAGGTTTATCAGGAAAACACCCCCGGAAGCAAACCCGAAGAACAGGGCAAACAGATAAAACTCCGATAGTTCACGCGCCCCGGATAGCCAGATGAGACCGAAGGCCCCGGACAGCGCGCAGACCACTCCCGGTATTTTCCTCCCGATGGTATCGGAGATGCGGCCCACACCCAGCTGAAAAACAATCTGCAGGCCGCTGGCCAGGCTGAGGACCGTGGATGCGCCCACCGCGGAAATCCCCTTATCCGTGATATACGGGATGAGGTGGGTATTGATGAGGCTGACGCAGACCCCCCAGAGCGTCCATGTTCCCAGTATCAGCCAGAAATTCCTTATCCGGAATATGCGGGAGAGCGGGAGGTTGGGGATGAGCGGCTTTTCATCCCGGTTTCCCGGGACCGGCCCCCCTCTTCTCCCTGCCCCGTCAGGAAGAAGGCCCATTTCCGCCGGGTCCCTCCGCATCAGCAGTGACAGGGACACCACCACCAGCCAGATTACCAGCGCCAGGTATACGTAGGCCGTCCGCCAGCCGAGTGACGATATGAGGTAAGCGGCCAGCGGCGCGATAACAACGATGCCGAGTCCCGTTGCGGACGTAGAAATCCCCAGTGCCAGCCCCCGCTTCCGGTCGAACCATCTTGAGACTACCGAAGACAGCAGCGGGACAGGCGCACCGGTGCCCACCGCCAGAAGCAGGCTGTAGGTAAGAAAAAGCTGCCACAGGCTCTGAGCGCGGCTGACCAGTATCAGGCTCAGACCTGTTATCAACCCCAGGGCAAAAACCACCCGTCTCGGCCCGTACTTGTCGATAGCCCAGCCACCCAGGACGGAAAAAACGGCGCAGAACATCAGGTAGGCGGAATATACGCTTGAGGTCACCGTCCGCGTCAGGTCGAACTCGGCCTGAATCGACTTGAAAAAGACCCCGTATGAAAAGCGTACGCCGAACAGGGCTGACCCGGCGACCAGGGCCACAGCCACGATTATCCAGCCATAGAATATCCGGTTCGACTGATTTGAGACCATCTTATAAAAATAAAGACAGCGCCACAGCCGGCTGCCTTATCCATAATATACGATAATCCCCCGTTCATTAAAAGTGTGGGGGGAAGGCGGGAAGCTTGATTCCCGCCTGGTCATCTCGACGCATTAGATTGAGCGATGCCGCGAGGGCGGGACAGGGTGGGAAGAAAATCACCGGATAGAAGCGCGGTCTCAGGAAAGCTGCCCTTTTTTAACCGTAACGGACCCCTCGTCCCCGTTCACGATGACGTTATCGCCTGTCCTGATGACCTCCACGGGGTCCTCGGCGAAATTATGCACCAGGGGCACGCTGCCCAGCACGGAGGAAGCCAGGGTAACCGAGTCCGCCTTGGTGATAACGATGCCCTTCGGGGCCGACCCCCGGTAAATCAGTTCATACAGCTTCATTCCGGAAGCGGTTGTCCCGGTGAAATCAGGAAAAATGAGTATGGACTCTTTAATATTCTCTCCGTATAAATCATTACCTTCGTCAATAATATTTCCATCGAAGTCCACGCTGGTAATCCAGTTTATCGACTGGCGGCAGACCAGCGCCCTGCCTTCCGTTTTCCCGGGCGCCCCTTTATGCCCTTTCAGGACGATTTCTTCCATATGCTTACCTCCAGGTGCCGCTTACCGCCGCATCGACGCACTTTTCCAGGCTGCCAAAATGCATCGCGCCCTGGAAAGGGTTCGGCACGCCGATGTTTTCTCCCATCGCGTGCGCCATCACCGCGGAATTGGTTGCCATGGAACTGACCCCCAGGCGTTCGATAGTGCGCCTGCTGAAAAGGTCCGGGCAGGTCTCGGTCAAAATCACCGCTCCGGCTTTCTCTATGGTCTCTGTTTGTCCCGTGCGGTCCGCCAGGGCTTTTACCGGCCGGGAGGTGGTTATCCAGAACCTGACACCGCTGTTTACCCTCCGGCCCTCCAGGGCGAGCGCGATTTTTCTGATTTCACTTAAGGAACAGTGCGGACAGCCCAGGACCACCCAGGATACATCTCCGGATTTATCGTTATCAAGGTGAGATATGGACTCATCAATCTCGCGCCGTCCTATCTCTATGGTGTGCCGCGGTCTAAGGTTACCGAGCGCCTGCTCCATGCTGGCTGCCTCCGGCGTTATTCCTACCGCATGGAACATCTTGGACTTGCTCTCCAGGTGTAATGTACCGCTCATCGTCTTCAGATTGTCGGAACCGGTGGACGGCGGCAGGCCGCTGAAGACCGGTACCAGTTCGGGACATGCCCGGCTGGCATAGAGGACCAGCGCCCCGTAATCAATCGGGTCTTCGATTTCCGTCTTCACTTCGACCACATAGTTTCCGAGGCGGTTTTCATCCACGTGCCAGCCGTACAGCGGCGTTTTGCCCAGCATCGCCGATGACCAGGCGGACGGAGCGCCTTCCGGATTGGTTCGAGCCCCCAGCGCGGAGTTGGCATATATCACGGCGCTGATTTCCCCCCAGGCGATGTGCTCCCGGAAGCGGGGCACATTACCGGCCAGGTAAGGCGTGCAGTTGAAAGACAATATCGCCCCGAGGCGTATCACATTTTCCGCGATGCCGGACTGCTCACCGTACTCATCAGCGGGAATCCCCATTTCCCGCCACCGGCAGCAATCCGTAGCGGAAGGGTTGACGGTAGCATTAGTCCTGACGCGGAGACCGGCCGCCACCATATCGGAAAGCAGTTTTCGGCCTCCCTGCCCCAGAGTGCTGACCGCCAATGAAGGGACATGTACGCTGTTCACCGGGACGAGGTATGGAGCATCGAAGCACTCCCCCGTACCAACCAGGACATGCATGAATTTTTGCAGCAGCTCGCCGCTCTCGCCATCCAGTATCCGCTGTTCTTCGGTTGTCAGTTTCATCCTGTCGCCCCCCCGTTTGACCTTACCTCGAAGTGAGGCTTAAGGGTCTTTTCCCAGATTATCATTCCTGCAAGAATCAGCAGACCCAAGACCAGCAGAGCATTTGTCGTGTAAATGATGTATCCTACCAGGGCCATTGCCCCGACCCCGCACAGCACTCTTTCCGGCATATTAAGCCTGGTCAGGCCGTATCCCTGGATGGCCGCCGACCAGAGCCACAGGTCAGCCAGCGAGAGCAGGAAGATTGTAGCCACTTCCCACGCGCTTGAGCCTTTGGCAAGCAACAGTGCGGGGCTGTGAATGAAAAAATAGGGAAGGAGAAACAGTCCAACCGCCAGCTTGACCGATTCCCAGCCCACTTTCATATAATGCACCCCTGATATTTGGGCTGCCACCAGTGCGGCTGCCGCCACCGGGGGCGTAATCGCGGAAATAACGGCAAAATACATCACGAACAGGTGCGCCTGCATGAGACTTATACCCAGGTACTGTATGATCAGCGGACCCATCATCGAAGCTACGAGCGCGTACGCCGCCAGCGTAGGTGCGCCGCACCCGAGCAATATCGCGAAGACCATGCTCCAGATGACAAATAATATCGGTATGCCGAAGGACATCATTTCGAACAGGTGTCCGAACTTGACCGCGAGCCCGGTGGACACTATGCTTTTTACGATAATTCCCATTGCCCCGGCCACGATGGCAATAGCCCCTCCCTGAATGGCGCCGTCAGTCATGGATTCCAGGTACTCACGCCAGCTTTTCCGCGTCTCCTTTTGCAGCAGGCTGAGGGCAAAGGTGGTGACTATGGCCCAGAATGCCACGAACATCACGGAGTGCCGCTGTATCAGCAGCGTCACCACCAGGGCCAGGGGGATAAAAAAGCCGGGAGACAGCCTGAATATCTTTTTCCAGTCCACGGACACATCAGCGAGGCGACGGTCTACAGCCACATGCAGTCTCAAGGCCATCGCCCGGACTCCCATCGCCGTACCCACATAATAAAGCACGGCTGACAGCAGGGCAGCCTTGGCCACTTCGATGTAAGCCACCCCCACCAGGAGAGCCATGAGGAAAGCGGCGATTCCCATTACCGGGGGCATTATCTGGCCACCGGTGGATGCGACGGCCTCGATGGCGCCGGCCTGCTCCGGTCTGTAACCTTCCTTTTTCATAGCCGGTATGGTAAAAGAGCCTGTGATGGCTACGTTGGCCATCGCCACGCCGGTTATGGAACCTACCAGTCCGCTGGAGATAACGGCCGTCTGCCCGGAGCCGCCCGGAAGAAACCTGCCGATGCCCTTACCCATCTCGATGAACAGTTCCTTGCCGCCGGTCAGGGAGATGAGTGCCCCGAAGATGAGAAAGAGAAATATGTAATCCGCCGAAGCCAGCATGAAAATGCCGAAGACACCCTCATACCCCAGCACCAGGAAGACCATAATGTCCGCCGGGGACACGTAAAGGTGCCCCAACACCCCGGGGAGCAGGTGCCCCCAAAGGAAATAGGCCGTCCCTCCCACCGCCAGCAGCGAGATTACCGGCCCGAAAGAGAGCCACGCGCCCACCCAGATTCCTATAATGAGAAGTGCCCCCATTACCAGGTCGGTGGGAGTACCGATTCCCCCGCGGGACTCTATCTCTTCACTGAATATCTGAAGATAGACCAGGCATATCAGGCCCATTATCAGGACAAGTGCAAGGGCCGCGATGCGTGTCCAGTGCCTCCGCTCTTTCAGGAATACCATGATTCTGTGTAAGAAGAATATGGAGAATCCCAAGAGCAGATGTGTTATCTGGTGTTCCGTGGAACCCTGAAGAATGTACTGGGTATAGACAAGATGATAAGCAATCATGAAGACGGCAATAACCGGTATCGCCAACTTCAAAATTCCTGTCAATCGGCCTGAAAAGCCGCCAACCGGGTCCATCGCGGTGTCAATCTTCATATCATCCCTGCAGGGCCATTCCGTATCAGCCAGGTCTGCGGCTTCTACTTGTTTCCGAAAAAAAGAGTTTGATAATAAAGCAGACCGTGGCGCCCAAGTGCCGGGCGCCACGGTCATGAGGTACTTACTTTGTTCCCTTGCGCTCAGGAAGCGAGTAAGCTAAACCGGCAGACAATGCGCAGCAAGTATACACTTGTTTTTACTTGAACAAACCGGCTTCTTCGTAAGCCTTAACAGCTCCGGGATGGAAGTCTGCTTTGTCCCAACCCCATACCAGGAATTCCCTGGTCATAGTGGAGCTGGTGCCCCCTCCCGCCGCCTTTACGAGGGCGTCCATGTTATCGAGATACCACTTGGCGTACTCGTAAGCCAGGTCTTCAGGAAACTCGTTGATATCCGCGGCATGGGCTCGCAGGTGATTGGGCCAGTTGACCACCACATCCTGCTGAGGCATTGTTCCGGGTGGAAGGGCAGCCGTTACCAGGCCATCGAAGTACGCAGCCCGGAACTTGTCGAAGGAATCGGCGCTGATATCAACGTAGTAAATTTTCTTGCCGGAAGCATTTAGCTCTTCCAGGATGGGGGAACGGACTATCTTGCCCGAAGGCGGGTTACCCTGCCCTGCGACGAGGCCTACGTCCGCAAGCCCGTCAAGAAGCAGGCCGGGGATCTTGTCCAGACTTACATGGTCGAGCGATTTAAGGCCGTCTTTGATGCCGCTCACTTCCATTATCTGGTTCATTATCTGGGCGGAGGTTCCCCCCGCCGGCCCGTTCGCTACTCTCTTGCCTTTCAGGTCCTCCAAGGTCTTGATATTGGGATCCAATGTAACAAAACCAAAGAAGTTCGCCGGCTGGTTGGTCAGAATGCCGTTGGCGTAGTCTTTGAACCCGTCTGTATAGGGCTCGGCCTTTTTGGCCGCCTGGTTCAGGATATAGTCATTCGTGGCTATCATGGTGTCTTTGCGCTTTACCGGGGAATCGATGATGGTCTTGAGGTTATACACGTAACCCGGCGTTTCCTGAGATGCCCGGCGCAGCCACGGGTGCGTCCTTCCCATCAGCCCGTCAAGCACGAGGTTATCTTCCAGGGAGCCCCACCCGAATGAGCATTCCAGCTCATACATGGTCGCTATCGGATGTGTCTCCTGTGTCTTGGTAACCGTTACCGTGGGCTGTGGCTGGACCTGCTGCGTTCCCTGGCTGCACGCGGCAAGGGCCGTCATCGCGACCAGTAAAAACGCTCCGAGAAAAAGCAGTTTTCTTTTATTCATTCTGATTGTCTCCTATTTAATATTGAAAACCTTCCGTTCCGAAACAAAACATTCACTTGCGCGGTTATCACCTCCCCACTTAAGTTATTACTTATTAATTCAATCATATAATGTACGAAATAATAAAGTCAAGAATAATAAGAAGCGGTTTTATTGCACCTGGTTGGGGGGAAGAAAGTAAACGGAAGGGGGGATTACCTGGAGCCAACCAAGACCGAATAAAACCGAAAAATAAGAAGCGGTTTTATTGCACCTGGTTGGGGGGAAGAAAGTAAACGGAAGGGGGGATTACCTGGAGCCAACCAAAACCGAATAAAACCGAAAAATAAGCAGAGGTTTATTTACATCTGGTTGTGAAGTATTAACTCACCCCTGTCCCCTCTCCACCAGGGTATCTGTTTGAGAGCGGGGGGGCAGTATCGAGGGAGCGCCCGAGAGCTAACAGGACCGAAGAAGCGTATAAACATGAATTCCAGCGGGATTTGAGCTACTTGTCCGGAGGGAAGAACGCAGTTGAACCGGTCTGCGATGTATCATAGCCCCCCGCTTTGGCTACGACTTCCTTGAATTCTGCGCTTTTGACCATTCTCAAAAGGGGCGCCATCAACCGGCTCCTGTATTTTCCCAGGGGCATTACCAGGTCGTACCGCTCCCGGAAAAGGGGCAGGAAATCAAGGTCGCTTCCCCAGGCTGCCGCCTGAATCCCGAGACCGACATCGGCTTCACCTTTCGCGATATTCAGGGCAACCGCCGAATGGGTATCGACCTCGCATTCATAACCCCTGACTTCCGTGGGCTTGATGCCGGACTTGCGCAGCTCGGAATCAAGAAGCACCCGCGTGCCGGAGCCCCGCTGCCGGTTAATGATTCTGATGTCATTCCGTTTTAAATCGGGAATGCCTGCGATGTGCCTGGGATTATTCCTGGCGAACATCAGTCCCTGGACACGGTAAGCCAGGTGAACGATGGCCAGCTCACGCCCCGGCAACAGGTGCTTCAAATAGGGATAGTTATATTCGCCTGTCTCTTCATCCAGCAGGTGGATTCCGGCAAGGTCCGCCCTTCCCTCCTGAAGCGCGATCAACCCGCCCAGGCTGCCGGCATAGGCAACCTCGATTACGGTTTCCGGGTGCTGGTTCTGAAGTCTGTCAATCATGAGATTAAGCGCCAGGTCATGGCTGGCCACGATAACAATCCTCTTCCCGCGCCCGGTAAGATTCTTCACAACAGCTTCATGCGGCGCTTTTATGCTCTGCCGTTCTTCACGCCATCTTGATAGATGCAGGGAGGACTCTGCCTCCAGTTCTTCGGGGCTGTAACCGAGACTTAAAACACGCAAAATATGGTCACTGACCATGTTTGACAGACGTTTTTGCCTTAATGCTATCAGGGCCGGTGATTCTGAACTCCCGACCACGGTTGTACCGCCGCCCCTGCGGGACGCGACAATCCCTTCCTGTTCAAGCTCCCGATACGCCCTGAATACAGTACCGGGATTGACGCCGAGCGATTTAGCGAGCTCCCTGACCGTTGGCAGGCGGTCTCCTGGTTGAATCCGGCCGTTAGCTACCGCATGTCTTATCTGACCTGAAATCTGCGTATAGAGCGGAGTCCGGCTGCTGTCATCCAGATGTATGGAAAATACTTGTTTCATTTACAATAAAACAAGTATAAACGAGATGAAAAGCAGTAGTCAATATCCCTGATTCATAGTCAGTCATCGCTGTTTGCATCAACGGGAAGGAGAGGCTGGTTCCGGGTCAAGCCTCTCCCATGATGACACAGTCCAATTGTCTATTGGTTATGGCGTGAAAACGGTTGTGTCGACAGGATAGAAACTGACCTGCAACAGCTTGGTACCATCGTTCACTAAACCTTGCTCTGTAATGACGAGATCAGCAATATTCAGTATCCACTCGTTGTCATAGAACCATGCCATTGTTGGATTGTCGGTCAGCCAGGCTAATACGTCTGCCTCGTTTTCAACGCCGTCATTATTGTAGTCCCTATCCACGTAGTCAGCCTTTTCCCGTGTATGTTCAGGTTGAAGTGTTCTCCGCTGGGGAAGCCGTTACTCCGTGATATCACGTCGTTCGTTCCTCCCGAACCATCCGGTTTGGCCGCCAGGACCGGAGTGACCTTATATCAGCAACGCTGGAGATAATAGCGTCACTCGGAGCAGGAACGTAGGTCAAGCTATTTTGTCTCAGCGGTTTGGAAATAGATTTGTCAAAGTGGCGCCCCTGGCGAGACTCGAACTCACGACACGCGGTTTAGGAAACCGCTGCTCTATCCTCTGAGCTACAGGGGCACGCTTCCAGGCTAATTTTATCAACGGTATGACTGGATTGCAAACCTTCCCGGACTCGCCGGAAGTTTAGGTTGGGGTGATACCGTGCTTCTTCCGCGGCGGTTCTTCGGACTTGTTCAGGACGGCTTCCAGGGTGGAGATCAGCCTTTTCCTTGTTTCCGCGGGCTCAATCACCTCGTCGATGTCGAAGTCGCTTGCAGCGTTGTAGGGATTGGCGAACTTCTGGCGGTATTCTTCAATCTTTTGATTCAGCAGCGCCTGCGGGTCATCAGCCGTCTTTAGCTCACGGGCGTAGATAATCTGCGCCGCCCCTTCCGGTCCCATCACCGCCAGCTCCGCACTCGGCCAGCTGAAAACGAAGTCCGCCCCAAGCTCTTTGCTGCACATGCCGATGAATGCGCCGCCATAGCCCTTGCGGAGGATCAGGGTCAGTTTTGGCACCGTCGCCTCGCAATAAGCGTAAATTGTCTTTGCTCCGTGGCGGATAATCCCGCCCCACTCCTGGTCCACCCCGGGCAGATAGCCTGGCACGTCAACAAGAGTAATAATGGGAATGTTAAAAGCATCACAGAAACGGATGAAGCGGGAAGCTTTATCGCAGGCATCGATGTCAAGGCAGCCTGCCTTGGACAGCGGCTGGTTGGCGATGATACCGACCGACCGTCCGTTTAGCCGCGAAAAACAGGTAATGATGTTAGTAGCCCACCCCGGAAAGAGCTCGAAGTAGTTCTTCTTGCCGTCCCCCCTCCGGTCAAACACTTCCGCGATGATTTTATGCATGTCGTAGGGCTTTCTCGGCGAAGCGGGAACAAGGTTGAAGATGTCCTCAATCTTCCGGTCAATACTGTCCCCCCAGTCAACCCGCGGCGGGCTCTCCCGGTTATTGGACGGCAGGAATCCCAGAAGCTCCCTGACGTTTGTCAGGCAGGTCGCTTCATCATCCTCAGCCCTGGAAGCAAAGCCAGCTTTCTGCTGCGCTGACTTCGCCCCGCCCAGCATCTCCTCCTCGATTTCCTCTCCCATCACCGCCTTAATCACGCGGGGTCCCGTGATAAAAGCATAGCTGATGCCCTTTATCATGAAGACGAAGTCCATCAACGCGGGGGAGTAGACCGCGCCCCCCGCACACGGCCCGGCGATGATACATATCTGGGGGATGACCCCGGATGCCTGTACGTGGCGATAGAACATGTTGCCGTATCCCACCAGGCCTTTCACGCCGTCCTGGATGCGGGCGCCCCCGGAATCATTGATGCAGATGAACGGACACCCGGCTTTCTGCGCCTGGTCCATCAATATCCTTATCTTCTTTGCCTGTGTCTCTGAGAGGGTCCCGCCCATACAGGTAAAGTCCTGGGAAAAGACGTAGACTTTCCTGCCCGCGATATCGCCGTAGCCGGTAATCACGCCGTCAGCGGGAATTTCCGGGTAGGCCTTGTTCCGGCTCGTGGCGAAAGTCCCGATTTCGCAAAAGGTACCCTTGTCCAGAAGCAGATCAATCCTCTCGCGGGCATTCAGCTTGCCCCTGCTTTTCTGCCGGGCTACCGCGTCTTCCCCCCCTAATTCCAGGACCTTGCGGCGCCGCTCCCGGAATTCATCCATCTGCCTTGATTTCTGCCGTGCCTCTTCCGTCATAGCTTCCTCTCCGGTCACCCGGTATTAGATTTAATTTGTTCTCCTGTACGGGACAAAATACGCTCTATTCTAACACATTTGCCCGGGATTTGTGCAGGCAGGTTTGCCGGGGCCTTATTCGTTTGTGGTTGGTTCATAGTAATGTCCTATCCCACCCTCGCGGCATCGCTCAGTCCAATACGCCGAACTTCCCATAAGGAAATCGACCTTCCTCATCTTTCCCACACTCGCGGCGCTCTCTTCGCCGCCAACCAGGTGCGAATAAAACCTGCCGGTGCTTCTTTTCTCTTCAACTGGGAGTATCATTGCGGGCGGAGCGAAGCAATCTCCGGCACTCTGCGCTCCCGGCAATCCACGGAGTTTCATTTCCTCCAGGCCGGACCATGACCAATTTACTATTCCCTGCCATGACCAGAAGTCCATTTACAAATACCGTTCTTTTCATCACAATATTAGAAACAGTAATAAGCCGGGGGATGCGCATGCAAAGAGCACATTTAGCAACGGGTTACGAACAATCATTCCGGTACCGCGGTCAGGCCAGTGTGGATAATGCGGAACAAGACCTGGATGAGGTTCTGGTCCGTTTTACCGCAGCTGAAGAAGAACTGATCAAGTTGATTTCCAAGGGCCATGACTGCGCATCGCTGACGGAGACGCTGGGCCGAGACCCCAAATCCATTCTCGTTCTACTGAGTAGCATCATCGAAAAACGAAGCGCGAAAGCCATGGAATAATATCCTCTCTCACATACCTCCCCCAGCCTCCCGCCTCCCTTTCTTTTACCGTCCTCTTGTTATATATTTTTCATAGGTATATTCGGGAGGTGAGACTCATGAACAAGGTCCTGCTGATTTGGAACATCGTTATTACCGTATTGCTGCTGGGCGCGGCGCTGAGCGGCTGTGCTTCCATGGACCCGCAGTTTACTTACCTGCAAGACCAGGTGCAGAGCAACCGGGAAGCCATCGAACAACTTACCGACGCCATAAATGAAAACCGCGCAACCCTCGCTGACCAGGCACAGCAGATAGCCACGCTGAAGGTAACCGTAGAAACGGTCCTGAAATAATACTGGTACTTGGTTGCATAATTAGCTATCCATATTTCCTCGCCCCTTGAGGGAGAGGATTAAGGTGAGGGGTAGCTTCTGGGACTATATACTTATTTCCACAACGAGGCACTAGTCCCGCATACTCGCGGTAAAAAGGGATAAGACGCCGCTGTCAGGCAAGGTAAAAATCAATGCGGTAATCCGGGGGTGCTTACCACTTCTCCTCGGCTATCTTCTTTCCTTTTTTCAGGTCCTCGATAAGGTTTTCCACAGACATCGCCGGCAGAGTGAGCGTGGTTACCGTTCCCCGGGCGCTCAGGTTTATCGCTATCCTCGCCGCCACCTCATCCCGCGGTGCCTCCACAACATTCACGAAATCATACTGCCCGAGTAAAGCATACTGCGCCAGTATCTTGACCCCCATCAATTCCACTTCCTTATTGACCTCGGTGATCCGGTCAGGGTTCTGCCTGATGGTATTTCTCCCCTTGTCCGTAAGCGTGGTAAGCATCACATATATTGACATGACCTGACTCCTTTACAGCGGATTAATCTCACCTTTCGCTAATGATAGCTCCGAAAAAGGATACTGTCAATGCCCGCGAGTCTATTCTTTCCCGTTCGGAGAGTTCCCGAAGTACACCTTGGTATGGGGCCAGGGTATTTCGATGCCGACTTTATCAAAGGCTTTTTTAATCCGCAGCCTCAATTCACCCATTGCCGCCCATTGCTCCAGCGGCTTTACCTCGCCGAGGACCTTGATATCTATGCCGGAATCCCCGAGCTTATTTACCCGGAGGACCTGCGGCGCCACGCGGATGCGGTCTTTCCAGTCCGGGGCCTCCGCCATTTCCCTGCAGACCTGGTTAATCACCGCTATGGCATAGTCGAGGTCAGTGCCGTACGATACCGAAATATCCAGGTTGATACGGGCGAAGTGCCGGCTGTAATTGCTGGCAACCTTAATCTCTCCATTGGGCACGTGGTGGACGATACCGTCAAGGTCCCTGAGCACGGTCTTCCTGAGAGTCACCTCTTCCACCAGGCCGGAGATGTCCGCTACCCGGGCCACGTCCCCCACGCGGTACTGGTTTTCAAAGAGAATAAAAATGCCGGCAATCAGGTCCCGGATTAAATACTGGGCGCCGAAACCGACGGCGATACCGGCAATTCCGAAACCGGCGAGGACCGGGCCGATGGGCACATTAAGCTCGGAGAGGACCATGAAAAGTACCAGGATGAAAATAACCACCCTCCCCGTACCCATAAAGATGCCGCGCAGCGTATCCGCCCTGCGTTTCATCCCCTCCCTGCTTTCGCCCCTTTTCGGTCTGAGCAGATAGCGGGCTAACATGGCGTTCACGACTTTTCTCCAGAGATACCAGAGCACCACTCCGGCCAGGATGACCCAGAGAACGCCGATGCCGTGGTCCAGGAACCACTCCTCTACCATCTGGGGAGTCAACCGCCCGGCGATACCCTCGTTGTATAACACCAGCGCGACCAGTGATGACGCTACGATAACCAGGATAATACCTTCCAGGACCCAGAAAAGGATATCAAGAACGGTGGACTTTACCGACTTCCTGGTCTCATTGGCGCAGCCAAAAAAGTTCCACGCCTTGCTTTTCAGGAAGAGGAGCAGGAAGAGCAGCAAAGACCCGGCGATAAATATCCAGATACTGTACACGGAGAACCATAGCCAGACCCATTCGGTATAATCCAGCAGCCATTCCCACATAACATCTCACCTCCGCGTATAAGCTAAATAATATTATAACATCAATAAAAAGAATATCGGGCTGAATCGGCGGAATTCAGATATTTTTTCATGGAAGAGAACGCTGTCTCAGGGCGGGCATCCGGATATCATCCCCGGAGGGGCGGCTAGAGAAGCACGCGCTCATCGCCGACGCGGCGGGTTATTTTTTCCCCGTCCAGGTGTTCCAGGAAAGCCTGGGCATACTTGCGGCTGGTCTGGAACATGTCCCGCGCCTCGGCCAGGCTCACTTTACCGTTTTTCCTGATGTACTCCCGCACGCGCTCCACCATCTCCCGGTATACCGGGGCGGCAAAAACGATGCCGCCCCCCACCTTGACCACCTTGCCCTTTTCGATAAGCAGGTTCAGCAGGTCGGGCTGGGGAACATTTTCAGTCGGGGGCATGTAAGGATTCTTCTCCAGTGAGTCCAGAAACCGGTTCATCTTCTGCTGCGTCTCCCCGTTAAGCCGGACCTGGTGAGAGGGAAGGCGCACCACGGCACCCTCCGTGACCAGGCTGCCCTTCGCACCAAGCTTCTGCAGTACCTGTACCGTGTGCACCCCCAGTTTCAAACGGCTGCCCAGCTCCACCAGGGGCATGCCGGAACGCATCGGAAAGCGGCGGTGGTAGTCCTCCAGCGCGGCCACAGCATTCCCGGCCAGACGCTCCCAACCGCTCCGGGAATAAAGCAGGCGCGTCTTACCTTCGCCAAATACGAAAATTTTGCCCTGCTCCGCCAGGGAACCGACTAACGACTCAACCTCTGCCTCCGCCAGGCTGGTCTGCTTGAGCAGGCCGCCCATCTCAAGAGGCTGGCCGGCTTCCAGCAGGGCTAAAACAGCCTCTTCCCCACCACCCTTTTCCCTTCCTTCCAGCCCGCGGATTATGTCGGGACGCATGCGCCTCAGCCGTTTCGCGCGCGCGGAAACAATCCTGCCCCCACCCAGAGTCTCCATGGGGGAACGGATGATGTAAGGATCTCCGTCAACCACAGCCAGGGGGCGGTCCAGCGCGAACTGTGCCCATGCCGTTTCACCCGGTTTGAGCTCGTCCCCTTCCAGCAGGCGCACTTTGGCTACGGCCTCGGCGGCGCCAGTATGGAAGCTGACGGTGATACTATGGCGGAGCGGTCTTTGGATATAATCGAGAAGCCTCAATTTCGCGGAAAGCATCTTCGTCGGCAGGAGCCAGCCCGGCCTGGTGACTACGTCACCACGGCGCAGGTCTTCCGTATCCATCCCGGTCAGATTAATCGCCACCCGGCTCCCGGGAAACGCTTTCTCCTCCTTCGCCCGGTGCGTCTGCAAGCCCCGGATACGTGACTTGAGCCGGGGAGGTACAATCTCCACTTCCTGCCCTACGGATAATGAGCCGTCAAGGAGCGTGCCGGTGACAATGGTACCTGAACCGGTAATGGTAAATACGCGGTCGATGGGTAGACGGGGGCGGCCGATATCCTTCCTGGGCTCGGTGGCGTCAAGGAGATTATCAATAACACCTATCAAGTCGGAAAGCCCTTCCCCGCTCGATGCCGAGACCGCCACGATAGGTGCAGCGGCCATAGTTGTTCCCGCGATTAGCTCTTCCACTTCCATGCGCACCAGGCTCAGCAGTTCCTCATCCACGAGGTCCGTCTTGGTTATGACCACGACTCCCGACTTCACCTGGAGCAGGTCCAGTATCGCCAGGTGCTCCCTGGTCTGCGGCATCACGCCCTCGTTGGCCGCCACGATGAGCATGGCGAGGTCGATTCCCCCCACCCCCGCCAGCATGTTCTTCACGAAACGCTCATGGCCGGGGACATCGACGATACCGACTTCCCGCCCGCTGGGCAGCTTGAACCAGGCAAAACCGAGGTCGATGGTCATGCCGCGCTCTTTTTCTTCGCGCAGGCGGTCGGGGTCGATTCCGGTGAGGGCCCGCACCAGCACGGACTTGCCGTGGTCGATGTGCCCCGCCGTTCCCAGCACATATGTCTGCATCTTAACTCTTACCGGAAGAAATCCCGCGGAGCGCTTCGATGACAAAGCTGTCTTCCCCGGGAAGCAACGTCCGCGGGTCCAGCAGCAAGGCGTTCTCGGACACGCGCCCGATGACCGGTGTCTCCCGCTCCCTCAGCCGGCGGCTTAGCTCCATGGCCATTTTCTCATCCCTTTTCCCGCCCCCGATTTTTAACACGCGGGTGGGCAGAGTTCCCCCCGGCAGGCTGCCACCCCCCACCATCGTCTCCCCCTCAATGACTTCCGCCGGGCCGACAAACGCCTCGACCCATTCCCGGGCGCGGCGCTCAATCTCACCGAGCGGCTCGGAAATCATGCGCCATACCGGGATTTTGCTCTCCGCTTCACCTCTGAGATAATGTCTCAGGGTCGCCGCCAGCCCGGCCAGGCGCGTTTTATCGATACGCACCGCCCTTGCCAGCGGGTGCCGCTTCAGCTTATCGACATATTCTTTCCGGCCCACGATGATACCAGCCTGCGGGCCGCCCACCAGCTTGTCACCGGAGAAAAAGGTCAGCGCTACCCCGCCGGCCACGCTCTCCTGGACCATCGGCTCCCTGTCCAGGCCAAATAATGAAGTATCCAGGAAACATCCGCTGCCCAGGTCGTCCAGCACGGGCAGCCCGTGCCTGTTGGCAACTTCCAATATCTCTTCCAGGCTGGCGTCGGCGGTAAAACCGACCAGGCGGAAGTTGCTGGAATGCACCCGCAGGAGGGCCGCTGTCCGCTCCGTAATCGCCTGCTCGTAATCGCGGGCATAGGTGCAGTTCGTCGTGCCCACCTCCACCAGCTTGGCGCCGCTCTGGCGCATGACGTCGGGGATGCGGAACCCTCCCCCGATTTCCACCGCCTGCCCGCGGGAAACGATGACTTCTTTTCTTCTGGCAAGGGCTGTCAGCCCCAGCATTACGGCGGCGGCGTTATTATTCACTACCAATCCCGCCTCGGCGCCGGTCAGCCGGCAGAGCAGACTTTCCATGTGAACATGGCGGGAACCACGGGCACCGCTCTCCATATCGAATTCCAGGTTAGTATAGCCCTCGCTCGCCGCTGCCATGGCCGCCAGCGTTTCGGGACTAAGCGGGGCGCGGCCCAGGTTGGTATGGATGATGACACCGGTGGCGTTGATGACCCGGCGCAGGGTGGGCTGAAATAACTGTTCCAGTTGCTCGCAGACCGTGGCGACTATCCGGTTGTATTCTGATGGCGGCTTTCCGCCGGTGATGGCAGCCCGCTCTTTTTCGAGTTGCTCCCGCACCTGGCTTAATATCAGGTCGCGCGGGTAGCTGTCTCCGAGCTGTTTAATCCGCGCATCGGAGAGAATTTTGTCCACGCCGGGGAGTCTCCTGAATTCACCAGGCATGAGCATATTCTACACAAAGTAACGCTCACTTTCAAAGCCAAAACATTTCGTCAACTTCACCGCGTTTGAGTAATGTGCTAAAGTATTGTAATATTGTATTCAAGTTTCTGTATCCAGGAAAGGGAAGACCATGTTCCGCGGGATAAGGGAAGACATAGGGACCATCTTCGCCAAAGACCCGGCGGCGAGAAGCCTGCTGGAGGTCGTCTTCTGCTACCCCGGCCTGCACGCTCTCTGGGGGCACCGGGTGGCGAACTTTTTCTGGCGTCACGGCATGAAGTTTCCCGCCCGCCTCATCTCCCACATCAACCGTTTTTTTACGAATATTGAAATCCACCCCGGCGCGCAAATCGGCAGGCGGTTCTTCATAGACCACGGCTCAGGCGTGGTCATCGGGGAGACCGCAGAAATCGGCGATGATGCCCTCATCTACCAGGGGGTGGTACTGGGCGGCACGACCCTGGAAAAAAAGAAACGCCACCCCAGCCTGGGGAATAACGTGGAGATGGGCGCGGGCGCCATTGCACTGGGTCCCATCACCATCGGAGACGGCGCCAGAATCGGCTCCGGCTCAGTGGTGGTCAAGTCCGTCCCTTCGGGAGCCACAGTGGTCGGCATTCCGGGAAGGGTGGTCAACCGGCACCAGCGCCCGGTGGTAGACCTTGACCACGGGAAACTGCCCGACCCCATTGCCCAGGCGCTGCGTTCCGTCCTGAACGAGCAGCACCGCCTTGAAGAGCGGCTGGAGAAGCTGGAACAGGCTGCCGGTACGCTGCAAACAGAAGCAATGCCCGGGGGCGGGGCCAAGCCATCCCCGGATACGAATAAGGTCCGGTAAGGGGAGGGGGTGGTACAGCGATGGTCAGAAGGCGTGTTTTGCTTACTTACCCGGAGGAGCTTGTCCGGGAGCCTATCATCTATAACCTCAGCCAGCAGTTTAAAATAGCTACCAACATCCATCTTGCCGATATCGCCGAGGACCGGGGATGGGCCATTCTCGACCTCGATGGCGAAGAAGATGCCATCGAACAGGGGCTGGCCTGGGCGACGAGCCGGGGCATGAGGGTGGAGCCGGCGGGCGAACCGCCCGAAAAATAGGTTATTCCTCTTGGAGCGCGAGAAACCTCAAAAAAGGCTTGATGGGTCCAGGTAATATCCCCATCCCATCCCGATGACTTTCTTCCCACCCTACCCCGCCCTTGCGGCTGCTCTCTTCTCTCCCCCAAAACCAGCAAATTTGTAAATCAGCGGTTTCCATGCTATACTCCTAGTAACAAATTTTGCTGGGGGAGCTGGCCAGGCTGAGAGTCCCGCGGGGACAACCCCTTGAACCTGAACTCGATAATACGAGCGTAGGGAAGCATCGAGTCGACAATCAGCCAGAAGTCTGTTTTTCCCGGACTTCTGGTTTTTTTATTAATAAAAGAAAAGGAGAACGCACATGCTGCCGCAAATCGGAAAAATCGATCGTAACACCTTCGAGAAAATTATTTTTTCCAGGCTGGGGAAGGAGGACAAATCGGTTTTGGTATCCCCGAAACACGGCGTTGACGCCGCGGTGGTGGAACTGGGGGATGACCGGGTCATGGTAATTGCCGAAGACCCCACCTTCGGCATGCCGGTACTCATGCCCCATTTCGGCTGGGCTATCGTCCACATCTGCGCCAGCGACGTCGCCGTGCTGGGAATCCCGCCAAGGTACATGACCATCTGCCTGATGCTGCCTCCCGGGACCCAGAGCGAAGTCCTGGAAAACATCTGGGCGGAAGTCCACCAGGAATGCCGGAAGCTGGGCATCGCCATCATCGGGGGACACACCGGCATCTATCCCGGCATCGCTTTCCCCCTGAACGGAGGCTGCACCGTCATCGGACTGGGTACGAAAGACCAGATTACCCCGGCTTCAAACGCGAAGGCAGGCGACCGCATCATCATCACCAAAGGCCCGGCCATCGAGGCCGTGGGTATCCTCGCCTTCCAGGCGGAACAGACGCTCACCGGCAAGCTGGGTAAAGACACGGTGGAAAAGGCCAAGAAATATTTCATGGAGATGACGGTGGTGGAAGATGCCCTGACCGCCGCGCCTTACGCCCACGCCATGCATGACGCTACGGAAGGGGGCCTTCTCAACGGCGTCTACGAGATTGCCGAGGCATCCGGAATCGGCGTCACTCTCCACGAAGACAAAATCCCCGTGCCCGTGGAAATAGGGGCTGTCTGCGGCTACTTCGGCATTGACCCTCTTGTCTCCATCAGCGAGGGAACTCTGGTAGCCACCGCCCCGCCGGATAAGTCAGCGGAAATGATAAAGGCCCTGAAAAGCAAGGGGATTGCCGCCTGGGAAGTGGGTGAAATGACATCCAAAGAAAGAAGCTTCATCCGCAGCAGCGGTAAAAAAGAAGAACTGCTACCGGTCAGCGTGGACCCGTTCTGGGCGGCCTATTTCAGCACTCTGGAGGCACAATAAATGAGTGATAACGAATATCTTATCCTGGGCAATCTGGTCAAGGCGGTCAATCTCCTCGAAGCCTCCCCCGAATTTGCCCTTCTCATGCCTGAAGTAAGGGTGAACATTGTTTACGCTCTGCCCGGCGCGGTAAGCGTCCGGGAGGTGGCCGCCATCGACGGCCGGATTACGGTGGTCAACGGACTTCCCCGCGCCTCGGGAATGCCCCGCTGGGGCGGTTCCGACCACATGGCGAGACTGGTCATGGAAATCCGCAAGTATGATGCCTCCGTTAACGCGGGTATCAATTTCAAGCATGACAAGGTAATTGAAGAGGTGGTCCGGAATTTCGGCGCCGAAAAAGGAATTCCCTTCGGCTGGATTGACCGCACCCATGAACCCGCAGAGGCCGCCGCGGCGGACGGCAGCTCCATGCCCTGGAAGATAAAAAAACTTGTGGAAAGCTCAGGTCACGTGCCCCGCCTCTTTTACGAGGGAGACGGCTGGGGCAAGGAACCGCTGTTTGTCGTCCTGGGCAAGGACGCCGTCGAAGTGGCGGAAATCGCTCTCGATATTGCCCGGCGCTACAAAAATATCAGTCAGTAGCTCCGATGGGGGAGGGGAAAGCATCCGCGAGGTGGACCAGGGAACTCTATAGTTGACCCGTTCCCGGTGGGCCTTTTATAATGTTTTTAAAGGCTAAACTTCAGAGGTGAATAATGGAGAATGAAAACAACTGCTGTTCCGGAAGTAGCTGCGGCTGTCATATAGACGTCTTTCCCACCGATAAGAAATGCCCGGACTGCCAGGGGCGGTTGAGGCTGGAGGGGAAGTCGCAGCGGTTGGAGTTCCATCTTTCCTGCCAGCAGTGCGATTACGTGAGCGGCATCCTCTCCCGTGAAGAACTGGGGGAGGTTTTTTAAAAAAAAGGCTGCTCCCCGAAGTTATGATAATCAAGTGAACTCCCGCCCGGGCCGGAAATGCCTTTTCAGCGGCGCAGGCGGGAGTATGCTATTATAATTACTAGACTCTGGACTTGATTGAGAGGATGAGCTTTTCGTCATGACGCAAAAAGCTTCCGTTATCGCGGTCTGCACCAGCACTAAAAAGGGGGTCAGCAAGCAGGCGGTCGATTGCGGCCTTTTCCGGGAAGAATACGGGCTCGTCGGTGATGCCCACGCTGACGCTCAAACGCACCGCCAGGTAAGCCTGCTGGCCCTGGAGAGTATCGGCAAAATGAACGAGCTTGGTTTCGATTTAAAGCCCGGTGACTTTGCCGAGAACATCACCACGAAAGGCATCGAACTGACTGCCCTGCCGGTGGGCACCCGGCTTAACGTAGGGGAGGTAATTCTGGAAGTCAGCCAGATAGGCAAGGAGTGCCATACCGCCTGCGCCATCCGCCGCAAAGTAGGCAACTGCATCATGCCCCTGGAAGGCATTTTCGGCCGCGTGGTTCGCGGCGGAGAAATTCGACCGGGAGATGAGATAAGGGCGTGAGTACCGTTTTGTCCATCCCGGACAGGATAATGCGGCTGAAGCAGGAGCGCAACGCCGTCATCCTCGCTCATAACTACCAGGCCGGAGAGGTGCAGGATGTTGCCGATTTCGTGGGCGATTCCCTGGAACTGAGCCGGCAGGCGGCCGGGACGGGTGCTGACGTGGTGGTCTTTTGCGGCGTGCATTTCATGGCTGAGACCGCTTCCATTCTCTCACCGGAAAAAACGGTGCTGCTGCCGGACAAACACGCCGGCTGTCCCATGGCTAACATGATTACCGCGGAGCAGCTCCGCACTAAGAAACAGGAACTTCCCCGGGCTGCCGTTGTTTGTTATGTCAATACCTCCGCGGAGGTCAAGGCGGAATCGGATATCTGCTGCACCTCAGCCAATGCCGTCAAGGTGGTGGAAAGCGTCGACAGCGACGAAATCCTGTTCATCCCGGACCAGTACCTGGGGCATTACGTTTCCACCCGGACCACAAAGAAGATACACTTCTGGCCGGGTTACTGCCCTACCCACGCCAAGATTCTCGCTGAGGATATCCAGAAACGGAAAGCGGAACACCCGCAGGCAAAGGTAGTGGTCCACCCGGAATGCCGTCCGGAGGTCATCGCCTTAGCGGATGCCGTCCTCAGTACGGGCGGGATGATACGCTTTGCCCGGCAGGAAGACGTCCGGGAGGTAATCGTAGGAACAGAGTTGGGCATTATCCACCGCCTCAGGAAGGAAAATCCCGGCAAGAAGTTCTACTCTGTTTCCCCAAAAGCGGTCTGCCCGAATATGAAAAAGATTAGCCTGGACAAGGTCCTCCGGGCCCTGGAAGAAATGGCGCCGGAGGTCAAGGTGCCGGAGCCCATCCGCGTACGGGCCAAGGCTGCCCTGGACCGGATGCTGGAGATTACCTAGCAGCGGGCTTCAATGGAACAGACAGATTACAGCGTGGTCCTCATCACCAGCCGCAGGGAAGAGGCGGAGGGGATTGCCCACGCGCTGCTTGAAGAGAAAAAAGCCGCCTGTGTCAACATCATCCCGGAAATCAGCTCCCTGTTCTGGTGGGAAGGCAAACTGGAAACGCAATCGGAAAGCCTGCTGGTGGTCAAGACCAGGACCGCGTCCCTGCCGGATGTTATTGAGCTGGTAAAAAGCGTGCACAGCTATGAGGTGCCGGAAATTATCGCCCTGCCCATCACCGGCGGCAACCGCGCCTACCTCGACTGGATAAGCCAGATGGGAGAGACCGGAGTATGACCGCAAAAATCATCTCTCCCCTTCTCTACCATTACACTGAAAATCAGTCCGCCGACGTGACGGGTGGAACCGTCGGCGCATGCCTGTCTCAGCTTACCGAAAGACATCCCGGCCTTCAGACGCTCTTTTTCAGGGAGAACGGCACCCTGTATGAATACCTGGATGTTTATGTCAATAAAAAAGGCACCGACCCGGAGACGGTGCTTAGCACGCCGGTGAGCGAGGGCGATGAAATCCACGTTATCGTGCTCATCGAGGGCGGCTAGCCATAATATCGCTGTCAAATAGTATTCCGGAGCAGGGAGGCAATCTTGTTTCAGACCAGGATTACTAAGCTCCTGGGGATTAAATACCCCGTCATCCTGGGGGCGATGGTCTGGCTCGGCAGGGCGGAACTCGCCGCGGCGGTCTCCAATGCCGGCGGACTCGGCATGGTAACCGCCGGGAGCTTCACCTCGGCAGAGGAACTGCGGCAGGAAATCAGGAAGACAAGGGAGCTTACGGACAAGCCATTCGCGGTCAATGTTACCCTGATGCCTACGCGCCGCCCCCTGCCGTTGGAAGAATTCATCGCTGCTTCCATCGAGGAAGGCGTCCGTATCATCGAAACTTCGGGAAGGAGTCCCGAGCCGTATGCGGAATGGCTCCGGGAAGCCGGGGTAATTCACCTGCATAAGGCTGCCCGCCTGCGGGATTTGAAGACAGGGGCAAGGCTGGGAGCGAAGGCAGTGACTATTGTCGGTTTCGAGGGAGGCGGCCATCCCGGTATGGAAGACGTGACCTCCCTTGTCCGCATCCCCCTGGCTGTCGATGCCGTCAAGGTGCCCGTGATTGCCGCGGGCGGCTTCGGCGACGGCCGGGGACTGGTGGCCGCTCTGGCACTGGGGGCGGAGGCGGTAACCATGGCAACCCGGTTCATGCTCTGCAAAGAGTGCCCCATGCACCCCGGTATCAAGGAGATGCTGCGCAAGACCCGGGAAACGGACACCATGATAGTAGAGCGCTCAATCAACAATGCCGCGCGCGTTGTCAAGAATGGACTCGCCGAAGAAGTGCTGGCGATGGAAGCAAAAGGCGCGGCCATAGAACAGCTCTACCCGCTGCTCAGGGGAAGCCGGGTGAGGGAGCGCTACGCCAGCGGTGAGTCTGGTGACGCGCTTTTCCACTGCGGCCAGGTCGTGGGACTGGCCAAAGACATCCCCGGCGCCGCTGAAATTATCGAGCGCACCATGAAGGAAGCGGAACAAACGGGGGAGCGCCTGCGGGGTATGGGCCTTCCGCTGTAATAAGACCACCCTTCCCTACACACCAAGATTTCCTTTCCCACCCAAACCCACCCTGGCGACTTTTTTTACCTCTCAACCAATATCGCAGGCTAATCTTTATTCCGTGAACGCAGCCATTTCTGCTTCTGGTTGAACCTGGTCTCCTCGTCGGCAGGCTGATAAGCCGCCAGGAACTCTGCGCAGAAAGCATCCAGCGTGCCGCCCAGGACCGCCTCTCTCAGTCCCCGCATCAAATCACCGATGAAGTACAGGTTATGGATTGTCGCCAGGCGGTAAGCGAGGAGTTCCTCGCTGCGGAACAGGTGGTGCAGGTAAGCCGCGGAAAAACTGCGGCAGGTATCGCACCCGCAGCCGGGTGAGATGGGCTCCTCGCGCGTGCGGAAAGCCGCATTACGGATGTTGCGCCGCCCCTCCCGGGTAAACAGGGCGCCGTTGCGCGCCACCCGCGTGGGGAGGGCGCTGTCAAGGATATCTATCCCACGGGCCACCGCTGCGACGATGTCCTCGGGCGAGCCTACGCCCATGAGATAACGGGGCTTTCCCGGGGGCAGCCGTTTTACCGTCTCGCTGACCATTCGCCAGGTAAGCTCTTTCGGCTCGCCCACGCTCAGTCCGCCGATGGCATAGCCGGAGAAGTCCAGCCCGCTCAGATACTCAGCCGATTCCTGCCTCAGCGCAGGATAGACTCCACCCTGCACGATGGCGTAGAGCGCCTGCTCGGGGCGGGTATGGGTGCTCAGGCATCTTTCCGCCCACCTGTGCGTCCTGGAAACCGCTTCTTTCATAACGGCTTCGCTTACCCCATAGGCGGGACACTCGTCCAGGACCATCATGACATCCGACCCCAACACCTGCTGGCAGGCTACGGCGAGCTCCGGGGTCAGAAAATGCTCGCTGCCGTCGATATGTGAGCGGAAGGCTACCCCTTCATCGCTGACGCGGCACAGCCGGGCCAGGCTGAATATCTGGTAGCCTCCGCTGTCGGTGAGGATAGCCCCGTTCCAGGCCATGAAGCGGTGCAGTCCGCCCATTCTCTGTATCAAGTCGATGCCCGGTCTCAGGTAAAGGTGGTAGGTGTTTGACAGGAGCATTTTGAATCCCAGGCCCCGTATTTCTTCGGGGGTGAGCGTCTTGACCGTCGCCTGCGTCCCCACGGGCAAAAAAACCGGGGTCGGCACCACGCCGTGAGCCGTCCTCAATTCGCCCGCGCGTCCTGCTCCGGAGCATTTTTCCAGGCTAAAGTGGCTGCCGGTCAATCGATACCCCGAATCGCATGAATACCCTTACCCCAACCACCAGATATCCAGGCACATCACCGTAAAAATTATGCCCATGTAGGGATACGCGGAAAGCTTATAGAGACGCCAGGCGTCCTTCTCCCCGTGAGAAGCCACCAACCGGCCGCTGGCATATACCATGGCCGTGCCGAACAGGTTCACCAGGACCAGGTACAGCCAGGCGAAGCTCCCCGCGAAATACAGGGCCAGGGAAGCGGCGTAAAGCGCCAGGGAGAACACAAAAAGCACCTTTACCGAGTCCTTTACGGGATAATTTATCGGAAAGTAAGCCAGGCCGGCCTGCAGGTAGTCCTCGCGGTTGGCGATGATAACGCTCCAGACGTGGAGCGGCAGCCAGGCGGCAATCATGAGGCACAGAAAGAGTAGCTCCCAGCCAAACGAGGCCCTGACGGCAAACCAGCCTATGAAAACAGGGGCGCAGCTGGCGATGACTCCCTGCGGGTAGACGCAGGTCACCTTTTTCCGCCAGGTCGCTGCCGCCGCCGTCCCTGCCACGTCCGCGATGAAGGCAATCGGGTGCAGCCACCAGGATAACAGCAGCCCCGCCGCAATCAATGTGACGATTAGCGGCAGCACTTTCCGGGGCGGGTTGATGCGGCCAGACGCCAGGACCCGGTGCCTGGTACGGGCCATGCGGGCATCGAGGTTGCGGTCGAGGTAATTGGTCAGCCCATTGGCGCCTGCTGACGCCACCATGATGGCGGCCCCCACCAGGAAGAAACGCCCGGATAATGCCCCCCCGGTGGCGATAACGGCGCTACAGATACCGATAAAGGTCAGCAGGACCGAGGGCATCGGTTTCAAGACCTCGATATAGCCGGTTAAATGCCTTATTGTCGGGATTCTCCTGAATGATAGTCTCAATCAGCGTGCTCCGCCACGCCGTTATCATTATACTACATGCGGGCCTTCCGCCCAACGGCTCATGCCCGGGCTTTATCCGGTTTCAGCTGGTCTCTCCTTCACCCTGTCCCTCCCTCGCACAGCTTGGCAGAAGAACGTTCCTTATCTTTAAAACCTGAGTAATAATCAGAAGCCACGGGGGCGGGCCGGGCGGGTAAGAATCTTCGTGGGAGGGGAGCAGGAGCCTTTGCCTCAGTCGTATCGTCCATGGATTGTTCTCATGCATTATACTCGCTCTCACCGACTGCATAAAACTCATCGTTTTAGTATTGTCCGGGGAACCGCCTTAGATTTGTCTTTTCGGGGAAACAGATATTATATTAAATAAGACATGAAAGAAAAACTCGGCGCCCTCCTTAAGAACAGAAGGAAAAAATACCTTGCGGACCCCACCCGTATCCCCGCCGGTGTCCTGATACCTCTTTACCTGAAGGAAGGGGAATACCATATCCTTTTCACCAGGCGTACGGAAAACGTCATGACGCATAAAGGTCAGATATCCTTCCCCGGCGGCTCCTATGAAGAAGGGGACGGGAGCCTTGCCTGCACCGCCCTGCGGGAATCTCGCGAGGAAATCGGGCTGCGGGAGGAGGATGTTGAGCTCATCGGGGAGCTTGATGATAGTCCCAGCGTTACCTCGAACTACCTGATCACGCCTTTCGTTGGCTTTTTCCCCTGGCCGTACCGGTTCCGTTTAAACCCCTGGGAGGTAGCGGAGATTATCGAAGTCCCTGTCAGGGCGCTTCTGGACGAAAAAAATACCATCAGGGAAAGTAAGGAAGGCCGCCTGGTATACTCTTATGACTACCGGGGGAACATCATCTGGGGGGCTACAGCCAGGATACTGGGAGAGCTTTTACCGCTAATCGCCGCAGCCTGCGAAGAAAGCGCGGAGTGAGGAGAGCGGCGAAACTGTGACCCTTACTTCTCTTTCTTTTTTGCTGCCTCAATGGCAGCCTTCGCTTTCACTTTAATCTGCTTCGGCTTCTTCTCTTCAGACTTGGGGATGGTGAGAGTAAGTACCCCATCCTCGAAGTTGGCTTCTGCCTTATCCGTGTTTACCACACCGGGCAGATTAACCGTACGGGAAAAGCTACCGTAGCGGTGTTCACGGAGGATATAGTCCTCCTCCTTGGTTTCCTTATCTTCCCTGGTCTCTCCCCTGATGGTCAGGGTATCGCCGCTGATGCTGATGTCAACATCTTCCGGTTTAACCCCGGCCAGAGTGCCCTTGACCACGAAAGCATCATCGGTTTGGTAGATATCCAGCGGAATGACACCCTCACCAAAAGCGGTCCGGGCAAGCGCAGGAGAGGTGTAATCATCGAAAATGCGATCCATAGACCATCTCAGGTCCATCAACTCACGGAACGGTTCCCATCTGATAATCGCCATTTATCTCACCTCCTTTGATTACTGCTTTCGCCGCTCTCCTATCTACTTATATTATAAGTATTCTAATAATAGCTGTCAATACCCTTAACATATATTTACTAATCTTCCTTGAGTCTCATTGACATATCTCCCCCGGGGATAATATAATGATATCGTGAGATGACGATGGCGGGAAAAAACTACTACGATATTTTAGGCATCGCGCGGAACGCAAGCGAGAAAGAGATTAAGCAGGCGTACCGTAAGCTGGCGCGCAAGTATCACCCTGACGTTAATCCCGGGGATAAGTCCGCCGGGGATAAGTTCAAACAGATAAACGAAGCCCACGAGGTGCTCAGCGATAAGGAAAAACGCCGGAAATATGACCAGTACGGAGACCAGTGGCAGCACGCGGACCAGTTTGAGCAGGCCAGAAAGGGCCAGCAGGGGTACTACCAGGGTTTTACGCCGGGAGGAGGGACCTCTTTTCACTTTACTTCTGAAGACTTCGGCGGCCTGGACAGCCTCTTCGAGGAGATGGTGGGAGGCCGGCGGGGAGCTTACCGCCGGCACACGCGGCCGCAGCGCGGCCGGGACATGGAAACACCTGTCGAGGTGACCCTGGAGGAAGCCTATCAAGGCACCACGCGCACTATCAGCCTCCAGGTTGACGAGCCCTGCGAGACCTGCAAAGGCACCGGACTCGCCGGGAACGCACCCTGCCCTGCCTGCCGCGGTGCCGGAACGGTGCCGCGCATCAAGCGCCTGGAGGTTAAGATACCGCCGGGTGTTAAAAACGGCTCGCGCGTGCGGGTGGCCGGCAAGGGACAGCCCGGATATTACGGCGGGACCAGCGGTGACCTGTTTCTCGTTATCTCGGTAACGCCTCATACCATGTTTGAACGCGAGGGAGACAACCTCCATGTTACCATCCCGGTACCGCTGACGACGGCCGTACTCGGAGGGCAGTCTGATGTCCCCACGCCCAAAGGCAAGCTGTCCCTGAAGATACCGCCGGAGACGCAGAACGGCCGGGTTTTTCGCCTTTCCAAACAGGGGATGCCCCATCTGGGTAACTCCGCCCACGGCGACCTGTTTGCCAGGGTAAACGTAGTCCTGCCTACCAGGCTGACCGAGGAAGAGAGAAAACTGTTCCAGAAGCTGGGCGAGCTCCGTTCTCATTGAACGGGAGGTGTGCATGAAAAACAGCAGAGAAACGCGCCGGGATAGTACCGAACCGTGCTACGTCATCAGCGTAGCCGCCGGCATGCTCGGTATGCCCACGTATACCTTGCGCTATTACGAAAAGATTGGCATAATAGAGCCGCACCGTTCGCAGGGCAACATCAGGCTTTACTCAGAAAGTGACATCGCCCTGCTTCGCCGCGTCAAAACCCTTGTCGATGACATGGGGGTGAACCTGGCCGGTGTTGAGGTAATCCTGCACATGATTGAGCGCATGAATGATATGCAGCAGGAACTGGACAGCGTTAGGGAAGAGCTAACGAGGAGAGAGGAAAGAGAATGAGACAGGAAAGGTTTACGGAACAGACACAGCAAGCACTTGCAGCGTCCCAGGAACTGGTCCGCCAGTATCAGCACAGCCAGTGGGACGTGGAGCATATTTTATTGGCCATGCTGCTGCAACCGCAGGGACTGGTCAGCGACATCCTTCTGGAGCTTAAGGTCAATCCGGAGACGGCCAGGAATGAGACGGAAGAGGTCCTGAGGAAGACGCCCAAGGTCACCTATGACAGCGGGCAGATTTACGCTACTCCCCGCATCGCGCAGCTCATCAAGAACGCGGAGGAAGAAGCGGACCGTCTCAAGGACGAGTTTATCGCCACGGAGCACCTCCTGCTGGCCGTTGTCAGCGGGGATAAAGGCGAAGCCGGGAACATCCTCCGCCGCGCCGGGGTTGACCAGGAAAGGCTCTATGCCGCCCTGCGGAAGCTGCGCGGCGGGCATCGTGCCAGTGACCCGCGGGCTGAAAGCCACTACCGCGCCCTGAAGAAATACGGGCGTGACCTCACGGAGCTGGCCCGCCAGGGTAAGATTGACCCGGTCATCGGGCGGGAGGATGAAATAAAAAGGGTGATGCAGGTCCTTACCCGCCGCACCAAGAACAACCCCGTCATCATCGGCGAGGCAGGCGTAGGCAAGACCGCCATCGCCGAAGGGCTGGCCCAGAAGATTGCCGCTGATGACGTCCCCGATTCTCTGAAGGGCAGAAAGGTCATTACCCTGGACATGGGGACCCTCGTTGCCGGCAGCAAGTTCCGCGGCGAGTTCGAGGAACGGCTGAAGGCAGTCATGGACGAGATAAGAGAGTCCAAGGGAGAGATTATCCTGTTCATCGATGAAATCCATACCGTGGTCGGCGCGGGTGCCGCGGAGGGCTCCGTGGACGCGAGCAACATGCTGAAACCGGCGCTGGCTCACGGCGAACTGCAGTGCGTGGGCGCTACCACTCTGGATGAATACCGCAAGTTTATCGAAAAGGACAAGGCGCTGGAGCGGCGTCTGCAACCGGTTTTCGTGGGTGAACCGTCTATTGAAAACACCATTGAAATGCTGCGGGGTCTCCGGCCGCGTTACGAAGCGCATCACAAGATTAAAATCACGGACAAGGCACTGGATGCCGCGGCCAAGCTGAGCCAGCGGTACATCACCGACCGCCAGCTGCCAGACAAGGCAATCGACCTGATTGATGAAGCGGCCAGTAAGCTGCGCATCGATACCGAGAGCGCTCCGGCCGAGGTTAAAACCCTGGAGCAGCGCCTGCAATACCTGACGGATGAGGAAGAAGCAGCCTCCCAGAGACAGGACTACGAACAGGCGGCCCGTCTCAAGGCGGAACGTCTCCAGATGGAGAAGCAGTACCAGAAGGCAAGGAGCGAATGGCTGAAAAAAGAAAAAATCAACGGTGAAGAGGTCACCGAAGAGACCATCGCCCAGCTTATCTCGAAGTGGACCGGCATCCCGGTATCCCAGATGCTGGAAGGTGAAGCCGAGAAACTGCTCCAAATGGAGGAGAGGATACACGAAAGGCTCATCAACCAGGAGGAAGCCGTGGTAGCCATATCCGAGGCCATCCGGAGGAGTCGCGCGGGCCTGAAAGACCCCCGCCGCCCCATCGGCAGCTTTATGTTCCTAGGCCCTACCGGCGTGGGTAAAACGGAACTGGCCCGCACCCTGGCCTGGTTCCTTTTCGATGACGAAAACGCCATGGTCCGCCTGGACATGTCCGAATACCAGGAGAAACACACGGTGTCCCGCCTCATCGGCGCGCCGCCGGGATACGTCGGCTTTGAAGAAGGCGGACAGCTCACCGAGGCGGTGAGGAGACGCCCCTATCGCGTCGTCCTGCTGGACGAGATTGAAAAAGCCCATCCCGAGGTGTTCAACACCCTTCTCCAGATACTTGACGACGGCAGGCTGACGGACGGCCATGGACATACCGTTGACTTTAAGAACACGGTCATCATCATGACCAGCAATGCCGGAGTCGACCTTATAAAGAGGGAGTCCAGCCTCGGTTTTACTACCCAGAGGGACGGCTCCAAAGAGCAGCAGAAAAGCTATGAAGTGATGAGGGACAAAGTCCTCAACGAGGTCAAGAAGCTCTTCCGGCCAGAGTTCCTGAACCGGCTGGACGAGACCATCGTCTTCCACGAGCTTTCCGAGAAACAGCTCAGAAGCGTCGTTGACCTTATGGTCAGAGACCTGCAGCAGCGGCTGGAAGAACGCAAATTGGCCATCGAGCTGACCGAGAAGGCGAAGTCCTGGCTGGCCAAGGAAGGCTATGACCCGACGTACGGGGCCCGCCCCCTGCGCCGTGTCATCGAACGCTACGTGGAGAACCCGCTTTCTTCCCAGATACTGCGCGGCGAGTTGAAGGAAGGCGACAGCGTTAAAGTCGACCTCGGCAAGGACGGGTTGACCTTCAAGACAAGGGAGCCTGCCAGGACGGCCAGGTAATGACTGAAGAAAAAAGCGACTTGACATCCGCCACTGCGGAACGGTGTGCCGTTTTAAAGGTGGAAAAAAGCAGGATTTCACCGAAGCTGGCATACTTCATCGCTATCATCGGCGTGGTGCTCGCCCTGGTCATGGCGGCAGCGGTGGTCTACTACTGGGAGTTTGTACGCGGGCTGGAGGCATACGGCTACCTGGGCGCATTCCTCATCAGCATTTTCGGCGGAGCGACTATTATCATCCCGGTTCCGATGCTCGCCGTGGTCTTCGCACTCGGCGGCGTTATGAAATTCCCCTGGCTTGTGGGAATCTGCGCCGCCCTGGGTGACACCATCGGCGCCATGACCATATATATGACGGGGCACGGGGCCGGGACCGCTCTCATCGGGCGGCAGGGAGGACGCCTCCAGTCTATTTACGAGCGGCTTATGCGCCACATGGAAAAACGCGGGTCGGTTACGGTATTCCTGCTCGCCTCGGTGATTAATCCCTTTTTCTATCCTGCCGCGATAATTGCCGGGGCCTGCCGCTTCAGTTTCCGCAGATACATCATACTCGCGCTCACCGGCAAGACCATCAAGGCCATGACCATTGTCTATGCCGGCTGGTTCGGGCTAAGAGGCATACTGCGCTGGCTCGGCGCGCCCCTCTAGAGCGCTACCCCTCCCGGATGGTGATACTGATAACCCTGTCACCCTGGAATGACGGTTTCTGGTTCGGGTCCCGCGGCGTCAGCGATTCCAGCACGTCCATCCCTTCAATCAACTGACCGAAAACGGAATGCTTTCCGTCCAGCGAAGGCTGCGGGGTGTAGGTGATAAAGAACTGGCTGCCGTTGGTATCTGCGCCGGCATTCGCCATGGAGATTGCCCCGGCGGTATGCTTATGGCTTGTAAACTCATCCTCAAACGAATAGCCGGCATTCCCCCCGCCAGTGCCGGTGGGGTCACCCCCCTGGGCCATAAATCCGGGAATCACCCGGTGAAACGTGCTGCCGTCATAGAAACCCTCCCGGGCCAGAAAAACGAAGTTGTTTACTGTTTTCGGGACATCCTTCGCAAAAAGCTCCAGGACCAGATTGCCCTTCTCCGTCTCAATAATCGCCGTGTATTTCTGATTCGTATCAATCATCATCTTCGGCGGCGAAGAGTAAGTCTTCGGCCCCGGCCCCTCATTCTGCTCCGGAGACCCACCGCAGGAAACACTGAAAAACATGGCCAGCAATATGACGCACAGTACAGCCAGATAGACGAATCTTCTCTTCATTCTCAGACATCCTTTCCGACTTTTTTCCACGGGATAAATTCTAATCTATTTTAGCGGCGACGGCAAATATACCATCCTGAAAGCTTTATTTGCATCCGGTTGCTGGATGGTAAGGAAAAGCCGCGAGGGTGGGCTTGGGTGGGAAAGAAAATCACAGGGTGGGGGGAGCGCTCAGGTCCTGAAAAGCAGTTAAGGAGCCGTTTCTTCTTCAGAAATCAGCTCCTTAACTTCTAGACCGTTACCAAGCTGGGGGAAGCTTGGGTTTGTTTAATCTGGATTAAGAATATCAGTCGGACGGTAAACGGGGCATAAACAGCCGCCCTGTTCCCGTAAACATCACATATATATTCTAAAAAGGTCGCGCCTGTTTTCCAGGCAGAAACCCAGCGTCCTGCTGGTGTTTGGCCAGTGTTTCCGCCACTATATCGGGAAAATTTCCGGTGGGGCAAAAATCAGGCAGTCTTTGTTCTTTGTCTCTGGTACGGCACCTCAAAACGGCACACCTGGCGCATTGCGGCGCTGCCTGTTTCATCACACACCTCCATATCTATTTTCATCCAAACTTTAGCGTAAAGAGGTTAATTTATCCAGCGGTCCCGCATTGCGGATACCCGCCATCTGTATTAAAATCACAGCAGACCGGTGCAAGGAGGGTCCCATGTTTCCTGAGAACGATACGATGTCCCTGGAGGTATTTTTCGATTACCTCTGACCGTACGTCTACAATGCGGCCGTGTGGCTGCAAGGCGTAAACAAGGCAATTGGAGAAAAATTGCAGGTCAAATGGAGATACCTGAGCCTGGAGCAGATTAACCGTGAACTGGGGCCGGGAAAAAACGTCTGGGAGCAGCCGAGGGACTACCCCGGCCGGGGCCTATTGGCTTTCAGGGCCGCTGAAGCGGCCCGGCGGCAGGGTGATTCCGCCTTTGTCTCATTCCACATGGCCTTACTGGAAGCAAAACACAAGGACAGATGTGACCTCGCCCATATGGACACAATTATCCAATCGGTAAAAAAAGCCGGACTGGATGTTGCCGCCTTTAAGAAAGACCTGGAGAACTCATCGCTCGCCCGGCTGGCGGAGGACCACACCTTTGCCGTGGAAAAGCTGGGCGTATTCGGCACCCCAACGCTGGTCTTCCCCGTGCAGCAGGCCGTCTTCATCAAGATGACCCCGCCGCCCCCTCCCGAGGAATGCCTTCCCCTGTTCAACGAACTGAAAGAGTTCGTCTCCAGAAGAAGCAACGTCCTGGAGGTGAAAAGGGTGTCAGCGCAGGTCAAGCCTAAAAACAAGCCGGGGAACTAGCGCCGGAGTCTGCCCCGTGCCAGCGAGGCAAAGATACCACCGAAACAGAGCACGCTGAAGATGATGAATGCCGTTTTGGCGCTCAGAAGAAACTGCGGATAGTATTCCGGAGTAATCTCCACCCGGCCCACATACAGGGACAAAATCATCATCGCAATACCCATGCTCAAGGTAAAGCCGATTTGACGCATGGCCGCCAGCATTGCGGAAGCTACTCCGTAAGCCCCCTTCTCTACCGAACTCATAATGGCATTGGTATTCGGAGATGAGAAAAGAGCGAAACCAAATCCCAGCACGATCAGAGCGGTAATAACAAACCATATCGCGGTCTCCGAACCCAGGAACCCTAGCAGCACCAGCCCGGCGGTGGTCAAAGCCATCCCTGCCGAGGCGATTAACCGTGGTTCCACTCTATCCGAAAGCCTGCCGGCAAACGGAGAAAAAGCAGCCTGCACCGCCGGCATAAAGACCAGCACCAGACCCGCATTTTGCGGGCTGAAGCCTTTGGTATACTGCAGATAAAGACTCAGAAGGAAAGTAACCGCGAAGGTGGCACTGTAGTTAATCAGCGCCGCCAGATTGGAAAAAACAAAGACGGTATTATGCCGGAAAAGATTTATGTCCAGGACCGGACTGGAAGTCCTTTTTTCCCACTGTATGAAAGCGAAGATACCGAGGCTCCCGAGCAGTATCAGCCAGATACCGTTAAGTGCGGGAAGCTGGGTAAAACCATAGATCACCGCAACCAGCGTGAAGCCATAAAGCAGCGAGCCGATAATATCAAACCGGGCCCCCTTTGCCTCAGCCCAGTCTCCCCTCAATCTCCAGAAAACGGTGATGATTATGATTAAGCCCAGCAGCACGTTTAACCAGAAAATAGTCCTCCAGCCGAAATGCTGGGTCAGAAATCCGCCGATTAACGGGCCGAGGGCCAGACCGGTGTAAACACAGGCCACCTGTATCCCCAGGGCCTTTCCCCTCTCCCCGGGTCCGAAGACCGAGGTAATCAAAGCAACTCCGGTGGTAAAAAGGGCGGACGCTCCTATCCCTTGAAAAATCCGGAAAGCTATCAGCATCATCCCGGAAGTTGAAACCGTAGCAAGGAAGGACGCAAGAGTATAAATCAGTATTCCATATGTGAAAATTCTCTTCCGCCCGTAGATATCCGACAGCCTCCCGAACGGAACCAGAAATGCCGCCGCGGTCAAGGGATATACCGTAGCCACCCAGCCCAGGATAATGGCATCCATGGCAAACTCTTTCCCGATGGTGGGCAGCGCAACATTTATCGATGACATCATGGAGGCATTAAAAAAAGCCGCCATAGCCACTACAAGTAACACCGCGGTCTTATCAACATTATTACCCGTGCGCCTGCCCATACTCTATCTCACTCTCCGCAAAAACCGGTATACCGGTCTATTAAATGGGACGAGGGTCCGCGAAATTCATTACCGAATGCCCTCAAGCATTTAATATAGCTCATTACGCGCCCGTGTGACAATCAGACAAGAGAATTTGCCGCTTTATCCAGCCTGCTCGCGCGCAGGCTTGTTTTCAAAGACGATTTCTGGTAAATTGTATTTGTCTGCGGGGCTGTAGTTCAGCTGGGAGAACGTTTGACTGGCAGTCAAAAGGTCGAGGGTTCGAGCCCCTCCAGCTCCACTTTTTGTGCTACTATTGTGCTACTTTTCTTCACTCTTTGAATTAACCCTTGCCGTGAATATTCGATAACCTAGTCTGTTGTAGAGCCTGGATTAGCTTTGGGAGTGATTTTCATCCTGCCTGGCTTCGTATTTTATAACCCTTACTTTTTCCAGTGTAATAAGGCCATCCCCCATCATCTTTTCTACTTGGGGCATAATGCGGTCAATATTTTCCTGTGAATCAACAACCTCGACGACGATGGGCATATCCTGGCTCAGGCGCAGTATATGAGCAGTATGGAGGTGGCTTCGGGCTCCAAATCCCAAAATTCCCCGGAGTACCGTCGCTCCTGCCATCTTCTCCCTCCGCAGCATCTCCACGAGAGCCTGATATAGAGGCTTACCCTGATATTTATCAGACTCGCCAATGAATATCCTCATGAGCACCGATTCGCCGTTTAGTTTCCGCATCTTATGCACCTCCAAGTATCGTTCGGCCCAAAGACACTCCTAAGAATACCGCAATTATAGCCGGAATAACATTAGCCAGTATATTAACTCCGGCTATAAGCCACATACCGTCCTCCAAATACCCGAGAGTTTCATAGCTGAACGCTGAAAATGTGGTAAAAGCGCCCAAAAACCCGAGTGTTGCGGCTAACCTCACGAAGCGCGATATAAGATCGGTACTCATCCCAACCTGCATCACGAAACCTACCAAGAAAGAGCCGAGGATATTAACTATCAGAGTACCATAAGGAAAGCCTTCTCCCAGCACCCGCTGAGCCAGACCAGTCATATAGTATCGTCCGAGTGCACCCAGGCCGCCGGCCACCGCAATATAGATTACCTCGCGCACAATAACCTCCTCGCCTGACCATAAACAAGGTCAGCAGAAATTTATGGGCAGGCGTTATCGGTCACGATGCAAGTGACTTTCCACGGCGAACGCCTCCGCCGGACAAATAAAAAAGCTTCTACCGGCAACTGCAGTAGAAGCTATCAGCCAATAAAGGCAATTTTCCGGGCGAGCTTCATCACCCGCTTTAAGTATATCTCAATCTTTAAATCATCTTCAACAAGGGTGTTGAGAACCAGAGCAAATATCGGCCTTTGCCGGACTTGAAACTTTCCGGCGTTATATACAGAGGGCAAAGAAGAAGTTAAACTCATTGCCAGCCCTACCTATTGATACCCCGGCTCCAGTTTTCTGCTTTTATTTTGAAAACGCCCTAAGATAATCTGATTTTCTTGTTGTCCGTCCGCCCGCTAATAAAAACCTGTCCAATGTATTATGATATTGAAGGGGGTTTAATTTATATTTATTGGAGCGTGGTCTAATGAAAATCAATGAGAAGAAATTGTCACCGGAACAGCGTGAAGAACTACTCAGAGTTTTGAAAGCCCGTTTTGACAAAAATATGAACCGCCATACATGTATTGAATGGGCCAAAGTAGAAGTAAAGCTGGAAGCTAAACCTGAAAAGCTGTGGTCACTCAACGAAATGGAAAGAACCGGCGGTGAACCGGACGTTGTTGGTCTTGATAAAAAGACGGACGAATACATCTTTTATGATTGTTCAGCAGAAAGCCCTAAAGGCCGCCGGAATCTTTGTTATGACCGTGAAGCGCTGGAGTTGAGGAAAGAGCATAAACCAGAGAATAACGCTATCGATATGGCTGCTGCCATGGGCATTGAGCTTTTAACGGAAAAAGAATATCGAGAGTTGCAGAAACTGGGAAATTTCGATACGAAAACATCGAGCTGGGTAAAAACGCCCCCCGAAATCAGAAAACTCGGCGGCGCCATCTTTTGTGACCGCCGCTACGAGACTGTCTTCGTATATCACAACAGCGCGGAATCTTACTATGCGGCCAGGGGATTCCGTGGCTCGCTAAGGGTCTGAAACGTGTTCGACAGCCAGCAATAAGGATTAGCCCGGCCCGGGCCTTTCCGGGAGACGACCTAACGGCGGTCGAAGGTCATGGCGAATTCCTTGCAGGTACCACCCGTTGATACCCCGGCTCCGTTAAATAATTCACCGGGGATATCAACAGCCGGTATATTCTGTGACATTCGTTATGAGGGATTGCCTGCAAGTGCGCAGCTTACCGGTAGTCCTCAATATCTTTGAGCTCGGCGCTCCAGGGACAGTATTGCCTTACCGAGTTCAGCCAGTATTCCAGGTCCTCCTCAACGAAATCCGGGGTACCGTCACATACTTCGATGGTAAACTCGGCCATGGCTGTTTGCTCCGGGTCCAGGTGCCAGGACCAGGGGGCGTTATGCATCCCCGCCCCCGGTCCGGTCAGCAGCACGCCGTTAGGAATATTAGCCCGGCTTTCGCCGCGCTGCAGGCGGAAAAGCTCTTCGATGGTATCCGGACTGGTGACAAATACGCGGAACTCCGAGTTTCCCACCCCGAATGTAGCCACAACGCCTCCCCGGAGTTCTTCCTCAAGGTCAGGCTGGACGTCTATTATTTTTCCCGTTTGAGCGTTGATATTCACTGCTATCTCGGAAGGCGGAAAACCGTATTTTGACGCGAATAGCACGCGCCACTGTTCCGGCATCGATTCCAAAAAACTGATAGCCGGTGTTTGTGCCGCAGCCAGGGCTTCTTCATATGGGTCCCGACCGGCGGACTGCCATTCCCCGCCCAGGTTAACCATGTAGCTGCCCTTCTCTTCGCGGGCTACAGCGTCGCCGGAATGGCCCCTCATCCATAATTGCACCGAGCGATTTTCCATGGCTGTTTCCCGAGCTTCTTCCCGGCTTATGATATCCACGCTGCCGGTAACGCGGATATCGTGCGTCAGTTCCAACGGCTCCTGCCTGTCTGCCTGCCGTCCCGGGAAAAAACTGGCGATGATGGTGTAATTTCCGTTTGGACTGGAGCCCGCGTCCCATTGCACCCGGCGCTCAATGCTCCCGCGGGGTTCCAGTGTTCCGAAGGTGACCGCCGGTTGGACTATCTCCCGGTCAGTTGGCGCCCGCAGCGTGACAGTATCTCCGAGGGGAGTCTGCATCCTGGTGTATACCGGCGGGTCGCCGATATTCCACATGGTGTATTCGACTCCCCCGCTGGAGATGTTCTCGATTCGCACCATGACTTCCAGGGTCTCCCCCGGCTTAATGGTTTCAGCGGTTATCGATAACGACATTTCTATCTTGTTCTGCCAGGTCTCCGAGGCCACTTCCCGGAACCCGGTATCCCCTCCGCAGCCCGCGGCCAGTCCGGATACCAGCAGCATAATCGCAAATAAAGATTTCCTGAGAGACATCATACTAACCTTTCCTGAGAAATCACCGTCTCCATGATAGGCACAGGACCCTTGAAAAGTCATAAAATCCGCTCGCGCTTTATTACAAATCTATGACATTTTTAAGGGGATGGACTTGTTTTGTTTTTCACCGGTGCGGGCGTAGCGAAGTAATCTCCGGCACATGAAACAGATCGTTTCGTCGCTGCGCTCCCCGCAACGGCAAACTTTCCCGCCAGGCGCAAATGCGACCAGAACGGGAATTAGTTGCATTATCCCGGCCCAAAGGATTAGTATTTTATTAATAGCATGGATACACTGACTCTTGCCTATTTCTCTATGGAGTTTGCAATACACCCTGCCATGCCCACCTATACCGGGGGCCTGGGAGTGCTGGCCGGCGATACCATCAGGGCCGCCGCTGACCTCGCTATTCCCGCGGTGGGCATGACATTGCTGCACCGTAAGGGGTATTTCCGGCAGCACCTGGATGAATCCGGGAACCAGTCCGAGTTTGAAAAAGACTGGGACCCGGAGGACTATCTGGAAAAACTGCCGCTGAGGGTCCAGATTACGATGTCAGGCCACCCGCTCCAGGTGCAGGCATGGCGCTACAATGTGCGCAGCGAGTTCGGCCATAGCGTGCCGGTCTATTTCCTGGACACCTGCCTTCCGGAGAATTCACCCTGGGACCAGGGCTTGACCAACTTCCTGTATGGAGGCGATGCCAGGTACAGATTGGGACAGGAGATTGTTCTCGGCTTCGCCGGCATCGCCATGCTGCGGAGCCTGGGATATCACGTGGTCCAGACATACCACATGAACGAAGGCCACTCCGCCCTGATAACACTGGCCCTGATGGAAGAGAGAGCCTGGGGACGAGGGCTGCACACGATGGAGGCGGCGGACAGCCAGGCGGTGAAACAGCGCTGTGTATTCACCACTCACACGCCGATACCGGAAGGACATGACGAGTTCGAGCTGTCATTGACCAGGGAAATCCTCGGTAACGAAAGAACGGATTTTCTTATCGGCGCGCGTTGCTGCGATAACGGGAAGCTTAACATGACCAGCCTCGCCCTGTCATTTTCCAGATATATTAACGGCGTCTCCATGCGCCACGAGGAAGTGACCCGGAACATCTTTACCAATCACCGCATTGATGCTATCACCAACGGGGTACACGCCACCACCTGGACATCCCCGGTTTTTACTGATTTGTATGACCTGCATATCCCCCAGTGGCGCCGTGATAACCTCTACCTGAAATACGCGATACGTATCCCGCTGGAGGAGATACAAAAAGCTCATAAAGAAGCCAAAGCGGGACTCCTGAAGGAGATAGAGCGCCGCACCGGTATCCGCCTTGACCCGGGGGTAATGACCATTGGCTTTGCCCGCAGGGCCACCGAATATAAAAGACATGACCTTTTGTTTCATGACATCGAAAAGCTTAAGCGCATGGTTAGAAACGGCGGCCGGATGCAGGTAATCTACGGAGGAAAAGCCCACCCCCGGGACGAAGCGGGAAAGGCCTTGATCAGGAAGGTCTTTAAGGCTGCGGAAGAACTCAAAGACGATTTGCCCGTTATCTACCTCGAAGAATATGATATTGACCTGGCCAGATATGTTTACTCCGGCGTGGACCTGTGGCTGAATACGCCGCTTAAACCGCGGGAGGCTTCCGGGACGAGCGGAATGAAGGCGGCGCTTAACGGAGTGCCCACGTTTAGCATCCTGGACGGTTGGTGGATTGAAGGCCACATAGAAGGGGTAACCGGATGGTCCATCGGTGGCGGCTGGCAGTCTGAGAGCGACTCTGGGAGGGAAGTGGCTTCTCTCTATGACAAGCTGGAGAATGTGATACTTCCTGTATATTATGAACACCCGGAACAATACGCGGGCATCATGCGCTCGGTAATTTCAGTGAACGGCTCCTATTTCACCACACAGCGCATGCTCACACAATACGTGCAGAACGCCTACCTGCGCGGTTAGCCCGGCGTGTGCAAGACCCGCACCCGCCTGAAAGAACGACGGGGTACGGATAGACAGAAGTCCCTTCCTGCGCCAACCGGAATTATATTACCTCCGGTAAATCGTGGAGTTCCCCGTGCCGCTCAATCGCACCGGGTTTTTCCACAGGCTCAACAGTACTCGCCTGGACCCCTTTGTCACCTATCTCCGGAGAATATCGGACCGCGGTACCGACCGCCAGGCGCTCCCAGTGGTTATGGAGGACGCTGTTCTGATGAAAATACACCTGCTCCCCGTCCACGGTGCGAAGAAAGCCGTAACCGCCTTCCGGGAATAGCCTTTCTATCACCGCCTGCATCCTTTGCTGAGGATGGGCTTTCACATCGCCATGCCGCTTATCCACGGCTCTTTCCAGTTCGCGCCGCGCCGAATCGAAAGTCCGGCGTATGAGCGCCTGCAGCGGCTCTTCACGCACGCCTTGCCGGGTAACGGCGCGGCTCCGGAAAAGCTCCGGGCTGGCCGGCTCTACCCCCGCTTCATCCAGGTGTCCCTGCAGCTGGGCCATATCCCCCGGAATTTTTTTCAGGGCTTTTGAGGAGCGGTTTACGATGATGTCCACACGGTCCGGTATCCTGATGTCAATACGCATGCGGTAGGCATTGCCGGTGCGGCGGCGGCCCTGCGCCTTCTCCAGGACAATATGGGTACTGATAATATAATCGCATACCTGCTCCAGCTTGCTGATGCCCCGGTTGATGAGCTTATCGATAAGCGGGGTCATTTCCACATCTTTCAGCATAATCTCGGGTGCTACCTTCATTCTTCCTCCGATATTCTCTTTTACTAGAGCGCCGCTTTAATAGCGGAGCACCGCGGCGACGGGCGCACCGCCGGGGACTTTATCTTCTTCCATGACGTAAACGTCACCGCGGTGGGCCAGGGTGTGCGCCGCGGCAAAGTCCAGCAGGTCAATGTCACAGGACTCTTCCTCCGGGTGGACTTCCACGCTATCCGAGAAGCTATCGTATTTTCCCCACCGCTGCTGGTTATCGGCAACGAAGAGCGTCTGTATGCGGCCGTGATATGACTCGGTAACGATGCTGTCCAGAATGTCCGTGGTCCTCCCCAGCCCGATGAACTCCCGGTAAATCCGCAGTGCCTCGTCCTGTTTCTTCCTGAAAATCGGCTCCATTATGCTCAATCCCAGTTGGTGCAGCTCCGCGGGTTTCAGCCGGTCAGGGCTTACCTCCACTTCTTTGTTCAGCAGCTGCCTGTAGGAGTTTGCTTTCTTATAAATCGGGAAAAGATAGTCGACACTGATAAGAACCAGAGGAGCGGTCTCATCGTGAAGAAACTCGCGCTGGAGACTGCTGTCCAGCAGGAAAAAGAAGCGCAGGAGGTTATCCTTGGTATCCTCAACCCCGGCACCGTGGGAGGTAACCACGCCGCTTTCGATTCCCTCCACTCCGAAATGCATGTGGTACTGCGCTTCCCGGTCAGTATCCTCAAAGCGGAGCGCCTCAGCGACACTGCGCGGGACCTTTCCCTTAATATCCATTTCTTCAAAGGTAAAGCGGGTGCAGCGGAGCAGGCGGACCGTGTTCTGACTAACGGCCAGCGTAAAAAACCGCCCGTTGGCCGTAATCACGGAAAGCAAGGGCTTGACGTGAAAACGGTTGGCTACCACCACCATCTCAGGAAGCTGGAGGGGGAGCCGGTAGTAGCGGAAGAAATCCTTGGAGAGGAAGATAACCAGGCCATCGCTCATATCCACCCAGAATGCGTTGTCATCGAGCAGGCTCTGCGCAGGCTGCAGGTAAGCATCCGCTTCCGGCCTTCTGAGTCCTATTCCCTCCAGTTTTTCCCGGGCCTTCTGAAGCAGCTTCTTCAGGCGTACCGGGTTCTGCTGTACATCGGTACGCCCCGCCTTGAACGTGGGAATGTATATGGAAACGCAGATACATCCGACGGTCTGGACATCCACAAGTTCCTTGAGTTCATTTCCTGAAATAATATCCATGCGTTTTTGCCCTTTCCCAGAATTTTAGCCGGAGACTACGGCCTGGCAAGGAATTCCCTCCAGGGAACGGCTATCACCTCTCCGTAGCTTCGTGTCCGGAGGTACGGAGAATCATCGCCGCCCTGGCGACCGGCTCCGTATCCGCAGCTTCAATGATATCTTCCACGTCAAAACGCCCCGGCGTGCCGAAGCTTTCTTTCCAGGTGACCCCGGGCCACTCCTCCTTGATTTTCGCGGAGACCATCTCGGCAAGTTGCTTCAATTCTCCGGGGTGCTCAAGGGCCTTAGGGGAGACGCGGCTCAGTATCGCCATATCAATTTCTCCTGCTTCCTGTCGCAATCCGGTCAGGGGGTGGCCAGTTTTCTTCTGAGAGCGGAAAGCCTGGCCTTCACCTGCTCGGCTGCTTCGGCCCTGCCGGACGCCTTGCGCAGGTCTCTGGCCAGCTTTTCGTCCTTGACGATGTCCCTCACCCAGTTGGAAAAATCGTTCTTCTCCGGATTAGCATGGAAGGCGTAATCCTCTTCCGTCATATTGCTGAGCTCATCAGCAAGTCCCTGCAGACCGTGAAGCACATGCCCGTTAACGCTCCGGAATGCATATTCCGCGGGCACGTCCGTTAAGACCCTGTTTACTTCCTGCTTTGATGCTACGGCCATCATCTGGTTATATCTCCTTTAATAAAAAGTGGGTTTTTCGGGACTATTTTTTGTTTATTATCCCGCTTCCATATCAAATACCACCATCTCCTCACCGTCCTCTATTTCCGAACAGCCGCATATGCATTCTCCGCCATCTGCGCAGGGCTGGCAGCAATAAATGATGCCTTCCAGTTGATAGGCGCCATCCCCATTGGGGCAGCCGCATTCCGGGCAAAATTCTTCTACCATCTTGACACCCCCTCTTCTCAATTCGAGTGTTATCGCGTCAGGCACCGGGGAGCGGAGGCCTTCGCGACACGTTATTTGGCAGCCTTAGCCGCCTTTTTCTTAGCGGAAACGGCAATTTTCTTCGGTTTTACCGCGGCTAATTTGGGAAGAGTCACTTCGAGGACGCCGTCTTCGATATCGGCCTCAATCTTGCTGGCATCCACAGAAGAAGGCAAAGGAATGGAACGGAAGAAGCTCCCGTAAGACCGCTCGGAGCGGTAGTAGTCCTCGTCTTTGACTTCGCTCTCCGTTTTTTTCTCGCCCTTGATGGTCAGCGTTTCACCGACCACGGAAACTTCGATGTCCTCTTCCTTCATTCCCGGCAGTTCCGCCTTGACCACGAACTTGTCATCCTTCTCAAATACGTCTACCGCCGGTATCCAGGCCTTCTCCCCGTTAGGCTTCCATAGCGGCATCCTGAAAACATCTTCCATCTGTTCTTCCAGTTCTCGGAACGGTCTCCAGGTACTCAGTCCCCACGGCCTCCATCTCTCCATGGCCATTAAAACGTTCCTCCTTCACTCTTTTGATTTTTATATATTTTACGCTCCGCTCCCCGGTAGCTGCAGGTGAATTCAGAAAGCCTGAGAACGCCGGCTTTTACTTTGTTGTAAGACAGATTTTAGACGGCGGGGCATGGAATAGTCATAACAAGGAGGCAAAATTAATTACAAATTTATGACATTTCCCCCGAAGCGATTTCCCCCGTTCATGTGCTTTGAAATGTCATGTTTTTGTAACTTTTCCCGCCGCCATTTTATAACTATTACATCAGCGGACTTGTAGAATAATGTCATCACCGTTGAGGAGAAAGCAGCAAAAGTAAAGGACATCGGATTGATGAGGTACACTGCGCCAACCCGTCAGCGGGCGCTTCTCAATAACTCAGCGGGCTGACTCCATAAGGCAAATCAAATCAGGAGATAACATGGCAGAAAATACTACGGCCCAGTTACGCATTTTATCCAGGAGTGATGCGCCCTTCGCCGACCGTGCCGAAGCGGGAAGGCTCCTGGCAGACGCGCTGAGCGAGTACCGCGGTCAGAATGCGGTGGTGCTGGGGATACCCCGCGGTGGAATAATCGTGGGACGGGAAGTCGCCCGGGAACTGGGCGCCGAGCTGGATATCGTACTGGCCCACAAGCTGCGCACGCCGGGATATGAGGAACTGGCGATGGGCTCCGTGGCGGAAGACGGCAGCCTCTTTCTCAACCGGGAAGTGGTGCAGGAACTGGGGGTGGGAAAAGACTATATCGAACAGGAAAAGGCGAGGCAGATGGCGGAAATAGAGCGGCGCGCCGGGCTGTTTCGCGCGTCCCGGCCCAAGGTGGCCCTGAAAGGGAGGATAGTCATCGTCACGGATGACGGCGTGGCCACCGGAGCCACCACCCAGGCCGCGTTCTGGGCCATCCGCTCGGAGCGCCCTCAAAAGCTGATTGCGGGAATCCCCGTAGGCCCGGAAGACACCATCAAGAGGCTGGCGCGCGACGTGGATGAGATGGTGTGTTTGCGCGCTCCCGAGCTTTTCGCGGCGGTCGGGCAGTTTTACCGCCGGTTTGCGCCCGTGGAAGATGAAGATGTGCTCGGAATCTTGAGGGATGAGTATGGCGGCGACCGAGATGAGCGCCACTGAAAAGCGCACAAAGCACAAGCGTTATCAGCTACAGGGACGATTTCGTGGGAAATAATACCACCGAGGAAAAGGGTTACGTAAAGCTCACGTCTGACGGGGCCGTCCTCCACGGAAACCTTTTGATACCCGCTGAGGCCCGCGCTTTGGTGGCGTTCGCGCACGGAAGCGGCAGTTCCCGGCACAGCCCGAGGAACCGGTTCGTGGCGGAAACACTCCGTCAATCCGGACTGGGCACACTGCTGTTCGACTTGCTGACGCTGGACGAAGAGGCGGAAGACCTCATCACGGGAAGACAGAGGTTCGATATCGGACTACTTGCCCGGCGGCTCATCGGCGTCACTGACTGGCTTCAGGCTGAAGAACTGACGCGCAGTCTGAAGCTGGGGTACTTCGGCGCCAGCACGGGGGCCGCCGCCGCCCTGGTGGCGGCAGCCGAGAGGCCCGGCGCGGTCGGTGCGGTTGTATCGCGCGGGGGCCGGCCTGACCTCGCCGCTCCGTTCCTCGACCGGGTAAAGGCGCCTACGCTGCTCATCGCCGGCGGGAATGATGTCCCGGTCATTGAAATGAACCGCCAGGCCCTGGCGAAGCTCCACGGGGAAAAAGCGCTTGTGCTTGTGCCCGGCGCCACCCACCTGTTTGAAGAGCCGGGAGCGCTGGAGAAGGTGGCCGGGCTCGCCGGAGACTGGTTTCTCAAATACCTTTCAGCTAAAAAGCGGAGGCCATGATGAAGGCAATCGGCCCTTTAATGTGGGAGCACCGCCTCATCGAGCGTGTGGTAGCGCTGATGAGAAGGGAACTGGAGTCGCTGAAGAAAGACAGGGTTAACACGGTCTTTCTCGATGCGGCGCTGGACTTCTTCAGGACCTACGCGGAAAAACTCCACTTCAAGAAAGAGGAGGACATCCTGTTCGCCGGGCTGGCAAAAAAAGGACTCAGCCCCGGATTGAGCGGAATCATGGACGAACTGGTTGAGGAGCACAAGGTGCTGGTAAAGAAGGTGGATACGATTAGCGGTCTCCGTAACGGATTGGTTACGGGAGATAAAAACCAGCTCTCCGAAATGGTTAGGCCCGTAGAGGAAATGCTGGAGCTTTACCCTTCCCACATGGAAAAGGAAGATAAACACTTCTTCTTCCCCTGCCTGGACTACCTCAGCCAGCAGGAACAGGATGAAATACTGGAGGCCTTCCGGGAGTTCGATGCCCGTCTGTTACATGAGAAGTATCAGAATATCGTAGATAACATGGAGAGCAGCCCGCCTTCAGCACCCGGCTAGCGCGATAATCGCGGACCTGATAAAAGCTCGTCTTCCCGGCTTAGACGGACCTGAGATTTCCCTTCTCCGGGGACAAATTTAACGGCGCGCCCCCGTATCCAGGTCATACTTCGTGTGATAGCCCCGCGGGGTAACCATGCGGCCGCCGGAAACGAAGGTCTGCGAGTTACCGATGATGAGGGTGGTATTCATATCTATTTCATGCTCAAGCAGGTGCTCCAGATCGGTTATGACCACCCGCTGCTCATCCCTGTAAGCCCCCATGACAATACCTGCCGGTGTCGCCGGAGCACGGTGTTTCAGGATAATGTGCCTTGCTTCAACGAGCTGCCGCCGCCGTTTTTTGCTCCTGGGATTCATTATAATAATGACGAAGTCTCCCTGCGCCGCCAGGTCCAGTCTGCGGGCTATATCCTTCCACCGAACCAGGTAATCACTCAAGCTTATTACGACAAAATCGGTCATAATCGGAGCGCCAAGCAGGGACGCGACCGCGGTAACCGAAGGTACGCCGGGCACTATCTCCACATCGAGTCTTATGTCCAGACTATGCATGATTTCCAGCACCAGCCCGGCCATCCCGTAGATGCCGGCATCCCCGCTGCACACTATGGAGACGGTCCTGCCCCCCTCCGCCAGCTCGATGATAGACCTGGCGCGCCGGACCTCGTCTCCCATACCGGTGGAGATACACTCCTTTCCCTCGAGCAAAGGCTGAATCAGCTTGATGTAAGGCTGATATCCCGCGACCGTCCGGCTCCGGCGTATTGCCTCTCTCGCTCCCAGTGTCATGTGGTCGAGGAAACCGGGGCCGATTCCCACGATAAAGAGTCTGCCCTTGACCGGCTCTTCTGAAAAATGCAATCTCCCTATGGCAAGGGTCACAGCTCCCTGAAAGCTTGTCTTGGCCACCACCAGTGACTTGCCTCCGCTCAATATAGCTGCCGCCTCACAGACCGAAGATGTCCCGACATGTTTCAGGGCGGCCTCCGAAGGCTCGGAAGGGAACACAACCTGGTTCAGGCTCGCGCTTTCGAAAAAGTCTATCGGCAAGCTATACTTGCGGGCAAACTCCAGAAGCCCTGCCTCGTCCCGTTTGGCATCGACGGTGGCTAATCTCCTGACGCTCTTAAAAGAGAGCCCCTGCGTTCGGAAGAGCGTGGTCACCGCTTCCTCAATCTGCGCCGCCCCGGTCCCCCGGTTGCAGCCGATGCCGAGAACCAGGCTCTTCGGGCGGTAGATTACCGCCGGGCCGGGGAAACGCTCTTCCTCGCTCAAGAGACGGTCGGTGATGAACAGGGCCACCCCGCATCCTGATTCATTTAACGCTTTCAGAGTAGAGTAATTTCTCACGTTATCCGGCAGTTCCGCCTCTTTGAGACAGCTTCTCTCACCCGCGTCCTGATAGATACCCACCGGCTCCCCGTTGACCACGGCGGCGCTGACGGCGGTAAGCTGACTGCAATCTTCAAGTTCCCAGTCGAACTCTTCACCTATCAAGTCTACGGCTATCAATCCACGGATATCGGAGGCGGTGGTGATGACCGGCTGTGCGCCGAGGCACGATGCTATTTTTTCCGCCAGCTCGTTGGCGCCTCCGGCATGACCGGAAAGCAGGCTGACGGCAAACTTCCCGGATTCGTCCACGACCACCACTCCGGGGTCTTCATGCTTATCCTTGATTCTTGAAGCCAGCAGGCGCACCGCCGCGCCCACCGCCATGACAAGCACGAGGTAGCGATAATGCCCGAAAGCTTCTTCGACTATCTTCCCGGCTGGAGGCGAAAAGGTACGGACATCCGCTCCGGCAGCACGGGTAAATTTCCCCGGCAGGTAAAGGTGGCTGTTCGGTAATAAAGGCTGCAGGCGCCTCCCGATTTCCGCCCCATTCCTGGTTACCGCGATGATGGCCGTCTCTTCAGGGGCGGAACTCATGCTTGAACTCCTTAGCGTAAAGTCGGGAGGATTCGCCTTTACCACGCGTATCCAGGAAATCGCCTACCAGAATAAGCGCCTGCTTTTTTATACCCATCTTCTTCACCTGCTCCGCCAGGTTTTTGAGTTGCGTCCGCACCACGGTCTCATCCTCCCAGCCGACCTTGTAGACCACCGCAGCGGGTGTCTCCGGCGGATAGCCGCCCCCTGTCAAATCAGCCACCACTTCCTCCACCAGAGCGGTACTGAGGAATATCGCCATGCTGGAGCGGTGCGCCGCCAGGCTTTTCAGGTCCTCGGGGGCAGGCACCGGCGTCCGGCCTTCCTTCCGCGTGATGATTACCGTCTGGGAGACTCCGGGCACGGTAAGCTCCGCCTTCAGGGCCGCGGCAGCCGCAAAAAGGGAACTGACTCCGGGAATAACCTCGTAGTCTATGCCGTTCCCGTCCAGGATGTCCATCTGCTCCCGTATAGCGCCGTAGATAGCGGGGTCGCCGCTCTGCAGCCGGGCAACCAGCTTTCCCTCCTTCACCGCACCGATTATTATGCCCGTAATCTCCTCCAGCGAAAGGGCGGCGCTCTTGTAGACCACAGCGGACTTTTTCGCGCCCGCGCAGACCTCCGGGTTTATCAGCGAGTCGGCATAGATGATGACATCGGCGCGCTCGATAATCCTCTTCGCCTTAACCGTAACCAGTTCCGTGTCTCCGGGACCGGCGCCGATAAAGTATACCCTGGCCATCCTTATTTCCTCACAATCAACAGTGAAAAATAGTCGAGTTTTTTCCCTTTAAGCTCCCGGATATCCCGGACTATTTCCTCATCACCGGTGGTGCACCTGCTGACATAGGAGCACCGGTCCAGCAGGTCCATCTCCCCAAGAATCCCGAGCAGCCGGTCAAACATGGCGTTCGGCTTCAAGAAGACAATCGTGTCGAAGCTTTCCAGCGTCTTCCGAATCGCCTCATCGTTGTCATTACCGGAGATAATGGCCACCCGTTCATCGCTGATTGCCAGCGGGACGACCGCCCTGGCCGCGGCGGCAGTGACCGAAGATACTCCGGGAATGACCTCGACGTCTACCTCGGGGTGTTCCATCCGCAGTGTTTCCAGAAGATGAATAAATGTCCCGTAAAGGAGCGGGTCGCCGAGGGTGACCATGGCACAGTCCTCGCCCTTGTCCAGGTGCTGCCAGACAATCGCCGCAGCTTTTCGCCAGTGCTCGTTCAACTGCTTCCTGTCGCGGGACATCGGAAAAATCAGGCCCTGGACTTTCGATTTATCCACCATGTCCGCGATAATCGACCAGGCGAAACTGTCGGCCCGCTCGTCTTTCTGCGGTATAAAGATAACCGGCACCTCGGAAAGGATGCGGTGTCCCCGCAGCGTTATCAGCTCAGGGTCGCCGGGGCCAACCCCGACTCCGTAAAGACGCCCGACGCCTGTTTTTTCAGGGTCCATATTAGTGATTTTCTCCTTCACGCCAGCCGGCAATAACGAATACCGGGTTCAGCGACTGGAAATGGGTGAGTCCGGCGACGTCCTCGCTGCGGGCGATATTGACTGAGATTATCTCTGAGATAAAGCGGTTTTGCTGAAAAGCATCCGTTGCCGCATGCAGGGTTTCCAGGGTTGCGGCGTTGATGACGATGCGGCCACGCGGCTTCAGTCGCGCGCAGGCTTCCCGCATGATTTCCGCAAGGCGCCCCCCGCTGCCCCCGATGAATACCACCGAGGGGTCCGGCAGACCGGCGAGGCCCTCCGGGGCCTCAGTCCCGATGACCGTAACATTGTTCACGCCGAACTTACGGATGTTCTCCCTGATATCGGTTATCGATTGCGCATTCCGTTCCACAGCAAAGATATTCCCCTTTACTGCGAGATATGCTGCTTCAACAGACACCGCACCCGACCCGGCGCCGATGTCCCAGACCACGCTGTCTTGGTTCAATCGCATTTTCGCCAGGCTGACCGCCCTCACCTCCAGCTTGGTGATAAGACCGTCACGCCGCTGGCGGAACTCGCTGTCAAGGATGCCGAAGCAGCGCTGCGCGCTTACCTCCCCCGGCAGTCCGTCCCTAATCAGTATCATAATATTGAGCGGGGAAAATTCCCCGTCTCTCAGATTGTTCAGGTCGGCGGCCGTAATCCTTTCGTTCTCGCTCCCCAGGTCTTCGCAGACATAAGCCCGGCAGTTCTCGATGCCGCTTTCAAGCAGCACCCTCGCGATTTCCCCGGGGGTATTTTTTTTATCGGTAAGAATGCCGGTCTTCCGGCTGCGCCGCACCGTTTCCAGAATATCCCCAACCGGCCTGGAGTGCGCGCTGACGACGGCGGCATCGTCCCAGCTCTCTTTTATCCGGGCAAAAGCGAGCTGCACCGCGCTCACGTTAGGGATTATTTCAATCAAATCTCTGCCCAGTTCTCCGGTAAGATACCGGGCAATGCCATAGAAACCGGGGTCACCGGAAGCCAGCACGACTATCCGCCTCTCTTCATAATTCTCACGCACCAGGCGCGCCACTTCTTCGAGATTGTTTCCGATTACGAGCTTCTGCGCGGAGAGCTCGGGGAGCATTTCCAGCAGCCTCCTCCCTCCGAAGACCATCTCCGCGTTCCGCAGAAGGTCGCTTGCCTCGGGAGACAGGCTCGTAATCCCCGCCGGCGCCACTCCGATGATATGGACCTTACCGCCCGGCATCAGCCCTCCCGATAATTATACCTTCGGTATCGGTCATGATGCATTCAATCTCAATCACGTTTCCGGCCCGCTTACCGCACTGCTTCGCGGCCAGCCGGCAGAGGTTATCGCCGAAGCTCCGGGTGTGTTCCGGCGGCAGCATGCGGCGAAGGTGGTTGGCGGTTATGGCCTTGCGCAGGGTTGCCACCCTCTCTTCGGAAACCCCGCATTCCTCCGCCACCCCGGCCAGCAGACCGATATCCACACGGGAATCGCTGATATTGGTGTAAAGGTTTCCCGCCGCCAGCTTGCCCATCTTGCCTATCATACCCCATATCGTCACCTTTGTTACAGGCCTCTTCGCGCATTCATCGAGTGAAAAACCGATGTAGTCTCCGGACTGGACGAAGGCTTCCTCCGGTAACCCCAGCTCTTTCTGGGCGAACTTTTCGCTGCGCCGGCCCGTTGTGAGCACGAGCTCCCGGCAACCGCAGGCCACGGCGACATCCAGTGACTGCGATATACAGGCGGTATAAGCTTCAACGGAATAAGGGATTACGGTGCCGGTAGTGCCCAGGATGGAAATGCCTCCCACAATCCCCAGGCGCAAGTTCAGCGTTTTCCGGGCCAGCTGCTCGCCCTTAGGCACCGATATCGTCACGCGGATACCGCCGCCGTCAAGGCGGTTTTCGACAGCTTCGGCAATCGACTCCATGATCATCCGCCGCGGCACGGGATTAATCGCGGGCATGCCCACCGGTATTTCCAGGCCGGGCTTGGTAACCCGCCCGACCCCTTTGCCGGCTTCGATTTCAACCCCCGGCTCCCCTTTCCGGGACGCGGCGGCGCATATCTCCGCGCCGTCGGTAACATCGGGGTCATCACCGGCATCCTTCACTACCGAGCACAGCGCCCGCACCGTATCGAAAATGCATTCTTTTACCGCAAAGCTTACGGTATCTCCGCTATCAGGCAGACGAATAGCCACCTGCTCCACCGGCTCTTGATTGAGCAAAGCCAGCACCGCCGCTCTGGCCGCGGCGGCGGCACAGGAACCAGTGGTGTAGCCGCAGCGCAGCGCTTTATACCCTCGGGCCATGCCTGTTTTCCTTCTCGTCTACAGAACAGCAGGGCTTGCCCGCCTTGTCCCGACTGATTATTTTCAACAGTTCCCGCCGCGCCTGGCCGATGGTCAACGGATTTCCCCCCAGACCAGCCCCGTCCTTCTTCATCAGAATCTCCGCCAGGTGGCTGAGGCGCGGCAGCCTCAGCTCGGCGTTTCTGACCATGGCCACATCGGCGAAAATCCCCTCCGGCGTTTCCTCGGCAATTATCCGGCCCCGGCTCATGATGGCTACCCGGTCGCAGAAAAGGGGCACCAGCTCCACGTCATGTGTAGCCATAATCATGGTGATTCCCTCATCCCGGTTCAGCTTACGCAGGAGACCCATAATCTCGCTCGTGCCCCTGGGGTCCAGCCCGCTGGTGGGTTCATCCAGCAGCATTATCTCCGGCCGCATCGCCAGCACGCCGGCAATCGCCGCCCGCCTTTTTTGCCCGGAGCTGAGTGTGTGGATAGCCCTGTCCGCCAGTTCACTGACGCCTACCAGCTTCATCGCCTGGGCGGTCCTCCGGTCCACCTCCTCCTCTTTCAGCCCCAGGTTGGCCGCGCCGAAGGCGACATCGTGCGCAACCGTGGCGGCAAAAAGCTGGTCGTCAGGGTTCTGGAATACCATCCCAATCCGATTGAATATCTCCTTCTCACCCAAATCACGGAGTTTTTTTCCGTCCAGGAAAACATGCCCGGCATCCGGGCGCAGCAGTCCGATGAACTGCTTGAGCAGTGTGGTCTTGCCGCAGCCGTTAGCCCCCATCACCGCCAGGAATTCCCCCCGGTCCACCTCCAGGTCAATTCCGCTGAGGGCGAGGGGCCCCCCGGGATAGCTGAAAGAAAGACCGACTGTTTTTATCATGTCCCCAACCGTCCCGCCAGAAAAAAGGCCAGCAGCAGCATGGTGAGGCAGGCAGCCGCGAGCAGGTCTCCGGCGCCGGGTGCGGCCCGGTAGGCTACCGGAAGACCCCCGGCATAGCCCCGGGTTGACATTGCCTCGAAAGCTCTCTCCGCGCGGTCATAAGCGCGGAGAAGAAGGCTGCTCCCCAGAGTATTAACGGAGCGTATGCTCTGCCGCCAGTTATGGTAACCGAGCCGCACTTTTTGCGCCTCGCGGATAGCAACCGCTTCCTCGATGAGTACGAAGATATAGCGATACACCAGGAGCGCAAGCTCGATGAACAACCGGGGGACCCGGAACCACCTGGCTGCCAGAAACAGTCTGTTCGCCGGAGTGGACATGCTTAGCAGCAGAATCAGCGATACCCCGGCAAGCACCCGGCCCATGATTAAAATACCGCGAACCAGGCCTTCTTCATAGCCCGCCAACTGCCATTCACGGAGGGAAATGGTAAACAGAGGCGTAGTTCCGTATAAAAATACCTGGGTGACCAGTACCACCAGCGCCATGACGAGCGGCATCATCAGCCTGAGCATGACCAGCTTCGGCGGAATCCTGATGGCAATCAGCGCCACCAGGCAAAAGACGGCGATAGCGACGGGGGTATAAACGGTCGGCGAAAGCAGGTTAATAACAAGGGCGATGGCGATAAAAGCTATCTTGATACGGGCATCAAGAAAGGTGGCCAAATTGCCTTTCTGGGCAAAGACCTCGGTAAAAACGCCGCTTTTTTCAAACATCCCCGGTAGTCACCGGGCGTTTTTTATTCACCGGCCGACTCCGCCCTTTCTGTTTTTTCGGTAATGAGTCTTCTCCAGAAATAGCCCATGACAAATCCCCCCACTGCTCCCCCCAGGGCGAAAACGAAGAGTAGCAGGTCACCCTGGTCAGTATTAATGAAAGGTGCTCTGGCTTCCCTCCCGGCATCAACCGCATATTTTTCGATAACGCTAACGTCCACTCCTCCCCACGGGCCCTCATCTCCTCCGGACGCTTCATCTGCCGTGGCAAGCCATCCCCAAACTGCCAGGGCCACGATAACAATGACGATACCGGTGGAGACTATCTTAGATAACCTCTTCATAACTACCTCCTTTTATCGCTCCAGGCGACATCTTAAGGCGGTGGGGAGCCAGCCAGTAGAGCAGTTCCGGCCGCCTCTGGTAGACGGCGGTAACAACTCCGGCGGTAAACAGCCCTTCAAGGATACCGAGAGGCAGCTGTGTCGGGGCAAAAGCGAGGGCGATAGCGCCGAACATGCCCCAGAATGAGCCGGTACCGTGAAGGGCCGCGGCCAGCTCAAAAGAAGTGGTGGCATAGGTAGCCCAGTCGCCTAACAGGCCGGCGGCGAATGCCGCTACGAAAATCGGAGCGTGGAACCTTCGCAGCACGGCAAAGGCGGCGAAGCCGGCGAATGACCCCACCACCGCCATGGACACGATGTTGGCGCCCCATGTGCTTATTCCCCCATGAGCCAGAAACAGGGCCTGGATAAGCAGAGCGATGGCCCCCAGGACGGCGCTGATAAACGGCCCCAGCAGTACCGCCCCCAGGGGCGTTCCGGAGGGGTGGGAACAGCTTCCCGTAACCGGCACCGGAATCGGGAACACCGAAACCAGGAAAATAGCGGCCCCGGCTATGCCGAGAAGCGGTATCAAACCCCTGACTTCTCTGGTTTTCTTTTTTATTGCGGCAATGCCAATGACCAGAAAGATGACCGCAATGACATACCATGCCAATGCCCAGTTCCACGGTAAAATTCCCTCGGCGATGTGCATGGCATAAGCCGGAGACGGATTCAGCAAAAACAAGGCGAGAACAGCCACGAGGGCTGGAGGCGCATAATTTCCGGACCAGCGGATAATTGTTAACATTCCAGCGGACCTCCTTGTTTCTGATTTTCCCAGGTTCTTTTCTTAACCCGTTTAAGCCATTTTCAAAAGGGCATTAACGGTAGCCGCCGCCAGAGCGCTGCCGCCGCGCGTCCCCGCGATGCTGATATGGGGTATATCCGTCTTCATCAGGGCTTCTTTCGACTCTTTGGCCTGCACAAAACCCACCGGCATTCCTATGACTAACGCGGGAGTAACCTTCTCCCGCCGGTTCAAATCCAGGAGTGCATGAAGCGCAGTCGGGGCATTGCCGATGACGGCGATAGAACCTTCAAGCCTCTTTCCAAGAAGCTTGAAGGCTGCTGCGGCGCGGGTGCTTTCTTTCTCCAACTCCGATTGTGCCGATTCCAGTTCTTCCAGACCACAGTAAACAGGACAGCCGAAATTTGCGGTCATGCGCCGGTTAATCGCTACCGCCACCATCCTGACGTCGGTAAAAACAGGCTTCCCCCGGCGTATAGCAGAAATTGCCGCCGTGATAGCCCCGGGATGGAACCTGACCAGAGAGGCTATGTGGCGGTCGCCGCTGGTATGCACCAGCCGTTTCACCACGGTGCGTTCTTCTTCAGAAAAGCTCATCGGCGGCAGAATCTTATCTATGATTGTCATGCTCAGACGCTCGATGCCGGATGGGGAGGCGGGGGCCTCATCGCCATCCAGGGCAAGCTCCGGGGCCGCCTCCAGGATGCGCTGGGCCATCAAATCGATGAAATATTCATCAAGGCCGAGGTTATCCGCCAGGATAAATTCCTTGTCCGGGTGAACGGATTTCAACCCGCCGATAATCTCCGGGATATGCTCCGTGATGTGCCTACCCGAGAAAAGGAAGTAGGGCACGATGACCACCCTGTCCGTTCCGCGACTGAGAAGAAAGTCGATAGCCTCGTTCATATCCGGGTGGTTGAATTGAAGCGCCGCCCCGACAACCTCCACATCATCGGGGAGGAAAGCCCTTACCCCGCGAGTGAGCCTGCCGAGGGAATCCACGACCTCCCCCATCCCCTTTTCCCCGCGGCTGCCGTGAGCCAGTATGACGATTCCGATCTTTCGCATAAGTAAAATGGAATTGCTTAAAAACAAATGCTTTTGTCATTATAAGGGCCGGCGCTGATGGTGTCAATAGCCCCGGCCGGGGGTTCCCACTGTTTCGACGGCTTCTTCTGCCTCTAAAATAACGGCAATATTTTTCTGTTTGAATACTGGCCCGCGGCTGATTAACTTCGCCTCCATCTGAAGAAAATTAAGCTGGATATTATTGTTTTTCACGCGATTCATGAATATAATAACGGGAGGAATAACTGCGAGGAGAAGCGAAAGTGTATACCGGAAAAATAATCGATTGCCGCTGCCGGCCGCCCAGACCCGTTCAAGGCCCAGTTTACGGCCATGGACCAGGCCCTGCGCCGGAGCTGGACCTCCAACATGGGCCTCTCCCTGCCGGAGTGGCTTGACCAGGGCATGGAAGACTTCGTCCGGGAGATGGAGGAACTGAACATGTCTGGAGTGGTGGTGGGGAGATATAAGCAAGCCGGAATGCCTGACGTGACCAATGAGCACGTCAGGGAAATAATGGACGATTATCCCGGAAGATTCATCGGCATCGGCGGGATTGACGGCAACAAGCCTGAGCAGGCACGGGATGAGATTAAACGGCTGGCGGAGTGGGGCTTCAAGGGCATCTCGTTCTCATCAGGGAAGCCTGACGACCTCAAACCGGATGACCAGCGGCTTTACCCGGTATATCAGACTATGGCAGACCTCGGCCTGGTCTACTACGTGGTCACCAGCCCGATTTATAACACTACTCCCTTTTCCTTTGACCCTGTTGCCGCGGACTTCCCCGGCCTGCGCATCTTTCTTGCGCATGGAGGCTACCCCCTCATCGATGAACTCATCACGCTGGTCTGGAGACGGGCGAATGTCTGGTATTCCCCTGACTGCTACCAGTTCTCACCGGGGGCACAGCGTTATGTTGAAGCCGTGAATTACTCCAGCGGGGAACCGAAGTACAGGGCTTACCCGCTCTACTTCCAGACGCTCCAGGACCATTATTGCTTCGGCAGCGCCATACCCTATTCTTCGCCCCTGAAGGTGAGGGTCAAAGAATTCCTGGAGCTGGACTGGCGACGGGAGGTACTTCCCAAGATACTTTACCAGAATGCTGCCGACCTTTTTTCGCTGTGAATTAGTGTCCATAAAAAGATGATGTTGCTTGCGGGTGATTTACCCCGGCCAAGAGCAAGGCGACATGGTCAGAAAGATGCTGTCTTCTTTGGCTGAAATAATGGACCGGAAAGACCCGGAGTGTTACCGGCGGGTGGCCTTGAACTCGGCGCGACCGATGCCAGGACTATTCACGCAGAATAAATCGTGATAGACGGCGGGTGCGTTACCCGAATCGCCGCTCTTATGGTGAATAATCGTAAGAGAAGGTTTCCATATATTCATCAGAGCGGATGGTAAGGATAAACGTAGCGCCGTTTTGAGATATTTTCAGCCCGTCGGTCAGGCTGAAACTGATGCTGACCTGTTTTTCAACCGTTTCGCCCGCTGCCACCAGTCCCACATCTACCAGCATGGAATCCTGGCCCCCGAGCTTTACCGGCGTTCCTCCGCTCATGACCTTCACTTCGGCGGAAACGTTGTGGGCATCGGTTCCTCCGGTATTAGTCATCTGCGCCGTGATAGTCCGCGAAAAACCGGTACCGCTGATTTCAGTAATGAGGAACTCGAAGTCCACGCCTGCCGGAGCGGTTGGACCGGTGGTGGGGGTAGCGGTTGGAGTCGGAGTGGGGACAGGTGTGGGAGCAGGTACCGGCACCGGAGATGGAGAGGGAGTGGTGGTTGGCGTTACGGTAGGCGCGGGCACCGGAGGAGAAGAGGTCCCGGGCAGCCAGCCGAGGAGATATGCTGCTCCGAGCAGAACCGCGACAATGGCGATAAGTACGATTATTATTTTCATGGTTCCCCTGCCAAGCCTCTAATACTATTATAACATAGAGGCAAATATTCTTTGCCCCACCCCTGAATCCCGGCTTAATCCGGTTTTAGCTGGCTCCGGGTGATGTCCCATCCCGATGATTCTCTTCCCACCCTCGCTGCTGCTCTTTTCTCCCCGCCCACAAGGTGCAGATGAAACCTGTATATTTTGCAGCAGATTTCTCCCGGGATGATGTAAAAATAATCACGGGACGCTCGCGCTCTTCCTATAACGCGTAGACCCCCGCCCAGAAACCCTCGAAGAAGTGCCGCGCGTTGATACCGAGGACGCGGGTATCATATCCGCCCTCCTGGACGACGAGCGTGGGAAGGCGCAGCGAGCCAATCATCCCGCCGATGGCGGTGAAGTCGTCGGCATCCAGTCTCCAGCTGCCGGTGGGGTCCTCCCTGGCGGTGTCCAGCCCCAGTGCCACGACAAGGAACATCGGCCGGAAGCGCCTTACCCGGCTTAACGCGCTACGCAAGACCCGCCGGTAAAACTCGCCCTCAACGTTTTCCGGCAGGGGAATATTGACGTTAAAGTTCCTGCCGGGACCCCTGCCCTTCTCGCCAGCAAAGCCGCTGAAGTAGGGGAAGCTGAAGCTGGGATGGCCGTGTATCGAAATCGTCAGTACATCGGAACGCTCGTAGAATATCTCCTGCTGCCCGTTGCCGTGATGATAGTCGATATCAAGAATGGCAATCTTTCCGAGGCCGCTGAGGAGCTCGGCAGCCCCCGCCGTCGAATTGAAGTAGCAGAAACCGCCGAAGGTAGCGGGCTCGGCATGGTGGCCCGGAGGCCGTACCAGGGCATAAGCCAGGCGGTAGCCTTCAATTAGGTGCTTGGCGGCGGTGAGAGAGCAATCGACCGCCCTCTTTGCCGCCAGAAACGCATTGCCGTTAATCGGGGTGAAGGTATCGATGCAGTAATACCCGGCGCGTATCGGCAGGTCTTTCGGCGGGCGCGTCCGGTTACGCACGGGGAAGACGTAAGGATAAACGGATGTCCCCGGCTCCAGGCCCGCGCATACCTTCTTAAGGTATTCCACGAAACCGGGCCGGTGGACCGCTTTGATATGCTTCTCTGAAAAATGGCGCGGCGGCACTCTCTGGAACAGGGTAGTTTTCGCCAGCTCTTCGAGGATAACATCGATTCTCACCGGGGACTCAACGTAGCCGCGTTCCTCCACGTGGTGTATCCAGTGGCGGTCATTGACCACCAGGATGATACGCTTGTCAAGCGGAGTCGTATGCCTGACCGGCACCGGGGGCTTTTTCAGGTAGCGGGGCTCTCTCAGGCGCACCGGGTCATCCTGAAAGGACCCGACTACCATTTCCACGTATTCCGGAGGGCATACTCCGCCGTATTTTCGCTCCAGGATAGCGCGGACGATTTCCCTGGCGCTTTCGCGGGACAACTTGACATCTTCGCCCAGATTATCGAAGACCAGGTAGGGAGGGTTGTCGTCTCCGGGGTTGAGGGGGGTCTCGTAGGCGGTATTGATGATGGGGCGGGCGCCGTACCTTTCGTAAAAGCGCAGGCGCGCCGCGTTTTGTTTCCTGATTTCAGGGTTACGGCTCAGCGCCGGGTCATCCGGGAGACATTCGAAGAAGAGCCCGACAGCCTTAAGGTCGAGCGCTTCCTCCCGCACCCTTTCGTAAAGCGCCCCGCCGATGCCGCCGCCCGTCTTCCGCTCCGCGGCTGAGATATAGTCCAGGTAGCAAAACTTAAGAACGGGCTCATGAAAAAGGAGGGCAAAGCCATCGACACGTCCTTTAAGACTTTCAGCGATGAAGAGTATCGAACGGAAGCGGTACTTCATCGGATTACGCAGCTGTTCCGGGAGCTTCCTGACATCCTTCCGGGACAGCAGGGGGAACTGCGTACGCAGTATCTCCTGCACCTGAGCGATGGCTTCACGGTCAGCCGGGGCTATGTCATCAAAAACACGGCGAATGCGAAACATATATCAGTCTCTTCCGGATGAATGCCGGAGTTATAGTAAAAGCTTCCGCAGAATGAGCTTGTCATCACCGGGCATGTAAAAATCCGGGACGCGTCCGATTATTTCGTAGCCGCAGCCGAGGTGAAAGCGCATCGTGTTCTCGTATAGGGGTGTTGAGGATGTCTCTATCATTATCATTCTTCCCCCGGCTTCCCGGATTGCCCGCTCAGCGGCGTCCATAAGCGCCTTGCCGATACCCCGTCCACGCCTTCCCCTGGCGACGGCCTCCCAGTACATGTCCCAGGTATCCTTCGTCAGAGGAGTCGGCCCGTAGCAGATATAACCGGCGATTTCCGGGCCATCTTCAGCTATTAAAACATTATACCCCGAACCGGCAGGGTCTTTCAGGCAGCAGTCTATAAGCTCCTCCGCCACGGCTACCTCATCGGGCTTAAACTCGGGCGTGTCCCGCAGTATCTCCGCCAGTTGAGTCCTGTCTCGGGATGTAACGGGGCGGATTTTAACGGTCATGGGTCCCTCCTCTCCAGCGCGAGCCTCACAATCTCTCCGATAAATTCGGTATAGGTCATCCCGGCAGCCGAAGCCTGTCGAACGGTCCCGGCGTCCGGCGAGATATCGGGATTCGGGTTGACCTCGATGACGTTCAGCCGGCCTTCTCTGTCCATGCGCATGTCCACCCGGGCGTAGCCCCGGCAGCCCGCCAGCGCAAAGGTTGTCAGCGCCAGATTTTTAATCGTATCTTCCTCCCCGACTGTGACCCAGGCCGGGCATATCACCCTGGTCCCCTGAAAATAGGCGCTTCCCGGCGTCCATTTCGAGTCGAAGGTAAGGACTTCCGGCATCCCCGGAGGCAAAGAATAGACTATCTCGGAAACGGGCAGCACGGCAGGCCGTGAGTTGCCCGTCACCGTGGCGTTGAATTCACGGCCGTCGATGTACTCTTCGACAAGAGCGTCACCGCAGGTATCACAGATGTGCCGTATCTGTGACTCCAGCGAACCCGAGTCCCGGACCACGCTGTTTTCGGTGATGCCGTGGCTGGCATCCTCACCGCGAGGCTTGACGATACAGGGACAGCCGATATGGAACAGGTGCGCTGTCTCCGGGCGGAGCAACTGGAAATCCGGAGTGGAAATCCCGCCAGACCGGAACCTTTCTTTGGCGACGGCCTTGTCCAGACACAGCGCCAGCGCGGCGGAGGGACATCCCGTAAAAGGGATTCCGGCGCTTTCCAGATATTCCGCCAAGAGAGGCTCCGTTTCAGGCTGGCCGCAGAACCCCTCGAAAAGATTGAATACCAGGTCGAAGTCCTTAAGCGAGGCTTCGTCTACCGCGCGTTCTAACGGGGGGACCAGCGGGAGACAGGTTACTTCGTGGCCGAGTTCCCGCAGGGAAGCGCGCGCGGCAGCCACGGCATCCAGGACTCCCTTTGCCGCTTGTTCCTCGCCGGAGAGGTCATACCGCGAGGGGAGGGGCTGGTTATAGACGATGGCTATGCGCGCGCGCACTGGTGGTGCCTCTCGAGGGCGGCATCAAGCACGGCGCCGATTACCTGTTCCTGCTTCCAGCCCATCATCCGGGCCATGATTATCAGGTCACTGTAGCTGCCCAGTCCGGGCAGAGGATTGATTTCGATGAAGTTAGGAACGCCCGCCGCACTTACCCGGAAGTCCACCCGGGCAAAGTCCCGGCAGCCAAGTGACCGGTAAATCTTGAGACTGTCTGAGGTTATCTTTTCCACAAGGGCGGTATCGAGCGGGGCGGGGCATTCGTAATCGACCAGGTTTAGGTAGTCCCTTTTTACTTCCACCGAGTAAATGAAATGCCCGTTCTTTTTGCGGGGCATGATACGCATGATGCCGACGATTCGGGGCGGCCGGTTGCCGATGATGCCGACGGATACCTCATCGCCCTGGATGAACTCCTCGACCAATACGGGCTGGCGGTAAGACTCCAGTATTTTGAGCGCCTCGCAGCGGGCCTGTTCAGGGCCATCGGCGAGGGAAGTCAGACGTATGCCTTTGCTCGAACCTTCATATGCCGGCTTGAGAATCACCGGATAAGAAAGACTTTCCCAGGAAGCGACAGAAAGGTCTTCCTCCGCGGCGATAGTCAGCCAACGGGGAGTGGGAACGCCTTCCGCAGCCACCAGCTTCTTGGTCACTGATTTGTCCAGGCATATCGCCAGGCACTGCGGGTCCGAACCGGTATATGGTATCTCCAGCATCTCCAGGACGGAGGGCACCTGGGCTTCGCGACTGCGGAAGCTTCCCCGGCCTTCGGAAATATTAAAGACCAGGTCCACATTCCGGCCGCGCAGGTTTTCCAGGAATGCGCTGCCGCCGCCCAGCCTGACCACGGTATGGCCGCGTTCCTCAATGGTATTGCTGATGAAATCTACCGTGGCGGGGGAATCGTATTCCTCGAAAACATCATCCGGGCCCCCGCATGCCGGCACGTCACCTTTAAGATCGTAAGACAACCCTATCCGCACCTGCGTCACTCCCTGTTTCCTGTTTTTCCCCGTCAGCCAGCAGACTTTCGATAGCGCCGCTGACTGCCCCCGTCTCCTCGCCAGCCCCGGGGTTCGGATTGCGATAACGGTAGACATTACCCTCGTAGTTCTTCAAAAGCAGTTCATCTTCGGTCTGCGAGAGAACATAGTTGGGCTGCAGGGGCACTTTGCCGCCGCCCTGTACCAGGTCCACGACAAAGGTAGGCACAGCCAGTCCGGACGTATGCCCCCGCATTCCTTCGATTATCCTGGTTCCGGTCTCCACCGGCGTGCGCAGGTGCTCCGTTCCCTGCACCTCGTCGCACTGGAACAGATAATAGGGGCGCACCTTTATCCGGAGCAAGCCATGGCACAGCTTCAGCATGGTCTCCACGCTATCATTTATGCCGCGCAGCAGAACGGACTGGTTGTTGACCGGAACGCCGCTGCGCAGCAGGCGGTCGCATGCCTGCTGTGATTCGGGGGTTATCTCCTGCGGGTGATTGAAGTGGGTATTCAGCCAGATGGGGCCGTACCGGGAGAGCATGTTGCATAGCTCGTCATCGATTCTCCGGGGCAGCACCACCGGGAACCTCGTCCCTATGCGGATAATTTCGATATGTCCTATCTCCCTCACTCTGGATATTATGCTCTCCAGGTGAGCGGTGGAGAGTGTCAGCGGGTCGCCGCCGGACAGGATAACGTCCCTGATTTCCTCATGCCGGCGGAGATAATCCAGCATGGCCGCTATCTCAGCTTCGGTGCGCACCCAGCCTCCATGCCTCCATTCACGCTTGCGCGTACAGTGGCGGCAGAGCATCGGGCAGATATCCGTAAGTACCATGAGCGCCCGGTCCGGATAGCGGTGTACCAGGCCCGAAACCACGGAGTCCCCCTTCTCATCGAGCGGGTCTTCGATGCCCATCGTACCCAGCGTTAGCTCAGGCAAAGAAGGTACCGCCTGCTTTCTTATGGGGTCATCCGGATCGTCAGGATTAATCAGAGAAAGATAATATGGCGTAACGGACATGGGATAGCGCGCGGTTACTGACTTGAGCCTTGACCGCTCGTCAAGGGATAGCGGAAGGTAACGGGCTAGCTGCTCGACGCTGGTGATTCGATTCCGGAACTGCCATTTCCAATCATTCCAGGCGGTATCCGGGATGTGGCTAAAATATCTATATTTACCTGTGGCGGTCTTACCCGGAGGCTCTTCCTCCGGCTTCGAGAACGTGCCGCGTTCCCCGTGAGGTTCCTCTTTGGCATCGTTGAAACTGCTTTCGGCGGGGACCATTGCGGTCCGGGAACCGGATTGACTTCTGGCGGCGACGGATGACGTCTTCACTTCGTTTTGCTAATTGCTCCTTTATTTCCTCTATTTTTTACCTGCCCGGGTTTATTCCCTTCATATGGGCCCACCAAAGGGACCCTGCTGTTTCTTTGCTCTTGACAATCTCTGCATTTCTAGTATAATAGTTCTAGTTATATTTTACTATAAGTAAAATTCCTGAAATTTAATTCTAGCATTATTATACAGGAAACGGGAAATTTGTCAAGGGGTTTTGCCACAGTTTCTTTTGGCAATTTCCGGGGAGGATGAGATGAGCGACTGGAGTTTTGTAACGAACCATGCGCTGATACTGGCGGCCGTCGCTAAAAACGAAGGCAAGACGGCACGGGAAATCGGCGATGATGTCGGCGTAACCGAGCGGACCGCCCACAAGATTATCCTGGACCTCGAGAGAGACGGTTACATCACCAAGACCAAGTCCGGGGTAAGGAACATATACCGCATCCACCCGGAAATCCCGATAAAAGCGGCGGATGCCGCCGTGGGGGAACTCCTGGAACTATTGGGGTGGCGGAGAAGAGAGTACGGAAAGCCTCCGGCGGGACCCAGACATCTTTCCAAAGTCTAATCCATACGCCATAACGAACCGGAGCTCGGTATATGGGGCCGATTTACACGGGAAAGAACGCTGAACACAGACATGCAGAGAGATGTTAACCAGAAACCGGAACCTTATTATTCTTATCTCAGGCATAGCAGTTTCGCTTTACCTGCTCTACGTCTTGAGGACCGTGTTATTCCCGATTTTACTCGGACTCGTCATGGCAGATATCCTGCTGCCGCCCATCACCTGGCTGGAAAAGCGCCTGCCCCGGCAAGGTAAATTTACACCCGCAAAGCGGAGCCTGTTAATACTGTTTTCTTTCCTGGTGATTCTATTAATCCTGGGGGCTTTCTCTTTCTTTATTATCCGCGGCATCACCAATGCGTTTACTATTATTCTGCCTAATATTCAACTGTATTTCTCGGCGGGTCTGCTGGCCTTGCAGGGCTGGGCGGAAACGTTCCGGCAGGAGTTCCCTCCGGAGATGCAGCAGCAATTTGACCGGTTTCTCCTGGAAACGGGAGAGCTGCTGGCGAATGCGATACGAAGTACCTTCGTCCGGAGCTTTTCCTTTATCCCCGGCACCTTCAACCTTGTCTTCGGGTTCGGTGTTCTCCCGTTTTTCCTTTTCTATGTCCTGAAAGACTCCGAAAAACTCAAGAGTGATTTCTATTCATCGCTCTCCCCGCGCCTAGCGGAACACGCCAGGAACATCGCTTCCATCATCAGCAGGGTCACCGGGCAGTACGTCCGGGCGCAACTGGTACTCGGCTTTATCGTCGCTTACTTCAGCCTCGTCGGGCTGCTTATCCTGGGGATAAATTTTTCATTCGCCCTGGCGGCGATTGCCGGAATCACGGAACTGATACCGGTGCTGGGGCCCTGGATTGGCGGCGCCATTGCCGTGATGGTCACGCTGGCGATAGCTCCGGAGAAAGCCATCTGGGTGGCACTCCTTTACTTCCTGATTCAAATCCTGGAAAACAATCTCCTCGTACCCCGGATACAGGGGGCGTACCTGCACCTGCACCCCGCCATACTTATCGTGCTGCTGGCCCTGGGTGCTTATGTTGCCGGTTTCTGGGGAATAATCCTGGTTGCCCCCCTGGCAGCCACAATTGTGGAAATCTATAAATATTCACGAAGGTGCGCCGAACAAGCGGTATACGATTCACGAGAGGAAGCACTTCATTAAGGAGGTAAGACGATGGTAAGGATGACCGGGACGGTGGCAGCAAAAAGGCTGGGTGACGTGGCGGCGGACAAGCAGTTCTGGTGCCGGGACGGAAGGTTCCTGAATAACCTGAATGACCTGGAGAACGCCTTGAAGGGCATGAACGAAGAGACTTTCCGCTATCATGTCACCGCGAACAACAACGATTTCTCTAACTGGGTGAGGGACGTCTTCGGCGATGTAAAGCTTGCCGGGGATATAAGCAAGAGCAGGCTCCCTTTCCAGGCAGGTGAACGCGTGGCGGAAAGGATAGCCTGGCTGAAGAGCAAAATACCCGGGCAGGTGCGGTGAGCTACTGGCTCGGACCGTTTATCCTGACCTTCGTGCCCCTGTTCATCGTCATCGATGCGCTGGGGAACCTGCCGTTCATCATCTCCCTCAGCGAAGGCATGTCCGCGCGCGAGAGGCGCAGGATGGTCCACGTAGCTGTGGGGACCGCGGCGATGGTGGGCCTGGCATTTCTGTTCTTCGGTCAGTTCATATTGAACGTGATGGGGATATCGGTGGGGGCATTCGCCATCGCCGGCGGGCTAATCCTCCTTGTCCTTTCCATCAAGTATATGACCACCGGCCTGATGGTGGAGGTTATCAAGGAGGAGGTGGTAGCGGTGGTGCCCATCGGTACTCCGCTCACCGTGGGGCCCGCCACGATTACGACGCTGCTGCTCCTGGCTACCCAGTACCCGCTGCCAATCGTCCTGGTTTCTTTTATCGCCAACCTGATTCTTGCCTGGCTCATTTTCCTGGCCAGCGGGCAGTTTGGCCGCATCCTGGGTCAGGGCGGGTTGAAGGCGATTTCCCGCGTGTTCAGCCTTTTGCTGGCAGCCATAGCGGTGACCATGATTATCCGCGGCCTGCGCCTACTCGGCATAATCGGCGTCTGACGCCGGGCATGCTGATTGTTCCGCCGGATTGAAAAACTCAGTCCAGGGTCGGTATCCTGCGATAGAACTCTCTGGCCAGCTCGCTCTTGTTGGCGCTCTCCAGGCGCACCTCTTCCCGTTTCTTCATCGAAGCTTCGGCCTGAATAAGCAGGCGCTCCAGCCGGCTCACCATCACCAGCTCCGAAGCGGTCAGGGTCACCGAGATTTCCCGGTCCCGCCGCGGGTAGTCCCCGATACGAATCACCGCTTTGGGCGCCTTCCGTTCGAAGTAGCCGAAGATTTCTTCGAGGACGCCGGTAGAAAGATAGTCTTTGGGGCTGGTTATCAGTATCAATATCCTCCGCGCATGCTCCATGTCAATACCGAGGCCAAGGTTGGTCTCAGCCTGGCTCAGCGCGCTGAAAACCTGGCTGTTTTCTTTGATTCCCTGCCGGTAGTTCCCTTTGCCCCAGCGGAACAGGGGAAGCTCCAGCTCTCCCCTGCCGATGACGGACATACCCGCCAGGGACTGCTTGATGTCCCCGGCGTCGATTACCTTGCTCCCCACGTATTTCTGCCTTTTCTCCTCTCCGGCGCAGCAAAGGTCGTAAAAGTTCATGACGATTTCCTTGTTGATGTCCTCCAGATTTTGCGAAAGGTTGCTGCTTACCTTGCGGTGGCATTCATTGTCGAACAGGAAGACGGCATCGGCGTAGCGGTTGACGGTGTTAAGGCAGGTGGCGCTGTTAATCACCGCGTAGGATATCTCCCCCTTTTCCTCGAAAGCAAAGGGAAGTACCAGCAAGGCGTACACGGGCTTGTCCGTCCTCTCCTTGAGCGCTTTTATCGTCCAGCCGATGGTGCCCGACCCGGTGCCGCCCCCGCTGCTGGCGATAACGAGGACGGCATCGCTTTCCTGGAACTTGGGAGAACGAAGCACGGTATCGATTACCACCGAGTTAGCCGATTTGATGATACTGGCCGCATCGGAGTTTATCTTGCCCACCCCGTGCCCGAAGGCGGACATCGTGCCGATGAGGATGCGGTGCCCTTTGTCCCTCGGTATGTGTTTGAAGCCTCCCAGGTCAGTCTCGTCAGTATTAATGGCAAAGGTGTCTGTGACGATGCTTATCCGCCGGTTGAAGAAGGACTCCGAGTAGCGGCTCACGTTATAAAAGACATCGGCAATGTTACACCCGCACTGGCCCAGCCCGATTATCGATAGCTTCATATTTCACCTCCTTGGTATCGTTTCTAAAACGGAGCGCTCTTCCGCCCTACGATAAAGCTGAGGAATAGCAGGGACAGGATGAAGACCACAATCCCGTATACCGCCCAGGCGGAAACGATCAGCTTGTCTTCACCGTTGGGCAGGGTAAGCACAAGCCCTGTTGAGAACTTTCTTACCTCTGACCACTCGCTCTCGTTAAAGGCCCCGTCCACCGCCTTTACCCGCCAGTAGTAGGGATTGTCGCTTGTAACCGCTTCCAGGCCGTCCCCGGTCAGTTCAAATTCGGAGTTTCCCAGACCCTTCGTTTCCATGAACACGTTTTCAAACCGCTCGTCCCGGGCAATCTGGAGGGTATACGTGATACCACTCGGGTCGGTAACGTCATTCCAATCGAAAAACAGGGGCTGTTTCGCCTTGGTGCCGGTTTCCGGCAGAAGCAGGGAGGGAGACAGCGGCGCCTCTTCCTCGATGAAGAATTCAAACTCCCGGGTATTCACTCCGTCAGTCACGATGATGCGGTGCTCGCCTGAGGGAGACGGGGGGATAATGAATTCCACGGAGAAGATGCCCTGTCCGCTGGTCTGTGCGGTGGCCAGCGGCTTTTGAATCGTCGCCCGCGTTACGGTAATCTTGGCGTTGGGGCTGAACCCTACGCCGTCGATGTTCAGCTTCATACCGACGTGCCCCGGCGCCGCCCTGGTCGTAATCTGGCTTATCGTCGCCGAGAGGAGCGCCGTGAATTTGGCACCGGCAACCTGTACGGAATCGTCCGCTTCAACGCTGTAGCTTCCGGGCAGGGAGGCCGGGACTTCAAAGGAGGCAAAGAAAGAGCCTTTGGAGTCCGTTTTTACCTGCGCCGGATTCATGGCCAGCTGCATACCGTTATATTTCAGGGTAACCGCCGTGTTGGCACCGAAGCCCGTACCCTTGACATTGGCAATGGTCCCCGGAGGGCCGGTTTCCGGAGAAATGCTGATGCCGGGAAGAACGGAAAAGGTGACGTCGTTCTCATTGCCGCTGCCGTCACGGACATGAATGGTATGCTTGCCGGCGGCGGACTCCGGTACCGCAAAGCTGCCGGTAAATGTGCCCGAAGCGTCAACGGATGTGTTCGTCTTAATGGCTACATAGTCGAACTCCACCGTTACGGCCGAGTTCTTGCTGAAGCCTGAGCCGCTGACCTGCACCACGTCCCCGACCGCCCCGGTGGGCGGGCTTACCATCATGCTCTGTTTTATCTCAAAGTTGACACCGGCGGAGACATTCAGCGTATCCCTGGCGCTGATGATGTGCTTCCCGCCGGAGGCGGGCGGTATGGTAATTACCGCTCCCGAGAACGCCCCCGTGCCGTCAGCCATGACGCTGGCCGAAATCACCGCCCCGTCAAACAGGATAGATGCGCTCGAGTTGGGTTTAAAGCCGAAACCGCTAACCGTGGGCTGGTCATCCACCCGCCCCGAGTCCTGGCTGAGCGTTATCTCCGGCGGCAGCGTATTAAACGTAGCCTCGGAGGAAATACCGATAGCGTCTTTGATGCTGACTTTATGCGGCCCCTGAGAGCTGTGCGGTACGGTCACCAGGACATTAGACAGCGCTCCGGCGGTGTCCGTAACGGCATTGCCGACGGGCAAGTTGTCAAAAAGTATCGATACGCTGGAACTGGGCTTGAAACCTTTGCCGCTGACCGCTATCTGCGCACCCACGTAACCGGTGCTCCGGTTGAGAGAAGCCTCCGGCTGCAGCACCGTGAAGTTCACCTCCGGCGACGTGTTATAAGCATCCTTGCCCTTTATGGTGTGCTTCCCGCCCGAGCTGACCGGTATCGTTAGCAGAGCATTGGTTATCGTACCGCTGGAACTGGCAATAACCGCGCCCATACTGATGGTGCCGTCAAAGTAAATACTGACCGTGGAACTTGCCCTGAAACCGGAACCGCTTACCCTGACCTGGCTGCCGGCCCGTCCCACGGCAGTATCCAGGGTTATCTCCGGCGTTATCAGGAAGTATTCCGTATTGCTCGTATCGTAAGCTGTGGTTACCTTTACCTCATATTGCCCGCCCGGATATGCAGGCACGGCGAAGTCCGCCGATAACTCCCCGTCACTCCCCACCACCCCCGTGCTCAAGACGGTAGTCGCAAAGCGGACCGAATACGTGCTCCCCGGCGTAAAACCGGACCCGGTTAAAGCATTGGGCGTCCCTACGGGGCCGTCAGTTACATAAAGACTTATCCCTCCCACCGCCGCCGCTGCGGGAAACGCCGGGAAAAACACGGAAAACAATAAGGCGAGCGCCGCTGCCAGAGCCAGCCAGCCGCCGGGCCGTATGATGCACCGTCTTAATTTTTTCCTTTTTTCGTAATCACCCCTCATATCACCCTTCCTCCGGGGGGTCCCAACCACAGCCTCCCGCTCTCATGCCCGGCGATACTCATATGTTTCGGCCGGGCCCTAGAATTAGTCTAACCGGAGGGAAATGAAATTGGTATTAGTAGGAATACGTAAGAGTAGGTTTTCAGATTACGCAAATTGCGTCAAGAACAGTCAGTGTATTACGCTCGGCCCCCCGGTTCCAGCTACCCTGATTCACCTCCAACGGTGATATTCTACAGGGCAGCTGATGTAATAGTTATAAAATGAACGCAAAAATAATTAAATTAATGTGACATTTAGTATTGGAAACAGGAAATCCACGCGGGGGAGTTCCGGAGAGCCTTAATGTAATGCCCGGGGGACTTTTTTCAGGGGACCTGATTCGCGGTAAGGGTGCTTTTAAGCAGGATGCCGTTCGTTAGATAAAGGCCCGTGTCCCCGGAGGGTAGCAGGTCATAGGTGAACCCGTCATAGGCGACATCTTCCGCCGCCGTCACTACCGCCCCGTCCAGTATTTCGCCGACGGCGTATGAGCCCAGCAAGCGCGCTTCTGCCGTGGGGTGGCGGGGCGAGGCGATGACGGAACGGCCGTCGCTCAAAGTTATTTTTACCGCTTTAAAGGGAGAGGGTGCCCCAGTCTGCGCCGTCCTGAGGACCGTCCCGGCAACTTTCCTGCCCTCATTATCAAAGGTCCAGACCGGCATACCTTCCCGCATTCCCTGAACGGGGACCGGCCCGTCCGGTGTGTCAATCATGGTGTCTTCTGTCAGACAGATGGGACAGGTGTTAAAACTGGGTTCGCGGGCAGTCACCGTGATATCCCCCGCAGGAGCTACCGTCCCCTCGATGCGCTCTCCCTGGCCTTCCTTAACGCGCAGGGTAAAACGGTAGTCATCCCCGGATGGGGCAAGCTCTACCTGGTATGCCAGTTTTTTATGCTCCCGGTAGATAAGCAGCTTTTCCTCATCGGAATACCCGGTTTTCTCGGGCAGGCCCAGCCTCTTTAAAATCGCGGAGAACTCCGTCTCATTATCCCTGATGGCGGGAAACTGCTCCAAGGCACTCTGTTCCTCACCTCCCGGTCTTCCCACGGGATAGAAATCGGGGTCGCACCAGAACACTTCTTCAAAATCGTCCAGTACAAGATATTTCAACTCAGGCTCGGAGTGGTACACCGGAGGAGACCATGAGAGCAGTTCCACGGACGCCGGCTTTATCTGAGAATCATACGCGCCGAGGTGTCCGTATTCTCCCCCATATTCGAACGTTCCTTCAATTCTCACTTTGCCGAAGCGCTCTTCCGGCCCCATTTGCTGCTGGCGATAAAGCCGGTCAAAGACCTCAATCGGTATTCCCCCGTCCACCCAGACCATCCGGCCTCCGGGTACGAGGTGCTCCGCCGCATTTCCGGAAGGTCCCAGGGACTCGGAGATTACCTGTATTTCAAACCCGCTGAAGTAAAATCCTTCGAGGATAATCACCTTGCCGTTGTAGCCGCCGGGACTGGTGAAAAGCTGCTGAAAGGTCACTTCTTCTGGCCCGGCCGGGCCACAACCCCCGGCCATCCCCAGAAGAAGGAGCAAGACACAGACCAGGACAGTTCTTTTTCCGTTCCGACCGGGCGAGAGTCTCATCACCTGACCATTCCTTTTAGACCTGCGCCGGCGGAAATGGCTGTCACTCCCGCCGGCAGACCGGTCCCTGCCCGAATTTTACATTTCCGGATTAAGCACCCGTCCGACGAATAGAATTGCCCCGGTCTCGATATCGCGGATAAGGTAAACAAAGGGGCGGTCAAGGTTTACCACGACCGGCTCGGCGGGCGCGGATGTCGTTCCCACTACGACGGCGGAGGCTGCTGCGGCCTCGGTACCGTCCTCATCGACGGAGATAAAGGCTTTATGCAGGACGTCCTGGATGAACAGGTCCTGCCTGCCGTCCATTCCGGAAAAATCGGCGGCTTCCGGCGCAAAGGCATCCTTCATTCCCAGGGCAGCGAGGGACTGCTTCAGCCCGGCCGTGGCATCATATTCAAACCTGGGCATGGAGAGAGCGACCTGCCGGTAGTCTATGTTCTCTATGGCGTCGTCCACAACCTGCCTGTTCAGGGATGCCTCAAACTGGTTGAAATTGCCTTCCTCAGGCAGGAAGACCACCATAGAAAGCTCGCGCCCGTCATAAGGCAGTTCCACGGTGAGGAAGCCGTCTCCCTCCGCATAGCCGAAGGATTTTGTCTGTCTCATCATGGGGACGGTTACCCTGCCGCCGTTAAGCAGGAAGAAGTCGCCGTCGCTGGTCGCCTCCTCGTCAAACTGGTGCTCCCAGGCGGCATTAAAGTAGATGGCATTGGTCAGGACAAGGCGGGTCATCTCATTGATGGAACCCTGGGGAATCAGGTCATTGATTCTCTGCTCTGTCTGCTCGCTGACCCAGTCGTTAATCGTTATCCGGGACGCCTCGGGCTCCGTCATGAAGTCCAGGATGCGCAGTCCCGCCCCGTAATTACGCGCCAGCAGGTCCAGGTAGCCCTGGAGAAACGGGAAGTCTCTCTGGCCCCAGATAGCATTCACGATGTGCAAGCGGAAGCCTTCATCGTCCTTGCCTTCCGCGCCTTCGCCGCGGCTGGCCAGGGCCAGGTCCAGGCTGTTAAAAGCGGGATGCAGTCTCTCCTGCGCGAGGCGGAAGTTAAGCGTATCAGCCATCTCCGCCGCGGTATTGCCGTTGGCGCCGGCATAGGTCATCGCCAGGGCCAGGGAAATGCTGTAAGGGGAATAAATGAGGTTGCCGTTTTCTTTACTCAGGACCTGGTAAAGGTCGAAGGCAAAATCCGAATTGCCTGCCACCAGGGCCTCGATATCAGACCTGTCCGCCGCCGGAGAGGTAATCCTGGGCTCGTCAGACTTTAGCACTTCGCCCGCGGCGGGCTGGGCGCAGGCCGCCAGTCCGGACAGGATTACGGCGATGAGAGAGAGTATTACGGTTTTCTTAATCATTGAATCTCCTCCTGTGAATGTACCGTATAATATAACGGCATAATCCCTTCCGGGTTAGCTGTTCGGAGGACAAAAAAGGGCTGAAATTCGGTTTCAGCTTATCCACTGCACGCCGGTGTCTCCGGTCACCTGCCAGCGGCCGTCCTTTTCTTCGAGGATGTAAGTTTTTCCGGTAGCCGCGAGAGAGGCGATATACAGGCTGGCGGAAACCAGGACGGCCCCTCCCTCACCGGGATGAATGTTCCCCAGGGCTACGATGGCGCCGCTGCCGGGTACCCTGCCGTCATCTCCCAGGGTTACCTCGTCCCGGTTCGCTATCCAGATGAACTGGGCGGGGAGGTCAACGAGGTTGCCCGTTATCAAATTACGCAGGTATTCGGGGAGCACCCTGGAGCCGGTCTTCGGCGCATCCGGGTCCCCCACTGAGTCCATCGTATTGTATATAATGTAAACAGCCGGGAAATTCGGCGGCTCCCCGAAGGTATGGTCGACCAGGTAAAGCTGCCTGATAACGGCGGCGTATATCTCCGCCATGACCTCGGAGGACAGAGCGGCCTCCTGCCTGGTGACGGTCATTCGCAGATAATAGTCTCCCTGCGCAACGGGTCCCCCGGCGATGGGGTACGGTTCCAGTTGGAAAGCGATGGTGTAGTCCCGGAAGGTATCTTCAGCAGGGCCGGACAGGCCGGGTTCGTTCAAGACCACACGGTAAGCCGCGCCCTCATAGGTCAACTCGACGAGGACGCTGGCCCGGCCTTCCCAAACGCAGATGACGTTGGCGGGGCAGCGGCTGTCCTCGATGACTTCTTCAAAGCTGATGCTCAGGTCCTCGCCGGTGATGCGGGCTTCCTGCCCGATGGGAAGCAGGAACTCTTCCCCCAGACCGGCCTGGACGGAGGAAGGAGCGCCGTTACAGCCGGCCAGCGGCGGAAGCGCCAGCAAACCGGCTACCAGCACGAAATATATCTTCTTCATCTCCAAGCTCCTGAGCTACCTTCCGGCAATCTGCCCGCCGAGGGCACCTTCAAGGAGTCCGATTACCCCGGTATTGTCACCGACATAGAGGACGATTATCCTGCCGGTCTGAAAGAAATGCGGCGGGCCTACCCAGCTTACACTCGTCGTGCCTATGGTACTCCCATCCGGGGAAATCATCTCCGCCTCAGCCTCCGCCGCCGCCCGGTCCGCGTATTCGAAGACCTGCACGTTTTCCCCGTTCACGTCTATCGCCTGGCCCTCCACGGAGAAGAAAGGCTGGTTAATGCTTCCGGCTGGCTCAGCGGTGGCGCCGGCGGCGCGCAGACTTTCCAGCAGGCTGGCATAGTTCTCGGCAGGGCTTCCATTAGAGACGGGCGGCGAAGACGGCGCCGCGCAGGCAAAGAGCGTGAGCAGTCCCAGCGCACACGCACATATCGCAAGAAGATTGCGCCGCATGATATCACCTTTCCCTTTTGCTCAAGCTTGTTGTTTATGTCATTGCGAGCCAGGCGAAGCAATCTCGATTTATGAAAACGAGATTGCCCGAGTCGCCAGGCTCCCCACAATGCCAGTCAGAACCATTATTTCCCGCTCTCATAAAGAATAGACTGCCTGACATGTAATAGTCATAAAATCCGGGAGCAGAATATTACAAAACTGTTACATTCGGAGGTTCCCGGCCGCAGACAAGGAAAAACGGCGATAACAAACGGCAGGAGAAGATTTCATTTGAGGAAGACTCAGGGAACAATCAATATGAGGGAAAAAGTAGCGGACTACGGTTCCTGTCCGGCGCCGCCAAGGGGCAGGCTGAATGAGAAGACCGACCCTTCTCCCGGTTCGGACCGCACCCAGATTTTACCCCCGTGGGCTTCCACCAGGATGCGGCAGACCCTCAGTCCGAGTCCTATGCCGCCGATGTTACTTTCCTTCTGCACCTCCAGGCGCTGGTGGCTCTGGAAGAGCCTGGACTGGTCTTCGGGGGATATGCCGATGCCCTGGTCCCTGACGCTGATAACCAGATGATTATCCCCGGGCTGGAGCGAAACCGTTACCTCCCCGCCCTCCGGAGAGTACTTGACGGCATTCTCCACAAGGTTGTGGAGCACCCTCTCTATCCTGATCCGGTCATGGACCACCTTCGGCAGATCAGCGGGAAGTTCCAGCGTCAGGTGGTGCGTGCCGGAGCTTTTTTCGAACTTCTTCATCACGGAGATGACGACCGGCCCGATATCCGTATCCTCTACCTGTAGAGCCAGGCGCTGGGACTGGTGACGGGAAAGCTCAAGGAGGTTGTCCACGATAGCAGCCAGGGACATGGCACTGGCGATAGCGTCCTGAATCAGCTCGTCGGCCTGTTCCCTGAGAATGCCGTCCATGGTAGCCACGCTCAGCCCGCCGATGATAACGGTCAGGGGCGTCTTGAGCTCATGGGAGACCATCCCGATGAACTCGTCCTTCATGGCCTCCACCTGTTTGGACAGCTTGAGCGCCGCTTCCGTCTCCCTTAATTCCTCCTCCGCTATCTGGCGCTGGCGGCGGTTCTCAGCTTCGGCAAGCTCCCTCTCGATGGCCGGCCCGAGGCGCTTAAGGTTCCCCTTGATGATATAGTCCTGGGCGCCGGCTTTCATGGCCATGACGGCCACGTCTTCTCCTATTTGCCCGGAAACGATGATGAAGGGTATGTCGAGGTCTTTTTCGCGTAATATGCTCAATGCCCGCAGGCTGTCTAAATTGGGCATAAAATGGTCGCTGATGACGGTGTCCCACTTCTCCCCGTCAAGGGCGGCGCTCATCTCGGCCTCGTTATCCACCCTCCTGTGGACGGGGGAAAACCCCGCTTTGCGCAGCTCCCTGAGCAGCAGGGCCGCGTCCTGTTCCGAGTCCTCAACGATGAGCAGCTTCAGCGGTTTCATTTTTTCCTGACAGTGTTTGGCGGCGGCTGGTTAATTATAAGCCAGTACAGACCGAGTTGTCGAATAGCATCGGCGAACTCGGAGAACCTGACCGGTTTGCGCACGAAGCTGTTCGCGCCCCGGTCATAGCTGGCAACGATGTCCTTTTCCTCGCTGGAAGAAGTCAGCACCACGATGGGAATAAACCTGGTCTTTTCATCTCCGCGCAGGCGGCGCAGCACCTCCAGGCCGTCAACCCGGGGCAGCTTCAGGTCGAGCAGGACCACCACGGGGCAGTCTTCCACGGCGCAGCCGCTCTTGCCGTCCTCACCGAAGAAATGGTTTAAGGCTTCCACTCCGTCCTCGACGACTATCAGTTCGTTCGTGACGTTCGCCTTCTGGAGCGCCCGCTTGGTAAGCTCCACGTCCCGGGGATTGTCCTCTACCAGAAGAATTTTTTTACGTTCCAAGGCAACCTCCTTTTTCCTAGCTCAGGGTAAAGTAAAATGTGGCCCCTTCCCCCACCTTGCTCTCCGCCCAGACATCGCCCCCGTGACGGCGGATGATGCGCCGCACCGTGGCCAGCCCGATTCCCGTTCCGGGGAAATCAGCCGGCTTGTGAAGGCGCTGAAAGGGTTTGAAGAGCTTGTCCGCATAGGTCATATCGAACCCCACCCCGTTGTCCCGCACGAAATATGCTTTCTTTCCGTCACGCTCCGTAACCCCCAGCTCGATGCGCGCGGCCCCGGACTTGCCGCTGAACTTCCAGGCGTTGCCCAGCAGGTTTTCCAGCACCAGGCGGAGGAGGTTGCGGTCTCCGTAGGCGGCCAGATTGGGTTTTACGATGACGCTGGTCTTGCGGCGGGGCTCCTCCTTCTCCAGCTGGGATATGATATTTCCCGCCAAGCCGCTCAGGTTTACCGCCTCGTAGTTCATCTCGCTCCTGGTCACCCGGGAGAGTCTCAGCAGGTCATCAATGAGCTGCCCCATCATATCGCTGGACTCCTTCACGTACCTGAGATACTGCTTGCCCTCGTCATCCAGCTTATCAGAGTAGTCTTCAAGAAGGGCGTTGCTGAACCCCTCCATGCTGCGCAGGGGCGCGCGCAGGTCATGGGAAACGGAGTAAGAGAAGGCCTCAAGCTCCTGGTTGGATGCCTCCAGCTCCGTGTTCATCCGCTTGAGGTCTTCTTCCGCTTTCTTGCGGTAGGTGATGTCGCTGAACAGCACCGCGAACCGGTTCTTCGCCGGAGAGAATGCGTAGACCCCGTACCATTTGTCCAGCGGCGCGCTGTAGTTTTCGAAACGGACCGGCTCTCCTGTCAGGGCGACCTTGCCGTAGGTCTCTACCCACAGGGGTTCAATACCGGGCAGGACATCCTTTACCGTTTTGCCTGCTATCTTCTCGCGTGAGAGCCCGGTCATTTTTTCAAAGGCGTCATTTACCTCAAGGAAGCGGTAATCAACGGGTTTTCCCGCGGAATCAAGGACTATCTCGTGCAGCGCGAAGCCTTCACCCATGCTGCTGAACAGGGTGCGGTACTTTTCTTCACTCTCTCCCAGTGCCAGCATCGCGTTCCTGCGGGCGGTAACATCCCGGGTGTAGAGGCGGAAATTATCCGAGTTCGTGACGCGGGCCACCACCTGCTCATACCAGGCATCACCAATCTGCGTGTCCCTTACTAACGGCTGATTGTCTACCTCCCGGATTATCTCTTCGATGCCCGCCAGTAAAGGATGGCGGGGCCCCTGCTCCAGAAGATCGGGGAAGGTGTTTCTGGCGCCCGGATTTACGTACAAGACGTTGCCGGAGCCGTCCACCTCCAGGATGGGGTTCGGGTTAAGCTCCGGGAACGAGGCCAGGTGCGCAATTTTATCCTCCGCCTTTTTGCGCATCATGGCCTCCACCATGGCGGGCACCACTGCCTCCATGACCGTTACGTCCTCTTCGCGGAACCCTCCCTCCCGGTTGGCCAGGGCTACCATTCCGATTACCTTGCCACCGCTCAGCATGGGGACGCCCAGGAAATTCCCGATTACCGGGTGCTTTTCCGGAGTGCCGATGCTGTCAGGATGGGACGAAGGTTCGTTGGCAAAGAGACTTTTCCCGTCAAGGAGGACCCGGCCATACAGGCCGTGGATGATAAAACTGCCCTGGGCCCGCCGATGCCCGGCCTTATCTTCCATGGCACAGGCCTCCCAGCCCATTTTGCTCATGGCGATGTCATGCAGAAAGCCATCATCACCTATCTCCCCCACGAAGCCGAACCTTGCCTGCGTAAGCTCCTCGGCAATGTTCAGGCAGAAGAGGGCCAGCTCCTCATTCGTTTCACAGGTCAGACACTCCCGAAAGATGCGGTTGATTGCCTGCACGATGGCCGACTGGAGCGAAAACGCGTCCTCGGCCTTGATGCGCTCTTCGATTTCCCTCTCCAGGTCAGACTTGGAGGCGGTGACGGTCTTGAGGTCAGCAGTCATGCGGTTGAAGGCGGAGGACAGCTCCCCGATTTCGTCTTTCCTCTTTTCTTCTATCCGGAAATCCAGGTTTCCCGAGCCGATGACCGCGGCGCCTCCGGCAAGGTTCGCGATGCTCTTCAACACCCGCTGCTGCGTCAACAGGTAATTCGCGACAAAATAAGCGAGGAACATGGATATCAGGAGGATGATGACAATGATATTCATTTGCCGGAGCCGGGATATTTCGTCATCCAGCAACTGGGACAGCCTCGCGGCATCTGAGATTAGCCCCTGGCTTTGCACCGCCATGCGGCTCCAGGACAACTGGAGCGTCTCCATGGGGATAGCGGTCCCCTCCGGCGAAGAGCCGACAGTGGCAACGATACTTTCGAAGACCTCGTTCAACCTCTGCGTGTTAGCCTGAATATTGGCGACGAGGACCTGCTGCTCCGGCGCGCCCGGGCGCAAGCTGGCCACGTCACTGGAAAACCTGAGGAAGCGGTTCACCCACCTTTCGTGCTGCTGGCTCTCCCCGTAGATAACGTAATCGTTCGCCAGGTAGGACAGTTCGCTGGCCCCCTGGGCGATACTGCCGGCGATCATTTCCTGCTCGTTTGCCCTTTCTATCCGCCCGTTGGTGAGTATCGCCGAGACGGAAATGGAAATCAGAAGAACGCCGAAGAGGAGCATGGTCATGATAAACTGCGTTCTGATTCTCATTCTCTATCTTACCTGATGATGTTCACCGCTTCCGGCTTGACGGCTTTCATACCGTCCGCGTAGATATGAGCTGCGAAATCCGGCATCACCGTATCTTCCGTCAACTTATTGCCCATCATCCAGCGGGCTTCATCGTCCATGGCGATGACCATCGATTGTTCAAGTGACAGGGTGAACTGATAGTGGGGCCAGATGGCATCCATGTAAGTCTCCTCAAAATTCATCAATTCCCTGACGATGGCTTTCGCCTCATCCTGGTTACCGGCGGCATACTTTTCCGCCTGGCCCAGCGCCCGGACAATCCTTTCTATAGTCCCGCGATGATTGTTTACCCAGCCGCGGGAGCCCACCAGGTTCCAGTAGGCATACTGGGCGCTTTGCGCGGCCCGGGTGATTGCTTTATCTCCCAGGCGCCGGTTTATCCGGTCTGCCCAGGGCTCCCAGGTGACCACGGCGTCCACCTTTCCTTCCGCCAGGGCCTTCTCCGAGTCCGGAGCTTTTACGTCAACAAGGGTCACCTGCTCTATGTTCATTCCGTTCAGCTCCAGGGTTCTTCCCAGGTAAAACTCCGAGATGGTCGTCAGCGTGACGCCTATTCTTTTCCCCCTGAGGTCCTGTATGGTCCTCGAACCGCTGTCCGCAAGCCAGATAATATAGGTATTTTCATACTTGGCGATTGTCCCGAAGTTGACGATATCCATTTTATTAAAAACCTGTCTCACGATGGGGAACTCAGCCGCGACGGCAATGTCCGCTTCCCCGCTCAGCATCCCGGCGGCTCCCGCCGCTCCGGAATCATAGTCTTTCAGCTCGAACAGGATGCCGTTTTCCTGAAAATAACCCCGGTCTTCCGCCACGTAAACCAGCGCATTCAGCTCAGTCGGCACGGCGGCAACGGTAACGGTCTCCAGCGGCCCGGAGTAGCCTCCCGGAGAACAGGACGTACCCGCCAAGACAACCGCCGCGACCGGAATAACTGCGGTCAGAACGACCCTGCTCAAATAATCTGGTCTCATCCCTATAGGTTAAAACCTCCTCTAATTACCCCGGATTATCTTTCACGGATTTAATCCAGATAGCGCCTATTTCCCTGTCAAATCCCGCGCCTCCGGATGAGATACCAGGCGAAGACGGAGAGCCCATGTATGGATACTCGCGATTTTTTCTGGAATAATTCTGGAATAATTATAACACGCCATAAAAAACATATCATGGCAACCTGCCGATGGTTATGTTTGCATTTGGCGGGGCAGAAGAGAGCAGCCGCGAGGGCGGGACGGGGCGGGCAGAAAATCATCGGGGATGGGAGGGGACATTATCTTAAGCAAAAAGCACCCGATAAGCCCCCCCCCGGGGGACCTTGTCCGCTGATATCGGGTCGACTATAATGAGGGCTGATGGTAGAGATACTGCAGAATAAAAATTCGGCCACCAGGTTCCAGGTACTGGTTGAAATCGCGGCCAGCGGCCCGGGAATCCCGCAGAAGAAGATTGCCGCCGAACTAAGGCTCACGCCGCAGGCGGTCTCGGAGCACATCCGCCGCTTGCTTGCGGAAGAGATGCTGGTTTCCGCGGGCCGTTCCAGCTACAGGGTGAGCGCAAAAGGGGTCAACTGGATGCTGAAGATGCTCCGCGAGCTCCAGGGATACATACCGGTGGTACAGGATGCCGTAACCAATATCACGGTATGCGCCGCTATCGCCGGTTCGGACATCGCGGCGGGACAGCGGGTGGGCCTGGAGATGAAGGAAGGCCTCCTTTACGCCTCCCCGCGGGCGGACAGTAATGCCTGGGGCATCGCCGCGTCCGGGGCCAGGAAGGGACAGGACGTGGGCATCTCAAAAATCGAAGGTCTGGTGGAACTGACCCGGGGGAAAATTACCGTCCTGCAGGTACCCGATATCGAAAAGGGAGGCTCGGGGCTGGTGGACATCAAAAGGCTGAAAGCCTCCATGCCCGGCCGCCAATCAATCGGCAGCATCGGCATAGAGGCACTCTCAACGCTACGGCAGGCCGGGATGGAACCGCAATACCTTTTCGGAGTGAAGGAAGCGGCTGTCGAATCGGCGCGCTGCGGCCTTTCCATTACCGTGGTTGCTACCGAAGACGCCGTGCCGGAACTGCTCAAAAGACTGGAGATAGAAAAGCTGGACTACGAACTCATCAACCTGGTCACTGCGCCGTAGCCCCGCCGTACCGGCCGGACACCCTGCGGCGAAAATACCCGGAAATAATGAAAGCAAGCGCGGGGTGTCATGTCTGCGGAGGGGGATATTCAATAGCAAATAAGTCTTGCTTTTGATAAAAAAGGTGTGTTATACTGACCAACGGTTATCGTAGCTATCCTGGCCGAAGAGGATACATTTGCTGATACATTACGGATACATTGGTCTGTTCCTTATCGCCGCGGTTCTTTTCACCCTTTTAATGGTTGTTATTCCCGTCATTCTGCGCTTCGTGGGGGTCGTCCCCTCTCACCCCAATGCCATCAAGAACGCCAATTTTGAATGCGGTATGGAGACTATCGGCAGGACCTGGGTGCAGTTCAACTTCCATTATTATTTTTACGCCCTCGTCTTCCTGGCGCTGGACGTCCTGGTAATCTTCCTCTATCCCTGGGCGGTCAGTCTCCGGCAGCTCGGCGTCTCCAGTCTTATCGCGGTTGCCGTGCTCATCGGCATCATCTTCGTCGGCTATCTTTATGCCTGGAAAAAGCAGGTCCTGGAATGGAAATAAGCAGAGCGGAGAACCGCATTTACTCGGACAAAGAGCTTGACCGCATCGAGGGTCAGGTCATCGAAGAACTAAGACAAAGCAGCCAGGAGGCCATCCCCGACCCGGACAAATGGCTGGACGAAGAAATTGAAAAAAATATCTTCCTGACCACGGTAGACGCGATAATCAACTGGGGGCAGCGCTCCTCGCTCTGGACGGCTATCTGTTTCCCCGCCTGCTGCGCCTTCGAGTTCATCGCTGCCAACGGGCCGCGGTTTGACCTTTCCCGCTTCGGCATGGAAATCCTGCGCGCTTCACCCCGCCAGGCGGACCTGATGATTACCGCGGGCACGCTCACCTGGAAGATGGCCCCCAACGTGCGGCGGATTTACAACCAGATGGCGGAGCCGAAATGGGTCATCGCGATGGGCGCCTGCGCCATCAGCGGCGGCATCTTCGCCTCTTCTTACAGCGTCGTCCCGGGCTATAACCGGGTTATCCCCGTGGACGTGTACGTTCCCGGCTGCCCGCCCCGCCCCGAAGCCCTCATCTACGGGATTCAGATGCTCCAGCAGAAAATTGCTAAAAAATCACTGGCCAGGAAAGGCTGAAAAAAATAATGACGGTAGCCCTCTCGGGTAAGGAAATCGCCCGGCAGCTGGAAGAGAAATTCCCCGGGAGCACTGTCCAGACGGACGAAAGCAGTGCTCTGGTACAGGACAAGTCTCTCCTGCAGACGGCTGATTTCCTGAAAAACAGTCCCGAGCTGGGCCTTAACTACCTCAACTTTGTTACCGCCGTGGACTATTTCGATTATTTCGAGGTGGTCTACCGGATAAGCTCCCTGGAACATAACCACTGGTTTACCCTGAAGACGCGCGTTTATGACCGCGAGGACCCGGTACTGCCCTCGGTGGTCGGTATCTGGAAGGGGGCCGATTTCCAGGAGCGGGAAATTTACGACCTGATGGGGATTAAGTTCGAAAACCATCCCAATATGAAGCGCATTTTCCTCTGGGACGGCTTCCCGGGACACCCCCTGCGCAAGGACTATTTGTAATGGCATTAAGGACGGAACCGTTTGTCCTGAACATGGGCCCGGTGCACCCGAGCACCCACGGTGTCTTCCGCATGCGGGCGACGCTCGACGGGGAGGTGGTGCTGGACATCGAGCCGGTCTTCGGCTACCTGCACCGCGGTGTCGAAAAGCTCGCCGAGCAGCGCACCTATACCGGCTTCATCCCCCTGACCGACCGCATGGACTACCTGGCCTCCATGAGCAACAACCTGGGCTACTGCCTGGCGGTGGAGAAGCTGGCGGGGGTCAAAATACCGGAGCGCGGCGAGTACCTGCGCGTGATTATGGCGGAGCTTCAGCGCCTTGCCAGCCACCTCGTCGCTGTGGGCGCCTTCCTGAACGACTGCGGAGCGTACTTCACCCCCTTCCTCTACATGTTCCGGGAGAGGGAAAAAATAGTTGACCTCTTTGAGATGGTATCAGGTCAGCGGCTGACCTATAACTACATGCGCATTGGCGGTGTCAGCCAGGATATCCCCGAGGAATTCCTGCCCGCCATGGACAAGTTCCTGGCAACGATGCCCGGTTTCATCGATGAGATTGACCGGCTGCTCAAGGAAAACGAAATCCTGCTGGCGCGGGCAAAGGGAGTGGGTGTCCTCAGCAGCGAAAACGCCATCGCCTGCGGTGTCAGCGGGCCGGTGCTGCGCAGTACCGGGATAAAATGGGACATCCGCAAGGCTGACCCGTACTCCATTTATGACCGCTTCGACTTTGAAATACCCACAGGGGAAGCCGGTGACTGCTATGACCGCTACCGGGTACGGGTGGAAGAGATGCGCCAGAGCCTGCACATCCTCAACCAGGCGCGCAAAGACATCCCCGAGGGCCCGGTACGGGCTGACGTTTCTCACCTGGTGCGCCCCCCCGCTGGAGAGGTCTATGGACGCATCGAAGCCCCCAAGGGGGAACTCGGCTTCTACCTCGTCTCCGATAATTCCATCGCCCCCTACCGCTGCCATGTCCGCCCGCCCAGCCTGATAAACCTGACTCCGCTGAGGGAGATGGTGCGCGGCTGGAAGGTCCAGGACCTGATTATTATCTTCGGAAGTATCGATATTACCATGGGGGAGGTTGACCGCTAGTGGTGCTGCTTGACCCTGCCGTGAATCCGGAACTGCCGAATGCCCTGCCGCCGGACTGGCCCGGCGATATGCTGGGCATCAGCGGGTTCTGGTGGCACTGGCTTATCTTCACCCTGATTATCATCATCTTCGTACTGACCATGGTCATGGCCGTCATCTACATCGAGCGGCGGGGCATGGCCCGGATGCAGAGTCGGCTCGGGCCCAACCGCACCGGCCCCTTCGGTATTTTTCAGCCGGTGGCGGACGCGGTGAAAGTCCTTCTGAAAGAAAACATCGTCCCCGGCACCGCTGATAAGCTGGTGCACTGGCTGGCTCCGGTGGTCGCTTTCGCTCCGGCGCTGCTCATCTTCGCCGTGATACCCTTCGGCAATGGGGCGCTCCTCGCCGACCTGAATATCGGCATCCTTTACGTGGTCGCCGTCAGTTCCGTCTCCACGGTGGGCGTTTTCATGGCGGGGTGGGGCTCCAGCAACAAGTACTCCCTGCTCGGCGCCATGCGCAACGTCGCCGCGGTGGTCAGCTATGAAATTCCTCTGGTGCTGGCAGTTGTCGGCGTGATTCTGATTGCCGGTTCCCTCTCCATGAACCAGATTGTGCTGGCGCAGGACATTCCCTTTATCCTGCTGCAGCCCCTGGGGTTCTTCCTGTTCTTCACTGCAGGCTGCGCGGAAATCAACCGCAGCCCGTTCGACCTGATGGAAGCGGACTCGGAGATTGTGGCCGGGTTCCACACCGAGTATTCCGGGATGAAATTCGCCATGTTCTACCTGGTGGAATACGCCGAGGCGGTGGCCGTGGCCGCCATCATCACCACTCTCTTCCTCGGCGGCTGGCGCGGCCCCTTACTTCCGCCGTGGTTCTGGTTCGTCATCAAGGTCGTCGCCGTCTTTTTCCTCATGGTCTGGACACGGAGCACCCTGCCCCGCGTCCGCATCGACCAGTTGATGGCCTTTGCCTGGAAGTTCCTCCTCCCGGTGGCGCTGATTAACCTGTTCGTGACCGCCGTCCAGGTACTCGCCTGGCCTGACACCCTGCCCTGGGTGGTGGTTCCGATTAACTTCGCCGTCATGGCGGTACTGATACTGCTGTGGGCGAAAATCTTTTACAAGGTAGGCTGGGGCAGACTTGAAGTTTGAGCATTACGGAAAAGGCATCGCCAAGGGGATGTCGGTGGTTATCAGCCACCTCTTACGCCACCCGACGGTCTCCCAGTATCCCGAGCAGCGGCTGAACATCTCCCGCCGCACGCGCGGCAACGAGCTGGTTTGGAGCCGGGAGAGATGCACCGGGTGCGGCACCTGCGCCAAGACCTGCCACCAGGGAGCTATTGAGATTGTGACCTCCACCCATCCCGAAGACAACAAGTTTCGGGTGGAAAAATACCAGGTGGACACCGGCTACTGCATCCAGTGCGGGCTCTGCGTGGAAGCCTGCCCTTATGACGCCCTCTTCATGAGCTATGCCTTTGAATGCGCGAAGTACCGGCGCGGGGAACTGGTGCAGGACATGGAAACCATGCTGGAAAAACCGGGCAGAGTAGCCAGCGGCTACTATCACCCGGAGCTTGCCGGGAAGCTGCCCCGGCAGACGCTGCTGATTGAGAAAATCGTTGAGAAGAGATAAATGGGACTGACTATCGCATTCTGGATGCTGGCAATCGTGGCCGTTATCGCCGCGCTGGGCGTGGTGATGCTGCGCAACGTCTTCCGCGCCGCGCTGTCCCTGATACTGTGCTTTATCACCGTGGCGGGACTTTATGTAACCCTGAGCGCCGACTTCCTGGCGGCCATCCAGATTCTGGTCTACGTCGGCGCGATATCCGTGCTGATTATCGTGGCTATCATGATGACGCGGGAATACCAGCGGGGAAGTCCGTTCAACCGCATGGTGCTCCCCGCCGCGATTATTGTGATAGTCTTTCTGGGAGTGCTGGTCTATGCCCTGACCGGAACGGCATGGAATATCGCTGATACGGCTCCGGCAGCGCCCACCACGCCGCTGCTCGCAGAGAAGCTTTTCGGCGATTACGTCCTGGCGGTGGAAATCGGGGCGGCGCTGATACTTTCCGCCATCATCGGCGCCATTGTCCTGGCGAGAGAGAAATAAATGGTAGGTCTGGAACACTATCTGATACTATCGGCGGTCATCTTCTGCATCGGCCTCTTCGGGGCGCTGACCAAGCGCAACGCGGTCATCGTACTGATGTGCCTGGAGCTGATGCTGAACGCCGTCAATATTAGCATGGTCGCCTTCTCCAGCTACGTGGTGCCCGCCCTGCTCACGGGGCAGGTCTTCGCCATCTTTGTCATGGTGGTCGCCGCGGCTGAGGTGGCGGTGGGCATCGCCATTATCCTGGCCATTTACCGCAGCCTGGAAGGCATTGATATTACGAAGATTAATCTGATGAAATGGTAGCATATGTGGGTAGAAGTTAAAAAAGCGCCCAATTTAATGCTGGCGGAGATGTGGAAGGAAGCCTTTGAAGGAGAAGGTATCCCTACCCAGATAATGCCGGTAAAGGGTCTGCCCATGGGACAGGAGTTTATGGAATATTCGATTCTGGTCCCCGAGGACAAAGAGCACGTCATCAGGGATATTCTGAGGAAGTTGTGATGCCGCATCAACTGCCCTGGTTTATCTTCCTGATGCCGTTCTTCTCCTTCATTATTATCGTATTCTTCCTGCGGCTCTTCCTCAGGGACAAGCCGCAGCTTGCCGGATATACCATCATCACCGCCCTGCTCGGCTCCATCGCCATCTCCATCTGGTCCCTGTTCGCGGTGCTGAATGCGCCCGAACATGAAATCGCCATTCCGGCGATAAAATGGCTGACCATCGGAGGGTTCGAGTTCAGCGTGGGGATTATCCTCGATCCATTGACGGTGGTGATGCTGCTCGTGGTCACCGTGGTCAGTCTGATGGTGCAGATTTACTCTCAGGGGTACATGCACGGCGACCCCGGCTATCACCGTTATTTCGCCTGGATGTCCATTTTCACCACTTCCATGCTCGGGCTGGTGCTGGCAAACAACCTGCTCTTCATGTTCATCTTCTGGGAACTGGTGGGGCTCTGCTCTTACCTGCTCATCGGTTTCTGGTTCCACAAGCCCTCCGCCGCCAACGCCGCCAAGAAAGCGTTTATCGTCACCCGGCTGGGCGACTTCGGTTTCCTGGCGGGGATTCTGGTCCTCTACAACAGCACCGGCACCTTTGACATCGCTGAGCTGCATGAGCTGGCGGTGGCGGGGGCCATCGCGGGCACCACGCTCACCTGGGCCGCCATCGGGCTCTTTGCCGGGGCGGTGGGCAAGTCCGCCCAGTTCCCGCTGCACGTGTGGCTGCCGGACGCGATGGAAGGCCCCACCCCGGTCAGCGCCCTCATCCATGCCGCCACCATGGTCGCGGCGGGCGTCTTCATGGTCGCGCGGATGCTCCCCGTCTTCGTTAACTCGCTCCAGGCAGTCACCACCGTCGCTATTATCGGAGGCTTTACCGCCATCTTTGCCGCGACGATAGGCCTGGTGATGTTCGATATCAAGCGTGTCCTGGCTTATTCCACGATAAGCCAGCTGGGCTACATGATGCTCGGGCTGGGCACCGCGGGTATCGCGGTCGCCAACGGGGGACACATCTCGATTGAGGTCGCCAAGGGCGCCGCGGCCATCGGCATGTTCCACCTGTTCACCCATGCCTATTTCAAGGCCCTGTTGTTTATGGGCTCCGGCAGCGTCAACCACGCCACCGGCACCTTTGACATGCGCCTGATGGGGGGCCTCAAGAAATACATGCCCTGGACCTACTGGACTTTCATTATCGGCTCTTTGAGCCTGGCGGGAATCTGGCCGCTGGCCGGTTTCTGGAGCAAGGACGAGATACTGATTACGGCGCTGGAAAACCAGCCGATACTCTTCTGGCTGGGCTTTATTACCGTCTTTCTGACCGCCTTTTACATGTTCCGCGCCATCTTCATGACCTTCCACGGCGAGTACCGCGGCGGGGCCACCGACGAACACGGGGAACACAGCCACCCCCACGAGTCCCCGGCAGTAATGGTCTTCCCGCTGGCTTTTCTCTCCATACTGGCGATATTTGCCGGGTGGTGGAACGTTACCGGCGGCTTTAACCAGTTCATGGGGATGCACGGCCACGAGGTTGAAGGCGGCTTCCTGGGAGGCCTGTTCCACGTCTTTACCGGAGGCCTGCCCATGATTGCCCTGCTGGTGGCCCTTTTCGGGATTTTCTCGGCGTACGCCATCTACAACAAGAAGTGGCTCTCCGCCGATTCCTTCGGGAAGCTGTTCGGCCCGCTGCGCACGCTCGCCTTCCGCAAGTACTTCTTCGACGACCTTTACGAGGACGTCATCGTGCGCAACTTCATGATGAAGGGACTTTTCTGGATTTTCCAGGGTCTCGACAGCTTCGGCGTGGACGGAATTGTTAACGGCGTCGCCAAAAGCCTGCACTCGGGGGGCCGGGCTCTCCGACACGCCCAGACAGGTCAAATCCAATTCTACGCCCTGTTTATCGGCATCGGTATACTGGCGATTATTCTGAGCGTGTTTATTTTTACATGATGTTAGCGAGGTATTATAGTTTTGGACTTTAATTATCTGACCGCGATTCTCTTCCTCCCGGCGGCGGGGGCGCTGCTCATCGCCCTGTTCCTGCCCAGCTCCCAGCAGCGGTCGATTAAAACCATTGCCTTTATTTTCACGATTGTCCCCTTCATCCTGGCGGTTATCGCCTTCGCCCTTTTCGACCGCTCTCCGTCAGCCGCCGGCTTCATCCAGTTCGAGGAAAAGCTCCTCTGGATTGCCCCCCTGAATGCCTACTACCACCTGGGCGTGGACGGCCTCTCCATGCCGCTGGTGCTGCTCACCGCTTTCCTGGGTTTCCTGGCGGTGCTCATCTCCTGGAAAATCCACGAGAGACCGCGCGAGTACTTCGCCTGGCTGCTCCTGCTGGAGTCGAGCATCCTCGGCGTATTCATGTCGCTTGACCTGCTCCTCTTCTTTATCATGTGGGAGATAGAGGTCATTCCCATGTATTTCCTGATTCACGTCTGGGGGGCGGGGAGAAAAGAATATTCGGCGCTGAAGTATGTCCTGTACACGTTATTCGGCAGCGCCTTCATGCTGGCCGGTATCCTCAGCCTTTACTTCACCACCGGCAGCCTGGACATGGTGGAAATATCCCGGCAAGGTTTGGGCATGGTGCAGTCCATCATGCCCGCCGCGGCTATCTTTTTCCTGCTGCTCATCGGATTTGCGGTGAAGCTGCCCGTTTTCCCGCTGCACACCTGGCTACCGGACGCCCACACCGATGCCCCCACTGCCGCCAGCGTGATGCTGGCCGGTTCCTTAATCAAGATGGGTGGCTACGGCATGATTCGACTCTGCGTCAGCTTCTTCCCCGAAGTAGCGAAGCAGTTCGCGCCGCTGATGCTGGTACTGGCGCTTATCGGCATCCTGTACGGAGCGGCGATAACCCTGCGCCAGACGGATATCAAGAGGATGATTGCCTACAGCAGCGTCAGCCACATGGGCTATGTGCTGCTGGGCATCTTCGCGCTGGGAGAGGTCAGCCTTACCGGCGCCGCCTTGCAGATGTTCAGCCATGGCGTGGTCACCGGGCTGCTCTTCGCCATGGCGGGGCTGGTCATCCATAACGTTAAAGAAAGAGACCTGCGCAAGCTTGGTGGGCTGGCGCGGCAGGTACCGGTCCTCGCGGTAGTCTTTTCCGTGGCCGGGCTGGCCTCGCTGGGACTGCCCCTGACCAGCGGTTTTGCCGCAGAGTTCCTTATCTTCGTAGGCAGCTTCTCCAGCCAGGCGGTGCCCGGCATCCAGGTCTATACCGTTATCGCCGTGCTCGGCGTGGTCATCACCGCAGGCTATATCCTCTGGATGCTCCAGCAGGCCTTCTATGGCCCGGTGAAGGAGACCTATAATTCCGTGCATGACCAGGACGGCCTGGAGAAGTTTTACTCCTTCAGCCTGATTGCAGTGATTATCCTGGTGGGCGTCTATCCGGCGGTACTGACCGACGTGATTAAGCTCGGCATTGCGCCGATAGCGGCTTTACTCGGCGGCTAAATTAAAGATTTGGGAGATAAAATACTGATTGGAGTGGGGGCGGTGATTGAGGATGAGGCGAAGCGGATACTCCTGGTAAAGCACAGACGGGAAAGGGGAGGTTTCTGGCAGGGCAAATGGATCTGTCCGGGCGGAGAGCTGGAACACGGCGAGACGATTGAGGAGGGAATCAGAAGAGAAGTAAGGGAAGAGACCGGGCTGGAAATTGCCTTAACGCAGGCCCTGCCCGCTTTCGACCGCGTAGTAAAAGAAGGCAATGAAGTCTCCCTGCACGTGATATATATAGATTTTCTGGCGAAAATGACCGGGGGTAGATTAAAGCCTGACAGTGACATCGCCGAAGCGAAATGGGTGAAGAAAGAGAGCCTTCCGGAGATATGGGAAGAGCTCCATGAGGATACCCGAAGGCTGCTTGAAATAGCAAAGGTAATATGATTAAGAAATCGATAAGGAGTTGGTCTTGAACCTGACGCTTTTGCTGCCGGAACTGGTGCTGGTGGTCACGGCGGCCATCGTGATTCTGCTGGACCTGTTTGTGACCGGCAAGTGGTGGCTGGCCAAAGTTAGCCTGGCGGGGCTGGCGGTTTCGGTTTTTATTTCCTTCACCATGTGGGGCGGCAGCTACCCGGCCCTGTTCGGCAACATGCTGGCAGTGGACAACTACGCCCTCTTCTTCAAGATAATCTTCCTGGGAGTGGCCTTCCTGCTGGTCCTTGCCTCTCGCGACTACGTCAGTAAGCTGGCCCGCTTCCAGGGCGAATATTACGCGCTCATTCTCCTCTCCACGCTGGGCATGATGCTGATGGCAGCCACCGCCGAGCTTATCTCGATATATATCGCCCTGGAGCTTACCAGCATCTCGCTTTACGCTCTGGTGGGCTTCCTCAAGGACCGGAAATCTACCGAAGCCTCGCTGAAGTACCTGCTGCTAGGGGCCACGGCCTCCGGTGTCCTGCTTTACGGCATGGCACTGGTCTTCGGTGTTACCGGCACGACGCAACTTGGTGAAATTGCCAGTGTGCTCGGAGGCATGACGGCACCAGCCCTGATGGCTAACCCGGCGCTGATGCTGGGCATCGTACTTATCATCGGCGGAGCCGGTTTCAAGATTGCGGCCGTTCCTTTCCAGATGTGGGTACCGGACGTTTATGAAGGCGCGCCCACTACAATCACCGCTTTCCTGTCCGTCGCCAGCAAGGCAGCGGGCTTTGCCCTTGTCCTGCGCGTTTTCTTTACCGCCTTCCAGATTCCCTGGCTGTCCCAGAACTGGGGCCTTATCTTTGCCTGGCTGGCGGTTGTCAGTATGACCATCGGCAACCTTGCCGCCATCCCCCAGAGTAACATCAAGAGGCTGCTCGGTTACTCCAGTATCGCCCAGGCCGGCTATCTCATGGTGGGAGTGGCGGCGATGGGCTTTGCTTCAACGCAAAGCGTGACCGGTCAGAGCGGCGTTATGTTCTTCCTCGCCAGCTACGCCTTCACCAACATCGGGGCGTTTATTGCCATCATCGCCATCACCAACAAGGTCAACAGCGATGAAATCAGCGATTTCACGGGGATGATGAAGCGCTCGCCGCTTGTCGCCCTGGGGCTGACCCTGTGTCTCATCTCGCTCATCGGGATGCCGCCGGCGGCCGGTTTCATGGCCAAGTTCTACATTTTCAGCGCGGCGGTGCAGCAGGGCCTGGTCTGGCTGGTGATTATCGCCGTGATTAACAGCGTCATCTCCGCATACTATTACCTGCGCGTGGTCAAGGTAATGTGGTTCGGCGAGCCGGCTTCCGCGGAAAGCGTGCCGTCTTCCGGAGCGCTGCGCCTGGCCCTGCTCTTTGCCTGTATCGGCGTGCTGTTCCTCGGCGTGGTACCCGGCGCGGTCATGGGCCTGGCCCAAATCGCCGGGAAGATGATCGTATTTTAGGCTTTGCCACTCCCATATCGTGACAGTTGTTCCCCTATGTTTTGCCCTGCGGTACTTACATATACATTAATTCCCTCGCTAATGCTATAATAGGTCAATCTGTTCGGGAGGTAAAAAGATGAGCGACCTTGGTTTACCGATTGCAGCCGGCCTGTTCTGGTTTCTCGTCGGCGTTGTGGCCATCTGGGACGCAGTCTGGAAGGGTATCGCCCTGTGGCGCGCGGGAAGAAACGGCCAGCTGGTATGGTTCATATTCCTTTTCATCCTCAACACCGCCGGAATTCTGCCTATTCTCTATATCTTCATTTTCAGCAAAAAGCAGGAATAAACAATCGCGCGCCCACTACCCCCGCATTTGAACTCCGGAGGCGTGCAATGCTAATATAGGAGGGTACTTCCCCGCATTGGATACGGCAAAATGGTAGACTGGCAGGTAACAGCGACCACACTTTTCTGTGAAAGCGTCGACGACGAAGTGACCGTCATCGTTTACAAGGACGGCAGTTTGAAATGTGTGGGCTATCAGAAGTACGGCACCGCCGGCAAGGGAAAAGCGGCAGGGAATCCGGGATGCGATGGGCCCGAGTGCGCTCGCGGTCTCCAGTACCGGGATAAGCTCTTCGCCGAGGAAGCGCAAAAGGTGAGAAAAGCGGAAGGGAAGAGCAGCTAGTCATTCAATAACGATGGAACAAGAAAAGATTACGCCCACTCTCGTCTCACATGAAATCAAGATAAAGATTGAAAACGTTTCTCTTTCTTTCGGCGGAGTAAAAGCCCTGACCGATGTCAGCGTGGACATCCGCAAGAACGAGATTTTAGCCATCATCGGGCCTAACGGCGCCGGCAAGACCTGCCTTTTGAACTGCATCAACGGTTTTTACAAGCCCCAGAAAGGCGAGATTTATTTCGAGGGCAAACGCATCACCCGCATCCGCCCGGACAGAGCCGCCAGGCTGGGGCTGGCCCGCACTTTCCAGAACATTGAGCTTTACACCGGCCTGAGCACCCTGGACAACATCATGGCGGCGCGCCATGTCCTGATGAAGCAGAATGTCCTTTCCAGCGCGCTCTACTTCGGCCCGGCGCACGGGGAAGAAATCGAGCACCGCAAGATGGTGGAGGACATCATCGACTTTTTGGAAATCGAACCCATCCGCAAGTCGGTGGTGGGTATCCTTCCCTACGGCATGCGCAAAAGGGTGGAGCTGGGCCGGGCCCTGGCCCTGGAGCCGAAGGTGCTACTGCTGGACGAACCGATGGCCGGGATGAACCTGGAAGAGAAGGAAGACATCGCCCGCTTCATCATCGATATCTTCGAGGGGCAGGGCATCACCTATCCCGATTCAAAGGTGCTGAGGGACGGCGTCAACTGCATCGTACTGGTAGAACATGACATGGGCGTGGTGATGGACATCGCGGACAGAATCGTGGTACTGGACTTCGGCAGGAAGATTGCCGAGGGAACCCCGGAAGAAATCCGCAATAATCCAGAGGTTATCGCCGCCTACCTGGGAGAGGAAAGGCACTAGTGTCCCGTCTTAGAAATAAGTTGAATAAGTGAGATGAAGTTGGTCATCAAGTTTGCCATGTGCGCTACTCTTGATTTAACCTCCTCGCGTACAACTACTTTTTCAAA